>Ga0302347_1000046_pt1 | contig 271270 bp, 252 predicted proteins | sample PhyWR1_FD_202178 | JGI IMG/M metagenome (GOLD analysis project Ga0302347, IMG submission 202178) | Leaf surface microbial communities from wheat plants in UC Gill Tract Community Farm, Albany, California, United States - DLSL W.R1 (v2)... | ecosystem: Host-associated > Plants > Phyllosphere >... | reverse complement strand
TCCACCGGCGAGGTGCGCCAGTCCAGCTGGTCATCGGGCCAGCTGGCGGGGTCGGCCAGGCCAAAGCGTTCGGTGGGGGTCGGCCCCAGGTCGATGTCGCCGGTCACGTTCAGCACCGCTTTGATCTGCTTGCGCCCGGCGTTGATCGGGTTGTCGTACAAAAAAGCGCGCAACTCGGAAGGGTTGCCGCGTTCGAAATACACCTTGGCCAGTGGCGGGTCGAAGCGCATTTCGATGCGTCGGCCCTGGTCAACCTGGCCCCATGACCAGCCACGATTACCCGGCAGCAGCTGCGGGGCGCCCATGCCTGCGGCGATCTGCGCCGGGTCGAACTGGAACACCATGCCGCCGCCAATCACCCCGCTCTGACGGCTGTGGGCGTCGAGGTCGAAGGCCCAGCTCAGGGTTTGCGGCTGCTCCTTGCGAATGTCGGCTGCCAGGTCGAAGTCCAGCTCCTTGTTCTTGCCCTGCAGTGTGTAGTGGTAGGGGCCATTGACCTTGAATGTCGTGTAGAAGCCGGTCCAGCTCCAGTTGGCGGCCCAGAAGTCGAACTTGGCCTGCATCACCGCCCCACCACCACGGGTCACCGTGGGCAGGCCATTCTGCTCATCGACACTGACCTGCCAGGCCGACGCCCAGCCTGCCAAAGGCAACAGGGCCAGGCCGGCCAACGCCGACAAGCGCAGCAGGTGACGTAGATCAAGCACGGTCATGGAGATTACCTGGGTTGAGGCCGGGGTCGGCCAGTTCGATGGCCTGGCTGCTGTGCAGCCTGCGCACCATCTGGATATAGGCCACGCCCAGCCCGGCGATCGACCAGTACACGACCGGGATGAAGGTGATGCTGCTGACGGTGAAGATGATCATCAGAATGCCGATGAGCGTTGCCAACAGCACCCGGCCAAGCTGTCGTCGCTCATCGTCCTTGTCGGCAAAGCTGAGCATGGCCTTGCGGATGCCGAACAGCACCACGGCGAAAAACGCCACGAACAGGCTTAGCCCGACCAGCCCGACGCGCAGTGCCAGGTTGATGTAGGTGTTGACGATGTCGATGATGCCTTCGCCCTGGATCATCGATTGCATTTCCGGGGTGTTACGGAAATCGAACGAGCCGAACAACGGGTTGCGTTGGATGACGATCCAGGAGTTGTCCATCAAGCGCTCGCGGTAGGTGATGTTCTCTTTTTCGATGTTGCCGATGTAGGGCAGCAGGTCCAGCACCTTTTCACCGCCTGGCACCACGGTCAGCAGGGGCAGGGCCAGCATGCCGGCTGCACCCAGCAGCGCCAGGCGCCTGACCGCCCCTTTGCCAAGGGCGATGAACACCACCACGATCACCACCGCGCCGATCCAGGGGCCGCGCGACAGCGGCGCGAACAGGCCGGCGGCCAGCAGCAGGGCGCCCATGGCGCGATGCAGCGGCCGTTGCACATAGCCCTGCACGAACAGGAACAAGCCAATCGCCACGCTCATCACATAGCCCAGCGCAATGGCTTGCCCGGTGGTGGCACTGGCGCGCAGCGAGCCGCCCCGGCTCAGGTAACCGGACATGCTCCATGGCACGCCCATGGCGTCGACCAGGGCGCTGTACAGCAACCAGTGACGCACGTACTCGGCCACGGCGATCAGGGCCAGCACGAAGGACGCCAGGACGAACGCCAGCAGGGTGTCCTTGAAGTCGCTGACCTGGCGCAGGCCCCGGCTGGCGACGTAATACGGCAGGAACACGTCGACGTACAGGTACAGCGCCTGGCGCAAGGTGTCGGTCAGGGTAGTCTCGCGCAGGTACAGCACGCTCATCAGCACCAGCCCGGCGGCCAGCAATCTGTCGGGCCAGGTACGACCGAAGCGCAGGGTGTCGCCTTGCTGGCGCAAGGCCAGTGCCGCCGGCAGCAGCACGCACAGGGTCAGCAGGCGAATGTGGTTGAGGTCGACCAGGTAATTGACCACGCCAAACCCGGGCACTTGCACCGATGCCGGCGGAATCAGGAACAGCAACATGTAGAACAGCGCCATGGGGTTATGTTCACGGCGCCCGGCGATGAACAGGATCACGCCGCCGGCGGCCAGGTACAGCCAGAAGCTGTGCGACACGAAGGCCAGCACAGTCAGCAGGAACCACAGGTTGCGCCGGCGCTTGTAGTCGCCCAGCGGGATCAGGTCGGTGGCAGGGCGGCGCGACAGCACGAACACCACGCTTGCCAGAAACAGAATGACGATCAACGCACGAAAATGTTCAGGCATCGGCTATGTACACCTTTCCCTCGGTGGGCAACGGCTAGCATCGTGGCTAATTGAAACTATAGTGACTTTTAGCCAATCAGTCAGAGATTGAAGTCATGCCGTCGATTGATGTGTCAGCCGCTGCGAGCCTGCGCAACCGGGCCTTGAGGGCCGGGTCGTGGAACCTGGTCTCGCAGGTGGCTTCTCAGGTGATGCGCCTGGGCGGCAATCTGATAATGGCCCGCTTGCTGCTGCCGGAAATGTTCGGGGTAATGGTTATCGCCACCACCGTTTCGGTACTCCTGCATCTGCTTTCCGATGTCGGCCTGCGCCAGAACATCATCCAGAGTCACCGGGGTGACGACCCGGATTTCCTCAACACCGCCTGGACCGTGCAGATCATTCGCGGCTTCCTGCTGTTTGCCCTCACCCTGCTGCTGGCGGTGGGCGCCTGGTTGGCCCAACTGGCGGAACTATGGCCTGCGGATTCCACCTATGCTGCCCCGGTGCTACCGATGGTGCTGGCGGTAACTGGCCTGTCGGCAGCCATCTGGGGATTCCAGTCCACCAAGATAGATGTGGCTGTAAGAACTTTCCAACAAAAGCGCGTGGTGCTGGTCGACCTGGCCTCGCAGGTGGCCGGCCTGGTGGTGATGCTGGTGCTGGGCTTGCTGACCCATTCGATCTGGGCCCTGGTGATCTCTGGCCTGGTTTCGGCGGTAGCCTGGACCGTGCTGGGGCATACCGCCCTGGAGGGGCCGAACAACCACCTGCGCTGGGACCGTACGGCGCTGACCGAGTTGATCGTGTTTGGCCGCTGGATCCTGTTGTCATCGATGGTTGGCGTGCTGGCCATGTACGGTGACCGCATCTGGTTTGGCGCCAGCATGTCGGCGGCGCAACTGGGGGTGTATTCGATTGCCGTGCTGATTCTTGGCGCGGTGCAGACCGCGCTGATGAAAATTGTCGGTGCAGTGGCGCTTCCTGCCTTCAGTGAAGCGGCAAGGGCCGATGACAAGGAGCGCCTGACAGCGCTGTATCACCGCTTCCGCCTGCTGGTCGACCTGCTGGTGCTGTTCATCTGCGGTGGTTTCCTGACGGCCAGCCCTCTGCTGATTGGCTGGATGTACGATGATCGCTACCGTGAAGCTGGCCCTATGCTGGCAATTCTTTCGCTGTCGTTCATCGTAATGCGCTATACATTGGCTCATCAGGTGTGGATTGCCTTGGGCCTGACCAAGTATCAGGCCATGGACAACATCATCCGCCTGGTCTCGCTATGGGGGCTGCTGCCGCTATTGCTGGCGATTGGTGGTGTGGAGTGGGCGATCTGGGGGGTTGCCCTGCATGCCGTGCCAACGCTGGTGCTGGTTGTGTATGTGAACTGCAAACTGGGCATGTTCAGCCTGAAACGTGAGCTGGTAGTGCTGCCGATGCTGCTGGTCGGGGCTCTGTGCGGGGCGCTGCTGACGGCCTTTTTCGACTGGCTGTAAAGCGGCGTGCTGGGTGTAACTTTCATGGGTACAGGTCACGTGATCATGGGGAAGCTCATTTTTTGTACTGCGCAGTTGGGCCGTAGAGGCTTTCTCCAGAGTTGTGTCTTGCTCGGTGTGGGTGGGGCGGTGTTCGGCGCCTCGGCTTCCGTGGCTGGCAAACCTGTCGAACCGCCCGGGTTCGTGATAATCAACGGTTGGGTATTGCCGTCCCGTTACCTGCGGAACCAGCCAGCATGATCAAGGACTTTCAGCAGCACAAAACGCTGCGCGACAACTACGATTTCTGCATCATCGGTGCCGGCCCGGCGGGTATTACCCTGGGCTTGCGCCTGGCCGCCGCCGGCTGGAACGTATTACTCGCCGAAGGCGGTGGACGCGAGTATGCGCCGCACTCGCAAGGCTTGTACGCCTGCGCATCCACGGGCCTGGAGCTGTATGCCGAGGAGACTCGCCTGCGTTACCTGGGGGGCACCTCCAACCACTGGGCCGGCCGTTGCCGGCCTTTCACCCCGTCGGATTTTACCGTCGACCCGCCAGGTGACTTGCCCGGTTGGCCGATTCCCTATTCGGAGATCGAAGGCTACTTGCCGGCGGCCATGGACATCGTCGACCTGCCAGCCGGCTCGGATTTTCGTGCGATGAATACCGGCCTGGATGGCGGTGACTTCGAGGCAGACCGCTTTCTGCTCAGCACCCCGACACGTTTTGCGCAAAAGTACGCCACGGCAATGGAGCAGACCAAAGGCCTGGACGTGTTCATCAACTGCAATTGCGTAGACCTGGAGTTCGATAAAGGCTCCGGCCATCTGGCTGCGGTGGTTCTATCCGACTATGAACGCAATCGTCAGCGCCTGGTGGCAAGGCACTTCATTCTGGCTACGGGTGCCATCGAGAACGCCCGGCAGCTGCTTAACAGCCAGACGCTGGTGGCGGCAGGCGTGGTGAGCAAGGAAGGGCTGGTCGGTGGGTGTTTCATGGAGCACCTGAACATCGACCTGGGCACGTTCATCCTCAAGTCCGGTCAGGACCCGGAGCCGCGCCAGTACTACACCACCGATGCTTTCGTCGAGGAGTACAAGGCCGGTAAAGGCAATGTCACCGCCGCGCTGCTGGCCGATGTCCAGACTTATGGCCGCACCGCCGAGGTCAAGCATTTTCTCGAGAACCTGGCCTGCGACATGGGGGTTGCCAGCAAGATCGCCTTCGTCGCCAAGTTCAGCTGCCCCGGTGACGGCGTGATCAGCACCATGATCGAGCAGTTCCCCAACCTGCACAGCCGCATTTCGCTGCTGGACGAGCAGGACGCACTGGGGGTGGCCAAGGTCAATGTCAACTGGGCGCTGAGTGCTGATGACCGACATACCATCAAGTGCATTGGCAGCGAACTGGCCAAGCAGTTCGCTGAAATGGACCTGGGCTTCGTCAAGCTCAACGATTTCGTCTACGACACCTCGATACCGCTGAAGATGGCGCCGCATGCCCACCACATGGGTACCACGCGCATGGCAGCTTCGCCGCAGTTCGGTGTTGTGGATGCCAATTGCAAGGTGTTCGGTACCGAGAACCTGTATGTCGCCGGCAGCAGTATCTTCGCCAAGGGCGGCGCTTCCAACCCGACCATGCCGTTGTTGCAGTTTGCCGTGCGGCTGGCCGACCACCTCGATACCAGGATGAGAGCGGCTAGCGGCGCCGCTGCATGATGCAGGTTGTACATGGGTTGAGCGCTGCGGTCAGCACCTAGAAGAACGAGACCGGAACGCCTCAGGACACTCCAGATTGTTCAGATCGCGAGGCCAGGCAGTATGAAGGGATGGATACGCAAGGCAGTGGCGCACTACGCCCATGCAACCGGGCGAGGGGGCAAGTTCTACAGGAGGTTCTGCAACCCTTCTGGTCTTGAATGGGGTGCCTACCTCGCCCGATGGGGGAACTTCCACTCTGTCGGCAGCAACTTCTTCGTCAATACCGGCTGCAAGTTTCTCGACCCTTCGCTGGTTCGCATTGGTAACAGCGTGGGCTTGTCCGACTGCACGCTGATCGGTCATGACGGGGTGGTATTGCTGATCGAACATCGCTTTGGCAAGCACCTGGATTCGGTCGGTTTCATCGATATCAAGGACAACTGCTTCATCGGCCATGGCGCGATCATCATGCCCCGCGTGACCATCGGCCCGGAATCGATTGTGGCCGCAGGCGCGGTGGTGACCAAGGACGTGCCACCAGGCACCGTGTTTGGCGGCAACCCGGCGCAGTTCATCTGCACCACCGAACAGTTGATCAAACGGGTCGAGGCGCGTTGCGAAAGTTACCCGTGGATCGAACTGGTAAAACAGCGCAACGGCGCTTACGACCCGGAAGTTGAACCGCTGTTGATGGCGCAAAGGCGCCAGTACTTCTTCGGGGACGGCAACAATGGCTAGCAAACCTGTGGATGTCATGGTGGTCAACTTCAATACCGCCGGGCTGCTGCAGCCGATGTTCGATGCGCTGCGCCGGGCCGACAGCGAGCGGCTGGCCAGTTACCTGGTAGTAGACAACGCATCGCGCGATGACTCGGTGCAGCGCATGGCCCAGGTGTGCCCCGAGGCACTGCTGCTGAGTAACAAGCAGAACGTGGGCTTCGGCCGGGCCAATAACCAGTTGCTGGCGCACCTGCAGGGCAAGTACGCCTTGCTGCTCAATACCGATGCCTTCGTTGCCGCCGACTCCCTGCAAAAAACCCTCGACTACATGGACGCTCATCCGGAGTGCGGCGTGCTAGGGGTGCGCCTGGAAGGCCGCGACGGTGACCTGCAGCCCAGCTGCCGCTACTTCCCAACGCCGCTCAACGTCTTTGTCGGGCGTACCGGGCTGGGGCGGTTTTTCCCGGGGCTGAAGATGGTCGATGAAATGACCTGGGACCACGCCTCGGTGCGCGAGTGTGACTGGTTACCGGGTTGCTTCTATCTGGTGCGCCGCGAAGTGCTGGACAAGGTGGGCCTGTTCGACCCGCGTTATTTTCTTTATTACGAAGAAGTGGACCACTGCAAGCGGGTGAAGGAAGCCGGCTGGAAAGTCGTGTTCTACCCGCATACCACCGTGGTGCACATCGGGGGCGAAAGCTCCAAGTCGGTGGCAGAGCTGGAGGCGGCCAGCCGGCAGATCTCGTCCTACCAGATCGAAAGCGAGCTGTTGTATTTCCGCAAGCATCACGGGGTGGCGGGCCTTGCCCTGCACATGGCGCTGGTCACCCTGGGTGACCTGGTGCTGGCACTCAAGGCGCTGTTGAAACGACGCGGCTGGGGCGCGATTCAGGCCTGCTGGCGTCATTGCCGGGCGACCTGGTCACTGTTGTTCAGGACCCGGTACGCCAGCCAACCGACAAGGTAGGTAAAGCCATGTTCGAGAATATTCGTGCCGACCTGCGCGCCCATGGCGGAGATTGGGGCGCGCAGGGCTTTTGGGTACTGCTGGTGTATCGCTTCGGCCGCTGGCGCTACACCGTGCGCCCGGCACTGCTGCGCAAACTCTTCTCGCTGGTCTACAAGGTGCTGTTCAAGTTCGTGCAGATCATCACGGGTATCGAACTGCCGTGCGAAGTGGTGATCGGCCGCAACTTCGTCATCGACCATTTTGGTGGCATCGTCGTCAGTGGCTATGCCCGGTTTGGCGATGACTGCCGCATCCGCAACGGTGTGGTGGTGGGCTTGAAGAACGTCGATGAACCGATTGCCCCGGTGTTCGGCAACAATGTCGATATCGGCACCGGGGCCAAGGTGCTGGGCAGCATCCGCATTGGCAACAACGTGATCATCGGCGCCAATGCCGTGGTGCTGGTGGATGTTCCGGACAATTGCCTGGCAGTAGGGGTGCCAGCCACCATCAAGGCCAGGCAGCCAGCCGCCACGGCCGCCGCCGAGTGAGGCCCATGGCGGCAGTAACCGGTGTGGTGGTCATTGGCCGCAACGAGGGCCCGCGCCTGGAGCGCTGCCTGCGTTCGCTGGTAAACGGTGCGGGCAAGGTCATGTATGTCGACTCGGGCTCCACCGACGGCTCGCTGCAACTGGCCCGCAGCCTCGGGGTGGAGGTGTTGGCGCTGGACATGGCCATCCCGTTTACCGCCGCGCGCGCGCGCAACGAAGGCTTCAGCGCCTTGCAGCGGCTGCTGCCTTCGATGCAGCTGGTGCAGTTTGTCGATGGCGATTGCGAGGTGGATGCCCACTGGCTGGCCACGGCGCAGGTGTTTCTCGACCAGCACCCCGAGGTGGCGGTGGTGTGTGGTCGCCGACGGGAGCGCTTCCCGGAGCGCTCAGTGTACAACCTGCTCTGCGACCTGGAATGGGACACCCCCATCGGTGAAACCAAGGCATGCGGTGGCGATGCGCTGATGCGGGCAGACGCTTTTGCCGCCGTCGGTGGTTTTCGCGCCGAGCTGATTGCCGGTGAGGAGCCTGAACTGTGCGTACGCTTGCGCGCCAAGGGCTGGAAGGTCTGGCGCCTGGCCGCCGAAATGACCTTGCACGACGCTGCCATGACCCGGTTCAGCCAGTGGTGGCGGCGCAGCCTGCGTGCCGGCCACGCCTATGCCGAAGGGGCCTACCTGCATGGCCAGCCGCCCGAGCGGCACTGGTTGCGCGAGTCACGTCGGGCCTGGCTATGGGGCCTGGGCATACCCTTGGTGATCGTGCTGGCCTGCCTGCTGCTGGGTGGCTGGGGCTTGCTGTTGCTATTGATCTACCCGTTGCAGGCCGTGCGCCTGGCTCGCCGCGGTGGCAAGTCGGCGCGCGAAAACTGGCTGCAGGCGGTATTCCTGGTGTTGGGCAAATTCCCGGAAATGCTCGGCCAGCTGAAGTTCTTGCGCCACCGCTTCGCGGCCGGCAAATCAGCGTTGATCGAGTACAAATGAGAGATGACCATGATGCTCGGCACCCTCGTGAAAAGCGTGTTTACCTTGCAACCGGGCTACTCGTTGCGGGCGTTGAACAACAAGTACAAGTTGATGCTGCAGATTGCCAGGCAATGGCCTGAGTTGAATGGTTTCATGCAGCGCATCACGGCGGCACTTGGCGAGCAAGGCGTGCGGCGGCTGGGTGTGGACTGCATCGGTGTGGTGCAGTGGCCTTACCTCAGCAAATGCTGGGAAGCCCCGCAGCGCCTGGCGGTGGTCGCTTCGCACTATGAGGTGCTGGCCGGCGAGTTTCCGGCGCTGTTGCTGCTGGAGCGGGACGAAAGCCTGACGCTGTGCGATCTGGCCAGCCATTCGCCGGGCTGCCGCCTGGTGCTGGACCGGCCGATCTGGTTCAAACGCGAAGGCGAGTTGGTGCTGAACCTGTTCCAGGGCGACCTGCGCGTGGCTTCACTGGCGTTCACCCTGTGCCGCAGCCAGGGCGAACTGTGCCTGTTCATCGGGGCCGTGCAGGGCATCCACAAAGGCATCGACAGCGAAACCTCATTGGCTATCTACCGCGACCTGACCAAGGACTTCGAAGGCCTGCGCCCGCGCAGCCTGGTGCTCGAAGCGCTGAAGTGCCTGGCCCGGGCGCTGGGTGTCACGCACCTGTATGCGGTCAGCGATGACTGCCGGCACCATCGGCATGCGTATTTTGGCAGCGACAAGGGCCAGGACCTTGCCGCCAACTATGACGTCATCTGGCATGAACACGGTGCCAGTGCATCGAATTTTGCGGATTTCTTCAGTCTTCCGCTTGCCCAGGCGCAGCGGGCAGAAGCCGACATTCCAGCGAAGAAACGGGCGATGTACCGCCGCCGCCAAGCGATGCTCGACGATGTTTTCTCACGCTTGCAGGCCGCATTGCCAAGCAGCAGTCACAACCTTGGACTACAAGGAAAACAGGGGGATGCATTTGCTGTGAGTGCATCGGCAGTGGATCGACCGCCCGTAGTCGACAGCCTGAAGTGAAGGTTGGCAGGGGAGGTGGGTCATCAAGCGGGTTTGGATCTGGATTCGTATGCGCATCGCTTACTTCATCAATCAGTACCCGAAGGTCAGCCACAGTTTCATCCGCCGCGAGATACTGGCGCTGGAGCGCCAGGGCATAGAGGTACAACGCATTGCCCTGCGGGGGTGGGACGCCGAGTTGCAGGACGCCGAGGACACGAGCGAACGGGCCAGGACCCGGTATGTGTTGCAAGGCGGCGTCAAGGGGTTGCTGACGCCAACATTGCAGGTGCTGCGTGCGCAACCGCGGCGTTTTTTCCAGGCCTTGCGGGTGGCCATGCGCCTTGGCCTGCGCGCCGACCGCGCGTGGCCCTACCACCTGGTGTACCTGGCCGAGGCCTGCCAGGTGTTGCAATGGCTGCAGGCCGGGGAGGCCAAACACGTGCATGCCCATTTTGGCACCAACTCTACCGAGGTAGTGATGCTGGCCAACTTGCTGGGCGGTCCGGCCTACAGCTTTACCGTGCATGGGCCGGAAGAATTCGACAAACCACAGTTCCTGCACATGGGCGAGAAGGTGCGGCGTGCCGCCTTTGTTGCCGCGGTAAGTTCTTACGGGCGCAGCCAGCTGTTTCGTTGGGTGGCGCACGAGCATTGGGCCAAGGTGAAAGTGGTGCATTGCGGCCTGGAGCGAGGGTTTCATGAGGTGGCGCCAGTCGGTGTGCCGGCAGTGCCGCGGCTGGTGTGCGTCGGGCGGCTCTGTGAACAGAAAGGCCAACTGTTGTTGCTTGAGGCGGCGGGCCAGCTTGCGGCGCAGTCGATCGCCTTCGAACTGGTGCTGGCGGGTGACGGTGAGATGCGCCAGCAGGTCGAGGCCTTGATTGCCCGGCATGGCTTGCAGCAGCAAGTACGCATCACCGGCTGGATCAGCAGTGCACAGGTGCGCGAGGAAATACTTGCCGCCCGCGCGCTGGTATTGCCGAGCTTCGCCGAGGGCCTGCCGGTGGTGATCATGGAAGCCATGGCCTTGCGCCGGCCGGTGCTGACTACCTATGTGGCCGGTATCCCGGAGCTGGTGCGTCAGGGCGAGAACGGCTGGCTGTTCCCCGCTGGCGCCGTGGACGAACTGGCCCAGGCCATGGGCGAGTGCCTTGCGCAACCCGCCGAAGTGCTGCAGCGCATGGGCGAGGCGGCTTACCAGCGCGTGCTGCAACGGCATGATATCGACACCGAGGCGGCCAAGCTGGCCGGCTACTTCAAGGCATCCGCATGATGAGTGTATTGAGTTGGTTACTGGGCCTGCTGGCGGTCATCGCCCTTGTGCCTGTGTCCGTTTTCTTCCTGCAGATGCTGCTGGCTTGCCTACCGCCGCGCTCGCGGCCGTTGGGCGTCAGCGTGCGTCCGCGGGTGGCAGTGTTGGTACCGGCCCATGATGAGGCTGCGATCATTCGTGCAACGCTGGCGAGCGTAACCCCGCAGTTGCTGCCAGGCGACCGCTTGCTGGTGGTGGCCGACAACTGCACGGACGACACGGCGCGGCTTGCCCGCGAGGCCGGCGCCGAGGTGGTAGAGCGGTTTGATACGGTGCTGCGTGGCAAAGGCTATGCACTGGACTTCGGCGTACGACACCTGGCCCTGCAGCCGCCCGAGGTGGTGATTGTGGTGGATGCCGACTGCCAGGTAGCCGAGGGCGCGATTGACTGCCTGGCACGCCGTTATCACCAGGCCCAACGCCCGGTGCAGGCGCTGTACCTGATGCGCGCGCCCGCCGGTAGCGGGCTGAAGGTGCAGGTGGCCGAGTTTGCCTGGCGGGTCAAGAACCTGGTGCGCCCGCGTGGCTGGGCGCGGCTGGGGCTACCGTGCCAGCTGATGGGGGCAGGCATGGCATTCGGTTGGCACGACCTGGCTTTGATCAACCTGGCCAATGGGCACTTGGTGGAAGATGTGAAGCTGGGCCTGGACCTGTGCGAGCAGGGCAAGCCGCCGGTGTTTTGCCCCGAGGCATTGGTCACCAGCCAGTTTCCTGCCAGCCAGCAAGGCATGAACAGCCAGCGCACCCGCTGGGAGCACGGCCACCTGGGCTTGATGCTGGCGGATGCGCCCAAGCGTGCGCTGGCCGCCATCCGCCAGCGCAACGGTAGCCTGCTGGCCATGACCCTGGACCTGTTGGTGCCACCTCTGGCGCTACTGGTGCTGGCGCTGCTGGGGCTCAACCTGGTGACCTGGCTGGCTTACCTGCTGTCAGGCCATGCGGCGCCTGCGTGGATCGCACTGGCTGCGCTGGTCATGCTCGGCCTTGCCGTTGTGCTGGCGTGGGCGCGCTTCTGCCGTGAGCTGATCCCTTTTTCCGTGCTGTTGTACGCGCCTTTTTACGCCGCAAGGAAGATCCCCTTGTATTTGGGGTTCCTGATCAAGCGCCAGGTCGAATGGGTGCGCTCCAAACGGGATGATGACTGATGGCTCAGTGGCAGTGGGAGAAACGCTGGAAGCGCATTATCGACACGCTTGAGGTGGTGCCTGACAGCAGCGCGGCGCAGTGCCTGCTCGACCGGCTTGCCGCCCCGAAGTCTGCAACCGTGCTGGGGTTCGTCAATGCCCATGCAATGAACCTGGTGGTGCACGACGGTGAGTATTGTCAGGCGTTGTCGGCGGCCGATGTGCTGTTGCGCGACGGCTCTGGCATGGCGATCCTTTATCGCCGGTTGGGGCTGGAGCCTGGGCTCAACATGAATGGCACCGACTTCATACCCAGCCTCATGGAGGCATACCGCGGGCGGCGGGTTGCGTTCTGGGGCACGCAGCAACCGTACCTGAATCAGGCGGTGCGGCGCAGCGAAGCCTTGTTTGGCGTGGTGCCGGTATCGGTCCACGATGGCTTTGCCAGCATCGACACCTACTTGCAGTTGGCCAAGGAACAGCAACCGGAACTGATCGTGTTGGGGATGGGCATGCCCAAGCAGGAAGCGGTGGCGGCCAGGTTGGCAGCCGTTGGTGGGCCGTGCCTGATCGTGTGCGGCGGGGCGATTCTGGACTTCCTCGGCGGCAAGGTCAGCCGGGCACCGCAATGGTTACGGCATGTGGGTGGCGAGTGGGCCTACCGTCTGTTACGCGAGCCGAAACGTTTGTTCATGCGTTATGTGGTAGGCAACCCGTTGTTCTTGCTGCGCACCCTGCTGTGCCGCAAGGCAGCCGATTCGGCCAGGGGCACCGTATGAATCGGCCAAAATCCGCGCTGATGCCGGGTGGCTGCTACAGTGAAAGCAGTGGCTTGGGGGCTGCACGATCCTGCTTCACTGGCGTTGAATAAGCTGTATTCAAGACTTGATGTTTGATGGACGGCACTTGCTACGCTCAAATAGATGAGGTCTGAAATGGTTTTCGAACCCAGAAGCAGTCGTTCCTTACTCCAAAGAAGAAGCAGCGTAAGTAACGCCATTCAGGCGGGGCTCGATGGCATTGCAGTAATCGGTATTGCCTGGTATCTCATCTATGACCAGTTTGGTTACATTACCTCTGATTATGTAATCATGCTGCTGTTGCTGATTGGCGCACTGGCCGTCATCTACGACCATTATGCAATCTACCGCACTAACGTCGGCCTTTCGATCAAGGCCTTCCGCCTGTTCAAGGCGTGGTCGGCAACATTCTGTTTTCTTGTGGTCATGGCCTTTCTCACTAAACAGAGTGAAACGTACTCACGGTTGTTGGTCGTGCAGTTGTTCATCATTGGTTACATTGCCCAGTTGTTCTTGCACTTTGCGGTTCGTGAACTGCAAAAACGCTTTACCGCGCATGCGCGGCTGGACAATGCCCTGATTATCGGCAACGGCGACCTGGCCAATTTCCTTTATCAGAAAATCAGTAACAACCCCTGGTTTGGCGAACGGGTTCTGGGGTGTGTGCTGACCGACAAGGCTGGCGAGCAGGCGTACGAAGGTGCCGAGGGCAAGCAGCGCCTGCCCGTGCTCGGTCACATTGCAGACCTTGATGAAATCGTTGCCCAGTATGGCATTCGCACCGTGTACCTGGTGACACCGCTGGGGGGCTCCGAGGTTATCAACGACGTGTACTTCAAGTTGCTGGACAAGTGCATTGCCGTGAACTGGGTGCCGGATATTTTCTCGTTGCGCCTGATCAATCACAGCGTGCGGGAGATTGCCGGTATTCCTGTGCTGACCCTGTCTGAAACCCCGCTGACGGGCATGAGCCTGTTCCTGAAGAATATCGAGGACCGGGTATTGGCGGCGTTGATACTGCTGTGTGCATCGCCTGTGTTGATTGGCGTTGCACTGGCTATCAAATTCACCAGCCGCGGGCCCGTGTTCTTCCGCCAGGAGCGTACGGGCTGGACCGGCGAGTCCTTCCGTATCTGGAAGTTCAGAAGCATGCATGTTCATCAGCCGGACAATGGCGTGGTCAAACAGGCGCAGAAGAATGACCCGCGATTGACTAAAATTGGTGCCTTCATCCGCCGCACCAGCCTCGATGAATTGCCGCAGTTATTCAATGTGCTGACCGGGGAGATGTCGCTGGTGGGGCCACGGCCACATGCGTTGCAACATGACACTTTATATTCCCAGGACATCGTCGATTACTTTGCCCGCCACAACATCAAGCCGGGTATGACTGGCCTGGCGCAAGTGCGCGGCTTCAGGGGGGAGACCAAGGACATCGAGCAGATGATCCAGCGGGTGGACTCGGACATCGAGTACATCAACAACTGGTCGCTGTGGCTGGACTTTGTGATTCTGGTGCGCACCCTCAATGCGTTTACCGGCAAGCAGGCTTACTAATCATCGAACGCTCGCAAGCCCCCTGTCGGAGCGGCCTTGCCGGGGCCGCTTCGCACCCCATCGCGGCACATGGCCGCTCCTACACCTTGTTCAGTGGATGCAATTCCCTGAACCCCCGCGCTTCCTCCACCAGCCAGTCATGCACCGCCCGCGCTCCCGGCTGATTCAACCCGCCTGGCGGGTAATGCACCACGTAGCGTTTGTGGTTGGCGATCGCCACGCCAAACGGCACGATCAGCGCGCCGCGCTCCAGTTCGTCATTCAGCAGTGTCCGCCGGGCGATCGCTACACCAATACCGGCAATTGCAGCTTCGATGGTCAGGTGGTTGCGGTTGAAGGTATGGCCACGCCGCACATTCAGGCCAGCGGCGCCAATCCCCTCCAGGTAAAACTCCCATTCTGCATACTCCGAACTGCCACGCCAGGCCGTGATGTCATGCAGCAGCGGGTAGTGCACCAGGTCTGCCGGCCCATGCAGTGGCGGGCGCCCCCGCAGCAAGGTGGGTGAGCACACCGGGAAAATCTGTTCGTCCAGCAGCGGTGTCGAAAGCATGCCAGGGTAGCTGCCATCGTTCAGGTCGATAGCCAGGTCGAAGTCGCCCGGGGTCAATGCCTGGGCGCTGTCTTCGGCCACCAGGCGCAGCTCGATGTCCGGGTATCGCTGCTGAAAGCGCGGCAGGCGCGGGGTGAGCCATTTGGCCAGGAACGACGGAATGGAGCGCACACGCAAGGTGCCGCGAATTTCACCGGCGTCCAGGCGCAACAGTTCAGCCTCGATACTGCCGTAGGCTTCGGCCACCGTCTGGGCCAGGCGTTGCCCCTCGGCGCTCAGCTCCACTCCGCGCGCCCGGCGCAGAAACAGCCGGTAACCCAGGCGTTCTTCCAGCTGGCGCATCTGCTGGCTGACCGCGCCGGGGGTGATGTGCAGCTCTTCGGCACATCGGGTAAAGGACAGATGCCGGGCTGCACAGGCGAATACATGCAGCCAGACGAACATCTGCCCATTGAGTTGCCGTCGCATTGTTTAGTCCTGCTAAAGGCTTGCTTAGAAAGTTTCGTTGGTCATCCATGAGCCATCGCGTCAGTATCGCGCAAAATCGCACTACCGCTCAATTTCATCAGATAACCGTGCTGTGGATTCATATCAGGGCACGGTCAGGCATTAGCATGGCTATCAGTGTTTTCGACCTTTTCAAAATCGGCATCGGCCCGTCCAGTTCCCACACCGTCGGGCCCATGCGGGCAGCGGCGATGTTTGCCCAGGTCCTGCGTGAGCAGGGGCTGCTGGCGCGGGTAACGCGCGTCGAAGTGCGGTTGTATGGCTCGCTGTCGGCCACCGGGGTTGGCCACGCCACCGATCGCGCCTGCCTGCTTGGCCTGATGGGCCAGTGGCCGGACCGCATCGACCCGGCCACCATCGAGTCGCGCATTGGCCAAGTGTTGCAGGAGCATTGCCTGATGCTGGATGGCAGCCACCCGCTGGCCTTCGAGTATGGCCGGGACATGTTGCTGCTCGACGAAAACCTGCCTTACCACCCCAATGCCATGAGCCTGGAGGCCATGGACGGGGAGAGCAGCCTGCTGCTGCAGACCTACTATTCGGTTGGCGGCGGCTTCATCGTCGAGCAGGCCGAAATTGATGCCCCTGCAGCCAAAGCCAATGACGTTGTGCTGCCTTATGAGTTCGACAGTGCTGCCCAGTTACTGGCCTTGTGCAAAGCACACAGCTTGAGCGTGGCGCAACTGATGATGGCCAACGAACAGGCCTGGCGCCCGGAAGCGGAAATACGTGAAGGCTTGCTGCGCATCTGGGCGGCCATGCGTGAGTGCGTGGATAACGGGCTGCGCAACGAAGGCATCTTGCCTGGCGGGCTGCACGTCAAGCGCCGCGCTGCCCGGCTGCACCGCAGCTTGCAGGAACTGGGCAAGCCCAACGTGATTGGTTCGACGCTCAGCGCCATGGAGTGGGTGAACCTGTTCGCCCTGGCGGTGAATGAAGAGAATGCCGCCGGCGGGCGCATGGTCACCGCGCCCACTAATGGTGCCGCAGGCATTATCCCTGCAGTGCTGCATTACTACATGAAATTCAACCCGACCGTTTGCGATGCCGATGTGGTCGACTTCCTGCTGGCGGCAGCGGCCGTCGGTATCCTGTGCAAGAAAAATGCGTCGATCTCGGGGGCAGAGGTAGGCTGCCAAGGCGAGGTGGGTTCGGCCTGTTCGATGGCTGCCGCCGGCCTGGCCCAGGTGTTGGGGGCGACGCCGCCACAACTGGAAAACGCGGCCGAAATTGCCCTGGAACACAACCTGGGGCTGACGTGCGACCCGGTTGGCGGCCTGGTGCAGGTGCCGTGTATCGAGCGCAATGCGATTGCTGCGGTGAAGGCGATCAACGCGGTGCAGATGGCGTTGCGTGGCGATGGCGAGCACTACATTTCGCTCGACCGGGTGATCCGCACCATGCGTGATACCGGGGCGGACATGCATGCCAACTACAAAGAGACCTCGCGCGGCGGCCTGGCAGTCGCCTTTGTCGAGTGCTAGGAAAACTCACCGGCCGATGCGGTCTTTTGTGGGAGCGGCCTTGCGTCGCGAAAGGACCGCAAAGCGGCCCCAGCACTTTGTACATCAAGTTGTACATCAAGGCTTGAATCCTGTGGCTGCCTCGCAGCCCTTTCGCGACGCGAGGCCGCTCCCACAAGTATTGTGTTCGGGCGGCCCTTAGCGGGCTTTCTGCTTGGCTTCAATGAAGCTTGCGCGCATGTCCTTGGCCCAGCCATCGAGCACCGGCTTGACGTCATTCAAGGTCAGCTTCTGGGTGTCGTTCTCCAGCTCCTGACCCGCGCCTTTGCGTACCACCTGAGCCAGTACTTTCTGGCTGGCACCATCGAGGAACGCCGCCTCAACGCCGACGTCCACGTCCTGGTCACGGCCGCCTGCGGCGGTGTTCACGCCTGCCGCGATCAGCGCGATGGGGATCACCTCATAGGGTTTGAGGCCCTCGTTGCTGGTAGACACTGCCGTGATCGCCGGCCGCACCACGATCACGCCGGGGCCAGGCCCGTTGGCCAGCGGCATGACACCACCGATTTCACGCCGCAGCGCTTCGTTGAAGTAGCGGGTGATTTCCCCCAGTGTCTGCGCGGAGATGACCGGGGTGGGCTGCGGTTTGGGGTAGAACTGGCTGGGTTCGATGAACACCTGGCTGTACTGGTTGATGTTGACCTTGGGGTCGATCCAGCGCATTACCGGGGCACCCGACGGGCTCTTGGCTTCTTGCAACCGGCTGTAATCTTTGAGGAAGCCGGAGTAATCCTTGGGGTCCACGCGATTGCTGGAGCAGGCGCCCACGGCAAGCAGTGCGGCGCACAACAGGGTAATGCGAGGCAGTGATTTCATGATGAAGGCGTATCCATGAGAGGTCGGCCAGAACAACGCTAGCAGCTGCGCCGCAGTTGGCCAGTGGGCGAGTTCAATCCCCTGTGGAAAAGGCAAAAAGTGGCGGCGCCCGATCTCCCAGGCGCGTGGTTTGCGGTGAACTCAACCCAGCGCTTCGCGCAACCGGTACCACAGCATGCCCATTGCCAGTAGCGGCGAACGCAGGGCCTTGCCGCCGGGGAATGTCAGGTGGGGCACGGCGCTGAAAACGTCCAGGCCTTGGCTGTGACCCAGGGCGATGCTTTCGGCCAGCAGTTTCGCCGTCCAGTGCGTCACGTTCAGCCCGTGCCCGGAATAGCCCTGGGCGTAGTAAACGTTTGGGTGCTGGCTCAGGCGCCCGACCTGGGGGAAGCGGTTGGCTGTGATGCCGATCATGCCGCCCCACTGGTAGTCGATGCGCACGTTGGCCAGTTGCGGGAATACCTTCAGCACCTTGGGCCGCATGTAGGCGGCGATGTCCTTGGGGTCGCGGCCGGAGTAGTGGCAGGCACCGCCGAACAGCAGGCGGCGGTCTGCGGTGAGGCGGTAATAGTCCAGGCCGACCTTCTGGTCGCACAGCGCCATGTTCTGCGGGATCAGGGTCGCAGCCAGTGCTTCGGGCAAGGGTTCGGTGGCGACTACGTAACTGCCGGCCGGTAGCACCTTGCCGCTCAGCCGCGGTTCCAGCTCATCGAGGTGGGCATTGCAGCCCAGCACCAGGCTGTCTGCCCGCACCTTGCCACGGGCCGTGTGCAGGGTCACGCGGGGGCCGTGCTCGATTCGCAGTACGGGGCTTTGTTCGAAGATGCGCACGCCCAGGCTATGCGCGGCACGGGCTTCGCCCTGGACCAGATCCAGTGGGTGCAGGTGGCCCGAGCCCATGTCTACCAAGCCGCCGGCGTACTGGTCGCTGGCGACGATTTCATGCAACTGCCCAGGGCCTACCAGACGGGTTTCAGGGCGATAGCCAAGCGTTGCCAGGTCATCCTGCTCGTCCTTGAAAGCGGCGAACTGCTCGGCTGTGTTGGCCAGTTCGCAGAAACCCCAGCGCAGGTCGCAGGCAATGCCGTACTGGGCAATGCGGCTGGCCACCAGCGCCACCGAATCGATGCCGGCCTGCTTCAGGTAGCGCACGCCGTCCTGACCGACATGCCGGGTAAAGCCGCTGACGTCATGGCCGATGCCGCGAATCAGCTGGCCGCCATTGCGCCCGCTGGCGCCCCAGCCGATGCGCCGGCTTTCCAGCAGCACCACCGACAAGCCGCGCTCAGCCAGTTCCAGGGCGGTGTTGACGCCGGTCAGCCCGCCGCCGACCACGCACACATCGGCCGTCAGTTCGTCGTCCAGGCTGGGGTAGGGCGCCGCGTTGCGTGCCGTGGCAGCGTAGTACGAAGCAGTGTGTTGGGAATCGAAAGACATGGGCGTTCTCGGCTCAGCGGTTGGACTTGATCTTGCTCCAGGAGCGGGTCATGACACGCATGATCTTCGGGCTCGGGGTGCTGGAGATGTACAGCTTGTCCAGTACGTCCTGGGGTGGGTAGATCTCGGGGTTGTGCACCAGCGACGCATCCATGTAGGCCTTGGCGTCCGGGTTGGCGTTGGCATACCCGACCGTGGCACTGACTTTGGCGATCACTTTCGGGTCGAGCAGGTAATTGATGAAGGCCAGGGCCTGGTCGGGGTTGCTGGCGTCCTTGGGGATGGCCAGCAGGTCGAACCACAGGTTGCTGCCTTCCTTGGGAATGCTGTAGGCGACTTTTACGCCGTTCTTCGCTTCAACAGCGCGGTTGGCGGCCTGGAACACGTCACCGGAGTAGCCGAAGGCCACGCAGACGTCGCCATTGGCCAGGTCGGACACGTATTTGGATGAATGGAAGTACGTGATGTAGGGGCGCAATTCGAGCAGGCGTGCTTCAGCCTTGGCGTAGTCCGCCGGCTTTTCGCTGCGCGGGTCCATGCCCAGGTAGTTGAGTATTGCCGGGAACAATTCGTCGGGCGAGTCCATGAAGGCCACGCCGCACTGCTTGAGCTTTTTCAGGTTTTCGGGCTCGAACAGCACCGCCCACGAGTCGATATGGTCGACGCCCAGTGCCGCCTTGACCTTGTCGACGTTGTAGCCGATGCCGTTGGTGCCCCACAGGTAGGGCACCGCGTACTGGTTGCCAGGGTCGTTCTGTTCAAGCTGCTTGAGCAGCTTGGGGTCCAGGTGTTGCCAGTTCGGCAGCTTGCTGCGGTCCAGCGGCAGGAAGGCGCCAGCCTGGGCCTGGCGGGCGAGGAAGTGGTTGGACGGCACCACCACGTCGTAGCCGGTGCGCCCGGCCAGTAGCTTGCCTTCGAGGGTTTCGTTGGAGTCAAACACGTCATAGACCACCTTGATCCCGCTGCTGGCCTGGAAGTCAGCCAGGGTGGTGTCGCCGATGTAGTCGGTCCAGTTGTACACACTGACCGAGGGCGTGGCCTGGGTGGTGGTGGCGAACAGCAGGGTGAACGCAGCGGGGATCAGGGCTTGCAGATGACGCATGGGGACACCTCGTTGGTTTTGTTCTTCGAGTTCGGTGTACGGGGGCGCAAAGCGCCCCGGGGTGGGTCAGACGCTCATCATCAGGAACTCACGCTCCCAGGAGCTGATGACCCGCTTGTAGTTCTCGTGCTCGGCACGCTTGACCGCCACATAGCCCTGGACGAATTGCTTGCCCAGGTACTGCTGTACGGTCTCGCAGTCTTCCATGTGCTGCAGGGCGTCTTCGATGGTGATCGGCAGGCGCAGGTTGCGCCGCTCGTAGGCACGGCCTTGTACGGGTGCACTGGGGTCAAGCTGCTCGACCATGCCCAGGTAGCCGCACAGCAGGCTGGCAGCGATCGCCAGGTAGGGGTTGGCATCGGCGCCCGGCAGGCGGTTTTCCACCCGCATTGCCTCTGGGCTGGAGGTAGGCACGCGCAGCCCGGCGGTGCGGTTTTCTTCACCCCACTCAACGTTCACCGGTGCCGAGGTATCTGGCAGGAAGCGGCGGAACGAGTTGACGTTGGGCGCGAACATCGGCAGCAGCTTGGGGATGTACTTCTGCAAACCGCCGATGTGGTGCAGGAACAGCTGGCTCATGCTGCCATCTTCATTGGCGAAAATTGGCTTGCCGGTGGCGATGTCGACCACGCTCTGGTGCAGGTGCATGGCACTGCCCGGCTCGTCGGTGATCGGCTTGGCCATGAAGGTGGCGGCCACGTTGTGCTTGAGTGCAGCTTCGCGCATGGTGCGCTTGAATACGGTGATCTGGTCGGCCAGGTCCAGCGCGTCGCCGTGGCGGAAGTTGATCTCCATCTGCGCCGGGCCGTCTTCGTGGATCAGCGTATCCAGGTCCAGGCCCTGGATCTCGCACCAGTCGTAGACATCCTCGAACAGCGGGTCGAATTCGTTGGCGGCATCGATCGAGAACGACTGGCGACCGCTTTCGGCACGGCCAGAACGCCCCAGCGGCACCTGCAATGGCAAGTCCGGGTCTTCACAGCGCTTGGTGAGGTAGAACTCCATCTCAGGCGCGACGATCGGCTGCCAGCCCTTGTCGGCGTAGAGCTTGAGCACTTTCTTCAGCACGTTGCGCGGCGACAGTTCGATGGGGTTACCTTGCTTGTCGAAGGTGTCGTGGATCACGATCGCGGTGGGCTCGATCGCCCACGGGATCTGGTAAACGGCGGAGGGATCGGGCCGGCAGACCATGTCGATGTCGGCGGCATCGAGCAGGTTGTAGTAGATGTCATCGTCAACGTAGTCGCCGGTGACCGTCTGCAGCAGCACGCTTTCGGGCAGGCGCATGCCACGCTCGTGGAGGAACTTGGCGGTGGGCGCGATCTTGCCGCGGGCGATGCCGGTCAGGTCGCTGATCACGCATTCGACTTCGGTGATGCGGTGTTCTTTCAGCCAGGTGTACAGCTGATCGAAGGGGGCGTTCATACAGACCTCTTGGTTGGGTTTTAGTGTGGGAGCAATGCTGCTCGCGAAAGCCATGGCAAGGCGAACAAGGCGTTGTACTTCCCAGGTGACGCACTGGAGACTATCTTGGTCGCAGCCCCCCGGGCCGATCTATCCATTTTCTTCGGCAAGCAATGCACCAAAAGAGTGCAACTAGGATCTCGCGTGACAACGCCCAATGCGCTGCAAGTCCAGGCCTTCCATACCACCGACGTCTCCGAGCAAGTGCGCGCTACCCCCGGCTGGCAGCAGCAGTACCGGCAGATGTCGCCGGGGCATTTCAGCGGTGAGCTGCGCTGGCTGGGGATGGATGGCGTGGAGGTGTACGAGGAGCGCTTGAACACCCGCGTGGAACAGTTTTTCCGTGCGCCGAGCGGTTCACTGGCGTTCTGCTTCGACCGCAGCGAAAACAGCCTGTACCTGCTGAACGAGCAAAGCCGCAACATCTGGATCACCCCGGAGAACTACCAGGAAGTGGCAGTGGTGTTCGACCAAGCCTTCCTGGCCCGCCATGGGCTGGACCCGCAACGCCTCGAAGGGTTGTTCATGGTGCCGCTGGGCAGTGGGCAAAACGCATTGTTTGGCAGTTGGCTGAGTGCCACGCTGACCCGCCTAGGGCAGGCCGACTGCCCATTGCAGGGGCAGGCCCTGGCGGAACAACTGCTGGAGGATTGCCTGTTCATTCTCGATAACGCCAGCCAGCGCCTGCAGGGCATAGCCTTGGGGCGGCGCGACGAAGAGCGGGCGATCATGCGCCGGGTCAGCGAGTGGGCGGCGGACTGCCCAGAAGAGACGTTGAACCTGGTGGAGCTGGCAGATGTTGCCGGGGTCTCGTTGCGCCAGTTGCAGCAGGCGTTCAAGGCATTTACCGGCATGCCGCCTGCCCAGTGGCTACGCTTGCGCCGGCTGAATGGCGCCCGTCGCGATCTGTTACGCGATGGCAGGGCGACCGTGGCCGAGGTCGCGATGCGCTGGTCATTCTGGCATTTAGGAAGGTTTTCAGAGAGTTACCGGCAATTGTTCAAGGAGTTTCCGAGCGAGACCTTGAAGCGGAGCAGGGGCTAAGGTAGCGAAAAAGCTGCTGGCCTCTTCGCGGGCTTGCCCGCTCCCACAGGGACCTGAGGCGATCCTGTGGAAGCGGGCGCGCCCGCCAGGAGGCCGGCCCAGCCAGCACTGAACTCAGCATCTCACGCCGAAAGTTGCTATCGTGCCGCCCTGATCCAAACCGAGGTGCCGATGTTCTACCTGCCTTTGCCCAGCGACCAGGCCGACCGCCTCGCCAGCGAACCAAAAACCGACTTTTTCACCACTGCCAGCGTCCTCGAAGCCGCCGCAGTGTTGTTCGCGCAAAACCTGCCGCGCCAGTCCGCCACCGCCTCGGCCGACGCCCAAGAGCGCCGTTTCGCCGAAATCGTACGCATCGCCAACGAAGTTGAAAGCGCCGCGCCTGGTCGCTTTCAAGGCCAGGTAGCGCAGCACTTCGATCGTGAAGCCTTTGCCATGGGCCTGGGCATGCTGGGCGAAAACGGCATTGCTCTGCTGTCCGCCGAGGTGCAGTACGCGCTAGACGAACTGTTGGATACCGAAGGCCAGTGGAATTTCCAGTTCGCCGACACCTACCGCCAGCGGGCCACACCGCTGCATCCGGTGTACCTGCCGTCGCTGGCCACTGATCTGATGCTCAGCGACCAGCAGAACCGCCTGCTGCGCGAGTTTCTCAGTGGTATCGACGAGTCAGTGGCGGTGCAGGGCTTTGCTGGCACTGGCAAGACCTTCCTGATTCACCAGTTCGCCCGCCTGCTGGAACCACAGCGCACGTTGCTTCTGGCTTTGACCGAAAGCCAGTTGCGCGCCTTGCAGGCGCGGGTAAAGGACGCTGCCGCCTACACCGCGCTGACTTTCGGTCAGTTGGCTGACGAGCTGCTCAACCGCGACCTCACCAACAACGGCTGGCGTCTGCGCGACCCGTATCGCACCAAATTGTCATGGCGCCCGCAGAATGAGCAGGTTGTACGCTGGCTGGCCATCCCTGACATCGGCCCGCTCGCCGCGCGCGATGTGGTTGCCTTGTGCGTCCGCGCCGTGCGCACCTTCTGCCACAGTGCCGATACCCAGCTTCAGCTGCACCATTTGCCCTGGGCCGGGCCGGGTACTTCGCCGCTGGATCAGGAGGTACTGCTGGAAAAGGCCCGCCTGTATTGGCAAGAGCTGATTCGCCCGTCCGCGCGGGAAGTCCAGCTGCCGGTGCGCGACTACCACCGGGTCAAGTTGCTGTCGTTGACCGGTTATGTGATCGATAGCCGCTACACCCACGTGATCGTCGACGAGGCTCACGAGCTGTCGGCACCGATGCTTGCCGTACTGGACCGCAGCCCGCAGTCGATCATTGCGCTGGGCGACGAGTTGCAGAACCTCAACGGCCTCAGCCCGCACCATGGCAGCTTCATCCGCCAACGCTACATCGACCATTCCCTGCGTGCCGGGCCGGCGATGGACAATGTGCTCAACCCGCTGATCCAGGCGCACCCGGCGGCGATCCAGGCAGCCTTCAGTGGCAGCGCCGAGCATTACACGCGGGTCAGTTTCTTCGATACGGTAACCGTGCCGGAACAGCCCACGGCGCTGATCGTCGATGATGAATGGGGGCTGTTTGGCTGGTTCCAGCGCCTGACGCACCAAAGTGTGCCGTTCGTATTGCTGAAAAGCGCGCGCAAGGACTTCGAGCTGTTCGTGGAGGACTGCATCGAGCTATACCGCTTTGGCACTCGACCGCGTCACCCGATGTTGTTCCGCTACGCCAGTTGGCAGGCGCTGGAGCAGGACAAGGGCGATGACAAGGCGTTTGTTGCCGTGGCCAACATGCTGCGCAAAGGCTATACGCCGGAGCATTTTGCCAAAGCCAAGAGCCGTTACCGCTGGGACAAGGCGCCCAAGTTGTTCCTGGGGCGGGTGCGGGATGTGAAAAACATGGAGTTCGCCCGGGTGATGGTGTCGCCGGAGCTGATGGTGGCGCCGCAGGTGGCGGGCAACCGCAATGAGCGGGCGCGGATGCTGGCGGGGCTGTATACCGCCTGTTCGCGGGCGCGGCATGAACTGATCGTGCCGGGGGGGATGCTGGACTGGGTCAAGGACCAGGTTCGGGATTGAGGCATCTGGGGCCGCAAAGCAGCCCCAGAAGTTTTGAATCAGTTACGGTCCAGCCACACCGTCTGGGCATTGGTGAACTCGCGCACACCAAAGTGCGACAGCTCACGCCCGAACCCGCTCTTCTTCACGCCACCAAACGCCACACGGGGGTCGGAAGCGCAGTAGCCGTTGATGAACACGCCACCGGTATCCAGTGCCATAGTCATGCGCTCGGCCAGCGCATAGTCGGCGGTGTAGATGGTCGCGGCCAGGCCGAAATCGCTGTCGTTGGCCAATTCCACCGCATGGTCGGCATCACGTGCAGTGATGATCGCAGCCACTGGCCCGAACAACTCCTGCTTGAATGCGGTCATTTGCGGGGTGACGTTGGCGAACACGGTCGGCGCATAGAAGTTGGCCACGCCTTCGACCTTGTTGCCGCCCAGCAGCAGGGTGGCGCCTTCGGCGAGGGTCGCCTGAACCTGGCCGTCCAGCTCGTCGCGCAGGTCGTAACGGGCCATCGGGCCGATGTAGGTGTCGTCTTCCAGTGGGTTGCCGACTTTCAGCTCGCGGGTTGCTTCAACGAACTTGCGCGTGAACTCCTCGACAATGCTGTCTTCCACGATCAGGCGCTTGGCCGCTGCGCAGACCTGGCCGGTGTTCTGGTAACGGCCAATGACTGCGGCCTTGACGGCGGCATCCAGGTCGGCGTCGGCCAGCACGATGAACGGGTCAGAGCCACCGAGCTCCAGTACACACTTCTTCAGTGCCGCACCGGCCTGGGCACCAATCGCCATGCCGGCACGCACGCTGCCGGTCAGGGTCACGGCGGCGATACGCGGGTCGTTGATGGCGCGGGTGACGCCATCCGGGGTCACGTTCAGCACTTCGAACACGCCATCCGGCAGGCCGGCATCCTTGAACAGCTCGCCCAGCAGGTAGGCGCTGCCCATCACGTTCGGCGCGTGCTTGAGCACGTAGGTATTGCCTGCCAGGATCGCTGGCACGGCGCCGCGCAGTACCTGCCAGACCGGGAAGTTCCACGGCATCACGGCCAGGATCGGGCCGAGCGGGCGGTATTCGATACGGGCTTTTTCAACCTGGGTCGGCTCAGCGGCAAGCATGGCCGGGCCGTGTTCGGCATACCAGCGGCACAGGCCGACGCACTTGCTGACTTCGCCACGGGCCTGGGCAATCGGCTTGCCTATTTCGCGGCTGATCATCTGGGCAAAGGCTTCGGCCTTGGCTTCGAGGGTGCTGGCCAAGGCGAGCAGGTACTCGCTGCGCTGACCCAGCGACACTTGGCGCCACTGGCCGTAGCCAACCTTGGCACGTTGCAGCGCCGCTTCCAGTGCGGCGTCGGTGTCGAACGGGTAGGCGCCGATCTGCTCGCCGCTGTACGGGTCGAGGGAGATGGCGTGGGTCAGGCTGCTGATCGCGCTCATGGCGGGACACTCTCGTTGTTGTTAATCAGTGACGCCAGACTAGTGGGCTATGGCTTTAATGAAAACTGAATAATAATGAGCGAAACATTCACGTTTGGAGAAAGGCTGTGGACCTGGTGCAACTGGAGATCTTCAAGGCGGTGGCAGAGCAGGGCAGCATCAGCGCCGCCGCGCAGCACATCCATCGGGTGCCGTCCAACCTGACCACGCGCATCAAGCAACTGGAAGAAGACCTGGGAGTGGAGCTGTTCATTCGCGAGAAAAGCCGCCTGCGCCTGTCGCCTGCAGGCTGGAATTTTCTTGAATACACCCGGCGCATCCTCGACCTGGTGCACGAGGCGCGCCTTACCGTCGCCGGTGAAGACCCGCAGGGCACCTTTGCCCTCGGTTCGCTGGAAAGCACGGCAGCGGTGCGCATCCCGGCTTTGCTGGCGGCGTACAACCAGCGCTACCCCAAGGTAGACCTTGACCTGTCCGCCGGGCCATCCGGGACCATGCTCGAAGGCGTGTTGTCTGGCCGGCTGGTGGCCGCGTTCGTCGACGGCCCGGTGCTGCACCCGACACTGGAAGGCATGCCGGTGTTCGAAGAGGAAATGATGGTCATCGCGCCGCTCAACCATGCGCCAGTTACGCGCGCCCAGGATGTGAACGGTGAGAGCATCTACGCCTTCCGTGCCAACTGCTCGTATCGCCATCACTTCGAGAACTGGTTCGTCAAGGACCAGGCAGTGCCGGGCAAGATTCACGAGATGGAGTCCTACCATGGCATGTTGGCGTGCGTCAGCGCTGGCGCAGGCCTGGCCATGATGCCGCGCAGCATGCTCGACAATATGCCCGGGTGCAGCACGGTCAGTGCCTGGCCTATGTCGGAAGATTTTCGCTACCTGAAAACCTGGCTGGTCTGGCGGCGGGGCGCGGTATCACGCAGCTTGAGCATGTTCGTGAAACTGCTTGAGGAAGGGCGTACAACCTCTTGATCAGTATCTAAATTTACATTCGATTGATGGGTTAGTGCCGAATGTCACGATGACGACCATGCATCAGCCAGAACACCAATACCCCGGGAGGATCAGATAATAGGTAAGCCATCCTCAAAAGGAGGGTCATACCATGCGTAACCATCACTATGCCCTCGGCGCGGCGTTGCTGATCACCCTGGCCATGCCATGGACCCTGGCTGCTGCTGCCGATCTCAATGCCCCCATTGACATGCAGGCCGTGCAGTTGCAACCGCAGGAGCAGAACGGCGTGCGCTATTTGCAAGGTGGTATTGGCCAGGATGAGGCCAATGCGCTGCGCAAAACCACCGGCTATGACTTGCACGTGGAGCTTTCCACTGGCCCGGAAGGCAAGTTCCAGTGTGGTGCCACAGTCGACATTCAGAATGCACAAGGCCAGCCCGTACTCAGCGTCACAGATGCCGGGCCGCTGCTGTATGTGCAGTTGCCTCCCGGCAAGTACAAGGTCACTGGCAATGCCCAAGGTGAGACGGTGCAGCAACTGGTGACCGTGAACGGCAAGGGCCCCGCGACCGTGAACCTTAACTGGCGTTGATCAAAAAAATACGGCAGGAGTACGGATGTACTCCTGCCTGAGAGGAGCGCATCGCCATGAGCCTGGATCTTCAGCTGGAGATGTTGAACGAGCAGGGCTATGTGTTACTTCCCGGTGTGCTCGAACCCCTGCGCATCGCCCTGTTGCGTTGCGCCATCGATGACCTGCAGCCGATTCACTGGGACTACCAGGGGCTGTTGGAGCACTACAAGTGCGTATTCAACCGCAACCCGCTTTGGCTGCCCTTTCTCGACCTGCCACCCTTGATAGCACTGGCTGAAGCGGCGCTAGGCACTGACTGCCACGTGATCGGACAAACTGCGTGGCGCAGCCACCCGGGTTACGCGGGCATGGCGCTACACCTCGATCACCTGCCCATGCAGCTGCCCGACTGGCTAAGCGCGAAGGGCGATTTCACCCAGCCTGCACAAATACTGACTGCTCAGCTGTACCTCAGCGACATCGACCACAACATCGGGCCGACCTGGATCGTACCCGGCAGCCACCGCGCGGCGCGGCCACCACTGGCTGGCGAGAATCAATGGCAAGGGAGTGAAGCACTGGCAATATTGTGCAAGGCAGGAGATGCGCTGGTCTTTCGCAGCGATGTCTGGCACAGCGGCGGAGCCAATCGCAGCCAGGCTCGCGAGCGCGACATGCTGCAAGTGCATTACGGCAGGCGCATGGTCGCGCAGAAGTTCTCGCCGTACTTGAACTGGCGTTTCAACCCTCAGGTGCTGGAAGAGGCAACGCCCCGGCAAAGGCGCTTGCTAGGCGAACATGAAGAGGCGGAATACGACTGAGGCGCGGAGCACGAGAAGGCACATCTTGAGCAAGCGATTTAGCCAATAGTGGCAATACACTTTCAACTTTCTGATCATCTGGACAATAATCAAAAAACTATTACTTCGTGTGACCGGTCTGGATGCACCGGTTCACTCTAAAAATCGAGGGGCCAAAGCCCCCGCTTGCTCTATAGACCATCAGGAGAAGTCATTGATGAAAACCCGTCTCGCAGCTTCGCTGGCCGCTGCAGTGCTGGCCTTTGCAGGGGCCAATCTGGCCCAGGCCGCGCAGGTATCCGGCGCCGTTGGCGCCACCAGCCAAGGTGACATGACCTACCGTATTGGCTTGTCCTTCGACTGGGACAAGAAATGGCTGGAAAGCAGTACCGGCTATGTGACCGGTTACTGGGATGCTGCCTACACCTATTGGGAGGGCGGTGACGCCAGTGGTGCGCACTCGCTGTCGTTCAGCCCGGTGTTCACTTACGAGTTCAGCGGTTTTACCTACACGCCGTACATCGAGGCCGGTATTGGCCTGGCGGCGTTTTCCAAGACCGACGTGGGTGACCAGCGCATGGGGTCGGCGGTCAACTTCGAAGACCGCATCGGTTTCGGTCTGAAGTTGCCAGGTGAGCAGAAAGTCGGGATTCGCGCGATGCATTATTCCAATGCGGGAATCAAGCAGCCAAACGACGGTATTGAGTCCTACTCGCTGTTCTACAGCAAAGGTTTCTGAAGCAGGGGGCCGCAGTGCGGCCCCAGCCTTTCAATACGTATACGAAACCCGGCCTGCACCGTCCGAGGTGCTCCCGGGTCGGCGTAGATGCCGGATCGTTGCCAGCATCCTCGCGGATCAAACCACCTAGAGGCCGGCCAAGGCATGCCAACACTCAGCGAACGGCCTTGATCGCCAGCACATTGCACAGCGGGTGTTCCAGCACATGCGCTGTGGTCCCGCCCAGGTAGGTCTGCATGGCGTCATGCCGATGGCTGCCCATCACGATCACATCTGCCCGGCTGTGGCCGACAAACTGGGCAATGGCCCTGATAGCTGGGCCTTCCAGGAAGTGCCGACGCTCCAGCGGGATCTGCTGATGGTGACCCAGTCGGTTGAACGCCGCCCGCTGCGCAGTGCGCACGCTGCCGTCGAAGCCGGGCATGGTCACCGTACCGGCGCCGAAGTCGGCAATATGGGTCTTGGCCGCGTCGCACACATGCACCAAGTGCAACTCGGCGTTGCATTGCAGGGCGAGGGCACGGGCGCAGTGGATCACCTGCTCGTCCAGGTGCTCGCCAGCACCGTGGCTGTTCAGGTCCACTGCCGCAGCAATCTGCCGGGGCAGGGGCAGGCGGATATCGCTGACCAGGTGCACGGCAACCGGGCTGTCCTTGAGCAACTGCCAATCCAGTGGCGTGACCAGCAGGCGTTTGAGCACGGGTTCGTGCTGCACGTCCTTGACCAGCAAATCGCAGCCTTGCCGTTCGACCCGCTCCAGCGCGCTGCCCAGCGGGTCGCGAGTCAACAACAGTTCGGTAGACACGTCCAGGCCAGCATTGCCCAACTGTTCAGCCTCATCTGCCAGCCACTGGCGGTTGTCACTGAGCAGCCGCTCACGCTCGCGGCCATCGCTCATCAGACCAAAGGTGTCGACATCGTCGACGAAAACGTTGATATCCAGCAGTGCACCGCTGGACTCCGCCAGCGCCGCCGCGCGTTGCAGCGCAGGCGTATGGCGCATCTGCGGGCCGAGCATGACAAACAAGCGCTTGAACTGGCTCATCTCACACCTCCACGTGTGGCAGCCCCCCGGTTAGCTGGTTCTGTTCAGTCTAGACCTGTGTGCGCCCGGTAAAACCGATCAGGCTTTTTCCACCTGCGGCTGCTCGAGTGCGGCTAGCGCCATGTGTCGGGTATGATGCGTGCCCCATCATTGTCACGAGGCCTGTCCCATGTCCCTGAGCGCTGAACAGATCGGCGAATTTTGCGCTTTCGCCGAGCAGCTGGCCGACGCTGCCGCTGTGGCGATCAAGCCCTATTTTCGCGCCAGCCTTGATGTCGAGGACAAGGGCGGGCGCCTGTACGACCCGGTGACGGTTGCCGACAAGGCTGCCGAGGACGCGATGCGCGAGCTGATCCAGGCGCGTTACCCCGAGCATGGCATCCTGGGTGAAGAAGCCGGGGTGGCCGTGGGCAGCAGCCCGCTCACCTGGGTACTCGACCCGATCGACGGCACCCGCGCCTTCATCACCGGCCTGCCGCTTTGGGGCACGCTGATTGCCCTTAACGACGGCACGCGCCCAGTGGTCGGGGTGATGAACCAGCCCTTCACCGGCGAGCGTTTTGTCGGCACCCCCGAAGGCGCCTGGCGCAGTGGCACGCCATTGCAGACCCGTACCTGTGCCGACCTGGCGTCGGCCACACTGATGTGCACCACGCCGGACATGTTCGACACCGCCGAGCGCAAGGCCGCGTTCGAGGCCGTTGCCGGCAAGGCGCGCCTGATGCGCTACGGTGGCGATTGCTATGCCTACTGCATGCTGGCTTCGGGGTTTGTCGATGTGATCGTCGAGGCGAGCCTGCAGCCGTATGACGTGCAGGCACTTATGCCGATCATTGAAGGGGCAGGTGGGGTGATCACTGCCTGGGACGGCAGCAGTGCACAGAATGGCGGGTGCGTTGTGGCCTGTGGTGACCCGGCGCTGCATGCGCAGATGGTAGAGATGTTGCGCCACGCCATGTGAGCCACCTATCCCCGATCACTGCACTTTTTACGATTTCCGGGCTCTATCCTTGGCCAGGCTGCTCTGATCCCCAATGCAGCCGCCGAAGATCGACCCGGTGCCGATGGTTGCAAGTTACCCGAATTTCTTCCCGCGTCTGCTGCTGGCAGGCGCCCTCACATGCCTGTGCGCCTGCACCCAGGAGCAAGGCCGCGATATTGTCAGCCAGTTCGGCAACGGCAAACCCAGCGAGCTGTTCCAGACCAGCGTCGACCGCTTGGCCACGCTATCGATGCGCGACAACTTGCAAAGCCTGTACCTGCTGATGAACAAGCTGTACCTGCGCAACCCCAACCAGTGGAAGATGTCGGGCTATGTGGACGCTGCCACGGCCGAGCGGCAGATCCGCATGGCCATCGAACATCGTCAGCCACTGCCGCAACTGGGCAACCGTCGTGACCTGGCGGCATTGAGCTACGCCCTGAGCCCGGAGTTTCGTGGTGATCGGGTGGGTGCTTTCATCTACGCCATCGGCAGCATGCTGATTACCGCGCACGGCGGGCGTACCGATTTCTACATGACCGATACCATCGACCCGTTGTTCATCAACAATGCGGCGCGCAATATCGAAAGGGCTACCTGGATGCTCAGCCAGCGGCAGGACGCCAATGGGGTGTTGCTGCTGTTCTCCAACGAGATTTCGGAAGAGGGCAGCAACCTGAGTTTTGCCGTGGAGTTTGGCAAGATCGTTGCGCGGCTGGACCTGTTAGCCGAGTTGCTGGATGAGCGTTATCGGCGGATTGGTTTGAATTACGCCCAGAGTCTGCTGTTGATGAATTTCCTGCCGGTGCAGTGAACCTTAGCCGTTGTGCAGGCCCTGTAGGAGCGGCCTTGTGTCGCGAAAGGGGCGCGCAGCGGCCCCAGGATTTCAGCCACCCAAGGCCATTGGACGGTTCAGAGCAGCGCCTGTATTGCCTGCCTGTAACGCTGCCCGGCCAGACTCATGCTGTTGTTATGGGTCGCCCCCGGCACCAGCAGCAATGTCTTGGGCTGCCGGGCTGCGTCGAACAGCTGCTGGCTGAAGCGCGGGGGTACAAAACGGTCATTCGTTCCATGCACCAGCAGCACTGGCAGGCCGATGTTGCCGATCTTGTCCAGCGAGTCGAACTTCTGCGACATCAACCAGCGCACCGGCAGGGAGGTATTGGCCACCGCTGCCGCGACATCGCCCAGGGAGGTGAAGGTCGACTCAAGGATCAACCCGCGTGCCGGCGCCCCAACGCCGCTTTGCTGCGCTTCACGGGCCAGTTCACTGGCTAGCTCCACCGCCACTGCGCCGCCCAGCGAATGACCGAATATCAGGCGCTTGCCGGCATCCGGCTGCAGCTGGGCAAAGCGCTCCCACGCAATGCGGGCATCTTCGTACACCGTGGCCTCGGATGGCAGGTCGCCCCGGCTCTGGCCAAAGCCACGGTAATCCACGGCCAGCACCGAGTAGCCCATGGCATGCAGCTGCTCGATGCGGAACAATTGGCCGGTAAGGTTCCAGCGCACGCCGTGCAGGTAGAGCACCGCCGGGGCATTGGCGCGTTTGGCCGGCCACCACCAGGCGTGCAGGCTCTGGTTATCGCTGAAGCTGCGCGGGCGCAGGTCAAGCTCCTGCACGTCGCTGGGCAAACCGCGGAACCAGCTGGCTTGGCCAGGTTCGATGCGGAACACCAGTTCGCGCTCCTTGTGCTGCAGCATGGCGCAGCTGGAGGGTAAGCCAATAACCAGCAAGGTGGCACACAACCAGGTGAGCCAGCGGCGGCGCAGGTGGGTAAGGAAGAGGGTAGGATTGTGCGCTTTCTAGCAGAAGCACTGCGCCGGGTGTTGAAAAAGTGACCGAATGGCAGGATGGTTTGGTTGCAAGCTGTTTCTGGAAGAAATGGAATATTACCGGCCTCGCGCGCGTTTACTCTCGCAGCGGCCGGTACAGGAAAATACCGTTCGATAAACGAACGCCAGCTGCATCTGGCTTGTCCGCTATCCGCCCATCCAATCCCATCGCCGCATTGCTCAACCGCAGCCTTTTTGCTGTAGTGTGGCCATTCACCGGTTGTCGCCTGCCCCCGCTATCCGCAACCGACCCGATAGAATGACCGTGACGACCGCGACCACCGCCCACAAGGCTGTAGGAAGCGGCGACCAGAACAATAACGATACCGAGTGCCTTGCCTATGGAAAGCCGCCTGCTGAGCGAGCGCAGTAGCGTGTTTCACCACGCCGACCCTTATGCTGTGTCCGATTATGTGAACCAGCATGTAGGCCAGCATTGCATCGGACTGTCACGCACCACCCATCCCCAGGCCAGCCTCAGCCACCGCAAGTTTGCCGAGCTCGACCTGTGCCGCATCAGCTACGGCGGCAGCGTTCGCGTGACTTCGCCAGCACTGGAAACCATTTATCACCTGCAAGTGTTGCTCAACGGCAACTGCCTGTGGCGTGGGTATAAGCACGAGCAGCGTCTGGTGCCGGGCGAGTTGTTGCTGATCAACCCGGATGACCCGGTTGACCTGACCTACTCGGAAGATTGCGAGAAGTTCATCCTCAAGGTGCCGACCCGGCTGCTGGACTCGATCTGCGATGAACAGCGCTGGCAGCGGCCGGATGGGGGCGTGCGGTTCTTGCGCAATCATTACCGGCTGGATGAACTGGATGGCTTCGTCAACCTGCTGGCCATGGTTTGCCATGAGGCGGAAGTGAGCGAGTCGCTGCCCAGGGTGCAGGGGCACTACAGCCAGATTGTCGCCAGCAAGTTGCTGACCCTGATGACCACCAATATCCGCCGCGAAAGCCTGAGCGCACCGCAGGCCGGCCTTGAGCGCATTCTCGATTACATAGAGCGCAACCTGAAGTTGGAGCTGTCGGCTGAGGTGCTGGCAGAGCAGGCCTGCATGAGTTTGCGTTCGCTGTATGCGCTGTTTGAACAGCACCTGAGCACCACGCCCAAGCATTACGTGCGCCAGCGCAAGCTTGAGCGGGTGCATGCGTGCCTGAGCGACCCGACTTGCGGTGTGCGCAGTGTGACCGAACTTGCCCTGGATTACGGCTTCTTTCATTTAGGCCGGTTTTCCGAGGTGTATCGGCAGCAATTTGGCGAGTTGCCTTCGCAGACGTTCAAGCGTCGGGATGAGGCGCGCTGACGAGGCCACCTGATATTTCTGCCAGTTGCTGGCATTTCATGCACAGCCCACCATCTGCCTTATTTCGGGTACAGGGTGGTCACCATGTCGACATCGCAGATTTCTTATTGTGCACTGCAATACACCGTTTATGGCCGTGATGGGGGGGAGCAATGCGCATCTCTGCTGCGCTTCAGCGGGCAGCGGAAAGAGTCGGCCACAGGGCACTACTTGCTGGGGAATGGATACCGTGCGTTCAATCCGGTTTTGATGAGATTTCATAGCCCTGACAGCTTGAGCCCAATGGGGGCTGGGGGAATCAATTGTTACGCCTATTGCGGTGGGGATCCGGTGAACAATACTGATCCGAGCGGACACATGTTGCTTCCCCAAGTGAGGTTGTGGAGCGTTCGCCCCAAGGCAGGGTTTCGCATGCGAAATCCAGACTTTAAAGGGGAAAAGACGGTTTCTCCAGCTGTAAGCGAGCGTGTCGTGAGAACGGTTAATGAACTAGGTCGTGATTACGGGAGCCAGTTGAGCCGAATAATGACATCGGCGGATTGGTCTGGTCCACAGTTGTTACTCGTGGAAGGTACAACACAGAAACTGATTAGCAACTATGGAGAGAACTTGAAACGGGAAGCTGGTTTGACAGTCAGCCAAGCTGCAGCACCCATCAGTTCGCAGGATCGACTAAGCGAGGCGATCGGCGTGCTCGGTCCGCTATACGAAAAGATGAAACTAGCCAAAGATACCCCTAGTGCCATCAGCTGGCTCCATGATCCCGGACGAGTGGTCCCAAAAGTACGAGATCCCGGCAAAACTGGATAACGTTCTGCACAATCCGGATAGCCCCCCGCCAGTCGTCTCCCTAACCTGACCAGGTCTAAACAATAACAAGGGAGACCCTGGCCATGTCCCTGGGATTCGACTACCTCAATGCCATGCTCGAGGACGACCGTGAAAAGGGTATCTACCGCTGCAAGCGGGAGATGTTCACCGACCCACGGTTGTTCGACCTGGAAATGAAACACATCTTCGAGGGCAACTGGATCTACCTGGCTCACGAAAGCCAGATCCCCGAGAAGAATGACTTCCTCACCCTGACCATGGGGCGCCAACCGATTTTCATCGCGCGCAACAAGGACGGTGAGCTCAATGCCTTCCTCAACGCCTGCAGCCACCGCGGTGCCATGCTGTGCCGACACAAGCGCGGTAACCGCGCCAGCTACACCTGCCCGTTCCACGGCTGGACGTTCAACAACAGCGGCAAACTGCTGAAGGTGAAAGACCCGAGCAACGCCGGCTACCCCGACAGCTTCAACTGCGACGGCTCCCACGACCTGACCAAGGTGGCGCGTTTCGAGTCGTACCGGGGCTTTTTGTTTGGCAGCCTGAATGCCGATGTGAAACCGCTGGTCGAACACTTGGGCGAGTCAGCGAAGATCATCGACATGATCGTCGATCAGTCGCCTGAGGGCCTGGAGGTGCTGCGCGGTGCCAGCTCGTACATCTATGAAGGCAACTGGAAGCTCACCGCCGAAAACGGAGCCGACGGGTACCACGTCAGCTCCGTGCACTGGAACTACGCCGCTACCCAGAACCAGCGCAAGCAGCGCGAGGCGGGCGACGAGATCAAGACCATGAGCGCCGGTGCCTGGGCCAAGCAGGGTGGCGGCTTCTACTCCTTCGACCACGGCCACCTGCTGCTGTGGACCCGTTGGGCCAACCCGGAAGACCGCCCGGCCTATGAGCGCCGCGACCAGCTGGCTGCCGACTACGGCCAGGCGCGTGCCGACTGGATGATCGAGAACTCGCGCAACCTGTGCCTGTACCCGAACGTGTACCTGATGGACCAGTTCAGCTCGCAGATCCGCGTTGCCCGGCCGATTTCGGTGAACAAGACCGAAATCACCATCTACTGCATCGCCCCCAAAGGCGAGAGCGCCGATGCCCGTGCCAAGCGCATCCGCCAGTACGAAGACTTCTTCAACGTCAGCGGCATGGCCACCCCGGACGACCTGGAAGAGTTCCGCTCGTGCCAGACCGGCTATGGCGGCGGCACTGGCTGGAACGACATGTCCCGTGGCGCCAAGCACTGGGTCGAAGGCGCCGATGAGGCAGCCAGGGAGATTGACCTCGAACCCCTGCTGTCTGGCGTGCGTACCGAAGACGAAGGCCTGTTCGTGCTGCAGCACAAGTACTGGCAGGACACCATGATCCAGGCCCTCAAGGACGAACAGCAGCTGATCCCTGTGGAGGCCGTGCAATGAGCCTGTATGAAACCGTGCGCGACTTCCTCTACCGCGAAGCGCGCTACCTGGACGACGCCCAGTGGGACCAGTGGCTGGAACTGTACGCCAGCGATGCCAGCTTCTGGATGCCGAGCTGGGACGATGACGACACCCTCACCGAAGACCCACAAAGCGAAATCTCGCTGATCTGGTACGGCAACCGTGGCGGCCTGGAAGACCGCGTGTTCCGCATCAAGACCGAGCGCTCCAGTGCGACCGTGCCCGACACTCGTACTTCGCACAACATCAGCAACATCGAGATCGTCGAGCAGGCCGAGGGCAGCTGCCAGGTGCGTTTCAACTGGCATACCCTGAGCTTCCGCTACAAGACCACGGACAGTTACTTCGGCACCAGCTTCTACACCCTCGACCTGCGCGGCGAACAGCCGCTGATCAAGGCCAAGAAGGTGGTGCTGAAGAACGACTACGTGCGCCAGGTCATCGACATCTACCACATCTGATACAGGTTTTTGCGAGTACTGCCCGGTGCGTCCTGCGACGCGCCGTGGGCCGGCTCGCCTGCGAGGTGCAACATGAGCTACCAGATCGCACTGAATTTCGAAGACGGGGTTACCCGCTTCATCGAGGCTACCGGCCATGAAACCGTGGCTGACGCTGCCTACCGCCAGGGCATCAACATCCCGCTGGACTGCCGCGACGGCGCCTGCGGTACGTGCAAGTGCAAGGCCGAATCCGGCCGCTATGACCTGGGCGACAACTTCATCGAAGATGCCCTGAACGAAGACGAAATCGCCGAAGGCTACGTACTGACCTGCCAGATGCGGGCTGAAAGCGACTGCGTCATCCGCATCCCTGCTTCGTCGCAGCTGTGCAAGACCGAACAGGCCAGCTTCGAGGCCGCCATCAGCGATGTGCGCCAACTGTCGGCCAGCACCATTGCCCTGTCGATCAAGGGTGAAGCGTTAAGCCGCCTGGCCTTCCTGCCGGGGCAGTACGTCAACCTCAAGGTCCCGGGCAGCGAGCAGAGCCGCGCCTATTCGTTCAGTTCGTTGCAGAAGGGCGGCGAAGTCAGCTTCCTGATCCGCAACGTACCGGGTGGGTTGATGAGCAGCTTCCTGACCAACCTTGCCAAAGCCGGCGACAGCATGAGCCTGGCAGGGCCGCTGGGCAGCTTTTACCTGCGGCCGATCCAGCGCCCGCTGTTGCTTTTGGCTGGCGGTACCGGCCTGGCGCCGTTCACCGCGATGCTGGAGAAAATCGCCGAGCAGGGCAGTGAGCACCCGCTGCACCTGATCTATGGCGTGACCAACGACTTCGACCTGGTCGAGCTCGACCGCCTGCAAGCGCTGGCGGCGCGCATCCCCAACTTTACCTACAGCGCTTGTGTGGCCAACCCGGACAGCCAGTACCCACAAAAGGGCTACGTGACCCAGCACATCGAGCCACGCCACCTCAACGACGGCGATGTGGACCTGTACCTGTGCGGGCCACCGCCGATGGTCGAGGCGGTCAGCCAGTACGTGCGCGAGCAGGGTATTACCCCGGCCAACTTCTACTACGAGAAGTTTGCGGCGGCGGCCTGACAGATCGCCGGGGCCGCTTCGCGGCCCTTTCGCGGCACAAGGCCGCTCCTACAGGGAAACGCGATCCATGTGGGAGCCGCCTTGCGTCGCGATGGAGGGCGCAGCCCTCCCAATTGCCATTAACCGGGTCATGCAGGAAAAACATATGAACAACAGATTCCAAGGCAAGGTTGCCCTGGTCACCGGTGCCGCTCAAGGCATCGGTCGGGGCGTGTGCTGGCGGCTGAAGGGCGAAGGCGCGCAAGTGGTGGCGGTAGACCGTTCCGAACTGGTCCACGAGCTGGCCGGCGAAGGCATGCTCACCCTCACCGCCGACCTGGAGCAACACACCGATTGCGCCCGAGTCATGGCCAGTGCGGTGGAAACCTTCGGCCGCCTCGACATCTTGGTGAACAACGTCGGCGGCACCATCTGGGCCAAGCCTTTCGAGCACTACGAAGTCGAGCAGATCGAGGCCGAAGTGCGCCGTTCGCTGTTCCCCACCCTGTGGTGCTGCCATGCCGCGCTGCCGTACATGCTTGAGCGCGGCAGCGGCGCCATCGTCAACGTTTCTTCCATCGCCACCCGTGGCGTCAACCGGGTGCCTTATGGCGCAGCCAAGGGCGGCGTCAACGCGCTTACCGCATGCCTGGCCTTCGAAACTGCAGGGCGCGGCATCCGTGTCAACGCGACTGCGCCCGGCGGCACCGAAGCGCCACCCCGGCGTGTGCCACGCAACAGCGCCGAGCAAAGCGAACAGGAAAAACGCTGGTACCAGCAGATCGTCGACCAGACCCTCGACAGCAGCCTGATGCACCGCTACGGCAGCATCGACGAGCAGGTGGGGGCGATCCTGTTCCTCGCTTCCGACGAGGCCTCTTACATCACCGGCGTGACCCTGCCGGTAGGGGGCGGCGACCTCGGCTGAGCAACACCCCAAGGCAACAGCTTTCCATCACAACAAAAACAAGAGCGACAGATGCCATGCGAACCCTTGACGTACACCCGATCATCGATAACGCGCGCTTTACCCCGTTTCACTGGATGGTCATGGCCTGGTGCGGCCTGTTGTTGATCTTCGACGGCTATGACCTGTTCATCTACGGCGTGGTACTGCCGGTGATCATGAAAGAGTGGGGCCTGACCCCGTTGCAGGCCGGCGCGCTGGGCAGTTACGCGCTGTTCGGCATGATGTTCGGTGCCCTGGCGTTCGGCAGCCTGGCCGACCGCATCGGGCGCAAGAAGGGCATTGCCATCTGTTTCGCCTTGTTCTCGGTGGCGACCATCTTCAATGGTTTTGCCAGCAGCCCGAGCGAGTTTGGCATCTACCGCTTCATTGCCGGCCTGGGCTGTGGCGGCCTGATGCCCAACGCTGTGGCACTGATGAACGAGTATGCCCCCAAGCGCTTGCGCAGTACGCTGGTAGCGATCATGTTCAGCGGTTATTCGGTGGGCGGCATGCTTTCGGCGGGCGTCGGTATTTTCATGCTGCCGCGTTTCGGCTGGGAGTCGATGTTCTTCGCAGCTGCTGTACCACTGCTGCTGTTGCCGGTGATCCTCTACTACCTGCCAGAGTCCATTGGTTTTCTGGTGCGCAAGGGGCGTACCGAGGAAGCGCGGGCGTTGCTCAAACGACTCGACCCGCAATGCGACGTGCAGGCCGATGACGTGCTGCAGGCGGCTGACCGTAAAGCGGGTGGCGGGGCGTCAGTGCTGGAGCTATTTCGCAACGGCCTCGCCATCCGCACCCTGGCACTGTGGCTGGCGTTCTTCTGCTGCCTGCTGATGGTTTATGCACTCAGCTCCTGGCTGCCGAAACTGATGGCCAACGCTGGCTACAGCCTGGGTTCCAGCCTGTCGTTCCTGCTGGCGTTGAACTTCGGCGGCATGGCTGGGGCCGTCCTCGGCGGCTGGCTGGGTGATCGCTACAACCTGGTCAAGGTAAAGGTGGCGTTCTTCATTGCCGCCGCGCTGTCGATCAGCTTGCTGGGCGTCAATAGCCCGATGCCGGTGCTGTATCTGCTGATCTTCATTGCCGGCGCCACCACCATTGGTACGCAGATCCTGCTGTATGCCGGCGCCGCGCAAATGTATGGGCTGTCGGTGCGTTCCACGGGGCTTGGCTGGGCCTCGGGTATCGGCCGCAACGGCGCCATCGTCGGCCCCTTGCTGGGCGGCGCACTGATGGGCATCAACCTGCCCCTGCAACTCAACTTCATCGCCTTCGCCATCCCAGGCGCGATTGCCGCCCTGGCCATGGCCGTGCACCTGGCCAGCGGCCGTCGGCAAGCCCAGGCCATCGCGGCGCAGGCATGACCCGAAAAGAACAAGGCCAGGCTACACCGCGTTGGCTTCTTCGCGGGCTTGCCCGCTCCCACAAGGATTGCGCGCAGTCGGTGCACTGCACTGGACCTGTGGGAGCGGGCACGCCCGCGAAGAAGCCAACACAGAACAAGAGCCAGCCACAAAGACCGGCCACTGCCTTGCGGGATGCGCCATGAAAACCCTGATCAATGACAGCTCACTGTCCGCCATTGTCGCGGGCTGCATCGCCACGATGATCTCTTACGCCGGCCCGCTGGTGATCATTTTCCACGCCGCCGAAGCGGCCGGGCTGTCTCACCAGCAGTTGTCATCCTGGGTCTGGGCCGTGTCCATGGGCAGTGCCGTGCTTGGTGCGCTGCTCAGTTTGCGCTACCGCGTGCCGGTAGTGATCGCCTGGTCGATCCCCGGCTCCGCGCTGCTGGTCACTGCCTTGCCGCAACTCGGCCTGGAACAGGCCGTAGGTGCCTACCTGGTGGCCAACCTGGTCCTGCTGCTGATCGGCATCAGCGGGGCCTTCGACCGCATCATCGCGCGCTTGCCGGGGTCCATCGCCGCTGGCATGCAGGCTGGCATCCTGTTCGGTTTTGGTATCGAAGTGTTCCGCGCCTTGCCAGTGCAGCCGTTGCTGGTACTGGCGATGTTCGTCACCTACGTGCTGATGCGCCGGGTTCAGCCCCGTTACGCAGTGGCTGCGGTGCTGTGCGTGGGCGCCCTGGTGACCGTGGCCAGCGGTGCGTTCCGTAGCGAGGCGCTGGTACTGGAACTGGCTTCGCCGCAGTGGATCACCCCTCAGTTCAGCCTGCCAGCGGTATTCAGCCTGGCGCTGCCGATGGTGCTGGTGGCGCTGACCGGGCAGTTCATGCCGGGCATGGCGGTGCTGCGCAATGCGGGTTACGCCACACCGGCCAGCCCGTTGATCAGCGCCAGTGCCCTGGCCGGTACCGTGCTGGCGCCATTCGGCTGCCACGGGCTGAACCTGGCGGCGGTTACCGCCAGCCTGTGCACGGGCCATGAGGCCCACGAAAACCCACGACGGCGCTATGTGGCGGCAGTGGCTGGCAGCACGCTGTACCTGCTGCTGGGCATTGCCGGTGCCACATTGATGTCGCTGTTCGCAGCGTTTCCCGCCGCACTGATCGCGGCCCTGGCCGGGCTGGCCCTGTACGGCGCCATCAGCGAGGCGCTGGCCCGCAGCCTGGCAGAACCGGCCGAGCGCGATGCAGGCCTGTTCACCTTCCTGGTCACCGCTTCGGGGGTGGCCTTCCTTGGCCTGTCGGCAGCGTTTTGGGGGCTGCTGTTCGGCCTGCTGACCCATGCACTGCTCAGGCTGCGCCAGCCGCGTGCCGGGGAGGTGCTGCGCCGCACCAGATGAACTGCCGTGTTCCCAACGCTTTATCCATAAAAACAAGATCAAGAGAGCTTCGGAATGAACAACACCCCTTGCGTAGCCCTGGGCCTGACTTTGCTCAGCCAACCATTACTGGCCGCCGAAGGCGGTTTCTTCGAGGATTCGAAGGCCACCGTGAGCGCCCGCAACTATTACTTCAGCCGCGATTTCTCCGATATTGTCGGGGCCAACAGGCAGTCCAAGGCAGAGGAGTGGGCCCAGGGCTTCATCCTCGACTTCAAGAGCGGCTACACCCCGGGTACGGTCGGCTTTGGCGTCGATGCGCTGGGGCTTTTGGGCATAAAGCTGGACAGCAGCCCCGACCGCGTCAACACCGGCCTGCTGCCGGTGCATGGCGACGGCCGTGCTGCCGACGAGTACAGCCGACTTGCGCCCACCTTCAAGGCCCGCCTGTCGAAGACCGAACTGCGCGTGGGTGAACTCCAACCGAACCTGCCAGTGCTGACCTTCAGCGACATCCGCCTGCTGCCGCCGACCTACCAGGGCGCCAGCGTGAGCTCGTCTGAAATTGACGGGCTGACCGTGCAGGCCGGGCATCTGAAAAGCACCCACCTGCGCAACGAAGGCGGCGACGGCAAGATGAACGCGATGCTCGGCCATGTGCCGATGCGCCAGGCCGAGAGCGATGCCTTTAACTACGTGGGCGGGGACTATGCGTTCAATGCCAACCAGAGCAGCGTCAGCCTGTGGTACGGGCAACTGGAGGATATCTACGAACAGGGCTTTGTCGGCCTCAAGCACAGCAAGCCAGTGGGCGATTGGGTGCTCAGTGCCAATCTGGGCTACTTCACCGCGCGTGAGGATGGCGAGGCGTTGCTGGGCAACATCGACAACCAGGCGTTCTTCTCGATGTTCACCGCCCGGCATGGCGGACACAGCTTCCATGCGGGCTACCAGGGCATCTATGGCGACAGCCCGTTCCCACGGGTGTTCGCCAATATTTCGCCGCTGGGTAACGAGGTGCCGACCTATGAATTCGCTTACACAGACGAACGCTCGTACCAGGTGCGCTACGACTACAACTTCGCCGCCATGGGCGTGCCAGGCCTGACGGCGACCGTGCGCTACATCACCGGTAGCAATGTCGATACCGGGCTGGGCTATGAAGGCCGTGATCGCGAGCGCGACCTGGACATCGGTTATGCGGTACAGAGCGGGGTACTGAAAGGGCTGGGGATTCGGGTGAGAAACGCCATGGCACGTTCCAATTACCGCAGCGATATCGACGAGAACCGGCTGACCCTGGTGTACACCTGGCAGTTGTTCTGAAAGGTACACACAAAATCACGAGCATTTCGCCGCTACTACACAGGAATTGCGTATCGGCACAGGTTGGGGGTAGCTTTCAGGAACCACCTTTCAGGGATGCTATCCGTGGACTCCATTACCCAGGCCGTACTCGGCGCTGCCCTGCAAGGCACCGTGCTTGGCCGCATCCAGGGCCGACGCTCATTGTTGTATGGTGCCGCCCTGGGCACGCTGCCCGACCTCGATGTGATCATCCGCTATGCAGACCCTGTGTCGCAGATGACCTACCATCGCGGCTTCTCGCACTCGCTGTTCGTGCTCACCGGGCTGGCTTTGCTGCTGGCCTGGCTGGTCAATAAATGCTGGCCCGGCAAAGGCTACACCTTGCCCAGGCTGTTCCTTGCTTTCTGGCTGGTACTCGTCACCCACCCGTTGCTGGATGCCTTTACGGTGTATGGCACGCAACTGTTCTGGCCACTGCAACCCACCCCCCAAAGCTGGGCCGCAGTGTTCATTATTGATCCGGTCTATACCTTGCCACTGCTGGCGGCGGTCATCTACACAAGCATCAAGGGCGTTACCGGCCGGGCTACACGCCTGTTGACCCTTGCACTGGTGTTCAGTACCGCTTACCTGGGGTTCGGCCTTGCCGGGCGCATGGCAGCCGAGCAACGCTTCCAGGCGGCACTGGACCAGCAAGGCATCGTCGTGAGCGAGGTTCGCGCCGTGCCTATCGCGTTCAACAGCCTGGTCTGGCGGGTAATGGCCAAGACCCAAAATGGTGACTACTACGAAGGCATCAGCAGCGGGTTCGACCGGCAGGCGCCGGAAATGCAACGCTTGCCGCGTAACCTGGAACTGGCAAACGCGCTGGCAGGCGACCTTTTGCACCAGCGCTTGCGCTGGTTCACCGGCGACTGGCTGCGGTATGACCAGATAGGCGATGCGCTGGTGGTCACCGACCTGCGCATGGGCATCCCGGGCAACTATACCTTCCGTTTCAACATGGCGCACCGCGACACCCAGGGCCACTGGATTGTCGATGTGCCTTCGGCGTGGGACGGCGCCGGGCCCGGGTCAATGTTCAACGGCAATGACCTGGTGTTGATCTGGCGTCGTATCGTCGACCAGCAGCCACCTTTGCCCCTGGCTGCCTGGACCGACCGGTACCTGGGGGCAGGTGCGGTCGAGCGCGGGCACTGAGGCATGCGTTCGGCCGGGCTGGACCTGGTCAAATGGACAGCGATGCTGACCATGGTTGCCGACCACCTGCGCTTCATATGGCCTGAGGCCGAGGGTTTGTTCGTGCTCGGCCGCCTGGCGTTTCCGCTGTTTTGCCTGGCCATTGCGGTGAATGTGGGGCGCGCCAGGGCAGAGCTGTTCCATACCCGCGCCAATCTGCGCTATCTGTCGCTGATGCTGCTGTTCGCGGTGCTCTCGGAGCCTGCCTATCGTTGGCTGGACAGTGGTTCGCAGACGTTCAGTGTAATGCCGACACTTGTACTGGGATTGCTGGTTGCCTGGGGTGTGCACCACCCATTGCGGTCGGCGCGAGTGCTTGGCCTTGCAGGCCTGCTGGCGGGGTGGTTGTTCAGTGATCAGTTGATGTACGGGCTGGCGGGGGTGTTGCTACCTGGCGCCTGGCTGGTGGCACGCAGGCAGGGCGGATTGGCCTGGTTGCTACCCTGCCTGATGGCCATCGGTGGCAACCTGACCAACAACTGGCTGCGCGAGCACTTTCTGGCACCCATTACCCTGCTGACGCTGGTTGCTGCTGTGCTGGCAGTGCCTGTCGGGTGGCTGTTGTTGCGCCATGATGCTTGGCAGGTACCTGCCGTAGGGCGGTGGGGATACCTGTTCTATCCCGTGCATCTGCTCGTGATCAAAGGCTTGTCGTGAGGCTTGCCGTTCCTGGCGCTTGCAATTCACAGATCCAGACCCATCTAAACCGGCCGCATCACACTCAGGAACCGTCCATGGAACCCAACCGCTTTGGCGATATCGCCGCCTTCGTCAGCGCCGCCAAGGCCGGCAGCTTCACTGCCGCCGCCGCAAGCCTGGGCCTGACCCGGTCGGCGGTGGGCAAGAGCATTGCTCGGCTGGAGGCCCGCATGGCGGTGCGTTTGCTCAATCGCACCACGCGCAAGCTGAGCCTGACCGATGAAGGCCTGGTGGCATTCGATCGCTGGCGACAGATACTGGATGACCTGGACGAGGTGGAAAGTGCCATGGCCCAGCGCCGCGGCAAGCCCACCGGTACCTTGCGCCTGACTGCGCCGCTGTCGCTCGGCCAGCGCCATGTGCTGCCGGTGCTGGATCAGTACCTCAAGCAGTGGCCTGAACTGCGCGCAGACATCCGCTTCACCGACCGTTTCGTCGACTTGGTCGAGGAAGGCGTGGACGTTGTGGTGCGTATCGGCGCACCCAAGGAAGACTCGCAGCTGTTGACCCGCACGGTGGCCTGGCAGCAGTTTGTCACCTGTGCTTCGCCCGCGTACCTCGAAGCGCGAGGTATTCCCTTGGTGCCTGCCGACCTTTATGGTCACGACAAGATTGCCTTCCTCGCGGGCGAGAAAGCCATGCCTTGGCGCTTTGACACTGAAGCAGGCCTGCACCTGTGCGAAGACCCTGGCCGGTTGAACATCGACAGCTCGGAGGCGATGCTCGACGGCGCCCGGGCCGGCTTCGGGCTGATTCACCTGCCCACGTACATCACCGGTGACGACCTGCGCGCTGGCGCCCTGGTGGAAGTACTGCACGCCTACCGGCCCCCGGCGGACCCGATTCGCATCGTGTACCCGAGCAAGCGCCACCTGTCCCCTCGGGTACGTGGTTTCATCGACTTGTTGGTCGCCAGCTGGGAATCGGGCGGGCCTTGGGAGCACTGATTGGGGATTATCAGGCCCCCATGCCGAGCCTGTATCTGGGTTTATCGCTGGCATCGGCGACTTTTTTGTGTACTGGTAAAAGTGTGAGTGGCTAGTTGGCTTCATATCGCCCAAGATGGAGTGTGAAGATGCCAGTCGATCGACTGGCGGCTCAGCTACCCACGTAAACGCACCAGCCAGCATTAGAGGATTTAGAGTATGTCCAACAGACAATCAGGAACGGTCAAGTGGTTCAACGATGAGAAGGGGTTCGGTTTCATCACTCCCGACGGCGGTGGCGACGACCTTTTCGTCCACTTCAAAGCCATTGAATCGGACGGCTTCAAGTCGCTGAAAGAAGGCCAGAAAGTGTCTTTCGTTGCCGAAAAGGGCCAGAAGGGCATGCAGGCTGCGCAAGTGCGCGCCGAGTAAGATGCCTGAGTGACTGGTACGCTAAGGCGTGCCCGGCCACTGGAAAACGGAGCCCCTGGAGGGCTCCGTTTTTTGTCTTTCAGATCCAGGGGCAGGATGGCCGTCTGTACCCGGTGAATACCCTGATTATCGGTGAGCCCAAGCTTCACCAGCGCCCATGGCCTGGTGCAGAAACGGATAATCTGTATAGCCTTCGGGCCCATTGGCGTAATCGAACTGTGCCCGATGTTCGTTCAGAGGCGCCTGCACCCGCAGCCGCTGTACCAGGTCCGGGTTGGCAATGTAACTGCGCCCGAACGCTACGGCATCGATCAAACCGCGCCCAATCAAGTCTTCGCCTTTCTCGGCGGTGTAGGCACCCGCAGCAATGATAACCCCCGGATAGGCATCGCGGATCGCCTGGCGGAACTCGTCACGCAGCGGCTTGCCGCCGGCCCAGTCCGGCTCGGACAGGTGCAGGTAGGCGAGGTTGCGCTTGGCCAGTTCGCGGATCAGGTACAGCCCTGCGGCCTCCTGGTCTTCGCCATTGTCCACGCCATTGAACCCGCCCAGCGGGAACACGCGGATACCCACGCGCTCGGCACTCCAGTTGGCAATTGCCGCGTCCACTGCTTCCAGCACGATGCGCGCCCGGTTTTCGACGCTACCGCCGTAGCGGTCCTCGCGCTGGTTGGCGCTCGGGGTAAGGAACTGGTGCAGCAAATACCCGTGGGCAGCGTGCAGTTCGATGAAGTCGAAGCCGGCTTCGCGGGCGTTCACCGCTGCCTGGCCGAAGTCGGCGACGATGCCTGCAATTTCGTTCTCGTTCAGGGCGCGCGGTGCGGAGGTTTCTACACGTACCAGGTTGCCTTGCTCGTCACGCAGGGTGGTACGTGCGCCGGCCGGCAGCGCCGAGGGCGCCACAGGCGCTTCGCCGCCGGGTTGCAACGAGGTGTGCGACACCCGGCCGGTGTGCCACACCTGCACGGCGCTGTGGCCACCTTCGGCATGAATGCCTTCGTTGATGTGCCTCCAGGCGGCAATCTGCTCAGCGCTATGAATACCGGGCGAGCCGGAATAGCCCTTGGCCTGGAACGAGATCTGGGTGGCTTCGGTGATGATCAGCCCGGCGCTGGCACGCTGGCGGTAATACTCGGCCATCATGGTGGTCGGCACATCGCCCGGCTCGAGGCTGCGCAGGCGGGTGAGGGGGGCCATGAACACCCGATTGGCCAAGGTGAGCGGGCCGATTTGCAGGGGTTGGAAGAGTTTCATTGCAGCTCCAGAGGTGAAAACCAATGGTGCGCACGATACCGAGATGATTGGGGAAAGGGGGGACCGGAAGCCCGGCGCAGGGCTCCCCAATGGCGTTGTCAGTACCGGCCTCTTCGCAGCACAAGGCTGCTCCTACAGGGCTTGTGTTTGCCTTGAAACCATCGCAGATCCTGTGGGAGCGGGTTTACCCGCGAAGAGGCCGGTACGGGAACAATCAGCTACGGGCCAACCGCCCGCTCACATAGTGGGCCACATCATTGAACCCTGGCGTCGACGCATGCCCCGGCGTCACCAGCGAATCGATGAACGCTTCATCCTCCGTCGTGATCTTCACCGCCAATGCACCACCATAGGTATCCCACTGTTCCTCGGTACGCGGCCCGACAATCGCCGAACTCACCCACTGGTTGTTCAACACCCAGGCAATGGCAAACTCGACAATGCCTATACCCTTTGCCTCTACATAAGCCTGGATCTGCCGGGCGATGGCCAACGACTCCTGGCGCCACTCCACCTCCATGATGCGCTTGTCCTGGCGCCCGGCGCGGCTGCCGGCATCGGGCACGGCACCCGGCGCATACTTGCCACTGAGTACGCCCCGGGCCAATGGGCTGAATGGCACCACGCCCAGACCGTGTGCGGCGGCTGCAGCGAGCTGCTCGGGTTCGGCCTGGCGGTTGACGATGTTGTACAGCGGCTGACTGACCACCGGCTTGGGCACACCCAGTCGCTCGGCAACGTGGCAGACCTCGGCAATGCGCCAGCCACGGAAGTTGGACACGCCCCAGTAGCGGATCTTGCCCTGGCGCAGCAGGTCGCCAATGGCCTGGACGGTCTCCTCCAGCGGCACCTTGTGGTCTTCGCGGTGCAGGTAGTAGATATCCAGATAGTCCATGCCCATGCGCGTCAGGGTGGCTTCCAGCGCGTTGAAGATGTGCTTGCGTGACAGCCCGCTGCGGTTCGGCAGGCCGTCGGCCGGGCCGAAGCCGACCTTGCTGGCAACGATCCAGTCTTGGCGATGGCGCGCCACTGCTTCTCCGACGATTTCTTCTGAGCGCCCGGCGTTGTACACGTCGGCGGTGTCGATGAAGTTGATGCCCTGGTCCCAGGCCTTGTCGATGATGCGCAGGGCGTCCTCGGTGCTGGTCTGCTCGCCGAACATCATGCTGCCCAGGGTAAGGGCGGAAACCTGCAGGCCACTGTGGCCGAGAGGGCGGTAGATCATGCGCGTGGGTCCTTTTGCAGTCGGCTGATCCACCTGTTTTACACACAACCGGGGCGCTTTTAAAGGCGGCTGTCAGCCAAGCAGCGTGATCGCCTCCTGCAGGTTCAATGGGCGTTTCAGGCGCTGCGACAGCGCCGCCATGGCTTCGGAGTAACCTTTGGCGATGACGGCCTGGACCTGTTCACCCACACACTGAAAGGCAATGAAATCGCCTTTTTCCGGCTCACCGACAAACTCGATCCGGTTCCACTCCCGTGCGTGGCCGAGCACTTCATAGGTTCGGCCGTGCTGGTAGGTCCAGAAGAATGGCACATCGGCGTAGCGGCGCTGCTCGCCGAGCATGTTGGCGGCAGCGATCACCCCGTGTTGCTGGGCCAGGCGCCAGTGCTCGATGCGTACAGGGCGACCCGAGAGCGGGAACGTGGCGATGTCGCCTGCAGCCCACAAACCGTCAGCGGCGCGCATTTCTGCATCGACCCGCAGCGACTTGTCCCCGTTCAACTGCACGCCCTGCAGGAAAGCGGTGGCCGGTATCACGCCGGTGCCCAGCAATACCAGTGGCGTCTCCAGGCGTTCACCGTTGGCCAGCAGCACCGCTTCGACCTTGTCCCGGCCTTCGAACCGCTGGACTTGCGTAGGGCCGTGGAAGGTGACCCCTTTGCGCTCATGCAGTTCGCGGATACTGCGCCCGATGCGATCACCTAACTGCCTGGCAAGCGGGACTTCATGGCGAGTCACCACGTGCACCTCAACGCCGTACCTGCGCAGGGCCGAGGCCGCCTCCAGGCCGATGAAGCCGTCGCCTACGATCACCGCCGGCTGGCCGGGTTCGGCTGCGTCGAGCAGCTGTGCGGCATCCTCCCGCGAGCGCAAGGTGAACACGCCGGGCAAGTCGGCGCCGGGGATATCAGGGCGTAGTGCCTTGCCGCCGCTGGCCAGCAGGCAGGCGTCGTAACCGATCTGCTGGCCATCGACCAGCGTAATCTGGCGTTTCTGGCTGTTCAGGGTGCGCACCTTGCCGTGCTTGCGCTCCAACTGGCCCTTGCGCAGGGCGTCGGGTTCGAGCAACGCCGGTACTTCATCGGGCGTCATCTGCCCTGCAATCACGAATTTGCTCAGCGCGGTGCGGTCGTAGGCCGGCTGGCGCTCCTGGTCGATCCACACCAGCCGGCCAGCGAAGCCATGGGCCAGCAAGGTGGCTACCGCGGCGCTGCCGGCCGCACCAGCGCCGACCACAACGAAGCAGCGGGCATCGCTGTGCCTGGGGGGTGCGATGGCGGGCAGCGGTTGGTCGTCGACCCAGACTTCATCGTCCTTCACCCAGGCCTTGTAGCGGCGCAGGTCAGCCAGCGCCGGGGGTTCGCAGACCACTCCGTCATCGACGGCAAATGCAGCCTTGTGCCAAGGGCAAACCAGCAGGCCGCCGCAGACCAGGCCTTCATCCAGTGGGGCACCTGCGTGGGGGCAGTTGCCTTGGTAGGCATGCACCTGATCGCCCTGGCGAATGAGGATGAGCTCTTCATTGCCGGCCTGGACGCGCAAGGGGCGATGTTCGTCGAGCTGGGCCAGACGGGCCACGGCGTGCTGGGTCATGGGGTTCTCCAAAGGGGCCTTTGGAACCATTTGACGCCTGGGGTAGGGAGGGGATGCGTTGAACCGACGATCGGTGGAGGAGGGAAATGTAGGGTGGCCTGGCGGGCCTCTTCGCGGGTGAAACCGCTCCCACAGGATCACCACAGCCTCGAAGGCTGTGGCACGCCTGTGGGAGCGGGCTTACCCGCGAACAGGCTCAACTGGCACGTGCAGAACTCAGCGCACCCGACCGAGTGACACGCAGGGCCACCAGGCTACCCAGCACGATCAACGCCGCCAGCGAATACAGCGCGGCATCGGTGGAACCGGTCTGGTCCTTGATGAACCCCACCAGGTACGGGCTGAGGAAACCGGCCATCTGGCCCACGGAGTTGATGATCGCCAGCCCGGCAACTGCTGTACCGGCGCTGAGCAGGGCGGTTGGCATTGGCCAGAACATCGGCAGCCCGGTCAGCGCGCCCATGGTGGCAATCGACAGGCCCAGAATGGCAATGGCTGGGTTGCCGGCGAAGTTCACCGCAATCAGCAGGCCAACGGCGCCCATCAGCATCGGCACCACAAGGTGCCAGCGGCGCTCGTTGCGCAGGTCTGCCGAGCGGCCGCAAAGGATCATGAACACACCGGCCAGCAGGTACGGGATGGCGCTGAGCCAGCCGATCAGCAGCGGGTTGTCGAAGCCCATGTTCTTGATGATCGACGGCAACCAGAAGTTGATCGCGTACACGCCACTCTGGATGCAGAAGTAGATGAAGCCAAAGGTCCAGATAAGCGGGTTGGTCAACACGGCGAGCACGCCATCGCCCGTGGTTTTCGGCTTACCCGCAGCGTCGGCTTCGAGGTCGTGGGCGATCAGCTGGCGTTCGGCCGGGCTCAGCCAGGCGGCTTTCTGGTAACCGTCGCTGAGCAGGAACACCGCCAGCACACCCAATGCAACGGTGGGCAGGCCCTGGATCAGGAACATCCATTGCCAGCCGGCCAGGCCGTGCTGGCCAGCGGCGAAGTGCTGGAGGATCCAGCCGGAGAACGGCCCGCCGAGCAGGCCCGACACCGGGATTGCCGACATGAACAGGGCCATGATGCGGCCGCGACGGGCGGCCGGGAACCAGCGCGAAAGGTACAGCACCACGCCCGGAAAGAAGCCGGCTTCGGCAGCGCCGGTAAGCAGCCGCAGGGCGTAGAACTCGGTGGGAGTTGTGACGAACAGCAGGCAGGTGGAGAGGCTGCCCCAGGCAATCATCATCAGCGCAATCCAGCGCCGCGGGCCGAAGCGGTTAAGTGCCAGGTTGCTCGGCAGGCCGCAGAGCACGTAACCGATGAAGAAGATGCCGGCACCAAGGCCGTACACCGTTTCGCTGAATTTCAGGGCGTCGAGCATTTGCAGCTTGGCAAAGCCGACGTTGACGCGGTCCAGGTAGTTGAACAGGTAGCAGATGAAAATGAACGGAATCAGCCGCAGGGTGATGCGCCGGTACAACGCGTTGCGGGTGGTGTCCGAGCCTTGGTCAGGGGCGGGGCTGTGTGCCATGATCGGGTTCTCTTTTGTTATGGTTTTTGCCGCGTCGCCTGTTCCGGCGCTCGCCCTGACGAGTCTCGGGGACTGCGGCTAGCCTGTCTTTGTGCTTTTGCACAGCGCTCGGCCCGGGCTGCTGTGCCCGAGCCCAAAAGCCTAACACCTAAAGGACCACGCAATGTTCGAACTCGACCATGACCTGGCACAGGATATCGTTGACCGGGCCATGGCCATTCTGCCGTGCAACGTCAATGTCATGGACAGCCAGGGCTTGATCCTGGGCAGCGGCGAGCCGGAGCGCATCAACACCCGTCACGAGGGGGCGCAACTGGTTTTGGCCAATGGCCGGATCGTCGAACTGGACACTGACGCGGCCAAGTGCCTGAAGGGTGTGCAGCCCGGGGTGAACCTGCCACTGATGCTTGATGGCCGGCTGATGGGTGTACTGGGCCTGACCGGGGACCCGCAGCAGGTGCGCACCTATGGTGAGCTGGTACGCATGACTGCCGAGATGCTGTTGGCCCAGCGCCATCTACAGGCCGACCAGCAATGGCGAAGGCAGCGCTGTGATGATTTGCTGGCACTGTTGCTGGGCGGCAGCGGTGATTCACCTCGGCTGCTCGACGAAGCCCGGCAATTGGGCCTCAAGCCTCAGCTGCCGCGGGTACCTTGCCTGTTTGAACTGGCCTCGGGGCCACCCGCCGAGGCGTTGTCGGCGTGGTTGATGAGCCGGTACCCGGACAGCTGGTGTGTCAGCCCGGCACGCCAGTCATTGCTGTGGTGCCGGCCGGCCAGCGTGGCACTGGATGAACCGCGCCTGCTGGAGCGCCTGCAACGTCACGGTTGGGACGTGGAGCGGCTGGCCCTGGGCAGTGCCGCGCAGAGCCTGGAGCAGTTGCGCCGGGGTTACCGCCGGGTACGCGATTTGCTGGCCTATGGCCGCGAGGTATTGCCTGCCGAACGCTTGCTCAGCCTGCAGCGCTACCGGCTGCCGGCGCTGCTGTGGCGCCACCGCAATGATGATGCGCTGGATGAGCTGCTGGAGCCGCTGCAGCGCATTCGCGCCAGGGACAACAGCGGCCAGCTGCTCACCACCCTGCGCGCCTGGTGTGCCCATGACGGCCAGAGCCAGGCCTGTGCCGATGCCCTGGGCATCCACCGCAACAGCCTGCGCTATCGCCTGGAGCGGATTGCCGAACTGGGCGAGGTCGACCCGCTACGCATGGAAGGGATGCTTAGCTTGTATCTAGGGTTACAGCTGTTGCCAGCAGCCTGAAGTATTCACCTGCACTGGCCCTATCGCCGGCAAGCCAGCTCCCACAGGATGCATGCTGCCCTCAGGGCTGTGTCGCACCTGTGGGAGCTGGCTTGCCGGCGATAGGGCCAGTGCAGGCAAGAAGGCATCCGCCCAAACAACCCGTCCGGCGTTTTGTGCATTTGACCGAGGCCCCGTTGGCGAACAGCTGTCAGCATGCCGCTCATCAGGACAGGAGAATCCCCATGAAGATCGTCATTGCCCCCGACTCGTTCAAGGACAGCCTCGACGCTGCCGGTGTCGCCCGCGCTATCGCCGTGGGCCTGCGCCAGGCGTGGCCGGACGCTGAACTGGTCGAGTGCCCGATGGCCGACGGCGGCGAAGGCACCATGGAGGCGATCCTTGCCGCCAGCCACGGCGAATTGCGCCGCCAGACCGTGCGCGGGCCGCTGGGGCAGAGCGTGGAGGCCGGGTGGGGCTGGTTGCCACAAAGCCGTACGGCAATCATCGAAATGGCCCAGGCCAGTGGCCTGCAACTGGTACCGACCGGCCAGCGCGACGCTTGCCGCAGCAGCACCTGGGGCACAGGCGAGCTGATTGCAGCCGCCTTGGCCGCCGGTGCGCAGCGGGTAGTACTGGCCATCGGTGGCAGCGCCACCAACGATGCCGGCAGCGGCATGTTGCGCGCACTTGGCCTGCGCCTGCTGGACGCTGACGGGCAAGCGCTGGAGGAGGGCGGCCTGGCCCTGGCCAAGCTGGCCCGCATCGACGCCAGCGACCTCGACCCACGGCTCGCCGAAGTGCAATTTGAAGTGGCGGCTGACGTCGACAACCCGCTGTGTGGCGCCAATGGTGCTTCGGCGATCTTCGGCCCGCAGAAGGGGGCCAACCCGCAGCAAGTGCAGGCGCTGGACCAGGCACTGGGGCATTTTGCCGATATCTGTGCACAGGTGCTGGCTAAGGATGTGCGCGACTACCCAGGTTGCGGCGCTGCCGGTGGCATGGGCTTCGCTGCCCGGGCCTTCATGGGCGCACAGTTCCGCCCTGGGGTGGAGGTAGTGGCCGAGTTGGCCGGCCTCGATGAATTGGTGCAGGGGGCAGATCTGGTGGTGACTGGTGAAGGCCGTTTCGATGCCCAGACACTGCGTGGCAAGACACCGATGGGTGTGGCCCGGGTAGCCAAGCGTCATGGCGTGCCGGTGGTGGTGCTGGCCGGGACCTTGGGTGAGGGTTATCAGCAGTTGTATGCCCATGGGGTCGATGCTGCATTTGCGTTGGCCAGCGGGCCGATGAGCCTGCAGCAGGCTTGTGCCAATGCTGCGCAGTTGCTGCAGGCGCGGGCTTGTGACATTGGTCGGCTGTGGTGCGTTGCAAAGCGAGCCTGAACATCGTGTAGGAGCGGACTTGTGTCGCGAAAGGGCTGCGTAGCAGACCCAGGCGTATTGGCGTCAATGCAGAAATCCAGGGGCTGCTATGCAACCTTTTTGCGACACAAGGCCGCTCTTACAAAAGCTTCACTCCTGCGTCTCGAACATGGCAATGAAGTTGGCCAGTGCTGGCGAAGCGTTCTGGGCGTTCCATTTCATGTACAGGCCGATCCCGGGTGCGGGTTGCTTATCGATCGGCCGGATCGGGCAAAACTGCACCCGCTCACGCGCAGTGGAACCGACGAACGAGGCCGGCACCAGGGCCACGCCAAAACCGCATGCCACCAGGCCCAGCAAAGTGTGAATCTGCGCAGCTTCCTGCACCACCCGGGGGTAAAAACCCGCCGCCTCACACAGCGCAAGCAACTGCGCGTGATAGCCACCGCCCAAGGCTTGCGGGGTGAATACGAAATCCTCATCGGCAAACTCGCGCAGGTCGACTTCCCCCTGTTGCGCTTTCGCGTGGCTGGCGGGCAAGGCCATGACGATCTGTTCATCAAGCAACAACCGTGCTTCAAGGGTGCCAGCCGGCAGCGGCAGCCTGCGCATGAAACCGATATCTGCCTCACCGGCCAGCAAAGCCTTGGCCTGTGACGCCGATGGCATCTCGCGGATGGTTAACTGCACGTTCGGATAAGTCTCGCGAAAACGGCGCAAGCTGCTGAGCAGCGAGTCGTAATAGGCGATGGAAATGGCCGTGATGGTCAGCTTGCCGCTGACCCCCGCAGACACACTGCGGGCGTACTCGATCCCCTGTTCCAGCTCACCCAGCGTGCGGTAGGCCGTGTCGAGAAACGCCGCACCCGCTGCGGTCAGGCGCACCCCGCGCTTGTTGCGCAGCAGCAGGCTGAAGCCCAGTTTTTCTTCAAGGCGGTTGATCGCCTGGCTCAGCGGTGGTTGCGCCATGTGCAGGCGCTCGGCGGCCTTGTGAAAGTGCAATTCTTCGGCCACAGCGATGAACTGCCTGAGCAAACGTGTTTCGATCATCCACTATTCCTGCAGCGTGGCTACTCGTCGGTGATATCCATGAGATATCAAAGGTGCATGCTTTTAATATTAAGTCATAGATTTGTTTGTTGATATCGTAAAAAGGAGAATTGAAGGTAGCCAGAAATGCCCGTTACAGACCCTTTTCACAATAAAGTTGCGGTCATCACCGGTGCCGCACAAGGCCTGGGCCTGGCCTATGCCATGGCGTTGGCCGAACGTGGTGCGCAGGTCGTCATCAGCGACCTGGGCACCGACCGATCGGGGCAAGGGCAGGACGCTTCGGCACTCGAACACGCACTGACGGCCATGCGTGGCAAAGGCTTTGCGGTGGTTGGGCACGCCGGGCAACTGGAGGACGAGGGTGCCTGCAAGCAACTGGTCGAGTTGGCCATCGAGCAGTTTGGCGCGCTGGATATCCTCATCCACAATGCCGGCTGGGTCGATTACCAGCGCATCGAAGATCATGAATCCGCCTTCCTGCAACGCGCGCTGGGCATCAATGTGCATGCGCCCGTGTGGCTGGCCAAGCATGCCTGGCCCCACCTCAAGCGCTCCGCAGCGCCACGGGTAGTGCTGACCACCTCGGACCGTGCCATGTACCAGCGCTATGCGCAGCCTGGGCTGGTGGCCTATGCCGCCGGCAAGATGGCCCAGGTCGGCATCATGAACGCCCTGAGCATGGAGGGCCAGGAGCACGGCATCCTGGTCAATGCCATATCGCCGGTGGCCAAGACCCGCATGTGGGGCATCAGCCAACCGCCAGAAGAGCTGAAGCCCGAGTGGGTTACGCCTGGCGTGCTGTACCTGGCCAGTGCCCTGTGCCATGACACCGGCTACATCTTGCGCGCCAGCAACGGCCAGTTCACCGCCACCCGCTTCAACGAAAACAGCGGCGTCAGCTACCCCCGTGACCTGGGCCGTGTGCAGGCCGCCGACCTGGCCGAAGTGGCCGAGCGCTGGAACCGCATCAAGGAATGCAACTACGTGCCGGTCAAAGTCGCCAACACGCGCGCGGACCTGGGTGAAAGCCTGGTCTGGGATGAGCGCAGCGGCGCGTTGTACTTCGTCGATATTTCTGGCGGGCGCATCAACTGCCTGACGCCGGATGGCGAAGTTCACAGCCTTTACGCGTCAGCCGCGCGCATTGGCGCCTTGGCGCTGACCGACCGGGGCAACCTGATTTTCACAGAAGATGCCAGCGTGGCCATCTTCGATGTGCCGGCGCGCAAGGTGCTCCAGCATTCTGCATCTGTCCACCCACGTTCAACCTACCGCTTCAACGACGGCGCTTGCGACCCGCAAGGACGCTTCGTTACCGGGCTGATGGACGAAGCCTTGAGCGGCAATACCGGGGCGCTGTTCCGCTTCGACGGACAGTTGAACGACCAGGTGATCCACGACGACATGGCCTTGCCCACCGGCCTTGCCTGGTCGCAGGACGGCCATACGGTGTACTTCGTCGATTCGGCGGCGCGCGCCATCTACCGCGCCGAGTATCTCGTCGAAGGCCGACTGGGTGCGGTGACGCTGTTTGCCGAAACCCCCGCCGAACTGGGGCGGCCGGATGGCCTGGCGCTGGACCGCGAAGGCGGGCTGTGGGTGTGCCAGTACCATGGCAGCTGCCTGCTGCGTTACGACCGCCACGGCCACCTGACCGACCAGGTGTTGATGCCGGTACCGTGCCCCACCAGTTGCTGCTTTGGTGGGCCGGGTTTGAACACCTTGTACATCAGCACCGCGCGCTTCGACATGAGCCCTGAAGAGCTGCACCATTACCCCGATGCTGGCGACCTGTATGCCATCCGCCCGGAAACTGGCGGCGTTGCCAGGCACAGCTTCAAGGAATAAGCCGTTGCATCTGGCTGGCCGGTAAAACGGCCAATTCGCCAAAGCGCTGCGCCGAATCGATATAGCGCAAGGCCGACTTGGCGTCTTTCCAACCCACGTAGCTCATCAGCGATTTCAGTTCCCAGCCATTGGCGGTTGCCCAGGTGGCGAAGCCACGCCGTAGCGAGTGGCCGGTATACAGCGCCGCCGGTACCCCGGCACGCTCCAGCATGCGCCGCAGCAGGCCGACCAGGCTGTTGCTGTTGAGCGCGCTGTCACCGAGGTTGCCCCAGCGGTCGAGCTTGCGGAACACCGGCCCATGGGCAATGCCGGCAACCTCCAGCCATTGCAGGTAGGCCGTGACCGGGCACAAGGCTTTCAGCGCAGGGGTGCGATGTTGCACGCCCAGGGCTTCTCGGTCGCCCTTGCTGCGCGGCAGGAACAACGTGATACCGACACCCGCTTCGGCCTTGATATGTTCGATGCGCAGGCGCGCCAGTTCATCACCACGAAAGCCACGCCAGAAACCCAGCAACAGCAGCGCACTGTCACGGCGGGCCCGGCGCAGGGCGGCCAGGTCGTGATGTTCACGTGCCTGGCGGGCCTCCTCTTCAAAACAGGTCACCGCAGTTTGCAGGTGCTGCAACAACAGCGGGGCTGCCTGCTTGGGCGGCGTCGGGTGCAGGGTGCGGATACCGCGGAGCACCTGGCGCACCAGCGGCGCCTTGGTCGGGTCGGGGAAGCCTTGGGCGACGTGCCATTGGCTGAGCGCAGCCAGGCGCTGGCGCAGGGTGCTGACAGCATGCTGGTCGGCGTGGTCGGCCAGGTAGCGGGCAATGCTCTCGGCAGTGGCAGGGAGAAAACCGCCCCAGTGGGTTTCGAAGTGCTCGATGGCAGCCTGGTAGCTGCGCCGGGTGTTGTCACGGGTGGCGGCGCGAAGGTAGCGCTCGATATCGGTCATGGTACGGGTGTCGATGGGTAATGGGCCCACCATAAACCGAATCAAGGGATATTGCATGCCAGCGCGGTCTCTGTAGAGCGGCCTTGCGTCGCGATGGCGCGCGAAGCGGGCCCAGGTTGTCAGCTGGGGGGCAGTGGGGCAGCGCCAGTGTTCGCATTACACGCATGCTTTCTCCTCGACACCATTGAACGGCGGGTACTCGCGTAACTGCGCCGGCGACAGTGGCCGACTGAAGTGGTAGCCCTGGGCGATATCACAACCGGCAAGTTTCAGGCACACCACCTGTTCGCGGGTTTCCACGCCTTCGGCAACCACTTCCAGGCCCAGGCGCTTGGCCAGGATGATGGTGGAGGACACGATCGGGCTGTCATCAGGGCTGTTGGACAGCGGGGCGATCAGCGAGCGGTCGATCTTCAGCTTGCTCAATGGCAGCGAATGCAGATGGGCGAAGCCGGCGTAGCCACGGCCGAAATCATCCAGGCTGATGCCCAGGCCGGCGCCGCGCAGGGTATGCAGGTGCTCCACGGCCGTACTTTCGGGGTCGAGGATGGTGGTTTCGGTAATTTCCAGCTCCAGCCGCTGCGGGGCGATGGCATACCTTTGCAGTTCGTTCAGCAGCCGCATGGCGAAGTCCCCTTGGCGCAGTTGCAGGGCGGATACATTCACGGCCAACCGCGTTTCCCGGCCCTGCACGTCCCAGCCGGCCAAGGCTTCACAGGCCAGGCGCAACACCTCCCAGCCCAGATCGACAATGAAGCCGCTGCGCTCTGCCAGGTCGATGAAGCGGTCCGGGTACAGCAGGCCGAACTCGGGGTGGTCCCAGCGCACCAGCGCTTCGTAGCCCAGTACCTGCTGAGTGTCGAGGCGGATCTGCGGCTGGTAGTGCAGCACGAACTGGCGCTCGGCCAAGGCGCTGCCGAACGCCTGTTCAAGGGTAAAGGCCTGGATGTCGGCCAGATTCAGCGAGGGGTCGAAGAAGCGGTACTGGGCCCGGCCGGCCTGCTTGGCCGAATACATTGCGGCATCGGCACTGCGGATCAGGCTGTCGATGTCCTGGCCGTCGCGCGGGCAGATGCTCACGCCCACACTCGGGCTGGTGTTGACCTCCTGGCCGTCAAGGGCATAAGTGGCCGACAAGCGTTGGACCAGTTCACGGACCCAGGCATTGATCTGGTCTTCGCTGCGCTCGCCCGCCAGCAGCACCACGAATTCGTCGCCGCCAAAGCGCGAAGCCTCGTCACCGAGCTCCAGCAAACGCTGGATGCGGCCGGCTACGGCCTGCAGCAGCAGGTCGCCGATCTTGTGCCCGAGCGAATCGTTGATCGACTTGAAGCGGTCCATGTCGATGAACAGAATCGCCATCAACCGGCGCTTGCCACGCTGGCGGGTCAGCGCCTGGCCGGCCACCTCGACGAACTGGCGGCGGTTGTGCAGCCCGCTGAGGTGATCGGTGGCGGCGGCATGGCTGCTGCGCCGGTGTTCGTCCTCAAGGCGGTCGATAAGCTGCTGATTGACCTGCTGGGCATGTTCCAGGGCGCTGAAGGCCTCTTGCCGCTTGCGCAGCAGACGCAAGGTCCACAGCAGGCTGGCGATGATCATCAGTGTCATGCTCAGGTTCAACCAGAATTGCCGGGAATAGGCCAGGGTCGAAGGCGCGAGGATTTCATCCTGGCGCTGGCTGACCACTACGCTGAACCCGCGCTCTGGCACATGTCGGTACAGGCTCTGGTACGCGTCGCCGGCCGCGTATTGGGTCAGCATGCCCGCGTCGCTGCCGGTATCCGGCAGTTCAGGCTGCAACCGATCGCCGGCCACCACCACGCCGCTGGTATCTATGCGCAGCCGCTCCAGCCCGTCATCCTGCAGCAGGCGCACCAGCCCGCTGCTGCCCAGGTCGATATGCTGGAACAGTACCGCGAGGTAGCCGATGTCCAGTTGCACCACCAGGATGTTTTCGATTTCGCGGCCTGGCAGGTCGGTCAACGGCAGCAGAAACGGCAGGCGCCAGTTGGGCAGGGTGGCCTGCTGGTCCGGCGCCTGCACGCTGGGCAGAAAGGGCTTGAAACCGTAGCGGGCAACGTGCCGTTGCAGCTGGCGTAACCAGTCATCGGGCAGTGCGAAAGTTTCGTCGGTATGGCTGGCTGACAACAGCCGGCCTTGCCGGTCGTACAGGCTCATGCGTTTGAACACCGGGTCCTCGGCCAGTATCCGCGCCAGGCTGATGTTGCCCTGGCGTAGCACCTTCATGTCGTCCTGGGTGACCCGGCCAACGGCCTGGGCGCGGTCGACCAGCTGGCGCAGGCTTTCACCGACGATGCTGGCGAGGTTCAGGTGCTCGGCGGCCTTGGCCGACAGCGCGTCCTGGCGGGCGGCGGCTTTCTGCGTGATGTGCAGCCCCCAGAGAAAGGCCAGGGTGGCCGCACAGAGCATCAGGATCAACAGCCGCAGGGGGCTGGCGGATGAAAGCGAACGGCGTATCACTGCTGACAGTTCCCGACCCTGGGTGATGCTCAAAAAATACGACAAGGAGATGACAGGCTGATGACTAATGGCTAATCGCCTCTAAGGGTTTTCCCTATTCGCGACGGGTGTTTGCAGGCGCGCGGTTTCTTCCTCGATATAGCTCATCAATGCGCTGACTTCGGCATCGCCCAGGCGCATGTTGGGCATGGCCAGGCGGTTGTATTGCTCATACAGCAGCATGGCCAGTGGGTCTTTCTCGGCCAGCATCTGGTCGGGCTCCTTCAGCCAGCGGGTCAGCCAGCTGGCGTCACGCTGACGGGTTACGCCCAGGAGGTCGGGGCCAATACCTGGCTGGCCTGGCTCGGTGTTGCCAAGGGTGTGGCAGGAAGAGCAACGCGTACGGAAAATCTGCTCGCCACTGCTGGGCGAACGTATCTCGGGGGCCTGGGCATAATCATTGTTCATGGCGCTGGCCTGCTTCCAGTTGTGCAAGCTGTTGCCCAGCCGGTCAGCGAGGATGTACGGGCTTTCGAAGGGCGAGGCCTTCATCCAGCGGCCGGTGGCCTGGTTGCCGATGATAAGGCTCAGGTTGTGGTCTTTGGAGCGGCCGTTTTCCAGGCCGTCTATCCACAAACCCAGGCTACGGCGCAATTGCTCGATGTCGTCGGGCTCGCCGGTGAGCAGCGTCCAGCCAGGGCCGATGCCGAATTTTTCGGCGTAGCGCTTCAGGGTGGCGGGGGTGTCGTTGTAGGGGTCGATGCTGATGGAGTAGAGGAATATGTCCTTGCCGACCCGATCACCCAGAATCTTTTGCACCTGGCGCAACCGCGCGGTTTCCACCGGGCATGAGTCAGTGCAGCCGGTGAAGATGAAGTTGATGGCGACCACCTTGTCCTTGATCAGGTCGTCGAAGAAATGCAGCTTCTCGCCGTCCTGGGTGAGCAGGGGGATGTTGGGAAAGTAGTCAGCGCCCCATGGGCTTGCGGTTTTTTCGGCCACAGGTTGTTGCGGCTGCAGTGGCCAGAACGGGATGCTGGCGGCAAATACCGCGAGTACCAGCAGGAAACGCCATGAGCCAGGCATGATAGGGTCCTCGATGGTGTGCAGCCCTTCGCGGGCACGCCCGCTCCCACAGAAACTTCACAGAGCCGCAGCTGCGTGATTTCTGTGGGAGCGGTGCACTCACTGATATTTCACTGGCGCAGTCACCGTCTGGCCCAACGCCGACTTCACCGTGACCGTCGCTGGCGTGGCCGGACCGAAGCCGGTGGTGGTGACCGATACCCGCCAACGGGCGCCCGTGGTTGCAGCTGTCAGCGTGGCGTTCCCCAGGCTTACCGGGCCGCCGGTGGTTGCCGCTGTCACGCTGATGCTGTTCCCCGTGGCCACCGTGGTGGTCCCTTGCACATCCCAGGTGAAGCGGTTGCCGCTGCGCACCTGCACTGTGGCACTGGTGACCTGGATCTGGTCGACCGCTGCCGCTGCGGTTACGGCGATGCTGACCGTGGCCGGGGTCACCGACTCGGCACCCTTGGCATCACGCGCCGTATAGTTGAAGCTGGCAGTGAACGGTGTGGCGACCGTGGCGGGTGGGGTGTAGGTCACCGTGGTGCCGTCGGTGCTGACGGTACCCTGGCCGGAGTCTGGCTGGCTGAGGCCGGTCACGGTCAGCGGCACGTTGCCGTCCGGGTCGGTGTCGTTGGCCAGCACGTTCAGGGTGATCGGCTTGCCAGCGGTAGTGGCTGCACTGTCATTGGCCGCGACGGGTGGCTTGTTGGCCGGGTCGTCGTTGTCGTCATGGCCTTTGGTACGGAAGGTCGGCAGGCCCACCGAAGCCATGTATTGCACGCCATCCCATCCTGGCAGCGGGGTCGGCATCACCTGGAACTGCCCCGGGTGCTCGATGTCCCAGCGCAGCAGCATCGACGAGTCCTCGTGCTGGGTGTTGTGGCAGTGCTCCATGTAGGTGCCGGCGAACTCGCGGAAGCGGATGGCCATTTCCACCTCTTCCGAAGAGTCGGCATCCGGCCCGATGCGGTACACGTCTTTACGCGCCCATTTTTCCCACTCTGGTGGGGCCTTGCCGTCGCGGCTGAGAATCACGCCCTCCTCGAAGTGCACGTGTACCGGGTGGCTCCAGCCATTGCCGCCGTTGACGATTTTCCACACTTCCAGGGTGCCGTCGCCGCTGAAACCACCGTCGGTGGACTGGTTGGCCAGTTGCGGCGCCGCACTGATGCGTCGTGGGTCCATGCTGTAGCCGAAAGCGCCGTCGGTCTTGATGGTCCACGGCTTGGTGTCGGTGCCGTCGGAGCGGCCAAAGATGAACTCGCGGTGGCGGGCGTTCTTTATCTTGGCCTGGTCGGTGGCCGAGTCGCGGTCAATTGGCAGCGGCAGCATTTTCAGGCCTGCGGCCTTGCCTGGCTTGGCCGGTTCATAGGCCACCGGGTCCATGCTCACGTCCTGGCCGGTGTAGGGCTGCACCAGCAGTTGCAGGAACTTGCCGACTGCGGGGTCGCCGTTGTCCCACTGCGGGCCTTTGCTGGTCTGCTTGATCACCGCCTTGTATTTCCCCGACAGCACGTCGGCCAGCGCAATGGTACCTTCCGGGCCCTTGCCGGTGCGGTGCTCCTCCAGGTTGACGAAGTACAGCTTGTCGCCCGCCTTGATGCCGTTCTTGGCGAAGTTGATGATGATGTCGTAGCGCTCGGCGATACCTTGCAGCGGAAGGATGCCGTTGTTGTCCTGCAGGTTGCCGTCGCCGTTGAGGTCCATGGTGCCGTCGAATGGGACGGCGTGCTCCATGATGTTGCCGTCGTTGGCGATCATGTGGAACGGCACCCGCGCATACGACAGGTTGGAACCGGACGGGCCTTTGAACTCACCGCTGGTACCGGCAATTTCCCGCACCACGGCAAACTTGAAGTAGCGCGATACCGAGCCGTTGAGGATACGGAAGCGGTAGCTGCGCGCACGCACCTTGAGCCTGGGCTGGTACTGCCAGTTGACCAGGATCTGGTCACCGAGGAAGCCGTCGGTGTTGAACGGGTTGAACCACAGCTGGCCGTTGGCATCCCACGCCTTGTCGGCGATCACCAGGTTGACGTCGTAGTCGCGGTTACCCCATGGCATGCCCGAGCCGCTGGGGAAACGCAGGTTTACGCCATCCTGCAGGGCCTCGTTACCGCGGTCCAGGGCGCTGTAGTAGTTCATCATCACGGCGTTGCCCTTGTAGACGTTCTGCGCCGTGAAATCCATCATGTGGTCGTGGAACCAGTGGGTGCTCATGGTTTCACGCCAGTCACCGCGAATCTTGATACTGCCGTTCTGGCAGGTTTTAAGGCCCGGCGTGCCGTCGTTGACGAACAGGGTTTCACCCGGTGAGCAGGGGAAGGCGGCACGCGGGTCCTGGGCACGGGTGTTGATGGTGTCGTACCCGGCCAGTTGCACTGGCCAACGGTAGTCGTAGTACTGGCCCGGGAAGAAGTAGGCATTGGCAAAGCCATCGCTCTCGGCCGGGGAGTGGCCATTGTGCTCGTGGGTGGAGATGGTGTGCAGGCCAAAGCCGCCGTTGGCCGAGGGGTCGATCGGCAGGGCGTTGTAATGGCGCATCAGGATCGGCTGGCCGTAGCGCACCATCAACAGTTTAGGCGGGAAGGTGCCGTCGAAAGTCCACAGTGACTTGTGGTTCTGCAAGGGCATGTTCGGATGGAAGCGCGTATCGATGCCTTTAGTGGTGCCCAGCGTGGTCGGGATGTCGGAGGTCTGGTAGTACAGGCCGCCGGGTGCGAACTCGCCATACGCATAGTTGTGCAGTTGCTTGCGGTCACGCAGGCCGAGGTTGATCCGCGCACCGGCCTGCGCAGTCTTGAACGCCGCCTGTGGGTAGAACTCGTTCCAGCGCTGGTGCGACCAGCCTTTTCCTGGTGGCCGGCCTTCAGCAGGCGAACCAACCGGCTGGCGGTTGAGGAACATCTCGATCTGCGCCTTCCATGGGTTGCGGTCCAGCACGTTGGAGTACTGGGTCGGGAAGGGGTACAGGCCGGGTTGCTTGAGGAACGCTTCAAGTGCGGTGCCACTTGGCCCGCTGCGCGCCACTACGTTGGGGTCTTGCGCGGGGGCCGCGCCGAGGGTGGGGACCGGGAAGGTCAGCTCTGGCGCCGGCGTGGTCGGGTCGAGCTTCTCTGGTCCGAACTCTTCGAACATCAACAGTTGCTGAGTGAAGGGTTGCGCACCGAATAATGGGCTGGGTTTGCCGTTGGTGGGGTACCTGTCCGAGGTTTGCAAAGCGGGCGGCAGCACGTTGTCGATCCGCACTGTATTGCGGTCGCCGTACGCACCATTGATCAGCTCCAGTGAGCCTTGGTTGGCCTCTGGCAAAGTGTTCAGGTTGAGCAAGGCCGGGGTCGGGTCAGCCGGCTGGTCGGTATAGGCTGATGGGTCGGTCGGTGGCGGCTGGCTGTTGTCGTCCAGGGGGGAGGCCATGGCCGTGATCAGTCCGAGGCTGAGCATCAGCGCAGTGACCGAAGATAGCTGGAATGAGTGCCTGGTAGGGTGGATCACGGCAGATATTTTCATTGCCTTGTGCCTCGCTCGCGGCTGTATGGCTTATAGCCATCAATGGCGTTTTGCCCGGTAAAAGGCCTTGAGCAACGGCTGTGCCAACAAAAGTTTCAGTAATGCTTTGTTAAACAAATCCTTGTGGCGCCTGATGTGCGCTAAATGACGGGGCGTCAAGAATGGGTCTAACTCCCCACAAGCGGGGGCCAATGCCCACTATTTGGGTGGATTGGGACGTGACAGCCCCGACCTGCTGGGGTATACCTGTTCGCCACCAAGGGGAGCCCGGCAAAGGGCTGAGAAACCGCTGCAAGCAGCAGCGCGGTGACCCTTCGAACCTGATCCGGATCATGCCGGCGAAGGGATGGGGCTTGTAACCTGCCTTTTTGCCGGCCTCACTGCGAGGCCCGTCCATGTCAACTGCAAAGGTCTCGCTGTCACCTTCATCAAGGACAGCAACATGACCGAACGTTTCAGCCAGTCCCTGCGCAGCCAAAGCGAGCCGACCTGGTCGGCGGCCGTTGGCCACCGTTTCGTGACCCAATTGTGCGACGGCAGCCTGCCGGACCCGATCATGGTCGACTACCTGGTGCAGGACCATCGCTTTCTCGACAGTTTCCTGACCTTGCTGGGTGCGGCCATCGCCACCGCCGATACGTTCGACGCGCGCCTGCGCTTCGGCCGCTTTGCCGGGATGATTTCCAGCGATGAGAACACCTACTTCCTGCGTGCCTTCGAGGCCCTGGACGTGAGCCCCGCACAACGCAGCGCACCCGCTGATACCGTGCCCACCGCAGGGTTCAAGGCGATCATGCGTGAAGCGGCAGCGACCCGCTCCTATGCAGCGGCGCTGGCAGTGCTCAACGTTGCCGAAGGCCTTTACCTCGACTGGGCGCTCAAGGCACCCAAGCCGATGCCAGACAATTTTGTCCATGCCGAGTGGATCACCCTGCACGACAACCCGGCATTCCAGGCCTTTGTTGCCTTCCTGCAGTCTGAGCTGGACCGTGTCGGCCCGCAGGAAGCGGCACTGGCAAGCGATTTCTACCAGCGCACCGTTGCGCTGGAGCTGGCCTTCTTCGATGCCGTCTACCCGGAGGGCAAATGAGCATGGATATCTTCGAGCGCCTCAAGGCCGCAGCCACCCAACAGTGGCACAGCTACGTAGACCATGACTTTGTGCGGCAGATGGGCGAGGGCACGCTGAGCGAGGAAGCGTTCCGGACCTACCTGGTACAGGATTACCTGTTCCTCATCCAGTTCGCCCGCGCCTGGGCACTGGCGGCCTACAAGAGCCGGCGCCCGGCCGACATCCGCGCGGCGCAGGCCGGGTTGGCGGCGATTCTGGATGAAACCGACCTGCACTTGCGCCTGTGCGCGCGCTGGGGGCTGACCCAGGCGGATATCGAGGCCGCGCCAGAGCACCAGGCCACGGTGGCATACACCCGTTACGTGCTGGACTGTGGCGCCGCTGGCGACCTGTTGGAACTGCATGTGGCGCTGGCGCCTTGCGTGATCGGCTATGCGGAGATCGGCCGGACTTTGGCCGAGCGCATTGGCGACTTGAGCAACCACCCGTACCGCGAGTGGATTGGCGAGTATGCCGGTGAAGGCTACCAAGGGGTGGCGGCCGCAGCGCGCAAGCACCTGGATGAGCTGGCAGCGCGGAGCATGACCGAGCAGCGGTTTGCCGAGTTGGTGGGGATCTTTGGCCAGGCATCCAGCCTGGAGGCAGACTTCTGGCAGATGGGTTTGGACGGGGTGGCGTAGCCCCCTGGGGCTGCGCAGCAGCCCCAAAGTGCTTGGTCGACTGGGTGAATCCTACCCAGCCCAAGCCTGCTTTGGTGCATGAATGCCTCAAAATAAGTCGTTCAGCACACCTTCATAACGCCGAAATGCGACTTTAATGTTCACAGTGCACATCACCTTCTGGGCTGCCTGCCCGATTTGATTCCGGGTTTCGGCCCTCGAAAAAGCGGCCCGCATATTGCTCTCCCAGCTCCCAACTATCACCCGGAGCCCCGTGCAATGAGCTCACCCAGCGAATTTCCCCTCAGCGAAGCCCCGCAGTCTGCCCGCAAGGGCCTGCTGCCGATTGCCATGGTCTTGTTCAGCTTTACCTTTTTCACCGGCACGATGTTCGCCGGTGGCAAGCTGGGCATGGCTTTCAATTTTGTCGACATGTTGTGGGTGGCCACCGTCGGCAACAGCCTGCTGGCGATGTATGCCGCAGCGTTGGCATTCATCGCTTCGCGCAGCGGGCTGAATACCGTACTGATGGGGCGTTTCTGTTTCGGTGAGGCAGGTAGCCGGCTCTCGGACTTTCTGCTGGGTTTCGCTGAGCTGGGTTGGTACGCCTGGGGTACGGCCACGGTGGCCATCGTGCTGGTCAAGCTGTTGGGGTTGGCGGAAGGCTTCGGTTTACCGTTGATGGTGCTGTTCGGGCTGGGTTTCAGCATTACTGCCATCATCGGCTTCAAGGGGCTGGACGTGCTGTCGCGCGTGTCGGTGCCATTGATGTTCGTGCTGCTGTTGGTGTCGATGTACATCGCTACCCGCGATGCCGGTGGCTTTGCCGGGCTGGCTGCAGCAGTGCCGCACGAGACCATGACCTTTTCCGCAGCCGTGACCATGGTGTTCGGCACCTTCGCCAGTGGTGCCACCCAAGCCACCAACTGGACACGGCTGTCGCGTAGCGGCCGGGTGGCGGTGATCGCCAGCGTGGTGGCATTCTTGCTTGGCAACGGCCTGATGGTGGTGGCCGGTGCCTGGTGCGCGATGGTTTACCAGCAGGCCGATATTGTCGAAGTGATGATGCTGCAGGGCCTGTCGTTCGCGGCGGTAGTGATGCTGTGCCTGAACCTGTGGACCATTCAGGGGCCGACCATCTACAACGTGTCGGCGGCCGCCTGCCATTTGTTGCGCAGTGAGCGCCGGCGCACGGCAACGCTGGTGGCGGCCGGGGTCGGCATTGTGCTGGCGATTGGTGGCATGTACGAAATGCTGATCCCGTTCCTGGTGCTGCTGGGGTCGATCATTCCCCCGGTGGGCGGGGTGATCATGGCTGATTTCTGGTACCGACACCGCGGCCAATACCCGGCACTGGGCACCGCAAGCCTGCCACGCTACAACCTCACCGGGCTGTTTGCCTATGCCGTGGGCGCAGTACTGGCGTACGCCTCGCCCTGGGTCGCTCCGCTGGTGGGTATAGGCGCCTCGGCCCTGTGCTACATCGTCATGCTCGAACTGGGCGCACGCCGCCGGGCGCCGGGCCAGGCAGGTGTGGAGCCGTGAGCCTGGCGCTGGACGAGATCCTGCATTTGCCTGGCCTGCACGAGATGCGTGTGCTGGCCGGCGCACGTAACCTTCAGCGGCGGGTGCGCTGGCCGTATGTGGCGGAAAATGAAGGCATCGCTGAATGGGTAATGGGCGGTGAACTGGTGTTCGTTACCGGCATCAACCACCCGCGCGGTGAGGCCAACCTGTTGAGCCTGCTGGAAGACGGCGACGCCGTGGGCATCGCCGGCATGGTGATCCTCACCGGCGGCAGCTTTATCCAGAGCGTCCCGGCGTCTGTCATCGCACGAGCCGAGCAACTTGGTCTGCCGCTGATCGAGCAGCCCTACGCGCTGAAGATGGTGGTGGTTACCCACCTTATCGGTACGGCGTTGGTGCAGATGAGCCAGGTACGCCGCTCGCGTCACGATATCATTGGCCAGCTGCTCACTGGCGACTACCCGAGCCTGGCGATTGCCCGGCAGCGCGCAACGCACCTACAGCTGGCACTGGACGAGCCGCGTCGTTTGCTGGCTTTGCGCCTGGCGGGCGTGGACGGTTTGTTCGAGCGCCACGGGCTGGCCCACGGCGAGCGTACCTGGCAAGCTACCCGGCAGGCCCTGGAAGACCAGCTCGAAGCCTGGTGCCGCCAACGGCCAGGCAGCGTTACCGCGCAGCTGCCGGGTGATCTGTTCGTGTTGCTGCTGGCCGATACACACGACCTGCCCGAGACGTTGGCTGCGCTTTACCGGCAGCTGCAGGCCACGACGGGTGAACTGAGTTTGCACATGGGTTTGTCGAGCGTCGCCGACGATTGCGCGCACTATCGACAAGCCCTCAACGAGGCGCGTCAGGCCCTGGACGTCGCCCAGCACCTGCGCCCAGCCAACGGCTATTGCAACTTCAGCGAACTGGGCGTGCTGCGCCTGCTGCAAGGCATCGTCGACCGCTCGCTGATCGACGATTTCGTCAGCCGTACGCTTGGCCCGCTGATCGCCCCTGGCCGCAAGCAGGCCAATGCTCTGGTGCACACCCTCGACGCCTTGCTCATGGAAAACGGCAACGGCCTCAAGGCTGCACAGCGGCTAGGGCTGCACCGCAACACCATCAATCAGCGCATCCAGCGCATCGAACACCTGAGCGGGCAGTCCATTGATGACCCGCTTTTTCGCATGAATGCTTCGGTCGCCATGCTGGTATGGCGCATGAGCGAAGCCCACGGCAAGGAGTAACAGCATGAACATCATCAACGCACGGCTGCGCGGCAAGCCTGGCCTGTTCCGCATCGAACTGAACGACGAGCGCATTGCCGCCATCGTGCCGCAGGCCGAGGTGGTGGCGCCCGTTGCCGCCCATGACCTGGACGCAGGGCAAAACCTGGTGGTGGCGCCCTTTGTCGAGCCGCATATCCACCTCGACGCCACACTGACTGCCGGCGAACCCCGGTGGAACATGAGCGGTACCCTGTTCGAAGGCATCGAATGCTGGGCTGAGCGCAAGGAAATCACCACCCATGAAGACATCAAGATACGGGCGAAAAGGACCATCGGCATGCTGGTGGACCACGGAATCCAGTATGTGCGCACCCACGTCGATGTGACCGACCCGAAACTCACCGCGCTCAAGGCCATGGTCGAGGTGCGTGACGAAGTACGCGAGCTGGTCGACCTGCAGATTGTCGCCTTCCCGCAGGAGGGGATCGAGTCGTACGCCAACGGCCGGGCGCTGATGACCGAAGCGGTGGCCATCGGCGCCGATGTGGTCGGCGGCATTCCGCATTTCGAGAACACCCGCGACCAGGGCGTGTCGTCGGTGAAGTTTCTGATGGACCTGGCCGAGCGTACCGGTTGTCTGGTGGACGTGCACTGCGACGAGACCGATGACCCGCAATCACGTTTTCTTGAAGTGTTGGCCGAAGAGGCCCGGGTGCGCGGCATGGGTGCCCGGGTGACGGCCAGCCATACCGTGGCCATGGGCTCGTATGACAATGCCTACTGCTACAAGCTGTTCCGCCTGCTCAAGCTGTCGGGCATCAACTTCGTGTCGTGCCCGACCGAGAGCATTCACCTACAGGGGCGCTTTGACAACTACCCCAAACGCCGTGGCGTCACCCGTGTTGCCGAGATCGACCGTGCCGGGATGAACGTGTGCTTTGGCCAGGACTCCATCGTCGACCCGTGGTACCCGCTGGGCAACGGCAACATCCTGCGCATTCTTGAGGCCGGCCTGCACATCTGCCACATGCTCGGCTACGAAGACCTGCAGCGTTGCCTTGACCTGATCACCGATAACAGCGCCCGCACCTTGAACCTGGGCGAGCGCTACGGCATCGAGGTGGGGCGGCCGGCAAACCTGTTGCTGTTGTCGGCGCCTGACGATTACGAAATGGTGCGCACCCAGGGGCATGCACTGGTGTCGGTACGCAATGGCAAGGTGCTGATGCAGCGTACGCCGGCGCAGGTGCAGCGTCTGTTCTGACTTCGCTGTGGGTTCAGGTGCTCAGTGCAGCCAGGGCGCAGCTCGCAACTTGAGCATCCTGCACAGCCACGCCGGTCAGGTCTGCGAGGGTGATCTGGCCGTCGTGCTCGCGCCCAATGACGTGGCCGGCCAACAGCGCACCCAACTCGATCAGCTGGTTCGCGTGTAGCTGACCGCTCTCGAGCGCGTGAGCCACTTCGCCGTACTGGCTGCACTGGGCGACCGAGTCGACGATGATGCGGTCTGCCCTGGCCACCAGTGCCGGGTCCAGCTCCTGCTTGCCGGGTGCATCGGCGCCGACGGCAGTGATATGCGTACCCGGTTGGACCCACTCGCTGTGCAGCAGCGCCTGGCGGGAAGGGGTGGTGCAGACAATCAGGTTTGCCGCGCCTGCGACCTCTGCCGCATCCCGTGTGGTGCGAACCTCAAAGCCCAGTTCACGGGCAAATGCTGCATAGGCCGCAAGCCCGTTTTCATGCCGGCCCCAGACAATGACCTGGCGGCAATGGGTAACGGCGCGCAGCTGTTCAAGCTGCATCTGCGCCTGCATGCCGGTGCCGAGGATGCCAATGGCCTTGACCTCGGCCGGTGCCAGCAGCCGGGCAGCGATACGCCCGGCCAGCGCGGTGCGCATGGCGGTCAGCCAGCCCTGGTCCTGCAGCAGTGCCAGCGGCTGCCCGGTGAGCGCCGAGAGCACCAGCATCAGGCCATCGTTGCTCGGCAGGCCCTTGGAAGGGTTGTCATAAAAACCGGTTGAAAGCTTGACGGTGAAGGTAGGGCTGCCTTCGATGTAGGCCGATTTCACGCAGCAGTCACCGTTCGCCGCTTGAAATGCGAAGGCCTGCACGGGCGGCACCTGGACCTTGCCGTTGGAGTAGGCGATGAAGCCTTCTTCCAGCAGGCTAACCGCCAGCTCCGGGTTGAAGCTGGCGGTGATCTGCGCCTTGCTGAAGACTTTCATTGCACGGCCTCGAGGAATTTTTCCAGCACGATGTTACGGCCGCACAGGATCACTGCGACACGTTTGCCCTGATAGCGCTCGGCGAGCTTTTGCATGCCGGCGACCGCAACCGCTGCAGCGCCTTCGATGATCCAGCGTTCAGTGCTGGCGATAACGCGCATGGCGGCGCGAATCTCGTCTTCGCTGACCAGTACGGTATCGGTGAGCAACGCTTGGCACAGCGGCAAGGTGACAGCGCCGGGCTCGACGCCGCCAGCTGTGCCGTCCGACAGCGTTTCGCGGGCGTCCACCTCGACAATCGCTCCGGCCTTGAGGGATTGCTCCAGTGCAGGGTCATTCGCCGGCCAGCAGCCGATTACCTCGGTACCCGGCTTGAGTACGCGCAGGGCGGCACCGATGCCGGCAATCATCCCGCCACCGCCGACGGCGACAAATACGGCGTCCAGGTCGGGTGCCTGCTCGAACAACTCCATGCCGATGGTGCCCTGGCCGGCAATGACTTGCAGGTCGTTGTAGGGGGACACGAACGGTACACCCTGAGCCTTGGCCTGCCTGGCTGCCTCCAGCTCTGCACTTAGCGGGTCCGTGGGCAGGCAGAGCACTTCGGCGCCTAGCGCCCGCATCGCCTCCAGTTTGTATGGCGAGGCGGAAGTGGCGGTGTAGACAGTCACTGGCACGCCAGCCGTTTTGCCGGCCAGTGCAAGTGCCTGCCCGTGGTTGCCGGAAGAGGCAGCGATTACCCCGCGCTTGCGTGCTTCGGTCGGCAGCAGGCGGATCTTGTTGCTGGCGCCACGGAACTTGAACGACCCCGTGTGCTGCAGGTGTTCGCATTTCAGCAAGACTTCGCAGCCGCTCAATGCCGACAACCGGGCGCTGTAGGTGAGTGGTGTAATGCAGACGGCTGGGCGCAGTGCGCTGTGTGCTTCCTTGATAGATTCGTAGAGTGCATCAAGGTAAAGGCTGTCGGCAAAGGTCGGTGAGGCTGTAGTGGCTGGCATGCTGTGCTCCGTATGGAATATCTGTCCACAGTAGAATAATTATCCATGCCAGACAAGTGTACGAGCAGGCCCGCTTGGCGAACCCCTGTAGGTCAACTTCGCGCTGCTAGGGCTTCAGCTCTTTCAGGTACTTGTACACGGTGGCGCGGCCCATGCTCAGCACGTTGGCGACATAGTCAGCACCACTTCGCCCTTCGAACGCGCCTTCTGCGTGCAGTGCCTGCACGAGGCTGCGTTTGTCCTTCATCTGCAGTGTCTGCAGCGACAGGTTGCGTGCTTGCAGCCACGCGTGCAGGAAGGTGTTGATACGTTCCTGCCAATCGTTGCGGAACAACGAGTCAGGTTGCGGTACCAGCCGGCCCATCTGGAAGAACGCATCGAGCGCCACTCGGGCTTGCTCCAGTACCGACACGTTCAGATTGATGCACATCAGGTGCTCGGCTTCGCCATCTGCGTTGCGCAGGACGGTACTGATGGAACGGACCTTCTGCCCATTCCAGTTGAGCTTCTCGTACGGGCCTAGGTTGGCGCCGTCAAGCACATCGCCCAATTCGTTATCGATCGCCGAGTCATCGCCCAGCTTGCGCTGGGAGAAGTTGTTGGCGATGTGCACCACCGTCTGGCTGCGCAGGTCATGGACGATGATTTCAGCGTGCGGGTACAGCAGCAGGGCGATGCTGTCGGCGATTGCCTTGTAGTTTTCCAGGTTCATTTTCTGTCGGTGATCAGTGCTGGACGCCCATGGTGGCGGCAAAGCGTAACCGGCACAAGGTCGTGCCCCTGCGCCTTCCGTACGGCTGCCAGCCTCGAAAACAACAACATTTTGCTTATCACATGCGATAAGCCGTGATTATTCCATGTCAGGAACTGTTTGCAGCAGCGATTGGATATCGCCATAATTGGTACGTAATTACATGTTACATAACACAGTACAAAATCGTAGGAGCAAGCATGGCCCGGGGCGGTATCAACAAGGTGGTAGTGCAGCATGCGCGTCAGGCGCTGATTGCACGGGGCGAGAACCCCAGCATCGATGCCATACGTATCGAGCTGGGTAATACCGGCTCCAAGACCACCATTCACCGTTACCTGAAGGAGTTGAACGGCCAGCAGCCGGTGGCGTCCGAAGGCGGCGCCGCGCTGAGCGATGTGCTGAGCCGCCTGGTCGGGCAACTGGCAACCCAGTTGCAGGACGAGGCCGACCTGACGATTGAGCAGGCCGAAAGCACCTTCACTCAACAGCGGGAAACGCTTGAAGCGCAGCTGGAGATTGCCCAGCAGGCGCTGGCGGCAGCGCATCAGCAACACAAGATCGATGCAGCGGCATTGGCCGCCGAGACGGAAAAGCTGCTGTCCACACAAAGCACCCTGCAGGCCGAACAGCTGCGCAGTGCCAGCCTCAACCAGTCACTGGGCGAGATGCAGGTGCGTCTGGCCGACAAGGACGAACAGGTCAAATCGCTGGAAGACAAGCATCGCCATGCCCGCGATGCTCTGGAGCACTACCGCAATGCCAGCCGTGAGCAGCGCGAGCAGGAGCAGCGCCGCCACGAAGCGCAGTTGCAGCAGATGCAGGTGGAAGTGCGCCAGTTGCAGCAGGGCATGATCGTCAAGCAGGATGAACTGACCCGCCTGCACCGCGACAACGAGCGCTTGCTGGGCGAACACCGCCAGGCGGCCAGCGAGTGCCGGGCGCAGGACGAGTTGTTGGAGCAACGCGATGCGCAGATCCAGGGCTTGCGCACGATCCTGGCCCAGGCTCAGGGCGCCAGCGAAGAAATGCGCCGGCAGCTGGATGTGCAGGCGCAAAGCCTGGAGGCCAGACGAGACCTGTGCGCCGAACAAGCGCGGCAATTGCAGCGCTTTGAGGAACAGTTGAAGGAACGGGACCAGGCGCTGGCGCAATGTCGCGCACAGCTGGTACCCGTTGGAGATTAATCAAACTTTCCGTGGCTGGCGTGTTCTTCCTTTGACACTCACGGGAGAAAACACCATGCATGATTCTGAGCCAGTACGCAAAGAGGGGCCTCACTCGACGGAGCAGGCGGACAAACCGGAGGACCTTGGTTTCGACCCTGATTCCCCGGATGTCGACGACCCACAGGTGGACCCGCAAGGGCCGGCCAAGGCGCCCAGAGACATTGAAAAGGACAAGTGAGTGCGGCTATGCCCAGCGCTCCAACAGCGCCCTGCTAGCTCATTGAGCTAGCAGGTTTGCCGTAATAGCGGCCTTATGGCCCGACGGGCGAGTATTCAGGCTTCGGCTTTTCGCGCCGCTTCGACCCCCGACGCCGACAGCTTGATCGGGTAGTGCACGCTGATCTGGTGATCACTACCCACTACCACACTGCCGTCGTGGATCAGGCCTGCTTCCTGCAGTGTCTTCAGCATGCCGGCCACCGCTTTCTCTCCGCGGTAGTTGTCCAGCACTTCCTTGCCCAGGCCTTCAGGGTGCGAATGCAGCAGGCGAGTAAGGACTTCGGTTTTCAATGCATCGTTACTCATGTCGAACCTCACTTGGCGTGCTTGGCCTGAAGCGCCTTGGCATGCTCCAGGTGCTGCTCGAGTTTGGGCAGGGTTTCACTGGCGAAGGCTTTCAGCTCGGCCTTGTCGGACGATGCCGCTTCTTTCTTGAACAGTTCCACCGCTTTTTCGTGCGCATCGACCTGGTTGTTGAGGTACGACTTGTCAAAGGATTCATCCCGCCATTCCAGGATCATTTTCTTGACCTTGTCGGTCATGGCTGCGTCATCCGGAACGGAAATGTCCAGCTTGCGGGCGATGTCGCCGAGTTTCTGGTTAGCCTGGGTGTGATCAGTGACCATTTGCTGGGCGAATGCCTTGATATCGGCATTCTGGCTTTTTTCCTTGGCCAGATTGCCGGTGACCACTTCGGCAATGCCGGCTTCGGTAGCCGCATCGACGAAGTCATCGGAACTCGCCGCCAGTGCATGCACCGATGCCAGGCCCAACACCATGGAGAAACCAACGCGCTTGATGAAGAGATTGCTCATGCTTCACTCCTTAAACCGTGGCGCGACCTCAGTGTCGCGTACGGTTGAGGGTGAGGGAGCGGTAAAGGTTTAATCTTTTTTGCCGGCGTTTTCGATGCGGGCGTTTGTCCTGGTGGGATGGCTGTGGCAATGGGCTGCGAAGCAGCCCCAACGCCTAACGCGCAACGCAGAGGCGCATTGCACAACGCCCTTCAAGGCCGTGAGCGCGCTCGCTGGCAAGAATGCCCTGAAGCCGTTCGCCTGACAGCCCCTCATCGATCACCTCAAACCCGAACCGTGCATAAAACGGCGCATTCCAGGGCACATCGACAAAGGTGGTCAACGTCAGCTCGCGCACACCGGCGCAGCGGGCAGCATTAACCACCTGCTGCAGCAATCGGCGCCCGACACCCCGCCCTTGGGCCTCCTGGCACACCGATATCTCATGAAGGTGCAGTGCCTGGCCCACAAGCCGGGCACACGCAAATCCCACAATACGCCCGGCAGGATCCTCAGCCACCCAGCTACCACCAGCCTCGACGAAAGCCCTGTGTGCAGCGCAATCCATCACATCACCCTGGGCCAGCCAGGCCAGTGCCGGCCAGCGGACAAATGCCTGGGCTGCGGAACGCTCGATGTCCGGCAGGAATTGAACATCGTGTTCAAGGGTAGGGCGGATAAGCATGAACCACTCCTGTCGTTCTAGTCCGCCGCCAACACCTGCGGCTGTAATTGCCAGCGCACCGAGCTTACGCCTTTTTCCAGGCTGACGCGGCTGACCAGCCGCTCCAGTTGCGCCGGCGCCTGCGCAGTGCCCAGCAGTTCGGCGCGCACTTCCAGGCGCGCAGGGGTGTCCAGGTCTTCGCTCTGCAGTGACTGCAAGCGCAGCTGCGGATCGCCCAGGCTATGCAGCATCAGGCTGCGCACCTGGATTTCGTCCTCGGCGCGGCAGACGATGCGCACTTCGAAGTGCTGTTCCACTTCGCTGGCCGGCACCACGTCCTGTCGGTCCAGGCGCTGGGCGATGTCACGTAACAGGATATTGGCGCATAGCACCACCAGGCTACCCAATGCTGCCTCCAGCAACAGCCCCAAGCTGCACAGCACGCCGACCGCAGCTGTGCACCACAAGGTGGCCGCGGTGTTCAGGCCGCGCACGTTGAAACCATCGCGCATGATCACACCGCCACCGAGAAAGCCGATGCCCGACACGACATAGGCGGCGACGCGCGACGCATCGGCAGGTGCCATGCCTGGCACCGCCTGGGTCATCAGCACGAACAGACAGGCACCGGTACTGACCAGCGCATTGGTGCGCAGCCCGGTCAGGCGTTGGCGCAATTGCCGTTCGGCGCCGATCAGTGCTCCGAGTAGCAGGGCAATGCTGACGCGCAGCAGAAATACTTTCCAATCCATAGCAAACCTCTTCCGCAGGCACACGCCCGCATGAACGCCATCAGTTGGCGTGGTTGAAAAACCAGAAAAATGCGCAGGACCACGAGGAGGGGAGAAGAAGCGGGGGTTACAGGAAACCACCGTCTTGCCAGAGCGGCCAGACAGTGCAGGACACTGCCGGGCTAGCGCGCCACGCGGGCCTGTCGCAAGCGACTGGGGCTACTGTCCAAGGCAGGTCTCCTGTTGAGGAAGGCAAAATTGCGTCGCGGACCATACGCCGCGTGGCAGAGCAGGTCAAGGGTGAAAACATGACGATGGCTTCATCCGTGGGTGGCCTGCAACCGGTCACGCCCGCATGGAAAAAAACCTGGGCAGCCGGTAACCTTGCGCCTCCCTTTGCCATCCACCGGACCGTTCCATGCTGTTCAATCTCGCCGTATTGTTCGGCACCCTGGTGGCCATGGAGGGCGTTGGCACGCTGGCTCACAAGTACATCATGCATGGCTGGGGCTGGTGGCTGCACCGCTCGCACCATGAGCCACACCTGGGCATGCTCGAAACCAACGACCTGTACCTGGTGGCGCTGGGGCTGATCGCCACAGCGCTGGTCGCCTTGGGCAAGAGTGGTTATGCCCCTTTGCAGTGGATTGGTGGCGGGGTGGCGGGGTACGGCATATTGTATGTCGTGGCCCACGACGGGTTCTTTCACCGGCATTGGCCGCGCGCGCCGCGGCCGGTCAACCGTTACCTCAAGCGGCTGCACCGTGCGCACCAGTTGCACCACGCGGTGAAGGGGCGCACGGGGAGTGTGTCGTTCGGGTTTTTCTATGCGCCGCCGTTGAAGGTGTTGAAGCAGCAGCTTCGGCGCGAGCGCGGCCGGCAATAACGACCCGGGCGGTTGGCTCGCTCCTACAAAGGGCAGTGCAGGTCTGCACCATCAATTTGCGGTTTCACCCTCGGGCTGCGCGGCCACATGCCCGCGGCTCACCCACCAGCCAAACCCTGCTGCCGTGAAGAACATGATCAGGCTGTAAAGTGCCGCCGGCACCGCCATGGTCGGGTTGTTCAGCAATGACGGGCTCAGTGCCAAGGCAATCGCCAGCGTGCCGTTGTGAATACCAATCTCCATGCCGATGGCAATTGCCTGACGTTTGGGGATGTTCAACAGGCGCGGCACCCAGTAGCCCACGGCCAGGCTCAGCAGGTTGAACAACAGCGCAGCAAGGCCCACCACCGGTGCGTACTCGACCACGGTCTGCCAATCCTTGGCCAGCGCCAGGACAATGGTAAAGGCCAGGAACAGTGCCGCCACCAGTTTCATAGGCTTCTGCATGCGCGTGGCAAACGCAGGGGCGTAACGGCGAATCAGCATACCCAGGGCGACCGGCAGCAGGACAATCGCAAATACCTGCAAGACCTTGGCAAACTGCAGTGGAATGGCCTGGTCCGAGGCCATGAACCAGCTCAGCGACAAGTTCACCAGCAACGGCATGGTCAAAATCGCGATCAGCGAGTTGACGGCCGTGAGCGTGATGTTCAACGCCACATCGCCATGGGCCAGATGGCTGAACAGGTTGGCCGTGGTGCCACCCGGCGAAGCGGCCAGCAGCATCAGCCCCACCGCCAGGGCCGACTCCAGGCCAAAGCCGTTGGCAATCAGGAAGCACACCAGCGGCAGCAGCAGAATCTGGCAGGCCAGGCCCACCACCACTGGCTTGGGGTACTTCACCACACGAGCGAAGTCGGCCAGGGTCAGCGACAGCCCAAGGCCGAGCATGATGATGCCCAAGGCAAGCGGCAGAAAGGCGGTGAGCAAGGGCGAGGCGGTCATGGGCAGTCTCTCGGGCGAAGGATCTCGAGCAGTGTAGGTCGAGCCTGATTGATAGCTAATCGCAAAGGGCCAGCTATTGGTAACCGTTTGTTACCAACTGCGGCAGTTGGCGAGGCTGCATGCCGCATTGCAGCAGGCTTGCAGGCGCAGTAGCATTCCGCTTTTATCCGAGGATTAGCCTGTCATGCCGTTCCAGAAAGGGCTGCTTGCCACCCCGGTGCCGGCCCATGCCCGTCACCTGTTTTTCACCCTGCAATCGCCCGAGGCGCTGCCCGCCGCTCTGGATGCCTTGCTGCCACAGGTCGATGGCGACCAGCTGATCCTGGGTGTCGGTGCACCGCTGGCCAAGGCCCTGGGCCGAGCCGTGCCTGGCCTGCGAGCTTTCCCGCTGCTGGACGCCGCCGTGGAGAACCCCAGCACCCAGCACGCGCTGTGGCTGTGGCTGCGCGGTAACGAGCGCGGCGATCTGCTACTGCGCGCCCAGGCCCTGGAGCACGCGCTGGCACCAGCCCTGCGCCTGACGGACAGCGTTGACGGCTTCCTGCACCGTGGCGGCCATGACCTGACCGGCTATGAAGACGGCACCGAAAACCCGGTGGACGAAGACGCTGTGCAGGCGGCCATTGCTGCCGACGGCTCCAGCTTTGCGGCGTTTCAGCTGTGGAAGCACGACCTGGAGTACTTCAAGTCGCTGCCCCAGGCTGACCAGGACAATATCATCGGCCGCCGCCTGAGCGACAACGAAGAGCTGGACGATGCGCCCGAGTCTGCGCACGTCAAACGCACCGCTCAGGAAAGCTTTGAGCCCGAAGCATTCATGGTCCGTCGCTCGGTGGCCTGGGCAGACCAGCGTGGCGCCGGCCTTGCCTTCGTTGCCCTGGGCCACAGCTTCGATGCATTTGAAGTACAGCTGCGGCGCATGAGCGGCCTGGAGGATGGCATCATCGACGGCCTGTACCGCTTCAGTCGGCCACTGACCGGTGGCTATTACTGGTGCCCGCCGATGGGCGAGACCGGTGTTGACCTGAGCCTGCTGCTGGCCTGATCACTAAACATCCAGATACAGAAACACCTGCCGGCACGGGATAGTGCGGCTAGCATTGAAAGTTTCCGATTCATGACGGGAGCTTCTCCATGTACGCACGTCGTGATGTCCTACGCGCGGGTGCCACGCTGGGGGTGCTGGCCGCCGTCAGCCCCTGGCTGCACGCCGCCACCCCGGCGGGTTTGCTGACCCGTAAAGTACCGTCCACCGGTGAGGCGTTACCCGTGATCGGTGCCGGCACTTCCGGCAGTTTTGAGGTACAGGCCGACTCGGCCCAATATCAGCAGCTCAAAGCGGTGCTCAAGGCATTTTTCGAAGGGGGCGGCCGGGTGATCGACACCTCGCCCAACTACGGTGGTGCCGACAGCATCCTGGGGCAGTTGCTGGAAGAGGGCGGCTGGCACAGGCAGTGCTTCATTGCCACCAAAATCGCCGCCGACAGCCGTGCCGATGCCGAAGCGCAATGGGCCGGCAGCCTGAAGAGCCTGCGCACCGACAAGGTCGACTTGCTGCAGATCCATAACTTGCGTGACTGGCAGACCCAACTGCCCTACGCCCGCGAGCTGAAGCGGCAGGGCAAGACCCGCTATGTCGGCATAACCCATTACCTGAACAGCGGGCAAGACGAAGTCGCCCGTATCGTGCGCAGCGAGCCGCTGGACTTCATCCAGATCAACTATTCGGTCAATGCCCCCGACGCTGCCCGCGAACTGCTGCCGCTGTGCCAGGACAAGGGCGTTGCGGTGCTCATCAACCGGGCTTTCGACGATGGCCGCCTGTTCGCCAAGGTCAAGGACCTGGCGTTACCCGGCTGGGCTGCTGAGGCAGGCATTGGCAGCTGGGCGCAGCTGTTTCTCAAGTTCGCCATCAGCCACCCGGCAGTGACCACGGTAATCCCCGCCACCGGCCGGCCCGATCGCCAGCTCGACCAGCTCAAGGCCGGACAAGCACCCATGCTCACCCAGGCGCAGCAACAGGCGCTGATCAAGCAGTTTGCCTGACATCATGCATGGCTGGCGGCGGCGCCTGGACCAAGGGCTGAACATTCAGCCTGGCGAGGGGCCAGCAGTAATCGCCGGCCTGCTGCTGTTCTACCTGCTGTTCACCGGCTACTTCATGCTGCGCCCGGTGCGAGAAACCATGGGCGTCGCCGGTGGGGTAGACAACCTGCAATGGCTATTCACCGGCACCTTCATCGCCACACTGGCCTGCCTGCCGCTGTTTGGCTGGTTGGCGTCAAAGGCGCAGCGCAGGTATATCCTGCCTTGGACCTACGGTTTCTTTGCCAGCAACCTGTTGCTGTTCGCGGCGCTGTTTGCCGGCAACCCGGACGATCTCTGGACCGCCAGAGCCTTCTACATCTGGCTATCGGTTTTCAACCTGCTGACCATTTCCCTGGCCTGGAGCGTGCTCGCCGACCTGTTTTCCACTGCGCAGGGCAAGCGCCTGTTCGGCCTGCTGGCCGCCGGGGCCAGCCTGGGCGGGCTCAGTGGCCCAATCCTTGGCACCTTGCTGGTGGCTCCGCTGGGCCATTCCGGGCTGCTGGTGCTGGCCGCAGTGTTTCTGCTGGGCAGTATCGGTGACGCGCTGTTCCTGCAACGCTGGCGACTGCGCCACCCGCTACCAGAACAGGCAGAGCGGGCGGGCTCGCGGCCCTTGGGTGGCAACCCGTTTGCCGGCGCTACCGCCGTGTTGCGCTCCCCGTATCTGCTGGGCATCGCCCTGTTCGTGGTGTTGCTGGCCAGCGTCAGCACCTTCCTGTATTTCGAGCAGGCGCGCATCGTCAGTGAAACCTTCACCGATCGCACCCGGCAAACCCAGGTCTTCGGCCTGATCGATACGGTGGTGCAGGCCTTGGCCATCCTCACTCAGGTATTTCTCACCGGGCGCCTGGCCCGGCGCTTGGGTGTGGGGGTGTTGCTGGTGGCAGTGCCGCTGGTAATGGCTGCGGGTTTCCTGTGGCTGGCACTGGCCCCGGTGTTCGCGGTATTCGTCGTGGTGATGGTGGTGCGCCGGGCCGGCGAGTACGCGTTGGTGCGGCCAGGGCGGGAGATGCTGTTCACCGTGCTGCCCGCCGAGGACAAGTACAAGGCCAAGAACTTCATCGACACGGTGGTCTACCGAGGCGGCGATGCCCTCAGCGGCTGGGTCAAGCGTGCGCTGGACGTAATGGGTGAGCACCCGCAACTGGCGATGCTGATCGGCGCCGTGATTGCCTTGGGCTGGGCTGCAACCGGTAGCTGGCTGGGCCGCCGCCAGGCCCATCTGGATAACCCGCCGCACGACTGACAGGCGCACCAAATATGGTGTTGCCGCTTATTTAACGCCACCGGTCCGAACCCTTCGCAATAAAACGAATCCCGCGATATCGCCGAACTCCCAACCTGTGTACGGCAGCTTGCCGTGCATTCCGAAGTCATACGAGGTTTGAACACCATGGCCACTAAAGACAACAGCCGTACCGGCAACCAACAAGGCAGCCAAGGCGGTAACAAGAACCCAGGCAACTTCGCCAACGATCGTGACAAGGCTTCCGAAGCCGGACGCAAGGGCGGCCAGTCCTCTGGCAAGGACATGCCGCACGAGTCGGGCCGCAAAGGCGGCCGCTCGTAATTGACCGACGCGCAGTGCCGGGGCGACCTGGCACTGCAATCAGCCAAAGGGGGAATACCCATGCGACTGACTCCACTGATCATCCTCATGGGCTCGCTGACCTTGGTCGGCGGCTGCTTTGACCGCGACAATGACCACCCGGGCAAGGATGCCGACCCCAGCAAGCCATCACTGCAGATGCAGCAACCCGATACCAAGCCGGCACCGCAGCCTGCGCCCGACCCGGAACCGATGCCGGGGCAGAAACCGAGCCAATAGGCCCACAAGGAGCACGGCATGAGGGTGATGAACCGCGACACCGCTCCAATTTTGCCAATGGCCGCCGAGCAGTCCAGCGTGCAACAGCGCTATCAGGCAATGCTGACAGGCCACTATGACGGCAGCGCCGCATGGCTCGACGAACAACTTTCACGTGCTGCACGCCTGCCGGATGACCTGCCTGACTCACCTTCGAATTTGCCAGCCTGGAGCGCGCGGTGCGCTAGAGATGTAGCCGCCGGCTACGCCGAGTACCTTGAGCAACGCCGGCAAGGCGCACCACGCCGCTTCTTTACCTGCCGTGCCCATGCGCTGTGGTTTCTGCAACAGGTTGCACCGACCAAGGCGGTGGATGGAGCCTGGCTGCACGGCACGCTGCAGCACTGGGGCGACCCACGTTTTCACGGGCTCATCCGGACTTACCTGGAAGAGCTCGGCAATGGTGACCCGCGTTGCAATCATGTGCTGATCTACCAGCGTCTGCTGGGTCGCCTGGGGTGTGTAGAGGCGATGCCACTGGACGATGCACGGTATCTCCAAGGCAGCCTGCAGCTGGCCCTGGGGCAGCATTGCAACACGCACCTGCCTGAGGTCATTGGCTATAACCTCGGCTATGAACAACCACCGCTGCACCTGCTGATCACCACTTACGAGCTGGCAGAACTGGGCATCGACGGCCACTACTTCCAGTTGCATGTGACGATCGACAATGCCGCCAGCGGCCACGCTCAGCTATCGCTTCAGGCCCTGCGCCAGCTCAGCCCCCAGCACGACCAGCAAGCGTTCTACGACAGGGTGCGCAATGGTTATCGTCTGAACGAGCTGGGTACTGCGGCAGCTGACCTGATCCGCCAGTTCAACCTGCAGGATGAACTGTTCGCAGCCCTGGAACGCAAGCGTATTTACGGCCAGTTCATGCATGCCGACCGCTGCCGCCTGCAGCAGCGCACTATCAATCAGTGGTTGGCCACACCTGGCGCCATGCCCGAGTTCGTTGCCGCGTTGCAGGCCCAAGGCTGGATTGTGCGGGGCCAGGACCCGGCCCACAGCCGCTGGTGGAAGCTGATCGAAGGGCCTGCGGCGGTTATGTTCGGTGTGTTCAACAGTTACGAGAAAAAACTGTGGCACGACTGGATAGCCGACACCTGGCGCCCTACGATCCGCCGTGTCGCGCCCGGTAGCTGGGGCCTGCCCGAATCCCCGGGGGAATCACAAGGCGAAATGCCCAGTGAAGCACCCGCCGCGTTGATAGGGCAAATGGCCGGCAACCGCCATGCCACACCTGAGGGCCTGGCGGCGACCCGGGCATACATTCGCACCACCGGGCTGCTTCAGGAGGAACCCCGCTGATGATGCTTGATGCCAGACAAGTCGAGGCCGACCAGGCGTTGCTGCAACTGGGCCAGCGGTTACGCGCCGACGGCTACCGATTTACCTGCGTGACACCCGCGACCCACAGCCGCGTCAATGCCCGCGAGGGTTCCGGACAGGCCAGCAGCTTGCGCGACGTGTTCGGCTGGAGCCGACCTTTCGCCCCAGGCTTGTTATCAAATGATGAACTTCAGTTGCTCGAACGCGCGCAGGTGCTGGCCCCCAGGGGCGAACTGCTGGGCAGTTCGGTGCGCTGGTCCACCCTGGAAGACCTGCTGCTGGTGCATTCAGCGTTCCCCACCGAGGCCAGCGATGCGGTGTTCTTCGGCCCGGACAGCTACCGCTTTGCCCAGGTCATCCACCAGCACCTGCAGCACAACCCCATGCCGGTCGAGCATGCAGTCGATATCGGCTGCGGCAGCGGGGTGGGAGCGTTGCTGATCGCTCGCGCCGCCCGGCATGCGCAGGTCAGCGCCGTGGACATCAACCCCTTGGCGTTGCGCTACGCCACGATCAACGCGGCGCTGGCGGGGGTGGGTAATGTGTCGATAGCGTCCAGCGACCTGCTGGACGGCATCACCGGTACGTTCGACCTGATTGTCGCCAACCCGCCTTACATGCTCGACCGCAGCGCCCGCACCTATCGCCACGGCGGTGGTGCGCTGGGCGCTGAACTGTCGCTGCGCATCGTTGAGCAGGCATGCGAACGCCTGACCCGCCATGGCACCTTGCTGCTATACACCGGCGTGGCCATTGTCGATGGCCGCGACGCCTTGCTCGAAGCTGTCCGCTTGCGCCTGGCAGGGCCACAATGGGCCTGGGTATACCGCGAGATCGACCCTGATGTGTTTGGCGAGCAACTGGCCGAACCGGGCTATGAGCAGGTCGAACGCATCGCCGCCGTGGCGCTCACGGTAACCCGTCATCGCTGAGGCAACATGGCCCGGGCCTGCACATTTGGCATCGAGGAGGAATACCTGCTGGTGAGGCTGGACTCAGGGCAGGTCCCTGCAACACCGTCACCTGCGGTAATAGGGCGTTGTCGCGAAGCGTTGGGCCAATATTTTGCCCAGGAAATGTTCCGCAGCCAGATCGAGCTGGCCTCGCCGGTGTTCAACAACCTTCATGACGCACGTGAGTTCTTCCAGCACAGGCGGCAGCGTTTGAGCGTGGCGCTGGCCGAGGAGGGGATGGGACTGTACGGTGCGGCCAGTCACCCCATTGCCGCCTGGCTGCGGCAGAAGGCTGCAGCCCCGGCACATTATCAGCAACTGTTCGATGACTACCGGCATGTGGCCCGGCGAAGCCTGCTCAACGGCTTGCATGTGCACGTTGGGGTTCCTCCAGGTTGTGACCGCATGCAACTGATCAACCGCGTGTTGGTCTGGCTGCCGTTGTTGCTGGTACTGAGCACCTCGTCGCCCTTTTGGGCTGGCCAGCGTACCGGCTACATGAGCTACCGCCGAGTGATTTGCGGGGAGTGGCCGCATATGGGCTTGCCCGAAGCCTTGCCGGACTGGGCCGCCTATGAACGCTACCGGGCCTTTTTGCAGCGAACCGGTGCCTTGGCTGCGGATGGCGACTTCTGGTGGGCCATTCGGCCTTCGCGGCGCTTCCCTACGGTGGAGTTGCGTATCTGCGATGGCTGCCCGCAACTGGAAGATGCCCTCTGCATCGCCGCGCTGTTTCGCCATTTGGTGGAGCACGCCATTACCGGTCGCCATGACCTGTTGCCCAGCAACCGCGAACTGCGCTGGATCGCCCAGGAGAACTATTGGCGCGCCATGCGCTACGGGCGCCATGCACAATTCATTGGTATGCACGAGCAACAGCCAGTCACGGCCGAAGGCTGGCTTGGCCAGTTGCAAGAGCAGGTGCCGGTCGACAGCGTGGATGCCGAGCGTGCCTGCCAGCATGCCCGGCACCTGCTGCGCGACGGCACCCATGCCGACCAGCAGTTGCACCGCCTGGCACAGGCCATCGAGGGCGGGCTCGACAAGGCAAAGGCGCTGCAGGCCGTGGTGGCGGCCGGGACTTGCAATTAGCCGGGGTTGGCCGACAATGGCCGCGCCCCTTGCAGCCACGCGGAAACACCTGCTCCATGATGCTGATCAAGCAATTCCCCGACATTTCCCTGGATGACACGCTGTTCGTATTCGCCCTCGAGGCCGAGGCTGGCGATGTTTTCACAGATGTGAACACCGTGTTCACCGGCATTGGCAAAGTCAATGCGGCGATCGCACTGACCAAGGCAATTGCAACCCGCAGGCCCAGACTTATCGTCAACCTTGGCTCGGCGGGCAGCCAGCGCCATGGCAAGGGCCAGGTGGTGTGCTGTAACCGTTTTGTACAACGCGACATGGACGTCACACCGCTGGGCTTTGCCCGTTACGAAACGCCCTTGTCGGCTGTCCCGGTAGTCCTGGAACACGGCGCAGCAATCCCCGGCCTGCCGCTGGAAACCTGTGGCAGCGGTGACAGCTTCGAAATCAACCATGGCGACGCGCCTTATGACGTGGTCGACATGGAAGCCTATGTGCTGGCGTTGATCGCACGCGGAGAAGGCATTCCGTTTGTGTGCCTGAAATACATATCCGATGACGCCGGCAGCGATGCCGCAGGGGATTGGGCCGTGCAGGTGCACCTGGCGGCCGAGGCATTCAAGCGGGTGCTGTTCAGCCAGGTTTGAGCGCTGATCGAAAACGCGGTGGATGGCACCGGCGTTGCCGGTGTTCGCGGCTAGAGCCGGTCCCACAGCGCACCCCCTGACGTGTAGTTGCTGAGCACGGTAGTTGCTGCGAGTGGGACAGGCACGGGTTAGAAGATTTAATGAGTCTGCCAGACCCCGTTGTTACGCTCGCAGTCGGTTCGTGCCTGGCCAAGGCTGGGAGTATCGTAGTAGTAGGTGATCACGCGGGCATCCTTGGGCAAAGCCGGCTTGTCGCCACCGATGGCTTTGGGATTGGCCAGCGCTTCCTGAGTCAAGGGCGCGATGCAGCTGCCGACGCTGCCATCCGCACAACGTTCTACCTTGCGCTTCTCGCTGTTAAGCATGTCCTTGCTCTCGTTGCTGCAGGACCAGTTGATCGCTTCTGCAGGCAGATTGCTGTAGCTGTAGCAGGTGTGCCGGTCCACCGGCGTTACCGCATCGCTGGAGGAGCGGGTCAGCACATTGCAAGCTTCGGCCAGGGCTTCACCACTGGCCAGGCTGGCAACCATCACCATCAGCACAGAAAAGCGCATTTTCCACCTCCAGGGCACAGGGCCCTCGTCAGTCCCTCATTGCGGTCCTGAATCGGTCGACTCGTGATGAGTGGCGGGGGTTCAACGCGCTTGACCAACGGATTGACCGATGCCGGGTTGAACTTTGCAGCCCCTGGCGTTTCCACCGCATATCAGGCTCTTGGAAGGTCAGCCTTGGCAGGTGGCCGGGCAGGGGACGATGCCAGAGCAACGGATGCCTGCCAACCCTGGAGGAAAGCATGGCCAGACATATCATTCATTTCACCGGGCCGATCAATTCGTCGACCTGTGGCAACCTGATCAACACCTGCTCGCGGGCGTTGCAACAGGGCGCCGGGATCCTGCAGTTGAACATCGCCACCATGGGCGGCGAATGCAGTTACGGGTTTACCCTGTACAACTTCTTGCGGGCATTGCCGGTAGCGGTGCATACCCACAACCTGGGCACGGTGGAATCCATGGGTAATATCCTGTTCCTGGCGGGGGAGCGGCGCACGGCGTGCAGCTTCAGCAAGTTCCTGTTCCATCCGTTTCACTGGACCTTGCATGGTTCGGTTGACCATGCGCGGATGGCCGAATATGCAATGAGCCTCGATTACGATCTGGAGTTGTATGCGCAGATCGTTGCCGAACGGACCGAGGGTGCGGCGCAGGTGCTGGATGTGCCGCGATACCTGATGGCCCACCCGCGGATTCTGAGCCCACGCGAGGCCCTGGAGAACGGGATGATCCATTCCGTGGACGAGATGCCGATCGAGCCGGAGTCAGTTCAGTGGAGTGTGCATGCCTAGCGTTTGCCTTGGCGGGCCTCTTCGCAGGTAAACCCGCTCCCGAGGTTCGGCGAAAACATTCCGCGCAGGCTTACCGGACTGACGCCGCAGTGGTTCTGTCGCAAGCCAGTAGCGAGCGGATAAGCGACTTGATCTCACCTTTGAGCCCGGGTGCCTGGTCCAGGTGGGCGAAGCGGTAATCGGCAATTTCATGCCGTGCCTTGGGCTGCGGTGCGTCTGCAAACTCTGCTTCGAATACGTAGTGCATTCGCTCGGAGGTTTCGTGGCGCATCAACAAGGTCAGGGAATCGGCCTGCAACCCGGTTTCTTCGAGCAATTCACGCTCAGCTGCCTGCATGGGCGTTTCGCCAGGTTCAATCTTGCCACCGGGAAGGGTCCAGGCGCCTTTGGACTTTCTCACCCATAACCATTTATGGGTTTGCTTGCCATGTCGGCAGATGATGGTGGCGCGGTCCTTGTTCAACTTCATCAGGCCTCCGGAGCGATGCGCTTGTTTTATGAGGATTCGGCCCTTGGCAGAAACAAACGTTGCGTTTAACCCGACGAACGGTCAAGACAGGGATTTGTCCTTTAATCGCGCACCCCACGCAAACATTTTGTCGGCGTCCTTTTCGTGCCACTGGTCAGCTGCAGTCAAAAGCTTTGAGCAGACCCGGCAATCGGCCGCTCGGAACAAAGGCAGGGCACATGCTCATGCGACCAGCCAATCCATCGCAAGGAGAAACCAAATGGCGCAGGACCAAGAGCGAACAAGCCGGCGCGGCGGCACCAAGGAAACCAACCCGGGCAACTTTGCCAACGACCGGGAACGGGCTTCGCGCGCGGGTCACAAGGGCGGGCAGGCTTCTGGCGGCAACTTCGCCAACGACCGCCAGCGGGCTTCGGAAGCGGGGCGCAAAGGTGGTCAGAATAGCCACGGCAGCGGTCGCAGTCAGCAGTGAACACCCTTGCTGACACGCAGCGATTCCGGGTTTACCGACCCGGAATCGCCCCATGACCTGGCCTGCTCTAGCACCCGGTAACGGCCGCTGGTGCCAATTGCTCGACAAAATATTGAATCTTCTGGCGATGGCCTGATCAATCAGGGAGTCATCCATGGAGAAGAGGAGGCCCCTGCGATGCCTAGCCCACAGCTTTACATCATCGATTACCAACTGCATGGCCAACCGCGCAGTTTCATCATTCGCCTGGAACGCCTGGACAATGCCGAGGCCTGGCATTGGGCAAGTTGCGATGCGGGTATCGGCATCATTCCCAAGTTCGGGCGTGAGAAGATCAGGAAGATCAGCCGGCCGATGGCCGAGCGCTACGGGATTACCGCCGTGAGCTGGCGAATTTCGGGGAGCAAGCCGAACCAGGCGGTGGGGGACCCGGCGGCGACGGTCTAACCCGCCATCCGAGCGCCGGCAGCCCCTGACCAAGGGTGTCAGCTGCCGGTGTACTTCACCGCAGCAGCGGTACGCGAGCTGACCCCAAGCAGCTTGAGCAGCGACGAAACATGTATGCGCACGGTAAACGGGGAGATACTCAGGGCCTTGGCAATTTCCTTGTTGGTCTTGCCCTGGGCAATCAGCCGGAGTACTTCTTGCTGACGGTGGGTAAGTTGCTCCACTGCACATTCGCCACCGAGGTTGGGCAGCAAACCTGAGGGCGCATACCTGACCAGCACCTCGCCATTGCGTATGGCGAGGATTGCCGCCCCTATCTCATCTGCGGCGATGCTTTTGCCGATGAACCCCTCGACTCCCGTAGCCATCACCTGCTCGACGATAGCGGGGTCGTCGACCATCGACACGATGATCAGCGTGGTGCGTCGAAACTGTTGGCGTAAACGCGCAAGGCACTGGATGTCCACCAGCCCGGGGAAACGCAGGTCGAGGATCAGGGTATCAGGTACCTCCCCGCCATCAGCCAAGGCCATTACTTCATCCAGGTTGCCGGCCTCTTCTATGCAGGCACCCGCAACCACGCGCTTTACGGTGCGCGCCAGGGCTTCCCTGAACAGCGGATGGTCATCCGCCACGATGATGCGACACGTCACGCTTGGCAACTCCCTGTAGCCGCAAGTGTAGAAGGCCATGCTAATTTAGCAGCCTCGGAGAAAGGGTGCTGCCTACGGATGGCGGCAATGCGACCCCGTGCACAGGGAGGCTGGTCATGGACCTGGACAAGAACAACGAACTCGATCAAGCCAACCTGCGCGTGATCGTTGCCTGCTGTGCGCTGGTCTACATGACCGTGCTGGGCTTTCTGCCGGGCAGTTCGCCTGCCCCTTATCTGCCGGTCATCTACTACATCGTCACCTTTGTGCTGGTGTCCATCGGTTTGCGCCAGGCCATTGCCCGTTGGCCCGGGAATTACCCTTGGCGACGGGTACTGGGGATGGTGCATGACTACACCGGTACCTGCTTCGGCCTGGTGGTAGGTGGCGAGGCGGCGTTGCCGATCTATGCGGTGATGGTGTGGGTGAACCTGGGCAACGGCATGCGCTTCGGCTCGCGCTACCTGGCGATTGCCACGGTGCTGGCGCTGGCGGCGTTGCTGGTGGTGTACCAGATCACGCCTTACTGGCAGGCCAACCCGTTCATGGTGTTGATGTTGCTTACCACCAGCACGGTCATCCCGGTGTATGCGCACCTGCTGCTGGAGCGCACGCGCAAGGCCTCTGAACAGGCTGCGGCGGCCAACCGCGAGAAATCCCGCTTCCTGGCGCAGGCCAGCCACGACCTGCGCCAACCGATTCACTCTATCGGCCTGTTCACGGCATGCCTGCGCGAGGCGCAGCTGGGCGAAGAGGAGCGGCGACTGGTGGATAGCATCGACCGCTCGCTGCTCAATGTATCGCAGCTTTTTCGCTCGATTCTCGACCTTTACACCCTGGACAACGGGCGCGTGCAACCGCGCAGCGAGACATTCGCCCTGGCCGGATTTCTGGCGGAGCTGGTGCGTCAGAACACCGAGCCCGCCCGCTGGGCCGGGGTGGAGATACGCTTGCGGCCCTGCGCGTACTGGACGTGCACCGACCGTGGCATGCTGACGACCATGGTGCAGAACGTACTGTCCAACTGCTTCAAATATGCGGCGCATCGCCCGCTGCTGCTGGCGGTACGGCGCTGCGGCGAAGGCCTTGCCATCGTCGTTTATGACCAGGGGCGAGGCATAGACGAAGCGCATCAGCGGTTGGTGTTCGAAGAGTTCTACCGGGTACGCCAGGTACGCGACAACGATGTCGAGGGTGTGGGCCTGGGTTTGTCGATTGTGCGGCGGCTGGGGCATCTGATGGGCCTGAAAGTAAAGCTGCGTTCGCGGCCAGGCCACGGCACGGCGGTCAGCCTGCAAGGCTTGCCGCGCCTCAGCGCTCAGCCAGCCCTGGTTGTGGGCGAGCGCTCGCCGGCAGCGGCCGGCCTGCTTGGCGGCTTGCGGGTATGCCTGGTAGAAGACGACCACAATGTGCTGCGGGCGACCTCGGCGCTGCTGCAGCGCTGGGGGTGTGAAGTAGAGGCGCACAGTTCGCCTGCTGATTTGAGCAGTGATTGTGAAGTGATCGTTGCCGATTATGACTTGGGGCAGGAGGCAACCGGAGTCGACTGCATCGACCGGTTGCGGGCCCAGCGCGGCTGGGACGTACCCGCGTTGATCATGACCGGGCACGACCCGGAGAAGATTCAGGCAGCGGTGCATGAGCGCAATATCGCCGTGCTTTCCAAGCCGGTACGCCCAGCTGAACTGCGAGCGGCCCTGCGCGCATTGCGCCAGGAGCCTGCGGCGCCGGCGCTTTAGACCGGCGCAAGGGCGCAGGGGTTGTGCGTGGGTTATTGCAGGATGACCGCCTGGCCTTCCTTCATGCAGGAGGGCGTGGGCTCGTACAGGCCCATGCCGGCCACCGCGACGATGCCACCGCTGGGCATCTGGCACTCGTACCGGCCTTTGGCGGTGGTGGCTGTGTAGTAGGTGATGGTGCTGTCACTGCGCACGTCGGCGACGTTGGAAACCTTGGTGTTCAGAATGAACTCGGTGCGCTGCTTGAGCGTGTCTTCGGAGGGTTTGATGGTCTGGCAGCCGGCGACGCCGGCCAGGAGGGCGGCACTGAGGACGAGCTTGAGGGCGTGCATGATGGGAGCTTCCTTGGCGTTGTTATCGCTGGACTATAACGCCGAGGGGCGAGGTGGGCGATTAGGGCAGATGTACGATGTGGCCCTTGGCCTTTATGTAACCTGTGCGTGCTTCTTCGCGGTTCGATGTACCCGCGAAGAAGCACGGGAGGTCAACAAGTCACTCAGGCTGTTTCAGCACCAAGGTCAGGATGTCATAGCTGGCTACCAGCTCACCCAGCTGGTTGATCACCTCTACATCCCACGCCACCACACCCTGCGGCTGGCCCAGCGGGCTGGTCTTGCCCTGGTCGATCTTGCGCTTGCAGGTGAGGCGCGCCTGAATGGTATCGCCGATGCCCACCGGGTTGATGAAACGCAGGGTGTCCAGGCCATAGTTGGCCAGTACTGGCCCGGCGCCAGGCGAGACGAACAGCCCGGCAGCTGCCGACAGAACGAAATAGCCGTGAGCAATGCGTTTACCGAACTGCGATTGCTTGGCCGCGATTTCGTCAAAGTGCATGTAGAAGTGGTCACCCGACAGGCAGCCGAAGTTGACCAGGTCTGCTTCGGTGACGGTGCGGCGATGGGTGAGCAGGGATTCACCGATGCGCAGCTGCTCGAAGTAGCGGCGGAACGGGTGCACTTCGGTCTCGATCACTTCACCGCCGCGTACGTATTCGCCCGTGACTGCCGTAAGCATGCTTGGCGAGCCCTGTACGGCGGCGCGTTGCAGGTAGTGCTTGACCGCGCGCAAGCCACCCAGCTCTTCGCCGCCACCGGCCCTGCCCGGGCCGCCATGCTTGAGCTGCGGCAGAGGCGAGCCGTGGCCGGTGGATTCCTTGGCGGCTTCGCTGTCGAGTACCAGCAGGCGGCCATGCCAGGCAGCCGCCACCGGAATGGCCTTGGCAGCGATGCTGCGGTCGGCGGTGACCAGTGTCGCCACCAGGCTGCCTTTGCCTCGCGCGGCCAGCGCCAAAGCTTCGTCGAGATCCTCATAGGCCATCAGCGTGCTGACCGGGCCGAACGCTTCGATATCGTGGGCGCCGCCTTCGGCATGCGGGTCGCGGGCCTGCAGCAGGGTTGGGGCAAAGAATGCACCCTCGGCCACGCCCTCGCCACGCGGAGCAAAGCCATCGCTGGCGCCGAACAGCTGATCACAACTGTTTAGCAGGCTGCGCACCCGCTCGGCCACGTCGTGCTGCTGGTCGTGAGAGGCCAGGGCGCCCATGCGTACGCCTTCCAGCGACGGGTCACCCACTACCACCTTGCTCAACCGCTCGCGCAAGCGCGTGGCAACTGCGTCGATGTGCTTGGCCGGCACGATGGCGCGGCGGATGGCGGTGCACTTCTGCCCGGCCTTGGTGGTCATTTCACGCACCACCTCCTTGATGTACAGGTCGAACTCTTCGCTGTCTGGCGTTACGTCCGGGCCGAGGATGGCGCAGTTCAGCGAGTCGGCTTCGGCGGTGAACGGTACCGAATTACGTATCAGGTTCGGCGTGACGCGCAATTTGGCGGCGGTATCGGCGGAACCGGTGAAGGTCACCACGTCCTGGCCTTGCAGGCGGTCGAGCAGGTCGCCGGTGCTGCCGATCACCAGTTGCAGGCTGCCCTCTGGCAGCAGGCCGGAGGCGTTCATCAGGCGTACGACGGCTTCGGTCAGGTAGCTGGTGGAAGTGGCCGGCTTGACGATGCACGGCATGCCCGCCAGGAAGGTCGGGGCGAACTTTTCCAGCATGCCCCAGATGGGGAAGTTGAAGGCGTTGATGTGCACCGCCACCCCGGCGCGCGGCACCAGGATGTGGCTACCGGCAAAGTGACCTTGCTTGCCCAGCGGGATGGCCGGGCCCTCGTGCACCAGGTTGCCCGACGGCAGCTCGCGGCTGCCGATGCCGGCATAGGCGAACAACGTGGCGTTGCCGCCTTCGATGTCGATCCAGCTGTCGGCACGGGTGGCGCCGCTATGGTGCGACAGGGTGTACAGCTGCTCCTTGCGTTCGGCCAGGTACAGGGCCAGCGCTTTCAGGCGTGCAGCGCGTTGCTGGAAGTCCATGGCCATCAGGCTGGCCAGGCCGCGAGCACGGGCGAAGTCGACGGCTTCGGCGAAGTCCGGGCGCTCTTCGTGGCTGTAGGCCAGTACGTGGCCGTCAAGGGCGCTGCGCAGGGCCTGGGCGCCGTGCTGGCCGAGCCAGCGGCCGGCGATGAAGCTTTGCAGGGTAGGGGCGGCAGACATGCTGTTCTCCATGCTGTTCAAATTTAAGGGGGCGCTGTTACCACAGCGCCAGGGTGTAGCCGATGATCAGGCGGTTTTCGTCCACGGCGTTGGTCAGGCCATTGCCGGAACGGAAGGTGACGTTGCGCCAGCGCAGGCTCACGTCCTTGAACGGGCCGCTCTGGATGACGTAGGTGATGTCGGTGTCGCGCTCGCGCTCGCGGCCATTGCTGACAGTGGCGGTTTCGGCGTGGCGGCCGTCGGTGTAGCGGGTCATGAAGCTCAGGCCGGGGATGCCCATCGCGACAAAGTCGTAGTCATAGCGCACTTGCCAGGAGTCCAGCCCGGCGCGGGTGAAAGTGTTGTAGGTCACCAGGTTGACGGTGAACGGGTCGCCGCCGTTGACGAACGGGAAGGCACTGTCGCCGGACATTTGTTGCCAGGTGGCGGTGAACTTGTGCGCGCGCACGCCCAGGGTGAACATGGCGTTGAAGTTGCGGTTGTCGATGTTGCCGGCACGCTCGGCGCCGTCGTTGCGGCTGTCGAAGTAGCGCAGGTCGCTGCGCAGGCTCACGCCTTCGCTCAAGGGGCGGGTATCGATCAGGCCGACGAACTGCTGGCGGTAGATGTCTTCGAGCTTGGCGTAGTAGTAGCTGACGCTGGTTTGCGGGGTGATGGCGTAGCTGCCACCGCCAAAGTCCAGGTGGTCACTGCTGGCAGCGCCGTAGCCGATGTCGTCGCGGCCCGAGGAGTCGCGCAGGTTGGCCTTGGTCAGGCGGCCGGCGTTGAAGGTCAGGCCATCGACATCCTGGCTGGTCAGCAGGCCGCCCTGGAAGGTGGACGCCAGCAGGCGGGTGTCGTTGTAGACCACCACCGGCAAGATTAGCTGCAAGGTGCCCAGGCGCAGGGTGCTTTTGGACACGCGGATTTTGCCGGTCAGGCCCAGTTCGCTGTAATCATCAACCGGTTCGTGGCTGTTCGGGCCGAAGGGCAGCAGCCCGGTATTGCGGCGGTCGCGGCTGGAGTCGAGCTTGATACCCAGCTGGCCCATGGCGTCAACGCCAAAGCCGACCGGGCCCTCGGTGAAGCCGGACTCCAGCTTGGCGGTAAAGCCCTGGCCCCATTCCTCTGCCTTGGCCTGCGGGGCGTTGCTCTGGCGAAAGTCGCGGTTGATGTAGTGGTTGCGCAGCTCCAGGCGTGCGTGGCTGTCGCCGATGAAATCGGCCATCGCCGGCACTGGCAACGCAAGGGTGGCCAGGCAGGCAGCTGACATGAAGTGAGTGCGGTTCATTGTTGTTGTTTTACCCGACATGGTTGTTCGTCCTTGAGGTCAGTGCTTGCTGGCGCCGGCAGCGCCGATACCGGTCATGGAGCGGATGAACTGGGCCAGGTAGCGGCCCCGCTCTTCACTGGCACGTTCGGAGCTGTCGGTAACCGAGAACACCCACGCACTGAGAAATGCCAGGCTCATGGAGAACAACGCCGGGTTGCTGTACGGGAACAGCGCTTTCTCGTGATGCAGCACGTTGACCCACACTGCCGGGCCCAATACCACCAGCAGCACCGCCGACGCCAGGCCGGCCATGCTGCCGCACACCGCGCCGCGAGTGGTCAGGCCCTTCCAGAACATCGAAAGGAGCAGTACCGGGAAGTTGACCGAGGCAGCCACCGCCAGCACCAGGCCGGACAGGAAGGCGATGTTCTGCGACTCGAACATCAGGCCAAGCAGCACCGCCAGCAGGCCGATCAGCAGGGTGGCGATACGCGATACGCGCATTTCTTCCTGCTCGGTGGCCTTGCCTTGGCGGATCACGCAGGCATACAGGTCGTGGGAGACCGCCGATGCGCCGGACAGCGCCAGGCCGGCGACCACGGCTAGGATGGTGGCAAAGGCCACAGCGGAGATGAAGCCAAGGAACAGGTTGCCACCGACAGCCTGGGCCAGGTGCACGGCGATCATGTTGCCGCCGCCAATGATTGCACCGGTCGCGTCGCGGTAGGACGGCTCGGTGCCGACCATCACGATGGCACCAAAGCCGATGACGATCAGCAGCAGGTAGAAGTAACCGATGAAACCAGTGGCGTAGAACACGCTCTTGCGGGCTTCCTTGGCGTCACTGACGGTAAAGAAGCGCATCAGGATATGCGGCAGGCCGGCGGTGCCGAACATCATGCCCAAGCCCAGGGAAATGGCATCCACCGGATTGGACAGCAAGCCCCCCGGGGCCATGATGGCCTGGCCCTTGGCATGCACGGCGACGGCGCTGGCGAACATGGCTTCGGTGCTGAAGCCGAAGTGCTTGAGCACCATGAAGGCCATGAAGCTGGTGCCCGACAGCAACATCACCGCCTTGATGATCTGCACCCAGGTGGTGGCGAGCATGCCACCGAAGGTGACATAGGCAACCATCAGTACACCGACCAGCATCACGGCGTACAGGTAGCTGATGCCGAACAGCAGCTCGATCAGCTTGCCGGCGCCGACCATCTGCGCCACCAGGTACATCAGCGCCACCACCAGGGTGCCGAACGCCGAAGTCAGGCGCACCGGGGTTTGTGCCAGGCGGTAACTGACTACGTCGGCGAAGGTGTACTTGCCCAGGTTGCGCAGGCGTTCGGCGATCAGGAACAGAATGATCGGCCAGCCGGCCAGCACGCCCAGGGCATACAACAGGCCGTCATAGCCGTTCATGAACATCATCGCGGAAATGCCCAGGAAGGAGGCGGCGCTGATCATGTCGCCGGCAATCGCCAGGCCGTTCTGCATACCGGTCAGGCCCCCACCGGCGGTATAGAAGTCGCTGGCCGAACGGGTGCGCAAGGCCGCCCAGCGGGTGACCAGCAGGGTGAAGCAGACGAACACCATGAACATCGAGATGGCGGTCCAGTTCATTGTGCGCACTCCTGCTTGACCTTTTCGTTGAGCGGGTCGAGCACATTGTTGGCGCGGTGTACGTAGATGCCGGTCAGGGCGAAGGACAGCAGCACCATCAGCACCCCCACCAGCATGCCGACTGTGGTCACACCGCCGCTAAGGGATTGGCCAAGCGTGCTGGGAGAGAACGCCACCAACAGGACGAAGCCGTAGTAGATCACCAGCATGGCCAGGGTCAGGCTGCCGTTGAGGCGGCGTTTACGCCGCACCAGGTGTTGGAAATCGGGGTGGTTGGCGATGCTTTCTATGCGTTCGGGTGTCATGGCAAGCGATCTCTTGGTTTTGTAATTGTTTTGTTGAGGTCACGCGGGTGTTGCGGTATTGCAAAGGGCCTCTTCGCGGGCATGCCCGCTCCCACAGGGAGGATGTTGTCCTCAGCCTTTGTGCGGTGCCTGTGGGAGCGGGCGCGCCCGCGAAGCAGGCGGGGCGGTCTTAAAGCTGGTCGAAGTCGAGCACCACCTTGTCGCTCACCGGGTAGGTCTGGCACGACAGCACATACCCGGCTGCCACTTCGTAGTCTTCCAAGGCATGGTTGCTGTCCATTTCCACTTCCCCCTCGATCACCCGGCATTTGCAGGTCGAGCACACGCCGGCCTTGCACGAGTAGGGCAGTTCCGCACCGATGGCATTGCCAGCGTCCAGCACGTTCTGGGTGTTGCGTGGCAAGTCGAAGGTGAGGGCACGGCCGTCGCTGATCACGGTGATGTGGCTGAGCGCGGAATCCACCTGGCGCGCGGCCTCACGGGCTTCGCGGCGGGTTTCGCTGCCGGCGGCGGCGAACAGCTCGAAATGAATGCGCTCCTTGCCCAGGCCATTGGCCTGCAGGCTGTCACGCACGGTTTCGGTCATCGCCTGGGGGCCGCAGATGAAGGCGGCGTCCAGGCCTGGCACATCCAGCCAACGGGAGAACAGCTGGCCGCATTTGTCCGCATCGATGCGACCGTTGTACAGGTCGACATCCTGCTGCTCGCGGCTGAACACGAAAATCAGGTTCAGCCGGTCGAGGTAGCGGTTTTTCAGGTCTTCGAGCTTGTCGCGGAACAGCGCGCCAGAGCTGGAGCGGTTGCCGTACAGCAAGGTGAAGCGGCTGTGCGGCTCACTGTCCAGGGTGGTGCCAATAATCGACAGGATTGGGGTAATGCCGCTACCAGCGGCCACGCCCAGGTAATTGCCCTGGCGGGCAGCGTCCAGCGGCACGAAGAAGCTGCCCGCTGGCGGCATCACCTCCAGTTGCTGGCCGGCCTTGAGCACTTCATTGGCAAACGCCGAGAAACGCCCGCCTGGCACGCGCTTGACGGCCACGCGCAGCTCGCCGTCCTGCACGGCGCTGCAGATAGAGTAAGAGCGGCGGACCTCTTCGTTGTCCAGCTGCGTGCGCATGACCAGGTACTGGCCCTGGGTAAAGCGGAACTGCGCCTGCAGGTGCTCGGGCACGTCGAAGGCAATCGAAACCGCATCACGGGTTTCGTTGCGCACTTGCTTGATGGTCAGGCTGTGAAACTGGCTCATGGCGTTCTCCACGGCTCAAATGCATTTGAAATAGTCGAACGGCTCCAGGCACTCGCGGCAGCGGTACAGCGCCTTGCAAGCGGTGGAGCCGAACTGGCTGAGCAATTCGGTATGGGCGCTGCCGCACTGCGGGCAGCACACCTGGGGTGTTTCACCTAGCAGGCTGCGCTTGCTGGCGCTGCCTTGCGGCGGAGCGATGCCGTAGAGGCGCAGGCGCTCGCGGCCCAGCTCGCTGATCCAGTCGGTGCTCCAGGCCGGGGTCAACCGGCGCTCAAGATCCGGTGCGGGGAAGCCCGCCTGCTCCAGCGCCTGGCGGATATCACCCTCGATCACCTCGGTGGCCGGGCAGCCGGAGTAGGTCGGCGTGACCACCAGGTGCAGGTGGCCGGCGCGCCAGTCGAGGTGGCGGACTATTCCCAGGTCGACCACGCTGACCACAGGCACTTCCGGGTCCATGACCTGGGCAAGGACCTCCCAGGCCCGGGCCAGGTCGTCGCCGCGTGGCGGCCGCGCGCCACGGTCGCCGGCAATCAGCTCACCAGGTTGCATCGGGGTAAGCCCTTGGCAGGAACTGCATCTCGGCCAGCAGCAGGCCCAGGTGCTCGGTGTGCAGGCCTTTGCGACTGTCCAGGTAGAAGTGGCTGGCAGCCTTGGGCAGCGGCAGCTCGACCGAAGCGAAAGTCTCGCTCACCTGTTTGAGCCACGCGGCACCCACAGTTGCCGGGGCAGCGGCAATACCCGCTTCGGCCAACCGCACCTCGTTGTCGCTGGCGGCCGTCAGTTCGACGGTGAAGCGCCACAGTGCCGGAATGGCGGCGAGCATGCGTTGGCGGCTTTGTTCTGTACCGCCCCCCATACGCTGTACCCACTCGCTGGAACGGCGCAGGTGGTAGGTGACTTCCTTGAGTGCCTTGGCGGCGATACCGGCGATACGCTCGTCGCGGGACCCGACCAGGCCCTGTAGCACGGCGAAGTGCCAGGCGTCGTAGAGGAACTGCTTGGTCATGGTCACGGCGAAATCACCGTTGGGTTGCTCGACCAGCAGCAGGTTGCGGTAGGCGCGCTCGTCTCGGCGGAAGGCCAGGGCGTCGGCGTCGCGACCGTCGTCAAGCAGTTCGGCTGCGTATTCCAGCCAGTTGCGGGCCTGGCCGACCAGGTCCAGGCCAACGTTCATCAGGGCCAGCTCTTCTTCGATGGCAGGGGCGTGGCCACACCATTCGCAGAGGCGCTGGCCTTGGACCAGGGCACTGTCGCCGAGCAGCAACAGGTAAGGGATCAGGGCTTCGTTGTGCATGACCAACCTCACATGTGTCCGACTTCATCGGGCAGCTCGTAGAAGCTGGCATGGCGGTAGACCTTGTCGTCCGAAGGAGCGAACAGCGGGTCTTTCTCGTCGGGGGAGGAGGCGGTGATCAGCGCCGAAGGCACTACCCACAGGCTGACGCCCTCGCTGCGGCGGGTGTACAGCTCGCGGGCATTTTCGATGGCCATGGCGGCGTCGGCGGCGTGCACGCTGCCGACATGCTTGTGGTTAAGGCCGTGCTTGCTGCGCACGAACACTTCGTAGAGGGTCCAGACAGACATTTTCGATCTCCGCATCAATCGCCGCTCAGGCGGCGTTCTTGTTCTGTTGCTTGCGCGCGTAGGCCACGGCGGCCTCGCGTACCCAGGCGCCGTCCTCGATGGCCTTGCGGCGGGTGGCGACACGTTCCTGGTTGCACGGGCCGTTGCCCTTGATCACTTCGTAGAACTCGTCCCACTGGATTTCGCCGAAGTCGTAGTGACCGCGCTCGGCGTTCCACTTCAGTTCAGGGTCGGGGGCGGTGCAGCCGAGCAGTTCGAGCTGCGGCACGGTCTGGTCGATGAAACGCTGGCGCAGTTCATCGTTGGTCTGGCGCTTGATCTTCCAGGCCATGGACTGTGCGCTGTTCGGGGAGTGTTCGTCGCTGGGGCCGAACATCATCAGCGATGGCCACCACAGGCGATTGATCGCGTCCTGGACCATGTCGCGCTGGGCCTGTGTGCCGTGACGCATCATGGTCAGGAGGATTTCGTAGCCCTGGCGCTGGTGAAAGCTCTCTTCCTTGCAGATACGAACCATTGCACGGGAGTAGGGGCCATAGGAGGTGCGCTGCAGCACCACCTGGTTGACGATAGCGGCCCCATCCACCAGCCAGCCCACTGCGCCCATGTCGGCCCAGCTGAGGGTGGGGTAGTTGAAGATGCTCGAATACTTCGCCTTGCCGCTGTGCAGCTTGGCGATCTCCTCGTCGCGGTCGGCGCCCAGGGTCTCCATGGCGCTGTACAGGTACAGGCCGTGGCCGGCCTCGTCCTGGATCTTTGCCATCAGTTGCAGCTTGCGCTTGAGGCTAGGCGCGCGGGTGACCCAGTTGCCTTCGGGCAGCATGCCGACGATTTCCGAGTGGGCGTGCTGGGAAATCTGCCGGATCAAGGTCTGGCGGTAGGCCTCGGGCATCCAGTTCTTGGCTTCGATCTTGATTTCGGCGTCGATCTTTTCCTGGAAGTTGCGTTCCTCGGGGGACATTTCTTCCAGCGACTTTACGCGCTTGACTCCGGTTTCCACTAGCTGTGCGTACATGTGCTGCGACTCCTGCTAAGGCATGAGTCATTTGTAAGCGATACAAAACACAACGTCAAACAGTTTTAGGTGTATCAAATAAGATTTGTGTATCGCTTTTCGACCTCTTCGCAGGTAAACCCGCTGCCACAGGGGTTGCGCGGCACCTGCAAGCGCGCATAAAACGCAAAAAAAAGCCCCGGACTATGCCGGGGCCGAAGAGGCAGCCGAATGAATCAGCTGGCCAACCGTTTGTCGTACACGTGGCACGCCTTGCCCTCGGAACGCTTGAGCGTGCCGCAAGCCTGCAGGTGCACCTGGGTGCTGATGCCGATGTAGGTCTTGATCTGTTTGCTCAGCTCCCCGATAACCAGCTTGCGCTGGCCTTCATCGAGGTGCTGGCACTCCGCACGCAACTCTACATGCACCTCTACGCTGTCCAGGTTGCCATTGCGATACAAATGAATCTCATACATCTCGGAAAGCTGTTTTATTTTTAATACCTGTTCCTCGATCTGGGTCGGGAACACGTTGACGCCGCGAATGATCAGCATGTCGTCACTGCGCCCGGTAATCTTGCCGATCCGCCGCATCGGCCTGGCGGTGCCGGGCAGCAGGCGGGTGAGGTCACGGGTGCGGTAGCGCACCATCGGAAGCGCCTCTTTGCTTAGCGAGGTGAACACCAGTTCGCCCAGCTGACCGTCTGGCAATACTTCGCCGGTGACCGGGTCGATGATTTCGGGGTAGAAGTGGTCTTCCCATATGGTCGGGCCGTCCTTGGTTTCGATGCATTCCATGGCCACCCCGGGGCCCATGATTTCCGACAAACCATAGATGTCGAGGGCATTGATGCCCAGGCGCTGCTCGATCGAGCGACGTAGTTCATCGGTCCAAGGTTCGGCACCGAAAATGCCCAGGCGTAGCTTGAGGTCATGCGGGTCGATGCCCTGGCGCTCGATCTCGTCGGCCAGGTTGAGCATGTAGGACGGTGTGACCATGATGATGTCGGGCTGAAAGTCGCGGATCAGCTGCACCTGCTTCTCGGTCTGGCCACCCGACATCGGGATTACCGTACAGCCCAGGCGCTCGGCGCCGTAGTGCGCACCAAGCCCGCCAGTGAAAAGCCCATAGCCGTAGGAAACATGCACTTTGTCACCCTTGCGCCCGCCGGCCGCACGGATCGAGCGCGCCACGACATTGGCCCAGGTGTTGATGTCATTCTGGGTGTAACCGACCACCGTCGGCTTGCCGGTGGTGCCGCTGGAAGCATGCAGGCGCACCACCTCTTCCTGGGGGACGGCGAACATCCCGTAGGGGTAGTTGTCGCGCAGGTCGTTCTTGCCGGTGAAGGGGAACTTCGCCAGGTCTTCCAGGCACGTGAGGTCGTCGGGGTGGGCGCCGCATTCGGCAAAGCGCTGGCGGTACAGCGGCACATTGTCGTAGGCGTGCTTCAGGCTCCAGCGCAGGCGCTCCAGCTGGTGCTGGCGCAGGGCGTCGACACTGGCGGTTTCCATCGGGTCCAACAGGGCACGGTCGGCATCATGGTACATGTTCATGGCTTCACTCGAATTGTTCTTGTACGCCGCGCGCCAGCGGTTGCAAGCCACGCGGTGAGTGTCATGAGCGCAGCATATACGGCTGCGTTCGGTTCGGTAACAGGCTGATGGTCTGATCCGCTCAGAGGCGCTCGATGACCATGGCTATGCCTTGGCCAACCCCGATGCACATGGTGCAAAGGGCATAGCGCCCGGCGGTTGCTTCCAGCTCGTGGAGGGCGGTTGTAACCAGCCGCGCACCACTCATGCCCAGCGGATGGCCGAGGGCGATGGCTCCGCCGTTGCGGTTGACCCGGGGGTCGTCGTCGGCCAGGCCCAGCTCGCGCAACACTGCCAAGCCCTGGGCGGCGAACGCTTCGTTGAGTTCGATGACGTCGAGGTCGGCCAACGACAATCCCGTAAGCTCAAGCACCTTCCGGGTTGCGGGTACCGGGCCGATGCCCATCAGCCGCGGCTCAACCCCGGCCACCGCCATGCCGACGATACGGCCGCGGGCTTTCAGGCCATGGCGCCGGGCAGCGGCGCTGCTGGCCAGCAGCAGGGCACAGGCGCCGTCGTTGACGCCGGAGGCATTGCCGGCGGTGACGCTACCGCCCTCACGGAATGGCGTGCCGAGGCGGGCCAGTTGTTCCAGCGTCGTGTCGCCGCGCGGATGCTCGTCGTGCTCCACCCGTTTGGCCGGTCCTTTACGCTGCGGGATCTCGACCGGTACGATTTCTTGCGCCAGGCGGCCGCAGGCCTGAGCTGCAGCCGCCTTGTGCTGGCTGCGCAGGGCGAAGGCATCCTGATCAACGCGGGAAATGCCAAACTGTTCAGCCACGTTCTCGGCGGTTTCCGGCATCGAATCGGTGCCGTAGGCAGCCTTCATCAGTGGGTTGACGAAGCGCCAACCGATGGTGGTGTCGAACAACTCCGCTGCGCGGCCGAACGCCTGCTCCGACTTACCCATCACGAATGGCGCACGCGACATCGACTCTACGCCGCCAGCCAGCATCAGCCCGGCTTCACCGCAGCGCAGGGCGCGGGCCGCGTTGCCGATGGCGTCCAGGCCCGAACCACACAGTCGGTTGATCGTGGTCCCGGGCACTTCCATCGGCAGCCCGGCCAGCAGGCTGGCCATGTGCGCCACGTTGCGGTTGTCTTCGCCGGCCTGGTTGGCACAGCCGAGGATCACGTCGTCGATCGCTTTCCAGTCAAGCTCGGGGTGGCGCTGGATCAAGGCCTTCAGTGGGATGGCGGCGAGGTCGTCGGCACGTACGCCGCTCAAGGCCCCGGCATAGCGGCCGATGGGGGTGCGCACGGCGTCGATGATCAAGGCATCGGCGAGGGTGGGTTCAGTCATGTTGTGTCTCCTGCGCCAGCACGGTGCCGCGCACTTTGTAGGATTTGCCATGGAACATCGCCACCAGCTCACCGCGCTGGTTGTGGATGCGCACGTCGTACAGGCCGGTGCGGCCTTTGCGGCTGACCTCGCTGGCGTCGGCGGTGAGCACGTCATCGCGCAACGCCGGGGCCAGGTAGTCAATGCTGCAGCCCAGCGCCACGGTGGCCTGGTCATAGCTGTTACAGGCAAAAGCAAACGCCGAGTCGGCCAGGGCGAAGAGGAACCCGCCATGGCACGTGCCGTGGCCCTGGATCATGTCGGCGCGTACCGTCATACGCAGGCTTGCCCGGCCCGGGCCGGCATCCAGCAGGCTGATGCCCAGGCCCTGAGTGGCCGGGTCGCGGGCATACATGGCGTCGGCACAGGCGTGTGCCAGTTCGAGTTCAGTCATGCAGGGTGCCTCCTTTGGCCTCGCAGCGACGTAACAACAGGGAAGGGCGGTAGCGGCTCTCGCCATAGCTGCGCTGCAGGTTGTCGAGCACGCGCAGGGTGTGGGCAATACCGATGTTCGTCGCCCAGGCCAGCGGGCCGCAGGGGTAATTGACACCGGCGCGCATGGCCAGGTCGATGTCGGCGGCGCTGCCGACGCCCTGCAGCACTGCATCAGCGGCTTCGTTGGCGAGCATTGCCACTGTGCGCAGTACCACCAGGCCGGGCAGGTCGGCGACCGCAGTGACCTTGAGGCCGGCCCGCTGCAGCAGGGCCACCGCCTGGTCGCGGGCGCTTTCGGTGGTATCGCCCGACCAGCTGATGGCAATCCGCGAGGCAGTGCTGTAGTCCAGCGCGAGATCGAGCAGCACCAGGTTGCGCAGCCCATCTTCACGGGCGCGCTGGCTGGCGAGGCGGCCATCGGACAATGCCAGGGTGGCATCACCGACCTGGATCACGCCGCTACCGGCACGCTGGGTCACGACGATGCCGTTCTGGCGCAGCCGTTCGACCAGTGGCTGAATTACACCCAGTTGCCCCTCGATAACGCAGGCTTCGGCCATGGTGGAGCTGTGCAATTCGACCGGTGCAGGGCGCTCGGCGCCTTCGGCGTAGCTATAGAAGCCTTGCCCAGTCTTGCGGCCGAGGCGGCCGGCATCCACCAGCTCTTTTTGCACCAGTGAAGGCTGGAAGCGGAAGTCCCCATAGAACGCATCGAACACTGAGCACGTAACGGCGTAGTTGACGTCGTGGCCGATCAGGTCGGTAAGCTCGAACGCCCCCATGCGGAAACCACCCGCATCGCGAAGCAGCGCATCAAGGCTGGCGCAGTCCGCTGCTCCTTCCTGTAGCAGGCGCAGGCTCTCGGCATAGAAAGGCCGTGCCACACGGTTGACGATAAAGCCCGGTGTCGAGCGCGTGTGCACCGGCTGTTTGCCCCAAGCCTGGGCGGTGTCGTAGATGCACGCGGCCACGACCGGTTCGGTTGCCAGGCCTGACACCACCTCGACCAGCGCCATCAGCGGTGCCGGGTTGAAGAAGTGCATGCCCACCACCTGCTGCGGGCGTGCAAGGCCTGCAGCCAGGCTGGTAATGGACAGCGACGAAGTGTTGCTGGCAATTATGCAATCAGCCGTGCACAGGGCTTCTAGCTGGCTGAAGAGCGCCTGCTTGACCTGCAGGTTCTCGACGATGGCTTCGATCACCAGGCCGGCATCAGCCAATGCTTCGAGCGTGTCGACCGGGCATAGCCGAAGGCTGATCATTTCGCGCTCTACGGCCCGCAGCTTGCCTTTTTCCACGAGCCGGGCGAGTTGCCGTTCTATACCGGCCACTGCCTGGGCGGCAGCCCCCGGGCGGTTGTCGTAAAGCTTTACCGGGTGACCGGCCTGGGCGGCGACCTGGGCGATGCCGGCGCCCATGGCACCGGCACCGATCACCGCTACTTGCACTGTGCTTGCGAGTGCGCCCATGTTCAGCGCCCCTTGAATGCGGGTGTGCGCTTGTTCATGAAGGCGCTCACGCCTTCACGGTAGTCCTCGCTGCGCCCGGCCAAGCGTTGCAGGTCGCGCTCGAGTTCCAGTTGTTCATCGAAGCCGTTGTCGAAACTGGCATTGAGGCTGCGCTTGATCAGCGCGAGGCCATAGGTGGGCTGGCTGGCGAGCTGGCGAGCGAGGGTGAGGGCTTCGTCGCGCAGGGCGGCATCGTCCACCACGCGGTGGATCAGCCCCCATTGCTGGGCCTGTTCGGCACCAAGCCGCTCGCCCAGCATGGCCAGTGCTTTAGCCCGCGCCATGCCGACCAGGCGCGGCAGCAACCAGGTACCACCAGAGTCCGGCACCAGGCCGATTTTGCAAAATGCCTGAATGAAGCTGGCCGATCGCCCGGCCAGCACCAGGTCGCAGGCCAGTGGGATGTTGGCACCGGCGCCGGCGGCCACACCATTTACCGCACAGATCACCGGAAGCGGCAGGTCGCGCAGGGTGCGCACCAACGGGTTGTAGAACTTGTCGATCGATTCGCCCAGGTCTGGCACCTCGGCGTCTGGAGCGACGTTACGGTCGGACAGGTCCTGGCCGGCGCAAAAGCCGCGGCCCTCAGCCGTCAGCAACAGCACCCGTGCATCACTGCTCTGGCGAACTTGCTTGAGGGCTTCGCGCACTTCAAGGTGCATGGCGGCGTTGAAGCTGTTCAGCTGCTCGGGGCGGTTCAAGGAGAGGAAGGCCACGCCGTCCTCGATGGAAAACAGGATGTGCTGGAAAGTCATGACAGACTCGCTCCGTCAGTCGAGGGGTAAATGATCAGCGGCCTTGGAAGCGCGCCGGGCGCTTTTCCTGAAAGGCCTGAATGCCTTCGTCACGGTCGGCGGTGCCGGCCAGCAGGGTGAATGCATGGCGTTCGAAGCGCAGGCCACTGGCCAGGTCGGTATCACCGGCCTTGAACAGCGCCTCTTTTGCCAGGCGCACTGCCAGCGGCGCCTTGGCGGCGATGTTGCGGGCGATCTGCATGGCGCGTTCTACGGTGAATTCGGGCTGGGTTATTTCGCTGACCAGGCCGGCTTGCTGGGCGTGACGGGCGGTGATGGCTTCGCCGGTCAGCACCATCTGCATGGCCAGCGGCTTGCCGACGGCACGCAACAGGCGCTGTGTGCCGCCAGCACCGGGGATGATGCCGAGGTTGATCTCCGGCTGGCCGAAGCGGGCGTCGCTGCCGGCGATGACGATGTCGGCACACATCGCCAATTCGCAACCCCCACCCAGGGCGTAGCCGTTGACCGCAGCAATCAGCGGCTTGGCAAAGGCGGCGATGCGTTGCCAGTGGGCTACTCGAGGGTCGTTGAGGATGCCGACCAGGTCGCGCTCTGCCATTTCGCGGATGTCAGCGCCTGCGGCGAACGCCTTGCGGCTGCCGGTGAGCACAACAACGCCTATCTGGTCATCCCGGGCGGCTGCGTCGAGCGCAGTGGCCAGCTCTGCCAGTAACTCGGTACACAGGGCATTCAGTGCCTCGGGCCGTTGCAGGGTAATGAGCTGAACGCCGTTTTCCGGCGCCTGCACGTCGAGATATCGCGGCATGTCGGGTTCCTCTGGCTGCACGCACGGCACATCGTGGGCCGGCATTTCTTGGAATTGTTTGCAGGGGCGTGACGATGGATCACGACCAGGTGGGGTGAGTATATGCATTACGTGATACGGAAATGCAACATCGAAAATTGTTTCGTGTATCTCATAGCGTCAATGATAGTGTTGCTGTCGTGCAGTGCAAATGCCGTATTCAGCGCTGATAATGGCGAGATTGCTGATTTTGTTGCTAGGTTTTCAGGAGGATCTTAGCCATGAGAAAGCGATACACGACTACGCCGATTGACGACGAAATATTTTTTGATACAAGATCGGGTGCCATTTCAAATCATTTCTGGAGCTTTCATGCCTTGCTATCGACTGGACGGCTTGACGCCTGTGGTTCACCCCACAGCCTACGTGCACCCAAGCGCAGTACTGATTGGCGACGTCATCGTCGGCCCACGTTGCTACATAGGGCCCTTGGCATCGCTCAGGGGTGATTTCGGCCGCATCGTGCTGGAAGAGGGCGCCAACTTGCAGGACACCTGTGTAATGCATGGTTTTCCGGGTGGCGACACGGTGGTCGAACGAAACGGGCATGTTGGTCATGGCGCGGTGTTGCACGGCTGCAAAGTGGGCGAGGACGCCTTGATCGGCATGAACGCTGTGGTGATGGATGGCGCCCATGTCGCACCACGCTGCATCGTCGCGGCGACGGCGTTCGTCAAAGCCGGCTTCGCATGTGAAGCGCAGAGCCTGGTGATGGGGTCGCCGGCCCAGGTCAAACGGCCCTTGAGCGAACAGGAGTTGGCCTGGAAGCAGCGCGGTACTGCGGAGTATCAGCACCTGGCGCAGCGCTGCATGAACAGCATGGTCGAATGCCCGCCATTGGCCGAAGCCGAACCAGGGCGCCCGCGCATGGAAGATACCGGTGTACGGCCCAAAGGCCAGGCTTCGGCATGAGCCTGGTAGCGTCACGCAATGGTCAGGCGGCCCGCCGCACAGGTATAGTCGGTGCTTTATCCGCGCACAGTTCGCCCATGAGCAATCTTGCCCCACTGAACAACCTGATCACTCGCTTTCAGGAGCAGACGCCAATCCGCGCCAGCTCACTGATCATCACCTTGTACGGCGATGCCATCGAGCCCCATGGGGGGACCGTCTGGCTGGGTAGCCTGATCAACCTGCTGGAGCCGATCGGCATCAACGAACGACTGATCCGCACGTCGATCTTTCGCCTCACCAAAGAGGGTTGGCTCACCGCTGAAAAAGTTGGCCGACGCAGTTACTACAGCCTGACGGGCACTGGCCGCCGCCGTTTCGAAAAAGCCTTCAAACGTGTCTACAGCCCGAGCCAACCGGCCTGGGATGGCGCCTGGACGCTGGTGTTGCTGTCGCAGCTTGAGGCCGGCAAACGCAAGGCCTTGCGTGAAGAGCTGGAATGGCAGGGGTTTGGCGTTATTGCGCCGAACCTGCTTGGCTGCCCACGGGCAGACCGCGCTGATCTGACCGCAACCTTGCGTGACCTGGAAGCCAGCGACGACAGTATCGTCTTCGAAACCCACACCCAGGAAGTGCTCGCGTCCAAGGCCATGCGCGCCCAGGTGCGGGAGAGCTGGCGTATCGATGAGCTGGGGCAGCAGTACAGCGAGTTCATCCAGCTGTTCAGGCCGCTGTGGCAGAGCCTGAAAGAGCAGCAACTGCTCGATGCGCAAGATTGTTTCCTGGCGCGCACCCTGCTGATTCACGAGTACCGCCGCCTGCTGTTGCGCGACCCGCAACTGCCAGACGAGCTGCTGCCAGGGGATTGGGAGGGAAGGGCCGCGCGACAGTTGTGCCGCAACCTGTATCGGCTGGTGTTTGCCAAGGCAGAGGAGTGGCTGAATGCGGCGCTGGAGACGGCCGACGGGCCTTTGCCGGATGTGAACGAGGGCTTCTACCAGCGCTTTGGCGGGCTGGCCTGAACAAAAATGCTACACCCTGCAGGTCGGTGATGGCGAAGGTTCTCAGCCCGGCGGCGGCAGGGCTTCAGGGTGTCGAGCATGGTGCTTTCGGGGAGTGCTTGCGTTCACCGTCAAGGCCGCCTTGCTCGAACGCCATCAATGCTGGCATGTCGAGTATTTCCACCAGCCTGCCGTGCAGGCTGACGACGTCTTGCGCACGCAAGCGGGCGACCGATCGGCATACGGTCTCCAGGCGCAGGCCCAGGTAGGATGCTATGTCCTCGCGCGACATGCGTAACATGAAGCCATGGGCGGAGTAGCCACGGTTGACGAAGCGCCGGGACAGCCCGATCAGAAAACTGGCCAGGCGCTGTTCGGCGGTGAGGTTGCACAACATCAGCACGCGCTCGTGTTCACGTACGATCTCCCGGCTCATCAAGCGGTTCAGGCTTTGTTGCAAGGCCGGAAAGTCGCGCGCCAGCGCTTGCAGGCGACGATAGGGGACCGGGCAGACTTCGCTATCTTCCAGGGCGATCGCGTCGCAGACATGGTGATCGGTAGCGATGGCATCCAGCCCGAGCACGTCGCCCGGCATCCAGAAGTTGATCACGACACCCTGGCCCTCGACGCTGTTGAGGCTGGTCTTGAAACTGCCGCAGCGCACGGCATAGAGCATGGTCAAGGGATCATTGGCATTGAACAGCGCCGTGCCTTTGCGGATGCGCATGCGCGGCCCGATCAGCGAGCCGAGGCAGCTATTGTCGTGCAGGGGCAAACCGGTGGGCAGGCACAAGCCGCTGACCCGACAATCACGGCACAGCGTCGCCAGCGGTTTCAGGTGAACCGGAGGCGAAGCAGGCTGTTCGAGCAGCGTGACTTTCAGTTGGCCAGACATGTTCAGGCCTCCTTCGCGCATCGGAAATCAGCCCGAGTCTGCGCAACTGGGCGGGGTGACCAGTCCAAGAGCATGCATGGGCAAGAAAACTGCGGAACGATGCAAACAAAGGGGTCCCTGCATCCAGTGCGCGAGGGCCAGGGGGTGATCGCCACTTTTTCGACGAACACCGCTGCTTTCATTAGGGCCATGGCACGCCTCCGGGGCTGGAAATTGTTGTTGATATGGGCGTAGCGTGCGCCCGGCAATCGGCGATACGTTGATCCTCGTCAAGTTTTTGTGCTGTGGGAAATACCGTTGGTCCATTGGGGCGTCAGTTGACAAACGTCAAGTCCGCAAAGCACCGGTAAACGATGCTTCGGTTACGTATCGCAACCGTCGAGGTGTGCCATGGAAACCCCGCAAAGACTGCTGTTGATCGCATCGCCCCTGATGCGCCGAACCCCCGTCTACGACCGAGCCGCAGCCTTGGCCAAGGCCAAGGGCATGGCGCTGCACATCGTGGCTTTCGATTATGTGGAAGGGCTTGCCACGGCGGGCCTGGTCAATGACCAGGCGCTGGCGGTGATGCGCGAAGGTTATGTGCAGCAACACCGGGAGTGGTTGGAAAACCAGGCGCAGCCGATGCGGCGCAACGGCGTCACAGTCACCACTGAAGTGGTGTGGGTGCAACATCCCTTGAACGAGATCCTGGTGCACCTGCGCGAACAGCCGTTCGCCCTGCTGATCAAGGAGTTCGAGCATGAGCCCTGGTGGGCGCGTGCCATGTTCACCAACCTGGATATCCAGCTGCTGCGCGAAACCCGCATACCGCTGCATCTGGTGCACAAGGCCAGCCATGCGTTACCGCGCAGGATCCTGGCGGCGGTGGACCTGTCCAGGCCCGAGGATCAGTTCGAAGGCTTCAACGACCAGATCATCAGTGAGGCGCTGAAACTGGCCCTGCAGTGCAGCGCGCAGATCGAATTGCTGTATGCCTACGACCTGGGTTCCATGTACCTGGACGCGGGCGGCAGCCGGGCGCATTCGTTCCTGTTCGATTCCAACGTCGCCCGGACGCTACACGAAGCACAGAGCGACGCCTTCCAGGCCCTTGCCGAGCGCAATGGCATTGCCGCCGAGCACCGCCACATGCGCATCGGCGACCCGGCCAAAGCCCTGGCCGTGTTCATGGACAACAATGATATCGACATACTGGTCATGGGCAGTTATCACCACCATGGCATCGGCTGGTTCATCGGCAGTACTGCCGAGCGGGTGTTGCATCGCTTGTCCAGCAGTGTGCTGGTGATTTCCCCCGAGCATTCCCAGTGGTGAGGTACAAGGCCCGCAAGGGCCTTGTTTTCAGGCCCGCAGGTCCAGTTCGTGGAGAATCTCGCTGACATCGCCGCCCAGGTAGCGTGAGCTGAACCCCAGCCCCTTGGTTAGCCGGTGCATGGCGTAATTGTTCGCCAGGTCCCTGGAAATCATCCACTCAAAGCCACTGCGCCGCGCCGAGCAGGTGCCGCAGCAAGCGCGCACCCAGGCCTTTGCGCTGCCAGTCTTCACGCACCGCTACCGTACATTCGCAGCTCAGGCTGCCCGGTATGCCGGCGTAACGGCTGGCGCCAATTTGCTGCAGGCAACCGTCGACGTGCGCCAGCGCGATGTAGGCCATGCGCTGGTGATAGTCGACCGGCATCCCTTGCGGGTCCAGGCTGGGCAGGCCGCCACTGAGCCCGGCGATGAAGCGCAAGCGCCGAGACTCGTAGGCGATCGTGCTGAGAAAACGCTTGTCCCGGTCGTGATCCTCCTCGCGCAGCGGGCGGATCAGCACAGGCGTACCGTCATCAAGCTTTTCGACCCAGTGCTCGCAGGCGTTCGGCTGTTCACTCTGCTGCGTGTTCATGGTGCCTCCCGTTACCCGGATAGATGCCTGAAGCCGTTGTAACGTGGCGCGCCGCCGCAATTCTGACAATCGTCAAGTTCGGGCCGAATCACCAGTTTCTGATCTGCATCAAACGCCAGCGCGCCAGCGTTCGGAAAATTCCCTCAACACATCCCAGCCGCGCAAGCCCCGGAGGTTCATCATGGGTCAGTTTCGACAATTGCTGGTGCTGCTTACCGAAGTCGATCCCCATTCAGCCGCGCTGCGCAGTGGGCTGGCGCTGGCGCATGTCAGCGGCGCCAGCGTGCATGTGCTGGGGTTGTTCGAGCCGAGCGAGGAGCACCTGCTGCGCGAAGAGCGCCTGAACGAGGCTGATATCAAACGCCAGTACGACCACTACTGCGTGCAACTGCGGGCGCTGGCCGAACGGCACCGCGGCAGCGGTGTGATACTGACGGTCGACAGCCTTGCCGCCGTCGATATCCGCAGCGAGGCCATCGCCTACATCAGCGAACTGCAGCCGGACCTGGTGATCAAGGACAGCGAATCCGCGTCGACCCTGGCGCGGCTGTTCGGTACCCCGCTGGACAGTGCGCTGATGCGAGGTTTCAAGGGGCTCACCCTCTTCGTGCCCAAAGCGGCCGTTTCATTGCCTCGGCGCGTTCTGGTCGCCGTGGATACCTGTTTCAGCGAGACGCCAGAGGTTCAGGAACGGTTTAATCGAGGGCTGATTCGCGTCGCCCAGGCGTTGGCACTGCAGTGCGATGCTGCGTTGCATCTGCTGTCGGCCTACAACCTGGCCGGTGTGTTCGCCGCGGACATGAACGTCACCGAGGCGTGGATCGACGAGCTGCGCGCGGCGCTGCAGGAACCCTTCAACGCCTTGGCAGAGGCAGAAGGTGTGGCGCCGGACCGCCGACACTTCGTGGAGGGCGGCTCGGTGCAGGTGATACGCGAACAGGTCGTGGCACTTGAAGTCGACGCCGTGGTGATGGGCGTGGTGCAGCCCAAAGGGCTGGACAAGCTGCTGGGCGACACTACTGAACGCATGGTCGGCCATCCGCCGTGCAGCGTGCTCGCGGTCCATCCTCATGTGTTCGAAACCCAGGAGCCTTGGCCATGCAACTGACCTTTCTCGGCGGCACCGGGACGGTGACCGGCAGCAAATTCCTGTTGGCCCGCGACCGCACGCGGATACTGGTGGACTGCGGGCTGTACCAGGGCTACAAGCAATTGCGCCTGCGCAACTGGGAACCCTTGCCTTCGGCACTGCGGGCGCTGGATGCAGTCGTGCTGACCCACGCCCATCTCGACCACAGTGGCTACCTTCCAGTATTGGCCAGGGAAGGCTATAGCGGACCGATCTATGCCACGCCGGCAACCTGCGCCCTGGCTGAAGTGCTCCTGCTCGACAGCGCTCGGCTGCAGGAGGAGCAGGCCGAACATGCCAATCGCCACGGTTATTCCAAGCACACCCCGGCGCGGCCGCTCTATACCGAGCAGGATGCCAAACAGGCGCTGGCACTATTGCGCCCGGTGGAGCTGCATCAGGCAACGCCGATTGCCGAGGGCATGGACCTGCTGCTGCGCACGGCTGGCCATATCCTGGGCGCGGCGACTGTGCAGGTCAGTGCGCAGGGCCAGACCTTGGTCTTCTCGGGTGACCTGGGCAGGCCGCAAGACCCGATCATGCGGGCACCGGAGCTGGTCCGTACGGCGGATGTGCTGCTTGTGGAGTCCACCTACGGTGATCGCAAGCACCCGACAGAATCGATCGAGGAGTATCTGGCCCAGGTCATCAACCAGACACTCCTGCGCCATGGCATCGTGCTGGTTCCTTCATTCGCTGTCGGGCGCGCCCAGCTGCTGATGTATTACCTCTACAAGCTCAAGCGTGACCGGCTGATCCCGGATATCCCGGTGTACCTGAACAGCCCGATGGCCACCGATGCCACGGCCCTGTATCAGCAGTTTCGCAATCAACATCGGCTACCGGCGGCGGAGTGTGCGGCGATGTGCAAGGGCACACGGATCATCCGCACGGTCGATGAGTCCCGCCACCTTGACCAGCTGCGCGAGCCGGCGGTGATCATTGCCGCCAGTGGGATGGCCACCGGTGGTCGGGTGCTGCACCACCTGAAGGCGCTGGCCCCCAACCCGCGCAACAGCATCCTGTTCTCCGGTTTTCAGGCGGGAGGCACGCGCGGGGCTGATATCGTCGCTGGCGCCCACAGCGTACGCCTGCAGGGCGAAGACGTGCCCATCCGGGCGCAGGTGCACGCCATGGAAAACCTCTCCGCCCACGCCGACGCCGACGAGATCATGGAGTGGTTGCGTGGTTTCACCCGGCCACCGCAGCAGACCTACGTCATCCATGGCGAGCCACACGCTGCCGACACCTTGCGACGGCGCATCAGCCTGGAGCTGGGCTGGCAGGTGTGCGTGCCGGAATATCAGGAAACCGTTGCCATCGACCCGGTGCGCTGAACCCGGCGCGGGAGGTAGTCATGAATACGCAAGCACGTGCGAAACTACGGGCCTGGATGCACCGGCCCAGGGGCAGCGTGGGCTGGATCGTGGCCATCGCCACGTTACTCATAGCGGCGACTGTCTACCGTGCCGTGAGCCCGAGTTGGCGCATGCCCATGCGCGATCCGGCCGTGCTCCTGAGCCTGCTGGCCTTGTGTGTGGCGCTGGGCTGGGCCGTGCAGCGTGGCGTGAAACGCACGGTCGGCAAAGCCATTTTCAACGGCCAGGAGACGGGCTGGCAGGCCAGGCTGGTCTTCCTGCGCTCGATCACCCGGGAATCGAACGTGCTGATGGGCATGCTGTTGCTCCTGGCGGTGCTAGGCGGTGCCACCGTATGGCTGGCCGGGCGCTCCGTGGCGCAAATCATGGAAAACTGCTCGGCCAACCTGCTGGCACAGGTGCAGGTGCCTGAAAATGAGCAGCTTGCAGCGTTGGTCGGCAAGCCCGTGTGCACCTGCCTGGCGCAAACCTTCCTCCAGCGTAATGGGGTGATCCGCCTGGCGTTGTTCGAGACACCGATGCAGGAAGTGAGCGGCCTGAAGGCGCTGACCCCCGCTGATGAGCAGCGCTGCCTCGCGCAGTTCGATCTGTTGCCCGAGGAGGGGCATGCAGACACGCCTTGAAGCAATGCGGGGAGGGCCGTGGCTTGCCTCGCCCAGCAGGATGATGCGCGCGTCAGTGTAGCGGTCGAACAGCGCTGCGAATGCTGGCGTATCCAGGTGTGGCAAAGGTTCGGCGTACTGATGAAGCACCGGGGCAATATCGGCAGTGTCGACCTGATACTGCTTGCCGTACAGTTTTTCCATCAATTTATTCGAAGGGCCGTTCAGGGGAAAACTCCCGTCGTCGCGCCGCCGCGCCTTGACCTGTCAGGGTGCGGCGGCCCTGGGTCAGATCAGGGAGAGCCGGTGGATGACCTGGCTGGGATCATTTGGGTCAGCGACGGTGGTGAACCCCGCCGCTTTGGCCAGCTCGCGCATCGCTTGGTTGGCTGCTGGGTCAACCGAATACATCTGCCGCAAGCCCTTGGCCCGCGCATGGTCGATCAGGTGGTTGAGCAGCAGGCGACCCAAGCCGTGGTGCTGCCAGCTGTCCATGACAGTAACGGCGCATTCGCATTCGTCCTTGCCGCTGGCGGTGGCGTAGCGTGAAATGCCCACTTCCTGCAATTCGCCATCCACGTGGGCGAGGGCGACGTAGGCCGCCTGGCGGTCCTGGTCGACCTTCATCAGCTGGTCGAGCATGGCTTTGCTGGGCTCTCTGAGCTGGCACAGGAAGCGGAAATGCCGCGACTCGGGCGACAGCCGTTCGATGAAGGCTTTTTCGCGTTCTCGGTCCTTGGCCTGCAGGGGCCTGATCAGCACGTGAACGCCGTTTTCAAGGGCTTCGATCCAGTATTCACCCGAAGGTTTGGGAAACGAAGGGTTTGTGTGCACACGGGAAGTCTCGGTGGGCGCCATGGCAATGTCCTCTGTGTTGAATGAACAAGGAAGGTCAGTTTCGGCAGCGGGCCTTGCCCTGACTTGACAGTTGTCAAATGCTTCACTCATGACCTGTCAAACCTGCAGGCGGTCGATGTGCTGCATCGGCCTCTGATCGCCGCGAACCTGAACGAGGACCTGTTGGATGTGGTCCTCAATTCCCAAGTGGTTGATCAGCCCTATTTGGCTTTCCAGTACTTCTGCATTTCCAGGAACAGGAACGAAGCGGTCCAGGTGATCATCACCAGGCCCGTCAGCGCCTGCAGGCCGGTGAGGTACTTGAGATGGCCGGTGGGGGCGATGTCGCCGAAGCCTATGGTGGTGTAGGTGGTGAAGGAAAAATATACGCAGTCCAGAAAGCTACCGTCGAAATTGCCGCTGAGCGTGCCCCAGCCCTCGGCATGGGCCATCAGGTAATAAGCCAGGGCGAAGCACCAGACCTCCACCGCGTGGGCCAGCAACGCCCCGAACACCCCTGCGACGATACGAAACCGGCTCCACAGCCTGAGGCGCGGTAGCCAGTCATTCAGGCGCAGCAGGCATTCGTAGTGAATTACCACCACCAGGATCACGATCAGCATGTTGATCAGAGTGACAGTGAGCATCGTCGTTACTCGGCACGGGGTTGCAGGGTCACGGCTGGCTGATGCTGGCGCCATTGATATCGGGATTGAATTCCAGCTCTTCGATTACAAGGTCTCGCAAATCGATGTCGTTCATGATGGGCTCCGTTTGCAGACCGAGAGTGGGGGCTGGAGTGCCCTGCGTCCTTGTTTCTACCCCTGCACCGGGCGGGGCGATTGATAAAGGTCAAACTCGGCGAACAGACGCTGCGCGGTTGGCAAATGTCAGGCCTGCGCCTGCCAGCTGAGTCAGAGTGCTTCGTCGCGCCGGCCGTGGCGTATCACTTCAAGGCAGACGCTGCCTCGAAGGGCGGGACATGGAATTCGACGATTTCCTGCGCCGCGACCTGCATTGACGGCAGCGGGGGGCGCGAAAAAGAAAACAGAGCGCGGCTATAAGGTACCGCTCAGCAGCCAACCGAACACGCCGCAGCCCAGGACAACCACCCATGCAGGCCACTTCCAGAACATCAGGGCCATCAAGGCGATCAGCGCCCATGCAAAGTCTGCTGGCTTGGCGATGGCGCTCGTCCACACCGGTTGGTACAAGGCAGCCAGCAGAAGCCCGACCACGCCGGCGTTTACCCCGGCAAGCGCTGACTGGCTGCGGGCGCTGCGCCGCAGTGTTTCCCAGAAGGGAACCACACCGATCACCAACAGGAAGGAGGGGGTGAAAATGGCGAGAATGCCAACAGTCGCGCCCACCCAGCCGGATGGCTGCACACTCATCGATGCGCCCAGAAAGGCTGCAAACGTGAAGAGTGGGCCCGGTATGGCCTGCGCCATGCCATAACCAGCCAGAAAGGTGTCATTTGCGACCCAGCCGTGGGCTACTGTGGCCGACTCAAGCAACGGTAGAACCACATGCCCGCCGCCGAATACCAGTGAGCCTGCGCTATAAAAGGCGTTGACCATTGCCAGTGCTTGCGAGGGCCAGATGCGGGTCAATAGCGGCAAACCGACCAACAAGGCGAAGAACACTACCAGCGCAGCCAGCCCGGCCTTTCGGCTGACTGAAAACGGCAGCTTTTCCCCTGCAGGGGAGCCCGGAGGCTTGAGCAGGATCAAGCCTGTGATGGCCGACCCTGTGATCACGGCTATCTGCCCGATTGCGTTGGGCCACAGCAGCGCGGTACAGGCAGCGAACAGGGCGATGGTTACCCGCGCAACATCGGTGCAAAGGCTACGCGCCATGCCCCACACAGCCTGGGCCACCACGGCGACTGCGACGATTTTCAGGCCATGCAACAGGCCACTTGGGGCGCCACCTCCCCATGCCCCCAGGCCTTGAGCACACAGCGTCAACAGGAGGGCCGATGGCAATGTGAATCCTGCCCAAGCGGCGACAGCGCCCGCGAACCCCGCCCGTGAAAGGCCCAGAGCAATGCCGACCTGGCTGCTGGCGGGGCCGGGGAGCAATTGGCACACGGCGACCAGCTCGGCATAACTGCGCTCACTGAGCCACTGGCGGCGCGCGACAAATGCTTCACGAAAGTAACCCAGATGCGCAATGGGGCCACCGAAAGACGTCAGCCCCAGGCGCAAGAACACCAGAAACACCGACCAGGCAGAGTCGCTGGGCTTCACGCCGCACTGAGTGTGTTCTGACACGGCAGGCTCCTTGGGCTAGTGACGCTGTAGTTTGTAGTTGGGACAGCCTGCCATGAGGCCTGATCTGGTGCTGCGCATGAAAAATCTATGCAGTATTAACGCAATATCTATACAAGATGCTATCGTTGTACAGTATTTACGCGTGATCGAGGTCAGTATGGCGCACCGTGCTCGTTGGGCTTGCCTCTGTCTGCTACTGGCTGCCTTTTCGGCGGTGGCGGACTGGAGGGCGGATCTGCCTGGGGCGCAACGGCTTGGGAGTGGTGAGTTCACCTGGTTTGGTCTGCGTCTATATACAGCGCAATTATGGACGGCAGGGCAAGTTCATGATTGGAACCAGCCATTCGCCCTTGAGCTGCTCTACCACCGCTCCTTGTCCAGGGGCACCTTGGTACAGGCCAGCCTTGAGGAAATGCGCCGCCTCAACGGTGGCAGCATAACGCCGCAACAACGCACGGCGTGGACCCATGGGATTGAAGAGGCATTCGTGGATGTGCACCCCGGCATGCGCATTACCGGCTTGTACCTGCCGGGGCAGGGCTGCCGCTTTTACGTCGACGGTAAATTTAGCCGCGAAATCGCCGACCCGGTCTTTGCCAGGGCGTTTTTTGCCATCTGGCTCGACCCCGGAGCCCGGGATACACAACTGCGCCAGCGCCTGCTTGGGCTGGCTGGTAACGACTGAGGAACATGACATGTACAAAGTGCTGTTGCTGGTGTTGTGCCTGCTTCTGGGCAGCTGTGGCAATGTCGGTGTTGAGCACTATGCCCAGGAGCAACCGAAACTGGACCTGGCCGCGTTCTTCTCGCGACCGGTGCAGGCCTGGGGGATGTTCCAGAAGCGTTCCGGCGAAGTGGTCAAGCGCTTCCATGTACGTATCGACAGCCGCCGCGAGGGTGAGCGGCTGATCCTCGACGAACATTTTCTCTACAGTGATGGCACTCGCCAGCAGCGTACATGGACACTTGCGCCAGACGGCCCGGGGCGCTGGCGCGGTACCGCGGGGGACGTGATCGGCGAGGCGCGCGGCGAAGTGGCGGGTAACGCGCTGCGATGGCGGTACCAGCTGGACCTGCCAGTGGACGGGCGGCACTGGCAGGTAGACCTGGACGACTGGATGTACCTCATGGATGACGACACCCTGATCAACCGTTCAAGCATGAGCAAGCTGGGCGTTGAAATCGGCCAGATCACCCTGTTCTTCCGCCGCCTGCCAGAGGGCACACCATGAACCTGATCGCGCTTACCCAGCTGGTCTCGACCGGCGAAGCAAAGGAACTTGAACTGCTGTCGCTGGAGGGTGGCTTCTACCTCCTGCGTGCCTTGACCGACGCCGGCCCTGTGACATTGAGCGATGCCCATGGGCAGCCCGTTCGCGTGCGCTCCACTACCGAGCTACGCCAGCTGTTGGCCGACCTGCCAACCGTGCCGTGCATGCTGGTACAGCAGGTGGTGCATGATGAGATGTGCGGGCAACGTGACGGCCCCATTGCGCCGCTGCGCGTACCGGTAACGCTCACCAGCCAATGGTAGCCTGAACGATGCGCCTGGGCCTTGTGCTGGGTGACCAGCTGTCGTTCGACCTGGCGAGCCTGGCTGCCCTTGACCCCGCCCGCGATGCTGTTCTGATGGCGGAGGTGGAGGGTGAAGCCCGCTACGTGCCGCATCATCCGCTCAAGATCGTGCTCATCTTCAGCGCCATGCGGCACTTTGCCCAGGCCCTGCGTGAGCGGGGTTGGCAGGTGCATTACGTCGAGCTCGATGCTGACGGCAATAGCGGCAGCATCGTTGGCGAGTTGCACCGCTGGCAACACGCCTTGGGCGCCACGCACATTCACCTGACCGAGTGCGGAGAGTGGCGCCTGGAGCAGGCTTTGCATGATGCCGCATTGCCCCTCGTGTGGCATCGCGACACCCGCTTTCTGTGCTCCCGCGAAGCTTTTGCGCGCTGGGCCCATGAGCGTCGTCAACTGCGTATGGAGCACTTCTACCGTGGCATGCGCAAGCGAACCGGGCTGCTTATGGAGCCGGACGGCAGCCCGGCAGGTGGGGCCTGGAACTTTGATGGTGAAAACCGCAAGCCATTACCGCGCCAGTTGCGTGGGCCGTTCGCTGCGCATTTCGCGCAGGACGGGATCACGGCAGCGGTGGTCGCCCTGGTCCGTCGGCGCTTCAGCGACCACTACGGGGACATCGACGGCTTTGACTACCCCGTGACCCATGCCGAGGCACATCAGCTGTGGCAGCATTTTCTGGATTTTGGCCTGGCGGCATTCGGCGACTACCAGGACGCAATGGCCGAGGGCGAGCCATACCTGTTCCATGCGCGCATCAGTGCGGCGCTCAACATCGGGCTTCTGGATGTGCGATGCCTGTGTGAGGAGGTCGACCAAGCCTGGCGCGAGGGGCGGGTGCCGCTTAATGCAGCTGAAGGCTTCATTCGCCAGTTGATCGGCTGGCGCGAGTATGTGCACGGTATCTACTGGCTGCGCATGCCGGAGTATGCCGGGCTCAATCACCTGGGCAACGACCGAGCGTTACCTGAATTCTATTGGACCGGGCGCACCCGCATGCGCTGCATGCAGCAAGCCATCAGCCAAACCCTGCGGTTGGGCTACGCGCACCATATCCAGCGGCTGATGGTGACCGGCAACTTCGCCTTGCTGGCCGGTATCGTGCCCACCGCGATTTGCGAGTGGTACCTGGCGGTGTACATGGATGCCTTCGACTGGGTCGAGCTTCCCAACACGCTTGGCATGGTGATGCACGCCGACGGCGGATACCTGGGGTCCAAGCCGTACTGCGCAAGTGGTCGATACATCCAGCGCATGTCCGATCATTGCAAGGCTTGCAGTTACAAGGTCGATCATGTAATCGAGGACGATGCCTGCCCGTTCAATGCCCTGTACTGGCATTTTCTTATCCGCCATCGTCCGCTGCTGTCGACGAACCCGCGTTTGACCCTGGTGTATCGCAGCCTGGATGGCATGACGGCTAGCCGGCGCGACGCTGTGTGGCAGCGTGGCCAGGCGCTGTTGGCGCAGCTTGATGCGCGGCAGCCGCTATGAAAAAGAGTCTTTTGCCCAGCAAGGTCTGCGTGGTGTGTGGCCGGCCGTTCAACTGGCGCAAGCGCTGGGCACGCTGTTGGGAGCAGGTGCGCTACTGCTCCGAGCGATGCCGTAGGTCAGCGCCGCGCCGCGAGGCGCGCGAGCAGGGGCAGGGCCAACGCCCAGATCGGCATCAGTAGCAGGCCGGTTTCCAGCGTGCCCAACGGCAGGGCGACCTGTGTAACCCTTGCGCCGCCTACGTAGGCCAAGGGGCCGCCGAGTGCCCCGATCAGCGCACCGATCTGCCAGTGCCTGCCGGCCCATGCCAGGCTGTGGCGCATGCCGCTGGCCAGCACCAGCCACAGCAGCGCCAGCCACAGTGGCAGCGGCCAGCCGTCGAAACCGAACACGCCCAGCGCCCCCAGCGTGCTATCGAGCACACACCCGGCCAAGGTGACGCGCAACAGCGCCTTGACCTCGGCGTTAACATCCGGGCACAGGCGCAGGTGCACCGCCACACCTGCAATCACCAGGAGCAATAGCCAGGGGCGTTCTGCGCCTAGCACGCAGATCCACCAGCCTGCCTGTAACCAGACGGCATTGGCGACGAGCCAGCGCCCAGGCATCAGGCACCGTCAGGCAATGGAGCGCGACGCGCCAGTGGCGCTGCCCACAGCAGGTGGGCAACGCCGATGGTGCGTTCCTCGAAACCGCCCTGGCAGTAACACAGGTAGAACTCCCACAGGCGCTGGAACATGTCGTCGTAGCCCAGGTCCGTCAGTGCCGTGCGCGCCAGGCGCAGGTTTTCACGCCAGTGCTGCAGGGTGAGGGCATAGTCCTGGCCGAAGTCCTCCATGTGCACGAGGTTGAGTGCGGTGTGCCGGCTGGCGGTGTCGAGCAACACGCTTAGCGAAGGCAGGGCGCCACCTGGGAAAATATAGCGTTGGATGAAGTCGACAGAGCGCCGCGCCTGGGCATAGCGCTGGTCGCGGATGGTGATCGCCTGCAGCAGCAACAGCCCGTCGGGCTTGAGCAGCGAGGCACACTGGCGGAAATACGCAGGCAGGTAACGATGGCCGACTGCCTCGATCATTTCGATCGAAACCAGTTTGTCGAAGGTGCCTTGCAGGTCGCGGTAGTCTTCGCGCAGCACCTTCACGCGCTGCTCAAGCCCCAAAGCCTGAACACGCGCCAGGGTATGGCTGTACTGGGCCTCGGAGAGCGTTGTGGTGGTGACCCTGCAGCCGTAACGGGTGGCCGCGTGGATTGCCAGGCTGCCCCAGCCGCTGCCAATTTCCAGCAGGTGATCGTCGGGATGCAGTTCAAGCTTCTGGCAGATGCGCTCCAGCTTGTGCAACTGGGCTTGCTCCAGTGTTTGCCCAGCATGTTCGAATTGGGCCGCTGAATACATCATGGTGGGGTCCAGCAGCCGCTCGAACAGGGCGTTGCCCAAATCGTAATGGGCCAGAATATTGCGCCGGGCACCGCGTTTGTTGTTGCGGTTGAGCCGGTGCAGAAGGCGCAGGGCAGGGCGGCCGAAACGGGCCAGGCCACCCTCGAGCGCGTCGAGCACTTCAAGGTTGGCGACGAACAGGCGGGTCACCAGCGCCAGGTCGGGGCTTCGCCAATAGCCGTGGATGTAGGCCTCGCCAGCACCGATCGAACCATTGCCGGCGATCAGGCTCCAGGAGGCGTCATCGAGGATCTCCACCTCGGCCTGCAACGGGCTGTCGACATCACCGAAACTCCACTGCTGCCCGTGGCAGAGCAGGCGCAGGTGGCCGTGGCGAAGCTTGCCCAGCTGGGCGAGCACGGCGCTGCGTGCAAGACCGCCGAGCAAGGGCGCAAGGCCTGCGAACTTGCTAACGCTCAGTGTGGGATTTGACATCATCAGGGTCCTCGCAAGGTTGGCCCAGCGCCAGGTCATTCTGGCTGGTGGTGTGGTCATGCACGGGGGTGCGTTTGAGTAGCAGGCGTAACGCTTGCCAGTAGATGGCCGAGACAGTGCGCAGACTCATCCATGGGAAGGTCATGACATATCGACGTAGTGCGGTTCCATCCAGTGGTTGACGGTGCAGGGCGAGGTCGGCCTCGAACACCTTGTGGCCGTCCTGCCAGTTCTGCATGTGGATGCGTACATGGTCTGCGCTCAGGAAAAAGCGCAGGTGATAGTCCATGTCCACCGGCATGAACGGTGAAACATGGAAGGCCTTGGCCACGGTGAACGGCTTGGCAATGTTCTCTTGCACCGGCAGTACGTAATGAAAACGCTCACGCCACGGGGTGTTGCGCACCTCCATCAGGATTGCCGTCAGGCAGCCGTCGCGGTCGTGGCAGAAATAGAAGCTCACCGGATTGAACGACAGCCCCCAGCAACGCAGTTGCGTGAGCAGCCGTACCGGGCCTTCGGGCATATGCCCAGTGGCCTGACACACCAGCAAGCGTGCTGCCTGTGCCAGGGTTTTGCCGTGCCGGGTCTGCGCTGGCAGGTAGTCGGTCTCGCGCCAGCACAGCGGTGCCAGGCGCCAGCGCCCCAGCCAGCGTGACAGGCCCATGAGCCAGGCTTGTTCGTCCAGGTCCACGTAGAACATGCCAATCCGGTAACGGAAAGCATGGCGCCGCGGGGTCAGCCGACGGTGACTGATCCAGCCCAGACAAAGGCTGCTGTTCACAATTGCTCTCCGAAGTGCGCAGCCACTTTCAGCGCGCTGACCACCCCGTCCTCATGAAAGCCGTTGCCCCAGTAAGCGCCACAGAAGTAACTGTGCTGCTGACCCTGCAGTTGTGCCTGGCACGCCTGTGCAGCGGACGCGGCAATGCTGTACTGCGGATGGGCATACTGGAAGCGCGCGATCACCTGCGCCGGGTCTATCAGTGCGGTCTGGTTGAGGCTTACGCAGAAGGTTGTCGGCGCCTGGATTCCTTGCAGGATGTTCATGTTGTAGGTCAGCGCGGCGGGAGCCTGCTCGGGGCCGCCCAGGCGGTAGTTCCAGCTGGCCCAGGCGCTCTTGCGGCGTGGCAGCAGGCGGGTATCGGTGTGCAGCACCACATCGTTGCTGGCGTAGCCAATGGCGCTGAGTACAGCGCGCTCCAGCATGGTTGGGGTTTCCAATACCGCAAGAGCCTGGTCGCTGTGGCAGGCGAACACCACATTGTCGAAGCGTTCGGTGCCGGCCGCGCTCACCAGAGTCACGCCTCCCTCGTCGCGGCTGACCCGGGATACCTTGCAGTTGAGGCGTATGCGTTCAGCAAACGGTCTGCACAGCGGCGCGACATAGCTGCGTGAACCGCCTTCAACCACCCGCCACTGTGGCCGTTGGTTGACCGACAGCAAGCCGTGGTTGCGACAGAAACGGACGAAGAACTCAAGGGGAAAATGGAGCATGTCGGCGCGGGACATCGACCAGATCGCAGACCCCATCGGCACGATATAGTGGTCGATGAAGCGCTGCCCGTAGCGCTGTGTCTGAAGGTAGGCGCCCAAGGTGGTGTCTGTATCGATTCGCTGGTTGTCCAGGTCGGCCAGCGCCTGGCGGTTGAAGCGCAGAATATCCCTTATCATGCCCCAGAAACCTGGCGACACCAGGTTACGGCGTTGAGCAAACAGTGTGTTCAGATCGTGACCGTTGTACTCCAGGCCAATGACCGGATCATGCACGGAAAAACTCATTTCGGTCGGCTGCGAGGTGACCTTGAGCTGGTCGAGCAAGCGTATGAAGTTGGGGTAGGTCCAGTCGTTGAAAACGATGAAGCCGGTATCTATTGCATGGCGCTGACCCTTCCAGATCACATCGAGCGTGTGCGTGTGCCCTCCGATCCATTGCTCGGCTTCGAACACCGTTACTTCATGCTTGCGTGACAGCAGATGGGCGCAGGTCAGCCCCGCGATGCCACTGCCGATGATTGCGATACGCATGGATCATCATTCCTGTTCATGACGGGCGAGGCGTTGGCCGAGTGCCAAACGCAGGCGCGCGGGTAGTGCCCCTGACAGGCGCAACACCAATGTGAAAAGACCGGGACAGTTGATTTCCAGGGATGGGGCAGGGCAGCCGCGTGGGGAAATCGTTGCGACGTATGAGTGGCGTGTCGACGAAGCCAGGGCTGACCAGGGTGACCGCGGGCCAGGCGTGGGTGGCAAAACTGCAGCGTCCAGTGCAGGTAGCCTTGCCGTGGTCTTAGCTCGTCGTACAGTTTTTCCCGCGTGTCGATGTTAGCCCCATCGAACCTGGCGAGGCGCACGACGAATTGCTGTAGGTACGCTGGCATGCTGGGCCCCAGAAAATCCTGTACAAAAGTTGTTTGTTGTACAGGTATAGCTGAAAGCCAAGCATTAATCTATACAGAAAGACGATCTTGTATAGGTTTTTGTCAATGCTCTATCTGTCCCAGTTGCCGGCGCAATTCAGCCACTTCAGCCTCCAGCGCGCGTACTTTCTCCTCGGCGCATATCTGCGCGGTGACGTCGCGCTGAATACCGATGTAGTACGTCAGCTGGTCCGCTTCGTTGTACACGGGCGTGATGGACAACTCATTCCAGAACAGGCTCCCGTCCTTGCGGTAGTTGCGAAGCACCTGGCAGCAGGGGCGGCCTTCGCGGATCGCCTCGCGGATGGTTGCCACGCCCGCCTGGTCATGATCTTCGCCCTGAAGAAAACGGCAGTCCTGATAGAGGATATCGTCGGCGCAATAGCCGGTCAGGCGCTCGAAGGCGGGGTTGGCGTAAATCAGGATGCTTTCAGTGCCTTCCTGCTCGGCGACGACGATGCCATCGTTGGAATGCTCGACCATCAGTTGCAGGAGTTTCGCGGTGATCATAGGGCCCACCTACAGGCGTTTTGTATGCGATATGCGCAGCGTAGCTTCTGTGCAGAAGGTATCGGCGCTGTTTGTTGCATGATGGACCAAGGAGGCTCGCCGCAGAAGGTGCATATGGGTTTAGAATGGCCTACCACTCGGATATCCCCTCGTTATGACTGACGCTACCCCACCCGATTTGCTACCTATGCGCGATGTTGTCAGCTTGACCGGCATCAATCCGGTGACCCTGCGTGCCTGGGAGCGGCGCCATGGGTTGATACGTCCGCAGCGCACCGAGGGTGGCCACCGACTTTACACGGCGCGGGATGTACAGCGCATACGCGATATCTTGCGCTGGACAGCAAACGGCCTGTCCGTCAGCAAGGTCGGTGATCTGCTCGCAGCCCAGCCTGAGGCGTCTGTGCAGCAGCATTCGGCCTTTGACGATTGGCGCGCGGCCGTTGTGCGCGCAACCAAGGCATTCGATCGGCCGGCACTGGAGGGGATCCATGGTCAGTTGTTCACACTCTTGCCCAAGGCCACCGTGCTGCGTGAAGTGCTGATGCCAGTGTGGCATGACCTGGCTTCAGGCACTGCGCCAGGCCAGCGCAGCCAGTGGTTGTTTCTCGACACTTTCCTGCGCGCCCGCTTGCTGCTGCGTCTGCAGGTCAACCAGGTCGATGCGCCGCAGGTTTTGCTAGCCGGTAGCGAGGGGCAAGCCGAACTCAGTGTGTTGTGCGCCGGGCTACTGTTGAGCAGTGAGCTACAGCGTATCGACGTGCTCGGTTGCGGGCAGCCACTTGAAGAGCTACCCATCGTCTGTGCGGCCATGCAGCCTGCGGCACTGGTGATAAAAGTCCAGGTGCCGGTGGGCCCCGGCTTGGCCAAGCGCTTGCGGTCGTTGCAGATGGAAATCGCGTGCCCGCTGGCCCTGATAGGCGAGGGGCTGGCCGATTCGCAACCCGCCCTGAGCGGAATCCCGCTATGCCTGCTGGACGAGGGGGGCGCCGACGCCGCGCGCATGCTGAACGCCTTGCACCGGGGTGCTCTTGACGTTTGACCGAGGGGCTTGCCCCCCAGACTGGCTGAGCGTCCGCAGCGGTTGTTTAATTTGAGGTCGTGAAGAGTAGGGCAGATGGCTCGTAAGCGTTTTGAAGAACAGCACGTCAATAACTACACTAAATGTCTATTTAGTGTAGTTATCAGCAATTCTTGCCCAAACAACGAAAAACACAGAGATAAAATCACTGGATTTCCGTTAATGCAAGCAATATCAAGCTTACGCCGTCTGCTTGAGCGGAGCAGGCGGCGGGCTTTTGATACCCTGCAACCAGTCGCAGTAGCGGGCCACGCCTTGCTGGACGGTCAATGTGGGCGCCTGGTAATCGGCAGCGCGTAAGCGCTGCAGGTCAGCACAGGTGTAGCACTGGTACTTGCCACGCAAATGATCAGGAAATTCGCTGTACTCAAGCACCCCCTCAAGCAAGGCAATCTCAAGTGACAAGGGCGATTGGTCTTGTTGCTCACGCAGCCGATTGATCACAGCCAAGGCAACGTCATTGAACGGCTGGGCGCGACCACTGCCGACATTGAAGATACCGCTCAACTGTGGGCGCTCAAGGAAGAACATATTGACCTTGACCACATCATCCACAGAGACGAAATCACGCAAATGGCCACCGCCGGGATAGTCACCATAGCTGCCGAACAGGCTGACTTTTCCATGGGACTGGTACTGGTTGAAGCAGTGCAGGGCCACTGACGCCATCGCACCTTTATGCTGTTCATGGGGCCCGTAGACGTTGAAATAACGCAAGCCGACGACCTGGCTCCTAGCTGTCATCAACTGCCGGCGTACCTGTTGATCAAACAGGAACTTGGAATAGCCATAGACGTTTAGCGGGCGCTCACACTCACGTTCTTCGCGAAAATCCTGCCCGGCGCCATACACAGCTGCCGATGACGCATATAAAAGCGGGACCCGTTGTTGCTGCGCAGACGCCAGCAATTCACGGCTGAACCGGTAATTGTTATCCATCATGAAACGTCCATCAGCTTCGACGGTGCTTGAACACGCTCCCTGGTGCAGCACAGCACGCACGTTGCCAAACTCACCACAAGCAAAGCGATCGAGAAAATCGTCCTTGTCCAGGTAGTCGGCAATTTCACTGTCGGCCAGGTTGCGGAATTTGTCGCCATCGGTCAGATCGTCGACGGCGATGATCTCGGTTTCGTTGCGCTGGTTGAGCGCCTGTACGAGATTGCTACCGATGAATCCTGCGGCACCGGTTACGATGATGGTCATGACAGATTCCCCGTGAGGGTACGGTGCCCGCATTTTAATCAAGGGAACAAGTGTGACGCTCAGTTAAAAATGAAACTTCCCTCGGCACCCTCTAGCTTAGGGCTTTCAGCGAGGTCATCAACTAAAAATGATTGTTTCTCTGCGTCAAATGCCGCATTTGATCATTTCTCAAACTTAAGCGCTCCAGCCCAGTAATCATAAGGCATCCACTGATGCTAGCCGATCACTTATAAATGATCATTTTATAACCTATTGATAGAGCTAAAATTTTTATCTGAATTTTTAGATGCTCCATTCGCGAATGATCATTTTTAGTTGGTCTCCAATCCCCAGCCAGGATCTACTCTATGGCAAAATCCCACATTCGTTACAGCTTCAGGTAGCTGAAAGCTCTGTTTTCGCATAGTTTGCTTGATTTTTTTTCATGCATGCCACTGCTTTGCATTAGCGACGCTCTCGTTAATGAATCAAATGCCCTATTTTCATATAATAGATATAAATTGACAAGTTTGAAATTTTCTTTTGAAAACCACTACTTATCTGGTGGCCTAAAACTTGCTTAAGGCTAAGTGGCTTTTTTAGGCGTCAATACTCATTATTTGTTTAGAGCTGCATTGGAGTGATGCTCTTTTTTGACGTGTGCTCGCAAATCGGTTTAACTTCGACAAAATTTCAAGTGCTGAGAATTTGAATGAAAAGATTTGTGAACAAGGGAAGTCTCGTCAAACATTCAGAGAACGCATACCGTGTCATAGAAGTATCCAAGGATGGCTCTGTCACTCTGGAGAATCTGGATGCGGGGAATACTTTCAGTGTTCCATTTACAGAAGTTTCCCTGCTTGAGACAGAAGGTGCACGTGAGGAATACATCACCGAACGCCGACTTGCTTGGCTTGAACAATCAAAAAGCAATCCAGTGGAAATGCAAGTAGCAATAACTCGTGCAGAGTGCATCGATCGATTGCTCTCAGGTAAAATCTCCCGTGCGAATTTGTTATTAGAGCTTGAAATATCCGTACCTACTTTGACACGCCTTCTTAGACGATATGATCCTGAGTTGGGTGCAGTCTCTTTGATGCGAAACGTTCGCGGTAGAAAAGCTGCAACTCGCATGCTGAGTCCTCTTCATGAACAAATCATTGAGGATGGGATAAAGCGATATCTCAATAAGACCAAAAAACTTTGCACTTTTACTGAGATGTATGAATATGTAGAATCAAAATGCGTTGTGAATGGCCTAAAGCCTCCAAGTCCGAATACAATAAAAAATCGGTTGGAGTCTTTTGGTGATCGCGCAATTTATTCTATAAGGCGTGGCCGTGAGGCGATGCTGCAGAAGTTTGAAATGAAACCAGGGTCTATAGATGTCGAAACTATTCTATCTATGGTGCAAGTCGATCATACAAAAGTCGACGTAATCATCAGGGACTCGAACGGCTTGCCGCTAATGCGGCCTTGGCTGACTGTAGTCATAGATCTTAAAAGCCGGATTGTTTTGGGCTATTACTTAGCGCTGCATCCTCCAAGCGCATTGAGTGTCGCCATGGCGTTGTTGTCTGCCTGTTACCCAAAAAGCGAGCAGCCGATGATGATGGGGGGAGGGATAGGAACATTGCATCGTTTTTGGGGTACTCCAGTCGCAGTGGGTACTGATAACGCTGCAGAGTTTACTTCGGACGAGTTTGCAGCCGCTTTAGGACTCTACGATATAGAGTTGCTACTGAGGCCGATTGGTAAAAAGCATTACGGTGGACATGTCGAACGGCTCATTGGTACATTGATGGGTAAAGTGCATATGCTGCCAGGGACTACCTATTCAAATGTCTTAACTAAAGCAGATTATGACTCTGCTAAAGAGTCGGCGCTGACATATCAGCAACTTTGCAAGTGGTTTGCGGATCAGGTAGCTATATATCATGGGCGTGCTCACGAAGGTTTGGGGCGTCGATCTCCTAGTGAAGTGTGGGATGAAGAGATGGCGAAACTAGGGCCACAGTATATTCAGCCTATACCAGGTGATTTTCGAACTTTTGCTTTAGATTTTTTTCCGTCTTTTACGAGGACTGTGCAGACGAAAGGGGTTGAGTTTAAAGGGGACTTCTACGTTTCATCTGTAATCCGAAGGTTAGTAGGGCAGCGCCTAACCTTCAAATACAACCCTCTAAATCTCGGGAAGATCTGGCTTCGCTTAGAGGGCAGGTATTATGAGATACCGTATTCAGATATAACCAAGCAGCCTATATCTTTGAGCGAGTATTATGCTAGTAACAGATCAGGCAAACGTCGCCGTGGAGAGCTTATCGACCCAACGCTTCACGAACTTAGGCTTCAGGCTCACGATGATATTGATAATGCTGTGGCAGAAGCTAAGCGCGTCAGACAGCACATTGCAAAAAAAGCTCACGGCGTGGGAATAACGGCTCTACTAGAAAATAAGTCGTTTGATGATTCCGGGCTCAAACCACTTGCTGCTGATCAGGCCCGTAAAAAACTTGACTGGAAGGGGTAAATTTATGCCGTTCGAACATATACATGAAAGCCGCCGTTTCGCAATGGAATTGTCTGATCAGGAACGTATGGACTTCATACGGAAAGACGTACTAATTTCCACGGAGCACCTGAGGAACGTCAAGCTGATTGCCTACAACATGATTCATATCCCAAGAGGGTGCATGGAGGCACCTTGCCTTGTAGTAACGGCTGGCAGCAATTACGGAAAGTCTACCATTTGTAACGAAATCAGAGGTTTGAACGAGGATTGGTGTCGTAAGATTCGTTATGTGAATTTTGTACGGGACACAAGAAATGTTCGAGTCCGACCGCGGCCCGGCGAGAAGCTGATGATTGCATTGGGTTTGGATCCTGGTAAGACGGGATTAGACATTGGAATGGTAATGGAATACTGCCTCGCAAATGATGTCAGGGCAATTTTTATGGATGAGTTCCAAGACTCTATTCTGCAACTTTCCAATCAGGAGCAGTTGGCCTTCTTGTCAATGCTGCGAGGTATGTGTGGCCCGCCCACATATATGAGCTTTTTTGTATTTGGTGTGGGTGAGGCTCTAAATGCCTTGCAGTTCGACCCACAGTACGTCCGTCGGTTTGAGAAGTATGAAGTGACACCATGGCAGCAGGTAGATTCAGAATACCTCAATTTCCTCGATACTTGGGAGAGCATTATGCCCTTAGCAATGCCCTCTCGATTGTCCTCTGCGGAACTCAGCAGCGCGATTTACAAAAAAACGGAAGGAGTCGTCGGTCGCATTTGCGACCTACTCAAAGCAGCAGGAGCTTATGCTATTTCGTCTGGAATTGAGAAGATTACAATTGAGGTTTTGGAAAGGGCGGGCAAATCGAAATGGCTCCAAGAAATTCCAGCTAACCAAAAATGAGAGTTTTCCGGTGCCCGTTACAGAGACAAGCTAGACTTTCGGTAACAAGAGCTCTCCTAGATAAGGATCTGATTTTATTGCGAGGGGCGCCACTGTCTGGGAAGAGCATAGTCTTGTCTGTGTTGTTTTCGTCGATGAACGATCCGAAGTGCCTATGGCCGATAGTGATTCGGTCACCGCATGTGCATGTAGGTAAATCGTTAAGGCTTGCATTTGCTCATGCATTAGGCTTGCCAAGCTCTGTTGTGTGCTCTTCACCTAGAGCGCTAAATAGTGTACTACACGAACTCAACAGTAAAGACGCTGCGGTAGTGCTCGCTATTGACGATATTGATATATTTTTTTTAGGGGCCGCAAAAGTATACCAAGATGCTTGTGATTTTATATTTTATCTCTCCAAAAGACTCTCCCGCTTAAAAATTGTGGGGACTTTTTCTCGGTTCGAAAAAATCAGAAGCATCGCTAAAGACCTGAGGATGGAGAATCATTGCGTGCTTGAGTTGCAGTGCTGGCCGGCTACCACTGAATTTTGTGATTTTGTAAAATATGTGGGAAAAAATTTTGGACTCAGTGAGCATCAGGTTTCCGACAAGGCTTTTTTGCAAGCCCTGTTTGAGTCAACGCGCGGAGCGACTGGTGCCATTTTGACAACCATCAAGATATTAGTCATGAGTGGAGTGTTTGAAGGCGGGGAAGTTGCAAGCCCCGTTCACCTTGGGCAGCTTTGGAGGTTCTGATTCTTGGATATTGTTGATAACCATAAAATAGTTATAGGCGAGACCATTCTCTCTTGGGTGTATAGAGGCCTATCGTTGGGCTGCCTCAGAAATCCACACTTATTCCGTGCTGCCATTCAAAAGGCAGTCAAATCTGAGTATTGCGAATCAGGCGAGGTTTCAAAGTGGCCAATGCATTTAGATTCAGACATAGAATTTGATGCATCAAGCGAGTTGGCGTGCCTTTATTCTGAAATCTACAATGTATCCATCGATGTCATTCGAATCTATTTTGGGGGTGACAAACTACCCTTGACAAACTTACTCTATAGGAGTAATTCATGTGAAGACTGTCTATCTCACAGCTTTATGGCAGTTAGGTTTCCAGTGTGGAAGATAAATTGGTGTTACCTCACTTCTGCATATTGTCCAATTCACCTTAAAGCCCTCCGGTCACCATTCACTCAACCACCTGTCGAAAGTCGTATGTGGAATTGCTATCTACATACTTTGCAATTGGGACTTAACCCGGTAAATTATGAAGAAAAACGATTGGCCCTCTTGGTGGTGAAGGCTCAGTCATGGGTGCAAAGACGTATTGTAAACCACCCCGGAGAATCTGACGTGTTACATACTCTTTATGGGCTATTTTTGAGTAGACGTACGTTATACGCAGTTGAGGGGGTCGCCGCATCAGGTTTTGCTCATCCCCCCAGATCACCCTGCCGCACGCATCTAGATGTCCTCGACCGGATAGATTATGGGATGCACTCTGCCAATGGCACTCAGCGGGGTGGAGCGCTTCTTATGATGGGGTGGCTTTTAGAGCTGTTCCCAACGACTGACATTAACGGTGCAATTCGAAGTAATCGCATGGTAAGGCGTGCATTACCTAGAAGCCCTCGCATGCTCGGCTTTTTAGCTGCGCGCATATTTATTTCACGAGAAGAGGGCGAGTTAGTCGCAAAAAAACTGCAACCGCTAAAAAACTATAATATTAGGAGCATCTGTGATTTTTTAGATTCACTTAACGCCGGCGTGAAGTCTCTGAGATGACCGCTTATGGACGGCGGTGGTTAGGTCACTCAATCTTACTGTTTCGCCAAATTCGACCAACAGTTGTCTGGTGGATGCCTAGTTTTCTCGCAACCTCACTCTGACTTAAACCCTGATCACGATAGATCAATGCTTCTTGGGTGATTTTATCAGGAAGGCTCCTTCCTGCCTTTTCTCCGACAAGCTCACCCTCCGAGAAATGTTTTGGCATGCCGGCAACGATGCCCAGCGCATCAAGCTGCTGAATCTCCTTTTTCAGTGCCGCACGACGCTCCCCAATGGACAACTGTTCGTCGTAGCTTGATGCCACCATCAACAAAGCTATCGGATCGAAGGATAGGGCTTCAGCAATGCTGCCTAGCATCTCCAATGTAACGCCGGTTTTGGCGTTTTCCAGTCGCTGAAGGTGGCGAGGCTCAATCTTGGTCTTGATCTTTGCATACAGCTGATCACGAGACATCCCGCGGCTGGCGCGCGCGAGACGCAGCACTGCTGCGAGGGCTTCCCTCGATACCATGTCAAATCCCCAAAAGTGAGGATAAGGCCATATTGATCCTATGCACGCCATGACATATAGTTCATGGCGCGCATAGGATGGCCACCTTGGGTCTCGCAACCCGCGTGGAGTCTAAGGCTAGCGCTAGCGGCCTCCAGCCAACGAATGGCAAAAAATGACGATCATGGTCGGAAGTATGGCCTTCAGTGACCGTTGCGTGTGGACTATCCCGTCGTAGGGAGTTCCCCCTCATGCGACCAGCAATGCTAGGAAGAAATGTGTTTTTGACGAAGAGCGATGAGCTCCAAGGGAGATTCAGGATTGAGGACTCAGAAGTCCTGTTCTGGAAATCCATCAACCTGAGCCGCTGCACGTATGTGTTTCTGGTCGAAGGGGTAGGCTTCGATGCAGGTGCCCTTGGCCCTACATCACAGCTTGTGTGTGACGTATCAACGATCAAGTCACTCTGGGAAAACGGATCAGCGGAGCTCCTGAACGTGCACAGGGTGTACGTGATTCCTCCACTGGCCCTACGCAAGACCGGTTGCTACATGGAGCCGCTTTCTGAGATCCGAATCAGCGGTGGTAGCGAGAGGTCTCCTGTCTATGAGTTCGTCACAGACACAGGTCATGTTTTCAGCAGCGACGAGGTCTGACGATGGCTGTAACGCTGGAAGAGGTTAGTGAGTTTTTCTACGGGCAAGGGAAGGTTGTCTCGGGATGGGAGGGTGACGATGGCGAGCTGATAGAGCTCGCTCAGGCGTATCACCCGGGTAAGCCGTATTGCTTGGTGCGTAAGTGGATCGTTGCCGACCTGCAACTGTCACAGGCAGAGCTGGAACGATTGAAATCTGAGGCGGTACAGCCTTTGGTGCTTTTTGCTCATGAAGTTGTCCGAGACAGTCGCAATCGATTTGCCCCTGGGCACTGGGTGCGCAGCAACTTTGGAATCTCGCACCGCCAGCCATGCATGTTCGAAACCAGGAGCACGGTTTACCTTCTGCTAGGTGATGGTTGCAGGAAGCGCGCTACCCTCGACACGGTTTTTTCACTGCGTCCCTAGCTCAATCCGAGAGCTAGCCCGACTTCCCTTCGGAGAAGCCTTGGAGAAGCGATCCATACAATGCCGCTCGGAGCGTGAGAGAGCTGATGAAGGTTTTGGTGTATTCAGATTTGCATTTGGAATTTCGGGGCTTCGAGTCACCCCAAGTCGACGCCGATCTGGTGGTGCTCGCTGGAGACATTTCAGTGCGCGGTCAGGGCGTGACCTGGGCGAACCAGACTTTCGCTTGCCCGGTCATCTACGTCCCCGGGAACCACGAATACTACAAAGGCGGACACCTGGATCGTACGCTCGCCAAGATGAAGGTGGCTGCGGAGGAGCATGTGCATGTCCTCGAAAACGAATGCCTGGTCATTGGTGACACCCGATTTTTGGTGACTACCGCTTGGACAGACTTCACCTCAACCGGCGATTACAAAACTGCAATTTACGAGTGTTGGGAGTGGATGAATGACTTCAGGGTTATCCGGAGCGGGGAGGGTTTCAGGAAGCTTCGCCCCGTCGATCTCATCGCCCGGAACATTACCGCTCGCGAGTTTCTTGCCACAGAGCTCGCTAAGGACTTCGAGGGAAAGACGGTTGTGGTTACTCACCACTGCCCGATTCAAGAGATAGCAGGTGATGGACACGTGGGCCATCTCGGTGCTGCGTATTTCAACCAGTGGAATGGCTTAGTTTCGCAGGCTGATGCCTGGATCTTCGGTCATACCCATCACGCGGTCGACACGGTCATTTCCGGCTGCCGACTCGTATCGAACCCTCGAGGCTATCCGGGCGAGCGCACCGGTTTCTCGCCGGATTTCACCATCGAGATTTGAATTGCCGTAGGGCGTTGCTCAAGCGACGAGCACCAGCGGCAAAGTAGGAACAACGAATGTCAGACGAAGTCGTCATCGAATACCACGTCAAAGAGCTCTCGGATTTTCAACTCAACAGGATCGCTCGTGCCATGGCTCAGCAGTACCCCGTGCCGATCACTGCCTACCTGAGCGATGTGTTCATCTCGTCAGAGTGCGCCGCAGGAATCGTCTTTGGCCACAACGATCCAGGGCCCCACGAGCAGCATGCGGACGGGCACATTTTGCAGACCGCGCCGATCTACCAATTGCGAAGGTTTGGCAGGTTCTGGGTGGCGTCTACGAACAGCGGCAACTACGTGCTGGCGACGTTCAATAGAGGGTCGGGAAGAGCGAGCTTGAGGGCGCTTATTGAGGTTGCTGACAAGCCAGGGCAGCCAGCTGTTTAACGGAAATGCCAGGCGCCTCCGTGCGCTGGAGTACGTCTTTACGTTGGAGATGACCGTGTCGAGAGGTAGGTGCGCAAGGCGACTCGCCGCCGGTGAAAGCTGCTCAGGATTTTGAAGTCCCGAAGGCGGTCGTTGCTGAGATACCCGGCATCTACTAGGCCCTGGATGTAACCCTCGGCTTTGCCGCGAGCTTCACGCAGGTCTCCTTCCGTGCTACTTAGGTGGATGTCATCAACAATCAGCTGCCAGCGCCGACTCTGGCGATCACCAATCGGGTCGTCGGAGAAGGTTGGGGCGGTGAGAAGAGTTTCGTAGTAGCCAGAAGCAGGTGGATTGCTCAAGTACAGCGCTCCTTAGGTTGAACCTACCTAAAGGCTAACACGCGCAGATTCAATCGCCTGTTACTGGTTGGCCCATAGGTTGGTGTCTCTTGAGAAATGTACCGAGAGCGCCATCGCAGAGGAGGTAGAACATGGTTAAACGGCGAGCGCCGCTTTCCACTTCCAAGATCGTCAATGTCTCGCCATCAGCCATGCCCAGCACGGTAGCCAAGGCGATGCAGATTGATTTCGATTCGGAGGTCACGGCGTACCTATCCTCGGTGGAGTATGGGCCGCATGAGCTCTTCCTGAGAGGAGTAGTCTTCGGTGACCGAGAGCGGCGTTTTGATGACGGTGATCCCATTCGCACCTCCAACATCGTGACTTACGAAGAGCTCAAGGGATACGTAGTCGCGCGCACCCTCAACAGCACATACGTTGTCTGCGACTGGGCGGCAGATGGTGCGAGAGGGGGCTCGAAGGCTCAGCACTAGTAATACCAGCTGAGCTTTCAACCAGGTGATTCACCAACTGGCGGCGGCGAGGGGGAAATAGCAGATGAAGGTCGTTAGCGAGACCGATCCAAGTACAGTCACAGATGTCATCTGCGACATGTGTGGAGACTCAACACGTGCTGAGGCCGGAGAGCTGCAATTTGGTACGATGCACGCGTCGTGGGGTGAGGGGGCTTCACATTGCGGGGAGGACTACGAGCTACATCTGTGCGAGAACTGCTTCTTCGTTCAGGTATCAACCATTAAGCGAACGCGCTGGATTAGCGTGATGTTTGAGGATGAGGGAGATGCCATCCTCAAAGATGATGCATACGGGCGGGTCACCGGGAGATTGGGTATCTGGAGCAAGCCAGGATGACGCTAACCAGATGGTTGATTTAGGGCAAGTCATGGCATTGCCATGATTATCGGCGAGCCATAATTCTGCTCAATATGTCCAAGTGGTGTTCGCCTATCTCTACGGGCGTACCGTTGCTCATCGCGTCATAGGCCCACCGTGACTGATCATCCCATATATGAATGAGCCCGCGCTATCGCGCGGGCTTTTGTTAGAGCCGTGATCAGAAACCTTCCAGGACAATCTTGCCTCGGGCCTTGCCGCTTTCGATCAAGGCGTGGGCACGCTTGAGATTGTCGGCACAAATGCTTCCGAAGTGCTCCCCAACAGTTGTTTTCACAATTCCCTCATCGACCAGCTGCGACACACGTTCGAGGAGCTGGTGCTGCTTGATCATGTCCTCGGTTTTGTACAGCGAGCGGGTGAACATGAGCTCCCAGTGCAATGACAGCGATTTGCGCTTGAGCGGCATGACATCCAGTTGCGCCGGATCATCGATGAGTGCGAGCTTACCTTGCGGGCGAAGCACCTCCACCAATTGAGGAAGGTAGGTGTCGGTGTGCGTCAGGCTGACCACGTAATCAATCGGGTTCAGCTTGAGGTCTTCCAGCTGAAGCGGAATCGACTCAGAGTGATCGATGACATGATGAGCTCCCAGTTCTTTCACCCAAGCTTGAGTCTCAGGCCTTGAGGCCGTGCCTATGACTGTAAGCTGCGTCAGCTTCCTTGCCAGCTGTACCAGGATCGAGCCCACACCGCCCGCAGCACCGACCACCAGCAGGTTCTGACCTTTGCCGCCATCTTCTTCTATGGCTAACCGGTCGAACAGCAACTCCCAGGCAGTGATGGACGTGAGGGGCAGGGCGGCGGCACTGGCGTTGTCCAAGCTCTCAGGCTTGTGGCCGACGACTCGCTCATCAACCACATGGAGCTGGCTGTAGCTGCCGGGTCGATCAATGGCACCGGCGTAGAACACTTCATCCCCTGGCCTGAACAGGGTCACCTCTGTGCCAGTTTCACGAACAACACCGACAGCATCCCAGCCGAGAACTTGTGGTTGGTCACCACCACGGCTAGCCCGAACTTTGGTATCGACCGGGTTGACGGCAATAGCCCGGACTTCGACAAGCAGATCACGAGCGCCGACTTTTGGCTCTGGGAGCTCCGCGTCGTACAGAGACTGAGCGTCCTGAATAGGTAATCCGGGTTGTGTGTAAACGACAGCCTTCATGGCGCTACCTCTATGAAAATTAAAAGTGGGCACAGGTTATTCGCTTCGATTAACTCGAAAAACAGTCTCATAGCAGTAAGACTTTCACGCTTGTAATGAAAGTGGTGCGAGGCGCAGGCGACCGGTATCAACACGCCTCACACCGCCCATCACTTGTCGGTAGGTGGGAAGTCGATGTCCGTCATGGCCACATTGTTGAGGTAGTTGGTCAGGGTCAGCAGCGAGACCTGGGCGATAACATCGACGATTTTCGCGTCATCCAGCCCTGCTTCCCGTGCCGCCGCCAGCTGCGCCTCGCTGACCTGGCCTCGACTCAGCGTCACCGCTCTGGCGAACGCAGCAACGCCATCGAGTGTGCCGGCACGTGCAGCCAGCAGCGCATCAGCGTCCAAACCTACTTTGCCGCCAAAGAAGCTGTGTGCGGCGATGCAGTAGTCGCAGTCATTTACCTCTGATGCAGCTAGCGCCGCCACTTCGCGCTCGGCGGGGCTGAGGCTGTTCTTATTCAGAGCCTGCGCCAGAGCAAGATAGCCACCTAGGGCTGCCGGCGAATGGGCGAGCGTAGCGAACGCGTTCGGGATAAAGCCCAAGCCTTTCTCCACACCCTGCAGGGCACTACGGGCTGCTGTAGGAGCCTGATCAAGGGTCAGAGCATTGATGCGAGTCATGATTCCGTTTCCTGTGCTGGTGATCACTTGGCGCTGTAACGCGGGGCAAGCTGGTTGCTGGACAGTTGGCTGAACAACGCTTGTCGGCTGGCTTCGTAGTGATGGAAAGCGTCCAGGTCATGCAGCGACGGGATGGAGAGCAGCACTTCGTTGTCGAAATCCTGTAGAGCACCATCGACCAGATCATGGGCTGACATCACGATGCCGGGATCGAGGTTCTCGACAGGCAGGCCGCCGATCTGCCAGAAGTCGGTCGCAGTGGCTCCCGGCAGCACCGCCTGGATCTTGATGCCTTTGTCTGCAAGCTCCTTGTGCAGGGATTGGCTGAAAGCGGTGACGTAGGCCTTGCTGCCACCGTAGACGCCGTTGAGCAGCTCTGGCGCAAGGCCTGCAATGGACGAGATGTTGATGACGGCGCCTTGCTGGCGGGCGACGAAGCCTGGAACGGCAGCGTAGGTAAGGCGGGTCAAGGCGGTGATGTTGAGGCTGATCATTTCGGCCATGCGTTCAACATCACTTTCCAGCAGGCCAGTGTGAGTGCCGATGCCTGCATTGTTCACCAGCAGATTGATGCTGGCGTCTTCACGGAGCTTGCGCTCGACCTCCATCAGGTCGGCTGCGGTGGAAAGGTCTGCCGGAAAAACTTCCACGTTCTGCTGGGTCTCAGTGGTAATCCGGCTGGCCAGGGCGTTGAGACGCTCCCGATTGCGAGCCACCAGCACGAGGTCGTAGCCACGGCGGGCCAAGCGCTCTGCGTAGATCGAGCCAATCCCGGTGGAAGCGCCGGTAATGAGCGCGGTGCCTTTGAATTGCTGCGTCATGGTCATGCTCCGTTGTTTGGGTGTGGAGCCATGATGCAGAAGGTCGCTTTCGTCTTAAACGACGCATAAGATACGTTTTTAGGACATCGCCTATGGAGTCATTCAATGCACCGGGTCGGCTATCTAATAACCGAAGGTTTCCAGGTCATGTCGCTGGCCACGCAAGCGGTCTTCGAGTTTGCCAACATCGTTGCCGGCGAAATGGCCTACAAGATTCAGAACTTCTCCATCGAGGGTGGGACTGTGCGCTCCTCGTTGGGGATGTACATGGACACTTTGCCCTTGGGCGCTCCTGGCTTGGCCGACACCTGGATGATTACCGGGACGTTGACGCCGTTGACCCCGCCGAGTGAGGAGGTACTTGCAAGTGTGCGAGGTTTTGTCGACGGCGCGCGGCGCACGGCAGGCCTGTGCACAGGCTGCTTCGTGTTGGCGCAGGCAGGCGTTCTGGACAATCGGCGGGCAACGACACACTGGGCCTTTGCCAACAAGCTTCGTGAGCACCACCCGAAAATCGAAGTCGAAGAAGACCGGATCTTCATTGTGGATGGGCCGATATGGACATCTGCGGGCATGACTGCCGCTCTGGACATGGCACTTGGCATGGTGGAAAAGGATCTGGGAACCGAGATGGCGAGGTCAGTGGCACGCAAGTTAGTAATGCATCAGCGTCGCTCCGGTGGGCAATCCCAGCACTCCGAACTGCTCACGCTTTCACCGAAGTCAGATCGTATCCAGAGTGCCTTGGATTACGCACGCAAGCATCTTAACCGGCCACTCAGCGTGGAGGAGCTCGCTGAAGTAGCGCATTTGAGCCCCAGGCAGTTCACTCGGGTGTTTACCTCAGAGACGGGACAATCCCCGGCGAAGGCGGTGGAAAGCCTGCGCTTGGAAGCTGCCCGGCTGATGATTGAGCAGAGTCGCCACAGCTTGGATGTAGTGGCTAGAGAAACGGGGTTCAGGGATCGCCGTCACATGCGAGAAGTGTTCATTCGTGGGCTTGGCGTTCCGCCTCAAGCAGTACGCAGGGACGCAAGGCGAGTGGTAAGCGGATGAGGGAGGAGGGGCCACCGGGGTGGCCCGCAGGTAACCTAAGCCGAGATGAACGCAGCGATGTGATTGGCAGCCGCCTCAGGGTGCTGCATGTGAAGCCCGTGGCCAGCGCCAGGGAAGCTCACCAGAGTCAGCGTCGGCAGCTGACTGCTCAGGGCATACCAGTTTTCGACCGGGAATACGATGTCGTGATCAGCACCCAGGTGGAGCACGGGGATGGTGGTGCTCTTCAGAGCCTGCAACACCGCCTCGACGGGGAATACTGGGTTCTTGGGCCCGTCCCCCAGTTGCTGAGCTGCCCACTCGACAGGGACTTGGGGACTTCGATCTTCCTCTCGTAAAGCCAGTCGTGCCCAAGCGCTTTCTCCTGCCGCTCGACTGGTCTCTGAGGTTGGCTCGAAGAACAGGCTTACGAAATCCTCGAAGTCATTTTCTCGACGAGCCATCTCGTAGAACAAGGCCTCACCAGGCTTGATCAACTGACCAGGTGGGGTAGTACCAATAAGCACTGCATGGCTTACCAACTGGGGCACCTGGGCCAGAACAACCTGAGCGGCAATTCCCCCGAGTGACCACCCGCCAATCACAACCTTGCCGAGCTCCAGCGCCTGGATGAGTTCTATTGCATCCTTGGCCAGTGCTCCGGGGTTGTAGCTCGGAGTGCCGCTTGATTTGCCCAGTCCGCTGTAGTCAAAGATGGTTACCTGAAAACCGCGCTCAGCCAGAGTGTCCAAGAACAGCGGATCCCAATCATCCATGGTGCCGCGATAGCGAACCAGCAATACCAGTGGCTGGCCGCTGCCAATGGTTCGATAAGCCAGGCGACGAGCATTCACTTGGATGAATTGAGTTGGAGCGTGAGTGGCAGTGGCAGTGGTTGAAGCTGTCATGATGTTCACATCCTAGATGGAGTTGCCTGCAATCCTGCCCTCCAGAGGGATGTCGATAAACGTCGTTTAAGGGCGTGATTCGAGACGTGCGATTGCAAATAACCTGTCCACACAGCGCCCCTTGAAGTCAAACAGCGGATGCGGTCTACGCTCGGTTGACTAAATTCAAGGCGCCACCCGAGTTCTTGATGGTCTGTAGGACGATCTCCGAGCGGATATCTGTAACCCCGTTGGTTCGATTGAGGCGGCTCACCAAAAACTCTGAAAAGTGCTTGAGGTTGCGCGCCTGTACTTTGAGAACGTAGTTGCTGTGCCCCGTCACGATCCAAGCCTTAACCACTTCAGGCCAGCTGTTAACCTGCTCAACAAAGCGCTCATGCCAGCCATCCTCGTTCTGACGCATGGACACGTGTACCAGTGCCTCCAGCTCGATACCCAACTGTTCTGAATCCAGGATCGGACGGTAACCGAGGATGATGCCTTGGTCTTCGAGCAGTCGAAGACGGCGCAAGCATGCAGAGGGTGATAACGCGACCTTCTCCGCGAGATCCTGATTGCTAATGCGACCGTCTTGCTGCAGGCAAAGCAAAATTCGTACGTCGATGGCGTCAAGGCGGGCCTGCATAAAATTCTCCACTAGCGATGCTTGGTCGCATTTTCTGCGAAAAATGGGCGTCGCTGCAACTGAGAATGCACGAAAATTCACTCAAAAATGCAGCATTATTTTTCCCGTTCTGACGGGAAGAGATCTGCATGTTCAACGAAGCGAAAATTTGGGATATCAGCGCCCCCCTGGATGTAAAAACGCCTGTGTGGCCAGGGGATACACCCTTTCAAGAAGAGCGCTGCTGGAAGATTGACGATCATTGTCCCGTCAATGTCGGGCGGATAACGCTGTCGCCCCATACAGGTGCTCATGCAGACGCGCCTCTCCACTACGATGCGCACGGCCTGGCCATTGGCGCCGTTTCTTTGGAGCCATACATCGGGCCTTGCCGGGTCATTGACTGCACCCACGTCACAGGTCTCGTCCGCCCAGAAGACCTTCATACGTCCATCGAGGACATTCCTCGTAGGGTCGTCATCCGCACATTCAAACGCGCGCCTACCACTGAGTGGCCTACCACCTTTTCGGCGATCGCACCCGAGACGATTGAGATGCTGGCTGATGCCGGGGTGTGTCTGATCGGGGTGGACACACCCTCACTCGATCCTCAAACAAGCAAAACCATGGACGCACACATGGCTGTCGCCAAGCGCGGCATGGCCATTCTTGAGGGCTTGGTTCTCGACGACGTTCCTGTCGGAGACTTCGAGCTGATCGCTCTCCCGCTCAAATTTACAAACCTTGACGCCAGCCCTGTGCGAGCAGTGCTGCGTCCCCTTGCTCACAAATAAAGGAAAATAAGATGCTGAAGCGTGAACACTATTTGGCCATGGATTCGACCGACCCACTGGGGCGGTTCCATGAGCAGTTCAGCCTTCCCGAAAACATTATTTATTTGGATGGCAACTCCTTGGGCGCCAGGCCGGTTGCCGCGCTGGAGCGGTCGCGCCAGGTTGTGGCGGAGGAGTGGGGGTACGGCTTGATCGGCAGCTGGAACGAAGCCGGTTGGCGAGCTTTGCCGGAGCGCCTTGGCGACAAAGTTGCCGGACTGATTGGGGCGAATCCAGGCGAGGTGGTCGTCACCGACACCACGTCGATCAACCTTTTCAAAGTCCTGGCAGCAGCACTTAAAGTCCAGGCGGGCGTTGACTCTAAACGTAAGGTGATTGTCACTGAGCGCAGCAACTTCCCAACCGACATCTACATTGCCCAAGGACTCGCGGAGCTGCTCGATGACGGCTACTCCCTGCGGTTGGTCGACTCGCCTGAAGATCTTCCTGCAGCCATCCAGACTGACACGGCAGTCGTCATGATCACGCAGGTCAACTACAAGACAGGCTATTTGCATGACATGAAGGAGCTTACAGCGCTTGCTCATGAGTGCGGTGCATTGACCATCTGGGATCTGTGCCACTCCGCTGGTGCAGTTCCGATCGACCTCAATGGTGCGAAGGCGGATTACGCGATCGGCTGCACCTACAAGTACCTCAATGGCGGGCCAGGTTCGCCTGCTTTTGTGTGGACTTCGGCAGCGCTTCAAGACAAGGTTACCCAACCGCTGTCTGGCTGGTGGGGCCACGCTCGTCAGTTCCAGATGGAAACTGATTACGAGCCAGCTAGCGGAATCAATCGCTACCAGTGCGGCACCCAGCCAATTACATCGTTGGCTCTGATTGAGTGCGGCCTGGACATTTTCGGTCAGACCACCATGGAAGCCCTTCGGGAAAAATCCTTGGCGCTCACCGACCTGTTCATTGAGCTGGTTCAAGATCGATGTGCCGGCTTCCCCCTCACGCTGGTGACCCCGCTTAATCACCAACATCGTGGTAGCCATGTGAGCTTTGAGCACCCTGAAGGCTATGCAGTGGTACAAGCGTTGATCGAAAAGGGTGTGGTAGGGGACTACCGCGAACCCCGGATCATGCGCTTTGGGTTCACCCCTCTGTACACCCGCTATGTAGATGTCTTTGATGCCGTCGAAACACTGTACTCGGTACTTATCACTGAGTCGTGGCGTGCCGAAAAACACATGACTCGTAAAAAAGTAACCTGATTAGTCTGAGTTTGAGCCGTGACCCGGAACGCCCGGGTTGCGGTTCTGCGGCCAACGGCTATTACAACGACAATATACCGAGGCGAATAAAATGCGGGATGAAAAAAGCTTTGCGGCAATCTCCAATCGTGAGGAGGGTTTGAAACGGCATCTTACACCCGGCCAGATGAGTATGATTGCAATTGGTGGAGCAATTGGTACTGGGCTGTTCATGGGTAGTGGCTATGCAATCAGCTTCGCAGGCCCCGGTGTTCTAATCAGCTATGGAATTGGCGCAGTTATCGCTCTGTTACTCATGGGATGCCTGGCAGAGATGACCATTGCGCATCCGACCTCGGGATCTTTCGGCGCCTACGCTGAATTTTACCTAAGCCCATTGGCCGGCTTCTTAGTCAGGTATGTCGGCGCTGATTGAAAACTGACCCACCCTGCCGATTGAAAAATGACCCAGGGCTGCTTGCCGATTTAGACCCCGGCAATTGTGGATAAGCCTAGCAGTCGACAGCGTCGTGAAAGTGCTGACCCTGCACTCAGCAAGGCCAGCCCAAAGAGGTCAAAACGGGTCGTCCTCCGATTCCTCGACATCCTGCCGTCTGCGCTCCCTCGCCTGGATCTTGGTCTTGGCCACCAAGGTGCTGTTTTGCAGGCGGTATGATTCATTCCCCGTCTCGACGATGTGGCAGTGGTGTGTCAATCGGTCGAGCAAGGCCGTGGTCATCTTGGCGTCGCCAAATACGCTCGACCACTCGGCGAAGCTGAGGTTGGTGGTGATGATCACGCTGGTGTGCTCGTAAAGCTTCGAAAGCAGGTGGAACAGCAGGGCTCCGCCGCTCTGACTGAAAGGTAGGTAGCCAAGCTCATCAAGGATTACCAGATCTGCACGCAGTAGTCCTCGGGCGATACGCCCTGTCTTGCCCTCATGTTTTTCACGCTCCAGCAGGTTGACCAGATCGACTGTGGAGTGAAAACGCACACGCTTGTTATGTTGGGTGATGCCGGCCACTGCCAAGGCAGTAGCGAGGTGCGTTTTACCGGTGCCAGGGCCACCGATGAACACCACATTTTGCGCTGTGTCGGTGAAGGCCAGAGTGGACAGTTCCCTGATCAATCGGACATCGGCGCTGGATACACCGAAGTCGAAGCCAGCCAGGTCACGGTGCATGGGCAGTTTCGCCATGCTCATCTGATGATGCACCGAGCGTACTGCTCGGTCGGCGTGCTCTTGATCAAGGAGATGCTCGATCAGCCATTTCGATGACGCAGTGGAAGATTCGCCTTGTGCGGCCAGCTCTGCCCAGGCATCGGCCATGCCGTGCAGGCGTAAGTCTTTGAGTTCCTCTGTGAGATCACGCATTGCGCACCTCCTCATCCGTGCTGCGCAACCGGTCATAGCGTGCGGTATTGGCAACAGGGGTAACGTTCAGTTGCAGGTTGGTTTCGACCGAGGGTGGTGCTTCACGAGCGGTCAGACGGGCCACGATGTTGAGGATGTGGTCAGCGCTCAGGCTGCCAGACTCCAAAACCAGCTCAACCGCTACGAGAACAGCATCCAGGCCAGCGATGGGCACGGCGGCCAAGACCTGGGTCATAACCCGGTCACCCTGTAGATTCCGCAGCAGCCCGCGCCTGAGCAGGCGTAGTGGCTTAGGCAGATCGGCAAACGGGGCACCATTGCGTAGGGCCCCCGGTTTGCGTTCAATGAGGGGGATGTAGTGTTGCCAGTCGTAGCTGACCTGATCGCGATCAAACAGGCGCTCATGGCTAGCAATCACACCCTCATCGGCAATCACGACGATTCGCGAGGGATAGAGCCGACTGCTGACCCACTGGCCAACACGCTCACAGGGTACTGAATAGCGGTTGCGAGCCACGTTGATCAGACAGGTGCTGGAAACGCGAACCGTGCGTTCTACATATCCGTCGAAAGGCGTCGGCATCGGCATCATTTCGACGCGCTCCAATTCCAAGACTTCTGCGACGGTAAGGCCGTTGTACTGCGGATGAATCAGCTCATGCCAGAGAGCCCGGCAGCGCTGGGCAAGCCAGGCATTCAACTCTTCGAAGCTATGGAAAGTATTGTCGCGGGCGGACAGCCAGATGCGGCGCCGACTGTCTTGGACATTCTTTTCGACGATACCTTTTTCCCAGCCGGACGCTACGTTGCAGAAGTCCGGGTCGAACAGGTAGTGCGAGCACATCACCATGAAGCGAGCATTGACCGTGCGGCCTTTACCCTTGGAGACCTTGTCGACCGCAGTTTTCATGTTGTCGTAGATGCCGCGACGCGGCACGCCACCTAAGGCGGCGAATGAGCGGGTATGGGCATCGAACAGCATTTCATGCCCTTGGCTGGGATAGGCCACTAGCCAGAAAGCTCGGCTGGCACATAGCTTCATGTGCGCGACCTGGACGCGCCTGAAAACACCGCCAACCAGCAGGCCTTCCTCGCTCCAATCGAACTGGAAGGCCTCGCCCAAGGCGAATGCCAACGGCACAAATGCCCGTACCGCCTTGCCTTGCTCTCCGCGCCAATGACGAACGAAGGCAGTGAGCTGGCTGTAGCCGCCGTCATAGCCTTCAGCGCGGATCATGGCCAGCAGCGCCTTGGCACTGCGACGATGTTGCTTGGCCCTTAAGGCATCAGCCCGCAGCGCTTGCTCCAACATCTCGTGAAAGGGACTGAGCTTGTTGAACACGGCTCGACGCTGATAAACCGGCTGTTTGGACTCCGGCGCTCTGACCCATTTTCGGATGGTGTTGCGCGACAGTCCGGTGCGCTTGGCTATCTCATGCAACGACAGCTTGTCGCGGAAATACATCCGCCGAATTTTGCCCATCATTTCCATGCTGATCACCCTGTGTTCTCCTGCTCAAAAATTGAGCAGGTGCAGTGGAACACCTGGGTCAGTTTTCAGTCAGCACAACGGGCGAAACTGGGTCAGTTTTCGGTCAGCGGCAACAAAGAACTTCGCAGTTATGCTCGCAGCCTACGGCATTCGGGGTATCAGCTATCCCATGTTCATCTATGGCTTTGTCGTCTGGATCACCATGGTGGTTTCTCCGGAGCGGATGGCCTCAGCCATGGGCTGGTTTTGGACAATGTTTGCTTTAGGGCTGGGTGTCTTCGGTTCATTCATCCCTAGCATCACTATCCCAATCCTTGGCTACATGGGTACGCTGTGGATGGCGCTCGCCTGGGTAGCATTGTCTGGTGTGGTGTTAGTGTTTTTGAAAATGGGCGTACGGAGCGCTTCGGCGCCCCGAGTGCCGCGCAAAAAGCTCAGCGAGCTCTCCAAAGCCATCACCATCCTTTACTCCAATCGCAACGTCACATTGGCGGTGATTGTCAGGATCATCAATCAGCTATCGCTGTTCGGTTTTGTGGTTTTCATGCCGTTGGTGTTCACGGACGAGTTTGGCTACACCATCGAGCAGTGGCTGCGAATTTGGGCAATGCTCAGCGTCACTGCGGTTTTCACGAACGTCCTGTGGGGCAATGTAGGTGACCGGATCGGCTGGCTGAAAGTTGTCCGCGTTGTCGGCTGTCTGGGATGCGCTGTATCGGCCTTGGCCTTTTTCTACCTGCCAGAAATGTTCAAAGGCAACGTATGGGTAGGAATGGGCGTGTCCGCACTCTTGGGTGTAACCATCTCCGGCTTTGTTCCCATGTCTGCCTTGTTCCCAGCTCTGGAGCCAGAACACAAGGGTGCAGCGGTTTCTGCACACAATCTATCGGCGGGGCTGAGTCACTTCATGGCGCCAGGTCTGGTGGGGGTGATCATGGCACTTTGGGGAGCTGCCGCTGTTGTTTGGACGTTCGCCGGCTTGTATCTCCTGGCTTTCGTCCTGGCTTGCTTCATCAAAGTCGAGCAACCTGGTCTTACCCGACCCGATCAAAAAGCTTCGCTTCGCACGCAGGCAGCCCATTGATCCTGAGATTGAGGTCGGCCCCTTTTCGTGTCTGACCTCGATCCCTTGAGGCGCTGCTATCTCGCCTAGGCAGACTCCTGCTTCGGCATGACTGCTTCCATGATGATTCATTATGAAGACTATGACAGTTGAACCCTGCACCTTGATGATCTTTGGTGCACTGGGCGACCTCGCCCTGCGAAAGCTATTCCCTGCGCTCTACCAGCTGGATCGTGCCGCCTTGCTTTGTGCTGGAATCCGCGTGCTCGCCTTGGATTCCAGTGCAGGAGAGGGGCTAGTTCAGGTCAACCGGATCGTTGAGCAACTACGTAAACACGTGCCTTTGCACGAGCAAGACGAAGAAGTCATTGGGCGCTTGGTGGATCGCATTGCGTATCAGTGCCTGGATTTCACTCAGCAGCACGACTATGGACAGTTGGCAGAACGACTAGGTGAGGGTGGTCAGTTGATCGCCTACTTCGCCACGCCGGCATTCTTGTACGGTGGAATCTGTGCAGGGTTGGCAAGCGCCGGGCTCGCCGAGCGTACCAGGGTAGTCTTGGAGAAACCGATCGGTCACGACCTCGCATCCTCTCGCGTTGTCAACGAGGCGGTCGCGAAATTTTTCCCCGAGGATCGTACCTATCGGATAGACCATTACCTGGGCAAAGAAACTGTGCAGAACCTCGTGGCTTTGCGGTTTGCCAATAGCTTGTTTGAGACCCAGTGGAATCAACACCACATTTCGCATGTCGAGATCACCGTGGCCGAGGAGGTCGGTATTGAGGGGCGTTGGGGCTATTTCGACAAAGCCGGGCAGTTGCGGGACATGCTCCAGAATCATCTTCTCCAGCTACTGTGCCTGATCGCCATGGATCCCCCGAGCGACCTATCCGCAGACAGCATTCGGGACGGAAAAGTGAAAGTACTCAAAGCGCTGGTTCCAATTGGGCTTGCGCAGTTGAGCGACAGCGTCGTTTGTGGGCAGTACGTTGCAGGTAATTCGTTGGGGCGAGTTTTGCCGGGCTACCTGGAAGAAGAGAATGCGAATGCTCAGAGCGATACTGAGACATTCGTTGCGATGCGAGTTGAGGTGCGAAATTGGCGATGGGCAGGTATGCCGTTTTACCTGCGGACGGGTAAGCGGATGTCAGAGAAGCAGTCACAGATTGTCCTCCATTTCAAAGCACCACCTCACTACATCTTCGCTCCCGCTCAGCGCCCTCTGGTGGGTAACAAGCTCATCATCCGCCTGCAGCCGAACGAAAGCATCGAGCTTCAGGTAATGACCAAGGAGCAAGGTCTGGACAGAGGGATGCAACTGCGAGGAGGGCCGCTTCAGTTGAATCTAGCCAGCGCTCCGGGTCGCAATCGAATCCCTGACGCCTACGAGCGGCTGCTTCTGGAGGTCATGCAGGGCAACCAAAATCTGTTTGTACGCAAGGATGAGATTGAACATGCCTGGACATGGTGCGACCAGCTGATTTCTGGATGGCAGCAACAGGGCGATCGCCCTAGGCCATACCAGGCCGGTAGCTGGGGGCCATCCGCAAGCATAGCCATGATGGCAAGAGATGGGCGCAGCTGGTACGGCGACTTCTAGATCAAGGCAAGGAATCGATTTCGAATGGCCCATGCTCAGCATGGCGCTATCTGTCTCCGCGAAGGAAGCTATAACCATGTTCCAACAGCATCATGTTCCAGACGTTACTTCTCTGTCCGCCTGGCAAGCGCTCACCCACCATCGTGCGGCAATGGATGGCTTCAGGATGCGCGAAGCCTTCAGTGCCGACCCGGGGCGATTCTCAGAGTTTTCACTTTCCAGCTGCGGCCTGTTCTTGGACTACTCGAAAAACTTGATCTCCGCCGAGACAAGGAAGCTGTTAGTCAAGCTTGCGCGAGAGACAGGCGTGAGCGAAGCGATCCAGCAGGTAGTCCGGGGGGAGCAGTTCAACCAGTCGGAGAAACGCCCAGTTCTTCACACCGCATTACGTCGGCCGGTTGGAGAGGTTTTGGAAGTCGGCGGGCATAACGTCATGCATGACGTCCATGGTGCACTCGCGCAGATGACCGACATCGTCGGTCGCATTCATCATCAGCTCTGGCGCGGGTACAGTGATAAAGCTATCACCGATGTGGTGAACATCGGCATTGGCGGATCCTACTTAGGGCCGCAACTGGTCTCTGAGGCGCTCCTACCGTACACACATCAGTCAGGCGTGCGGTGCCACTACCTGGCGAACATCGATGGCAGTGAGTTCTGTGAGCTCACCGCGCGGCTCAATCCTGAAACCACGCTCTTCATCATCTCCAGCAAGACTTTTGGCACCCTGGAAACCCTGAAAAATGCCCAAGCCGCGCGCGAATGGTATCTGGCGAAAGGAGGGAGTAGTGAGCGGCTGTATCGGCATTTCATTGCCGTCACCAGTAACCGCCAGGCGGCGGTCGATTTTGGCATCCGCGAGAAAAACGTCTTTCCGATGTGGGATTGGGTAGGGGGCCGTTACTCGCTGTGGTCGTCAATAGGGCTACCCATTGCGCTCGCAATTGGGATGTCGAATTTCAAGGATATGCTGGGGGGGGCCTACGCAATGGATCGGCATTTCCAGGAGGCGCCATTCGAGGAGAACATGCCGGTCATCCTCGCGATGCTGGGCATCTGGTATCACAATTTTTGGGGCGCCCAGACCTACGCCTTCCTGCCTTATGACCACTACCTGCGAAATTTTGTGAAGCACCTCCAGCAACTGGATATGGAGTCGAATGGAAAGAGCGTCCAGCGTGACGGTCGGCCCGTTACCTGCACAACTGGCCCTGTGATCTGGGGAGGTGTTGGAGGTAACGGGCAGCATGCTTACCATCAGCTCTTGCACCAAGGCACGCCTCTTATTCCTGCGGACTTCATCGTTCCAGTGGTGAGTCACAATCCCGTTGCAGATCACCAGCAATGGCTATACGCCAATTGTTTGTCCCAGAGCCAGGCACTGATGGTTGGCAAGACTCACGCCGAGGCCGAAGCTGAATTGCGAGCGAAGGGGATGACAGAGGGTGAGGTGCAACGGCTTGCCCCTCACAAAGTAATTCCTGGCAACCGCCCGAGTAACACGCTGGTCATGGACATGATCAGCCCGAATCGGCTCGGTGCCCTAGTGGCGCTCTATGAGCACAAGGTATTCGTCCAGGGTGTGGTATGGGGGATCAACTCCTTTGACCAATGGGGAGTGGAATTGGGCAAAGAGCTTGGCAAGAACGTCTATGAACAATTACTAGGTCAAGGCGCAGAGCCCGGTGATGACGCATCCACAGCAGGCCTTGTAGCTTATTTCCGCAATCGTCATCGCGGCTGACACAGCGTGGGCGTGCATTCTTTGTCATGAACCACGAACTGGCCCCCTTGCGGGCCAGTTTGCGCCTGCGCACATGAACTACTGCTTGTAGTACGTGTCCTTTTTTACGATTTTCCCATTTGCAAATTCCCACAGATCGCAACCAAGCGTGTTGAGCTTGCTCCCATCTGGAAGATTGGCGACGACCCGGAACTCTGATACGGCTTTGCTGCCGTTAACCCAGGTTTCCCCATCCACCCACTGGATATCTGGGCAGGCCGTGAACCGCGATCGCAGTGCGGCCTCAATGCTTTCTTTACCTTTGAAACTTGATCCACGACCTTGGTTGCCACTTGCGCTGACCATCTCACCATCATCACTGAAATAAGTGAGAATTTTTTCGATGTCGTGCCGATTAAATGCTTCAACGATCTCATCAATCAAAGCAACGGTAATACCAGTCATGCAACCTCCGAATGTATTGAAATGCAGTGTGCCCGCCACTTGGAGTGGCGGGCTTGGCGCTTAATTAGATCTGAGGGGTAGTGTGCTCTTCAGGCTGGAAGGTTTTCTCTGAGTGGTCATAGCCGCCTTTGCCAGAAGGGATAACAATGATCCGAGTAACAATCAGGAAAACAAGGCTTGCTACGCCAGCGGCCAGAACAGAGGCTGGAACCAGCGGGTAAGGGTAGTTGGACGTGTAGGTAAGCGGGTTCAGGACGTAAATGTAGGTGGCAATACCAGCAATCATGCCAAGCACAGCGGCTGGATTGAAGCCTTTCCAGTATCGGTAGCTGGGCTCGCTTTCGTCAAACAGGCCTCGAACATTGATCTTGCCCCGACGCAGCAAGTAGTAGTCAATGATTTGAATGCCACACAGCGGCGCGAACCCTACGCTAATGAATGCTAAGAAGGTGGAGAAGTTGCTGAAGAACAAATTAGGAATGGCTAGGCCAATAACGGCTATAGGTGTAATCACCACCAGCAGCAAGACCTTCCATGAGATTTGCTCCAATTTTTTGTAGTGCCGCAGCCCCAGGGCCGAGCAGTAGATACCCGCTACGGCGGTGCCCAGGTTCGCAGCGGTCACAAACGCAAGGGAAATGATCGCATAGGTTGGCCCGCCCACCGTGCGTAACCATTCCGAAGGATCCGATACCTTGAGCACGAGAACGCCCGCAACACCAATCAAGCTCAGCGCGGCAACCGATCCGCCCAGGCCAATCAACGCTGGTACGGCAGCTTTTCTTCCATTAGGAACCATCCGTGACATGGCGCCAACGTAGGGCCACCAAGACAGAGACGACGCGATGCCGAGCTCCAGGCCTGTCACAAAGTTCCACAGCGGATCGGGGGAGGCGTACACAGGCTTGGCCAGGGACAGGTCTTCCCAACGCTCGTTGACAATGATGTAAAGCATCCATATGCCGACGAACACGTGAGCGACGAGAATCTTGGCGACTCTGTCGACCCCACCAGAGCCTTTTATCAGTAAGAGCATGACCAGCACACAGGCGAACAAGGTTGCGCAAGGTTCAATGATTCCACTCTGATCCGGCGTAGCAAGACCGACCGCGACAAAGAACTGAGCCGCCGACTTCCCAAAGAAAATGAGCAGCAAGCAGTTCCAGCCAAGGATCGAAAGGAATTGCAAAGTTGCAGGGATTATCCAACCCCTAGAGCCAAACGCCGGCTTGCTGGATGCGATCGAGTCAACACCAAATCGACAACAGATGGGTAAGGCTGCGAGCACAGTGATCAACATCCCAAACATACAGCCAGCAGTGAGTGCTGCGAAGCCCTGCTTGAAATTCAGATAATAGCCAACGTATTCGCCAATGATGTAGCACCAGGTTGCTGCGCCCGCCGTCGTGAGAGCAATCAACAGCTGCCAACTGCCCCAGACTCGCTCAGCGGGTAGTAAAGGCCATGCGGATGTGTCCGCAGCAACGTCTAACGTATGTTGCTTGCTCATGCCCACCCCCACGCTGCAACGGCTGCGGGGAATACTACGCCCAACGCAACGAGCCAAAACCATGCAACGGAATCAAAATCCGATCCTTGATTTTGCTCTTGCTCCAGCAAACTAATTCTTCTTTCGAGTTCGATCGGTAATGCACGCATTTCTAAATCTCCTGCAACCTTTTCTTGTGAGAGCCGACCATTACTGGTCGGCCGAATTGGCAGTTAACAGGTAAGGTTAAGAGCCGTACGTCCTTGTGTGAGTACGTATTCCACTTTTATTTTTCTAAGATCATCTACGGGAACTTCAAACGGATCTTGGTCAAGCGCGATAATGTCGGCAAGTTTGCCTGGAGTGATACTTCCTCTGATATCGTCTTCGCCCATGGTCGCAGCGGCATCAAGGGTATGCATGCGAAGGGCCTGTTCCAGCGTGACTGCTTGCTCTGGATCGATGTAGTTACCGGAGTAGGTCTCCCGCTTTACGCAGCACCAGACACTGAAGAGGGGGTTTGTAGCCTCTCGCTCCGAGCCGATCCACACATCAGAGCTACCCGACAGTCGCCATCCTTGAGCAATCAGGTCTTTGAACGGGAAACGTCCAATGCGACCGGTATCACCGAGGTAATCAGGGAAGTACTCCCCGAAGGTGTAGATGAACACCGGCTGGGGTACCGGGATGATGCCGGCTGTTGCCCAGGCCTCCATAGTTTTCTGCCTAGGCATGAAGTTGCCTGCGTGCTCAATCCGCATGCGTGTGCGACCGCTGCTGGCGCCACCCATGGACTGGACTAATTCACACAGCCACTCCTGAGCTCGATCACCGTTCGCGTGGACTGCCAGCTGTAGCCCACTCTTTTGGGACTGCTCGTAGGCACGACGGAAAAAGTACTTAGGAAATGCGATCTCGCCACATTGGCCATTCAGCCCAAGGTATGGGCAGCTGACAGCAGCGCTTTTGGCCGAAAATCCGCCGTCTGCGAAGAGCTTAATGCCTTGCATGCGGATCATGTGCTCGGATGCTTTTAGCTCGAATTTGCTCCGCCAGTTACAGGCATCATCGAGCTCCATGGTGCCCGGAGCCCAGATATAGACGCGCATCGCCACGGGCAGTGTTCCCTCACAGGCCATCTCATCCATGCACTGGATGCCCTCGACGGTCTCAGAGATCTCTCCAATTGTTGTTACGCCGAACCGGGTGAAGTAATCGAACAGACCTTCCTTGAGTGCGCTCTTGAGGGTTGCACGATCGCAGCCAGGGAAGGGGAGTAACGTATCCATTTCCTTGACTACCCCTGTAGGGTCGCCATTGTCGTCGCGCTCGACGATAGGAAGGCCGGTGACGCTGAACTCGGGCGCCACATAATCTCTGTCGATGCCAGCGACTTCCAAAGCCTTGCTGTTGAGTACGGTAATATGCCCCCCGGCGCGTATAGCGATGGGGTGCTCAGTACTGACGGCATCTAATTCGGCTTTGCTCGGTAAACGGCCTTCTTTGAGTTTGCGATCAAAGAACAGGTTGCCTTGGCCAACGATCCATTCGCCTGGAGCACGCTCGTCTCGTGCTTTCGCAAACAAGCTGCAGACGTCAGCGATTGAGGAGCACTCCGGCGCACGGCAATCGATGGTGTTGAAAGTCGTCCTGCACACGACTTCCGCATGAGCATGGACATCTACGAACCCGGGCATGAGGGTGCGATTCCCAAGGTCTGTGACGACAGTGTTCTCAGTGCGGAACTGATCGACCTCATCACGGCGAATCAGCCTCACGATCCTGTCACCTCTGATGATTACCCCTTCAGCCTGCGAGTCAGCATCTGGGCTCATGGTAATCACCTTACCGCCAAGAAGGATCCTCTCGGACGGTGCCTCTCTCTCGATCATCGTTACGTCTCCACTGCGGAGGTTCAAAAAGGCTAACGCGAAGGCGGATACCACAGCACTATCCGCCGGTCAGCTACGGAAAAAACTTTTTCCAATCTTTTAAATTCCGCTTTTGTTTTTTTTCTTAACGAGATGCTACATAATCAGCAACGAAAGGGGATGTCAATGTCTTTTTCCCCTGTCGGTCGGCGTGCTGCCGAGCGACAGCACTGCACGACCAGCTGATGGAGCCGACACGATGAAAATTCCGGTCACGGTACTGACGGGCTATCTGGGAGCGGGCAAGACCACCTTGTTGAGGAAGATGCTTGCGGATCCCAGGGGGAGGCGTTACGCCGTTATCGTCAACGAGTTCGCTGAGCTTGGGATCGACTCCGAATTAATCGAGAGCAGGGACGAGCAGGTCATCCAATTGAGCAATGGTTGTTTGTGTTGCTCAGTGAGGGGGGATCTCTTGTCGAGCCTGGAAGCCCTGCTCGAAAAGGGTGGCTTCGATGCGTTGATCATCGAGACAACGGGCCTCGCGAATCCTGCGCCGATTGCACAAACCTTCATGCTTGACGATGACCTGAACGATGAGCTGGTGCTTGACGCGGTGGTCTGTGTAGTCGATGGCGCCCACATCCAAGGCTACTGGAAACGCCATCCGGAAATCGTCCAGCAGCTTGCCTTCGCTGACGTCGTGCTACTGAACAAGATTGAGCAGCTTTGTGATGACGACGCTGAATCCGTTGATGCCCTGCTTCGCAAACTCAGTCCTTCAGCCAAGCAGTTTAGAACGAGCCATTGCGCGGTCGACGTGGGATCACTGTCTGGCTTCAGCGCATACAGCTTGAAGGATCTGGAAATCACAGGTGCTGACCACCGGTTTCCTGTGCTGCTGCATCGTCACGATCAGCATGTCGTGAGCGTGTCTCTGACCACTGACAAGGAGGTGGTGCCAGACCGATTCATGGGGTTCATACAGGCCTTGCAGCGCGAGTACGGAGAGGATCTGTTGCGATACAAGGGGGTTCTAGCGCTGACCCACGAGCCTCGCAGGTTTGTGTTCCAAGGCGTGCAGGCGATGGCTGACGGCGACGTTCAGCGGCGCTGGCATGACGATGAGCCACGCACCAGCAAACTCGTCTTCATTGGTCGAAACCTTGATTCCGACGCCTTGCGCAGCTCTTTCGAAGCCTGCCTGCAGTAGCACAACCCCGATCAATCTCCTAAAACAAGAGCGATAACATGCCATTCAACACAATCGAAGAAATCATTGAGGATGTTCGCCAGGGCAAGCCCGTGCTTTTGGTGGACGACGAAGACCGTGAAAATGAAGGTGATCTGCTGCTCGCGGCGGAGCTGTGCACGCCGGAGATGATCAATTTCATGGCCAGGGAGGCGCGCGGATTGATCTGCCTTACCCTGACTGAAGAGCATTGCACTCGGCTGGAGCTCAAGCAAATGGTGCCGAACAACGGGACGGTGTTCTCCACCGCTTTCACCATGTCGATCGAAGCCGCACAGGGCGTGACGACAGGGATTTCAGCGGCAGACCGTGCTCATACGGTACTAACGGCAGTGCGGCCCGGAGCGAAGGCCAGCGACTTGGTACAGCCTGGCCACATCTTTCCCGTCCAGGCTCGGGATGGTGGTGTACTGACCCGGGCGGGTCACACCGAAGCTGGGTGCGACCTTGCGCGCCTCGCAGGGCTGACTCCCGCATCGGTTATCGTGGAGGTAATGAATGATGACGGGAGCATGGCCCGACGCGCAGACCTGGAGCAGTTTGCTCAGAAGCACGGCATCAAAATTGGGACGATTGCTGATCTCATCCACTATCGATTGGCGACCGAACGTACCGTGGTTCGTATCGGTGAGCGTGAGCTGCCCACGGTTCACGGTAACTTCCGCCTAGTCACCTACGAAGATGTTGTCGAGGGTGGTGTTCACATGGCATTGGTCATGGGTAAGCCGTCTGGCGATGAGCCCGTGCTGGTCAGGGTGCATGTCATTGATCCTCTCTGCGACCTTGTGGGCGCAGATTGCTCTACACCGAGCAGTTGGACGCTCTGGAGTGCGCTAGAGAAAGTAGCCGCTGAAGGAGAGGGTGTAGTGGTGGTCTTGGCCACCCATGAGTCGTCTCAGGAACTACTGGAGCGTGTTCCTCAGCTTTCAAAGCCCAACCGCAAATCTCAGCGCGCCCATTCCCGCACCTATGCCGAGTTGGGCACAGGCGCTCAAATCCTCCAGGATCTGGGCGTACGAAAGCTCAGGAACATGGGGTCTCCAGCCAAGTTCCTCGGGCTGGCTGGGTTTGACTTGGAAGTCGTCGAGGTACTGGCGGGTGAGGTGGAAGCCTAGTACTTGCCCATTCAACGAGGGGGTGGATAATACCCGCACCTGCCCCCTAGACCTGCTGAGTATATGAATACTGCCGATCTGAACGAAGCGCCCGTCATCACACGACTTCAGCCTAAAGGACAAGGCCCGCTTTCAGAGCAGCTGTTGTCCGCCACTGATCGAGAAATCATTGCCCATCTACAGGAGGATGGTCGACGCCCATTTGTCGCCATCGCCCGCGAGTTGGACATCTCAGAGCGCACTGTCCGCAACCGTGTGCATCAGTTGCTGGAGCAGAACGTAATCCAAATCGTTGCGCTGACGGATCCGGCGTCTCTAGGGTATCAAGCAGGTGCATTGGTTGGCATCACTCTGGATCTCTCCTGCTCGGCACCAGAGGTGTCTGAGGCATTGATTGAGATCGCAGATGTCGATTACGTCGTCACGACAACGGGGCGTTTCTCCATCGTTGTTGAGATTATCTGCACCGACATGGCACGCATGCAGCATGTCCTCTTCAAGGAAGTGGCAGTACTGCACGGCGTTAAGGGCATTGAGGTTTTCCCTTACTACAGCGTCTTCTACCAGCGCGCACAATTCTTCGGGCGTCCGCCGGCAGCTCAGCCTCATGGGGTAGTGAGCAAGGAAATGGACGATGTCGACAAGAAGATTGTGCGCGAACTTAGCCACGATGGCCGAGCGCCTTTGAAGAATATCGCTGTAGCCCTGGGCATTTCGGAGTCTCAGGTCAGGGGCCGGCTAAATGTTCTGGTTGAGTCTGGGCTGCTCAATATCATGGCGATCACCAGCCCAATGAACCTTGAAGATCGAGCCCTCGCATGGACGGCTATCACCGTGCGACCTGGCGTTCGGGTCAAGGATGTTGCTGAGCGCTTGCGTGCGATCGAAAAAGTCTCCTACATCACCATCTGTGCGGGCCGATTCGATTTGTTCGTTGAAGTGGTCTGTCCCTCCAGGCATGCCCTGTTCGAGCTCATCGACGATCAATTGCGAATGGTGGAGGGCATCGAGCGGATCGAAAGCTTCCCCTACATCGACCTCCTGTATAAGCGACTAGGCTCCGACAAAATCTGAATCCGAAAAAAAGCCGACCTTCTGGTCGGCTAAAGAGGGTGACGGATTGCCTGAAGAACCCTAAGGCTCTTCAGAGGAGCAACGCACGCTGATCAGTTGCAGTTCGTCCAAACGGTCTTGGTCTGAAGGAATTTCTCGATGCCTTCAGCTCCGTTATCGCGACCATAGCCAGACTGTTTGTATCCACCCCAAGGTGCGGCACAGTCGAAGTTGCCGTAGGTGTTGATCCAGACGGTACCAGCCTGCAGTGCTCCAGCGACCTGGTGGGCCTTGCCCACGTCTCTTGTCCAGACCCCAGCAGAGAGACCAAAGCCGGTATTGTTGGCCCGGGTGGTGAGTTCATCAATGGTCTCGAACGTCTGGATGACCAGCACCGGCCCAAAGATTTCGTCAACTACTACCTCACGGCTATCCGAAGCATTCACCAGAATCGTCGGCTCCAGGAAGTGGCCGTCAGAAAGCGCGCCTCCTGCCTTGTTACCACCCATCACGCATTCGACGCCTTCGGCCTTAGCGCGCTCAACGAATCCGCTAACCCGTGCAAATTGATCGGCGGAAATCAGCGGCCCCAAGGCAGTGTCGGGAGCCAAACCATGCCCAAGCTTGAGCTTGGCGGTTTCTGCCATCACCGTTTCGAGTACGCGCTCGTAAACTTTGCGCTCCACCATCAAGCGAGAGCCCGCTGCGCAGACTTGACCGGAGTAGAAGAAGATTGCCATTGCTGCCGTAGCCGCCGCCTTGTCGAGGTCAGCATCGGCGAAGATCACGTTCGGGTTCTTCCCACCCAGTTCCATCGAGACATGCTTGAGGTCACTGGCGGCAGTTCTGACGATATGCTTACCCACCGCTTCAGAGCCGGTGAACGCGATCTTCGCAACGCCAGGGTGTTCGACAAGAGCCTGGCCTGCGATTTTGCCGAAGCCAGGAAGCACGTTGAGCACACCCGGAGGGAGGCCGGCTTCGATGGCAAGCTTCGCGAGGAATAGTGCCGACAACGGGGTTTGCTCGGCAGGCTTCAGTACGACAGTGCAACCTGCAGCGAGCGCCGGAGCCAGCTTGAAGCAGGCTTGGCACAGGGGGAAGTTCCACGGCACGATGGCAGCAATTACACCCAGCGGTTCGCGTCGGGTATAGACATGCATATCGGGTGCACTGACGGGAATAGTCTGGCCGTGGAGCTTGGTTGGCCAGCCCGCATTGTATCGAAGCGCGCCGATAGCTAGCTCGACGTCCACGGCTCGAATCTGGGCGGCAGGCTTGCCGCTGTCCAGGCTCTCGATCTGGGCCAGATCGTCGCCATGTTTCTCGATGAGGGCTGCAAGCCTATGGATGACCGCTTCGCGGTCTTTAGGCAGCATCTTTGCCCACGGGCCTACAAGTGCACGATTAGCGGAAGCAACAGCAACTTCGACGTCTGCGATACCCGCTTCAGAAACATTTGCTATGAGCTGACTGGTCGCAGGGTCGAAGGTCTGGAAAACCTTCCCTTCACAAGCATCCACGAACTGGTTGTCGATCATCAGCTTCATGGGTTGCTTGAGAAACGCCTGAACGGTAGGGCTCAGGTGCTTCAAAGGATCCAGTGGTAAATTCATGGCAAGGCCTCACTCTAATTGTTAGAAGCTTTCGAATTCGCAGGTGAAGATCCTGCAGCCGCCCGTGGCGAAGCGAGAGACATCCTCAACCGCCGCAATTCCCTCAGGAGATGCCAAGGACTCATCGAGTTCAGCCTGGTTGCGGAAGGTCATAATCGCGACGGTGTGCCACTCCTGTGGCGCGCTGGTCGAGCCACTGATACTGGCTTCGAGGGCGACGAGGTTTGGCATTTTCTTCACGAGTGGAATGTGAACGTCTCGGTAGTGGCGCTCAAACTCAGCTGGGTTTGACGGCAATTCGTAGACCACGACGACCCGCTTCATGGCTGTGCGGCCGCTTGTGGAACGGCGAACATCTTGCGGCGGTGATACAGAAGCGGCATCTGCTGCGTGTTATGCGAAATGTGCCGGATGCAGCCGGTAACGATGAGGTGATCCCCACCGGGGAGAACATCGGCGACTTCACACGCCAGTGTGCACGCCGCGCCCGGGAGTGTTGGCAGACCCAGTTCGCCCGACTTCCACGCGATGCCATCAAACTTGTCGGTGCTCTTGCCGGCGAACAGCATCGCCAGGTGCTCTTGTCCTGCACCCAGCACATGGATCAAAAACGGCTTACCCCGGGTGAGGCATTCCAGTGTCTTCGATTTGCGGTCAAAGCACGCCAACATCATGGGTGGAGTCGCCGAGAGCGAGGAGACAGCAGAGAGGGTGGCACCCACGGGATGGCCTTCGTCATCCCAGGTCGTGATAACTGTGACTGCTGCTGGAAAATCTGCCATCGCCTCCTTGAAAACCTGCAGGTCGATATCTGGCATCTCAAGGGGCTGCTGCAACTGAGCCTGGCTCATTTCGCACCTCCATTGATGGCTGGCATCACCTCGCGACCGATCAGTTCGATCGAGCGCATGATGTCCTCGTGGGGGATGCCATCGATGCGCAACAGTATTTCGTCGATCCCCATCTGCTGAAGCTGACGGATGCGTTTGATGAAGTCATCCGGATCACCAACCATTACCGATGGGGTCTCGGAGATCAGGAAGTCCATGTCGCCTTCATGCTCCAGCAAGCGCAGCATGCGTCCGTCCAGGTACTCGTAAGAGCCCTTCTTACCGAGAGGGGCGTACAGGTCGATGATGAATTTGAAGTAGCTCGTCGTTACGTCACGAGCGATATCCACGGCACGCGCGCGAGTGGTATCACAGAACGCCGTTGCTACGTACAGGCCGGCTTGCTCGGTTCGGCGCGGGACGCTGCTCTTGTGAGTCGCAAGGCCGGAACGGTAGGCGTCGATGCACTCTTGCAGGTAATCGAACCCGAAGTAGTTTTCGAAGCTCAACACGCCAATGCCACGCTCACCTGCGTTGCTGTGCGTCTGGACGCTCGATGCCGAAACGTAAATCGGAGGGTGCGGGGTCTGCAGTGGGCGAGGAACAACGGTGCGCGGCGGAATGTTCCAGATCGGCCCATTGTGCTGGAGCGTCTCATCAGCAAAGGCCTTGATGAGGACTTCCATACCGTCTTCCCACTGCGCACGCGTGGTGCTCGGATCAACGCCGAAAGCTTCCAGCGTGACCAGGTTGTTGGAACGCGCGGTGGCGATCTCGGCCCTGCCGTTCGAGACAATATCCAGCGTAGAAGTGCGCTCAGCCACCAGAATTGGATGGTTCCACTGGAGCATTACTGCGCACATGGTGCGCAGCTTGATGTCTTTGGTCTGGGCTGCAATGGCGGCGTACAGCACTTCAGGCGCCGACACCGTGAATTTTGGTGGGTTGAAGTGCTGCTCTGAGGTGCCCCAGGCATAGAAACCAAGCTTATCGGCCAGGCATGCCTCAGCGATCATTTCCTGATAACGCTGAGCAACGCTCACGCCTTGCATGGTTTCGCCTTCTTGCAACAGGCTGATCTTCATTTTTCGTCTCCCATTGGGCTTTTGTTTTCCGGTTTCAGCAGGCTATACCCAGACGAGAGGCGTATTCAAGCATTATTTTTCACTTTATTGCCGTCTTCCGTTATTTTTACGGCTTGCGATTACCGGAAAAAGCGTCCGAAAGGCTCTGCGTTTCCGGTTTGCCCAGGCGGCAATCGATGAGGCGCGAATTCGAGTGATAGAGGGGGCCGTTAGCCGAAGTGTTGGATCCGGTTGCCTCAGGTGATCCAGTTACCACTGAGAGTCGCCAGCACCCTCAGGGGCAGGACATGTAGGGCAGGCAGGTCGTCCGGGCGAACGAGAGAGAAAACAGGGGGAAGGAGAGGGCATAAGCTGCCCAGGCAAGTCTCACCCGCGAAGAAGTGTCTTTGCACCTAGGCCAACTTGATGAGCTCAGCAGATCAACAGGTCACTTGTGAACTGCGTTCTGGAAGCTTTCCAGAGCCTCCCACAGTCCGCGCATGGTTGGATTGTCATTCTGCACAGCTGAGTAGGAGCGGATCTCCAGCTCCGTGCTCCAAGTGCTGCCACCGACTTGAATCAAACGCCCTCGCGAAAGCTCTTCCTGTACGGCGCTTTGCGGTAGCCAGGCGATGCCATAGCCCTCGACAGCCATGCGCATAAGCAACATGGCCATATCCGCTTCGTAGCAGCGCTCTAATGCGACAGGCACACCTGTACCCGCTATCAGGGTGTCTACGACCTTCCCAAGAAAGGTCGAAGCGGTGTAGGCGAGGTAGGGCACCGGTGCTGAACTGCGGCCTGGAAGCTGGTATTTGGGTCTGCCGTCCGCCGCTGGCGCTGACACCGGCATGAAGGATTCGTGACCCAGGGTTAGGCTTCTGAAGTGCGCAGGATCCAGGAGGATGGGGGCTTGTGGATGGTGATAGGTGATCATCAGGTCACAACTGCCTTCTTCGAGGGCGACCACCGCATCATGGATGTTGGCCGCAACGACGCGCGCGTTGAACTGATCACTGTGAGCTTGGAATTTGGAGAGCCATTTTGGAAGGAACGTCATTGAGAGGCTGTGGCCAGCGGTGATCTGAATCGATCTCCCTGGCATCCGTTCTGCGTCCCTCAGAGCAGACCTCAGTTTCATCAATCCCGCCATCGCTTCTCGACCTTCCTTGCAGAAGGCAACCCCGGCTGTGGTTAGTTGAACTGGATACGTGCTTCGGTCAACCAACTCGACCCCCACCCAGTCCTCCAGTGACCTTATCCGGCGTGACAGCGCGGACTGAGTCACGCTGCGAACCTCAGCAGCCCTGGAGAAATTTTTCCATTCGTCTAACGCCAATAGGTCATATAACCATTTGATTTGCATGGTGAGTTTCTGCTGGGAGAACGTCTCCTTACTCTAGCTGAGCAGACCACTCCGATGTATTCCGAAAGCGCATAGTTTGATCCTGAATCCTCATCAACTCACACCCGGTGCTGCCATAAGATCGAATCCTGGCTGCAGCCATTTGCTGCCGCGTTTCTGCCAAGTCACAACACCAACAACATTGCTTGAGGATTACTTCCGTGAAGAACAACAAGCTTCCGCGCCGTATCGCGGCCGGCATTATTTTAGGCGTTCTGGTCGGTTGGGCCTGTCATGACCTGTCTGCTGATGCAGAGCATGCCAAGCAGCTGGCAGGTTACTTCTCCCTGGTGACCGATATCTTCCTTCGCATGATCAAGATGATCATCGCGCCCCTAGTTTTCGCCACATTGGTTGGCGGCATCGCCAGCATGGGTAGCTCCCGGTCGATTGGCAGGATCGGTCTGCGCGCAATGGCGTGGTTTGTCACTGCTTCGGTGGTTTCTCTGTTCATCGGGATGGCACTCGTCAATATCTTTGAGCCGGGCGTAGGGCTGAACCTCGATGCTTCCCACCCGGCTGCGGTAACTGCGGTAGGCACGGGTGACTTCAGCCTGAAGGCCTTCATCGGCCATGTCTTCCCAAGAAGTATTGCTGAAGCAATGACCAACAACGAGATTCTCCAGATTGTGGTGTTCTCGCTCTTCTTTGGCTTTGGCCTGGCTGCAGTGAAGCGGGCGGGGCACACCAACATCGTCGACAGCATCGACGAGCTGGCTAAGGTGATGTTCAAGATCACCGACTACGTAATGGCTTTTGCACCGATCGGCGTGTTTGCAGCCATCGCTTCTGCCATTACTACCCAGGGTCTGGGTTTGCTCTGGGACTACGGCCGTCTCATCGCTGAGTTCTATATCGGGATTGCTGTGCTGTGGGTGGTTCTGTTTGCAGCGGGTTTCGTGTTCCTCGGCCGCTCGGTCTTTACGCTTGGGAAATTGATCCGCGAGCCAGTGCTGCTTGCCTTTTCCACTGCAAGCAGCGAGTCGGCCTACCCTAAAACCATGGAGGCGCTGGAGAAATTTGGTGCACCCAAGCGGGTCTCTAGCTTCGTCCTGCCGCTGGGCTACTCGTTCAACCTTGATGGCTCGATGATGTATCAGGCGTTCGCCATCATGTTCATTGCCCAGGCCTACAACATTGACCTGAGCTTCACCCAACAGCTGTTGATCCTGCTCACGCTGATGGTCACCAGCAAAGGCATGGCGGGCGTTGCGCGTGCGTCTATCGTCGTCGTGGCCGCCACACTCCCCATGTTCAACCTACCCGAAGCCGGCCTGCTGCTCATCATCGGTATTGACCAGTTCCTGGACATGGCTCGCACCGGTACGAACGTAATCGGGAACAGCATCGCGACTGCAGTGGTGGCGAAATCCGAGCCTGTTGAGGATGAGGAAGACGACGCAACTGTTGCGCGCAGCGATCAACCGCTTCCCGCTGGCCAACCGGCTTCCATCGCCTGAGGATCAAGAAGTGACGAGTCTGAATAAGTCAGCCCCTACACCAGCTTCACCGCGTAAGCTCGGTATCGTTGGAGGGCTTGGTTCGCTCGCGGGTGGCGACCTTTTCTACAAACTGGTTAAGTCCCGAGCTGTCATGGAGAACCAGGCACGCTTCCACTTCCTGTTCGAACAACAGCCCTTCAAGGATGTGCTGTTGCCGCTCGATGCGAAGGCCAGCATGACGTCCCGGAAGTTCTACGTGTTTCAGGTGTGCAAATCATTTGAAGAGAGTAGGGTGGATGCGATCGTGCTGCCATGTTTCGCGAGCCATACCTTCCTGGCAGAGGTACAGGAAGAACTGAGCTTGCCGATCATCGACATGATGGACGCATTGGTGCAATCCATCGAGCACGTACTCAAGCCTGGCGGCAAAGTAGGGGTGATTGCTTCAGACTTCGTTCGCAATTCCGGCCTGTTTGAGTCACGCCTTGGCGGGCAGTACGAGGTCGTTTACCCCTCCGATGAAGCCCAGGTGGAGCTGATGACGTCCATGTATGGAACTGCCGGCATCAAGGATGGACACCTGGACGGGGTAGCTCTGGAGGGTGTCTACCGGGCATGTTTGTCACTTCAAGAGCAGGGGGTGAGCCTGATTGCTCCGGGCATGACGGAGCTGTCACTGGTCGCCCAGGATCTGCAGCGTCGTGGCCTGCCGGTACTGGATATCAACGAGATCTACGCGAGCTTCGCTACCGCAGAACCAGGTTCATCGCCTACGCCGGCGTTCAAGTTAGGAATAGTTGGCGGCGTGGGCCCAGCGGCCACGGTGGATTTCATGGGGAAGGTTGTGGCAGCAACGCCCGCTGGCCGCGATCAGGATCACATCAAGATGGTGGTCGAACAGAATCCGCAAATCCCAGACCGCACGGCCAATCTTCTGCGAGAGGAAACGGATCCGACGATGGCCATGTATTCCACCTGCAAGCGTCTTGAGAGTGCAGGTGCCCATGCGATCGCCATACCCTGCAACACCGCGCATGCTTTCGTTGATCGCATCCAGCCGCACCTGAGGATCCCGATCGTGAACATGCTGATGGAGACCGCCAGATGGATTTCTCAGCGCTACGGTAGGAATAAGGTGGTCGGTTTGCTGGCAACCTCCGGCACCGTACAAAGCCGTGTGTACCACGATGCGGCGCATCAGGCAGGGCTAACGATCATTACTCCTGGAGTGGAGTACCAGAGCATGGTCATGGAGTCGATTTATGGTGAGCGAGGGGTCAAGGCGGGACACACCCAAGGGATTTGCAGGACGCAGTTGCTGGTGGCGGCAGAACATCTGGTAGAGCTGGGTGCAGAAGTCTTGATCCTCGGGTGTACTGAATTGCCGCTGATTGAGGCTCATAACGAAGCGTTCGAGGTGGGTGGAAGAACTGTCGCATTGATAGACCCCACCACCATCCTGGCTCAGCGCTGTGTAGCACTCTCATCGGAGCGACCAGCAGACCTGGTCGAGTCGGAGCTGTAGCGCTGGGAAGGGAGCGTTTTACGTCGACTGTGCTGTTGGTACCGGCACAGTCGACGGCATTGATTCAAACGGATGCTCAGGTTGTCGCTCTCTGGCTTCACAAATGGGTTCAGCGCTTAGGATTGGTAGCTCTTTGCGAGGCGTTCAAACACCTGAATGCCCGAAGCAATCACCTGATCGTTGAAGTCGTAATGCGGGTGGTGCAACGGCATGGCATTACCGTCACGATTTGCCCCAAGCCAAAAATAGGCGCCTGGGCACGCCTGCAACATGAAGGCAAAATCCTCTGAGGCCATAGAGGCAGGCCCATTCCATTCGACACGCTCAGCGCCATTCAGCGCGATACCGATGTCCCGTACTCGTGCGGCGCAGTCAGGATCGTTCTTCGTCACAGGGTAGCCTTCGCGGTAGATCACGCTGCCGGTGCCCCCAAAGGACACAGGAAAGGACGTGGCCATGGAGCGGATCATGTTTTCCACTTGCTCACGAACCGACTGATCGAGGCAGCGTACGGTACCTTTTATCGTAGCGGTCTGAGGGATGACGTTGTAAGCACTCCCAGCCTCAACCATCGTGACACTCAACACCACTGAGTCCAGCGGTGAGATGCGCCGGGAGGTTATGGTCTGCAGAGCAGAGATAAGCTGTGCCGCAATCATGACCGGATCGATGCCTTTTTCCGGCATGGCGGCATGAGCTCCAGATCCGCTAATGCAAATTTCAAACGTGTCTTGGGAAGCCATCATCGCGCCGGGATTTACCGCGATTAGCCCTTCCTTCAGGCTGGGCCAGTTATGGAGGCCGTAGACGGCAACCATCGGGAATTTCTCGAAAAGACCATCCTCGATCATTTTTCTCGCTCCGGCGCCCGTTTCTTCCGCCGGCTGGAAAATGAAGTGGACATTGCCTTTGAAGCTCGAGTCACTGCAGAGGTATTTCGCAGTGGCGAGCAGGATCGCAGTATGACCGTCGTGACCGCACGCATGCATACAACCAACATTCTTTGATTTGTAGTCAGGGCTACCTAGCTCCTGTAGGGGCAACGCATCCATATCAGCTCGTAGCCCAATGAACGGGCCGCTACCGCGCGCCAGGGTAGCAACTACACCTGTCCCACCTAAGCCAGTGACAACCGCCAACCCGAAGCTCTCCAACAGCTCAGCGACTACCGTGCTGGTTCGATGTTCCTGGTAACCAAGCTCCGGATGCGCATGGAAATCGTGCCGCCAAGCTCGCGCCTGATCCACGATGTCGCTGAAATTGAAATTATCTGGCATGGGCATATTTCGATCCTTTTGACTCATGTTCATCCGGCGGTGTCACTGGTTGTCAGAGGCGCAGCCTTCTAGCCAGCCACGGCCTTAGCGTTACCTGTTGAAGTTGATGGCCAGAGTGTGTTGGTTACAGAGCGATCCAGGTCGTTTTGAGTGAGGTGTACTTATCCAGGGCATGAAGCGAGAGATCCCTGCCATTACCCGTTTGCTTCACGCCGCCAAACGGAGTTTGAATGCTGACGGCATCTACGGTGTTGACCGATACGGAGCCCACTCTCAGCTGACGTGCGACACGATGGGCGCGGCTGAGGTTTTCGGTGAAAACGGCGGCTCCAAGGCCATACACGGAGTTGTTGGCGATCTGGATCGCCTCGTCCTCGTCGTCGAACTCGATCACAGCCAGTACCGGCCCAAAGACCTCTTCCTGGGCAAGTGTGCTGTCCGGTTGGACTTGGTCGAAGATCGCGGGAGCGATGTAGGTGGTGCCGAGGCCACGATCAGAATCCGAAGTCAGGAGCCGCGCTTCTGATTTCCCGATGGCTATGTAGTCCCGAACCCGATCGGCGTGTTTCGGTTCAACCAGGCAGCCCATGGTCGAAGCAGGGTCAAGCGGGTCACCCGGGACATAGGCTTGCGCTGCAACCAACAATTTCTGAATGAAGGCATCTTTGATGCTGCGGTGTACAAGCAGTCGCGACGTGGCAGAGCACACTTCACCCTGGTTGAACAAAACGCCTTGGGCTGCGAGCTTCGCGGCTTTCTCCAGATCCCCGCAATCCTCAAAGACGATGTTCGCGCTCTTACCGCCGCACTCAAGCCACACAGGTTTCATGTTGGATTCGGACGCATAACGCTGGAAGAACTTTCCGACTTCGGTTGAGCCAGTGAAGGCCACGCAGTCGATGTCAGGATGCCGGCCTATGGCCTGACCTGCGGTCTCTCCAAGCCCTGGTAACACTTGGAACACACCGTCAGGGATGCCCGCACGCTGGGCCAGCTCTGCCAGTTTCAGCGCGGTCAAAGGCGATTGCTCAGCGGGCTTCAGGATGACGCTGTTGCCCGCTGCCAGGGCAGGTGCACATTTCCAGGCGGTCATTTTCAACGGGAAGTTCCACGGCACCACTGCGCCGATGACGCCGAGCGGCTCGCGTGTCACCGTGGCCACTACGTCCTTACCGATTGATGCGACTTCGTCGTAAACCTTGTCGATCGCTTCCGCGTACCACTGGAAAACCTCGGCAGAGGAAGGGACATCCAGATCGTAGGCATCAGTTACCAGCTTGCCCATGTCCATCGATTCCAGCACAGCGAGTTCTGCACGGTGCTCCATGATGAGCTGAGACAGTTTGAGCAGGACACGCTTTCGCTCGGAGGGTGGGCATTCTGACCAGCTACCACGCTCGTAGGCCTCACGAGCGTAAATGACAGCCGCATCAACATCCTCGGTATTGCACGATGCGATATCGGTAATCTTCAAACCTGTCGATGGGTTTATGCACTCGAACGTATAGCCAGAGAGTGATTGAACGAACTTTCCATTCAGGAAGGCTCGATTCTGAATTTTCAAGTTTTTGCTAAGTTCCAACCATTGGGCGTGGGTAAACCGTTCAGGTACAGTCATGTGCCATCCTCTTGAATTTTTTAGGCAGCTTTGTGAAAAGTAAAAAATACTTCTTATTTATTATTGAGGGCTTTCGGTGCTTACGTGCATCGCTCGCCTGGTTTTTCAACTTTCAAAAGCGATGCAAGCCACATGCTGCCCAGATAGAAAGCAGACAGTATCCAGCAAACTCCGCTGAGCCCCAGAGAATCTTGGAAGAGGGTGAACATGAGCGGGCCAAACCACATGCTGACCCCTGCACCGAGGCTTAGGCTCGCGAGCATCGCGCCCTTGTTTTGGGGGGAGATCAGGGGCATCAAGGCGGAGAGTGGAACGAAACCGGATAGCCCGATACCCCAGAATATGCCGTTGATGGCGACAGGCCAGAGGTTGCCCGGGAACCAGAGAGGTAGGTAATAGAAAAGAGGGGTGGTTATCGCACACACCAGCCCACCCATGTACATGATGGTTCTACGGTGGCCGAAGATGTCCCCGAAGAAGCCGGCCACGAGGTTGGCGATAATGTTGCTCATGAAGATGATGCTGAGCAGGTACAGCCATTCTGAAAGGACGAAACCGCCCTGGGCCGTGTAGAAAAACGGCATCACGGGCATGAACCCGTATAGCGACGCAGTGTTGATCATCCGAGTGAGTGAGCCAGCCGCCGCCTTAGGTTGGCGCCAGAGGATGGTCAAGCTGCCTATCAAAATTTTGATTTTGCTCTCGTTACCAGGCTTCAGCGGGCTTCGGCCGGTAGGCTCAGACATGCCCAACAGCGCCAGGAGTCCGCCGGCAGTGACAAGGATGAGGGAAAGCCAAAAGGTATTGATCTCACCGATGCGCGGAATGCTGAAGCTCGCCACCAGAGGTGCGATGGTCATCAGTCCAAGCGTATTGAAGAACCAAAACCAGCCCATGGAAGAGCCCAACATTTTGGTAGGAGCGGCGGCGGCGATCCAGCAGAGAAAACCGTAAGCAAACAGCGGGTAACCAAAGCCCCGTATGCCGTACAGGATCATCATCGCATGGTAATTTAGCGTTGCCAGGCCCAAAGCGATGAATGCTATCTCGAATATGATCCAGATGATGAGGCCTGCCCACATTACCTTGGCTGGCCCATAGCTGTCTGAAAGGGCGCCAGAAAGCCACGCGGAGATGGAAGCGCTTACTCCGTACACGGTGAAGAGAAGAGCAACCTGATTCGGAGTGAAACCGTTTTCTTTCAAAAATGAAGCTAAGAATCCAAGCTCAATGCCATCGCCAACCATGAAGAAAGTGAATCCGATAAAACCCATGAGTAGGGGAGCCGGAATTCCTATGCGATAGACTATCTTGCTGAGTGACGTGTTTGTATTAGTTTTCACGTATTCCACGATGGATCTCCTACCGGCGTCAGGCACCTCAATCGAAGATAGATTGAGGCGCTTCTGAAATATTTATAATTCTGTCGCGGTTCGATCTACGATTACGATTTTCGTAGCGGCAAGGTATCCATCGCTAGAAGTGTGTCCTCGTAGGATCGTATGCCGGCATCCGAGCCGAGTCCCGTCGCAACCAGGGCGCCGCACGTTGTCGCGAACCTGGCACATCCTTCAAGATCCATCCCTTTCGTCAGGCCGGTGATGAAGCCTGCGCTGTAAGCGTCCCCGCACCCGGTCGTATCACGAACCTGAATTACGTGAGCAGGAACATGGAATCGAATGCCATCTTGAGTGGCAACCAAAGACCCGTCCGCTCCGAGGGAAATGGCTACGACTTTGGCCCCCTTATCCAGGAAGTAGTCGGCGCAGTAGTTCACATCGCTGTTACCGCACAAGACGGCGGCCTCGTCGATGCTGGGCATGAAGTAGTCCACCCAAGGGAGCACGGGCGTTACGAACTGGAGGGTTTCAGCACCAGCCGAAATCAGATCGTAGGTAGTGATCCGACCCAGCTTCTTCGCCGCTTTCATGAACTCAACTGTTGGCGCGCCATCCACCTTGGGCAGGAGACCGGTGCCACCAAAGTGGACGATTCTGGCATCCAATGCCTTGGCTTGTACTTCAGGCGTGAGCTCGAACTCTGTTGAAACGCCACGCACATGGAACACTGGCCGTGACCCATCAGGTCGGATGGTCAAGATGGTCGATGAGGTAGAAATACCCTTGAATCGAGTCATCCCCGAGGTATCGATGTGGTACTTGGCCAAGGTATCCATGATGAAGTCGGCTTTCTCATCATCACCCACAGCCCCCACAGCAATGCAATCGAGCCCCAGCTTGGCTGCATCCACCACGCTGCCACCTGCGGTACCCGCCACGGTAAGGCGAATCTCGTCAATGAAGCAGCAACCGCCACCTGGTGGGATGGATTCAATCGGAACCCCAAGAATGTCGAGGGCGTAGAAACCAGTGAAGCTAGCGTCGTAGTACGCAGGGGTTTGATTATCCATGGTGCTTCTTCTCTTTAAGACCATAGGTGCCCCATTTCTTGAGCACCGCATCGATCTGATCTTTGGTGAGCAAAACTGGCTCTCCGACTTGGAGGCACGCGTGGTACTGACGAGCCAGCACCTCCACTTCGAGCGCAAGCCACAATGCTTTCTTCAGGGTGCTGCCAGTGGCAATCATGCCGTGATTGGCCATCAGGCACGCCTTGCGGTCTTGCAAGGCCGCCAAGGTGTAGTGCGAAAGCTCTTCCGTCCCGTAGGTTGCGTAGGGGACACAGGGAATGGAATCGCCCCCGGCAGCAGCGATCATGTAATGAACGGGTGGGATGGGCTTGTTCAGAATCGCCAGCGTCGTGCAGTAGATGGGGTGCGCGTGCACCACTGCGTTCACGTCCTTCAGCTCCCGAAGAATGTCCAGGTGGAACCGCCACTCGCTGGAGGGTTCCATGCCACGACTGGCAGTCCATTCGCCGTTCATTTTCATTTCAACGATGTCACCTGGCTGCATCACATCGTAGGGAATGCCGGAAGGAGAGATCAGCATTACGTCGCCGTAGCGGACGCTGACATTGCCTGAAGTGCCCTGATTGATGCCCAGGGCCGTCATCTCTCGGCACGCTTCCACGACTGCCTCTCGGGCCTGCCAGATATTTTCAAATTCCATATCTTGCTCCAGGAAGCTGTTACCAGGCGGTGTAGCCACCGTCGACCGAGAGGATTGCCCCAGTGATGTAGCTGGCAGCATCCGATGCCAAGAACAGCGCAGCGCTCGCCACTTCAGCTGGATCGCCACAGCGGTTCATCGGGGTGCAGTCCAGCCACTTTTCAAAAAGCTCAGGATTGCTGCGTGCCTGGAGGGTCATATCGGTGGCGATGTAGCCTGGCGCTAGCGCATTGACCCGAATGCCATCGTTTACCCACTCACAGGCCAGTGACTTGGTCATCATGTGCACCGCAGCCTTGCTGGCGATGTAGGCGGTACCGGATTGCGGGCGATTGACGATCTCACCGGACATGGAGCCGAGGTTGACGATACTTCCGGATTTTTGCTTGGCCATGATTCGGGCAAATTCCCGGCAGCACCAGAAATTGCCGTTGACGTTGACCTCCATCATCCGTCGCCAATCGTCATCGCTGACCTCGAATGGTGGAGTGATCTTCGAGATGCCGGCGCAGTTCACCAGCACATCCACGCGCCCTGAGCGGGCAGCGATGTCTTCAGCGCAGGTTTTCACGGCGGCTGAGTCCGTGATGTCCAGGCGGTAAAAATGAGCCTTGCTGCCCAGCTGGGACGCCGCAGCATCGCCAACCTGCGGGTCAAGATCCAGTAGCCAAACTGTGGCACCGAATTCGGTCAGCGCTTCCGCGACTGCGAACCCGATGCCTCGGGCCCCACCAGTGATAACAGCTACTTTCCCGGTAAAATCAAACTTAGATTTGTACATCTAATCCACCTTTATTTTTTTGATTGTCTGTTGATTTTGGCGAGCAAGGGCAGGGCGCATCATGGCGATGCACCTCTGCTGAACTCAAGGCAGCGTGATACAGCTCCTCCGCTGCTCAAGGAGAGCTTTGCTGACAAAACGGTTTAGGCTGAGCCTGGGTTGCTGGTCGCGCGGCAGTGCATACGAGGAGCGGTGAAAAACGAAACGATGGTCAAGCCAGGCTACGAGGGCTCCAGGGTTTGAGAGCTGGGCTGAAGCGTGGTCGAGCAGTGAGAGCCTGTACTTTCGCATCGGTGTTCTCCTGGACAAGCCCCAGCGGATGGGGCTACGAGCACCGTGTCACCGGTGCCTTTGGGCTCTGGTTATGACCAGACACGCTCTGGTTATAACCAGGATTTTTGCCGTTGGAAAGCGTTTTTGAAAAAAAATTGTGCTAGGCGGCTATCGGAAGGGCCTAGGCCGATTTCTGCTGGACAAAATCGATTTTTTGAAATATACGCTGCGGTTCTCGGGTGGAAGTGATTGATATGAGAGCATCGGAACAAGACAAGGACGCTGGAGCTATTCACGCTCTGCTGGAGCAGGCGTCTCCAGTAGACAGAACCAGTTCATTGCCGCTTTGGGTTCAGATTAAAGAGCGCCTGCTTGGCGTGATAATGGACGTATCAGTGCAGGCGAACGCTCGACTGCCATCCGAGAACACCTTGTGTGATTTATTGGGAGTATCTCGCCCAATCATTCGAATGGCGTTAGATGCCTTGGTCACACAAGGCTTGATAAGCAAAGTGCCTAGGCAAGGGATTTTTGTTTCTCAAAAACGGCAGGAAGTGGACTACGTTTCCCACAACAAAGGACTTTTTGGCGAAATCGCTAAAGGCTATAGCGTTACCACAAAAGTTCTCCTGGTAGAGCGAGCTAACCCCACGGAAGATGAGGTGAAAAAGCTTCAGCTACCACCTCCAGCCGACGTGTTACGTGTAAGGCGAATCTACTACGTAGATGGTGTAGCAACAGCCGTCTCAACTCTGCGCCTGGCAGGTCATAGAGTGCCTGGCATAGAGGCATGGATAAAGGACAGTGTGTCCGTCTATGGCATTATGCAGGAACGCTTCAGTTTGACCGTCACCGACTCTGAGCGGTGGTTTGAAGCAGTCATGCCAACCAGGGAGGAGGCTGAGCTTTTGGGAATAACCACAGGCCAGCCTTTGATAGGCATTGAGTCGATAGGCCGGACTAAGGACGGGCTACCCATTGAGTACTACAACACCGTCTATTCAACGACTAAGAGCCGGCTGCGAGTGACAGCGGGATAGAGCGGATACTTAGGTTAAGCAGACACGGGCTAGTTGCATTTGTTCAGAGGCGTTGCCGCTGCTGCCACCTTCAATGGACTGCAACGGCGTCTCAGATATCCTTCCGATAAGGAATTGATCATATCCACCGTGCTTCAGGTGTTTTTTTCCCTCCCCCTTGTTCTTGCGCATCGCCCCGTCGACGCAAATTTTTTGTTACGTTTGCAGCCTGCGCCCTTCGTAGTAACTGCCTGGCAAGGCGTATGACCCTCTGCTAGCTTTTTGCCACGACCAACGTCCAGGAGTGGGCTAGATGCAGGCGCAGGTGGATATCCGTTCATGGCTTCTTAAGCAAAATGACTGGCTTCAGGAGGCAGCAGACCGGCTGCTGAAGAAGGGCGAAATTGATGCACTCGATGTCGCGGATCTCACCGCGCTGATCAAAACACCAGCCGGTAGTAAGCCGTCATCACATCGCACGTTTGCCGAGTTAAGTCACCGCCATACCGTCCAGGATGAGCTGAGGCTCATCCAGATTGGCGAGGTTGCAGGCATCGAGAACCTGGAGCCTCGCAGGCCTCTGGAGTTCGGCTCGCACAACCTCTCTGTTATCTATGGGCACAACGGATCAGGCAAATCCAGCTACACCCGCATCCTGAAAAAGCTTTCAGGAAAACCCAGAGCTGCTGAGCTCAAAGCCAATGTCTTTAAAGCGGCCCCTCCAGCGAGTAGGTGCCAGGTCACCTCTGAGCTGAACGGCCAACAAAGCGCGCACGAATGGCACGTTGGCCAGCCCCTAATCGAAGCGCTGCGCAATATCGACATTTTCGACAGCGACGAGGCGAGCCACTACCTGACAGCTGAAAGCGCTGCCACCTACATCCCGTCTATCGTCGGCTTGTTCGAAAAGCTCGCCGTCGTCGTAGAGCAGGTGAGGGATGCCCTAGCAGCCGAGCAATCCAAGCTGGTTACAACCTTGCCCCAGATGCCTGCCATTTATGACGGCACGCCAGGTAAGCGTTTTTACGAGAGCTTGGGGGCAGTGACGCCAACCGTGTTGAATGAGGCATTGACCTGGAAGCCAGAAGAGGAGAGCCAGCTTACTGCCTTGATTGAGCGCTTGAAGGCAGAAGATCCAGGTGCTTTGGCTGTTCAGCGGCGACGCACCAAGGCGGAATTGCAGAAAGTTATCAGCGCGCTGAGTGGTGGCGCCGAAGCCTATTCTGACCAAAGCCTTAATGCGATCAGGGGGCTCAGGCAATCAGCCCAAGAAAAACGGCAGACCGCACTCGAAGGGGCCAAGATCAAGACAGCAGAGCTCGAAGGTGTGGGGTTACCTACGTGGAAGGCCATGTGGGAGGCTGCACGCGCGTTCTCAGCCTCGCCGTATCCGCACGATCAGTTTCCGGTCACCCATGACCAGGCGCGCTGTCCTTTATGTCATCAAACGCTGGATGAGCAGGCACAGCATCGACTTCAAGAGTTTGAGGCCTTCGTCCAGGGCAAGCTGGAAACAGATGCCAAAAACGCAGAATCGCTGTACGACAAGGCCTTAGAGCAGCTGTCGAAGATTCCGACAGAGCAAGAGATCACCACTCAATGCGAAGCAGCTGGACTGGGCTCTAAGGAGTGGTCTGAGTACCTCAAGGCGTTTTGGCTAACAGCATCACAAGCCCGGGCCGCACTGCATGCCCATGAAGCTGTGCATCCAGCACAACCAGTTGCCCCTCAGGCCGAAACAATCGCGTCGCTTACGGATTGCGCAGGGCGCCTTGACGACGAGGCTGCTCAGTACGAAGCGGATGCTGTGCAGTTCGATAGGGCACAGGCGAGTAAGGAAAAACTGGGTCTGGAGGCGCGCAAGTGGATTACCGAGCAGGCAGTTGCTGTGCGTGCAGAGGTCGACCGGCTGAAAAAATCGAAGGCCTATGATGCTTGGAAGGCACTCACCAGCTCGCGGGCGATTTCCACCAAGGCAGCTGAGGTGACCCAGGCGGTAGTGACTGAAGCGTATGTCGGGCGCTTCAATCAGGAGCTGCGTGCGCTTGGTGCACACCGTATCCAGGTCGAGTTAATCAAAACCAGAGCGCGAAATGGTGTGGTGTTGCACCAGGTTCGACTCAAAGGTGCTCAAGACGCGCGCACCCAGCCTCAGGGAGTATTGAGCGAGGGAGAGCGCCGCATTATCTCACTCGCGGCGTTTTTGGCGGACGTGTGCGAGAAGCCAGGGGCAGCTCCCTTTGTTTTTGACGATCCTATTTCTTCTCTTGATCACGAGTTCGAATGGGCTGTCGCTTGTCGTCTGGTGGCGCTGGCGCAAACAAGACAGGTCATAGTCCTCACGCACCGACTGTCGTTGTACGGGATCTTGGAAGACCTGGCTCGCAAGGTCAGCGATGACTGGAAGTCCAAGCATTACCGCGCTATGCGAATCGAATCTTACGGCGGAGTTGCCGGCCACCCGTCTGACCAGGATGTATGGAATGCGTCGACCAAGAAGGCGAACAACATCTTGCTGACCCGGCTTACGGAAGCAAGAAAGGCCGGTGATGTCGGTGGCGCCGACGCGTACCGGGCCTTGGCGCAGGGAATTTGCAGCGAGTTTCGTAAACTCGTTGAGCGATCGGTTGAGGAAGACTTGCTCAACAAGGTCGTGCTCAGGCACCGGCGGGGAATCCAGACCGATGGCCGACTCCGAGCTATCCAGGGTATCCAGCTGGAGGACTGCAGGCTGATCGATGAGTTGATGACGAAGTACAGTTGTTATGAGCACAGCCAGTCGACTGAAATCCCGATGTTCATTCCTGAGGAGGCTGAGCTGAGGGTTGATCTCGAAGCGTTAAGCGTCTGGCGGGAACAGTTAAGCAAGCGGCGCGACGCTGCGGCATAACAATACCCCCCATGGGGCGCCTTAGGTTTTAGGCGCTCCTTTCCCATAGCCTGCAATATTCTTAGAAGGGCAGCTCAGCCTGCCCTGATCCAATCGCGTTCACAGGATGGCCAGGCCGTCCAGGCCTCCGGCGCGCGACGACTGTATGACCTATGGATTCTGGAGGAGGGCTCAATGCACTGAGCTCTGGCAATCCACCATCACTCGTCAGTGCGCGGATTTCATCGCTCAGCTTTGATATCAGCGTGGTTGTCGGTACGCCAGTGTCTTCGCTCACTGTGAGGGTAAGCAGAGCCAAAGGCGAGAGCTCAAGTCTGTCGCTCAATTGCTCCAACTTGTCCAAGGTGATACTGGACTTACCGCTTTCTAGCTTTGACAGGTATGTCCTGCTCGTCGTGTCGGCGAATCCACGTTGCGTGATGTTTCGCTTGCTGCGTAATGCCCGCAGTACGGTGGCAAATGACGATTTCAGGGGCATGGGATTTTCCTCGCATCCAAACGATCATTGCACATGATTTTTCACCTTCTTCCTCGCCGAGATGACGCCCCACCCCTTAACGGAGATTGATTGCCACTGGTGCGCCCGGGAGCGGATCCGTACCGATGCGGGGCCACATGCGTCGACCTCGACCAGTGGCTAGCGTAGCACTGTTGAAATATACAGTATTCGAATTTATCCTTCGCGGAGAACATTTGTACTCTTGTCACGATGAAGGCCTATGGCGCATGCGCAAACCAAGTGATGACGATCTGCTCGAACCTTTTTTCACTCGTGAGGAGCTGCTTGAGCAGCGTTGTGACCTGCTTGAGTCCGAGCTCGCGGAGCTGGGGGATGAGCTGCAGGCGAGTCGCGAAAAAATATCGACCCTGGTGCTGATGTGGTCAGGTGTTACGTCTGAGTTGAGGGCGGCAGAGGCAGAAATCAGCAAAATGAAGCTCCAGCCTCTCGCTTAGCGATCATGATCGATCTCTCCTGCGTTGTAAGCGGCCAGGCCGCCAAAGGAGCTGCTCGCGTCGACGTACCTCAGCGCAGATTTCATATCCTTCCAGCCGACATAGCTCATAAGGCCTTTAATGTCCCAGCCATTTGCCGATGCCCAGGTTGCAAAGCCACGGCGCATCGAGTGGCTGCTGTATGCCTGCGCAGGTATGTCGGCTTCTTCCAGGATGCGCCTGAGCAGCGGAATCAGGCTGCTCGACTTGAGCCCTTTTTCTGACAGGTTCCCCCATCGATCAAGCTTACGAAAGATCGGGCCCTTGGAAATGCCGGCCACCGTGATCCAATTGATGTATGCATCAACCGGACAAAGCTTTTTAAGGGCAGGGGTGTGGAACGTCGTGCCTTGATGGGCGCGATCCGCTTTGGTGTAGGGGAGGTAAAAAGTGATGCCAATGCCGGCCTCGGCCTGGGTATCCTCGATCTGAAGACGGGCCAGTTCATCACTCCGAAAGCCACGCCAAAAACCGATGAGTAGTAGGGCGGCATCGCGGCGGTACCTCATCAGCGCCCGATAGTCTCCCGACTCGATCGCTTCTCCTGCTTTGCTATTCAGCCAATAGACGGCCTTCTCAAGGTGACGCAACTGAAGCGGCGCAGCCTGCTTCTGTTTGGCCGGGTGCACGACGCGGATGCCCTTGAGCATCTGCCGTACCTGGGGGGCCTTGGTTGGATCGGGGAAGCCCTGGGTGACATGCCATTGGGCAAGCGCTGCCAGGCGCTGACGCAGCGTGCTCAGCGCCAGCGATTCCGCATATTCCGCGAGATAGCGAACGATTCCCTCAGCTGTAGCAGGCAGGAATCCTCCCCATGCCACTTCAAAGTGCTCAATCGCAGCCCGATAGCTTTTGCGCGTGTTTTCGCGCTTGCCTGCCGTCAGGTATCGCTGCGCCTTGTCCATCTGCCATTTCCTGCCATTTGTACCGGGTCTGGAGACGATTCTCGCCGATTCCGGGCTATAAGAACAAATAATCCCCTATTATTTATTCTTGTAAATCCTACATTTTTCAAGATGTAAATTGAGTAAGATGTCACGTAGATACATGACATGTAACCCAGTACGAAATCGTAGGAGAGACCATGGCGCGCGGCGGCATCAACAAGGCATTGGTACAGAAAGCGCGTGCGGCGCTGCTCGCCCGTGGCGTTAATCCGAGCATCGATGCTGTGCGTGTTGAGCTGGGTAATACCGGCTCTAAAACAACGATTTCCCGGTATCTCCAAGAGCTGGAGGCTACCGATACCCGCCCTCAATCTGACCCGAACCGCTTGAGTGATGAGCTCATTGGGATCGTAGATCAGCTATTGAAGCGGTTATTGGAGGAGGGGAATGCTGCCCTGGCGCAGGAGCGCAGTTCGCACGAACAGAGCCAGGCGGCGCTGTACAGGCAGATCGAGGGGCTTGAGGAAGAGCTGAAGCAGGCTCAGCGAGAGGTGGCGAGCCGAGACATCGCGTTGGCGAGCCAGGCTGAGGAACTGAGCACCACGCAATCGTCACTGCAATCAGAACTCACCCGGAACGCGCGCATCAGCCAAAGCTGCACTGATCTTGAATTGCGGGTACAGGAGAAAGACGAGCAGGTTCGCTCCCTGGAAGAAAAGCACGCTCATGCTCGTGATGCTTTGGAGCACTACCGCAACGCGATCAAGGAGCAACGTGAGCAAGACCAGCATCGCCACGAGACTCAGCTCCAGCAACTGCAGCATGAACTGTTGCAGCTTCAGCAGACCCTCATGGTGCGACAGGACGAACTGACCAGACTAAACCGTGACAACGAACGCCTGCTGGGTGAAGCGCGCCAGCAGAGCAAGCTCGCGCATCAGAACCAGGACACACTGAAGCGCTTGGAAGGGGATCTGGGCTTGGCAAACATGGCTGCAGCGCGGGCAGAGGGAGCGAAAGATATGCTCCAGGAGCAGTTGGTGATCGCCAGGAATGCGACAGAGATTGCGAGCGCCGAAGTCGCACAGCTCAGAGCGACTTCGGCTGAGCTCAGCCAGCAACTGACAGACGCCAGGAAAGCTCTGACGGTTGTTCAAGGCACTGAACCTGATGACGGCGATAAGCAAGGGTGAAAAACGAAGGACTTGCTCCGCGCCAAATCGGCCAAACAGGCATCGCAGAAGGCCTGTAAACCTAATTTTTCACTTGTTAACCACCGAGGTTTACAAGTGAAAAAATACGTTTACAAGCCGATATTGTCAGGTCACTGACTGCTCGAAGGGCGACTGCTGCGTGCGCCTCTGATGATCGGAAGCAAACGTCTCTTACCGATCGGCCAAGCGAAGATACCGACGCAACTGCTCCCCTAGTGCCTCGAACACCTGAACGATCCTGTTAACTTTGCGCAGGTCGTTGTGCATTGCGACCCACACGTCTACCTCAAAGCCAAAATCGTGCGGCAGCACATGTATGAGGTCGTGCGATTTTGCTATTTGCGTCGGGCAGAGTCCGAAGCCTAAGCCCGCTTTCAGAGCGGCCAGCTGAGCGAGGTGATGATCAGAGGCGATGGCGAAATGCTGGTCGGCATCGCACAGACCGGCGTCGACAAGCCGACGCAAATCCGCTGAGCGTCTGTCCGGCCCGATCAGGGGCCGCTGGCGCAGCGACATTAGAGAGGCTGGATTACCATAGCGCTCCAGGCACCCGGCACTGGCATGGATGCCAACCCGCAAGCTGCCGACACGCCGCACCGTGATATCAGCTTCATTGGGCCGCATCAGCCGCACCGCAATATCCGATTGCAGCCTGGCGATGTCTTCAAGCGCGTCGCTTATGCTCAACTCAAGTTTGAGCCCGGCGCGTTCGTAATGGAAAGGGCGCAGCAGGTCAGGCAGTACCTCAACGCCAAGCAACTCGCCGCAGGTCAGCCGGACTGTACCGTGATCCATCGACGCTTCAGAGCTGGCCATGCGGTTGAAGGTTTGCGCGGCCAGATCCATGGCCTCCACATGTTCGATCAGGCGCTGCGCTCCGGCAGTGGGTGTCAGCCCTTGAGGTGTGCGGGCGAACAGACTCACACCGAGAGCGTGCTCAAGATGGTCAAGGCGCCGGCGCGCGGTGGCCTGGGCGATACCCAGCAACTTCGCCGCGCCGCTTAGGCTGCCAGAGCGCAACACGGCAAGAAACACACGCTGGCTTTCCCATTCAATGCCGCTCATACATTCTTTGCCAACAGTTGCTCCTAATTTGCTCTTCTGCCCGAGCCCGTGAAAAAGCGATCATTCACCCACATTTTTCCGGGCGTCATTGTAAGGAACTAACGCATGAGAATCACCGGTCAGTGCCGATGTGGGCAAGTCACCATTGAGATCGCGGCGCAGCAATTGCCGCCGCTGTATGCCTGCCACTGCTTGAACTGCCAACGCTGGAGCGGCAGTGCTTTTGGCCTGCACATGCTGAGCGCAGCTTCAATTGTTCAGGTGTTTGGTGAAACGGCGATCTTTAAGCATGAACACCAAGGTCAGACGTCCACCCAACATGCCTGCGGTAAATGCCATACCCGGCTATTCAACGAGACTACGGCAGCGCCCGGCATGCGTGTGGTACGGGCCGGCATCCTGGAAGGCTCTGAACGTTTCGAGCCGATTGCGCATATCTGGACACGGCGCAAGCAGCCATGGCTGGCGCTGCCGAAGACTACCGCGCAATGGGAGGAGAGCCCGACGCCCGAAGCATTTGCTGCCGCGCTAGGGTAAAAGTGCTTGCCCCTGATCGTTGCGGTTGGAAATCCTCGCGGTACAGGTGATCGCGCCCGCTAAAAAGTAGGCGGGCACCATCGCCCTTAACCCTGGATTTTAAATGGTGTGTTCACCCATCGCTGCCTCCGAATCCAGCTTGCTTACCCATCCGATTGAATTTGGACACGGTGCGTGACGCAGATGCAGTTCAAGTCGCTGTTTTCTGCGGGGCGCATAGAGCTCAGGCTGCGGGGGGCTTGCTAGAACTACCCGATGAGGACATTCGGCGACCGGCGCATTTGAACGCCCTTGCCATCCAGAGGCTGTAGTGCAATGCGTCCTAAAGGGAGCGGTCTTCGTTTCGTGATAAGTGGCCCAATGCCTAGACGAGCATCAGACCACACCGGTGGTGGCGTCAGGAGCGATCGTCATCCAGCAACGCTACAGCTCGGACGAAGCCTGCGGACGCATGCCTGATTTTGTAGGGGAAGCATGAGATCCAGAACCCAGATGAAGGGAGTTGCTCCAGGTTCGCCAGCTTTTCCATTTGACCGTAGCCTATGTCACGACCGGCTTTGTGGCCCTCCCAGACAATTGATGCATCCCCAGTCTGTGCGAAGCGCTCGCGGGTAAACTTGAAGGGCGCATCCCAACTCCATGCGTCCGTACCAACGACCCGAACCCCTTTTTCAAGGAGGTATAGAGTGGCATTGCGCCCCATCCCAACACCCGCATCGAGATAGCCAGGCTGCCCAAAAAGGCTTCCGGCGCGGGTATTGATCACTACGATTTCCAGTGGCTGAATCTCGTGATCGATGCGCCTCAATTCAGCCTCTACATCGGCAACGCTCACGACATACCCGTCTGGCAAGTGGCGAAAGTCCAATTTGACGCCTGGCTTCAAGCACCACTCCAGAGGCAGCTCATCGATCCCGTAGGCGGGCTTTCCACCATCCGTTGTCGAGGCATAGTGCCAAGGCGCATCCATGTGCGTACCGCTGTGCGTGGTGATACTTAGCCGTTCTGCTGCCCACGACTCGTTTCCAGGCAAATCTTCCTTGCGAAGCCCTGGGAACATCGCGGCCACCTCTGGCCACCCCTGCTGATGATCCATGTAGTCAATCTTGGGCAGTAGGGGTGGAGGATCCGTATAGGGGTTGTTGTCCAGGCTGACCGAGAGGTCGAGCATGCGAAATTTAGCCAAGTTCATGAGTAGTAATCCCTACTTCCGTGCTCTTGGGGCGAGTGAAGGGTGGGTACTTGCCGAGTGCGTTCCGAATCAGCTGGGCAGCCGAGCGATCATTCCGAAAGCCGAATTCGCGGGCGCGTGTGGCGCGCAGAGGAGGCAGGCTCCCGAACAGCGCCTCAAGCTGGGGGTCTGGATTGAACCGGATGTTTTTACTGTTCTCAGCGCCGAATCGCGATGCAAGAGCCTCAAGGATTTCACTTATGGAGAGCTGCAGAACTGGCAGTTGCCAGATTCGATTCCCCTGAGACTCGCTCAATTCTGCAGCACGGATAAGGTTGTCCACACAGCAGCTTGCCGACATCCACCAGCAGGTTGCTTTAGGTGAAACCGGGCACTCATAGGCTTCGCCAGCCGCATAGGCATGCAGCAAGTCGCTCATGAAGGCGGACTTCAACCCGTTCGGCTCCTGCGGGCGGGCCACGATCCCAGGCAGGCGGACAACGCGTCCGTCCAGCTCACCCCGGCGCACCAGATCTTCGATGCCGATTTCGACCATCCGCTTGTGTGCCGCATAGGACAGTTGCGGATGCGCAGGTTGAGACTCATCCATACGAGCCGGTAAATCCCCTCCATAGACCGCAACGCTGCTCGCATAGACCAGGACAGGAGGGCGCTGGCGGTTTCGGAGTTGCTGGAGCAATTCCAGGCTGGCTTGCAGATTGACCTGGTAGCCGAGATCGTAGTTGGCCTCTGCTGCACCGCCTGGAATGCTGACCAGGTGGAAAACAACATCGATGCCATCCGCTAGTACTCGCCGCAGAAGCGCAGGATTGGTGATGCTCCCTTCATGCCGGCGAAGACGGCTATCGTCAGGAAGGCCATCGGTAGTCTGGTCTACGGCAAGAATGGCTTCGATCTTTTGTCCGCGCAGTTGGCCTTGCTGCAGCAAGCGCTCGACGAGCTCGCGACCGACGAAGCCATTAGCTCCGCTGATCATTACACGCATGGCGCACCTCCTTGCACAATTCGCTGGTCGATCGGCCCGAAGAGTGCGCTACCGTCGGCGCCCTTCGCCTCCATTCGGACACGATCTCCGAAGCGCATAAACGGAGTGATGGGTGCACCGTTAGCAATGGTTTCAATCGCTCGACGCTCAGCGATACACGCTGACCCTACGGAGCGATCGTTGTTGGAGACAGTACCTGACCCTACAAGGGTGCCAGCGCTCAGACGGCGGGTGCGCGCAGCATGAGCAATCAGCTGGTGGAAGCCGAAGTGCATTTCACCCCCGTGCGGGTGTCCGAACCATTCACCATTCCACTCCACGTTCAGAGGCAGATGCACCCGACCATCTCCCCAAGCATCACCCAGTTCGTCTGGAGTCACGGCTACAGGCGCGAAGCTGCTGGAGGGTTTGGCCTGGAGAAAACCAAAACCTGTTTTCATTTCGCGTGGGCCGAGGGCACGCAAGCTGACGTCGTTCAACTGAAGCACTAAGCGGACATGGCGCAACGCCTCGTCTGCAGGGCATCCCATGGGAACATCGTCCAGCAGCACCGCAAACTCACCCTCGAAATCGATGCCGTCCGCTTCAGAGGGAAGCGCAACGTCTTCATTCGGGCCCAGGAAGTCGTCACCCGCACCCTGGTAGATCAACGGAATGGTGTCGGCGTTCTCGATCGGCTCCAGGTTAAATGCTTTCTGCATCAACTTGCCGTGGGTCAGGAAGCACGAACCATCTAACCACTGCCATGCCCTGGGCAGGGGAGCCATCAGTTGATCAAACGTGAGCACGAACGCGTCGGCAGCGTCACCAGAATTCAGCTGGTGGTACAGGGACGCCAGGTGCGCTTCAACATTCGCCCAATTCTCCAGTGCCGCCTGCATTGTGGGCGCTGCCTGCCCTGCGATAACTGCATGCTGCAGATCTCGGGAAACTACAATCAGCGTCCCGTCCCGGGTATCGTCGTTGAGCGTAGCGAGCTTCATCCCAGCAGCTCCTGCAGTTCAGGTGCGTAACGTCCGTCAAGCAGGATGAAGACCATCCGCGACATCTGTTCAGTACGGTTGCTCCAGGCGTGATTGGTGCCGCGCTGGACAACGATGTCACCTCGCTTGAGGTGCACTTCCTCTTCATCCAGCACCAGCCATACCTCGCCCTCAGTGACGATGCCGTAATCGAGCGTCTCGGTGCGGTGCATCAGCTTGTGCTTCGAGTCCGCTTTCCCGGTGCCGGCGTGAGACTCACCAATTTCTGCAAATGCAGCGGCAGCATCTTCGGCACTGACCTGGTTCTGTACGCTATCTGGCGGAATGTCCACGACGCGGATAACGCTGCCCAGCGGGCCAGGGCTCAGTTGAAGTGGCTGAGAGGTCGGGTCATCTGCGTTGTCCAGCGGCGCAGGGGTCGTCGCGCTGTTCCAGACTTCGTAGAAGACGGTGCCTGGCACTGCTTTAAGCGGGAAGTTGTTCGGCGTTGGCGCGCTGCTGGCGACCACCGCAAGGCCTTCACCATTGTGACCGGTTACCACACGCTTGAAAGTAGGAAGGGTTTGCATAGGATCTCCTTTAGTTTCCGTCACCGATGGTTGTGCCACCATCGACAATAATGTTCTGACCACTGATGAATGCGCCGCCCGGCGAGGCCAGCAGCAAGGCAACAGCAGCTACTTCCTCCGGGCGTCCAACACGGCGAAGCGGCGTCAGTGCGAGACGGCGCTGCATAACTTCGGCGTTATCGGTCAGGGGGCGAGCGAATTCGGTTTGAATCACACCGGGGCTGATCGAATTCACCCGAATGTTTTGCGGCCCCCATTCGACCGCCAGGTTGCGGGCGAGCTGCGAGAGGGCCGCTTTGGAAAGGCCATACAGACCGAGCGCTTTGTTCCCGCGCACGCCGGCAATGCTTGACATGAGAATGACGCTGCCACCGCCATGCTCAGCCATGGCGGGCAGTAATCCATTGGTGAGCCAGATAGCACTTCGCAGGTTCACGTTGAGGGTCAATTCCCAGTCTGCATCGCTCGCCGAGCTCATCGCCCCTAAGTGCGGCGCTACGCCGGCATTGCACACCAGGACGTCGATGCGCCCGTAATGCTTGATGGCCTGAGCAGCCAATGCATGCACCTCGTCTTGCTTGCTCAAATCAGCAGCAATCCCAATGGCATCAATCCCCGCATCATTCAATGTCTGGGCGACGCTAGACGTTTCGCTGTGACTTTCACTGCTCACAATTAACTTGGCGCCCGCTCGCCCAAGGGCATAGGCGATCGCAAGGCCTATTCCTCGTGTAGCACCGGTGATAAGCGCCGTTTTGGCACTAAGAGAAAAGAGTTCGTTCATACAGCACCTGTGCCTGAATAATCTGAGCGATGGGCGTCAGTCCTAGGCCGCACACATAGCGTCGCCTGCAACTGACAGCCCACCGAGCCTTTCAAAGTCGCTACGCCCACGGCACTGCCTTGTGCACTTCACTGCAAGGTGGGGTTTGAGTGTGCTTCTGCTCAGGAACAGCAACCGCTGATTTTTCAGGCGAACGCTGAGGCAGTAGGAAATAGGCCAGGGCAGGGAGGAGGATGAGGGCGCCGACCATGTTCCAGATGAACATGAAGGCAAGCAGCACACCCATGTCGGCCTGGAACTTGATCGGAGAGAAGATCCAGGTACCCACACCGATTGCCAGGGTCACCCCCGTCAGCATCACGACCTTCCCTGTGAAGAGCAGTGCTTGGTAGTAGGCTCGGGACAAGCTGGCGCCTTGACGCAGTTGCGCCAGGACGATGCTCATCACATACAGTGCGTAATCGACACCGATGCCGACGCCCAGGGCGATGACGGGGAGGGTGGAGACCTTGACCCCGATCCCCAGTGCCACCATCAAGGCCTCACAAAGAATGGAGGTGAGTACAAGCGGAAGAACTGCGCAAACCACGGCCCTCCAGGAGCGGAATGTCACCAGGCACAGCAAAGTGACCGCGCCGTACACCCACCAGAGCATGTCATGGTTGGCCTTCTTCACAACGATGTTGGTCGCCGCTTCGATCCCTGCACTCCCAGCAGCCATCAGGAATGTCGCGTCCTCCGAGGAGTTGGCCAGGGAGAAGCGCTCCACATTCGAAACCACGTCGGTGAGGGTGTCAGCCTTGTGGTCTTTGAGGTAGGCAAAGACTGTCAGGAGGCTGCAATCATCGTTGTACAAGCCGCGAGGAGCGCCCGCAGTGACCATGTTCAAGGTCGCTTGGTTGTTCACCAGCTCGTACCATTTCGGGTTGCCTTCCGAGAGGCCAACCAGCACACGCCGATTGAGCAGCGCCAACGAGTTTGTCGAATCTACGCCTTCAAGCCCGCGCAATTGCCAATCCAAATCGTCGACTTTCTTGAGGGTGCTGAATGCCGAACATTGCCCCGGTGGAGTCTTGATCATGACCGCAAAGAGGTCACTGCTCGCACCGTAGTGTTGGGTGATGAAGAGGTTGTCCTGGTTGTATCGAGAGTCAGGTCGCAGCTCAGGTGCCCCAGCATCAAGATCGCCGACCTTCAACTGCAGGCTGATCGCGTAGCCTGCGACGGCCATTGCAGCAGCAACGATGACGCAGGCTGTTGCCCAACGTTTGCGGGTGAACAGATCAAGGAAGCGCCATACCGCATGCTTGTCCGCGCCAGACGCCTCAGCCTCTTCTGCACGCAAGCTACGCCGAGCAGCTTTAGGGCTTACGCCGATGTAAGAAAGAACAATGGGCAACAAGATCAGGTTGGTGAAGATGAGTACCGCGACACCAAGGCTCGCAATCACTGCCAAGTCTTGGATCACTTGAATCTTGATGATCATCAGAACCGCGAAACCTACGGCGTCGCACAGCAGGGCGGTCAGGCCAGCCAGGAACAGCCGACGGAACGTGAAGCGTGCAGCCACCAGGCGGTGCATCCCGCGCCCGATGTCTTGCATGATGCCGTTCATTTTCTGCGCGCCATGGCTCATACCGATGGCGAATACAAGAAACGGTACCAACACCGAGTAGGGGTCGAGCTCGTACCCCAGCATCGGAAGCAGACCCAACTGCCATACCACGGCAACCAGCGAACACATGACCACCAGAAAGGTGCTGCGCACGCAGCGGGTGTACCAATAGAGCACTGCAGCGGTGATCAGGATGGCCACGCCGAAGAACACCAGGATCTGCTTCAAACCATCGATCAAATCACCCACGACCTTTGCAAAGCCCGTGATGTGAATCTCAACACCCTGAGACTGGTATTTGGCACGCAGCTGCTCAAGCTCATGAGCAAAGCTGGTGTAGTCCAGTGGCTGACCATCCGGCGTCTGCGCCAGCAGCGGAACATAGACAATGCTGGATCGCTGATCGAAGGCAACCAACTGGCCAATTTCGTTCGAGCGTTCAACGTTTCGTTTCAGCGCCTCCAAGCTCTTGGGCTCACCATCGTAGCCATCAGGGATAACTGGCCCACCTTCGAGACCTTCCTCTGTTACCCCCGTCCAGCGCGTAGACGGTGTCCACAAGGACTTCATGGCAGCGCGGTCGACACCCGGGAGCAGGTAGACCTCATCACTGATCTGCTCAAGGACTTTGAGGTATGTCTTGTCGTAGATGCTGCCCTGGGGATTGGCAACTGCGATGCGCACGGCATTACCCAGGCCCTTGAGTTCGTCGCGGTGCTCCAGGTAATTGACGATGAACGGATGCTCGCGCGGGATCATCTTCTCGAAGCTGGCGTTCAGCGTCAGGCGCGTGGCCTGCCAGCCCAGGAGCAGAGTAGCGGCAATGCAGAGCAACAGTACCAAAGCACGATTGTTGAACAGCGCGCGCTCCAGCAGGGAACCTGAGGCACTATTGAAGTCTTCGAGATTGCCCGAAGGGGGAGCGGAGGAGGTTGGTACATGCATGGCTTAATCCGCGATTTTGGAGAGGGAAGAAGGCGCAACACGTTGTGCTCCGGCTACACCCACAGCAACCAGGTTGCCGTCGGGCGTGGCTGTCACAGCACTGAGCGGAAGTCCTTCAGATACAGCGATGGGTTCAAGCTTCAAATCCTTGAGGCCGCCTTTCAGAACCATGCCGGTCTGATTGGTCAGGAGCAGCTGCTCACCCTCAACGCGAATGGCGTTAAGAGATGCCGGAGCAGGGGTATCGATCGCGTTGAAAGTGGCCCCGTCATCGTCAGAAGAGAAAAGCTTGCCTCGCAGGCCTCCGACGAGAAGTCGTCCGCTGGGCAGAATCGCGGCTGCGAAGTAGCTCCCATCGTAGGAGCCTTGGAGTGCACTGAAGCTGGCGCCGCCATCCGTAGAGCGGAGCAGAAGGCCCTGCTCTCCAGCGATCAGAATCTCGTCGTGGTGGCGAGCCATCGCGTAGTAATGCAATCCACGAGGATTCGGGAGATCCCCCATCTTGGACTGCCAGGTTTTCCCTCCGTCACGGGTAAGCAACGCAAGCCCGTAAGCGCCGACAACGATCCCGTTGTGGGCATCGCTGAAGTTGATCGCCAGAAGGGGCTTGTCAGCGCCATCCGCCGACAAACGCTGAGCGGAGGCAAGGCGCTTGGCGTCTCCAGAATGCTCAGCGGCCTGGAGCTCGATCGCTGCAGCCTGCGTGCCGTCCAGCTGTACTTGCCAGCTCGCCCCAGCGTCCGCGCTATGCAGCACAACGCCGGAGTGACCAACGGCCCAACCATTGGAAGAGTCCACGAACTGCACGCTGGTCAGCGTAGTGCTCACAGGACTTGGAGCTTGCCGCCAGCTCAGGCCGTTATCATCAGACAGCAGTACAACGCCGCGCTCGCCCACGGCAACCAAACGAGCGCCGGCGTGATCGATGTCCAGTAGCACTGCATGCAATGCTTGAGGCCCGAGCACTGAGGCTTGGGAGAGTCCATCATTGGCCCCGGCTGGCGCGACCATCGTGAGTGAGCAGCTTGCAAGCAAGAGCATTCCTGAGACTATCTTTTTCATCTCGTAAAACCTTTCTTGTTCTTATAAGAAGCAGGCGGGGCAAGCGCCCCGCCAGCATCAACGAACTCCTTCGCCCGCCATTGCGTCAGCGGTGAAAACCGAGTCCTTGTATGGCGGCACGATGCGGTACTGCTCGTTCTTGCCTGCGTAAACGTCGCCCACGAACCAGGATCCGGAGAGCAGGTCGTAGAAGCCGTTGGTCAACGAGGTGACGCCTGGGAGGTCAGGCAGGACAACCGGGGAAGTCCACACCACCTTTGCGAGTTGACCACGAGCGTCGTATCGATCACCCAGGACAGCAGTCCAGGTATCTTCATCGAGGTAGTAGGTGCTCTTCGGCATGACGTGGCGCGCGCCGCTTTTCAAGGTCGCTTCAACTACCCAGACGCGGTGGAGCTCCCAACGCACGGCATCAGCTTTCATGTGGTGCGCATCGAGCAGGGCCTCTGGGGACGATGCGGTGAACACCCGGTTCGAGTTGTACGGGATGTACATCTCTTTCTTGCCGACGAGCTTCCAGTCGAAACGGTCAATTCGGCCGTTGAAGACGTACACCTCGTCAAAGCTCATGACGCCAGCAGTGGCTGGGGTAGGGGTGTCGCAGCAGGCATTAGGCAGGCGGCGAACGCGTCGTTGGCCAGGCAGGTAAGTCCAGGCGGCGGAGTTATCGGCATTCAGGTTTTCAAGGCCAGCGATGGCTTCACCGGCGCGCAGTGGAGGGCCATCGTTGGTCATGCGAATCGACCAGAAAACACCTTTCTCCGGACTGAAACCTGGCAGGTACCAAGGCATCTGCAGATCAGCTCGCGAATCGTTGGTCAGCACGTGCTTCCCATCGGCAGTGGTCAGATACTGCGTGAAGCTGGAGTGCCAGGAGGCTCCGCGCCAACGCAGCAGATGGTTCCAGATAGCCTCTGCACCGTTCTGAGGAATTGGGAATGGAATGCCGCCTGCCGCACCCTGAGGCATTGGCCCGGAAGCACCATCCACCAGCTTGCCACTAGTCGCGTTAGCGAAGGTCGCGTCGTAGACCGATTGCGGTGCTGCAGCACTGCGGTGCGTTGGGTAGACGACAACCTTGTAGGAGTCTGGGTACTTTTTCAGCATCGCCTGGATGCCTGGGGTCAACTTGTCTGCGTACTGAGCCATATTCTGGGCAGTAATGGTCAACACAGGCTGATCGCCGGCATACGGATCGCCTCGCTTACCGCCGTCCTTGTAGGCAGCATCGACTTTGGTGAGACCGCCAGTCCAAGCAGGGATGCTGCCATCCGCATTGCCCGCGCGTTCTCCCCCAAGGGGCGTCAGTGTCGATTTCAGTGTGGCCGCTTGGTCAGCCGAAACCGCAGCCATCGACGCATGGGAGAAGAGCAGCGCAGCACTCAAGGCAGTAAGAGCAGCAAGAAACTTTTTATTGTGGTTCATCGAGACATCCTCGGTCAGAAGGTGCGACTGACAGTAAAGGCGATGAAATCGCGGTCTTTTAGCGGCTGTTCAAAGGTGTAGTGGTTGTTTTCGTCCAGGAAAGTGTTTTCTGGGCCGTAGTAATGGGTGTACGTCAAACCCAGGTTCCAGGTGTTCAGGTAGTTGCCCTTGATGCCGATGTTGATATCGCCACCATGGTCAGCGCCAAAGCCGGTACCCAAGGCCCCGGAGGCGCCATTGGTGTAGCTGAAGCCAACAGGCACAGAGACATCCAGGCCTGACAGGAATTGGCGATACATGGGCTCGTACACCACGCGCAGGCTTGTCGCATCGCGATCGGCATTCGGGTCAAATGCGTCCTTGTTTTTGGTGACGCTCATGACCCTGTTCCAGGCGATTTCACCGAGGAACGTCGCCTCTTGAGAAATGAAGTTAGGCTCCATGCTCGACAGCCACGAGATGTTGGCGTGCAGCGTCCGCCCAGTTGCATACAGCGGGTCGGAGTCGTTGTTGATCGCTTCGCCAACTGCCAGCGTGCGCTGACTGGTGGAGGCCAACGGCTGATTCCAGCGAGTGGAAAGCTCACCAGCAATGTTGTAGTTGCCAAGGGTCGTGGAGAAGCTCGCACCGAAGGCTTCAATACCCTCTGGATAAACCCAGTAGTACTCACCCGCTTTGCCTGACTGCGGGTTGAGGTTGGCGAAGTCTGGGCGAACGTTCAGTTGCGGACTCTTGTCGTGGAATCGAATGGCATAAAGGCCCCAGTCCACCGACTCGGTTCTCCAGCGAAGCTGAATACCGCCTTGCCCGGAGTCCTTAGCCTCCTTGTCGTTCCCATGGTAGAAGGCCAGTGGCTGAGCACCAGGGAACAGGGGCGCGCCAATGAACATGCGCTCATTGCCGTCGCCAAAGTTGTCGGAGCTGGAGAAATAGCTTCCTGCGCCAGGCAGGCGGTTCGCTTCCCACTCGAATTGGTAGTAAGCGCCAATGGACACATCTGGCGTCAGCTGGAGCTGCCCGGATATCTGCTGAACAGGACGGATCAGCTCTTTGAATTGGGTGTTCGGTACCGAAAGACCCTTCACAACGTCAATTGGCGCCATGCCGCCGGCGATACCGTTCATGCCGTAGAAGAGGCTCTCGCCCCATTGCATGGCGTACTGACCGACACGCCCAGTTACTGGCATGTCGCCTATTTCAGTTTTGCCGAAGATGAATGCATCGAGCAGCTCACCTTTACGCCCGTGCAGAGTACGGGTGTCGTCGGTGAAAGCGTCATACCTTACTGAATAGCTGTTCGAGCGCGTGGGGTCGTTATTGTCATTGCCCTGGTTGTAGACATCGTCATACCAAGCAGCGCCACTCACACGTGCGCCGAAATTTTGGTAGGTGATATCCATCTCAGACAGGAGATCAAGGCGATTGGAGATCAGGCCTTTGTTGAAGTTGCGATCACCGTCATCCTGGTTCAACGCGGTTTGACCTTCAGTCAGCTTGTCGCTCTGACTCTTGGTACGCCAGGCTGCACTGTATTTCAGGGTATTGTCCCAACGCACCCGAAGATCGGGGTTGCCAGTTTCAATTTCAAACGCATGTACATCAGGAAGACCAGCCGTAATTGCGAGGAAAGATGTGGCCAGTGCGAGCGGCTTGAGGGGCGGTAATTTTTTCTGGGGCGAGCGATTGCAAGACAGCATTTAAGTCACCTCATTATTGTTCTTGTTTGTCAGTGTTGGCTTTGAGTCAGGTGCATCAGGTTGCGACCTGATGCACCCCAGAATTCATACCGGTTGCGCTGTGACCTCAAGCATCTGCTTCACCAAAGCAATGCGGTCGAAGTCGCGGTCTTTTTGAATCTCTTTTTCGCCGGCAAACAACGATCGCTCGCTGATGTATTTGCAGCGCTCAAAACGGCGAGCCATGAATCGATCCAACTGTTCCGCCAGCGTGCCACCGGAGGTCAGCTCCTCGCTGAGGACGATGGCGTCTTCGATCGCCATGCCGGCACCTTGGCCGAGGTGAGGAGTGGTGGCATGCGCGGCATCACCAATCAGCAGGATGCGGCCGGCGAACCACTGCTCATCAACGAAGACGGCTTCGAGCGGCTTGTAGACGACCTGGGTGTTGTCGGTGATCTGTTCACGCAGTTGTTCGATCAGCCCACCAAAGCCTTCCAGGCGCTTACGCAGCTCTTGGGCAAGATGGTTCTCGTCCATCCAAGGATTGCCTGGCTCATGGGAGGTGGTGAACAGGTACATCAGGTCATCTGCCAGTGGGACAAGACCCGCGTTGCCGAAGGGGCCCTGGTAGTTGGCCAGGTGATCGATCTCTGGAGACCGAGGGAAGTTGTAACGCCAAACAGCTTGGCCCGTGAACTTCGGACGGTATTTGTCACCGAAAACCAGAGTTCGTACTTTGGAGTAGAGGCCATCAGCACCCACAACCAGCGAGTAGCTACCCTTGGTGCCGTCGGTCATGACCACGTCGATGCTGTTTGCGTTCTGTTCGTAACTTTCAATCGACAGGCCCAGGCGTACTTGGGTACCAAGCTCGATGGCGGTTTCGCTCAGCACCTTGTGTAGCGCGCGACGCGAGATTCCAACGTTGGCTGGGTATTGAGGCCCGGCGAGGCGCTGGCCTGGAATGCGAACCAGGGGCACGCCGTCGGTGTTGTAGATTCCGACATCTTCGAATGCATACGCGGCGTCAAGGTAGGCATCAAGCAATCCCAGCTTGGCCATCTCGCGTACCACGTTGCTTTGCTGAATGATGCCGACACCGTAGACAGTCCATTCGGTTTTGATCTCGACCAGGTCGACCGCGATCCCTTTACGGCGCAGCGCAATAGCTGCGCACAGGCCACCGATACCACCACCAACGATCAGGACTTTTTCGATATTCATGAAAGTACTCACGTGTTGTTCTTGTTTGGCTCAGCCTTTACAGAGGCGGCCTTTTTCGTGGTTAGGCTGAGTTTCCCCAGAGACGACCGATTTGACTAATCGAGTCCTCAGATGCGACCTATCGCGCTGCGCGATACCTCGATAGGCTGACCAAGGCTGTCGATCGAAAGGCGAACCAGCTCGTCCTCACACTTGAACTCAAGCGCTGTTAAAAACTTCCCCAGGCATGGGCCGTAAACGCAAAGCCCTGTGTCCGGCATGAACTGCGCTCCATGCGCGTAACAGATGACCCGCTCCCCATTGGCTGAAAGAAACCGATCCTTTCGGTACTCCAAAGGCACATCCAGGTGAGGGCAGCTGTTGCGATAGATGCGCACCTCTCCCTGATGCTTCAGAGCAAACACAGTCGCGCGCCCAGACTCGAACGGATCGAAACCCAGGGCGGTGCCTTCTTGCAGTTGCTGGAGCGGGCAAAGCACCACGCTACGATCCATGGCTCACTCCTGCTTCGGAGGTGGCCCACCTGGTGCCCATTTGTCGCGGGAGCTAAAGAGGAAGAGCTGAGAGTTATCAGCGGACATCGGAGCATGGCGGGCAGCCCAGGCGTCATCGTGCTTGTCCATATCGGCGTCGTATTCGATATGGCAGCCCAGAGGGCTGTTGAAGTACCAGAACCAGTTGGAGCCGAAGAGGTGGCGGCCCGGGCCCCAGAAGCTTGTCCAGCCTTTCTGCTGCAGGCGATAACCAGCCAGGAGCACTTCTGTGCCGCTGCCCATGTGGAAGGTGAAGTGTTCACAGCCTTGCATGTGAGGCGGCGTCTGGATCATGAACAGGCAGTGGTGGTCATCCATGCCGTTCGTGCGCATGAAGGGGCCAACGCCGATGAAGCTGTCAGTGGTCACGAAGCCCAGGCGATCTCGGTAGAACGCTTCACCTTTAGCCACATCGGGAACGAAGTACACCACGTGGGAAAGTGACCGGGGCAGGGCGACCATGTCGGGAGTGATGCCCAGCTGGTTCATCGGGCGTTGCGGTTCACTGCCAGGCGCATTGGTGAGGTCGGCAGGCGCGCTGAACGGACGGCGGCAGGTAACCTGGAAAGCGATGGCAAAGCCAAGGTCATCGACAGTGTGAAGGGCGCCAGCAGCATCCCGATGCACCTCGCGATCTCGGCTCAGCTCATCTTCGATCGCGGCCAGATCGGCAGTGCTTTCTACGCCATAGACCGTCTCCCTGAGGGAAGGAGCCGGGCCCATCGCAGGAGGGAGGGATGAGTCATCGGGCTGACGGATGATGATGGCGGTTCCGTCCAGGGCCTCGAAACGGCCACCTTCGGCGTCCAGGTGAACTGGCTTCAGTCCGTAATCACGTAGGCAATCAGCGCAAGCTTGTAAATCGTCGACGCCAAAAACCAAGGCATCAAGTCCAAGGATCTTCATGGAAACCACTCCGTTGAAATTATGATCCGGCAGCTGGGCCGGTGGTGGTCTCTGCGGTAGGCATGCCGCATGACGCGATTGAGAGTGCGGTCAGGTTTTTGAACTGACTAATCGCAACTTGGGATGCCTACCATCTGCGAACTCGATACATGGTCGCAAAGCAAGGAAATCCGGGAGTGGGGCGGTGGTGTAACAAACGGCCTCTTGACGTATCGATTATGGCGGACGAAGGTATTTCAAAAATAACTACAATCACAAGGATGCATCGCAATGCGATTCCACCACTTGGATTTGAATCTGCTCGTGGCCCTGGACGTGCTCCTGGACGAGCAAAACATTACCCGTGCTGCCGAACGCCTTCACATGACCCAGTCCGCCACAAGCGGCGTACTGGGTAGGCTTAGAAAATACTTCGGGGATGACTTGCTTGTGCAGGTAGGCCGCACCATGCAGCCGACCGCCTATGCGCTTGAGCTGGCAATCCCCGTCCGTGAAGTACTGCTGACCATCAGCTCCTCTATCACTGCGAAACCTGTTTTTGATCCCTCTACCAGCAAGCGACACTTCCGTTTGGTCATGTCGGATTACCTGATTAGTGTTCTCTTCTCGCGGGTGATTCAACGCATTCATCAGGAAGCCCCAGGGATCACCTTCGAGATGTACGCGCCAGGGGAGCAGTCGGTGGAGATGGCCAGTCGCGGCGAGATCGACCTCATGTTTGTTCCAGAGCGGTACTGCATCGACGGGCATCCCTCGCAGCTGCTGTTTGAAGAGGAGCACGTGTGCGTCGTCTGGAACCAAAACCCGCTGGTAGGCGAGACCCTGACCTTGGAAAAATACATGGAAATGGGCCACGTATCTGTCGGTTTCGGCCGCACTCGCCAGTTGAGCATCGAAGAGTGGTTCGTGAACCAGTACGGTTTCAAACGCCGGCTTGAGGTGATCACGAACGACTTCAACACGCTACCTCAGTTGCTGGTCGGCACTCATCGCATTGCCACGATGCATCGCAGGTTGGCGGAGCTTTATTCGCAATATCTGCCGTTGCGTATTCTCCCGCCACCGGTGGAGCTCCCGGTGATGAAGGAGATCATGCAGTGGCATCGCAGCATGGACAGTGATCCCATGCATCGTTGGCTGAGAGAGGCAGTCCGAGCGTCAATCCTGGCACTGGATCAAGCTTCAGCGCCCGAGCCGGCCGCAGTTCCTGAAGCTGCGCACTGACTAACAAACCGGAAACGGCGTGGTTTTCAATGCAGGCATCGCGTTTCGCGATACCTTGCATCCCCACTCGCGATTGGCCAAAACGGAGCCTGCTCAATAACGTCCTTCTCTGATCGTGCCTGGTGTACTTCCCAGCCCCGGGTTCACCTTCCGACTGAAAAGGAAAATAAGAAATGTTCCGCTACTTCCCCACCAATTACGTTTGGAACCTGTCTGTCGACCTCGCCATCGAGATGGGCGCTCGCATGGGTGAGATCGAGGAAATGTGTGCGCCGTTGCAAGAGGCTGCGAAGCAGCCAGACGCAGCCGGCACCGCAGCATTTCGTGAAACCTGGTCAAAAATGGCAGACAAGCTCTGCGGCCTGGCTGAAGAAGATGAGGCTGCAGGCCGCTTGCTGTCGGCGGGCGAGAAGTACAACCGGGCTGCCACCTACTACCTGACCTGCGAGCGCCTGCAAGCACACGGAGCTCCAGGGCGCGAGGCTCTCTACAAGCAGTTCGTGAGCACCTTCGCACGTGGTATTTCCCTATCCAAAGAAAACTGCGAGCGTGTAGAGATTCCATACGAGGGGAAAGTCCTCTCCGGGCTCTTCGTGCGCGCTGAAGGCGTGAACGGCCCGGCCCCGGTTCTGCTGCAGGTCAACGGCTTGGACTCGACCAAGGAAATGAAGTACCGCGTGGGCTTGCCGGCCTGGCTCGCCAAGCGGGGCGTGTCTTCGCTGCTCATTGACCAACCTGGCACTGGTGAGGCCCTCCGCCTGCATGACCTCACCGCCCGCTTCGACAGTGAGCACTGGGCGAGCCGGGTGGTCGATTGGCTGGAAACCCATCCTGAAGTCGACTCCAAGCGCATCGGCATGGAAGGTGTCTCGCTGGGAGGCTACTACTGCCCAAGAGCGGTGGCATTTGAACCTCGATTCGCGTGCGGCGTAGTCTGGGGTGCAAACCACGATTGGCGTGATGTTCAGAAGCGTCGCCTAGAGAAAGAAGGCAGCCTGCCCGTTCCTCATTACTGGGCACATGTTTGCTGGGTATGGGGCGCCAAGGATATCGAGGACTTCATGCCAATCTCCGAGAAGGTTCACCTCGACGGGATCCTGGATCGCATCAAAGTGCCGTTCCTGGTCACCCATGGCGAGAAGGACTCTCAGATTCCGCTGAAGTGGGCTCATCGCACCTACGAACAACTGATCAACAGCCCTAAGCGCGAGCTGAAGATCTTCACCGATCGTGAGGGTGGGGTGCAGCACTCCAGCTTCGACAACAGCATCAACGCGGGCCAGTACATTGCGGATTGGGTCGCCGAGACGCTCGGTGGCCGCACCTCCTGAGGCATTTGCTGGCTTGAAGGGTGGGGTGGCTACGGCCACCCTTCTTTGGCTTTCTAATAAACCGTTTGAAGCCCTGAGTAGGTGTAGGAAACTCATAGACGAGCTGGCGCGGAAGGACTCCGAAGAAGTACTGACTGCCGGCGCCACCGCCCAAATACAGAGCTGCTCACGGCGCCTTGTCCTAACTCACCAACAACCATGACCGCAGGGCAAGAACAGTTGCGCAGGCTCCCCCTTGAGCAGCGCGCTGACCTGGCGCAAGAGGTTGTGCCGCGCGATATGCTCATGGGCCTCGAGCTGCACGGCTGTAACGATCAGGCTGAGTAAGAGTAGGGCATCGCTATCCAATGAGCTTATAGGCCCCCGTTAAATTGGGAGCGTACCTCTCGGCGATGCGCGGAATACATTTAAACATCTGGCCGGATGCGAGTGGAGGTGCCTGCAGCACAACTGCCGTGGAAATACCTGCGCACGATCTTCAGCGCCGCGATGAGATGAAGCACGGGGCGTGGAGAGTTTTGTGGAGCATTTGGGCTGCGAAGGAACGCAACACACTGGCCTAGAGGTGGTTAGCAAGGTACGAGCATGACGAATCGCTCAGTTCTCCGTAATATGTTGGCACATCGCCATACAGGAGTTTCAGCGTAATGCCTACAGCCTCCATCTCCGCATACAAGGCAGTTTCACCCCTGCTCGCAAGAAACGCTGTGCCGAGAACAGGTACCGACAATCTGCCAGGCTATTACTCGACTCAGCACGATATGTGGGTTGTTGAGACACCTAATGGTACTCAGCCAGTTATTGCTCGTGGGGCGCTGGACGAGCTTCTCACCAAGACGAAGGTCAATAGTGAAGAGGATGACGACTCATTCGTGACGCTCGAAACGCTCACAAAAACATACTCCAAGCCCGAAAGTGACGACGATCTGGCCTCCAAGGGGCAGGCCCCTCATCTGCTCCAGCTGATGACCAAGACAGATACGGTGATCGAGGAGGATGACACGGGTGACAGCTACGCGATGCTGGAGCTGATGACCAAAACCGCAGTAGAGCTCGAAAACGATGATCCGGGGGATATGCAATTCGGCCTAGATGAGCGCTTTTACCTGGATTGAGGCTTTCCACCATGTTTCTGCTGGTCACTAATCGCCGCGACATAACGATGGACTTCGTCGTCGCAGAGCTCCAACGGCGGGGCTTGCCTTATTTCAGGCTTAACACTGAACTGCTCCCTCTGTCCCAAAGCACGTTGGGCGTGAGTGCCATGGATGATTGGGCAATTGAGCTGGAAGGGAAACGAATTACGGGGCGTGACGTTACCGCTGCCTATTTTCGCAGGCCTGGCGCGCCACAAGCACCTGAGGTAGTCCTGGATGCGGGTGAGCGTGCCTACATTGAGGCAGAATGGAGCAGCTTCCTGAAGAGTCTCTATTTCCGATTGGAGGGTTGCTGGTTCAGTGACCCTACTCAGATCTTCCTGGCTGAAGATAAACCGCGACAGCTCCTGATTGCGCGGCACCTCGGTTTCAATATCCCGGATACCGCCATCACGAACCAGTTGAAGCCCGCCGAGTTGCTGACGGCAGAGGGAAGGGCTATTGGGAAGCCTCTGCGGCAAGCGGTACTGCCGGGCGCGCTGGAGAAGGTGATGTTCACCTCACGGCTGCAGCCATTGACCGAAGCAGATGCGCCTGCGCTTGGCCTTGCCCCGTTGATCATTCAGGCTGAAGTGCCAAAAAAATATGATGTTCGCGTCACTGTCGTTGGCGCTCAGGTGTTCGCCACCGCCATCTGGTCTCAGGATAACGAAGAAACCGAAGTTGACTGGCGACGGGGTAGCCGGCCTGACTTACGACACGAGGCCATTAGCTTGCCCGTTCAAGTGGCTGGTCAATGTCGAGAGTTGGTGCACCGTCTGAACCTGCGGTATGGCGCTATTGATCTGGTGTGCGCCCCAGATGAAAAGCTGTGGTTTTTGGAGATCAATCCAAACGGTCAGTGGGCCTGGATCGAAAATCAAACCGGGTACCCAATTGCTGCGGCAATCGTTGATGAGTTGGAGATGATCCGAAATGGCCCGCTTTGATAGGCAGTTGTTTTGGCCGACCCTAGTTCCACCTACGCCTGAACAGGTTGCAGCAAATGACCAAATGCGCGCCGGGTGGAAAGCATCCATCAACGACGGCAATTGGGATCTGCAGAGCGAAATAGCGCTGGAAGAGGCGCGCCGGATGTACGACGCCGAACAGGAGCGTCGTAAAGGTGCTGACACGAAAGCAGGGGTCTATCTTGCGGCAGTAACCGCACTCATCCCGGTGTTGGTGTCGTTATTGCCGACTCTTTGGAGCGACAAGACCAGTAAAGCCCTTGGCGCCCTGTCGCTGGCGGTGTTTGCGCTTGCAGTGGCGTATGTCCTTCGAGCGGGGTACAGCGCGTTCTGCGTACTGCGCGTGAGCAATGCCCACACGGTGGGAGCCGGCGACATTTCGCGTTGCTGGAGCACGCAACAACCCGCCGCGAGCTTGGCTAAGTCTATCGCTATCAAAGTCATCGAAAACTACCCGGGCAACAACGCCAAGGTGAGCCATATCAAGCTGGCGCATGACTACCTCCTGCGAGCGTTTTTCGTTTTCACCGTGCTGCTGGCTGTACAGGCTCTGTGGCCTTGCGCGGCATGGGTGGTAGAAGAGATTGCCAAGCTCATGGCTCCCGAGGCGAGACGACCGTTGATGATGTGCTTTTCCTGACTAAGCACTGCAAACGAGCAGACCTAGCTCTATGTCACTGTGATAGTACAGGTGGCGCGGCTCGAATCCGGCTATTTAGCAATTTATGAAGAAGGGATGCTCATGTATTTACGTACGCTGGATGTTCAGGGCTTCAAATGCTTTGGGGAGACGTTCTCGATCGAACTCCATGACGGCCTGAACGTTCTGGTCGGCGAAAACGGGGCCGGCAAGACTGGCGTAGTTAGCGCGATACGACAGCTCTTCAATGACTCCGAGTCGGGCAAACGGGTTATCAGTGAGCGTGATTTCTACAGGGGGTTTGGCAAAGATGATGTCACGGCTGAGGAGATCAAAATTCAGGCGACCTTCTCCGGTCTCGACAAGAACGATGTCATCGCGTTTGACACCTGGTGCGGCAACCAGCCCGAGGCAAAACTCACGTTCACGGCACTAAACCAGGAGTCTCGTGGCAGGTTCAAACACCATACTTACGGTGGCCACGAGTACACCAAAGCGTTTGAAACCGAGAAATTGGACTATGTCCACTGCGTTTACCTACCGCCGTTACGCGACGCTGAAACCAAGCTTAGAGAAGGACGCCAGTCTCGCCTCGCGCGCCTGTTAAAAGCGCTCTGCCGCAAGGACATAGAAGCCGCCAGAAAGGCTCGTGTGCTGCATCCGCTGGAGCAGCATGTTGGGGACTTCAATCGTCAGCTATCAGAGAGCGATCAGTTTGCTATCAAAGCCGCCAACCAGCGAATTGGCGAGAGCCTAAAAGCTGCCCTGGGCGCTCATCTCTCTCAGGGCACAATGATCCAGTTTTCGGAAGTGAGCTTCTCTCGAATCGTGGAAGGGCTGAGGCTCCTGTACTTTCCAGACTTGAGCAAGGCTGACGCAGCACAATTTCGTGCGTTGGAAGAAAACAGCCTGGGCTACAATAACTTGCTGTACATCGCTTCTATTCTGGCAGAGCTAACCTACGAAGCCGATGCAGGGCAGGGCGAGAAAACGTACCTGCGCCTGCTGTTAATCGAGGAGCCGGAGGCGCACCTTCATCCCCAGCTTCAGCTCCGGCTCCTTCGGCATCTCAAGAAGGCTGCTGAGGCTCGCGGAATGCAGGTGATCATAACCACCCACTCGACTGTGATCACCGCTGCCGTATCCGTAGATCACGTTATCCATCTATCCAACCTCAATCGCCCCAAGGCTGTCCCCCTCAAGAACTGCGGTCTGCCCACGCAGAGCCGACAATTTGTGGACAGGTGGCTTGATGCGACGAAGTCGAACCTGCTGTTCGCCAAAGGCACAATCCTAGTCGAGGGCATAGCGGAGGCGATGGTCTTGCCGGCGCTCGCCAAAATTGTGCTGCAGCCCTTCGGCGAGGGACGAAACTCCCTGGACGACTACGGTGTGTCGGTTATCAATCTGGGCGGAATCTATTTCAACCATTTCATGCAGCTGTTCTGCAACGTCAAAGCCGAGCATCAAGGTGAAAACATCCCTGTCAGGTGCTCAGGACTGACCGACAACGATCCTCCAAAGTCAGTGATTGAGGACGATGGTGAGGGCGGTCAAAAGAGCGCTCCATTTCTGCCCCATGCAGACAACTGTATTGTCGGCGACAACCCGGCGCTGGGGTTACAAAAGCACATCGGCCTGTCAGAGTTCGCCCGGCTGTTTGCGGGGAAGTACAAAACTTTCGAGTACGATATCGCAATGGAAGGCAACAACCTCAAGACAATGCTGATCGTCGCTGCTGGGCTCTGGGAGGCCCAGAATGGAACCGTGGTGAAAGGCCTAAAAGCAGACGCGAAACTCGATTTTGCTGCCATGAGCTCCGCCCAGCGGGCGCCCTACGCCGGCGCACTACTAGATCGTATTGACTCCGATGACATTGGCAAGGGTATTTACGCCCAAGCCTTCGCAGATGTACTTGAGGCAAATGGGGCCGGCTTTGTTGTGCCGGTGTACATCCGCCAGGCCATCCTCTGGGCGTGCGGTCTGGAAGAGGCTGCGGCCTGATGGCGGCGCAGGATAAGGCAGCTCAAGCGGCTGCAGCCGACATCGAGTTCACCGACCAGCAGCAGAGATACATTGATGCACCGCTGGATAGGCACGTGTACCTGAGAGCCTGTCCAGGCAGCGGAAAAACTGAGGTAGTGGCCGCCAAGGTATGCAAGATCATCCAGGAATGGAACCATCACCCTTCTGGGATCGCTTTGCTCACCTTCCTCAATAGTGCTGCCGACGAGCTCCAGAGCAGGGTATATAAATACCTGCGCGAGCCAATGGGCTTGCCGCACTACATCTCCACCTTCGATAGTTTCGTGCTCACACACCTGCTATCGAGTATCGCCAGCGAGATCACAGGCTTTCAAGGCCGGGACGGCGACTTCCGCATTCGGATCATCGATAAATCAGCTGATATCTACCGCACGCGGAACAAGATCTGCGGGCGTACCGTTTCAGCCTGTCGCTACAACTACGATAAAGGATCCAAACGCTTCGTCTTTTCGACCAACGATCGGAAGTGGGATAACGAAGCCAACCTCGCCCAACAGGACGAGGCCGACCAAAAGACACTGTTGACGAACAAAAAGCGGCTTTGGGCCGCTGGCTTTGCGACCTACGGTGACATCGATATTCTCGCTTTGGTCGGCATGCAAGAAGAAAAATTCAAAGATTACTTCTCGCGTATTGCACGCCGATTCCCGTTGGTGATCGTCGATGAGTGCCAAGATTTGTCGGCTGAGCAGCTTTTGATCGTCAAAAGGCTGAGCCTACTAGGCGTAAAATTCCATTTTGTAGGTGACCTTAACCAGTCAATTTATGGTTTCAGGAAGTCGAATCCAGCAAGCGTGCGTCGGCGCATGGAGGAGCTTGGCTTCGAGGAGTACGTCCTCAACGAGAATTGGCGAAGCAGCCAAGCCATCGTAGATGTCTGTTCCAACATTCTTCAATCCGACCGTGTGGTGGGAAATCCCCGTATCGCTTCAGTAAAACCGAGGGTCGTCGAGTATCAGAACTGCCCGTCGGAGGTGCTTCCAGCCATTCGAGAAATGAGCCTGATACATGACAAGGTGGTGATCGTTGCGCGAGGATATACAACACTGCAGCGTTTACGTAATGGTAGAGCTTTCGAGGGCATCGAGCTGCTGGCGCTGGCCTGCCTAAACCTCAAAGCAGGCAGGTTGACGGACATACCGCAATGCCTGGAAACATTCGGTAAGTGGCTGGCGGCCCGACTAGAACTGCAGGTGACGAAAGCAGGCCCTTACTGCCCTATGGATATTGAGTCAAAACTGGCGTGGCGTGTATTCCTTCACGACGGCCTCCAGTTCTTGGTGGAACACGGCGTAGGAGATGGTAATCAAACTTGGTCGGACTGGGCCAGGGCAGCAAAAATTGCGCTTGGAAAGCTGCCAGATCAATCATTCGTACCTGTAGAGGTGCGTAAGCATTTAGAAGGGCTGAGAGGCCTTAATTTGCGAGCCCGTTCTGGGCAGGGGAAGATGCTGATCTCAGAAAGGTTGGCCGAGGTACCTGATGTAGTCGCCCAAGGTGACTGCCTGCGTTTCGAGACGATTCACGGCGTCAAGGGTGAAACACACGACGTGACTGTGGTTGTATCGTCACAGAAACCAGGCGTGCATCTGTCGCACTGGAAGGACTGGCTGCGTGACCGGACTTCCGAAGCTGCGAGATTTGCCTACGTGGCGAGCTCGCGGCCGAAGCATGTGCTGATTTGGGCAGTGAAAAAATTGAAGGCTGAAGATCGGCTAGTGCTTGAAGGCCTGGGATTCGAGCTCCCGTAGATGATTAAGTTAGGGGCGGCCAAGCGTTAATCGCGATGGGGAGGCGTTCCACAGGGTCAAGACACCGCAAGGCGGCTTGATTCAGGACAGCCGTGGGGCTAGGCGCTTAGCATCGCGTGAAGTGCGGTGACCATCCTGAATGAAAACCCTGCCCGGAGGCCCATAGCGCTCAAAGTCCAGGAGCTTGCACACGAGCAGCTGGGCCAGTACCCCGAAGCAGTCCAGGTCTATGAGGAAGCGCTGGCTTTGAATCCAAAAATTGGCGTTAAGCGCAGGCTGGCTTCAGTGGGTAAGCGGATCAAGACTTCGTAGCGGGGGCCGCGACTCATTGTTGCACCCATTTACACCCATTCGCACACCCCGATGACGATCACTTGCAAACCGCGATTGGCGCGATTCAGAAGTGTCGTCTGAAAGGGGGCGGCCTGGAGCTAGCGAGGAAATTGCGTCTTACCATCCAATCATCGGTCTTCAACGTATCCAAGATCGGCGCTAATCTTGGTGGAGCACTCACGCAGCAATGCCTCAAACTTCTCCGTTGCGCCGTCAGGATCCATCACGGCATCTGGGCCTGACAGGTTGATTGCAGCCGTCACTGTCCCTCGGTGATCTTTGATAGCCATGGCAATCGCGGTGGAGTAATCCGAACGATGCAGCACCCATCCTCGCGCCCTGTCAGCCTCTACCATCTCTTCAAGCTCAAGCTGAGTTCGTGGAGCGGGGGGAGGGTAATCGTCCAGACGGATGTGTTGGTAAAGCGCGGCAAGCTCGGCCTGGTCAAGGCCGGTGAGGAGCATCCGACCAATCGCAGTGCAATGGCATGCGATGCGGGTGCCAACTGGAATGTTCACGGATAATCGCTGAGCCGCAAACGCTCGATAGACATAAAGGCTTTCCGTGTTCTCCCGCACACTCAAATGGCAAGACAGTGAAGTGCGATCACGCAATTCATTGAGATGAGGCATCGCCACATCGACAATGTCGCGGCTGGCGAGGTAACTGAAACCATCGCTAATGACGCGGGCACCGAGCTCATACTGGGTGTTGCGTTTGTTCAAGTAGCCGGTGTCGGTCAACGTGAACAATATTCGGTACAGCGCGGAGGTGCTGACATTCAATCGTTCGGCAACCTCCTGCATGCTCAGGCTGCGCGTTTGGGCGTTGAACAGGCCGAGCACAGCAAGCCCTCGGGCGAGGGCAGGTACGCTGTAGTCGGCGTCCTTAACAGGTGCGTCATTCATCGTTTGTTGCTCTGGCCGGGAACGGGTGAACCATTTCGTGAGTGCTGCCTACGACCATCCGGGACGTGGTCTGTTTCAGCTCGTAGTCAGCACCGCACTACCTGAATCGATTAAAAAAGCACGTCGATTTCTAGAGTTCTACCATCGAACTCGGCCATCGCATCCATCACAGCGCCTTTGAAATATTCGAGCGAAGCACGATCACAGAGGATGTGAAAAATCGTGTCCGATGCAGAGCTGACATTGACAACAATCACATTGATTCTTGCCGCCGATGTCTGTGCAACAGCGCCTTGTGTAAACGCTGAACTGCGCAGATCAACCCCACACAGTTTTGCCATGACCTCAGCCGTGTGAACGCCGCTCAACTGCAGCCACGCATGGCTGTCCTCGCGAGGCAGAAGGTAGTTGGCTTGGTGATCCATCTCCCAGCGAGCTTCTTCATCGGCAATGCGCTGGCCTTTGTCTCGCAGGCTGCCCAGGATCAAATACTCCGTCTGCGACAGACGTGCCACTTGGCTACCGTCCGATTGAGTAACGGAGTGGTTGGGCTTACCAGGAAGGCTGAAGCCTCGTGCCTGCAGATATTCGCCACTCTGAGCACCACGAAACCCTACCCTTGGAAGCTCCGTGAGATCCACTAGCGCACATTGCTGGAGTAGGCTACGCCCGATTTCATTGAGATTGGACATATCAGAGCTCCTGGCGCTGGTTGTCTGGATCGAAGAAGGGGAGCTTCACGACGGTTGCCTGGACGACCACACCATCTTCTACTCGAATCGGGATCTGCTGTCCCGGTGTGCTTTGATCGAAGGCGGCATAGGCCAGGCCGATGATCTGATCAAGGCTTTGGGAGTATTCACAAGACGTCACATTGCCACTGATGTCCGCCCCCTTGAGCACGAGATGGCCCTCAAGTGGTTGCGGGCTTTTCTTGGGCAGCGTGAACCCCACCAGCTTGCGTTTTTGTGGCTGCGCTTCGAGGATATCGACGGAGCGACGCCCGACAAAAAACGACTTGGTACGGCTGACCGCCCACCCCATATCGATTTCGCTGGGGTGGGTCATGCCGTCGGTATCCTGACTGATGATTACATGGCCTTTTTCAAGGCGCAGGAGACGCTGGGTCTCGACACCAAACGGACGAATGTCGAAATCCTTGCCGGCCTCTATCAGTGCATCCCAGAGCTTCAGTGCATGGCGCGCTGGTACATGGATTTCGTAACCCAGTTCGCCCACAAAGCCCACACGCAGGAGCCGCGCCTTAATCCCGGCTACTGTGCCTAGACGAACCCCTAGGTATGGAAACCCTTCGGCGGACAGATCAAGATCCGAACAAACTTTTTCCAGCACCTTGCGCGAGTCAGGCCCCGCTACGTTGACTGCTGAGATTGCAGCCGTGACGTTGGCGATGTCGACGTTGAGACGCCATTGCGCGTTCCACTTGAGCATCTGTTGATAGATGCGATCTACGCCGCTGGTGGTGGCGGTGACGTAGAAGTGATTCTCGGCAAAGCGCGCGCAGACGCCATCGTCGATCACTACCCCGTGCTCGTTGGTCATCAGTGCGTAGCGTGAGCGACCTACAGGCTGCTTGAGAAACGCAAAGGTGTACATACGATTGAGGAACTCGGCAGCATCTGGGCCGCGCACGTCCAGACCGCCCAACGTCGAAACGTCGATGATGCCGACCTTCCTGCGCACATGCAGCGCCTCGGCCTGCATGCATTTGTCGCGCTCATTCGGTTTGCCATAGTAGGCAGGACGCTGCCATATGCCGGCAGGCATCATTTTTGCCCCTGCTTCCAGGTGACGGCGGTGCATCGGTGTCTGGCGGTACGGGTCAAACGCTCGCCCTGCAACATGGGCCAGTTTCTCAGCCTCAAATGGAGGACGCGCTGTTGTTACGCCGGTCTCACTGACGCTGCGTTGGGTCGAAGCCGCCACCAGCCGAGCGGTTGGCAGGGCCGAGTGGCGCCCTTGAGAGGGCCCCATGCCCACCGTGGAAAAACGCTTGACCAGTTGCACGTCCCGATAACCGATCTTCGTGGCGTTGATGATATCGCGCACCTGCAAATCTTCGTCGAAGTCGACAAAGTCCTTGCCTTTGGGGTGCGGGAAAATCGGCCATGGGAAATTGACTTGCGCTTCTGGGCGCAGCGGCAGTGGCTTGACGTCGATGACCAGACCTAGCGACGAAATGATTTCGTGGGCTGTGCGAGTGGCATCAGCGAGCACGTTGTCCAGTGCGTGGAAGCCATGGGCGGAACCTGCAACGCTGAGATTCTTCGGCAGGCCGCTGAGGGTGAACTCAGCCAGTTGATCGTCATAAGACAGCTTGCCGCCGGCTTGGCACAGCAACTGGTAGACCGGCATGTAGCCGCCGGACATGCAGAGCAAATCGCAATCCAGGTGAAAGCTGCTATTGGCGACCTGGCCGTGGCCGGTGATTTTTCGGATATCGACGCCACTGACATGGCGCATGCCTTTTTCATGCAGCGCCTCAAATACAGTGCTGCTGAGGTGGCAAGTGATTCCGCGCTGTTCCAGTGCAATCAGCAACGCGCGATCAGCGGGATTGGTACGCATGTCCACCAGCGCTGCAACCTGAACACCTTGCTCGTGCAGATCGAGTGCTGCGTAGTAACCGTCGTCGTTCCCCGTGAGTACCACTGCGCGTTTGCCAGGCTTTACTGCGTAGAGTTTCATCAGGCGCTGGGCTGCGCTGCTGAGCATTACCCCGGGCAAATCGTTGTTGCGGAAAATCACTGGCTGGTCGAACGAACCGCTGGCGATCAGGCACTGGGTGGCGCGCACTTTGTACATGCGTTTGCCCTGAATCACCGGCAGATAGTTATCGGTGAACCATGCGTTGCACGTAGCTTTCTTCAGCACTTGAATGTTGGCATGGCCTTCAACAGCGTTGATCAGCTCGCGGCGTAGGGTATCAGCACGATTGTTTTCGACATCGAAACGGGCATAGGTCAGTGAGCCGCCCAGAATTGGTTGTTGCTCAATCAACAACACCTTCGCGCCTGCATTGGCCGCAGTCAGTGCCGCCTGCAGTCCAGCAGGGCCAGCGCCGACGACGGCCAGGTCAGCGAACAGGTAGGCCTTGTCGAAATACTCGGGTTGGAATTTGAGATCCAGCACGCCGAGCCCGGCCTTCTTTCGAATAATTGGCTCCCAGAGTTTCCAAGCACCCTTGGGCTTGTAAAACGAGCGGTAGTAGAAGCCCACCGGCATGAACTTGGAGAACTTGCCAAGATACGCGTCTTTGTCGTTGTCTAGAGTACCGTTGAAATTTTGCCCGGTTACCTGCACACCATTTTCCAGCAGGTGAGTGTCGGCCAGTACGTTGGGCTCGTTCGGCAGTTGTACCAGGGTGTTGGCATCTTGGCCGGCCATGGTCAGCGGGCCGCGCGGGCGGTGGTATTTGAACGAGCGCGAGAGCAGGAAACGACCATTGGCGAGCAGGGCACTTGCGATGCTATCACCAGCAAACCCCTGATACGCCTTGCCATCGAAGCTGAAATGAAGAGGCTGATTGCGGTCGATCAACAAGCCCATGGGAGCGGGTAGGCGGCTCATTGCGCGGTCTCCTTGGCGGGGGTGAATTCAACGCGGGTGGTGAACAGCTCTTTGGGGTCGAAGGTGCGCAGGATCTCGTCGCTACCAGTGTGGCGTTCCGCCAAGAACCAGTAGCTGGAGGGGTTGTGCATCCACCACTCGCAAACCACGCCCAGCGTGTCATCGCTGTTGAACACGTAGTCGGCCCATTCGGCATCGGTACAAGTCTGCGGATCGGGCATCTGCTTGAACTCACCTCCATAGGTGAACTCGCTGATGTTGCGCGGCCCGTTGAGTGGGCAATTCATCACTTTCATGTCTTGCTCCTCAGTGGCTGGCCGCTGTCGCGCCCATCTCGTTGACTTGTTGGAAGGTTGAGAAACGCTCGAGGCCGAACGGCTGGATCAATTCAGGTACCTTGCCCCCACTGGCGACGAGTTCAGCCATGGTCTTGCCGCAAATGGGCGTAGCCTTGAAGCCCCAAGTGCCCCAACCGGCATCCAGGTAATAGTTCTTCACCGGGGACAACCCCATGATCGGGCTGTAATCCGGAGTCATGTCGGTGATCCCGGCCCACTGACGCATCAGCTTGGCATTGGCCAAGAACGGGAACATCTCGATCGCGTGTGCCAGCAGGCTTTCTTTCAGATCCAAAGTTGAGCGTGTGTTGAACAGCGGGTACGGATCCGAGCCACCCCCAAACACCACTTCGCCACGGCTGGTCTGTTGCACGTAGCAGTGCAGGGCAGAGGAGCTCACCAACGGGTCAAGGAATGGCTTGAACGGCTGGGTCACCATGGCTTGCAGAGGGAATGTCTGGATCGGCGAGCGGATACCCGCTTTCTTCATCAACTGCGAACTCATGCCCGCCACTGCCTGCACTGCGCAGCCGCACTTGATGGTGCCGCGATTGGTTTTAACCGCTTTGATGGTGCCGTTCTCGATCACCAGCTCCTGGACTTCGGTGAGCTGATGGATTTCCACGCCGCGCTTAGCAGCCTGTTTGGCGTAACCCCATGCCACGGCGTCATGACGGGCAGTCGCGCCGTCTATGTGCCAGAGACCTGCGATAACCGGAAGATGCCCAGGATCGAGGTTGAGTGTCGGCACGAGCTCGCGAATCTGCTGACGGTCGAGCATTTCGGTGCGACCGCCGAAGTGCTTGTTGACCTCGGCACGCTGACGGAACGAGCGCACGGTGGCGTCAGTGTGGGCGAGCGTCAGTTGGCCGCGATGGGAGTACATGATGTTGAAGTCGAATTCGTTGGACAGACCTTCAAACATCCGCACTGACTCGGCATAAAAGCGCACACCCTCGCTAGTGAGGTAATTGGAGCGGATTACCGCTGTGTTGCGCGCCGTGTTGCCGCCGCCCAGATACCCCTTCTCTAGCACCGCAATATTGGTGATGCCGTGGTACTTGGACAGGTAGTAGGCGGTTGCCAGGCCGTGGCCACCGCCGCCGATGATTACCACATCGTAGGAAGGTTTGAGCTCCTTGGGAGCAGGCAAATCTACTTCGACCGGGTATTCAGAGCTGAGCCCGTATTTCAGGAGATTGAAAGGCATGCGGCCTCCGAGGAAACGCGTTGTGCATGAGCCTGCTGAACCGCAGCGGTAACGGTGTTCTTCATTAGAAACGCAATGGTCATCGGCCCAACGCCGCCGGGCACGGGAGTGATGGCCGAAACCTGGGGCAGTGCGCTGTCGAAGTCGACGTCACCAACGAGCTTGCTGCGACCGTCTTCGTCGATGCGATTAATGCCAACGTCGATGACCAGTGCTCCCGGCTTGAGCCAGCTCGCATCAATCATCCGAGGTCGACCGACGGCGGCAACGACAATATCTGCCTGCCGGCACAGGGCCTTGGCATCGATGCTGCGGGAATGCACCACAGTGACCGAGCAATGCGCTTGGAGCAAAAGAGCGGCCATAGGCTTGCCGACGATATTGGATCGCCCGATGACCACTGCATGTTTTCCGCTTAGGTCGCCGCAAGCCTCTTCAAGCAGATGCATGCAGCCGCTGGGGGTGCATGGCGTCAGTACGTCGCGCCCCTGGCTCAACCCACCGACGTTTTCACTGTGAAAACCATCTACGTCCTTGCCGGGGGCAATAGCCTGTAAGGCGCGCGTTTCTTCAATGTGCTTGGGGAGGGGGAGTTGCAGCAGAATTCCATTCACCGCCTTGTCTGCATTTAGGTCTGCAATCAGCTTGAGCAATTCTTCCTGCGAGGTTTCCTCACTCAGGCGATATTCGAGGGATTTGATCCCCGCTTCTTCTGCACGGAGGATCTTGTTGCGCACGTAGACCTGGCTGGCAGGATCTTGCCCGACGAGTATCACAGCGAGCGCGGGGAAGATGCTGTCGGCTCTCAGTCGGTCGACGTCTTCTCGAACCTGCTTCATCACACGGGCTGATGCCGCTTTGCCGTCAATCAGTTTGGAGGTGCTCATCGGAAGATCACCGTCCTGTCGTCGTTCAGGAAAACCCGGTGCTCAAGGTGATATTTGACTGCTTTGGACAGGGCAACGGTTTCAGTGTCGCGGCCGATGGCGACCAGATCGTCTGGCAGATACGCATGGTCAACGCGCTGCACTTCCTGCTCGATGATCGGGCCCTCGTCCAAATCGCTGGTGACGTAGTGAGCTGTCGCGCCAATCAGTTTCACACCGCGCTCATACGCTTGGTGATAGGGCTTAGCACCCTTGAAACCAGGCAAGAACGAGTGGTGGATGTTGATCGCGCGTCCCGAGATCTGCTGGCAGAGATCGTCAGAAAGAATCTGCATGTAGCGGGCAAGGACTACGAGGTCAGTCCCGGTCTCGTCCACGACTTTCATCAGCGCGGCCTCCTGCTGAGCCTTGGTCTCCTTGGTCACAGGCAGGTAGATGAATCGAATACCTTCGCGCTCGGCCATAGGGCGCAGATCAAGATGGTTGGACACGATGGCGGTGATCGTCATGTCCATCTCGCCCTTGTGATAGCGGTACAGCAGGTCGGTGAGGCAGTGATCGAATTTGCTGACCATGAGCAATACGCGCATCGGCTGGCGCGTGTCGTAGAGCTCCCACTGCATGCCGAACGCTTGTGCGACGTCTTCAAAGCCGGCTTTGAGCTGGGCGATGTCGCCTTCGTGGCCATCGTTGAAGCGAAATACGGCCCGCATGAAAAATTTTCCGCTCAACTCATCGTCGAACTGCGCCATCTCACCGATATAACAGGCGTTGCCCGCTAGGTACGAGGTCACTGCCGCAACGATGCCGGAGGTCGCAGGACAGCTGATTTTGAGAATGAAATGGTTTTTTTCATGTTGCATGATCAGTCCTCAGATGTGCGCGGTGTGGATTCCGGCAATGGATTCATCGGTAAAACTTGGATTTGTCCGCGAACAAATATTCACAAAGGGAATTAAATATTCTGGATGGGGGATTTATAGGCGAATTGACCCGTCACGTCTACACGACTGGGAAATAATTTTTACTGGCAGGAATTTCAGGGGGAGGGTTGTAGCTGGGGGGAGTCAGGCGAAACCGAGTCCAGGTGCCGCCTGGACTCGTGGTAAAGCGGGTGATCAGGCCTCTGCGGATGCGTAGTTCATGATCGACAGGAGGCGAATCGGGACGCTTACCAGCTTCTCCGGGCCATGAGGGATTTCAGCATCGAATGTCAGGCTGTCACCTGCTTCCATGTGATAGAGCTGGTTGCCGTGGCGGTAAACCAGCTCACCTTCCAGCAGGTGCAGAAATTCAGTGCCTGGGTGAGAGAAGGTCGGAAATTCTTCGCTAGCGTCATCCATGGTCACCATATAGGCCTCGAAGCTTTTCTTGGGCCCACGGGTGTGGTTCAGCAGGTGGTAGGTATGGCCTTTCTCGGTACCACGACGAACTACCTCCAGCCCTTCATCATGCTTGACCAAAATCGCGCTGCTGTCCTGCTGGTCATACTGGCTGAACAGTTTCGACATTGGCATGCCGAGCACGTCGCAAAGGCGGCTCAGGTTTTCAAGGCTGGTCGACACCTGAGCGTTTTCGATCTTGCTCAGCATGCCCTGGCTGATTCCGGCTATGCGCGCGACGTCTGCAAGCTTCAATTCTTGCGCCTGACGCTGTCGTTTGATCTGGATGCCCAGGTACTGCTCAAGCTTGAGCTTGGGTTGGCTTTCGTGTGTGTTCATGGCTCGCACCAATTCCGTACAGTAAAATTATTTTCGCACAGAGAATGTGCAATTTTTTTGGCGTCTGTTAGGATCGCTCATGTTTATTCGTCACGGGAAAGATATTTTCCCATAAATAAGGCAGGAAGGCCCCTCCTGGCATCGACTTTTTCGGTAGCAGGTGAGAGTTGGCAAGCTCGTTGCATTCCTAATGGGAAACTAAATTTCCTGATCGTAATAATCAGATCGGGCAACCAATCAACCTCCCACCATGAATTGCTACAGCCAGGAGTCATGTCCATGTTGCCACAAGAAATACAGCGCCTGATCGAGACACACGGAATCAAGTATGTCCTGGCTCAGTTCGTAGATATCCATGGTGCAGCCAAAACCAAATCAGTACCTATATCGGGACTTGAAATGGTTTCCGAATCTGGGGCTGGGTTTGCAGGGTTCGCGATCTGCGGGATGGGTATGGAGCCGCACGGCCCTGATTTTATGGCTAAAGGTGATCTGGCATCGCTCACACCAGTTCCATGGCAGCCAGGCTACGGTCGTGTGGTATGCATCGGGCATGTAGAAGATAAGCCTTGGCCGTACGACAGCCGCTACGTTCTGCAGAAACAGGTCGAGCGCTTGAGTGATCGTGGCTGGTCGCTGAATACAGGGCTGGAGCCTGAATTCAGCCTTTTCAAGCGCGACGAGCAGGGCAAGCTGCAGATGGTCGATGCCAGCGATGATCTGGACAAGCCGTGTTACGACTACAAAGGGCTGTCCCGCTCGCGTGAGTTTCTTGAGCGTTTGACCGAAGCACTGCAGCCGGTGGGTTTCGACATCTATCAGATTGACCACGAAGACGCCAACGGCCAGTTTGAGATCAATTACACCTACAGCAACGCCATGGAGTCGGCGGATCGGTTCACCTTCTTCCGCATGGCTGCCGGTGAGATTGCTAACGACATGGGCATCATCTGCTCATTCATGCCAAAACCTGATCCCAAGCGTGCGGGCAATGGCATGCACTTCCACCTGTCGATCAGCAGCGCGACCAACAAAAACCTATTCCACGACGCGAGCGACCCGAGCGGCATGGGCCTGTCGAAAATGGCCTACCACTTCGCTGCAGGTCTCCTGGCGCATGGCCCGGCCTTGTGCGCCTTCGCCGCCCCAACGGTCAACTCCTACAAGCGTCTGGTGGTGGGCAACTCTTTGTCCGGAGCGACTTGGGCTCCAGCCTTCATCGCTTTCGGCGCCAATAACCGTTCGGCCATGGTTCGTGTCCCGTATGGCCGCCTGGAGTTCCGGCTGCCGGATGCTGGCTGCAACCCATACCTGGTGAGCGCGGCGATCATCGCTGCAGGGCTTGACGGCATCGACCGCAAGCTGGAAATCGACCAGGTCTGCAACGAGAACCTCTACAAATTGAGTCTTGAGGAAATTGCTGCTCGCGGCATCAAGACCTTGCCTCAGTCGCTGAAAGAAGCCTGTGATGCGCTTGAGGCTGACCCACTGTTCGCCGAGGTGCTTGGCAATGAAATCGTGGGAGAGTTCATCAAGCTCAAGCGCATGGAGTGGGTGGAGTACAGCCGTCACGTCTCGGACTGGGAAGTGAAGCGCTACACCGAATTCTTCTGATTTAGCCAGTTTAACCAACCATTTCTGACTCCCTGCCAATGGGTAGGGGGTCTCATGCCTGGGAGTTAACGATATGTGTGGAATTGTGGGGCTATACCTGAAAAATCCGGCGCTGGAGCCCCAGCTCGGCAAACTCTTCGAACCCATGCTGGAGGCCATGACTGATCGAGGCCCCGACAGTGCTGGCTTCGCCATTTACGGCGACGAAGTCGCTGATGGCTGGATCAAGTTGACCTTGCAAGCAGCGAACGATGACTACGACTTCAGAGCGCTGGTAGGCGCACTGGAGGGCAAGCTCGCAGCGTCTTTGGACTGGTTCCAAAACGCGAGTGCCATCGTTTTGAAGATCAAGGCTGAGGAAGCAGCCGTACGTTCCGCTTTGGCCGAGCTGGCCCCGGGCGTGCGCATCATGAGCGCCGGCAAAAGCATTGAGATTCTCAAGGGTATGGGCTTGCCAAAAGAGATCTCTGAGCGCTTCGGCTTGGGTTCGATGAAAGGTAGCCACATCATCGGGCACACCCGCATGGCGACTGAAAGCGCTGTCACTATGGAAGGCAGCCACCCATTCTCCACCGGGGCCGATCTGTGCCTGGTGCACAACGGCTCACTGTCCAATCACTTCCGTCTGCGTCAGGAACTGCGCCGTGAAGGGATCAAGTTCGACACCGAGAATGACACCGAAGTCGCAGCCGGTTACCTGGCGTGGCGTCTGCAGCAAGGCGACAGTCTGAAGACCGCCTTGGACAGTTCGCTCGAAGCACTGGACGGCTTTTTCACCTTCGCAATTGGCACCCGCAATGGATTCGCCGTGATCCGAGATCCGATTGCTTGTAAGCCGGCAATTCTTGCCGAAACCGACGACTACGTCGCAATGGCTTCGGAGTACCAGGCGCTGTCGAGCCTGCCAGGCATCGAGAAAGCCAAGGTCTGGGAACCTGTTCCGGCCACCATGTACATCTGGGAACGCGAGTCGGCTTAAGGAGCACGCACATGAAAACTTTCGATCTTAGCAACACCACAGTGCGTGACCTTAACCAGGCTCTGCACGATCAAGCGAAGACCCTTGAGGAAAGAGAGTGGGTCGTCACTCATCCTGGCGGCGCGCACAACATCGCCGTCGGCGTAAACGAAGCAGTGTCCGTGGATATCCAGGGGCATGCCGGCTACTACTGCGCCGGTATGAACCAGAAGGCTTCCATCACTGTGCACGGGAACGTCGGCGTTGGTTGCGCTGAGAACATGATGTCTGGCTATGTCCGAGTAAAAGGTAGCGCTTCGCAAGCAGCGGGCGCTACGGCTCATGGCGGTCTGCTGGTGATCGAAGGCGACGCCGGCGCCCGTTGCGGGATCTCGATGAAAGGGATCGACATCGTGGTCGGCGGCAGCATCGGCCACATGAGCTGCTTCATGGGGCAGGCGGGACGCCTTGTGGTGTGCGGGGACGCTGGTGATGCGCTGGGTGACTCTCTGTACGAGACGAAGATCTTCGTCAAAGGCAAGGTCGAGTCGCTGGGTTCTGACTGCATCGAAAAAGAGATGCGCCCGGAGCACATTGAAGAGTTGCAAGCGCTTCTGAACAAAGCCGGCTTCAACGAGAAAGCCAGTGACTTCAAGCGTTACGGCTCGGCTCGCCAGCTGTACAACTTCAAAGTCGACAACGCCTCCGCGTACTGATTCAGGAGCAAGAAAATGAGCGAGAAAACCACTCCAGTCCTGCGCGAGTCGGCCACCTTTGATCGTCTGACTATCCAGGAAATCCAGCGTGCCGCCGAGACCGGCATCTATGACATTCGCGGCGGTGGTACCAAGCGCAAGTTGCCGCACTTCGACGACCTGCTGCTGCTCGGTGCGAGCGTCTCGCGTTACCCGCTGGAAGGCTACCGCGAGAAATGCGGAACGGATGTAATCCTCGGTAACCGGTTCGCCAAGAAGCCGATTCACCTGAAAATTCCGGTGACCATCGCTGGCATGAGCTTTGGTGCGTTGTCGGCCAATGCGAAAGAAGCACTGGGGCGCGGCGCAACCATTGCTGGCACCAGTACCACCACTGGCGACGGTGGCATGACTCCGGAAGAGCGTGGTCAATCCCAACATCTGGTTTATCAGTATCTGCCTTCGCGTTATGGCATGAACCCAGATGATCTGCGCAAGGCCGACGCCATCGAAATCGTCTTGGGGCAGGGCGCCAAGCCGGGCGGCGGCGGTATGCTGTTGGGCATGAAGGTGACCGAACGTGTGGCCGGTATGCGTACCTTACCAATCGGTGTTGACCAGCGTTCGGCATGCCGTCATCCGGACTGGACTGGGCCTGACGACCTGGCGATCAAGATTGCCGAGATCCGTGAGATCACTGACTGGGAAAAACCGATTTACGTGAAAATCGGGGCCAGCCGTCCTTACTACGACGTCAAGCTGGCAGTGAAGGCCGGCGCCGATGTGATCGTGCTTGATGGTATGCAAGGCGGTACCGCTGCGACTCAGGAAGTCTTCATCGAGCACGTCGGTATCCCAATCCTCCCGGCTATTCCGCAGGCGGTTCAGGCGCTGCAGGAGATGGGCATGCACCGCAAGGTGCAGCTGATTGTCTCCGGCGGCATCCGTAACGGTGCAGACGTTGCCAAGGCAATGGCACTGGGTGCCGATGCCGTGGCCATCGGTACAGCCGCATTGATTGCTCTGGGTGACAACCACCCACGCCTCGACGATGAACTCAAGAAGATTGGCTCAGCGGCTGGCTTCTACGATGACTGGCAGAACGGTCGTGACCCGGCAGGTATCACCACGCAGGATCCGGAGCTTTCAAAACGTCTGGATCCGATCGAAGGCGGTCGCAGGTTGGCCAACTATTTGCGTGTCCTGGTGTTGGAGGCGCAAACCATGGCCCGAGCCTGCGGCAAATCTCACCTGCATAACCTCGATCCTGAGGATCTGGTGGCCTTGACCGTCGAATCCGCCGCTATGGCTCGCGTGCCGTTGGCAGGGACTTCGTGGATTCCAGGTAAACAATACTAAGCGTCCAACCAGCGTAGTAACCCGCGCAGCCCGTGACGGCAATCTGTCTGCAACAGAAGTGTTGAGGACACAGCGCCATCACGGGCTCAAGCGCTCCTACATTCAGACCATTCTTGATTTGAACCTTCAAAGAGGCCTAAACGGCCCAGCGCTTGATCACCTCGCTTTCTGCCAGACACTTTTCCATTCATCGCAGGAGCTTCCACAATGGTTAAACGTCTACCCGGCAAATCTCTTCTTGCGTTGCTCGTGCTCAGTGCATCTATACCTCTGGCACAGGCGGCAGATGCACCTTCATTGAACACCGGCAGCACCGCTTGGATGGTTATGGCGGCCGTCCTGGTACTGTTTATGTGCCTGCCAGGGCTCGCGCTGTTTTACGGCGGGCTCGTGAGGGCAAAGAACATGCTTTCGCTGTTCACTCAATGCTTCGGTATTGCGGGTTTGGTGGGGGTACTGTGGGTGATCTATGGCTACAGCATGGTGGTAGATACCACCAACATGGTTGAGGGCGAGGTCAGCTTCAATAGTTTTGTGGGCGGACTTAACCGCGCGTTTTTGGCAGGGATGACGCCAGAAAGTCTGGTTGGCGAAATTCCTGAAGGGGTGTTCGTCACCTTCCAGATGACCTTCGCCATCATCACTCCGGCGCTCATTGCTGGCGCTTTCGCCGAACGCATGAAATTCTCGGCCGCGCTGCTGTTCATGGCGATTTGGTTCACCCTTGTGTACGCGCCAGTGGCGCACATGGTATGGGGTGGGGCAGGGGCTCTGATGCACAACTGGGGCGTGCTGGACTTCGCTGGCGGCACTGCGGTGCACATCAATGCTGGGGTCGCTGCGCTGGCAGCCTGTTTGCTACTTGGCAAACGCAAGGGATATGAAAACTCACCCATGCCTGCGCACAACCTCAGTCTTACCATGGTCGGCGCTGCCATGCTCTGGGTTGGTTGGTTTGGATTCAACATTGGCTCTGGAGGCGGCCTCAATGGTCTTTCAGGGATCGTAATGCTGAACACCCAGCTGGGCGCGTGTGCCGGTATTCTGGGCTGGATGTTCACCGAGTGGTTTCGAGTGGGTAAGCCGAGTGCTCTGGGCTTAGCCAGTGGTGCCCTAGCTGGCCTGGTCGGTATCACTCCGGCCTGTGCGTATGTGGGGGGCGGCGGCGCACTGGCGATCGGCCTGCTTTGCGGCGTGTTCTGCTATCTCAGCGTGACCGTGCTCAAGACGCGCCTTGGCTACGACGACAGTCTGGACGTATTTGGCTTACACGGTATCGGCGGGATGATCGGTGCCGTGTTAACAGGTGTTTTCTGTGTACCGTCGTTGGGCGGATTGGTTGAGAACGTCACCATGGCTGACCAGGTAATCGCGCAGGTCAAAGGGGTGGCATTCACAACGGCCTACTGCTTCATTGCAAGCTGGATCATTCTCAGAGTGTTGAAGGCCGTCGTTGGGTTGCGGGCACATGACTCCGTTGAGGAAATGGGTCTCGACCTCGGTGAGCACAATGAGCGGGCTTACAATCACTAAGTAACGAGTCTGCGATCAAGCTGATCCCAAAACTTGACCGCTAGTGGAGGTTTTTTCAGGTCGCTGTACAGACAAAGCCTCAGTGCATCTCGCGCATCGGGGCTTTGTTGTTTCTAGGACTGCGAGGCCTGCAGATGGCAAAAGTTCTTCTGCCCTCAAGGGTATCAATCGTACGGCCACTCGTATCAATGGCCAGAATCCCGAAATTGCGTACACGAATGCCTTAGAGCTGGCTGTAAGACAGTCGGGTTTGCTAGGCGCCCATGACTGTAGGCATTGTGTTCATGCCGACATTAAGTTTGATCTCCCCAGCCGCGTCTGTTCGAATCCGGTACTGAAGGTTTGTTCATCAATCCAAAGCTTTAGGGTGGCGGATTTCGAATCTGATGTCGTTCGAACCTACCAACCGCGTTGGCTGTTGCTCGGATTGCTCGACAACCAGTTTCGCGAATTGCATCAGGTCTCGGATTGCTTCAGTTCCGGATCTATTTAGATAGAAGCCTTTGATGCCAATAGCTCGAGGCCCATCTCGATCACAGCGCGGCGAATCGCCGATCATTGCTACTTGAGCCGCACCGCCGAACAGGTGGCCAGGCACAATCCCAAGATCATGGCACACGGCGCGGTAGATCGCTGGGTTGGGCTTGGTGACCCCGAGCTCGTAGCTGAACGAATAGGCGTTGATATCTGGCAGTAGCTTCTTCACTGCCGGCCCGTAGGGTGCAGCGAGGTTGCTGCAGATGGCGGTAGCTACGCCGTGCTCATGAAGGAGGGCGATCGCATCGCATGCATCCGGGAACACCTCGATCGACTCAATCTCGCGTTGAAGGTCAAATTCGATCTCAGCCATGCGTGACGGTGTAACCTGGATGCCGAGGATGTCAGCAGCTTCTCGAAGCCCTGCATCAATAGTCATCAGTTCATGGAGGTCGCCTGGGCTAGGGCGCCGGCCATTCTTCGCGCCTTCTCGCAGCAGCCGGCGATACGGGTGCATGGGTGTCCCGATCCGCAGGGTTGTGCCGAAGGCGTCAAAGATCACTGCTGTGATTGCCATCCGTATCTCCGTGGTCGACCTGGCGGGAGCGAGAGTACACTAAGCCCTCAGATGAAGGATGCCAAATCATCGAGGCTCAAGAAGTGAAGAGAACAGTGTTGGGTATGGCCGAAGCGGGCGAGCCGCTGCTCAGGCAGGCTCTTGAGGCAATTCGAGCTCATAACGACGCCCTGGCTAATGGACTACCAGCAGTGGAAATCGAATGCCTTCGACTGGAGGCTGATCATCTCTACCAGACAGTGATCGACTACCAGTTGCACAGCGCCGTCACCCTGGGTGAGTCAGTTCATTGATGGAGGCGAAACTGTGAAGATTCGCCAAATCCGTAACGAAATCCGGTTGGTTCCCCGCTTTCTCATCGAGCAACCGTGACGGTATGCAAGGAGTTGAGCAGGGCCGATCTTTTAGTCCGCGAATGCTAGCTCCGCCTGCCTAGACTCCCTCATGCCTGCGTGAGTCGTCTTAGGGGCGTTCATGCGAGGGCGGCGAGCAGCGTCGAGTCCTTCCACTTTGATACGAAGGCCTGGAAGCCCACCATCGCGCTGCAGCTCTGCAAGCTCTTCCGTTAACTCTGACATCAGGTCTACAGGCGTTCGACCTGTGTCTTCACTGAGTGTCAAGGTAAGGAGCGTCAACGGACTGAGTTCGAGCCGGCGACTGATCTGTCCGAGCTTATCCAGGGTGATGCTGGATTTGCATAGCTCGAGTTTCGAAAGGTACGTACGGCTTGTTGTGTCGGCGAAGTCACGCTGACTGATGTTGCGCTTGCTGCGGAGCGCGCGGAGTACGCTGGCGAAAGAGGTCTTTAGAGTCATAACGCAGATTTCCATCTGCCATCGCTGAAGATATTTAGCTTAGCCGAGCGGCACAGATGGTAAGGGCAAGCTGTCTAGGCGGCCTCGAGCCGTCTCGTAGATATCACCAAATGAGAGACAACAAGCGGAGCGCGCCGGCGTGACGGATGGACGCCCGAAGCGACGAGACGTCGCGTACGACGATGGCTCGGTTCACGACAGCCGGCTCCGAAAGGACACGCCCACGCCCTCGCGGTTACCTGTCGTAGTAGAATCCTCTGAACTGACGTTCTGATCGTCTTTGTCGCCGGCACATGACGCACTTTAAGGAGCAACACCTGTGTTCAGGACGTTCATGGATTTAATCTTTGTGGTGAGCGTTGCCTTCACTGTGCTCGCGTTCGTTTTGATACCCTGCATGATCCTGAGTCTCGGAGTGTTGCTCATGCTCGGCATCGACGACAGGTTTGTGAGCCCTGTTGTGGCTTACATTGCATTTCCAGAGGCCGTCATCATCAGCGGGTATCTGCTGCTTCACTACTGGAGGCAAATCACCGAAATCATCAAGTCGATTACACCATGGTGATATAGGAATGCGTGGGGAAAACGAGTGATTTGGTTTCTGGGTGACGTACATGGGCGCTTTGATCATGTCATCAGGTTGGTGAAGCGTGATCGTCCTGAGGCAGTGGTATTCCTGGGTGACCTCGAATGCAGTTTGCCCTTGGACATGATCCTGCGCCCGATCTTAGAGCTGACAGAGATCTGGTTCATTCACGGTAACCATGACACGGATCGTCCAGCCTATTGGCATAACCTCTATGGCTGCGGCCTCTCTGATCGCAGCCTGCATGGCCGTGTTGTGGAGATTGCTGGCCATCGCCTAGCAGGGCTGGGGGGCACCTTCGAGTCGCAAGTCTGGCTACCAGGTAGCCCTGATACCGGCATCCAGAATTACGGAGACTTCCTTGAGCATCTAGCGCTCAGGCCACAGCAGGCAGATATACTCGCGACGAAAAGGCAGCACGCGCTGTCAGCAATTTACCCCGATGATTACTTCTCGCTCGCAATGGAAAAGGCGGATATTTTGGTCTGTCATGAGGCCCCTAGCTGCCATCCCTACGGCTACTCAGAGATCGATGAGCTCGCCCAGACAATGGGTACAAAAATGGTTGTGCATGGGCATCATCATGACTCTCTAGACTATAGGTCTGAATGGTCAAAGCTGGGGTTTGAGGCTTACGGCGTTGCGTTCAGGTCGGTCATGGCTGTAAACGGCCAAGTCATCCTCTAACTGCTATACGGTAGCTAATGTCGCAAACGGAGCGCGCCGGCGTGACGGATGGACGCCCGAAGGGTCGAGACGTCGGCGTACGACGATGGCTCGATTCACGACAGCCGGGCCTGGCAGGGCACGCCCTCATCGCTCTACAGAGCTTTCAACGTTCGCTCCAGGGTTTGATGCTCCCATGTCGATAGCAGAGCAACCGGATCTGTCCGATTACCTGGATCGAATTCCCAGAGCTGACCATCAGGGCTCACACATCGCTCGCAGTAGTCCAGCTCATCACAGTCGTTGTAAATCGTGATCCGCCATCCCTCTACATCGACCTCGAAATGACAGGTGTACAGCTGCTCCCAGGACTGGTTGCCAACCTTGGTCATAGTCCGGCGTCCGAGCACCACCTCTCGCAGCACCTGGCAGACTTCGCGGGCCGTCAGCGCGCCTAATGGCGTGTCGTTGTGGTTTTCTGTATTCATGCGCAGTTCAGTCCCTCCCTTATCCAGTCGGGCGCACCACAGTGAAGGCGCATTCTCTCGAGATCAACCTCGGATAGCCACCTACACAAATAGGCGATTGAGTGTGCGGGTTAGATCAAGCCCTGCATTAACAGAGCGTTCCAAGGCTTACTTCCTCAAAAAATTTTCAGCTCGCATGCTTGGTAGCCAATAGCGCTTACCGTCCTTAGCCATCGATCAAGGATCAAAAAATTCACGGAGGTGAGGTAACTCTTTTTCTGGGTCTTCGGCGAGCCGCTGGCGTACAGCGTGTCGATAGCTCCTATGCCAGACCTGCTTGTCAAATCGCTCACTAGTGGCGGTGGTGATGCCGCATATGGTGTTTTTGCGTCGGCTTCTGCTCATATGGTGTCAGCGTCGATGAAGCACGCAGGTTCGCGTGCTTGCTCTGAACTGCAGAACAGATCAGGTTAACACGAGAAGCCTCAGATCCCCCCATCAAGCGGCTGCCCGGGCGGATCTGACTGCTTGGTCGTAAGGAGTACAAATGTACTCGGCATCCAGCTGCAGTCTTCGAAGCGTTTTGAATGTCCGTCATGTAACCACACACGAGATCTGCCCTATGCATCCAACAACGCCAGACGGTCGCTACTTCGTCGTCAAAGGTCAGCTCTGGCGCTGCAGCAACCCCGCGCTGCCTGTTGAAAAGCGTCAGCACCTGGTACACGACTTGATGGAAGCCCGGCGAGCCGTGAAGGAAGCCAAAGCACTGGATGATGAAGACAAGCTGCATGCCGCTCGAGCAGCGGTGGACTTGGCGAAAGTGGCACTAGGGGAGAGGGGCCCGGTGTGGTGGGATGACGGTAGCCCGGACTACAACCGCCAAAAGGCGATCAACACGCCTTACGCTGACTGGTACTACTTAATCGATGAGCAGCAGTGAACATCCTTGCGGGTCTGGCAGGCCTGTAAATACAAGCCTGCGCAGCCAACTACCGATCGTAGGTGCTGATCCTGTAGATGGTTCCCTAGCAAGGTAGACGCACTTAGCTTCTCGATCCTTAATCAGAATCAGACTGAAATTGCCAAGCGTAAAAACGCGCGTGCGCAGTGTCATAAGTAGTATCACGAATTGAGGGATACAGCTCAACCAACGACATTGATTGTGCAGCTTGCACCAAACCTGTTTCCCTAATCCATGAAAGAGTTGCACGACAAAAGGATGAGTCATCAGACACTACTTCGCCACCCAGCTTAATTTTCACCATGACCTCGGAGCACACCTGCTTAAAAAGCAAGTTGGCATGGCGACTACTTACCCCAGGCCTACCGCTCTGGGTGGAAATTAGAGGGGTAGGGTCGCGATCCAGAGGTATCAAATCAGTTCCAACATGGGCCCTGTATCGGGCAACCCATCGGGTAACATAGTCCCTTGAAATGCAGACCCGCTCCAATTCGGGGTATCCTTCAACCCTTAAGCCATAAGTTCCGTCTTTACGTTCAAACAATGAATTTATAGCCAAATTCGCACCAAATCGGTCAATGTCAGCGGGGCGCAAGAAAAGATGATAAATACTCATCAACAAAAATAGCTTGCGCTCAAATTCATCATCGTTAATCGCCAGACTTTCAGCTGCCTCGACAAATAGATTCCAATCGCTGATAGAAAAGCTCTTGGCACCATTATGAATGGCCTCACGACCGGAGTAGTGCTTCGAACGATGCAATGAGCCAGCGGGATTTATATCAATTAAATCCTCCGCATAAAGAAATAGGTAAAATGAATTGATAACAGCCAGCTCAACGGCTAAAGAAGCATAGCCTGATATCCTTGCCCCACTAACTTCCTCGCGAACCGGGCCTGTTCTGAATGGCCTCCAGAATGCATTAACCACAAATACTTTTGAAGTACGTTTGTTTGAGGCACGCCTCAAACGCTTTTCCGGCTGCTTGGCTACCCAGTCATCAGGTGGGCACAAGCAAAAATCCATAAACGCTCTAATATCTTGCTCGTCGAGCTGTATGATTGGCTTTTCTACGACTAACAAACACCACAGCAAAAGCTTTTCAATTGCAGAGCGGTAGATGCCGAATCGACTACCCAGTGCATGCTCAAGCAAAAACGCTTTGACTAGCGAGTAACTAGACAAGGCGGCGCAACGGATATCAATCCCATCTAATTTCTGCCTGACCTCAGAGTTTTCCTTATCTAGGTCGTGAGTGTTCAAGCCTTGAAAATCTTTCAAGCCAAAAAAGCAAGGAAACGGCGGCACATCCATTTTCCAATCTCCAAGCAACATGAGTTCAGCCACGATCCTTCATTGAGAGTTTCTGAATCGAATAGGCTCTCTGATTATCATGACTGCTATAATAAATGTTCTGAGTAGTGGCAAGACTGCTATGACGAAGATCTGCTTGCAAATCTTTCGGATCTCGGAATGGTGCATCGAAGGTCGCTGCTGTATGCCGCAACCAGTGGGTGGTGGCAACGCCTAAATTTTGGATTTCTTCCTCATGGCGGCCTTCACTAACCATCCGGTCGATTGCAAAATCGAAAACCTCTCGCATGATAAATCGCACCATACGTGTTGAAAGCCCAGCTTTGCCATTAAATGTCATCAGAAGTGGCGTAGATTCGTTATGCAAGGGCAGGGGGCTTAACCCTAAGTGCAGGCGATATCGTTTGAGGTAAAGCTCCACGTAGTCTGCTCTGACAGCGATTTTCCCCGCTTTGTTTCCCTTGCCAATCACATGGAACCACCAGTTACCCTCATGATCCGGACGAAAATCCCCCATTGAAGGCTGCCAATTGTCGCGACCGCAAAGATCTGAAACCCTGAGATACATCGAGAACATTGTCGCAGCTATATATAGTGAGCGTTCATGCCGTTCCGGCTCAGAATTCGCCATCGACTCTGCTGCTTCGAGCACGTACTCCCATTGAAGAGGTGTAAGAGACCTGGTCGTTAACTCTTGTACTGAGCGATTTTTAAATTTCGATTTTTGTTTTATGGCCCGAAATGGATTCACTACTGTGCAAACCCCTTCGTCAATGGCGTATTCATAAAGGCTACTGCACACCGAAAAAATCTGCGCGATGCTTCCGGCAGTCAGTTTGTAGCAGTTGGCCTCGCGTGATGTTGCAAAGGGCCTCCAATCGGGATTGGGAGCTATGCTGTAATTTTTGCTCAGATAGCGATTTCTTACAATTTTCCCGATCCAACCCGGAGGCGGACTCATACAAAAATTAAGAAACTCTTCTGCATCAGAACGACGCAGATCAAGCAAAGGTCGCTCACGAATCAGCAGCGACCAGAGTAGTAATCGTTCGGCATGGGTGCGGTAAGAATTGAACGTTGCCTCATTACTAGCATAGGACTCCAGGAAGCCGCGTACTGCCTCATACCCATCGAGGGCGCTCAGCCGGGAGTCGAAGCCAGCCAGGTATTTCTGAACCGCAACTACAGTTGAATCATCCACATCATCTGATACTGAAACAAACCAGCGATAGGTACCAAACAAAGGGACAGGCGTACATGCGTTATTTTTCATAAGTCCCAATCACTTCCGGTTCTGACACTTATCGGAAATAGGGGAGGCATCGCCCCCAAAGCATAGGGCACACACACTGAGATGCTTCATCAAAATCACCTTGAATCGAATGCACGATATGAAGCTTCTACGAAGCTTCACTCCAGGAACACTGTATTGTCAAGCCTCTACATAGCCTGCCCCGCACGGCTAATCACTAACCTAAAGACCGAGTTGATCACTTTTAAAGTAAAAATGATCACTCCTCTCTTGCCCATTAACGATATAGCTAGGCTCAGCATCTGTCGGCAATGTCACTTGAAAATGATCAGCACGTCAGAAGGGCTAGCCTTCCATCTCTAGAGCAAACCACCCCTATAACTCGACTAAATGACTATTTAGTCGAGTTAAGTAAAGACTGCACCCAGCAACCACAGGGTGGGGCATGGATGCGCCATTAAATCGTCAAGCGCTAAGCGCGCTGTGATCAATACGCAAAGACGATCGCATTCAACAAAATACGACCGCAACGCTAGGCCAACCTGATGATCATTTTTGACTGACATTGCGGTGTACCGCTTTCCCGCCTTCAATCTTGTGATCCTCTAATTTCGTTAATTGATCACTAAAAACTGAGGTTCGCGCTGCATGCCTACTATGGTAATCATTTTTAAGATTTGATCATTTTTCCCGACACTGAGCCTATTAATGATCATTTCTGACTGTGCACGAATTCACCAATCGAATTTGGTGATCCACCTGCAAATCTATCCAATTTTCAGCTTCCCATGAGCACAATGATCAAAATTGCTCCTGCAATGATGATCAGTGCTGTCATGCACGCCAGTGGCTAACTCCTTGAACATTAAGAGAAATCCGCAGGCTTGAGCCGAATCGGATGGTTTTTGTGCATGGTCAGGATTTCGTGAGCGTCACAACAAGAGCCAACCTTAACCTGGGTCAACGAATGAACCGTGTTTGACGCATGAGGGCCTTGAGCAGGCTCACCATCTGGGCAACCACGGTGCAGCGCTAAAATACGAAGGTTCGGATAATGCATATTATGTTAAATAGCGTATAGCATCAGTGATGCGGTTCATCGTCTGCTCCGTCGGTAATCATTAGAACTGCCTCAGTCACTTCCCTCGGCATCCCGGGCATACGGGTTTCACCCTGGACGCGCTTGGCCAGCAGCCCCCGCCATATATTTAGCAACGAGCCCACGCGCGCCGGACTACCTCGTCCTAGCTCTAGGCGGACGCGCTCAACAGATCTCAGACATTTGCTCGCAACAGTTCGAGCAGAAGTTTGAATGCAGGCTTAGGCTGTCTTCGACTCGGATAGTAAAGGTGATACCCCGTGACGACGGGACACCAGTCTTCCAGGACACGTATGAGACGGCCGTCGTGAACCTGTTGTTGGACGACATCCTCCGGGAGATGCGCCAGCCCGACTCCAGCCAGCGCGAAGTCCAGCATCATGGGGACTGTATTACAGACCATGTGACCATCCGCCCGAACTCTCACCTCACGTCCGCCCTTTTCAAAGGGCCAATACCAAAGGCCCCCTGATGTCGGTAGGCGAAGATTGATTCCAATATGCACGGTGAGGTCATGGGGCGTAACAGGCCTGGGCCTGCGCTTGAAGTAAGCAGGTGAACCCACCACAGCCTGCCGGAAATCAGGACCTATACGTACGCCGATCATGTCCTTGGCCACCTGCTCGCCCAGACGGATCCCTGCGTCGTAGCGTTGCTCGACAATATCGATCAAGCCGTAGTTGTTATTGATTTCGACCGCGATCTCGGGATAGTTCAGCATGAGGTTGCTGACGGCAGGAACCAGAATCGTCGCAGAGGCATGCTCTACCGAGGTGATCCGCAATGTCCCTGCGGGTTTCCCGCTTAATTCAGAGAGATCGGCCAGCCCAGCCTCAATGCCCTCGAAATGGGGTCCTATGGAGCCTAGCAATCGCTCGCCCGCCTCTGTGGGTGACACGCTTCGCGTGCTGCGAGTCAGCAGTTGCACTCCCAACTGCTCTTCGAGGCGTCTCAACGTCCGGCTCAGAGCAGGCTGTGAAGTACCTAACTGGGCCGCCGCCTTGGTGAAGCTGCGCTCGCGCGCGACAGTCAGGAATGCAACCAAGTCATTAACGGTGTCCCGCATAATTGATACCAAGCTGATATAGGTCCATTCCTATCATACCCCCTAATCATTTGTGGGGTGCGCTGCTAGATTGGTTTCACATTCAGTTCGAGTCACTCTATTGACTTATCCAGGAATTCTCATGGACAGCAAAAAGCCGATCTCCAACTCTGACGTCTTCGGTTCAATCGGTCGTCGCGAGTTCGTGACCAAAGCCACGCTTGCCGGCGCTGTGTTGGCGGCCGGTGCTTCTGCATGGGCAGGCTCATACACCCCGGAAGGCAATGCCCAGGACTCAAAAACACCTCACAAAGGGGATCAAAAAATCACTAAGCGTCACCTTCTACGACACCGCCGAAGTATATGGTCCATATACTAATGAAGAGCTGGTCGGCAAAGCGCTCAAGCCATTCCGTGACCAAGTGAAGATCGCAAGCAAATTTGGCTTCGCTATCGACGGCACTATTGCCTTGAACAGCCGTCCAGAACACATCAAGAAGGTCGTAGAGGAATCGCTCAAACGGTTGCAGACCGACCGTATCGACCTGTATTACCAGCACCGTGTCGATCCCAATGCGCCGATTGAGGACGTCGCCGGCGCGATCAAGGATCTCATTGCCCAAGGCAAGATTCTGCATTTCGGCCTGTCGGAGGCCAGCGCGAAAACCATACGCCGGGCTCATGCTGTGCAGCCTGTGTCAGCGATCCAGACAGAGTATTCATTCTTCCATCGAGATCCTGAGCACAACGGCGTGCTCGCCGCCTGCCAGGAACTGGGAATAGGTTTCGTTCCATGGGCTCCGCTCGGCGAGGGCTATCTGACCGGAAAAATGGACGCACATACCAAGTTCGATTCCGAGACCGATTTCCGAGGGACCTTCCCTCGCATGTTTCCTGAAAACATGAAGGCGAACATGCCGGTTGTGGACATATTGAGGAGCGTTGCTTCTGCTAAAGGCGGCACGCCTGCCCAAGTCGCCATTGCCTGGCTGCTTGCTCAGAAGCCTTGGATTGTTCCGATCCCCGGCACCCGCAGAGTCGATCACCTGACCGAGAACCTAGGTGCGCTGAACATCGAATTGACAAGCGATGACCTTCTCGCGATGGAACAGCAGTATTCCAAATTGACAGTGCATGGTGAGCGTATGTCCGACATGCATATGCAGCAGATTGATCGGTCCTGATAGGCAAAATATAGCGGCGTCGGGTTCGCACTCTGTGTTCCGACGCATTTGAAGCGGTGGTACGTGAACGTAGAGCCACGGTCGAGTAGTCGAATCAGCCCTACCCGTTCTTATCAAGAAAGGCGGCGCTCCTGCTCCGCCCTTCTTCATTGCTCAAGGCGTCAGCCGTCTGAGGGTACGAATGAAGGCTTTGATCTTGGCATCAAGGTAATCTCTTCCCGCATAAATGGCATACAGGTTCAGTTCCTGTAGCTGGTGATCAGGCAGCACATGCACCAGCGTCCCCTCCTGTAACGACGGCCTGGCTGCAAAGGCAGGCAATATCCCTACCCCCATTCCCGACTCCAGGGCCCTGACCATTGCCTCGGTAGAGTCGACTTCCAGAAACGCGGGACGCGGTTGAATCGTCTCTGTCTGGCCACCTGACATAAAGCACCACTCGAGTGCATCTGTCATCGGTACCGACAATTGCAGGCAATCGAGTCGGATAAGGTCTGCAGGCGTCTGTGGCACGGCATTGGCGGCCAGGTAGGATGGCGAGGCGCACAAAATACTCTGAGTCTTACCCAGTTGCCGTGAGATGTATCCGGAGTCAGGCAGCCGATCGGAGGCAATGATCGCAATATCGATACCTTCGCCTAGCAAGTCTGGGAGACGGTTCGAAAGCGTCAGCTCGAAAGTAATCGCTGGATGAAGCTTGCGCAGCTCAGCGATAGCAGGGACTACGAAATGAGCCCCGACCCCCACCATCGCATGCAGGCGCAAACGCCCTTCTGGCAATGACATCGCACCCCGCGCCTCGACTTCTGCCTGATCCACGGTAGAGAGAATCCGCCGGCACCATGTGAGGTAGCGTGCGCCGGCCTCGGTCAAGATCAACTGCCGTGTATTGCGATTGATCAAGCGCGTTTTCAGATGCTCTTCAAGCTTTGCGATATTGCGGGAAATCGTCGGCACTGCCCGGTGCATCTGCTTGCCAGCAGCGGTAAAGCTCCCCGTCTGCGCTACGCACATGAACGTGCGCATGTTCTGCAAAGTATCCATGACACTGCCTCAAAAAACCCTTGAATGCCTGATAATTCAGTGAGTCATGACGAACTGCCACGTTGACCCTCAAAAAATACTACGTTATAAATACTGCCAGTGTCTATTGTGACCCACGCCTACCTCGACCTCTGATGCGAGCCAACATGAGCGATACAGCCAAGCCGATCAAAAGTGCCAAGCCTCGGAGCCGGTCGTCCATCGGTGCTGTGCGCAGCCCCCAAAGCACCGAAGCGATCCTCGATGCGGCGGCTGCCATTCTCAAGGAAAAGGGGTACAAAGCCTTCACCATGGACGCTTTGGTGGAACGAGCAGGTTCCAGCAAACCCACCATCTATCGATGGTGGCGTAGCAAAGGCGCATTACTGCGCGATGTGTACGAGCGTGCCGCTGTGACGTTCGTAACCTCCCCAGATACCGGGGATCTTGAGCAAGACCTGATCGACCACTTGCGGTCCTTGTGGGTGTGGTGGCGGTCTTCCAGTGCTGGCGAGACGCTACGCAGCGTGTTTATCGAAATCCAACTCGATATCGAAGCCATCGAAGAGTTTCGGACAGCCTTTCTTCCTCGCCGCGAGCGAACGCTGCGGAACATTTTTGCCAGAGCGGTCAGTAGAGGTGAAATCATCGACGGGCCAGCCATTGATGCTGCCGTAGCGATGCTCACCGGGACATCCTGGTTGCACTTGGTTACCGCAAACCTGGACAACCTTGAAGATATTGATCGGTCTGTTGCACTCGTTGTACGAGGCCTGCGCGTCGGCTGAACCTCTTACAGAGGTGCCGATGCTTTTTCACGCCCATAACGACACTGTCAGTGTTTATAGGTTTTTCATCCACCACTCACGCCGACAGGCGCAGGCCTCTTTTTAGCGTCAGAGAATCCCGTCATGAACACCAGAAAACACCAGGCTAGTGCAAGGGTTGCAGCCACCTTGCACCCCAGCAAGTACATCTCGGTTGCCCTACTGTTAGGCGCCCTCTCCGGCTGTGCATTCAGTGACTTGACAACCAGCGCCCATATGAGTGAGCCACAAGGCATGGAGCAAACCCTCGCCGACAGTGACCTCACGTTGTCAGCTGCTGCGTGGCCAAGCGAAACCTGGTGGACGAGTTACAACGACGCACAGCTGAATGTGTTGGTCGCGCAAGCGCTGTCCGGTAGCCCCACGCTGCGTGCCGCGGCCGCGCGCGTGCATCAGGCCAATGCGCTTGAAGACATACAGGGGGCATCGTTGCTGCCTAATGCCGAAGTGGGCGTGAGTGTTACTCGCGAACGCTTTAGCTCGAACGGCACAACGCCGGCGCCGGCTAAAGGAACTTGGCAGAACGTCCATCAGGGGACGTTCAACCTGAGCTATGAACTGGACTTCTGGGGTAAAAACCGCGAAGCAGTGCAAGCTGCAGTCGGGCGCCGTCATGCCTTAGAGGTCGACGAGCGCGCTGCAGCGCTCATGCTCTCCACTTCAGTGGTGCAGACCTACATCGCCTTGCAGGACAACTATGAACAACTCGATCTGGCTCAAGCACTGCTGGATCAGCAGGAGCAGATCGAGAAATTGACCCAGCAGCGGTTCGAAGCGGAACTGGGTACGCAGATCGACATCAAGCAATCTCAAGCGGCGCTTCCTGCCAGCCGGGCGAACATCGCTGCGCTGAGGGAGGTGATCGAGCTCAACCAGAACAAACTGGCTTCGCTTTTGGGTAAAGGGCCGGACCGTGGTCGAACGATCACACGGCCACGCATGCGTGCGAGCAGCACCGTGACCCTTCCAAGCAATCTTCCTGCGGAGCTTATCGGCCATCGACCCGATGTCGTAGCCCAGCGCTGGCGAGTAGAGGCGTCAGGGCATGAGATCGAAGTCGCCAAGGCGCGTTTTTATCCCAATGTGAACCTTACATCGTTCATTGGCATGCAGAGCCTTGCATTCGACACCTTCAACGACCACAGCAGTCGCATCCTCGGGGTCTCCCCTGCTATCAGTCTGCCAATTTTTGAAGGGGGCCGCCTGCGTGGCAACCTCGATGCACAGAATGCAGCTTACGACCTCGCTGTTGAGAACTACAACCAGACCGTCATCGATGCGCTGCGAGACATTGCTGATCAAATTGCTTCCCTGCGTTGGCTGAAGGAACGCCTGGCTCAACAAAATGAGGCTGTCGCTACGGCACAGGCGGCCTCGGACTTGGTGAATAGTCGCTACGCGGCAGGTTTGGCCACTTACCTGCAGGTCCTCGCCACACAAAACGCCACGCTGGCCGAAAAACGACAACTCGTCACTTTGCAGTCTCGCGCACTTTCCTTGCAGGCGAACCTCAGCCGAGCACTGGGGGGTGGATATAGCCCTGAAATTCAACCTGATGCCGACGTCACCTCCACAGCAGCCAAAAAATCATGACCAGTAAAACACCTGCATCCGCTTCCCCAGAGCAAGCTAAACCCTCCCGTTCCCCGCAGCTGCTGTTGGCGCTGGCCATCGTGCTGCTGTTAGTAGCGCTGGGTATCTGGTACGCGACCCGTATGGGCGCGGAGTCTACCGATGATGCCTACGTCGAGGGCAATATCGTCCAGGTCACCTCTCAAGTCAGTGGCACGGTGACGGTCATCAATGGCGACAACACGGATTATGTTGCCGCTCATAGCCCGCTGGTAACACTGAATCCTGTAGATGCCGAAATCCAGTTCGAGCGTGCCAAGTCGAACCTCGCGCGGGCGGTACGTCAGGCGCGCACTCAGTACTATCAGGTCCAACAACTGGAAGCCGAGGTCAGCCAACGCAAGAACGACGTCCGTAAGGCACAGGACGATGTGCGGCGACGCAATCAGCTAGCGTCCAGCGGTGCCGTATCCCGGGAAGAAATCAGCCATGCTGAGGAAGTTTTGAAAAACGCTGTGGCTGGCCTTGAGGGAACCCAGCACGCCCTGGCGGTGCGCCTGGCCATGGTCGATAACACCACGCTGCGCACACACCCTGATGTGCTTGTGGCCGCGAGTAATTTGCGCGATGCCTACATCGCGCTGCACCGCACGCAGATCAGCTCGCCAGTCAGCGGGCTCATTACCAAACGGAGTGTACAGGTAGGCCAACGGATCAACCCCGGTGTGGCATTGATGTCCGTGGTACCGGTCGATCAGGTCTGGGTCAATGCCAACTTCAAAGAGTCTCAGATTGAAGACTTGCGCATTGGCCAACCGGTCGAGCTTCGCGCCGACGCTTACAGTCGTGACACCGTCTTTCACGGCACGATCGTAGGGTTGGACGCCGGCACAGGTAGCGCTTTTTCCCTGATGCCTGCGCAGAACGCAACGGGCAACTGGATCAAGGTGACCCAACGCGTCCCCGTGCGCATAGCCCTGGATGCCAAGGAAGTAGAGCGGCATCCGCTGCGTCTCGGCCTGTCCATGCGGGTATCGGTTGATACAAGCGACCAGACCGGCGCTGTGTTGAACACGACCAGCCCTACCCGCCCCGCCTACAGTACTTCCATTTTCGACAACGAACTCAAAGACGCCAATCAGGTTGTTGAGCAGGTAATCAGTGCCAACGAAGATCGCGGGCGTAACAACCAACACGTCAACCTTTGACGAGGGGCATCATGTACCGAAAAAATTGTGCCCTGCTCATTACGGTTGGTTTGCTGTGCGCCCTGGAGTATTTGCAAGCCGGAATGATTGCCTTCGCCTCTGCGCCGATACGCGGTGAAATCGACGCCAGCCCAGAAGAGTTCACACTGATCACGGCACTCTATGCGTGCATTGCCGTTGTTGTGATTTCCAAGCAACGGTGGCTGGTGGAGAGGCTTGGCTGGCGCAACTTTATGCTGGGCTCCATCAGCATCTTCATCGTGGGCGCGCTGGTCTGTGGGATGAGCGATGACTTGACGACATTTACCGTAGGTAGGGTCATCATGGCGTTGGGGGGCGCATCGTTCATGACGTCCGCCCGCCTGATGGTCAATTTCCTGCCCCCAGGACCCGGGCGTTTCATCGGTGTAAAAGTGTTTGCGACCGGGCTGGCCATCGGCACCGCTTCTGCACCTTTCATTTCATCCATGGTGGTGATTGAAGATACTTGGCATGCGATTTTCTTGGTGCTCATCACAGGCGCTTTGGTTGCAGGCTTGCTGGGAATGCGCTTTTTGCCAAGCGCCCCAGCTCCGATCGACGATCGCACCCCCTCGACGCCGGCGAACATCCTGCTGCTGTCCGTGAGCAGCTTCTTTTTGTTGTACGTGATGCAACGCTCCTACTACGACTTCTATAACGAGACATTCATTCTCATCGCATTCTCGCTGTTGGCGGCGCTTGGCCTGTATATCTTCTTCCACGCAGAACACCGCAAGGACGCTCCCTTCCTCAAGGTCAGGGATCTCATGCAGCCACGCTATCTACTCGGTGTCGCGCTCTTCTGCTTCACCTACGTGGTATTGGGCGCCAACAACTACATGCTGCCGTACTTTCTGCAGACAGGCCTTGGCTACTCCTGGGACACCATAGGGACATTTCAGGCCTTTGGGCTCGGTGGCGCGCTGGTCACGTGGCTGGTCATGGCCATGCTCATTCCAAAATTCCCTGCCCCAAAAAAATTCTTCCTTGCAGGTTTCGGCGCGCTGTCGGGATTTGGCTGGCTTATGTCATCCATTACAACGGACGCCAACATGTGGTCGAACATTCTGCCGGCGTTGTTCCTGAACGGGTGTTTCGTGATGCTGGTATTGGCCACGGCCGCCATGCAGACGTTTCGCGATGTCACCCATCACGACACGCTGTTCGCCCACGCCTACCAGATCAAAAGCATGCTGGGGCAGATTGCCATGGCCATGGGCACAGCATTGGCCACCTTGTTCCTGCAATGGCGTACGACACTCCAGTACAACAATTTGAATGGGCACTTCAGCGCCGGTGACCCGGTGTATCTTGAGCAGTCGCAGCACCTCGCGCAGGCCCTGACACCTCAGGTGGGTGCTGCTGCGGCGAATCAGATTTCACTGTCGATGCTGACGCAAAGCCTTCATCAGCAGTCGACCCTGGTTGCCAGCATGGAGTACTTCTGGTTCGTAATCGTTGTTGCAGTGGTGGCGCTGGGGGTATCGGCCGCGCAAAAGACCTTCAGATAACTCAAACCTATAAGGCGGGCTGAGATCCCCGGGCGTCATGATCTATTGTGCAGATAGGCTGGCGCGGCGCAGAGGATCTCCTCAGGTCCAATCTTCGCTTTCCGGAAAGTCACGAAAGGTCAAACTGATTCGTGGCCCTACAGGTCTGGATGTCCTCATCACGGCATGCAACCAGTAGCGCTGGGTATCCCCCTTCATCACGATCACCTGCCCGTGCTGGAGGAAAATGGCTCGACGCTCGTCTAGGAGCTTGTGCTTGAACGCAAATTTGCGCTCGCCGCCCAAACTCAACGAAGCAATTACACTGTGCGGGCCCTGGGCTTCAGGGTCACTGTGCCAGCCCATTCCCTGGCTGCCATCTTGGTAGCGATTGAGTACACAACTGTTGAACTTGGCACCGCTCAGTTGCTCCATTCTGTCGCGGATGGCGTCAAGCACAGGCAGGTCCCATCGCTTGGCCTCACGCAGGACACCCGAATGAAAATACCGGTAGGGTTGATCTGCGTACCAGGCTACCTGCCTGCCGCTGGTGATTCGTTGGCCCGCGATCAGCGCAGTATCTGCCTGCCATGGCACATGCTGTTGAAGCTGGCGCAGCAATTCATCGGCTTCACGCTTGGCAAGGACCAGGCCCAAGTCATGAACCTGACCATCGCACGGCAATAAATTCAGAGACTCAGCTTGCGCTAGGAATAGATCTGCTTGCATGCACTTCCGAGGTTTAGAGAACGGCAGGCAGCCGCCAAGCACCGGATTCTAATTCCCCGCGGGATCCTGGATTACCGTCAGTTCTGTTTGGACAGTTGAAACCCAACGCATGGAGTCACGCGTAGACAGCTTGAATCGATAGATGGGGCCAGGACACCCTGTCGAAATATAGTTGAAGTTTTCAACCATATGGTTATGCTCTGGTCATCGATCTGGAGCATTCGTAATGTATTCCGATTTTTTGAATTTCAAACTGGACATGGCCAGCGCCCTGCTCATGGAGCGTGCCAACGCCGTGTACCGGCATCACTGGGACCTGGATGTACGCGGCCTTCGTGTGCTGCGGCTCATCCAAGCCCACCCCGATGTCACCCCCAAAGACGTCTCTACGCTCGCAATGCTGGAAAAAACGCTGCTGTCAAAGACACTGGCGCTGCTGGAATCTCGCGGTTTGATTTCACGCCACCCCCACCCCGTCGACCGACGCAGCGTCGGCTTGCGTACGACGCCCGCCGGCACCCAGATTGCCGACGACTCTTCGGTAGTGGGCGCCGAGTTGGAAGATCAACTCGTTCGTGCTCTGTCGCTCAAAGAACGTCAGGCGCTGGACGGTTTGCTCTCAAAGCTAGTGGATAGCCTGCTACCCACCGACTGACGCTTCAATCCCCCACACCCTGCCCTCTTTTTACGTGAAGGAGTACCTCATGTCGTCCCTGAAAAAGTTGATCCCAGCACTCGACAATCTCTTACCGGAACTGGAAGAGGTCTACAAAGACCTCCACCGCCACCCTGAATTGTCGATGTGCGAGTTCCGTACCGCTCAGATCGCAGCCGATTATCTCGAGCGCTTTGGCTATGAAGTCACGCGTGAAATGGGTGTGACCGGCGTGGTGGGTGTATTGCGCAATGGGCCCGGGCCGGTGGTCATGCTGCGCGCGGATATGGACGCACTACCCATGGCGGAGAACACGGGTCTGGCATATGCCGCAGATGTGGTCACCCGCAACGAGGATGGAGTGGAGGTGCCGGTATGCCACTCCTGTGGCCACGACATGCACGTGACATGGCTGATGGGCGTGGCGCGGGTGCTGTCTGAGCACCGTGACACCTGGCGAGGCACCGTCATGGCGGTGTTCCAACCTGGGGAAGAAGTGGGCATCGGCGCACAAAGCATGGTCGACGACGGCATGCTCGAGCGCTTCCCAAAGCCAGATATCATTCTCGGCCAACACGTCATGGTAGGGCCTGCCGGTACCGTCGGGCATCGCAGCGGCACCATTCTTTCAGCGGGTGACAGCCTCAAGATCAAGCTTTTCGGCCAAGGTTCGCATGGCTCTCAACCCCAGACCTCGATCGACCCGGTGATCATGGCGGCGTCGACAGTCCTGCGCCTTCAAACCATCGTGTCTCGTGAAATTTCTCCTCTCGATCAGGCAGTGCTGACCGTAGGCTCAATGCAAGCAGGCACCAAGGAGAACATTATCCCTGACGAAGCCACACTGAAACTGAACATGCGCACCTACGACGAGGGGGTACGCGAGCACATGCTGGGGGCCATCAAACGTATCTGCTGCGCCGAATGCTCGGCATCCAACGCACCGCGTGAGCCGGAATTCACCACACTGAATCGTTACCCCTTGACGGTAAACGACGCCAAGGCCTCTTCCCGTCTGGCTGAGGCATTTGGCACCTGGTTTGGCGAGCGCGCTTATGAAACAGCACCTGCGGCGGCCAGTGAAGACTTCAGCGTATTTGGCCGGGCATGGCAGGTGCCTTACGTGTTCTGGTTCGTAGGCTGCACAGACCCGGAGGTCTACGCGCAGGCTAAAGCCAAAGGCCAGATCAACAGCATCCCCAGCAACCATTCCCCCAAGTTCGCGCCGTTGTTGCACCCTACCCTTCGTACGGGTCTTGAGAGCATGCTCTGCGCGGCTTTCGCCTGGTTCGGCGATAACGAGTAACAGCCCATGGATGGTCACCTGATCTACAGTGTGCTCGACCTGCTCGGCACATTCGCCTTCGGCGTGAGCGGTGCGGTCGCTGCCCGGCAACAGCGTCTGGACCTGTTTGGCATCGTGACCATCACCTTTCTGGTCGCTTGCGGTGGCGGCATCATGAGGGACTTGTGCCTGGGTGCCCTGCCTCCTGCCGGGCTGTCGAACTGGCGCTATTTGGCAGTTTCCATGGCTGCAGCGCTCTGGGTTAGCTGTGCCTATCCGAGCGTATGTCGGATGAAGTCACCGGTCCAACTGTTCGATGCGATAGGACTTGGGTTGTTTGCGGTTGCAGGCGCGAAGAAGGCTCTGGCGGCCCACGCCGGCGCAGAGGTTGCCCTTGTGCTGGGAATGGTCAGCGCCACAGGCGGAGGGGTGCTTCGGGACATCTTGCTTTCCCGTGTACCGAGTATCCTGCAGCGTGAAATCTACGCCTGCGCAGCATTGGCCGGTGCCGGGGTCGAGGTTGCCCTCAGCTATCTGGACGTCAGCTCAGCGTGGGGGTCATGGCTGGCTGCGGCGGCGTGTATCGGCCTTCGTCTTGCTTCGCTGCGCTTCGGCTGGCGCTTGCCCGTGAATCGCAACGATATCAACGAGCAGCAGCGCTAGAAACGAAGCGCACCTGTGGGGCCTCGCACGGGGTTCCACAGACGCGCCCGTCAGTTTGCCTCAACCAACTCGCGCACGCCGCTCATGTGCTGCTCCAGCCTGCTCCTCAACCAGCGCTCCGCCGGATCGCTATCGGTTGTGCTCAGCCATACCATTGCCAGCTCCAGGGGAGCCGTTTCAAAAGGCAGCGGCTCAGCTGTCAGATTCCCCCAGCCTGTCAGTGCCTGGGCAGCGTAATCAGGGCAGCAGGCAAGCAAATCGGTATTGGCAAGAATGGAAGGCAATGAGCTGAACTGCGGAACTGACAAAACAACCTTTCGGGTCCGATCAATTTCTTTGAGCCAGTCATCTACCACCCCATGAACATTGGCGGTTGGAGAAATCTGCACATGCGGCCGTGCGCAGAACTCATCCAGGGACAGCGGCGTCTGGCATGGGTCAGCCCTCAGCACACGCGCCTGCATCGTGCGCAGCACTTTGCGTTTTGCGTTCGCCGGAAGGCCTTTGGTCTGGCTTATACCTACAGTGACTTCACCAGATGCCAGCAGGTCGGGAATACGCCAATAGTCGACATGCTGAACAACGATCACGATATGGGGCGCCTCCACGCGCAGCGCTCTGAGCAGCGGCGGTAGCAAACCCGACTCCACATCATCCGACAAGCCGATCCGGAACGTCATCTTGCTGGTTGCCGGATCAAAGTCATGTGCAAGGCTCAGTGCGACGGACATGGCATCCAAGGCAGGTGTGAGATGTTTAATGACTTCCTCAGCGCGGGCTGAGGGTTCCATACGATTACCGACCCGAATCAGCAGCGGGTCATTGAACATGGTCCTTAACCTGGCCAATGCAGCACTTACTGTAGGCTGAGCCAGAAACAGTTTCTCTGCCGCACGCGTGAGGTTGCGCTCCTGCATCAAGGCTTCAAAAACGACCATCAAATTGATGTCAGCCTTTCTCAACTCGTTTCGGTTCATGCACCTCTTCCCGCTGCTCGTAATCCGAAAGTAACAACCGCCCATGCAGTTTCATCGCGAAGCTGACAGCTCTAGAGCAGACTATCACCTCAGGTAATAGTCATCATCATCCTTCATGTGTTCCGTCTTGTCTGGGCAGATGGATAATGGCTGATTTCAATTGCACTGACCGCAGGGCAAAACCAGGAAATCAGGAACATGCGAGCCTTTATCATTGTTGGCACGGCCTTCGCCCTTTCAGCCGTTGCCGGATGTTCATCGACACCAAACGAACCTTCGCTCACGCTGGACACACAAAAATCCCCTGAGGCGTACACCGCTTGCCTGGTGCCAAAGCTCGAGGAAAACGCCTTCAGGCCAACCCTTTCGCAATCTGACCGTCACTACAAAATCGTCATGCCCAGTGCTGTGGCCGCGGACAATGTGATCGAAGCCTACAAGGCATCATCTGGCGGGAAGGTTTTTGTCTATCAACGCAGCCTGTTGGCCCACGGGCTTTTGCAGGCGGCCAAGGACTGCGTTTGATTCGCAGCCCCTGGCCTGCTGAGTCAGCTCACCAGATCAGCCCTGAGCTTTCTTCGTCTTGAAATCACGCAGCATTGCGTCAGTGGCGATGATCGCGTCGTACACCGACTCAGGTGTGACAGCGAAAGGCATGTTATGAACGGTGTCGTTCACGTCGCATGCAGCTTGCGCGACTTGTCTCCATTCATGCTCCCTGAATGTTTTCAATCCCAGGTCTTCGAGGGTCAAGGGCAGCCCAACGGATATAGCGATATCGACAACCTCTTCGATCTCCGCCATCGGGGCTGCCTCCAACACCAGTTGGGTGAACAAGCCAAACACCACTTTCTCACCATGCTGCGCGCCATGAAGGTCATGGACCAACGTCATGCCATTGTGAATGGCATGCGCTGCTGCGCACCCGCCAGACTCGGCCCCAACGGCGGACATGTAGATGGTTGCTTCAATGGTGTTTTCCAGTGCCGCCGTGATGGTCTTGCTGTTGACCGCGTACATGGCCTGGGCCGCGTACTTCCTGATGGTCTCATAGCAGGTCCGGGCGATTGCGAACCCCATCAGCGTAGGCTTGAGCATCTTCCCATCGTTACCCAGCACCAAGTTATCGCGTTGCGCGGCAAAGCAGGCCCTGGCCTCGAAATAAGTAGCCAGGCCATCACCGACACCGGCGGCGAAAAACCGCGGTGGTTGCTCTGCAAGAATGCGTGTGTCCGCCAGCACAAGGTCGGGGTTCTTGGCGAGGAACAAATATCGATTGAATGAACCGTCATCGTTATAAATGACTGAAATGGCGGTACACGGCGCGTCGGTCGAGGCCAATGTCGGTACGATGAGCACAGCACGCTTCAGATAGTGTGCAACGGCCTTGGCTGTATCCAGTGTCTTGCCGCCGCCAATCCCAACGATGTAGTCGGCATCACCCGCCGCCTCGACATGGCTGTCTATCTCGCGATCAGAACACTGCCCACCGAATACGCCGTAAGCTGCAGACTGCTCGTCAATGAAGCCTGGCAACGCGTTTTGCTCGACCCTGGTCATGATGAACTGATCGCAAATCAGATACGCACGGGCTCCATAAGCCCTACCATGTTGCGCCAGATCGCCTAACGCATCAGCTTGCATCAGAAATTTTGTTGGCGATGCAATGCCCTTGATCACACTCATGCGACACCCTCTCAACTAGGCTGTTAAAGGCACCGCTCACCTGGATGAGCGGTAAGCACGGTTCAGTTGAAGACCATTCCGCCGTCGATGATGACAGCCTGGCCAGTCATGTAGTCAGAGTCCGGCCCGGACAAGAACGATACGCAGCCCGCCACGTCCTCCGGCCGAGAAAGCCTCTTGAGCGTGATGTGCTGAGCAAACTGCTCCATTCCCCACTCGATGCTCTGGTTGGCATTTTCAGCGACGTCCTGGGCGACTTTGCGCATCATTGGCGTATCAACGATCCCTGGGCAGTAGGCGTTGACCGTAATCCCCAGCGGGGCCAACTCCCTGGCTGCCGTCTGGGTGATGCCGCGTACCGCAAATTTGGTACCGCCATAAACTGCGAGATCAGGGTTGCCGATATGCCCGGCCTGGGAGGACGCACTGATGATTTTCCCTCCGTGCCCCAGGGCTTTGAAGGCTTTCACGGCGGCCTGAATGCCCCACAGAACACCGCCCACATTGATGTCGAAGGTCTTTCTGTAGACCTCGGGCGTGATGGATTCGATAGGTGCAATGGGTGCAATCCCCGCATTGTTGATCACCACATGAAGGTCGCCCAGGCCGTCAACTGCCTCTTGAACGGCTTTGAAGACGTCATCGCGATCAGCTACATCGACTTTGAGTGCCAGTGCCCTGCCCCCTTTCGCATTGATTTTGTCAGCGACACGGTTGGCGGTTTCGATGTTCATATCGGCACAGGCCACCGAAAAACCATCCGAGGCCAAGCGCAAAGCGATTGCTTCACCGATACCTTGGCCAGCGCCAGTGACAAAAGCGACTTTCCCTTGGGATTTACTCATTTTTATTGTCCTTCTCAAGTAGTGGGTGGGAATGGGTACTGCAAGTACTCACGTCGATTCGACGAGAAGTATTCAAAAGCGCCATACACGCTAGAAACTCGCCTGGATTTTCACGCCAGCTACCCAAGCGTTATCAACTTCATAGACACCGCCCGGATTACGTACGTACTGGACGTTCGGGCGCACGGTGAGCCAATCAGTCATATGCACCCCGTAATTAAGCTCTATGTTGTATTCGCTGTGTTGCACGGGCACGTAGAGCGGGTTGTCGTAGTCGTCGATACCGCTACTGTCGTTGATCAGGCGCTGGGAACGGGTAACGTCATCGTTGACTTTCAGGCGTGCGATACCCAGGCCGATATCATCCTTGGGACGGGCATTGAAAGGACCTTTGTAAATCACCCCAATGTTCTGAAAGCTTTCAATGCCACTGGTGGCCTTATCGTGGACGGTCAAACTGGCAAACACGCTCAAGCCGCGGGTTGCATCACCTGCATGGCTGGTGAGTTGCTGCTGGCCTATGAGCCAAGCGCCATGCTTGCTGTTGCGGTTTTTTGGCGGCAGGCCAGTCAGCGCTCGTGGTGCGCCGTTGATATCCTCATCCAGGTCATCTGCCTTGGCGCTGCTGTGGTAGTAGCCTAGGCGGTACTCCCCGGGGTAGGCCTTCGCGGCCCAGTTTCGGCATCCAGATCACCTCTACCGGGATCAGTGCTCCCTCAGTGCCGCTACCACTGAGCTTGAACCCATTACCTATGCTCAAGTTGGAAGGGTTTTGCTCGTAGACGCCGACCTGCAACGCCCATCGGTCACTGATGTTGTAACGAACGCGCGCGCCCCATTGGCTGACCGGACCGCTGTACCAGACGTCTCCCGCAACGTTGCCGATCGGCGCACTGCAGAATGAGAGACTTTGGAAATCGCACGGAAAGCTGGCGAAGTCTTCGTTCACGCCCAGCCGACCGATTTTCAAGTCCCAGGCACGGTCGAAGAACTTCTGCCGATACCACATCTGCGTGAGGCGCCAGGTTTGCCCCCTGCCCCAAACCTCCTGCACCGAGCTGAGCTGCGGGGCACGTGGATCGGAGATGCGTTCGTTGGACAGGTTGTTGCCATTACGTTCCGTTACCAGCAGTTGAAACTCGGCATCGTCCCAGCCTAGCAGTTTCTGCAGGTCCATATGCGTACCGAGGGCCCACTGGGCGGTATAGCGCGCGGTACGGTCGTGGTTGTAACCGCCCTGTACGTTACTGGCTGCTTCGCCCACGTAGCCGACGATGACGTCCACCCCCTGCTCGCGAAGTTCGGTACGTAACCCTCCCCAATCACCCGTACCCCACTGAGAGGCAGGGTCAGAGGCATAAGCAGGTAATGCGATGCACGAAAGGAGACCGAGTCCCAATGGCAGCTGCCTAGAGAAATTCATGTCGATTGTCCTTGTTTTTATAGTGACGACACAGCCTTGCCTGGGCCGCAGGTCTCTATACCTGCGGCCTGAATCAATGCGTTGATTGAATGGAAAACGGGTCAGATGCCTGCGAGGCACAGGTATTTGATCTCGAGATAGTCCTCAAGCCCGTACTTGGAGCCCTCCCGCCCAACGCCTGATGCCTTGACGCCACCGAATGGCGCGGCCTCGGAACTGATGATGCCGGTGTTCACGCCAACGATGCCGTACTCCAAGGCTTCGCCAAGCCTGAATACGCGGCCAAGGTTGGCGGTGTAGAAGTAAGCCGCGAGGCCAAACTCAGTATCGTTGGCCCTGGCAATGACCTCGGCGTCATCATGGAAGCGGAACACCGGCGCCAGCGGGCCGAAAGTCTCCTCCTTTGCCACCCGTGCACTGGAAGGCACATCCACCAGAATGGTCGGTTCGAAGAAGTTTCCCCCCTTCGCATGCACGCCTCCACCTTTGACGACCTTGGCGCCTTTGGCCAGGGCATCTTCGATGTGCTCATGAACCTTGGCGACCGCCTTGCCATCGATCAACGGCCCAAGGGTCACTCCGTCGGCAAAACCATCGCCGACCTTCAACGCTCCGACCGCTGCAGCCAGCTTGTCGACGAAAGCGTCATACACCTTGTCGTGCACGTACAGGCGGTTGGCACAGACGCAGGTCTGCCCAGCGTTACGGAATTTCGATGCCAGCGCGCCCTCTACCGCCGCGTCGAGATCAGCATCATCGAACACGATGAAGGGTGCATTACCCCCTAATTCCAAGGAGACTTTCTTGATGTCCTGGGCACACTTTTCCATGATTTCCCGGCCGATCTCGGTCGAACCTGTGAACGAAATCTTGCGCACTATCGGGTTGCTGGTGAGTTCCTCGGCGATCTCAGCGGCTGCCCCCGGCACCACGGACAGCACACCCGGAGGTATCCCGGCCTGCTCGGCCAGATACACCAAGGCCAGGGCCGAGAACGGTGTCTGCGAAGCGGGTTTGATGACCATGGTGCAGCCAGCTGCCAGCGCCGGCCCGGCTTTGCGGGTGATCATCGCGCTAGGGAAATTCCACGGTGTGATGGCGGCGCATACACCGACCGGTTGCTTGAGAACCAACAGTCGCTTATCGGCGGCCCCTGGAATCACATCGCCGTAAACCCGCTTGGCTTCCTCCGCGTACCACTCGATGTACGACGCGCCGAAGGTAATTTCGCCTAGCGCTTCACCCAGCGGTTTGCCCTGCTCCAGGGTCATGATCTGGGCGAGATCTTGCTGGTTCGCGATGATCAGGTCGTACCATCGCCGTAACGCGTTGGCGCGATCCTTGGCGGAGCGCTCACGCCAGGCGGGGAGCGCACGTTCGGCGGATTCGATGGCGCGCCGTGTCTCGGCCTTGCCCATCCGCGGGACCTGACCGATGAGTGCACCGGTCGACGGGTTGAGCACGTCGATAGTGGCCTGATTATCAGCAGCCAGCCACTCCCCATCGATATAGGCAAGTTGACGCAACAGTTGGGGATTATTCAAATTCACTGCAGAAACTCCTTATACGGCGCCATGGCGTCCGCTCTGCACTGGCCTGCGCGGTCGCGACAAGCCAGTACAACCGATGTAATCAAATGCAGGGGGCTCGATCAGCGCAGTGCTTTTTGCACTGGCGTGTCCGCTACGCTGACAGCCTTGAATTTGAATCCGCGGTAGTCGTCGTTCTTCACGGCGGCCAGTTGCTCACCGAAGGCCCCCAACCCGCCCATGTAGAAGTAGACCTTGTTGCTTTTGCCTGGAATGTTGGCGCCGAAGATCCAGGAGTCGGTCTTGGCGAACAACGTCTGATCGGCAATCGCTTGGCAGGTCGCCCCCCATTCTTGTTCGCTTTGCGCAGTGGGCTCGACACAGGCCAACTCGTTCTCTTCCATGAAGCCGATCAGATCCGATACCCACTCGACTTCGGTCTCGATGGTGGGCGGCAAGTTCGTGAAAGGACCGTTAGGCCCCAGAATCATGAACATGTTAGGGAAATTGGCGGTCGCTACAGAGAGGTAGCTCGAGGGCCCATCAGCCCAATGATCCTTCATGGAGACATCGCCACGCCCGCGGATATCGATGCGCTTGTAGTTGCCATCCACGGCATCGAAGCCTGTGGCGAAGACCAAGACATCCAGTTCGTGCTCGACACCATCCGCAGTGCGAATGCCCTTGGCCGTAATCTCTTCGATGGGGTTGGCCTTGACGTCTACCAGCGAGACGTTAGGTCGGTTGAAGGTGGCGTAATAACCACTGTCGCAGAGCGGACGCTTGGCGTAGAGGTCGCGGGGCATTAGTTTGCGCGCCGTTTCCGGATCTTTGACGATTTCGGCGATCTTCTCGCGAACAAAATCCTGTGCGGCGATATTGGCTTCTTCATTCACGGCGATGTCGTTGAACGTCTGGAACATGTAGCGGAAACCACCGCCAAAGTCCCAAGCGCGCTGGAAGATCGCTTTGCGCTCAGCAGCATCGACACTCATGGTAGGGATATCGCTTTCTGCGAACCCGAATGCGAGCCGAGAACTGCGAACTTCCTTCCAGATCTCGTCGTAATTACGCTTGATATCTTCAACGTATTCCCGGCTGACCGGCCCATTTCCGACCGGTACAGTGTATTGCGCGGAGCGCTGGAACACCGTCAGTTGGCCAACCGTCGGGGCGATCGCTGTGATCACTTGGCACCCGGTAGAGCCGGTGCCAATCACGCCCACACGCTTGCCCTCCAGTGCAGCATCCTCTGGCCAGTTGGCGGTGTGGTACATGTGTCCCTTGAACTGGTCCAGGCCTTTGATCTTCGGAACATTAGTGGCCGACAGCAGGCCCAGCGCGGTGACCAGGTATTTGGCACTGTAATGATGGCCGTCGTCAGCAGTGACCAACCATCGATTGCTGTCCTCATCGAACACCGCCTGGGTGATACCTGTTTCCAGCTGGATATCGCGGCGCAGATCGTGGCGATCCACTACATGATTGAGATAGGACAAAATTTGCGGTTGGGTCAAATAGCGAGAGCTGAAGTCCCACTCCTGGCACAGCTCGCGATCCCAGGAAAAGCAATAAACGAACGACTCACTGTCGGACAGCGCACCGGGATAGCGATTCCAGAACCAAGTGCCACCGATACCGCCAGCCTTGTCGAACGCGCGCACTTTCAAACCCAATTCATCGCGCAGTTTCTTGAGCATGTAGATACCGCCGAAACCTGCGCCAATCACGATCGCGTCGTAGTGAATAACGTCGGTGCCAACGGAACGTTTAGCCAGAACTGTACTTGTCATTATGTTCTCCTGTTTCGATCAGAGCGCCTGCAGAGATCACGGCACGAAGGCCCGAACCTGCAGGCAATAAGTCCCCGCCTCCCTGAGCCATCGCTCAAGAAAGTTCATCCTTACTGTGTGATTGGCGACCCAAGGCGGGCCGCAGGATCGGCTAGAGCGAGAAGCCGCCGTCCACGGCAATGGCCTGGCCGGTGACGTGAGGCGCGCATGCCAGATAAACCGCTAGCTGGCCCATGTCCTCCACGGTTTGTGCTTCCCCTTGAGGCAGCAAGCTGGACTGATGGCGCTCCCAGGACTGGATTTCGGTTTCGCCAGGTTGGGCCCAGCGGGCCGACAGCCCTTCATCACCGCGCCACATCCCGGTGCCCACCACACCAGGGCAAAGCGCATTGACCGTAATGCCCTCGCGCGCGACTTCCTTGGCGAATGCATTACTGAAGCCGATCACGGCGAACTTCGAGGCGCTGTAATGGGAAAGATCTGGAAAACCCACTTTGCCGGCGATCGAGGCCAGATTGATGATGCGGCCGAAATTGTGCTCGCGCATCAGCTTGAGTTCGGCCTGACAGCACAGGAAGACGCCACGGGCGTTGATATTCATGACGCGGTCCCATTCGCCGACGGCCAACTCCTCGACTCGGCCAAGGCTGACCACGCCAGCATTGTTGACGGCCACATCAAGGCGGCCAAATGCCGACCTGACTTGTTCGATCATGCCGGCCACACTTTCGGGCTGGCTGACATCCACCTGGAGGGCAACTGCACGACGACCCAAAGCACGAACATTGGCTGCGGCTTCTTCGGCAATACCGATATCGTAATCGGCCAGCACCAGGTCAGCGCCGGCGTGGGCAAGGCTCATTGCGATACCTTGACCAATCCCACGTCCAGCACCCGTCACCAATGCGACCTTGCCGGCCAGGGAAAACTCGACAGCTTTGAATTGGCTCATTTGACGCCTCTCATGTTCATTATTTTTGTTGAGACAGAGCCGTCTCATGCGGCTCGCTGAAACAGTAAGAGCAAGCCCGGTGCCAAGATTGATAAAACGGCCCCAAAAGCCCATTCCAGACAGCTCAAGGTTCGAACATGGCGTGTCACGGACGCGTTCGATTCAACACATAACGTCTCTCCGGCCCCGACTCACCCTGCGAACACTGAGATGTTATGTCTCATATCGCCCGGTCAGCCGATTCAGCTTGAAGGGCACTGCCGTCCGGCCTTTAATGGACTTCTCAAAAAAATAAGATCCAATCTACGGAGGTTCCATGTCCTCTGGCTTGTCAAAGGTTCACGTCGAGCATGTGAATCGCGTATTGCGCACTGCCGAACACGCACCGACGCTGCCGGTGCCCAATGTCATTCTTGATTCCTGGCGCCGCTCGGCGCAGCACTACAAGCTCGACCCGGGTGGACTGCACGGCCCCAGGGTGCTTGAAGCCCATCAACTGAATGAGCATCGCGAACGGGTTGAAGATTTTTTGCAGCTTGCCGCGAATGAAATCTCGCGGCTTCACAGCCGAGTGCGGGACGCCGACTATTGCGTGATGCTGACCGACACGCTGGGTTGTACGGTTGACTACCGAATCGAGTCGAACCTGCGCAGTGAGTACCGCCGCGCTGGCATGGATGTCGGCACCTGTTGGTCTGAAGATGAAGAAGGCACCACGGCGGTATGCGCCGTGTTGATCGATAAACTTCCTGTCACGGTGCACAAACAAGATCATTTCAGAGCAGCATTCATCGGCAACACCTGTTCCGCAGCCCCGATCTTTTCACCCAACGGTGAGCTACTGGCAGTGCTGGATGTCTCGTCTGTGCGGGCGCCCGATGATCGGCGCAGCCAACATCTGATTCGGCAAATGGTTATCCAGAGCGCCAGCGACCTGGAAAATGCCTACTTCATGTACAGCACCCAAGACTTGTGGGTACTGCGTGCGCACCCGCTGCCCGGTTACGTTGACAGCCAGCCATTGTGCCTGTTCGCGTGGGATCGCGATGGCCGGATCGCAGCACTCAACCCTGCCGCACGACGCCTGCTGATTCAGCGTTGTGGGAAGGTTCCTGCACATATCGACGAGGCCTTTGCGTCCGTGCAACTGCCCGCCGCAAGTGATGACAACATCCATTTCCTGCCTTCGATGGGGCTACATGTGCGGCTCAAGGCCCCCCGCCGCCCGGTCGCGGTGTCGGTGGCAAGCGATCTGTCGTCGGCACTCGACCCCAAGGTGGCGCAAGCACTCGAACTGGCAGTGCGAGTCAAGGACCGGGGGCTTCCGGTCTTGCTTCATGGCGAAACCGGAGCCGGCAAAGAACACTTTGCCATGCAGTTGCATAGAGCCAGTAAACGTCGCGACAAGGCCTTCGTCGCCATCAACTGCGCTGCCATCCCTGAGAACCTGATCGAAAGCGAACTGTTTGGATATGCGGCGGGGGCGTTCACCGGAGCCTCAAGCAAAGGTATGCGCGGGCTGTTGGTGCAGGCTGATGGCGGTACGTTGTTTCTGGATGAAATCGGAGATATGCCGCTCACCTTGCAGACTCGGCTGCTTAGGGTCTTGAGCGAGGGCGAAGTCGCGCCACTGGGCGGCGCACGGCCGCAGGCGATTGATATTGAAATCATCTGCGCCAGCCATCGCGATATCGCTACGCTGGTGGAAACGGGCGCCTTTCGTGAAGACCTGTTCTTCCGCTTGAGTGGCGCGCGTTTTGATATACCGCCGCTGCGCGAGCGCAAAGACAAGCTGGCGCTGATCACCAAGTTGCTGGATGAAGAATGCGAACGTTCTGGAGAGCGCCTGGAACTGAGCGAAGCGGCACTTGAGTTGCTGCTGAATTACAGCTGGCCAGGCAACATGCGGCAGTTGCACCACGTGCTGCGATACGCCTGCGCCGTGTGCAAAAGCCACGTCATCTGTGTTGAGGATCTTCCCACCTCGCTGAGTGTCGCGGCCCCCGCCAAAGGTGCACAGACCGCCTCTGGCAGCCCTGAACGCCAGGCCCTGATCGACACGTTGGTGCGCAACCGCTGGAAGCCGCTGCTGGCCGCACAGGAACTCGGGATTTCTCGCGCGACACTGTATCGCAAGGTGAATATGCACGGCATCAAAATGCCGGGCAAGGGCTCCTACGACTAACGCTCACCAGGCGTCACTGCCACTGACGCCTGGTGTTCTTTTGGGCCTAGAGGGCCTGTTGTAGCGCAGGCACGGCTTCGAACAGGTCAGCGACCAGGCCGTAGTCAGCCACCTGGAAGATCGGCGCTTCCTCGTCCTTGTTGATCGCAACGATCACTTTGGAGTCTTTCATGCCGGCCAGGTGCTGGATGGCGCCGGAGATACCGACGGCGATGTACAGCTGTGGCGCAACGATCTTGCCGGTCTGGCCGACCTGCATGTCGTTGGGCACAAAGCCCGCATCGACCGCGGCGCGCGAGGCACCCACGGCGGCGCCGAGCTTGTCGGCCAGGCTGTACAGGTGCTTGAAGTTGTCACCGTTGCCCATGCCGCGGCCGCCGGAAACGACGATCTTGGCAGCGGTCAGCTCTGGGCGGTCGGACTTGGCCAGCTCTTCACCGACGAAGGTGGAGATACCGGCGTTGTGCGCAGCGCCAACGGCTTCAACAGCAGCCGCGCCACCTTCGGCCGCCACGGCGTCGAAGCCGGTGGTACGCACGGTGATGACCTTGACCGCAGCGCTCGATTGCACGGTGGCAATGGCGTTACCGGCATAGATCGGGCGCTTGAACGTGTCGGCGGATTCGACCGAGATGATCTCGGAAATCTGGTCGACGTCCAGCAGCGCGGCAACGCGTGGCAGGATGTTCTTGCCGTTGGTGGTGGCCGGGGCCAGCACGTGGCTGTAACCGTTGGCCCCGCCTTGTTCAACAAGAGCAACGATCAGCGGCGCGACGTTTTCCGGCAGGACGTGGGCGTAGGCGGCGTTATCAGCCACCAGCACCTTGGCAACGCCGGCGATCTTGGCAGCGGATTCGGCAACGCCACCGACGTTCTGGCCAGCGACCAGGACGTGCACATCACCACCGATCTTGGCGGCTGCAGCGACAGTGTTCAGGGTGGCCGGGGCTACGGCGCCGGCCTCGTATTCAGCGACAACCAGGATAGTCATTTAGATTACCTTCGCTTCGTTCTTCAGCTTCTCGACCAGTTCGGCCACCGATTTAACCTTGATGCCTGCGCTGCGTGCAGCCGGCGCTTCGACTTTCAGGGTCTTGTTGGTGGAGGCGAGGGAAACGCCCAGATCGTCAGGCTTGACGGTCTCCAGCGGCTTCTTCTTGGCCTTCATGATGTTCGGCAGCGACGCGTAGCGCGGCTCGTTCAGGCGCAGGTCGGTGGTGACGATCGCTGGCAGGTTCAGCGATACGGTCTGCAGGCCGCCATCGATTTCACGGGTGACGTTCAGCTTGTCGCCAGCCACTTCAACCTTGGAGGCGAAGGTGCCCTGGGCATAGCCGGTGAGCGCGGCGAGCATCTGGCCGGTCTGATTGTTGTCACTGTCGATGGCCTGTTTGCCGAGGATGACCAGCCGCGGCTGCTCTTTATCGACAACGGCCTTCAGCGCCTTGGCCACGGCCAGCGAATTCAACTCATCGGCGGCTTCGACCAGGATGGCACGATCGGCACCCAGCGCCAGCGCGGTACGCAGCTGCTCCTGGGCAGTGGTCGGGCCGACGGAGACAACCACGATCTCGCTCGCTACGCCTTTCTCTCTCAGGCGTACGGCTTCTTCGACGGCGATTTCGCAGAAGGGGTTCATGGACATCTTGACGTTAGCAAGGTCGACGCCGGAGTTGTCCGCCTTGACGCGAACCTTGACGTTGTAGTCGACCACTCGTTTGATGGCTACAAGGACTTTCATGCATAGCTCCACAGCAAAACAGTGAATCCCTCACGACAGCAGCGTGAGGGGGTAGTGAGATCAGCGCTCACCCAGTTGCTCGATCACACCTAGCGCTTTCAGTTGCGCAAGGCGCTCGTCATCCAGCCCTAGCTGACGCTTGAGAACTTCGTCCGTATGCTCACCGAGCATCGGCGCAGGACGCAGGTATTCCACCGGCGTGCCCGACAACTTGATCGGGCTGCCAACCGTCACGAAATCTGGCTGCAGTGGATGAGGGATAGTGACCAGCATGTTGCGCGCCTTGACCTGAGGCTCGTCCAGGGCTTGGGCGATACTGTTGATCGCGCCGATCGGCACACCGCGGGGGTGCACACGGCTGATCCAATCCTCTGCACGCCCCTCGAGGAAATGCCGCGAGAGGATCCCGATGATCACCTCCCGATTCGCCACACGGTCAGCGTTGCGTGTGAAACGCGGGTCTTCAGGTAGGTGCGGCAGCCCAATTGCCTCACACAGCGCAACGAACTGCGAGTCGTTGCCGCAGGCAATGATGAAGTCCTGATCACTTGCACGGAACACCTGGTAGGGCACGATGTTGGCGTGAGCGTTGCCATAGCGCCCAGGAGGTTTCCCCGAGGCAAGGTAGTTCTGACTCTGGTTACATAAGGTCGCTACCTGTACGTCCAGCAGCGCCATGTCGATGTGCTGCCCCACGCCGGTCTTTTCCCTGCTGAGCAGTGCAGCCTGAATGGCCACCGTCGAATACAGCCCGGTCATCAGGTCGGAAAAGGCAACTCCGACCTTTTGCGGCCCACCGCCGGGCAGGTCATCGCGCTCCCCGGTGATGCTCATCAGGCCACCAATGCCCTGTACGATAAAGTCGTAGCCAGGTTCTGCGGCACGTGGCCCCGTCTGGCCGAAGCCTGTGACGGAGCAGTAGACCAACCGGGGGTTCAATTGCGACAGCGAGGCGTAGTCCAGGCCATATTTGGCCAGAGAACCGGCTTTGTAATTCTCGATCAGCACATCGCAGTCGGTCGCCAGGGCGCGTACCAATGCCTGCCCTTCAGGGCTGGCCAGGTTCAGCGCAACCGATAACTTCCCGCGGTTGGTCGATTGATAATAAGAGGCCTCCGAGGTCAGTTGGTCATGCTGACCTTTCATCCAGGGTGGCCCCCAACCACGGGTATCGTCACCTGCCCCCGGTCGTTCCACCTTGATCACTTCTGCCCCAAGGTCGGCCAGCGTTTGCCCACACCACGGGCCGGCAAGTACACGGCTCAAGTCGAGCACGCGGTATCCAGTCAAAGCACCCATGTCATTTCACCTTTGCAGAAGCGGCTTTACACGCGTTCGATAACCATTGCCAGCCCTTGGCCGACCCCGATACACAGGCTCACCACGGCGTACCGCTTAACACTGTGCTGCAGTGCCCGCGCCGTGCTCAGCGCCAGGCGCGCACCGGAAGCGCCCAAGGGATGCCCCACCGCAATCGCGCCACCGTTGGGGTTGACCCGCGGATCATCGAAGGCGAGCCCCAAACCTTTCAGGCAACCCAGCACCTGGCTGGCAAATGCTTCATTGATTTCGATGATATCCATGTCCGCCAGTGTCAGGCCGGCACGCGCCAAGGCTTTGTTGATTGCCTCAACCGGACCAACACCCATGATGCGCGGCGCCACGCCCGCAGCCGCGCTAGAAAGAATGCGTGCCATGGGCACCAAACCGTGACGTTCTCCTGCAGCCGACGTGCCGATCAGTAGAGCGGCGGCACCATCGTTGACACCTGAAGCATTGCCAGCGGTGACTACACCCCCTTCCTGCAAAGGCCGCAGGCGACTCAAGGCCGCAATGTCAGATTGTGGCCGCGGGTGTTCATCATGATCCACAAGGTTTGGGGGCGTCTTGCGGCCAGTCGGCACGCTGACACTCAATAACTCGTCGTCGAAGAAACCGCTAGCGCGCGCGGCTTCGTAGTTGGCCTGCGAGCGGGCCGCGAAGAGGTCAGCGTGCTCCCGCCCAATACCGTACTCCTGAGCTACGTTGTCGCCAGTCTGCGGCATGCTGTCATTGCCAAACTCCGAAACGATCTTCGGATTCGGAAAGCGCGCGCCGATCGTACTGTCATACACCGAAAAGTCTCGGCTATAAGCCGCCTCTGCTTTTGCCATAACGAAAGGCGCACGCGACATGCTTTCCACCCCGCCGGCCACGAACAGTTCACCTTCCAGACAGGTGACCGCACGGGCGGCATCGATGACCGCTGCCAAACCACTGGCGCACAACCGATTGACCGTCTGGCCCGGAACCGTTACCGGTAATCCGGCAAGCAGCGCTGCGTGGCGCGCGATATTGCGGCTGTCCTCACCCGCCTGGTTGGTGTTGCCGAGGATCACGTCCTCGATGGCGTCACCAGGGATGGCGTGCCGTGCCAGCAATTCCCGGATCACATGGGCAGCGAGATCGTCTGGTCGCACCGCAGCCAGTGCACCACCGTGGCGGCCGAAGGGCGTACGCAACCCCGCAAAGATATAAGCATCGAGCATGGCAGTATCCTAAACGTAGAAAGTCAGATCAGTGTGGGTTCTGGATGACACAAGGACAGGCCCAGGGTTGCACGACGGCGCAACCAGGGGCCGGCGCGATAGCGCGGGTCGCCGGTCAATTGCGTCATGCGCTCAAGGATGGTGAGCAAGCGTTGGGCGCCAATGCTGTCACCCCAGGCCAACGGCCCCTGCGGGTAACCCAGCCCGCGTCGCACGCCTTCATCCAGGTCTTCAACGCTGGCGATGCCCTGCTGAACGATATCGCCCGCCAGGTTGACGATCATTGCCAGCACCCGCTGGGCGACGAAGCCGACGCTGTCATTGATCACACTGACACCTACGCCATCACGCGCCAGCAGCGCATGTGCCGCATTGCGCATATCCACACGAGTAGCAGGCGTCAGCATCAGCGTGCGATACCGCGCCTGATCGAGCAGCGGATCGATGCACACCGTTCGCGCCGGATCGACGCCGAAGCGCTGTGCAGCGCAACTGGCATCAATACCGTAGGGCGCCAGCAGGCACAGTGCCGCGTCTGAGGGCTCGGCGCCCTCCTCTATCTGTGCGCCCAGTTGCCTGAGGAGTGCGCTGAGCCTGTTGCGGTCAGTTTCGTTCTCCGTCCCCAGCCACACCGCAGGCATTGCCTCTACTGCGGGGACAGCTTGCGCCTGGGGCGCATCGATCATCTGGCCGTTTGCATAACGGTAGAATCCACGGCCGACCTTGCGCCCGACATAACCGGCGTCGAGCATTTGCCGGGTCAGCGCGGCGGGACGGTAACGGGGCTCTTGGTAGAACTGGTTATAGATCGACTCGATTACTGGGTGGGACACGTCAAGCGCCGTCAGATCGAACAACTCCAGTGGCCCCATGCGAAAGCCGAGACCCTCACGCAGAATTCGGTCGATTTCCGCCGGCGGCGCAACGCCTTCCTTGAGAATTTGCAAGGCTTCGGTGCTGTATGCACGCCCCGCATGGTTGATGATGAAGCCTGGAGTGTCTTTGGCGCGGATGCCCCGATGGCCCATGCGCGTGGCCAGCGCCTGCAGACGGTCCCCGACGCTCGGATCACTGGCCAAACCATCGATGACCTCGACCACTTTCATCAGCGGCACCGGGTTGAAGAAGTGGAAGCCCGCGACCCGCTCGGGCTGCCTGCATTCCCGTGCGATGCTGGTCACCGACAGCGATGACGTATTGGTTGCCAGAATGCAGTCATCCCTTACAACGGCCTCCAGCTGTGCCAGCAACGCTTGCTTGGCATCGAGTCGCTCAATGATCGCTTCGATTACCAGGTCGACGTCACTGAGCTCGGGCAAGGCTGTTGCTACCCTCAAACGCTCAAGCGTCGCCTGGGCATCGCTGGCAGTCAGCTTGCCTTTCGTTACCAGCCTGTCCATCGTTTGGCTCAAGGTGTCGCGAGCAGCCTGGGCCGCGCCTTCGCGGTTGTCGAACAGTACAACCTCGATGCCGGCCTGGGCGGCAATCTGGGCGATGCCAGTGCCCATGATCCCCGCCCCCACCACTGCCATTCGCCTGATCTCGTGTGTCATGCGTCACTCTCCCGAAAAGCTGGCTTTGCGTTTTTCAAGAAAGGCGCAGGCGCCCTCTTTCTGATCTCTGGAGTCGAACAGCAATTGAAATGCCTTGCGCTCCAAGGCCAAAGCACTGTCTAGGGGTAAATCCGCACCTAGCAGCATCACCTCCTTGATCTGGGCGACAGCCAAGGGCGGCAGCTCGGCGATTTGCGCGGCGAGTTCAAGTGCACGGGGCAGCGTGCGATCGTCGCTCACGACTTCGCTGACCATGCCCATGGCGAGCGCCTCGGGCGCTGGCACCAGGCAACCGGTCAGCGCGATGCGCATTGCCTGGAATTTTCCGACAGCACGGATCAAGCGTTGAGTACCACCAGCGCCCGGCATCAGCCCCAGCTTGACCTCTGGTTGACCGAAGCGTGCTGATTGACCGGCGACGATGATGTCGCAGTGCATCGCCAGTTCACAGCCACCACCCAGGGCAAACCCGTTGACGGCCGCAATGACTGGCTTGGGGCAGCGAGCGATGGCGTCCCAAAGGTATTCGGTGTGGCGAAGGTACATCTGCACGGGGCTGGCCTGGGCGAACTCGCGGATATCGGCGCCAGCCACAAAGCACTGCTCATCGCCAGTCAGGACGATGGAGCGAACGCGGTTATCGGCGGCCAATGCCCGAAAAATCTCTGCCATTTGCTCACGCACCGCACTATTGAGCGCGTTCTTGACTTCGGGCCGATCGATACGGACGACTGCAACGGCATTTTCCTGAATGTTCAGGCGTACAACAGCTTCTGGTGGGGAGTTCATAGCGACCTCTTGTTTTAGTTTCGCTAGGCGGAACTGGATACCGTATTTGCTATCAATCATAGGGACGAGCGCAAATGGCTGTAAACAAGAAATGCGCTTAAACTTATAAAAGCCTTTATTTACATATAGTTACCAGTCATCCAGGAAACACTTGGTATTTGAAGGCGCACACTTTATAATTTCGCCAGGCGAAACCGTATTTTATTTTCTTGCATTCTTCTGAAATGAGGTTCTACCATGGCTCGCAACAAGGCAGGTCAGCCGACCATAGAAAGCACAACGGGAGCAGACGAAATCGGGTTACTCAGGATGGGCATGGTCGACCCCGCAAGCGCCATGGGCGAAGACGACAGCAGCGGTCAGTTCGTGACGGCACTGGCGCGTGGTCTGGAGTTGATGCGCTGTTTCACACCGCGCGACAACGTGCTGGGCAATCAGGACCTGGCGCGCATGACCGGCCTGCCCAAACCGACTGTGACGCGGCTCACCAATACGCTGATGCGTCTGGGCTGCCTCAAGCGAGAAGTGCATTCAGGCAAGTATCAACTGGATGTCGGTGTACTGGGCTTTGGCTACGCGATGCTGTCGAACCTGTCGATTCGTGCGGTGGCTCATCCATTGATGGAGGCATTGGCCAACCATGCCCAGGCAGCAGTCGCCATGGCTTCCCGCGATCGCCTGCAGATGGTCTATCTGGATGTGGTACAGGGCCAAGGCAACACGACGATGCGCCGCCAGATCGGCAGCTACTTGCCACTGGCACAGAGTTCGGTAGGCCGTGCCTGCCTGGCGGCAATGCCGGAAACCGAACGGGAGTTTCTGCTCGATCACATACGCCAGCGCGAGTCGGACCAGTGGCAGTCGATTCGCAAAGGCCTGGACCGGGCATTCAGGGATTACACCGACTATGGCTTCTGCCTCTCGATCGGTGAATGGCATCGCGACGTCAACTCGGTAGCGGTGCCGTTGCTACACCCGCAGTACGGGTTGCTGACCTTCAACTGCGGTGGGCCGAGCTTTCAGCTGCCCCGTGAACGACTGATGGACGATATCGGGCCTCGCCTGATCAACATGGTTAACAACATTGGTGCCGCTGCTCGCTGACACAACGGAGTAACGGCGCCCTGATAAAGACCCGCTCGCCTGCGAGCGTTAGGAGCGCACATGATCCGTGATAACGAAACCCTGGACATCCTCTTGGATTCGCTTCGTCAGTTCGTCAACGAAGTCCTCATCCCCCGTGAAAATGAGGTTGCTGACACCGACACGATTCCACAGGACATCGTCGAGCAGATGCAAGCCATGGGGTTGTTCGGCCTGACACTGCCGGAAGAATTTGGCGGATTGGGTGTCACGATGGAGGAAGAGGTCAACATCGCCTTCGAGCTGGGGCGCACATCCCCAGCCTTTCGCTCCTACATTGGTACCAACAACGGGATCGGCTCGATCGGCATCCTGCTTGACGGTACTGCAGAACAGAAACAGCGTTACCTGCCCCCACTGGCCAGTGGTGAACTGCTCAGCTCCTTCTGCCTGACCGAGCCCGACGCGGGTTCGGATGCCGCATCACTCAAGACCACCGCTGTCCGTGATGGCGACAGCTATGTGCTCAACGGCACCAAGCGGTTCATCACCAATGCCCCTCACGCCGGAATCTACACCGTGATGGCGCGGACCAGTTCCGATATCAAAGGTGCAGGTGGGATCAGCGCATTCATCGTCGAGCGCGGTACGCCGGGTGTTTCCTTGGGTAAGCCTGATCACAAAATGGGTCATAAAGGCGCCCACACCTGCGACGTGATCTTCGAAAACGCACGAGTACCCGCGAGCCAACTGATCGGGGGAGTCGAGGGCGTGGGCTTCAAGACCGCCATGAAAGTGCTCGACAAAGGACGCCTGCATATCGCTGCGTTGAGCATCGGTGCGGCTGAAAGGATGCTCGATGATGCCTTGCGCTATGCGTTGGAGCGTAAACAGTTCGGTAAACCTATCGCCGAATTTCAGTTGATCCAGGCGATGCTTGCCGACAGCAAGGCAGAAATCTATGCCAGCCGCTGCATGGTGGTCGATGCGGCTCGTAAACGCGACAATGGCCAGAACGTCAGTACCGAAGCCTCCTGCGCCAAAATGTTCTCGACAGAAATGTGCGGCCGCGTTGCAGACCGCTGCGTACAGATACATGGCGGTGCCGGCTATGTCAGTGAGTACGCGATCGAACGTTTCTACCGGGATGTCAGGCTGTTCCGTATCTATGAAGGCACCACTCAGATCCAGCAGATCGTGATTGCTCGGAACATGATCCGTGACGCTCAAGGCTGACGTCGCGCCTGTTTAGCTTCAGCGCTGAACCCACCATAAATACAATAAGGTTGACGCTATGGACGCTGTTTCTCAGGCAGGCGCTGTTGCGCGTGCCAAGTCTGGTACCTGGATCCTGGTTTTCATTTTTTGTTTTCTGGGATTATTGATCGACGGCGCTGACTTGATGCTGCTGTCGTACAGCCTAAACAGCCTGAAGGCCGAGTTTGGCCTTACAAACGTGGAAGCCGGCAGCCTGGGAAGCTTTACCCTGGCCGGAATGGCAATCGGCGGAATTTACGGCGGCTGGGCTTGTGACCGTTTCGGCCGGGTCAAAACGGTGGTTTGGAGCATCCTGTTGTTCTCCGTCGGTACCGCTGCCTTGGGCTTGACCCAGAGTTACTGGCAATTCGCGGTCGTCCGGTTCCTGGCCTCGCTGGGGATCGGCGCTCTGTACGTTGCTTGCAACACGTTGATGTCCGAATACGTCCCCACCCGTTACCGCACCACCGTATTGGGTACACTGCAGGCCGGATGGTCAGTGGGCTACATTGTCGCGACATTGCTGGCTGGCTGGATTCTACCCAGCCATGGCTGGCGGATGCTGTTCTATATCGCGATCGTTCCGGTAGGGCTGGCGGTGCTGATGCAGTACTTTGTACCCGAGCCGCAAGCCTGGATCAAAGCACAGGCCGAACGCGCGCGGCAAAGAATTGCAGGGCATCAGAGCGGGCCGGTGCAAAAGCCAGGCAGCATGTATAAACAGATCTTCGCTGACCCGCAGGCTTGCCGCATGTTCATCTGTTGGACGCTTACCGCCGGTTTTCTGCAGTTCGGCTATTACGGCGTGAATAACTGGATGCCGTCTTACCTGGAAAGCGAGCTGGGCCTGAATCTCAAATCAATGGCCGGTTACATGGTGGGTACATACACAGCCATGATCCTGGGCAAGGTGCTCGCCGGCATGGCGGCCGATCGTATAGGACGCAGAACGGTGTTCACCTTTGGCGCACTGGGTACCGCAGTGTTTCTGCCAGTGATCGTATTGTTTCAGAGTCAGGACAATATCCTCTGGATGCTGGTGGTCTTTGGCTTCTTGTATGGCATCCCCTATGGCGTGAATGCTACGTACATGACTGAAAGCTTCCAGGCGAAGGTGCGTGGGTCTGCAGTGGGCGGTGCCTATAATGTGGGCCGCCTGGGCGCGGCGATCGCGCCCGCTGCAATTGGTTTCCTGGCGTCGCAAGGTTCGATAGGTGTGGGCTTCCTGGTGATGGGGGCTGCCTACTTCATTTGTGGCGTCATCCCGGCACTGTTCATCAAGGACAAACAATTCGACCCTCAGAGGCAATAGAGGATCAAGCGTTCGCGCAGGCTGCCCCGGTTGTGGGCAGCAACGCACGGATTGCTCAGTGGGCCGACAGTTGCTGCTCCGCATGGTAAGAAGAACGCACCAACGGGCCAGAGGCGACATTCTTGAAACCCATCCTTGCGCCCTCCTCGGCGAACCAGGCAAAGGTATCCGGGTGCACGAAACGCTGCACCGGCAGATGGCTGCGCGAGGGTTGCAGGTATTGGCCTAGCGTCAGCATATCGATGTCATGCTCGCGCATGCGCTGCATCACTTCGATCACTTCGTCGTCAGTCTCGCCCAAGCCGAGCATCAAACCTGACTTGGTGGGAACGTTCGGCACACCCTGCTTGAATTGCTGCAGCAGATCCAGCGACCATTCGAAGTCGGAGCCAGGCCGTGCGGCTTTGTAAAGACGCGGCACCGTTTCAAGGTTATGGTTGAACACATCGGGAGGCGCCGTGGCTGTGACCGCCAAGGCGACCTCCATGCGGCCGCGGTAGTCAGGGACCAGCGTCTCGAGCTTTATTCCCGGGGACAGTGCACGGATTTCGCGTAGGCAGGCAGCGAAGTGCCCTGCTCCGCCGTCACGCAGGTCATCGCGATCTACCGAGGTGATCACTACGTATTTCAACTGCAAGTCGGCGATGGCGACGGCCAGGTTCTTCGGCTCCTCACTGTCCAGCGGCTTCGGCCGACCATGGCCGACGTCACAGAAAGGACAGCGGCGGGTGCAGATGTCGCCCATGATCATGAATGTTGCGGTCCCCCCCGAAAAACACTCGCCAAGGTTCGGGCAGGCCGCCTCCTCGCAAACACTATGCAGCCTGTGCTGGCGCAGCAGGCGCTTGATTCGCGCCACTGCGGGTGAGGCTGCCACTGGCACGCGGATCCAGTCCGGCTTGCGTGGTACCTCCTCGGTGGGGATGATCTTGACCGGGATCCGCGCGACTTTATCCGCGCCGCGAAGCTTGACCCCCATTTCCATCTTGCCAGTCTGTACTCGATTCATGCTGTCACCTGCCACAAGGGAAGGCGGGCATGCATACCCGCCTTGATCCCCGACCTCGATCGGCTGGGCGAGCGCCGGGGGCTAGCCAGCACTCAGGCCGAATACACCGGGAAACGTGCGCACAGCTGGGCCACCTGGGTAGCCACATGCGCTTCGACATCGGCATCACCGAGGTGGTCGAGAATGTCGCAGATCCAGCCCGCAAGCTCGCGACAACTTTCTTCTTGCAGGCCACGGGTGGTGACCGCAGGCGTGCCGATGCGCAGGCCCGATGTTACAAATGGCGACTGAGGATCGTTAGGGACCGCATTCTTGTTGACGGTAATGTGCGCCCTGCCGAGCGCAGCGTCTGCGTCCTTGCCGGTAATGCCCTGGCGGATCAAGCTGACCAGAAACAGGTGGTTGTCCGTGCCGCCGGAGACAACGTCGTAACCGCGGTTCATGAACACCTGCGCCATGGCCTGGGCATTGCGTATCACCTGCTTCTGATACTGCACGAATGACGGCTCCAGCGCTTCTTTGAAGCACACGGCCTTGGCAGCGATCACATGCATCAACGGGCCGCCCTGCCCGCCTGGGAATACGGCGGCGTTCAGCTTCTTCTCCAGTTCTGGGTTACTGCGAGCCAGGATAAGCCCCCCTCGCGGGCCCCGTAGCGTCTTGTGGGTGGTGGTGGTTACCACATCGGCGTAAGGCAGCGGGTTCGGGTAAACGCCGGCGGCAACCAGACCAGCGACGTGCGCCATGTCGACGAACAACCAGGCACCTGCCTTGTCGGCGATAGCGCGCAAACGTGGAAAATCGAGGGTCCTGGAGTACGCAGAAAAGCCCGCTACCAGCATTTTCGGCTTTTGCTCAAGGGCCAGTCGCTCGACCTCGTCGTAATCGATCAGGCCGTTTTCGTCGATGCCATACTGCACCGCGTTATACAACTTGCCCGAGGAACTGACTTTCGCACCATGAGTGAGGTGCCCACCGTGCGCCAGGCTCATGCCCAGCAGCGTGTCACCCGCCTCCAACAGTGCCAGATAAACGGCGGCGTTGGCCTGCGAGCCCGAATGTGGCTGCACGTTCGCGTAATCTGCGCCAAAGAGCGTCTTGGCGCGGTAAATGGCCAGTTGCTCCACCACGTCCACATGTTCACACCCACCGTAATAGCGCTTGCCGGGATAGCCTTCGGCATACTTGTTGGTCAGCTCACTACCTTGGGCCTGCATGACCTGTGGGCTGGTGTAGTTTTCCGACGCAATGAGCTCAATGTGATCCTCTTGGCGCTGGGCCTCGCGGCGCATGCTCTCGAACAGGACTGGATCGAAGTCGGACAGGGTCAGGCTTTTGTGAAACATGGTGTATTCCTTCTCGTTCGGGTGACGTTGTCATGACTGCGAAGTGGTCGGATACAAGACGATCGTAATCGCCTTGTTCCCTGTGCGCAGACTTAGCAACTGCGATGCCAATACGTAAAAGACTATGTATATCAATAGGTTAATGTAGTTTTATGCGGGCTCTCATGGCGCAGCGGAGCGTAATCGCTCCAAGGGACTGAATCGCTATAGAGGGGTTGTGTAGCGCTGCGTCTAACACCGGTAGGGGTTGCGCGAAATTTCAATCACCGACTGCCTGTAAGGAAACACTTACACCGTAACGAAACAGCTCCAAAGCGGCCTAGACCTTCGCGATACCGTACTTTCGCAGTCGTAGGCCGATCGCCGTGTGGGACGTGTTCAAGCGGGCGGCCAGTTGGCGCGTGGAGGGATATTGCGGATAGAGGCGCGTCAACAGGGCCTTTTCAAAGTCCTGTACGGCATCATCCAGGCTACGGACTTCACCAGCTTGGGCTTTGATTTCTACGTGAGGCGTTCCAGCAAGCTCAAGATCGGCGCAGCCGATCAGGTTCGCTTCACAGATCGCCGCTGCTCGGAAGATGACACTTTGCAACTGGCGCACATTACCGGACCAATGGTTCTGCAATAATTTAGGATACGTCGAGGGTGCCAGCCGGCACTCAGTCCGCCTGATTTGTTTACAGGCCTGCTTGAGAAAGTGCTTGGCCAGCAGCAGAATGTCGTGGCCACGCTCACGCAGAGGCGGTACCTGCACATTGAGCACATTGAGGCGGTAATACAGGTCTTCCCGAAACGTTCCCTCGCTTACCTTCTGCTCGAGGTCGCGATGGGTTGCGCAAAGTACGCGCACGTTGACCCGTAATTCGCGCTCTCCGCCCACCCGACGAAAGCTTCCGTCGCTTAGAAAGCGCAATAGCTTGGCTTGCAAGTACGGTGACATCTCGCCAATTTCATCCAGAAACACGGTGCCGCGATCAGCCTGTTCCAGCAGGCCCGGCTTGCCGCCGCGCTGGGCACCGGTGAAAGCCCCTGCGGCATAACCAAACAGCTCGCTTTCCGCCAGGCTCTCGGTCAGTGCGGCGCAATTGAGTGCCAGAAAAGGCGCCGCGCTACGCGGACTCAGCGCGTGGCATGCGCGGGCCACCAGTTCTTTGCCTGTACCCGTTTCACCCTGGATGAACAGCGGCGCGTTCAGGCTGGCTACCTTGCGTAGCCGGGCCTTGAGAAAAGCAAGCTCTGGCGACTGGCCGATAAGCGTGTCCAGCCCCCCAATCGCCGATTGCCGCAGTTCCCCCGCTGTTTCTTGGCTGCAGTGTGGGTAGAGCGTTATCAATCCACCCGCGGGTTTTGCTGCCGCATCAGTGCCATCAGCAATCGGAATTGCATCAAGCAGCATCTTCTGGCCTTGAACGCTAACCTCGCACACCGGCAGGCGAAAACCGTCTGCTATCAGATCTTCCCCAGGATTGGCGTGCTGCAGGAACTGCGATACCGGCTCGCCAGTAGGGTCTCTTCCAAGCATGTCCATCAGGCGTGGGTTGGCCAGCATGACATGGCCGCTGGGATCAACCGCCATTACCGGATCACTGACCGTTGCAAGCAATGTCACCAGTTGCAGCCGGCGATGCTGGCCAGGCAAGAGATCTATCCACCGGACGCTTTGTACACCTTTGATTTGCAGAAGTGCAGCTTGCAAGTCTTGCAGCAGCAGATCGCTTAACGCAGGTGCATCGATATAGACGTTCGGCGGGATCATTTCTACCGCTTCAAGATTGAGCTTTCGTGCTACCAGCAGTGCCAGTACGTCCTGTGTGATGCCTACGCGATCGGTGAAGGTGACGTGAATCCGCATGCCAGACCTTATTCATGTTCAAGACCAGAAGGTTGCGACAGTACGCTGTGGATAGGCGCTGCCCTTTTGCATGTCCCAGGTATGGCAGTGGAGCCTTGTAATCAGGGTGACATGCACGCAGGTCAATCTAACAAGGCGGTCATGCCGTCGAGTCTTGCCCTTTACGCAAGGGCTTAACCATTTTCGTAAGACCCTCAGATGTCAGCGATAAAAATGCTCGATTCAAGTGCATCTGGCAGCCGTGCCATAGCCGTGTGCATCAGTTTTCAGCGTAAATCGTTGCTCATTGCAGGTTGCCCACTGCCGTCCAAACGCATCTCGACGCTCAGCCAACAACGCGCTACCGGTCTATTCAGCTCATCTACACCCCCTCATTGCCCAAATAACATGAAGCGCCCAAATAGTTAATTTTCGCGCACTGAAATCTTAGGGAGGCTGCACACAGGTTCATTGAGACAGGAGGAGTCTCAGGCATGTGCACTTGTCTACACGAGCGACGCCCGTTACTTGCGCTTATGATGATCGGCCTTGGTCTTGCACAGGGTGCCAACGCGGAGGGGTTCCCGGCGCTGGGAAGAGTTGCCTCGGGATTCGGGTACTACAACGTCGACAAAGGTTACGACGATAAACTCAAACTGTACGGGACCGTGGACGCTTTTGCCTCATACCATGATTCGCAGCACCATGAAGGCCTGCGTGTCGAGGGTGGTGGCGCGTGGACCAACAAACTGGGCCTCTACATGCGCAAAGCACTTGCTGAAGACACGGTGCTGGAACTCGATGTCGAAGAGGGTTTCAACCTCAATGGGGAGGCCTTGGAGCAACACTGGAAGCAAATCGGCACGCTTCGCCTTGCGGTAGCAGCGCTGCGTTCGAAGCGGTATGGCAAGCTAGAGTTCGGTAAAACCTACAACATGAGCACCCCCAGCTACGCCGACCCTTTCCTGGCCGTGTACGGTTCGCCATACACATTCCTGACCCTGCCGCCGTCAGGCAAAGGCGCCTACTACCTGGATATGCGTCCCAAGCACACCCTGGCGTATACCACGCCCACGGTGGCCGGTTTCAGCGTGGGTACGGCAGTAACCTTTGGCTTCGATGACACTGCAAGTGCTGGCAAAACCGTACGCGGTAAAGGCGTGAAGGTTCAGTACGCCAACGCCCGCATGATGCTACTGGGTTCGTTCAACGACTACCTCAGTGATCCCTGGAATGACAATGGTCACGAGCGCCAGACACACAACTACTTCAAAAGCGCTTCTGCGTTCTACGACTTCGGCCCGTTCTCTTCCAGCCTGACGTGGCAACGACAAGATGTGGATCAACATGACACCCCGAGCATGACGGCCTGGACGCTGGGCTTCATGGCACCGGCTGGCAAAACCGATGTCGCGCGCCTGATGGTGGTGCAGCGTGACGTGGAGACCGGGGGCAAGAATGCCACGGGCGTGATGATTGGCTACGATCATTTTCTCAAACCCAATTGGGCGATTTATGGCCGGGTAGCCATGATTGCCAACAAGATGAAATCGTCATCGAGTTACGCCGGAATTCCAGTCGAGGAATCCGGTGATGATCCCCGCAACCTGGCTGTGGGCATGTATTACCACTTCTGAACAAGCATGCTGTAGGGCTCGATACCGGCGTCCGGCTAAGGCGTTGCAATTTTTGTTCTATGAAAAACATGCCCAGTTCAATACCGCCTTCCACTTTCCATACACGATGAAGGCTCAAAACAACAAGATAGGTCCCCAAGCCATGACTGAAATATCGCGTTGCGTTACCCCTGACAGGTCGACCCCTTTGATCGCGCTCAAGTCAGTTATCGCCGCTGCCCTGATCAGCCTTACCCTGCTCAGCAGCGTCAAGGCCAGTGAGGCACTTGCGCCGAAGGCGAAAGTTGTAGTGAACAGCACAACATCCTGGGAAGGTGTCAAATATGCACCCTACCCATCCGGCCAGCCTCAATTGTCCTTACTCAAAATTACAATACCGCCTCACACGGCGCTGCCGTGGCATCACCACCCTGTTGCCAACATTGCCTACGTGATATCAGGTCAACTGACCATTGAAGATAGACTTAGCAAAAAGTCGCTTGTTGTCAAAGCTGGCGAGGCCTTTCCGGAGTCGGTTGGCGCAAGTCACCGCGGCGTAACCGGTGATGAGGAGGCCGTTGTCATAGTGGCTTACGCAGGGGTTGAAGGTACGCCACTGTCAGTGCCAGACAAAAACGAAAAGCCAGAATTCGAACACATTGAGTGACCGCTGTGCTCAGGCGGTAAGCGGTGGTTTCCTCGATGGGCATGGGAGGTATGCAGTCGTTGTCGCCTCACCCCTTCCATGCCTGTTTAGATTTTCAGTGGGATAATCCCACCGCTTCAACTAACTCGATGATGGCCACCATCGTTCGGCGAATAAGCGCATCATTCCGGCGATCCGGGTGAATGGCCATCCATATATTAAGTGTGAGCAATGTCTCACGGGCTTCCAAGCGCACCAGGCGCTCATCTCTATCCGCTAAAAAACATGGCAGCCCCGCCACACCGATTCCCGAACAGGCGGCTTCGTACTGGTTGCTCAGGTCAGATACCTCACAGCTTACCCGCCGCTCGCCAATCACCTGGTACAACCAACGCTTATGATCGAAATCCTTCTGGCGCTCTGTATACCCCACAAACTCCCAGCGTGCGGGCTCTGACTGGTGGGGGTACGTGCGTGCTGCATACAGTGCGAAATCAACACGACCTACTTTCTTGATGATGTCCGTGTCCGTTGAGCCGGTAGCGAGTCGAACAGCCAGGTCGGCCTCCATCCGAGCCAATGAAGCAAAATGGGATTCGCTCATAATGGACAACTTGGCCTGCTCAAGTTTTTGTGACAGCGACAGCAGATGCGGGGCCAGAAAGTGGCGAGCGAGTATAGGTTGCGGATTCCACGCCATCCGGCCACCCAGTCCGCTCTCATCTGGCCAGGCATTCCACGGCCATCTGGCCACCTGTTCCACGGCCATCCGGCCGGGCAGTCGGAGCGCAGCGACGCAGGGGGGGCA
>Ga0302347_1000045_pt1 | contig 279588 bp, 240 predicted proteins | sample PhyWR1_FD_202178 | JGI IMG/M metagenome (GOLD analysis project Ga0302347, IMG submission 202178) | Leaf surface microbial communities from wheat plants in UC Gill Tract Community Farm, Albany, California, United States - DLSL W.R1 (v2)... | ecosystem: Host-associated > Plants > Phyllosphere >... | reverse complement strand
GTGCGTTTTCTACAGAACAGGCACTGATGAAGCTCATGTACCTGGTCATTAAAAACATCAGTAAAAAATGGACAATGCCAATCCATAATTGGGGACTGTCATTCTCTCAATTATATATTAAATTTGGGGACAGAATTCTTCAAGAAAACAGAGGCTTCTGAGAGGCGTTAATTTAAATGACACAGTTCGCGTTACACTCCCTTCGAATGGGTTCTTCGTCACTTTTGGTGAAAGTTTACTAAATAACTACACTTTCAATGTGAGGCCAGCTTTCCTTTCAAAGGCAATCCCCACTTTTCCCAAAAGATTGTATACCTGTGCTTTTTGGTACGTCAGGCCATATTCCTTCTTAATCCATTCTGCTAATAAGGGCCCTGTCCATTTTTCTGACTGAAAGCCATGATCCACTGGTATCTCCTTTAGTACCAACTCCCTGATCCTTTTCATTTGTTCATCTGATAGTGCACTGCGCCTGCCACGCCCTGTTCTGTCCTTTAGCCCTTCAATGCCCTGTTTTTCGAATTTATGTACCCAGTTCGTTATTTGCTTAAAGCTTATATTGTGTAGTTCAGATAGCTTTCTGCTTGATTGGCCTAGTGCCACCAGATATACCAAATATAACCTTACACCTACGGTGTAAGCGTCATTTGCGTTTAGCAATTTCTTTATCTCTCCAGCTTCTGATCGCTGAATCTTCAATACAGATTTACCCATGTTATTTTGTGCTTTCTGCGACCACACCGGCGACCGCGACCAGCAGCTGTGGGCGCTTGACTGGGTTTGGATATGCACTAAAGAGCGGCAGAAAGGGCATTTAGCAAAACGCTGGCTGGCGTTTCGCGAACGGTTCGGCGATTTTGTAGTTACATCGCCGGTGTCTGAAGAAATGCAGGGGTTTTTGAGAAAACATGGTGATTTAATACTGATGAAATACCCGGAATCAAGAAATGTTGCAGAATAAATAAAGTTTTTTATTCTGCTGGTTCTTCATCATTCTCCAAAATTTGATGTTTGTTTTGTATGGTAAACAGGCAGGCTACCGTAAGTCGGTGAGTTGAAAACTGTCCTTAAATCACCCACCTAATCACGCACTTTTAGCCCGGAATAGATGAATAATTCCTGTTTTGTCCAAAATAAAAAAGCCTGCAATCATTGATTTGCAGGCTTTCAATACATTTTCTTATCAGAATTGGCGGAGAGTTAGGGATTCGAACCCCAGGACCTGTTACAGTCAACAGTTTTCAAGACTGCCGCAATCGACCACTCTGCCAACTCTCCGCGACAAAAGTACAAATAGTCACTTCATTTCCAAACTCAAAGTTTGGATTTTTTAGCTGGCTGAAATAACCAGCTAAAAATAAGTCCATTAATTTTCGCGAAAGCTGATGGAAACTGCAGATGTTAGTTCCTGACGGCTTTTTCCAGCTTCATTTTAGCGATGATGTAGTCGTACGCAACGTTCAGGTAATTGTTTTTTTCAAGCTGATAGGCATAATTGCTCTTCGAAAGATCGCCGATCAGCAAGCGGCCACTTTCGTATTGCTGCTGGGCGATGCGGTACGTATCTGCGGCCAGATCATAGTTTTCTTTTGATCTCAGGTATTTCTTTTCGAGAATAGCAATATCTCTTGTAGCCTCCAGTCTTTCCAGTTCATTCTTGTTTTGCTGAGAGAGATACGACAGCCGATTCGATTCGGTTTGGAGACGGATTTCTGCCAGCTTCTTCGACCGTTCCAGACCCTCCGTGATTGGCAGACGAACACCCAGGTTGATGAAGCTGTTTCCATACCAGGTGTTCCCCTTGAATATCTCGAATCTGTTGTCGAAGTAGCTGGCTCCATAGTAGGCCTTCAGAACGATGCTGGGAAGGTAACCAGCTTTTGTACTGTTCAATTGCGTGTTCAGCAAACCTGCTTCCTGTTGTAGCTTCTTCAAAGCGATACTTTCATTAGATGAAATTTGGCTTTGCTGATAGGAACTGAAAAGGCTTTCGATATCGTCTGTTAACTCGAGTGCGGCTTCATCAGAAGGGGGATAGCCCATTGTTACCATCAGTTCCGCCTTTGCCTGCTTCCAGATCTTTTCGGCCTCTTCAAAGTTGTTCTTTGCATTGTTGAGGTCCGCCTTTACTTTGTTAAGGTCTGCCTGCATCAGTCGCCCGGCGTCGAACTGCTCTTTGCTCATTTTCCAGACGGTATAGTTATTTAGCGTATCTGAGGCAGCCAGCTTCAGCTGCTCTGCCGCTATTATCGCTGCTGCATAGGCCTCATCCAGATTATAGCGAAGATCAATTTCTTCTGCTTCTTTCTCGGTTTCGCGAATTTGCGTTTGCAAGCGGGCTTCTGCGAGCTCTGTTCTTCTTTCAGGGTTGAATATGTTTAGTTCGGCATTAAGGCCTGCATTGGATGTCCACTTCGTTGTAAAACGGAGCGGGATCAGTTCTCCTTCGGCTGCATCGGGTCTGAAGGCATTCGCCGGTACAGGTGTTACCGGAATGATCAGATTGCGTTGCATATTGAAGTCTCCATAGATCAGGGGAATGCGTCTTAAGCGTGCCTGATCTGCCTGTGCTTTTGTTATATTCACCTCAAGTTGTTTGATCTGGAGATCAGGATTATTTTTCAGGGCGATAGCCCTCGCTTCCTCCAGTGACAATCGCATTGGGGAAGAGGGCGTTTGTGCTTGAACAAGAGCTGAAAGCAGCAGACCTGCGAATACCAGTATTCTTTCTTTCATCTTTTTCGATTTAAAATATGGAAGCGGGTTCCAGTCGGCTTATTTTAATGACGGCGAACAGCGATCCTCCCACAGACATAAATACGGTAAACCCGAAAAGCAATAGGGATAGGGGCCAGTCGAACTCGAGCGTTAAACTGGAGTTTGATACTCCGGCCTTAAAGGCGAGCAATAATGCGAAAGCGATACTGAAGCCGATGATGGCAAACAAAAAGGCCTGCGTCAGGATCAGTTTCGAGACATAGCCGTTGGTGGCTCCAATAGCTTTCAGCGTTCCGTAGTCGACAAGCCTGTCTAATGCTGAGGAATACAGAGTGAGTCCGATAATGCAGAAGCCACTGATTGTGGCGAATACGATCAGCGATCCAAAGCTTACGCCCATATTCGAAGAGATCAGGATCTCGGAATAAGTCGACTTTTTCAGCTTTTCTGCGTCCCAGGCCTTTACTCCGTAGAATGTTGCGTTGATGCGGTCGATGACCATCTGAGGATCGGCACCGGGTTTTACTTTGACGACGATGGCGTTTACCTTGTCGGGAGGCAGATCAGCGAAATAACGTACATTATCAAGACTGGTGTACATATTGTCGCCACCAAAGCGCTGAGCATTTCGGGTAATCACCCGCGCTACTGCAAGCTTCTTGTTCAACTCGAAGGTTTGACCTGTTTCTGCAGGAATGCCAAAGCTTTTGGCATTGAAATACTCCAGACTGACGGAACTGCTTTGCACAAGGTCGCTCAGTTTTCCTGCGACGACCCGGGAGGGGTGGGGACCTGCCACAAAGAGCGGTCCGTCACTTCCGACCAGGTTGACTGCTCCTGTCTTTCCATTTGGCAATGTGAGGCTGGCGTTGGTTACCAGAATACTTTGGCTTCCTGCAACGCCGTCAATGCTTTTGATCTCCTGCGCAATCCGACTGTCGATGCGGCTGAGGACGTTGACATTTTTAGTGACATTATCGATCACCCAGATGTCTCCGGGCTCTCCGTTGGAGTTTTCTATGAGTGCTGTCATTAAGCTTGTGAGGAAGCGTAGGGTGGCCAGCTGTTGTCCTATAAGGAAAATGCTGATAACAATGCCTACCAGAATTCCTATGCTTTTGGGCCGGTCAAACTTGATGAATTTAAATGCTGTTGCGATCATGTTTGGGACTTTACCTGGATGGTGCATTCAACTTTATGGTTGATTAACAGCGGGTCATTGGACGTAAACTCAACTTTAAATTCACGTACCCTGCGGTCCTGCGCTTCCGCTGTGGTTTCATAAAGAATCGACTTGTCGGATAGTACGGGAGAGAGGAAGATGACCTTTCCTTCACCTATTGTGTTTTTTCCTCCGATATACCGGACGGATACAGACTGTCCGACTGCTACGCGGTTGGCGAACATCTCGTCAATCTCGCCATGGAGCACCAGTTTTCCATCCGGCGCGAGCGTGGCAAAAGGTGTAAATGCCTGTAAGGAGGATCCCAGTTTGGCATCCATACTAACAATCAAGCCATCCTGTATGGCTGTGATCGTCTTATTGCCGGAGGCTACCTGCGACTGGCTCAGCTGTGTGCGGAGTGTCTGAATCTGGCTGCGACTTGCGCGAGCTTTACCTCTGGCACTTTCCAGATTGGCCAGGATGACGTCACGTTCTTTTCTCTTCTCTGCTACGTTCTGTTTTGTTTCTGCACCGGTCTGAGCCAGCCGCTCGCTAACGCTAAGGTCACGTTCTTTTTCTTTTAGTTCGGCCACATATTGGTCCACATTAGCCTGATCTGCTGCCGCCTGTGCCTGCTGCGTCGTGATTTCCTTTCTGAGTACATCGCTTGAAAGCTGTTCGTCTTCCGCGTCGAGTAGTAGAATCACGTCGCCTTTTTTAACTGTATCCCCTTCCTTTTTCCTGATGGCGATGATGTTGCCACCGGTATTGGACGACAGTTCTACCAGTCCGCCTTCGGGCTCCACTTTCGCGATCGCTGACACCGTTGATACATTTTCCGGTCGTGACAGGGAATCAAGGCGGGCTTTCTCGAGTTGTTCCTCTTCTTTTTTATTTCCGCCGCAGGAGGCCAGGATAGAGATCCCGGCGATCAGCAATACGGTTCTGTGCATAGACTTATTTATAAGCTTCTTCATCTTTTAGTTTATCGGATACTTTACCTTCTTCAACATATATGATCCGGTCAGCAAAAGGTCTCAGCCGCAGATCGTGAGTAACCATGACAACGGCCTTACCTCCGGCAGCCAGTTGTTTCAGATCCTCCATCACCAGGGAGGCGCTTTTGGCATCAAGGGAAGCGGTGGGCTCATCACAAAGAATGATGGCAGCGTCTGTGACGAGAGCTCTGGCGATGGCCACACGTTGTTTCTGACCGCCGCTCAGTTTCTTGGGAAGATTGTTCTTACGGTCGAGCATGCTGACTTTCTCAAGTGCGGCGAGTGCTTTTTCCTTTGCCTGTTTTTTTGACTCTCCCCGGAGGATCAGCGGCTGCATGACATTCTCGAGTGCTGTTAAAGGGTTTAGGAGGTTGAAATGCTGAAAAACAAAGCCTATGTTATTCAGGCGGATGTGAGCGAGCTTTTTCTCGGGAAGCTTTGTTACGTCTGTGCCCTGGATGATCACGTCGCCACTGGTGGGATAAATTACACAGCCGATCAGGGAGAGCAGGGTGGTTTTACCAGAACCGGAAGGGCCCATGATTAGTGTTAGCCTGTTGTTCTCGATGTCGATTGAGGTTGTGTCAAGTGCTACAATTGTTGTGTCACCTGTTTTATACTCTTTTTTTGCTCCTCTTAGCGAGGCAATTACTTCCATATAGTTAGGTAAATTGTATTAGTGTAAAGTAAATATTACGCCGAATTGTTCACCCTTAGTCTGAACTTAACAGTGTGTTAACATGAGGGGGCTAATTTAGCGATTAATTAATTGCAGAAATGAAACAGCTGTCCGCATTCCTCATCATGATGATTCTCGCTTCCTGTGGTGGTGAGAACCGGGCTATAAAGGTCAAAGGTTCAGATACAGAGGTAAACCTTGCGGTGAGTCTTGCTGAAGCATTCTATAAAGTCGATGACGATTACAGTCTGGCGATTTCGGGAGGTGGTTCGGGACTTGGAATTGCTTCCATCATCAACGGGCAGGCTGACATTGCCAACTCTTCGCGGCCATTGAGCAAGTCTGAGATGGAGATGTTCAGACAAAAAGGTATAAAGATCCGCACGGTGGTATTCGCAGAAGATGCCACTGCGATCATTGTAAACAAAGAGTTTCCATTGGATTCTATGGATGTAGCCACGCTGGGCAAGATTTTCGATGGTACATATAAGAGCTGGAAGCCTGTAACGGGGCGGGACATTCCGATCACGCTTTACGGTCGGCAAAGCAATTCGGGTACGCATTCTTTCATTAAGAAGAAGCTGGATATCCGCTTTAGTCCCGAAGCAAAGGAGATGAATGGCAGCGCTCAGATTCTGGGCAGCGTAAAGAGTGACGAAACAGGTATAGGCTATATCGGAGCAGGCTACCTGATGCAGACGGAAGATCAGGCGGCAGTTAAGCCGCTCCGGATTTATGAGCAGGCAGGCGCACCGGCTATTTCACCCATGGATGAGAAAGCCATTATGGAAGGCCGGTATTTCCTGCAGCGACCTCTCTATCAATTTATTCCCGAAAACTCCTGGGAAAAGGTCTCTGCCTTTATAGCCTTTGAAAAAGGGGAGCGAGGACGGGCGATCATTCAGAAATCAGGCTACTATGTCGTAAATGATTAAAGATACAGATGAAACTATCACAACGTGAACGGATCGACTTTGGCATGAAACTGGTCTTCAGAGTAACTGGACTTCTGGTAATTGCTGTTTTAGGAGGCATTTTCTTTATGTTGATCTGGAATAGCAGCGCTTTCTTCTCTGAGGTAAAGCCCTGGGATTTCATCACAGGAACGCAGTGGAACCCTTCAGGTGATCCGATAAGCTACGGGATTCTGCCTCTTCTTACCAGTACGTTTATCGTCACCATAGGCGCAATGGCTATCGCCATTCCCATCGGGATCGGAACTGCAGCATTCCTTTCTGAATATGCAGGCCGGCGACTCAAAAATATATTAAAGCCTGCGATAGAAATGCTGGCGGCGATACCGTCTGTTGCGATCGGCTTTCTCGGGATCGTTATTCTCAGTCCGGGACTGGCCAACATTGCTGGTTTATCTAATGGTTTGAATGCGCTGAACGGGGCTATTCTTTTAGCAGTCATGGCTTTGCCGACGATCATTACGGTCACCGAAGATGCACTTCAGGGCGTGCCTCATTCGTTTAAGGAAGCCAGCTACGGCGTGGGTGCGAGCAGATGGCAGACGCTGACGAAGGTTGTAATCCCTTCTGCCGCACCGGGGATCCTGGCTGCGGTCATGCTTGGAGTTGGAAGGGCAATCGGGGAGACCATGACTGTCCTGATGGCAACCGGCAACGCTGCTGCCTTTCCGAAAGGGTTCTTTCATTCGGTCAGGACCATGACAGCGACGATAGCTATTGAGATGGGAGAGGTTCCTTTCCAGACAACCCATTATTATGCGCTCTTTGCCATTGCAGCGGTGCTGTTTCTGATCACGCTGGTGGTGAATGTGGTCGGAGAGTATTTTGTAAATAAGTTCAGGAAATTCCATTCATCATGATGAAACGATTTACACCGATAATAGAATGGGGGACGCTGTTGCTGAGTACGGGGACAGTATGTTTCTTTCTGATCGTGATCCTTCTGGATCTGACAATCAAAGGGCTTCCCGCGATTTCCTGGGAGTTTGTGAGCACTTTCCCAACAGAGGGAATGACGAAGGGAGGAGTGCTTCCGGCCATCATCGGCACTGTTATGCTGACGCTGATTACCGCAATTGCTGCTGCACCCTTCGGTATTTGCTGCGCGATCTATCTGAATGAATACGCAACCGAGAGCTGGATTACCAAGCTGATCCGGGCTTCGATAAGAAATCTTGCAGGAATTCCCTCAATCATCTACGGTCTGTTCGGTCTGGCACTTTTTGTTCAGGGCCTCGGAATGGGTACTTCCCTGCTGTCTGCTGGCCTCACCTTAGGTCTGCTTTCGCTACCCTATATTATTACGACAACGGAAGAAGCCCTACGGCGGATTCCCAATAGTACAAGAGAGGCGGCGCTGGCCATTGGAGCTACTCAGTTTGAGTCGATCCGTGATGTTGTACTTCCTTCGGCATTACCGGGAATACTGACGGGGCTGGTGCTGACGCTGTCGAGAGCTGCCGGTGAGACTGCGCCGATCCTGTTTACGGGTGTAGCCTTCTACATTAACAATCCGGGAGGCTTTCTGGATCAGGAGTTCATGGCGCTGCCGTACCACCTGTATATGTTGTCTACGCAGCATCATTCCATTGAAGAAGTACGCCCGCTGGCTTATGGTACCGCGCTTGTACTCGTTGCAGTTGTATTCTTACTGAACCTGACCGCATTTTATATACGCTATAAACATAATAAGAATGAACGGAGAGCACATTAAGTTGTCTGCAAGCGGAGTGAACCTTTGGTTTGGCAGCAAACAGGTATTGAAGAACATTGATGTCGCTTTTCCTGAGCACCAGGTAACCGCATTGATAGGTCCTTCAGGATGCGGAAAGAGCTCATTGCTGCGTGCATTTAATCGTATGCACGATCTGTCGGCTAACGCCAGGATTGAGGGGAAGTTCTGTTTAGAAGATCAGGATCTTTATGACCCACATATCTCCGTGACGCGTGTGCGGAGCCGGATCGGCATGGTTTTTCAAAAGGCTAATCCCTTCCCGAAGAGTATATATGAAAATATCAATTACGGATTAAAGATTAACGGTTACCCCAAAGAGCAAAGGGCCGGCATTGTGGAGAAGGCATTAACGGAAAGCTATCTCTGGGATGAGGTAAAAGACGAGTTGCACAAACCCGCTATCACCTTGTCGGGCGGTCAGCAGCAGCGACTGTGTATCGCGCGTACTGTGGCGTTAAGGCCTGAGGTGATCCTGATGGATGAGCCTTGCTCGGCTCTTGACCCTCTGAGTACGCTGAAGATCGAAGATCTTATTCAGAAGCTGAAGAAGAAGTACACGATCGTGATTGTGACGCATAATATGCAACAGGCGCAGCGTGTGGCCGACAAGACGGTATTTATGTATCTGGGCGAGATCATTGAGCAGGGTAATACGGATGACGTATTCAATAATCCGAAAAACGAGTTGACCGGTAACTATGTGCGGGGGCGTTTTGGATAGTTGGGAGGCGTCTTCTTATGAATATGAACGGCGGTCTCCTCGTCTTTGAAGGTGTTGAAATGCGGCCTTACAATTTTGATGCTTCGCTTGGATAGGTCTATGCTGGCATTCAGCTCGAAGCCAATGAGTATGACCAGGGAGTTGAGAAACATCCAGATCATGATGACGATGAGCGTGCCGATGGAGCCGTACACTTTATTGTAGTTGCCGAAGTTGTTGATGTAATAGGTAAAGCCCCAGGAGATGAGGATAGTGAGCAGGGTAGCCAGCCAGGCACCGGGACTGAATAGCTTCCATTTTTTAGGATTTGCAGGAGCATAGCGGTAGATGACGCTGATGGTGAGAAAGTAGACGATCATCAGGATCAGCCATCTCGTTCCGGCAATGACGTAGACCCAAATCCAGTCTGTCCCCTCGAAGGACAAGCGGGACTGTACTTTGGCGATGATGTACTCACCTGCGGTGATGACAGACAGGCCCAGTACCAGACCGAGCACAATGACGAAGGTGAGTGTAATTGCCACCATTCGCTGCTTTATCCATCCGCGGGTTTCCATCTGCAGGGAGGATTTATTAAAAGCCGCCATGAGGTTTGTTACTCCGTTTGTTGCAAAGAACAGTGCGGCAAAAAAACCGAAGGAAAGCAATCCGCCATTTTGCTTTTTGATGATATCTTCAAGAGTCGACTGGACCGCCAGATAGGCATTGGAAGGCAGTACCATTTCGATAAGCGCCAGCAGCTTCTCCTGGAATCCTTCGACGGGGATGTACGGAATCAGCGTGAAGAGAAAGATTATACCCGGAAATACTGCCAGCAGGAAGTTATATGCGAGGGCGGAGGCTTTGTTGACCAGAGAATCACGACCGATCTCCTGAAAGAAAAAGCTGCCAATCGTGTAAATGGGCAAAGGGCTGAATACGGGGAATACGGCCGTCTTAGTCCATTCAATAAACCTGTAGTAAGGCTTGAACTTCAGTAAATAATGCTGTATTCCCGGCATCGGTTATTTTTCAAAAAAAGGTTTCATTCTTGACTGAAAATCTTCAGGCGGCAAGCATGGGCGGTTTCTTTTCATATCCACGAAGGCCAGCGTTGTTTCGCCGACGTGGATGAACTCCTCCTGCTCATTGTAAAATTCATATTTGAAGTGGATGCGCACGCCAGGCATTTTGGCGACGATAGTTCTGATCAGGAGCTCTTCATCGTATCTCGCCGGCTTGATGTATTTGCAGTTCATCTCCAGTACAGGCATCATGATTCCGGATTCTTCCATCGAGCGGTAGGTCATACCCAGGCTGCGAAGCATTTCCACACGGGCAACCTCGTAGAACTCGGCATAGTTTCCATAATACATATAACCCATCTGATCCGTCTCACCGTAACGCACCCGCACTCTGGTTTCGTGTGTAAACATTATCTTTTGATATTGCGTTCGTTCAAAGCCTGCTGGAACCTTCTGGCGTTAGCCTGATGTTCTGCCACCGTCACTGCGAAATTATGGTATCCCGAAAAGTCTTCCTTGGCACACATGTAAATATAATTATGTTTCTCGTAATTGAGGACGGCGTCGATGGCATTAATGCTGGGCATCATGATTGGGCCCGGAGGCAATCCGGCGTAGACGTATGTGTTGTAAGGTGAATCTTTTGTGAGGTGACGGTTGAGCACGCGGCGGATAGTAAAGTCCTCATTTGCATAGATGACCGTAGGGTCAGCCTGCAGTTTGATTCCTCTCTTGTAGCGGTTAAGATATAGTCCGGCTATTGTAGGCATTTCTTTATCATGCAAAGCTTCCGCGTCGACAATAGCGGCCAGTGTACTCACCTGGATTGGAGTCAGGTTCAGCGCTTTCGCCTTCTCCAGTCTCCCTCTGTTCCAAAACTTCTGGTATTCATCATACATCCGCTTGAAGAAAGACTCCGCGCTGATGTTCCAATACATGTTATAGGTATTCGGGATGAACATGGCGTAGACATTCTCCTTGTTGAAGCCGTACTTGCTGACGAACTGCGTGGAATCAAGTAAGTTAATCAGCGTAGTGGAATCAGGTTCAATCTGCTTAGAGACATAAGCTGCAAAGTTCTGCTTGAGACGGAGGCCGCGGAATCGCATATTCACTTCCTCCTGGTTTCCTGCTTTCAGCATGTTAATCAGGGCGCGGTTACTCATGCCATCTTCGAGACGGTATTTTCCCGGTTTTACGGCAAGTGGATAGTCCATATTCTGTGCTACCCATAGGAATACGATGGAGTCTTTTACAATTTCTTTTTCACGAATGGTGGCATACACATCATCGAATGATGATCCTGTCTTGATATACAGATATTTTTCGTTATCTGTTACACTTTTCCCCATATAGCGGAGATAATAGTTGAACATGGTTATACCGAGAATAACCACTACGATCAATGCAAAGGCAATCAGGAATTTCTTCAACGGAGAGAGCCCTTTCTTTTTTTCTTCAGTCATGTTTTTTAGGAATGCTTAAAATTATTGCGGATCATCTTATTCAACAGGGGCCGGGTCGTTAGACAGAACCATGTCGACTGATGTTCCTATTGCCACTTTAGACAGAGAATCGCTGACGGACGGATATTGTTTGATGATCCTTGCGTTTACGCTATCCGTAACGGCTCCCTCATAGTAAATGGAGCCGGGATTCAGCGACGAACCTTTGAGGGCGAAGATCGCTTCGGGCAGAGATAAGCCTACCAGGTTTGGAAGATCGACTTCTGAAGCCCCCTTGCCATCACCAAGAACCATGGCGATAGAGGAACCTTTCGGGACCGGGTCACCCTTTCGGATAGACTTGCCTCTAAAGGTGACCTGCAATACCCGATCACGCATGATATCAGAGGTATATGATGTATCAGCGATTTTAATACCGTAGTTGCTGAGGACGGCCCTTGCTTCGAGATAGCTCATGTCGAAGATGTCGGGGAAGCCTACATCAGGGGCATTCAGCGTAATAATTGTGAGGTAAATAGTACGATTAAGCTTTACGTTCGTGCCTGCATCAGGATCCTGTTCGACGACCATGCCTGGTGTACGGTCTATCTGATACACCGAATCGATTTGATATCGCAGGCCTTGTTCTTCCAGCAGGGCAATAGCTTGTCCGACTGGCAAGCCTTGTAGCTTAGGAACGGCAACACCCTCACCGTGACGGGTATAGAAGCGAAGACAAAAGAAAATCAGCAATAAAAAAGCGAAGACGGATACAATCGCGATGATCAGATTTTTACGAAAAGTAGATGTCTTAAGGTATGATAAAAGCTTGCTCATGAATCAAAATCTTTGGCAAAGATGGCTAAACTTAAGTAAAAAAGCGGATTTTAAAATATATTTGAACCATGAAGAATACCATTGCTCTGGTTACCGGCGGTTTCACCGGTGAATCGTACGTTTCATTTAAAAGCGCTGCAGTAATCGAACAGAACATCGACCGTGAAAAATTTGATGTATATACCATCGTGATAACCCAAGAGAGCTGGTATTACGTTGATGAAAACGCGGTTAAGCATGCCATAGATAAGAACGATTTCTCTATAGTACTGAACGATTCGGTGATCCGTTTTGATGCCGTATTTATCGGATTACATGGTTCGCCGGGTGAAGACGGTAAACTACAGGGCTATTTTGATATGCTGGGTATACCTTACAATACCTGTGATGCACTTACCTCTGCAATTACGATGAATAAAGGTTATACCAAGGCGATTGTAGCCGGCATCCCCGACCTGAATGTAGCACGTTCGCTGCAGGTATTCTCTCATACTCCCGTTTCACCAGAGGAGATCCTGAGTCAGCTTAATCTGCCGCTGTTTATCAAGCCCAACAATGGCGGAAGCAGTATCGGTATGAGTAAGGTGAAGACCGCTGAAGAATTGCCAGAGGCGTTGGACCGGGCATTTCAGGAAGATACCCAGGTGCTGATTGAAGAGTTTGTGTCGGGCAGAGAGTTTTCCATCGGTGTTTATCGCGGCAAAGAAGGCATTCAGGTGCTTCCATGTACAGAGGTGATAACAGATCGGGAGTTCTTTGACTTCGAAGCAAAATATACTCCTGGCGCTACCGAGGAAATTACCCCGGGAAGGATGAACGATGAGGAGCTCGAAAGGGTGGAGCGCGTTATCAAAGCGGCCTACAGTAAACTGAATTGTGCAGGGGTTGTCAGGATTGACTACTTCCTGGAAGAAGGTACAGGTAAGTTCTTCTTTATTGAGGTGAACACTGTTCCGGGACAAACCGAAACGAGCTTTATTCCGCAACAGGTGCGGGCAGCTGGAAGAACAATAAAAGACTTTTATACCGAGCTGATCGAGGTGAGCCTGGGAGCTTCTAAATAGAATAGCGTTCGATCATTTGCGGACTGACTTTAGCACTGCGTCCTGATTTAATATCGATCAGGACGTAGTCGAACCAACCGTCGCAGCAGAGCTTTCCAGTCTTTTTGTTTTTGATGGTGAAGGCTACTTTGCAGCCGCGTTCCTGAAGTTCGCTGATACCCGTTTCAACAATGAACGAGTCGCCCAGCGTAAGCGGCCGCTTATAGTCTACGTATGCTGTTTTGACCACCCAGCCGAATCCCTGGCTCAGGAACTCTTCCATGGACATTTTGTAAAACTCCTCCATTTGTTCGTAGCGTGCCGCCAGGACATAATCGAAATACTTACTGTTATGAACGTGGTTAAACATGTCGATATCGTCAGGACGGACCTTGAACACCGTTTCGAACTTACTGTAGGCATGTGTTTGCTGCATATTGATGAGGAGTGTGAGGCAAAATTGAGTTATTTAATCAATAAATAAAAATAGCGTCGGAGAATAACTAATGCTCTTGTATTTAAATATTGGATATTAAAGTATTTAAGACTACCTTTGCGGCACTATTCACAAAATTAAAAACGCTTTAATATTATTCAGGTAATGTATTTAAGTAAAGAAAACAAGGCAGAGATTTTTGCCAAACATGGAAAAGGAGCAACTGATACTGGTTCTGCTGAAGGACAGGTTGCATTATTCACTACTCGTATCGCTCATTTAACCGGGCATTTGAAGAAGAACAGAAAAGATTTTTCTACTCAGTTAGCTCTTCAGAAACTTGTAGGAAAGCGTCGCGCATTACTTGCTTATTTATTTAAGAAAGATATTAACCGCTACCGTGCGATTATCAAAGCTTTAGAATTAAGAGATATCATCAAATAATTCATATCCAAAAATTAAAAAGCCATTCGCTGATGTGAATGGCTTTTTTTATTTTATTTTTGCATCAAATAAAATAAATACATTCCAAATGTACCTCAAAGAGGAAAGGTACATTGCAATGACGACAAAATGAGTTACAATCTAATTAAGAAATCTTTCGATTTAGGCGATGGTCGCACAATCGAAATTGAATCAGGTAAACTAGCCAAGCAAGCCGACGGTTCTGTAGTAGTTAAGATGGGAGACACCATGTTACTTGCTACTGTAGTATCATCAAAAACTGCAAAAGAAGGCGTTGATTTTCTTCCGCTATCTGTAGACTACCAGGAAAAATATGCTGCGACAGGACGTATACCAGGAGGATTCCTTCGTCGTGAAGCGCGTCTTTCTGATTACGAAGTCCTTATTTCGCGTTTGGTGGACCGTGCATTACGTCCGATGTTCCCTGAGGATTACCATGCAGACACGCAGGTGATGATCTCTTTGATCTCCGCAGATAAAAACATCATGCCAGACTGCCTTGCAGGTCTTGCTGCATCTGCTGCTCTTGCTGTTTCTGACATTCCGTTTAACGGGCCGATTTCAGAGGTACGCGTAGCAAAGATCGACGGACAGCTTGTTATCAATCCTTATTTAAGCGATCTGAGCCGTGCATCACTTGATTTCATCGTTGCTGGTTCTGAGAACGACATCACGATGGTTGAGGGAGAGGCAGACGAGATCTCTGAGGAAGAAATGATCGAAGCAATTGAGTTCGCTCACCGCGCCATCAAGATTCAGGTTCAGGTGCAGAAAGAAATGACTGTGGAAGCCGGAAAGACTGAGAAGCGTGTATATTCACATGAGCACAGTAATCCTGAGTTGAGAGAGCGTGTTTTCGCTGAAACTTATGAGCAGGTATATGCTGTTGCAAAATCAGGCGTTTCTAAACATGAGCGTTCTGATAAATTCTCTGAGATTCAGGATGTGTTTGTTGCTTCTCTTGGAGAAGACGCAGATGACGTTACTAAGTCTCTTGCTAAAAAATATTTTCACGACGTGCAATACGATGCGGTTCGTAATCTGATCCTGGATGAAGGAATCCGCCTTGATGGTCGTGACGTACGTACCGTTCGTCCTATCTGGAGCGAAGTTGGCTACCTGCCTGCTGCACACGGTTCTGCTGTGTTCACACGTGGTGAGACTCAGTCTCTGACGTCAGTGACTCTGGGTACGAAGTTAGATGAGCAGATGATTGACGGAGCGTTCTTTAATGGCTACCAGAAGTTTATTCTTCATTATAACTTCCCTGGATTCTCTACTGGAGAGGTTAGACCGAACCGTGGTGCTGGTCGTCGTGAAATTGGTCACGGTAACCTGGCTCAGCGTTCATTGAAGAAAGTTATGCCTGCTGATGAGGAAAATCCATATACAGTACGTGTAGTTTCAGATATTCTTGAGTCTAACGGATCGTCATCTATGGCAACTGTTTGCGCGGCTACGCTTGCGTTGATGGATGCAGGTGTGAAACTGAAAGCTCCTGTTTCTGGAATCGCGATGGGTCTTATTACTGACGAGAAGACTGGTAAATATGCCGTTCTTTCTGATATTCTGGGCGATGAAGATCACCTGGGAGATATGGACTTCAAGGTAACCGGTACTGATAAAGGTATCGTTGCTTGCCAGATGGACTTAAAGATCAATGGATTGAGATGGGAAGTGTTAAGTGCTGCTTTAGCTCAGTCTAAAGAAGGACGTCTGCATATTCTGAATGAAATCAAGAAAACGCTTGCAGAGCCTAATCCAGAGCTTAAACCACATGCGCCAAGAATCGAAGTACTGAGAATTGACAAAGAATTCATTGGTGCTGTTATTGGGCCAGGTGGAAAGATCATCCAGGAGATGCAGCGTGAGACGAATACAACTATTACGATCGAAGAAAAAGACAACCAGGGTGTGATCAGCATCTTTGCTCCGGGCAAGGAAGCGATTGATAAAGCTGTTAAGCGTATCAGAGCGATCGTTGCTAAGCCTGAAGTAGGAGAGATCTACGAAGGTAAGGTGAAGTCAATCATGCCTTTCGGTGCTTTCGTTGAGATCATGCCGGGTAAAGACGGATTGCTGCATATTTCAGAAATCGACTGGAAACGTTATGAGTCTATGGACGGTATCTTCCAGGTTGGTGATGAAGTAAGAGTTAAACTTCTGGAAGTAGATAAGCAGGGTAAACTGAAGCTTTCAAGAAAAGCACTTTTGCCTCGCCCTCCAAGAGAAGATAAGAAGCCAGCAGCTTCTGAGTAATTTTAGAAACCTGAATACTTCACAATACAAAAAAGCCGCTTTACAAAGCGGCTTTTTTTTGCTTTTGACTGATTAAAATAGCCTGGCTATCTTCTAAACCGGCCTGATTGGTATCACGAGTTCTCTTTTTTGTACAGGTTGTATGCCCGTTCACTCAACGAAGTTGCATAGAAAGGACGTTTTTCTTTTTAAACGCTCTATTTAGACCATTAAAATACTGGCACAAATCTTGGTTATTGTAAGTCACTATGGGAAAGCGAATTTTGGCGATAGATGATAACCCTGCAATTCTTGATGTTATAAATGAAATACTTTCATTTGAGGGGTACGAGGTGGTGACAATTTCCGATGGAAAGTCTGTATTTGATATGGTGGCGCAAGTTCATCCGGATCTGATCTTGCTGGACGTGATGCTGGACAATTTAGATGGACGGGAGATATGTAAGGCATTAAAGAGAAATCAGGAGTTTAGCGATATTCCGATCATCATGATCTCTGCTAGTCATGATCTCAGAAACTCTTTAGATCAACCGGGGGCTCCTGATGACTTTATTGCAAAGCCTTTCGATATTTACTACCTGATATCCAAGGTGAATAACCGCCTGGCGGCTTAGGGCTTAGTCAGGAAGCGGTGTAATATTCTTCTGTTTCGGTCGTATGCAACTTTATAATGCCCGATAGTACCAGCGTTACGAGCAACTTTTGGGTTCGTCTTCTGGGAAGGTTGAGCAGTTTGCTGGAATCCCGGGCAGATATGCGCTCGTTCACGTCCAGGTATTGGAGCAAGGTCCGTTCCTTATCAGAGTATTCGATCAGAACACCGGCTTCTCCCTGGCTTGCCTTCAAAACATCGACGACGATTTTGCTTGCAAGCAGGCTTTTATCTTTCACCCTGACATACACCCACCATTTGTTATCTTCTCCAAGGGAGTAGTGGGGCTTGGTGTCACTTTCTCTCACTTCGGCCACCAGCACGAGCTTATTCTCGACATAGACTTCTTCAAACTGCACGTCGACCATGGGTCTGCAAAAGTATGTGGCCGCCTTGGTGATCATGTATTTTTCTTCATCTTCAGACCTTACACCTTTCACACTCCCGTTGTCTGCTATGCCAATGAGAAGTTTACCGCCTTTATTGTTCGCAAATGCGACGAGGGTTTTCGATATTTTGGAACAGGATGTAATGGTCTTCTTGAAGTCAACAAGCATACCTTCTCCCTCAAAGATCATCTGTTTTATGTTCTGCGGTCTAAGTCTGTTCATCGCTTTATTATCTTTTGGGTGCGTCCAGATGTCTGATATATACCAGATTGGAAACACGTGCAGCTACATCGCCACTTTCGTCAGTAATTTCGAGGATGCAATGATGTTCTGTCTTGCCATTTTCATCCAGCAGAGAACAAATTGAATCCACCTCTTTAACGTCGATTTTGATGTTAAAATATAAGTTGGACCTGCCTGGTTTAAGATAAAAAATCTCAGCGGACTTTTGCCAGACGATAGTTTTATATCCTCTTCGTAACATGAGTTGGTAAAAGAGGACAGGATAGAAGGGGTCGGCTGCAGCATAGATTGTGCCTCCGAAGATCGATCTGTTATAGTTGATGTTGATAAAGCTTTTGAAGATCCTAACTTCGACGCCGAGATAATCTTTATGAAATTTCTTGACCCAGATCCGCTGAAACAGGAGCGGGGGATAGAATCGCATAATCCAGGTGAGGGTTCTTTCGGATACAAGCATTTTGACGAATATCCGAATTTTTACGAAAATAAACAGGATTTGGGCTTAGAGTTGTTACCGGACCGCATATGCATTTGCTTGTCAGACGATAAAAATTAATCTATCTTGTGCTAGATTAACTAACTCCAAAAATGAAATCCATGAAAAAGGTTAAAGTTCTAAGCGTGTCGGCTTTTTTAGCATTCGCTCTATTGTTTTCAGCTAACCATGTATGCGCTCAGGCTAAGCCGGCACCAAGTCCCGCAGACAGCGTGAGCGGCAAAATAGGGAAGGCCAATGTTGAGATTAAGTACAGCAGTCCGTCTGTGAAGGGCCGCAAAATCTGGGGTGAACTTGTGCCGTTTAACCAGGTATGGAGAGCGGGCGCGAATAAGGCCACGGTATTTACAACGAGCGGAGATATACTTGTTGAAGGGAAACCGCTTTCTGCCGGGACCTACTCGCTCTTCATGATCCCGACCGCGTTAAACTGGACAGTGATATTTAATAAAACCTCAGATCAGTGGGGTGCTTATAAGTATGAAGAAGCTCAGGACGCACTGCGCGTTTCGGTTAAGCCAAAGAAGGTTTCTGCTGCAAAAGAAAGGCTAACCTACGCCATCAATAAAGGCGGGTTTGTATTGCTGTGGGAGAACATATCCGTTCCCGTTTCTATTAAATAACGGTAACTGAAATTATAATTTTAGATTTGCGTGTTGTACCGGTTGCAACATGCAAATCTAAAATAGCTAACTATGACAAAAGAAGAGATCTCCGCCCAGTATCAAATCATTCAGGATGAGATTTGTGCGGGTCTGGAACTTTTAGATACATCAGGAAAGTTCCAACAGGAAGTTTGGTCACGGGAGGGTGGTGGTGGCGGCAGAACCCGCATCATGCAGAACGGAACGATCATTGAAAAGGGTGGGGTTAATTTTTCTGCAGTATTTGGTCACCTGCCCGACGCAGTGAAGTCCTCCCTGAAGGTCGACTCAAGCGAATTTTTCGCGACGGGAGTGTCGATCGTTATTCATCCAAATCATCCACTCATACCGATCATCCACATGAATATCAGGTATTTCGAGATGAATGATTCAATTCGATGGTTTGGCGGGGGAATTGATGTCACCCCTCATTATGTGTATCCTGAAGATGCCCGCTTCTTTCATGAATACATCAGGAGCGTTTGCGACAAATTTAATAAGGAATTCTATTATAAGTTCAAAACCTGGGCAGACGACTACTTCTACATCAAGCACCGGGATGAGACCCGTGGAATTGGCGGGATATTTTATGACCGGCTCAACCCGGAGAAGACAGGTATTAGCTGGGAATCCATCTTTGAGTTTTCGAAAGCCGTAGGGCGTTCATTTGTGCCTATCTATAAGGAGCTTGTGGACCGTCACCGTAATCAATCCTTTACTGATCAGCAAAAGGAATGGCAATACGTTCGTCGCGGCAGGTATGCAGAATTTAACCTCGTGTATGATGCCGGGACGAAATTCGGCCTGGAAACAAACGGGCGTATAGAGTCTATTCTGATGAGTTTGCCACCTCAGGCAAACTGGGTGTATAATTATATTCCGGAGCTAGGTTCAGACGAAGAGAAAACGCTTCAACTTCTTAAAAAGGGAATTAACTGGACGTTTTAATATCTGCTCATTTAACTATCTGTTCATTATCAATCTTTTGCTCCTAATACCTGCCTTAAAGCAGGCATTTTCCCACGTTGAGGCAGGTATTGTGCAATAATTTCTTATCTTCGCAAGTCGTCATTTATTACGACTGTACATTTCAAAAACCAACTATCATACGATGGCTGAAGAAACAGAAAACGAAAATTTAGAACCCACCCACGATCGCATTATTCCCATAAACATCGAACAAGAAATGAGGTCTGCATACATTGACTATTCAATGTCTGTGATTGTATCTCGTGCGCTTCCTGATGTAAGAGATGGTATGAAGCCTGTACACCGACGCGTTCTTTACGGAATGCTCGACCTTGGAGTTACCAGCGGAAAACCTCATAAAAAATCGGCTCGTATTGTCGGAGACGTATTAGGAAAGTATCACCCGCATGGTGATTCATCTGTATACGGCACAATGGTTCGTATGGCCCAGGACTGGAGCCTTCGTTACCCATTGGTTGACGGACAGGGAAACTTTGGATCTATTGACGGTGACAGTCCAGCAGCAATGCGTTATACCGAGGCTCGTCTGAAGAAGATAGCTGAAGAAATGCTTGCTGATATCAATAAAGATACGATTGACTATCAGTTAAACTTTGACGACTCTTTAGAAGAGCCATCTGTATTGCCTTCAAAAATTCCGAACCTGTTGGTCAACGGAGCTTCAGGTATCGCGGTTGGTATGGCTACAAATATGGCGCCCCACAATCTGAACGAGGTTATCAATGCTACAGTAGCTTTTATCGACAACAGGGATATCGAGATTTCGGAGCTGATGCAACATGTGAAAGCACCCGATTTCCCAACCGGAGGTACGATCTACGGACATGCTGGTGTAAAGGATGCGTATGAGACCGGCCGCGGACGTGTTGTAGTACGTGCGAAGGCTGAGATCGAATCATACGGGAATGATCGTGAACGAATTGTGGTAAGCGAGATTCCATATCTGGTAAACAAGGCTACAATGATTGAGCGGACGGCAGAACTCATCAATGAGAAGAAGCTGGAAGGTATTTCAGAGATCAGGGATGAGTCTGACCGTGATGGAATGCGCGTAGTTTACGAGATCAAACGTGACGCAAATTCATCGGTCGTTCTTAATAATTTATATAAATATACTGCGCTTCAGACGCCGTTCAGCATCAACAATATCGCCCTGGTTAAAGGCCGTCCGATGTTGCTGAACCTGAAAGATCTGATCAAGCACTTCGTAGATCACCGCCATGAGGTCGTGATCCGTCGTACAAGATTTGAACTCGCGGAGGCTGAAAAGCGTGCGCACGTGCTAGAAGGCTTATTAATAGCTCTCGATCATATTGAGGAAGTTATACGTCTGATTCGCTCTTCGGGTACTCCGGAAGAAGCAAGAACAGGCTTAATGGAGACCTTTGGCTTATCGGATATTCAGGCGAGAGCAATTCTGGATATGACGCTTCGTCGTTTAACCGGCCTGGAGCGTGATAAGATCAAGGAAGAGTATGATGAGCTGATGAAGTCTATTGAGTATCTGAAATCAGTGCTTGCTGATGAAGGTTTGCGTATGCAGATCATCAAAGATGAACTCGAAGAAGTTAGAGAAAAGTACGGAGATGAGCGAAGAACGACCATTGTACACTCTGCAGAAGACATGTCAATGGAAGACTTCATTGATGATGAGGAAGTGGTTATTACGATCTCTCACGAAGGCTATATCAAGCGTACTCCGCTGACAGAATATCGCACACAGGGAAGAGGAGGAAAAGGCTCGATAGGATCGAACTCAAGAGATCAGGATTTCATTGAGCATATCATTATTGCTTCGAACCACAACTATATGCTCTTCTTCACCGAGGCTGGACGTTGTTTCTGGCTGCGCGTGTTTGAAGTCCCTGAAGGTTCGAGAACCAGCAAGGGAAGGGCAATTCAGAATATCATCAATATTCCGAAAGAAGAGAAGATAAAGGCTTATATCAAGGTAAAGAACCTGAAAGATCAGGAATATCTGGAGAACAACTTTATCATCATGTGTACCGCCAAGGGAACGATTAAAAAGACCTCTTTGATGGCATATTCTCGTCCGCGTGCAAATGGTATCAATGCCATCAACATCAACGACGGAGACCAGTTGCTTGAGGCAAACCTGACAGATGGCAGCAGCGAGATTATTATGGCGTTGCGTTCGGGAAGGGCTATTCGCTTTAACGAGAGTACGGTTCGCCCGATGGGAAGAACTGCTACCGGTGTACGGGGAGTTACTCTGGCGCATGATAAAGACGAAGTTATTGGTATGCTGAGCATCAATAACCAGGATGCAACCGTGTTGGTGGTTTCTGAAAAGGGTTATGGAAAGCGTACAAACCTGGAAGATTACCGTGTTACGAACCGTGGCGGAAAAGGTGTGAAGACGCTTAACGTAACGGAGAAGACCGGCGAACTTGTTGCGATCAAGGATGTGACCGATACGGACGATCTGATGATTATCAACCGTTCGGGTATTGTTATCCGGATTGCGATCGGCGAACTTCGTGTTATGGGTCGCGCTACGCAAGGTGTCAGACTGATTTCACTAAAAGCGGACGACGCGATTGCATCTATTGCAAAAGTGGAGCACGAGGAAGAGGCTGAAAAGGCGGAGATTCTTAATGAACCGAGTGAGGATGACGATCAGGCTGGAGACATCCTGGATGAAGAAGTTGAGGAGGATGAACCGGTAGAAGATGAGGATACAACTGATAGTGATGATACGAATTCTGAAGAGGATACGTTAGAAGATTAATGTCAGCAATGAGAAGGCAATTTATATTAATCACAGTTTTGTGTTGTGCAGGAAGTTATCTTTCTGCACAAACACTTACGAAAGAAGCGATGAATAACTTTGCCCTTTATACGTCCACTGCGCAGTTCTCGCATCTGGAAAAAGCAAGAACCGCCATTGATGGTGCTTACAAGAGCAAAAAAGATTCTTTCAATTACAAAAATAACCTGATAAGAAGCCTGGTCTATTCATCCCTGGCTTTTGCTGACTCAACGAGGAAGCTGAAGTACGTAAAGGACCCGATAGAGGAGACGAAATTCTCATTCAGACGTTTGCAGAACCCGAAGCTTAATGATGAAAATAAGCCCGAACTCGACTTTATAAATAACCAGTTAGCTAAGGCTTACTTAGTTAGAGCGAATAAGGCCTCCGCTTCGGAAAAGTACTCTGACGCCTACAATGCTTATCTGTCGGTCGATTCGCTTGACAAAACGAATTATCTGGTGAAACACAACCTGGCTATATTGAGCGAGCGCTTAGGTTCCAGCAGTCGTGCTATCTATTATTATGAGCAACTCATTGCTGATAAGAAGCGCTCGTTGCCGGCATATTACCTGGCCTTGTCTAATCTATACGATTTCAAGAACAGCAACAGATCTCTGGAAGTTCTTCGCGAAGGACGTCGTTTATTTCCCGGAAACAAAGATCTCCTTTTTAAGGAAATCAACATCTACGTCGAAAATGGTTCATACAGCGAAGTAGAGCGCATTGTAGCTGATGCTTTGCAACTTGATTCAGAGAATGTGAGCTTAAATTATCTGGCAGGTTTTTCCTATGAAACCATGGGAAAAAAAGAAAAAGCCATTGAATATTACGAGAAAGTTATCACTTTAGAGCCTAATAATTACGAAGGGAATTATGCACTAGGCTTATTTTATCTTAATTCATACATCCGCCCAAACAATAAACAAGAATCAAGTCTGAGTTTAGCGAAGAAATACCTGACTATAGCAGGGGAAATCAACCCGAACTCGGTTAATGTTCTGAAATCTCTAGCCGTTCTATACAATAATACCGGGGATATGGTAGAACTGGAAAGGGTTAATGAGAAACTAAAACAATTTATTCTTACAAATTGAAGTATATGAAAACCAAGTCTCTATTACTTGCACTAGCTGTATCAGGAATATCTGCTACCGCTTTTGCACAAAAGTCTGCAGTGAGTACTGCCAAATCTGAATACGACAGTTATGCTGCGCTAAAAGCAGCGAGTCCTGCGCTTGCAAACCCAAAGATCACTGCAGCTAAAGAAGCTGTCGATAAGGCAGTTGTACATGAGAAAACTGCAGCAGATCCAACAGCATGGACATACAAGGCACTGATATACGCTGATCTTGCATCAAGTGACACTACCAGCGCATCAGCAAACCTTGCTGCTGAAGCGACTACAGCATTAGCGAAGGCTAAGGAGCTGGATAAGGAAGGAAAGAATAAGGAAAATATTGCAAAAGTTGGCAACCTGTTGTATATCAATCAGTTTAATGCAGGTAAGCGTTTCCTTGATAAAGGCGACTACTCTAATGCATATACGCAGTTCACCAAAGGCCTTGATTACGCGCCAGGTGATACATTATTGAATTATGCTGCGGGCATCTCGGCTATGAATGGCAAAGATTATCCTAACGCCATCAAGAGGTTTACAGAACTGCTCCCAACTAACTATTCATCTTTGGAGAATGTATATTCTAACCTTTCTGTACTTTATGCAGCAACGAAGGACACTGCAAGTGCAATCAGGATAGCAGGAGAGGGTGCTGCCAAATTTCCACAGAGCTCTGATCTTGCAACCAGAGAAATCGAGTTTAGCCTGATGACAGGAAAGCAGAAAGAAGTAATCGAAAAGATTTCTGCGCAGGCTGCTAAAGAGCCAACAAATAAGCTATATCCTTTTTATCTTGGTATCGCTTACAACTCACTTGAAGACAATGTAAAAGCTGAGACTGCTTACAAAAAGGCGATTGAACTGGATCCATCTTATACTGATGCTTATATTAACTTAGGTGGTTTGATCATGAATAACGGAATCGTTATTTACAACAAAGCCAACAAGCTGCCTGCCAGCAAGCAAGCTGAATACACAGCTACCATGAAGAAGGCGCAGGCTGAATTTGATCGTGCTCTGCCGTACCTGACTAAAGCTGTTGAATTGAATCCAAAATCTGAGTTGTCTTTGAAGAATCTGAAGACTTATTATACAATCAAACAGAACAAAGCGAAGATAGATGAAATCGATGCGAAAATAAATGCACTGTAGACGTATTTATTTATACAAAAAAAGCCAGAGTGTTTCACTCTGGCTTTTTTTGTATAGGTATGTCAAGCTCCCTTTCTTGATCCGCTCAGACTTTGCATCAGTTGATCATAAAGGTCGTCTCCTGAAGCTTTCTGCGGTTTAAGCTTCTTGATGGTAGGCCGCTTGCCTTTTGCTTTAGCCTTGATAATCTTCAACAATTCATTATGGTACTCATCTTTGAATTGCGTAATATCAAATTTACTGCTATATTGATTAATAAGAGCAAGACCCATATCAAGCTCTTTTTTGCTTATTGTTACTTCCTGACCTTCCGCAGGAGTGAGTTCTTCTGAAGAGCGGATCTCTTCAGCGAATCGAATCTTTGTAATCACAATGACCTCACCTACAGGATGTATAACACAAAGATTCTCCGTGCTCCTTAATACGAATCTTCCCAGACCGGCTTTTTTTGATTTTTGGAGCGATTTCAATAGGAGGGTATAGGCCTTTCGACCTTGTGTTTCGGGTTGTGTGTAGTAGGACGTCTCGTAGTACATCGGACTGATATCCGAAATATCAAAGAAATTTTCGATCTCGATGATCTTTGTCTTTTCAGGACTTGCATCTTCGAAGTCCTTGTCCTCCAATATGACATAGTCGTCGTCCAGCATATAGCCTTTGACTATCTTATCATATGGCACTTCCTTTTGGGTTTTTTCGTTTACCCTGTGGTATTTAATCCTTGAGTGATCTCTGGAGTCGAGCATGTCCAGATCAAGGCCGCTGTTTTGCACGGCAGAAAACAGCTTAACCGGAATGTTGACTAGTCCGAATCCAATAGAACCCTTCCAAATTGACCTCATCGTTAATCTCCTCTATAAGCTTGGATCTTTCTTAAACAGCTCGAAGTATCGCTTATCCAGATCAAGGAACGTTTCATTGATCTTAAGGCGAAGCTCCATCAGGAAAGATTTTAGTTCTGTGTCATAAAGTATTTCGCCCTGAAGGACGTCATCGAACGCATCAAGGGCAGCCTGATCGCCATTTCTGCAGCTTTCCAATATACTTTGATCAGAGTTTGACGTCATAGATGCTTTGATATTCATCCAGCCACGGTGGAGAGCGCCGAGGGTGTCATCTTTGCCATGTGGATCATAGCCGAACGTGGACATTTTGGAAGCCATCTGATCTGCGAGAGAGCTGCGCTCTGCACTGATCTTTTGAAACAGCGCCTTTAGATCTGTTGATTTAGCGTGCTCGCTGGCATCTATATAGCCTTTATGACCTTCCTGAATGATCTTATAAAGGCGCTGTAATTGTTTGCTATAGTTTTCTGAGTAAGTCATAGTCTTTAGATATACGAACTAAACGATTGACTTCAGAAATAGTTTTCAAGCACGCCGATAGGGTGCACTCATAAAAAGCTATTTAACATAATACTAATTATGAAACAAATAATTTTATGAAGGAAGTTAGGGCAGATTAGAGATCCCTGACAAGCTGGAGATATTTTGATATTGCAGATCGTTTCTCGGGAGTCAGATCGAAATCAAGCTTGTTGTAGAGGTAATCATGGAGATCAAAGCCTTCATAGTGAGGCAGCTGCTCAAGTACCTTATCGCGGTTTTCCAAACCAAGCTTCAATGCGCTATTGAGTTCTTTAACGAATTCCTCAGCGATCGGCTTATTAGAAGCCCAGACAGCAAAAGCGAACGGTAATCCCGTAAATTTAAGCCAATGTTCCCCTAAATCATAGGAAAAAGGAAAACTATTTATATGAGGAAAGGTCCGGTCTCCAATCTCGACAAAGGCATCTGCTTCTCCTTCAGTGACAAACTTTGGCGATAACTTCCAATAGTTTTTTACAAGAACCCGTGCCAGATTATTGGATGTACGAGATTGCGGATCCAGCCGGATGGTACTGACTTCGTGGATCGGCTTTTCGCTAAAAATGAAGACGGAATTTACAGCACCGACCGAACCAATACAATAATCGCCCAGAATATGATAATCAGGAACATTCAGCAAAGCTGCTACCGGTACAAGACCAATGTCTGCCTTATTATCAATGAGCTTTTGTGCGCAATCTGAAGGTATGTCGTAGGTTAAATCTATTTTGTTTTCTAACCCTGAGTGTTCAATGCCGTACGCGAATGGTTTACTATTTGTGTATGAAACTGCCGAAATTCTTAATCTACTCACTTTATCGTTAAATGGTCTGTGTTATTAAATTCAATGATTGAAAACGCTGTTCCGTCGTACTCCAATTTGTAAAGTGTGGTGTTTGAATGAGGAAATTGGTCCATCTCGGACAAAGGCTTGTTAAGCAGAACGCATAACAGGATCCTCATAGCGCGACCGTGCATGCATACCAGAATATTCCTGGCGTGTTCGTTTTCAAGTATATGCTCGAAAGCCTCCAGTTGGCGGGTTTTAACCTCTTCAGGACTCTCCCCTTCCTCAAATTTTTCAGTAACCTGCCCTGCTACCCAGCTTCCAAGCATATCAGTGAAGGCTTGCTTTACAGCATCGCTGCTCTCCACACCTTCGTATACCCCCCATCCTATTTCATCAAGACCCGGCAGCTGTGTCCAGGGAATATTCTTATCTATGAACCGTTGGACGGTTTGATGTGTCCTTTTAAGTGTTGAAGTGTATATATGATCGAATGGTACGTTTTCGTAGTACCTATAGAAGGCCTCGGCCTGAGAACGGCCGAGGTCATTCAGATCGGTATTCATCCCTTTGCCTTGTACAACGCCTCTGAAATTGAGGTCAGTTTCTCCATGCCGGATGATATAGATGGTTTTGTTCATTTTTTAGATTTCTGCCCCTGTTGAATTCAATACAGGTAGCTTGTAGAATTGAGGCTTAGCCTCTTCTTCATCAAATATGTGATCCTTAAAGTCGGTTATTACATTATACAGTGTATCTCTTTCAATAGGATGACGACCAGCATCTTTGATCAGTTGTACCAGTTCCCTGGTAGACATTGCCGGATTCTGTTCTTCAGCACCTGCCATGGAATAGATCTTGGTTGTATCATCCAGTGTTCCATCGATATCGTCAACCCCGAAATTCAGGGAAAGCTGCGCTGTACTGCGGCTTATCATGGCCCAGTAAGCTTTTATATGGTCGAAGTTGTCCAGATAAATACGGGAGATGGCGTAGTTCCGGAGATCTTCTATCACAGATACTTCGCTTACACCAGACATTTGATTGTCTTTATTTCTGAATTTCAGTGGAATGAAAGTCTGGAAGCCTTGCGTGCGATCCTGTAATTGCCTAAGTTGTTCCATATGATCAACCCTGTGCCAGAACTTCTCAATATGGCCGTATAGCATAGTAGCATTTGAACGCTGACCTAGTTTATGCCACTCTTCGTGGATCTGCAGCCATTGCTCGCCCGTACATTTATCTTTTGCTATTTGATCGCGGATTTCCGGATGAAATATCTCTGCACCTCCTCCAGGCATAGACTCAAGTCCTGCTTCCTTCATCATACGCATTCCTGTTGCGTAATCGAGTTTTGCCTTTTTGAAAATATAGTGATATTCGACAGGCGTCAGGGCCTTGACGTGTAACTCCGGACGGTGCTTTTTAATGTTGCTAAAGAGGTCCGAATAGAACCGCATATCGTACTGTGGCAGAACACCGCCTACGATGTGTACCTCAGTAACGGGCTGATCATCGTACTTTTTGACGATGTTCATCATCTCGTCCATGGTAAGTTCCCATCCCTCCGAACGCTCCTTAATTAAACGCGAGTAAGAACAAAACTTGCAATCATAGACGCAGAGATTTGTTGGTTCAATATGAAAATTTCTGTTAAAGTAGGTTTTATGACCGTGTAGTTTTTCCCTTACGTGGTTTGCTAATATGCCCAGGTATCCCAATTCACCCTTTTCAAAAAGGATTACCCCTTCGTCAAAGGAGATTCGTTCGCCGGCTTCAACCTTTTCTGCAATCCTTTTGAGTTCAGGATCTATTGACGAATCATTTAAGATTACATTCAATGCATGTTGACTGGTATCCATCATTTCCAAAAATACAATAAAGCAGGTATTTACTCAATCATTTTCTTGTAAGAATGAATAAGTAGCTGAATATGAATTTGCATATTTGCGGGGCAGAACTATCATATACGTAGCGCCTAACGCGCTTTTCAACGTAGGTTGGCCTGCATCAGTGCTCCTCTTATACATACTGACATGAAAATTGAGACGATAGCGATACACGAAGGAAATAAAACAGACTCTTCAGATAGAGCAGTTATTCAGCCTATTACCTTATCTACCACATTCGAAAGGGGCTTGGACGGAAGCTATCCGGGCGGACACGTGTACACGCGTGCCAGTAACCCAAACCGTTCATCTTTGGAGAATGTAGTTGCCAAGCTTGAGGGAGGCGCGGACGCCGCCGCATTTTCATCAGGGAATGCCGCAGGATCTGCTGTATTCCAGTCACTTGAGCCCGGAAGTCACGTGATCGCACCGGAAGATATGTATCACGGACTGCGGAACTTACTCAAACAGGTTTATGCAGGAATATTGGAGTTCGATTTCGTTGATATGAGTGATATTGCGGGCGTCGGTTCACTGATTAAAAGCAATACCAGGTTGATCTGGATAGAGACACCTTCTAACCCGCTTTTGAAGATAAGCGACATTCGCGAAATTTGTAAGATTGCCCAGGCGCACGATATTCTCGTTTGCTGCGATAACACATTCGCCACGCCGGTTTTCCAACGCCCGCTTGACCTGGGCGCAAACATCGTGATGCATTCCTCTACAAAGTACATGGGCGGGCACAGCGATGTTTTAGGGGGCGTACTTATTACCAAAGAAGTAGACCCTTTCTGGCAGAAGGTCCGTGACGTTCAGTCTCTCTCTGGTGCCGTCCCCTCTCCTTTCGACTGCTATATGACCGTGCGGGGTATCAAGACGCTTCCTTACAGAATGCGTGGCCATGCAGAGAATGCAAAGAAAATTGCCGCTTTTCTAAACAATCACCAGGCCGTTGAGGCGGTCTTCTACCCGGGTTTGACCGATCATAAGATGCATGAGGTCGCAGCTGTGCAAATGAGCGACTTCGGAGGAATGATGTCATTCACCATCAAGGGGACGGGAGCTCAGGCGCTGGAAGTAGCAGGCAACCTGCAGGTTTTTACTCAAGCCACCAGCCTTGGAGGTGTAGAAAGCCTTGTTGAGCACCGAGCATCTGTAGAAGGGCCTGGTACTAAGACTCCGGAAAATCTGATCAGGATTTCCGTAGGACTTGAAAATGTGGATGATCTCATAGACGATCTCGATCAGGCGCTCTCCAGGTTGTAACATATTTTTCTATATTCTTTTGGAAAATATGAAAGTCATCGATTATATTTGACAGCAATTGATAGTAATATCAATCTATCAACACCTCGATAAAGGTTTTGATTTATAAAGAAGCGGTGAGAGATCAGGCTCCGTGACCCGCTGACAACCTTCCTAAAAGGAAAAGGTGCCAAATCCTGTTCCGGCTGTATAGACGGAAAAATATAAATTAATACACCATGAACAAAGAAAAAATTCATCAGTATCCCCTAGCGGGTTTAGAGGGTTCGCCTCTTTCTACAGGTTTTAAGTCACACGTTACGTCTCTCGTGCTTATTACCAGTCCATGCTCTTGCTTCTAAGTTCTTCTTTAACTGCCTTCGGCTACTTAAAAACCGCTGCGGCATTATCTTGTCTAATATCCACATCATAAATAAACCCTCACTATGTCACTAAACAATTTAAAATTTGAAACGCTACAGGTACATGCGGGTCAGGAAGTTGATCCAACAACCGGATCAAGAGCTGTTCCATTATATCAAACATCATCATACGTTTTCAAGAGCTCAGAGCACGGAGCAAATTTGTTTGCGCTGAAGGAATTCGGTAATATCTATACCAGAATTATGAACCCTACTACGGATGTTTTCGAAAAGAGAATAGCAGCGTTAGAGGGTGGAATAGCAGCTTTAGCAGTAGGCTCTGGTCAGGCTGCACAGTTCATAGCACTTAACAATATACTTGAAGCCGGTGATAACTTCGTCGCTTCATCTTTCCTTTACGGAGGTACATATAATCAGTTCAAAGTTTCTTTCAAACGTCTGGGTATCGAAGCCCGCTTTGCGAATGGCGACGACCCTTCAAGTTTTGAACAGCATATCGATGATAAAACGAAAGCGATCTACCTGGAAACAATCGGGAATCCAAGCTTCAGCGTCCCTGACTTTGAAAAGTTCGCACAATTAGCTCAGAAGTATGATCTTCCACTTATCGTCGATAATACTTTCGCAGCCGGGGGATATCTTTTCAGACCACTGGAGCATGGAGCACACATCGTTGTAGAATCTGCAACCAAGTGGATCGGCGGTCACGGAACCAGTATTGGTGGAGTGATTGTTGACGGAGGAACTTACAACTGGGGAAATGGAAAATTCAGATCTTTTACCGAACCTTCAGAAGGATACCATGGTATGGTCTTTAACGATGTTTTTGGCTTAGGCGGACCGTTCGGTAACATCCAGTTTATCATCAGAGCACGTGTGGAAGGTTTACGGGATTTTGGAGCGGCATTGTCGCCTTTCAACTCGTTCATGTTTATCCAGGGACTCGAAACATTGTCGTTGCGCGTACAGCGCCATGTTGACAACGCTTTGGAGCTCGCCCGCTGGTTAGAACAGCATCCTCAGGTAAAGAATGTAAACTATCCGGGACTGGAAAGCAATCGTTATCACGCAAATGCTAAGAAATACCTGCGCAACGGTTTCGGGGCTGTGTTATCATTCGAGTTAAATGGAGAGAAAGAAAATGCAGTCAAATTTGTTGACGCACTGCAGCTGACCAGCCACCTGGCAAACGTTGGCGATGCAAAAACACTCATCATACAGCCTTCAGCAACAACTCACCAGCAGCTAAGCGAGAGCGATCAGCTTCTTGCAGGTGTTAAGCCAGCCGAGCTGCGCGTATCTGTCGGGATTGAACACATCGATGATATTAAGGCAGACTTCGAGCAGGCTTTTGCCAAAATATCAATATAGCGCCAAAGCTAGATTTCAAAAAGTCCCGGTTCCGGCCGGGACGTGCTTATAAGTGAATGAACATAAAAAAATACACATACAGGGGTACATTTAAGTTAGAGAACGGTTCTGAACTGGCAGAACTTGAGATCGCTTATCAGACCTTCGGTACGCTCAATGAAAGAAAGGATAACGTTGTTTGGGTATGTCACGCATTGACTGCTAACGCGGATGTATTTGACTGGTGGAAGGGTTTGTTTGGCGAAAATGAGCTCTTCAATCCACGGGAACATTTCATCGTATGTGCGAATATACTCGGGTCAAACTACGGTACAACGAACCCGCTTTCGATAAACCCTGCTACGGGTGAACCATGGTACCTGACTTTCCCTCAATTTAACACCCGCGATCTTGTAAGTGTACAGAAGATACTGGCGGATTATCTTGAAATTAGCACAATAGACATCCTGATAGGCGGTTCATTAGGAGGTCAGCAAAGTCTGGAGTGGGCACTACTTGAGCCAAACCGGATTAACAGACTGATCCTGATGGCTACTAATGCGAAACACTCCCCCTGGGGCATCGCATTTAATGAAAGTCAGAGACTGACGCTGGCGGCAGATCCGACATTTTACTCGAACACTCCGGATGGCGGCAGTAACGGACTGAAGGCAGCCCGTAGTATTGCCCTCCTATCCTACAGGCATTACGATACATACGCCATCTCCCAGCAGGAGATCTCCAATGATAAAACCGATGATTTCAAAGCTTCATCTTATCAGAACTATCAGGGAGATAAGCTGGTAAAGCGATTCAACGCATACAGCTACTGGTACTTGAGCAAAGCAATGGACAGCCATAATATTTTCCGGGGCAGAGAACATGATCCTAAGATATTAGACGCAGTAAAGGCGCAGACAATGGTCATCGGAATAACGTCCGACATTCTATTTCCGCCTGCTGAGCAGCGTTTTATTGCCGAACATATTCCAGGCGCCCGCTATGTAGAGATCAGCTCCTTTTATGGCCATGACGGCTTTCTGGTAGAAACCGAAACACTTACTCACGAAATAAGCAATTTTCTTAAAAGCACAATCAGCGGTTCAGAAACCGGCCGCGTCACAAATTTACAGCATTAATGAGCACAAAATTAACTATAGGGCTATTTGGGTTTGGAGTTGTAGGTCAGGGATTAAATGATATCATCCGTACGAAGGACCTGAATCTCGAGATTAAAAAGATAGCCATCAAGAATCCCGGTAAGAAACGTTCGCTACCGGAGGATCTTTTTACAACTGATGCATCGATCATCCTTAATGATCCGGAAATTAACACGATCGTTGAGCTGATCAATGATGCAGATGCAGCTTACGAGATTGTTAAGACCGCTCTGCAGAGTGGCAAGAACGTAGTTTCTGCCAATAAAAAGATGGTTGCGACACATCTGGAAGAATTTCTCCATATTCAGGAACAGTATGGAACTTCTCTTTTGTATGAAGGTGCCGTTTGTGGAAGTATCCCCATCATCCGGAACCTTGAAGAGTATTACGACAATGAGCTTCTATACTCGATAAGAGGTATTTTCAACGGCTCATCAAACTATATTCTGTCGAAGACCTTCAGCGAGAATCTGGATTATGACACCGCTTTAAAACAGGCGCAGGATCTCGGCTTCGCCGAAACAAATCCGATTCTGGATGTAGGAGGCTTCGATGCTAAATATAAGCTCGTTATAGCGGCCTCTCACGCGTATGGCGTTTTGCCAAACCCTGAGGACGTGTTTAATATAGGCATTCAGAACCTGTCGTCTAAAGATATTCAATACGCTAAAGAAAAGAATTACAAGATCAAGCTGGTGCCAACGGCACTTGAATTCGGCGAAAAGCAGGTTGTCTTGTACGTCCTGCCGAAGATGATAAAGTCGGATGATTTTCTTTACAACGTTGAAAACGAGTACAATGGCGTGATTGTACAGGCGGCATTTGCCGATCAGCAATTCTTCTTTGGAAAGGGAGCCGGCGGTCACCCGACTGGTTCTGCGGTTCTTTCCGACATTACCGCACTTCGATATGAGTACAAGTATGAATACAAGAAATACCGTTCAAACAAGGGTTTTGTCTTGTCTAACGATTACGAGTTAAATGTATACCTCCGTTATCATGACGAGGCAGTACTTTCAAAGCTTGAGCTTTCTGAAGTAACCGAAAGGTTCTACTCGCCTGATTTCAGCTACGTAATTGGTAGAGTTGCTTTAAGCCAGCTCATCGCTAACGCGGAACTTCTGGACCATCCGGAAGTCTTTATTGCAGAGATAGGCAGCGTGCTTGCCCCTTCAGTATAAACTATAAAATAGTATCAAAGTCCCCGGACTTTGATACTATTTCCTACTGATGAAACTATTGTCCTTAATATAGTATCTCCAGGGGATATCGCGATAAACGCCTTGAATATTCAAGCCGATTCTGGAAGTTTCAACCAGCTGATCACCGGTAATTTCCGGAGCGTCTTCTATCCAAACTATTTCGCTTTGCAGCGAAATGCCATCATGCTTCTTCTGAAGCCCCATTGCTTTCGCTAACGCACCCGGTCCTTTGCACAGCCTTTTCATATCTTGAATACCCCGGCGTTCACACATGTGTGGAATCCCCTCAAGGGGTTGGAGTGCTCTGATCAGCACCGCGTGCGAGTCGCCCTCTTTTCCCGTGACAATGTTTAGCATATCATGGATACCGTAGCAGATATACATGTAAATAACTCCTCCTTCTGCATACATTGTCTCATTACGCGTCGTTCTTCGGTTGTTATACGCGTGTGAGCCAAGATCCTCGGGTCCACGATAGGCCTCCACTTCGGTTATCATTCCAGAAGTGTATATCCCGTCAATGAACGTACATAACTTTTTACCCAGCAACTGCCTGCATACAGCGAGGGTATCGTCATTCTTATAGAATTCAGGTGGCAGTAAATCAGCAGTACGCATACGCTTAAAGGCGGATCAGTCTGATTATTTCCTCGAGATATTGCTGATCGATTTCGCTGAACTCTGCCAATGATGAGCTATCGACATCGAGCACACCCACGACCGTATCATCTTTAAAGATCGGTACAACAATCTCTGACCGCGATAGTGAGCTACAGGCGATGTGTCCAGGAAAGGCGTCCACATCGGGTACAATTAAGGTCTCTCCTCTATCCCACGCTGCACCACAAACCCCTCTGCCCCTTGCAATCCGGGTACAAGCCACCGGACCCTGAAACGGACCGAGTACCAGTTCATCTCCTTTCACCAGATAGAAGCCCACCCAGAAAAAGTTGAACTGCTCTTTCAATGCGGCACTTACATTAGCCAAATTGGCTATCAGGTCGGTTTCTCCATCAAGTAATCCAGCAATTTGCGGGATAAGCGATCTGTATTGCTCCTCCCGGCTTCCTGTGTTAATATTCAGATCTTCTGCCATGCCGTAAAAGTACTTTATTAAATTTATTTTTGTCAATTGATAAACACATATATGATGACCAACAAAAAGAAGAGAGTTTTGATTACCTCATTGCTCGCTCTGCTTATTTCGGGTTCGGCTTACGTACCGCCCGACGAAGGTATGTTCCCTCTTAGTGAACTAAAAAATGTTAATCTGAATAAGGCGGGTTTGAAGATTGACCAAAAAGAAATCTATGATCCGGAAGGTAAAAACGCCAGCCTTGTTGACGCGTTAGTGCGTGTGGGTGGCTGTACTGGATCCTTTATTTCAGATCAGGGACTGATTATCACGAACCATCATTGTGCTTTCAGTGCCGTTCAGCTTGCCAGCACGCCAGAGCACGACTATCTTGAGAAAGGCTTCGTAGCACAAGATAAGTCTGCGGAGATCGAAGCGAAAGGAATGACTTGCCGGATTACCGACAGTTATGAAGATGTCTCTGATAAGATCTTGTCTGCAGTAGCTAACGTAACCGATCCGGCTTCGCGTATACGGGTAATCAACTCAGAGATGAAGAGACTTGCTTCTGAAGCAGTGGCTAAGGATTCGACGATTGAAGCCGAAGTTTCAGAAATGTTCATCGGTAAGACCTATGTGCTTTTCAAATACAAGATTATCAAGGACGTCAGGCTGGTTTACGTTCCCTCACGTAACGTAGGTGAATTTGGCGGGGAAACCGACAACTGGGTATGGCCACGTCACACAGGAGATTTCTCCTTTATGCGGGCGTACGTAGCACCCGATGGATCTCCTGCGGCTTATTCAAAAGATAATGTCCCTTATACGCCAAAGAAATTCCTGAAAGTAAACGCAAATGGAGTTAGCGAAGACGACTTTGTTTTTATACTCGGGTATCCCGGTCGTACATTCAGACACCGCCCTGCTCAGTTTATGGCCTATCAGCAGAATTTCCTGCTTCCCTATGTATCCAACTTGTACGATTTTCAGAATAAGGCAATGGCCGAAGCCGGAAAAAAGAACAGAGCAACGGATATTAAGCTGGCAACACGCGTTAAACGCAACGCAAACGTGCTTAAGAACTATAATGGAAAACTTAAAGGGCTCAGGGGGCTTGACCTCGTAAAGGAGAAGCAGCAGGAAGATGAGGCACTTGCTGCCTACATCAACGACAACGTGGAGCTGAAAGCCAGATATGGTAATCTGATGTCTGATATAGATAATCTTTACAAGTTGATTTTCAATGACGTATATCAGGATATGTGGCTGGCACAGATCTACAGTAGTACCAGTCTTCTTGACGTCGCAAAGCGAATCAACGACTTCAAAGCTTTGATGCTCTCTAAGCCTGCTGCCGAAAGAAATAAGTTCTTTGCTGACAATGCGGCGAGCTTGAAAAAGTCATTATCAGACCGCTATGAAAGCTTCGACATCGACGCTGACAAGACTATACTCACCCGTATGCTGGAGGACGCAGCCAAGCTCCCTAAGAACCAGAGGATAGATGTCGTAGATAAACAGGTGATCAAAGGATTTAATCCTGATGAACAGATTGACAAATTTGTAAACAGTCGCTACCAATATACACGTTTGAAAGACCAGGACTATGTGATGAGTACTTTGCTCAAATCGGCCAAATCCCTTACAGATTATAACGATCCATTGCTTGTATTTGAAAGGGAAATTAACAGCCAGATTGAGGCACTGAAACCTGAAAAGGATCGTCGTGATGGTCAGCTCAACAAGCTGATGGGAGATTATGTTGCCGTTAAGGAAAGATTTAAGAAAAGAGATTTTATTCCGGATGCAAATAGTACGTTGCGTCTGACATTCGGGTACGTAAGAGGCTTCTCTCCCGCAGATGCTACCTATATGAAGCCCTTCACGACCATTAAAGGTTTACTTGAGAAAGGCAGCAGTGAAAATCCCGATTTTAGCTATCCTGCAGCAATCAAACAACTGTGGCTTGCGAAAGACTTTGGAGCGTTCATTAAGAAGGACCTGAATGATGTTCCTGTGTCGTTTTTGTACAACCTTGATACCACAGGTGGTAACTCCGGTTCTCCGGTAATGAACGATAAGGGAGAACTGATCGGAGTTAACTTTGATCGTGCGTATGAGGCTACTATTAACGATTATGCCTGGAACGAGAACTATAGCAGATCCATTGGCGTTGATATTCGCTACGTGCTTTGGGTGGCTTCCCGGGTAGACAAAGCCAACTTTCTCCTTGAGGAAATAGGCGTTAAGCCTTAATCAGGTTAGGTAATAACCGGCTATATTTTAAATGATTGAACCCCGAATTTGGACCACAACTTTCGGGGTTCATTTTTATATATACCACCTGATTTTTCTGGATTACTGGAGTAAACTGAGCTTGTATGTGTCTCAGGTGCCAGAGAAATAATAGCAGATCCGGACTGTGAGAACAAAGGTCTCTTGCTGTAACCCGGATATAAACAGTGCCAGCGAAGGCACGTAACGGACGAGTTTAACAACGATTAAGACGACCATAAAGCAAACGAGGCTGCGTCATTCTTTAATTGACGCAGCCTCGTTTGCTTTATATATTACCCGAACTAGATTATACGGCGGGCTCCTGCTGGCTAAGGCAGTGAAAGCTACCCAAGCCCCAGATGATCTCAGTTGAGTCTATTCCGACAGTCTCCCGGTCAGGATAACAACTGCTAATGATGTCGAGTGCCTTATCGTCAGCTTCGCAGCGGTAGGTTGGAACAATTACATGCTTGTTACTGATGTAGTAGTTCGCGTATGAGGCGGGTAAGCGCTGATCATCGAATACAACCGGGTCAGGCATCGGCAGTTCAATCACATTGAGCTGTTTTCCGTTAAGCAGGCGCAGTTTACCCAGGCTATCGAGGTTCTTCTGTAACAACGAATAATTGTCGTCATAGATATTTGTCTCGACGACTGACAACACCGTGTCGCTGTTCACAAAGCGGATAGTATCATCGATGTGGCCGTCGGTATCATCGCCCTCTATTCCTTCCTCTACCCACAGCACCTGTTCAGCTCCATAGAATTCGCAGAGGTACTCTTCTATTTCGCCCTTTGAAAGGTGAGGATTGCGGTTTTCATTCAAAAGGCAGCAGGTAGATGTAAGGATCGTTCCGGCTCCGTTGAACTCTACAGATCCTCCTTCCATAACGATGCCGGGATGAAACACGGGTACATTGAACGCCTCCCCGATTAACGTCGGAATAATATCATCCTGATCAAACGGAGGGTATTTACCGCCCCATGCATTGTATCCCCAGTCTACGATAACCTTTTTATTCTCAGCCTGCGGGTTGATCAAAAAAGCCGGACCATGATCCCGGCACCAGGCGTCGTCAGTCTTGTGGAAGAAAAACTCAACCTTGGACAGATCAGCTCCCGACTGTTCTATATGTCGGAGCGCAAAGCGCTTCATTTGCTCGTCAGCTACGTTTATTCTGACCTTCTCACTCAATGACAGCACCTTTATGAATTGGGCATATTGCGCGAAAATAGCGTCGATTTTGCCCGGCCAGCTGGCTTCTTTGTGAGGCCAGGAAAGCCATGTAGCTTCGTGAGGCGCCCATTCGGCCGGGAAGGTATAGCCTAGACTTTTCGGTGTACTTCCGTTTGCAAAAAGCGGGAATGAGGCCTGCGGGAATTTAATGTTCATCGATATAGCGATTTGTTATCGGTGCGTATGAGTCGATCCGCCTGTCGCGAAGGAACGGCCAGTGGGTGCGGTAGCGGTCAGACTTGCTAAGATCAAGCTCAAGTACATGGTTCTCTTCTTCAGTATGGGATGCCTGATAAAGTACAGTTCCAAAAGGATTAGCGATGAAAGAACCGCCCCAGAACTTCATATGACCCTCATCTCCTGTACGGTTTACAGAAACTACGTGGACGCCGTTAGCAACGGCATGGCTGCGTTGAATAGTCTGCCATGCATTATACTGCTCCGTATTCGTATCAACCTCCTGGGATGATGCCCATCCGATCGCAGTCGGAAAGAACAGAATTTCTGCACCCATCAGCGCGGTAATACGCGCCGCTTCAGGGTACCACTGATCCCAACAGATGAGTACGCCGATCTTGGCATATTTGGTGTCAAACACCTTATAGCCCATATCACCAGGGGTGAAATAGAATTTTTCGTAATAACCGGGATCATCCGGGATATGCATCTTGCGATACTTGCCGAGATAAGATCCATCAGCATCAAGAACAGCTGTGGTATTGTGATATAAACCTTGTGCGCGTTTTTCAAACAATGAAGCGATAATTACAACATTGAGCTCCTTTGCCACTTCAGATAATGCATCTGTTGAAGGGCCAGGGATTGTCTCTGCAAGTAAAAAGTTGTCATAATCTTCCACATCACAAAAATAGAGTGAAGTGAATAACTCCTGTAAGCAAACGATTTGCGCTCCCTGTGCCGCAACCTCTCTGATTTTAGAGATCGTTTTTCTAAGATTGTCTTCCTTGCCCGAAGTGCAGCTCATCTGCACTAGTCCTACTTTGACTTTCTGATTCATCTAATACTTGTATGTTTTGCAAAAATAATCAAACTTGCACAATATTCGCCTATTGTATTAAACCAAAGCAATTTAATATATTAGAGAAAAACTATCCAAGCCTTGATCCGTTAACTGCATACCAAAACTATAAACCTTGAAAACAGACGTTGAGAACAGAAACGCCGAGCCTCCAAAAGATGAGGTTTTCCGCAATCAGATAAATAATGTTTCAGACTTCAAATTCGGTACTACGGTTGTTAATGTCTTTGATGACATGGTGAACCGTTCCGTACCGTTCTATGAAGAAATGCAGCGAATGATTTCAGAACTTGCTGCTGATCACGCCCTTCCGGGTACGGTGGTTTATGATCTGGGATGTTCGACAGGAACAACTATGATCGGTATGAATGAAACCGTGCAGGGGGATATTAAATTTATCGGCATTGACGATGCATCTGAGATGTTGAAGAAGTGCGATACCAAGCTTAAAGAAGTTGGCTTTGTACGTCCCTATGAACTTATTGAAGCAAACATCCAGCAGGATTTTAAAGTTGAAAACGCCTCTGTCGTGGTTCTGTGCCTCACGCTTCAGTTTATCCGTCCGATATGTCGTGAAAAGGTGCTGAGAAAAATTGTGGAGGGCCTTGTTCCCGGCGGTGTTCTTATCCTGGTTGAGAAGATCCTGGCCGAAGAGAGTCTCTTTAACAGAAGTTTCATTAAGTATTATTATGATTATAAGAGAAGAAATTACTATAGCGAGATGGAGATCTCCCAGAAACGTGAAGCGTTAGAGAACGTCCTGATCCCTTACAAACTGTCGGAGAACATCCTGATGTTGAAAGAGTCGGGCTTCAATCATTGCGAGGTGTTTTTTAAGTGGTATAATTTTTCGGGACTAATCGCAGTAAAGAATTAAGATGGTTTCTATCGGCAACTTTTTCTTCAAGTACAGGAACGTACTGTTTATCTTTCTTTATCTGGCGCTTTTCATTCCTTCGCCACGTATTTTTACAGAAGCCAAATTTGGAAGTGACTACTATTTATGGCCTATCTCCCTCGGATTGATCATCACGGTAAGCGGACAGCTGATCCGGGGGTTGACCATCGGCCTCGCGTATATTGTCCGTGGCGGGCAGAACAAGAAGGTGTACGCAGAGAAACTGGTTACGGAAGGCATATTTAACCATTGCCGTAATCCGCTTTATGTTGGCAATATATTGATGCTGCTGGGCGTGGGGATTCTTGCGAATTCCGTACTGTTTGTATGCATATTGATGCCCCTCTTCCTGTTTATTTATCAGGCTATTGTACTTGCTGAAGAGCATTTCCTCCGGAACAAGTTTGGAGCCGATTTCGTACGGTACTGTGAACGTGTAAACAGGTGGTGGATCAACTGGAGCGGGATCCGGCGCACCTTCTCGGGAATGCGATTCAATATGAGAAGATGGATTCTAAAGGAGTATAATACGCAGTTTGTCTGGCTGGTTGGAATAACGTTGATCCTCCTGATCTACTATCCGCAGGTAACCAGCAATGATAATGACGTCAGGAACTTACTGATCATCGTGTTTCTGACAGCGTTGACAGCCCTTTACCTCTTTGTGAGATATCTTAAAAAATCAGGTAGAATGGTGGATTGACACGCCCTGCTGACCTCAAAACCAAAAACTAACCAATTATTTATATGAGCTACTTTTACGATAACTTAATTTATCTTATTCCGCTGTTGGGCGTACTTGGAATAATAGTCATGTTTTCTAAATCACAGTGGGTGATCAGGCAGGATGCCGGAGACGAAGAGATGCAAAAACTAGCAGGCTACATCGCTGCCGGCGCTATGGCATTCCTGAAAGCGGAGTGGAAGATCCTGACCTACTTCGCAATTGTTACAGGTGCGCTGCTCTTCTGGTCGGGAACGCTCGTGGAAACATCGAGCTGGATGATTTCGGTATCCTTCTTGATCGGGGCATTTACCTCGGCCCTGGCAGGATATATCGGGATGAATATTGCGACCAAGGCGAACGTACGAACCACACAAGCGGCAAAGACAAGTCTTTCTAAAGCTTTCCGCGTTGCTTTCAACGGTGGCTGTGTAATGGGCCTTGGAGTTGCCGGGCTTGCCGTTTTGGGCTTGGGCTCTTTGTTCATCGTCTTTTATCAAATCTACGTGGTGCAGACAGGGGCTTCGGTTAACGGGCAGAGCATGGAGCGCGCACTGGAGGTTCTTGCCGGATTTTCCTTAGGTGCCGAATCGATCGCGCTGTTTGCACGTGTCGGCGGCGGAATCTATACGAAGGCAGCGGATGTAGGTGCCGACCTTGTTGGTAAGGTAGAGGCCGGAATTCCGGAGGATGATGTAAGGAACCCGGCTACTATAGCTGACAACGTGGGCGATAATGTGGGAGATGTGGCAGGTATGGGCGCCGATTTGTTTGGCTCATATGTCGCAACCATATTGGCGACCATGGTGCTGGGACGTGAAATAGTGTCGCAGGACGATTTTGGGGGCATTGCTCCTATCCTGCTACCCATGCTGATCGCTGGTGTCGGGCTGTTTTTCTCTATCGTTGCTACGTTCTTTGTTCGCGTTAAGAATGAATCAGACAGTGTGCTTGCGGCACTAAACCTGGGAAACTGGGCATCAATCATCCTGACCGCCGTAGCGTCTTATTTTGCTGTGGCGTGGATGTTGCCCGACACGATGCTTATAAGAGGTTTTTCGTTCAGCAAAGAAGATGTGTTTTATTCCATTGTGGTGGGTCTTGTAGTGGGAGCTCTCATGAGTTTGATAACGGAGTATTATACCGCTATGGGAAAAAGACCGGTCAGGTCGATCGTGAATCAGTCATCCACGGGGCATGCAACCAATATCATAGGAGGCTTGTCGGTCGGCATGGAGTCCACCTTCCTCCCTATACTGGTGCTTGCCTGCGGAATTTATGGATCTTTTTATTTTGCCGGACTTTACGGCGTGGCGATTGCAGCTGCCGGTATGATGGCAACGACCGCTATGCAGTTAGCCATAGATGCTTTCGGACCTATCGCTGACAACGCGGGAGGTATTGCGGAGATGAGCAAGTTGCCGGCAGAGGTGCGTGAGCGCACGGACAATTTGGACGCGGTTGGAAATACTACCGCTGCCACCGGAAAAGGCTTTGCGATCGCATCTGCTGCCCTTACCTCATTGGCTTTATTTGCGGCGTTTGTTGGTATAGCAAGAATTGACTCCATTGATATTTACAAGGCGAATGTGCTTGCCGGTCTGTTTGTAGGCGGGATGATCCCGTATGTTTTCTCATCTCTCGCGATTGCCGCGGTTGGAAGGGCTGCCATGGACATGGTACAAGAAGTAAGAAGGCAGTTTCGTGAGATCCCTGGGATCATGGAATACAAAGCACGTCCTGAATATGAAAAATGTATCGCCATTTCGACGAAGGCCTCAATCCGCGAGATGCTGCTTCCGGGGAGCATAGCCCTCATTGTTCCGGTACTTGTCGGGTTTACACTTGGACCCGAGGTTCTTGGCGGTGTGCTCGCGGGTGTGACCGTTTCGGGTGTTCTTATGGGAATGTTCCAGTCGAATGCCGGAGGAGCATGGGATAATGCCAAGAAGTCCTTTGAAAAGGGTGCCGTCATCAACAACGAGACATTTTACAAGAACTCTGAGCCTCACAAGGCTTCAATTACCGGCGATACTGTGGGAGATCCGTTCAAAGACACTTCAGGTCCTTCGATGAATATCCTTATTAAGTTGATGTCTATTGTTTCTTTGATTATCGCGCCGCACATCTCTGGTCACCAGTCGGTTACTGCTGTTCAGAGAATGCCGAAAACAGAACACCAGGCCAATTCTGCCCCTCTTACGGTTCACGTAAATGATGGGTTTAAAGCCAAATAATGCGTCTATTGACGTAAATCACCTTCTTTTTAAACTGAAAAAGCGTTAGGTTTGATTTCTATTTTACCGTCATGTTCCATAAAAAATCTATTGAACAATTACTTTTAGAGGCAGGTGCAAGTGGTGAGGGGCACCTGAAACGAACGCTTTCCAGTTTTAATCTCATAGCTCTTGGTGTGGGTGCCATTATAGGTGCCGGATTGTTTTCGCTTACAGGTATTGCTGCTGCTGAGAACGCAGGACCTGCCGTTACGATATCATTTGCGCTGGCTGCGGTTGCATGTGCCTTCGCCGGCTTATGTTACGCGGAATTTGCGTCAATGATTCCGGTAGCCGGTAGCGCATATACCTATTCATATGCCACTTTAGGTGAGTTTATGGCGTGGATCATTGGCTGGGATCTGGTTCTTGAATATGCACTGGGGGCGGCTACCGTTTCGGTAAGCTGGTCGCGCTACTTGTTGGAGATTCTCCACAAGTACGATATCACGATTCCGCATGAGTTAGCCGTGTCCCCCTGGGAAACGGTACGCCTTGGCGACGGAACCGTTATCGACGGAGGTATGATCAATCTACCGGCGGTTTTTATCGTATTTCTCTTGTCCCTTGTGTTGATGCGGGGTACTAAAGAATCGGCTGCGATCAACAACGTACTGGTTGTGGTGAAAATAAGCGTCGTTGTTTTATTTATTGCTTTAGGATGGAGCCATATCAATCCGGATAACTATCACCCATACATTCCTGAGAATACAGGCGTTTTTGAGCACTTTGGTTGGACGGGAATATCGACAGGTGCTGCTGTGGTCTTCTTTGCCTTCATCGGTTTTGATGCTGTCTCTACGGCAGCTCAGGAGGCTAAGGACCCGCAACGAGGCATGCCGATAGGGATTATCGGATCCTTGCTTGTGTGCGTCGTCCTGTATGTGCTGTTTGCCCACGTGATGACAGGTCTGGTAAATTACAAGGATTTTGCAGGCGACGCGAAGCCCGCGGCGACGGCATTTGCGATGACTGGCTATTCATTTCTGCAGGATGGTTTGATCATCGCCATTCTTGCGGGCTATACATCTGTGCTTCTGGTGATGCTGATGGGCCAGTCACGTGTCTTCTATACAATGGCGAAAGACGGGTTATTACCTAAGTTCTTTGGTGCCATACACAAAAAGTTCTATACTCCCTGGAAGACGAATCTGTTCTTCATGGTCTTCGTGAGCCTCTTTGCAGGGTTTGTTCCGGTTTCAGACCTCGGACACATGGTTAGTATCGGTACACTGTTCGCATTCGCCCTTGTATGCTTCGGTATTCTTGTTCTTCGAAAGAGGCTGCCGAATGCTGTACGCCCATTCAGAACCCCATGGGTGCCGGTAGTACCGGTGCTTGGTATATTGGTTTGCTTTTATCTGATGTACTCGCTCCCGTCTGAAAGCTGGATCAGACTTATGGGTTGGATGCTTCTGGGAGTTATTGTATACTTCGGCTACGGGAAACGCTACAGCAAAATAAGGCAGATGCGGGAAGAAAATAATGTATAAAGCTCTTTTAATCTTAATATCTTTGCGGGCATCTTAATGCCCGTAAAATGAGTGAGTACTTAAAGTTTGATCATAAGCAGATTCTGTCTGTAACGATGATCTTGTTTGCCATAATTGATATTATAGGTTCAATCCCCGTAGTAATTGAACTGAGGAAGAAGGCGGGTCATATTCAATCAGAAAAGGCAACGATAGTGTCTATGATATTGATGACTCTCTTCCTGTTTCTTGGAACGGAGTTGCTGAACCTGATTGGCCTGGATGTGGCGTCTTTCGCTATAGCCGGTTCCTTTGTTATCTTCTTCATTGCGATGGAAATGATTCTCGGCATAAACCTGTTCAAGGAAGATGTGCCGGAGAGTGTGTCGATAGTTCCGCTTGCTTTTCCTCTTATTGCGGGTGCAGGGACAATGACAACGCTTCTATCACTTAAGTCGGAGTACGATACCCAAAATATCCTCGTGGGTATTTTCCTGAACATGATCTTCGTTTATTTCGTATTGAAGAAGGTTATCTGGCTGGAGCGATTAATGGGTAAGTCGGGATTAAATGTGCTTCGTAAAGCTTTCGGTATTATTCTTTTAGCTATTGCAATCAAATTGTTTAAGAACAATACAGGACTATAGTTAGCTAGCGGATCAGTCTGGCCACGAACATACTGTCGGCCTTCTTGTCATAACCACGTATCAATTCCATGCTTTCGAGTTTCAGATTGAAGGTCTTCATGAAGTACTCCACATTATCCTCATTTTCTTCTGCGAATATAGAGCAGGTAATGTAAACCAGAGGCTTGTCTTCTTTCATAAACTTGACGACGTTTGCGGCGATCATTCGCTGTAGTCGTTGAAATGTAGCGATTTGCCGGTCATTGAACTGGCTGATCAGTTCGGGACTTCGCCCCCATGTGCCGGATCCCGTGCATGGTGCATCAAGGATAATGCCGTCAAATGAATAGCTGTGCAGAAATAAAGAGGGATCTTTAGTCAGGTCCAGTATTTTCTTCTGATAAGCCTTCAGGCCCGCAGCACGAAAGCGCTCGTCGAGGTTCTCCAGTATGTTTTCCCTTACATCGGAAACCATCAGTTTGATGGTTGGCTCCTGATGAAATAAGTGCAGGGATTTCCCCCCGGAAGCGGCGCAGGCATCCCACCAGTAATCATACTTTGATGGCTTGAAATACTCACCTGCTCGCTGCGACGACAGGTCCTGCACCTCAAATAGGCGGTCGGTTGTGCTAAAAAGCTGATCCAGTTTGACCCTGTTCGGCAAGGCCAGACAATGATCATTCACTTGCTGATATGGCACTTCATTCTGATTGAGCTTTGCTTGCACCAGCGCCATCTTTCCCGGGTGTACGCGAATGAATAAATCGGGCTGCTGAAACAAAGAAAGGAGAAATTGCCGACTTTCTAAGCCTTTAGAAAAATGGCCCGTAAAGGGGTACACGTCTTCAATCTTAAAATCGGTGTTGTTCTCCAGGAATTCTATACGCTCATCAAGAGGTCGATCTGCCTCGGCGTAGAGATCTGGTTGCAGTGCCTGCAGGAAAAGGCTTTCTTCACCTTCGCAAAGGTACTCCGCAAACATGAGGCGTTCGGCCGGAGGTAAATCAGCGCATGCTTTGCCCAGACGGAAGTAGTTATAGAGAAGGCGACTGGCTGTACGCCTGTCGCCTGATCCCATATTTTTATGTTCACGAAAATAGCCGGGAAGGAACCGGGAAAGTTGCATCGTTTCAGGATACGCTTCCAGTATCCTAAGGAAAGTCCTGAGCTGATTTTCGTATTTATTGGACATCTTTTATTCCCATTCGATAGTTGCCGGTGGCTTAGATGATATATCAAAAACCACTCTGTTAATGCCTTTTACATTATTGATGATCTCATTGGATATTTTGCCCAGCAGATCATACGGGAGATGGCTCCAGTCTGCAGTCATACCGTCCATTGATCCTACGGCGCGAAGACAGATAACATGTTCGTATGTACGCTCATCACCCATTACACCGACAGATTGAACAGGCAGGAAGATTGCTCCGGCTTGCCAAACTTTATCATACCATCCGGAATTCCGCAGGTTATTGATGTAGATGGCGTCAGCTTCCTGTAGTATTGCGATACGTTCAGGTGTTATTTCGCCTATTATACGAATAGCTAAACCTGGTCCCGGGAAAGGATGGCGGCCAAGCAGCGCATCGTCTAAGCCTAAGGCCTTGCCTACACGGCGGACCTCATCTTTGAAGAGTGTATTCAGTGGCTCAACAACTTTAAGCTTCATGAAATCAGGAAGACCACCAACATTATGGTGAGATTTTATCGTTGCAGACGGTCCATTAACGGACACAGACTCGATAACATCCGGGTATATAGTTCCTTGTCCGAGCCATCTAACGTCCTGCACTTCATGCGCTGCCTGATCGAATACTTCGATGAATGCTGCACCGATAATCTTTCTTTTTTGTTCAGGATCCTTAACGCCGGTAAGCTGACCTACAAAAAGGTCTTTAGCGTCGATGCCTCGAACGTTCAGGCCCATGTGCTGATACGAGTCCAGCACTTGTTGATATTCGCCTTTTCTTAGCAAGCCGTTGTCGACGAATATACAATGCAGGTTCTTTCCGATCGCCTTATGAAGGAGCACAGCCGCTACGGAAGAATCTACGCCTCCCGAAAGGCCAAGTACCACTTTGTCATCGCCAAGTTTTTCCCTTAAGCCCTGAATTGTGCTGTCAATGAAAGAATCAGGATTCCAGTCCTGGCTGCAACAGCAAATATTCAGGAGAAAATTTTCCAATAACTGCTTTCCATCAGTGCTATGTGTAACCTCAGGATGGAATTGGATGCCGTAAGTCTGTGTCCCCTTTATCTGGTACGCCGCTACGCGGACAGTATCTGTACTTGCGATCACTTCAAAGTCGTCTGCTATTTCGGCAATTGTGTCGCCATGAGACATCCACACCTGCGAATTGGAGTTGATGTCTTTAAACAGTGGGTTATTGTTGTTGACGTACTGCAGGTGTGCGCGTCCGTATTCCCGGATTGTAGAGGGAACTACATCTCCGCCGGAATTATAGGCGAGGTATTGTGCACCGTAGCATACGCCGAGCAGAGGATATTTCTTATGAAAAAGATTGAAATCAATCTGAGGAGCATCAGCCTGTCTTACAGATGCAGGGCTTCCTGAAAATATGATGCCTTTAACACTTTCGTCAACCTCCGGAAGGTGGTTGTATGGGTGGATCTCACAGTAAACGTTAAGTTCTCTAACCCGGCGTGCAATAAGCTGAGTATATTGCGAACCGAAGTCAAGAATGATAATTTTCTCTTGCATGGGCGAAATTACAAAATATCAATAAAATTCACAAATATAAGGCTAGGGCTGCGAAGTACTACGGTGCTCCTCCATAAGATTTTTAACGAAGGTTCCTATCTGAAGCATTACTTCGAAGTTTAGATAAGCACCGTCAGGATTAAACACGTATTCCTTCTGCGAGAGCGAATAGCGGATTATTCCCAGGGGAAAATCTTCGAAGGATTTAACGTAGTAAATCTTTGTGTTCACAAATTTATCAGCAAGAATAAAGTTTACGGGTTTTTCCATGGAGCCGCTAAAATATGAAAATGCCTATTTTTTCCCTGTAATAACTTTATTAAAACCGTCGAAATTCCAGTATTTGTTTGCCAGTTGAAGAAGTTCATCCGAAGAGATACTTTTAATTACCTGGATATAACGCGAGTAGTAATCGTAATCCAGATTGGATAGGAAGATGCTTTTGAACTTCTCGGCATGGGAAAAAGCATTTTCCAGACTTCCGAGGAATGATCCGAGCATATAATTGCGTACGAGTTCCAGTTCTTCCTGAGGTATCAGCGTAGTCTTCAATAACGAAATCTCTTTCTCAATCTCCGTCAGTGTTGAGGAGCAAACATCAGAACCGACTTCAGAAGCGATTAGGAAGTACCCTGCGTTTTGAAGGGATACTTGTGCCGAACCAATCCCGTAGGTGTAGCCCTTATCTTCGCGAATATTTGCCATTAGACGGGAGCCGAAATATCCACCGAGCACCGTGTTCAGGAACTGGAGAGCCGGAAAGTCCGGGTGACTGCGCACAACAGAAATCTGTCCGATGCGGATTGCCGACTGAAGCGAGTCTGGCTTTTCAGTAAAAAATACGCCGCCCTTCGTTTGAGGGAAGGAAAAAACGTTTTTTTGAAATTCGATACTAGTGCTCCATCCGGTTCCGAACTGCCTGTTTATTTTTGAAATGGTGAGCTCATCAACTTTTCCTGACGCTATAATAACGCAGTTTTCAGGCTGATAAGCTTTTTTATAGTAATCCAGTAACTGATCACGATCAATTCTGTCGTAGTCCTCTGCTTCAATGGAATACCCATATATGGAGTCTCCGAAAAGGGAATGGTTAAATACGCGTCTGGTAATAACGTCATTCTTCTCGAGGCTGACAGTAAGCTTCTGCTTCTGAGTTCGGATGAGCGTATCTAATTCTTCCTGAGGAAATATGGCGTCTGTTAATACCTCCCTGACGACTGGTAGCACATTATCGAGATGTTTGCTCAGAGTGTATAGAGTAAGTGAGGAGTAGTCGAAACTGTATTCAGGCTGGATGAAGGCGCCGTAGCTGTCAATGCTTTCTGAGATCTGGTAAGAAGACAGCGTGCTCGTTCCATCGATAATAAGTGCGTTTGTTGCATAAGCCTGAAGCGGGCGGGATACGTCCCAGTTCACATTGTTGAATATAAATTCGAGGCGTACAAGCTCCTGCTCACCTGCGTCAACAACATAGAGTTTTATTCCATTGTCAAGCAGCCTGTGGGTTGGTTGTAGCAGGCTGATCTCTTCTATCGATCTAAACTCGGGCGCTATGGTTCTGTTTATCATGAATTTGACAGGTAAAGTAAGGTAGAGGAGTTTTCTTTTCTAAAGATTGATTGAGCACGAACACGAATATCCTCAGCCGTTACTTTGAGGTAACGATCGGTTTCCTTATTCAATGCATCAGCATCACCAAGTACTTCGAAATAGGCAAGGTTCATCGCTTTGTCGAGCAAGCTCATTTCAGCAAACACCATTGTTGACTCGATCTTGTTTTTGACTTTGCTTAATTCAACTTCGGGTACGTGCTCTGAACAAAGTTGATTCAAGACATCCCAGATGGCAGCTTCCGCATCTTCCATACTTACGCCGTCAGAGGGCTTTCCATCTATAATCAGGAGTCCTGGGTCTGAACTTCCGGTTAAAGATGCATTAATGTCTGTAAACATCTTTTTGTCTTTAATGAGGTTGCTGTACAAACGTGAGGAATTTCCCCTCGATAAGATATCCCCGATCAAATCAGCTTCGTAATATCCCTGGTCGTTTTTGGATGGTACATGGAAGGCAATGTAAATTGCACTAACAGGGACATCGCTGTGATGAGTGATGCGTCTTGCGCTTGTTTGTATCGGCTCCTGAGGTAGATCTCTGTGGTATTTATCACCTGAAGGAATGTCTGAAAACCACTTCTCTGCCAGGCGCTTAACCTCTTCGGTTTTCACGGCACCACCTACAACCATAATTGCGTTGTTTGGGTTATAGTGTTTCTTGAAAAAGGCTTTTACATCGTCGATGTTTGCATTTTCAATGTGCGAAAGTTCCTTCCCTATTGTGGGCCACATGTAAGGGTGCTTTGTATAGGCCAGCGGTCGTAACATGAGCATCACATCACCGTAGGGCTGGTTGAGGTAGCGTTGTTTGAATTCCTCGCATACTACGTTACGCTGAACTTCGAGGCTTTTTTCTGAAAATGCAAGGCTAAGCATTCTGTCGCTCTCGAGCCAGAATGCTGTTTCGAGGTTAACTGCCGGTAAGGTCACGTAATAGTTGGTGATATCGTTGCTTGTGAAGGCGTTGTTCTCCCCTCCCACTCGTTGCAAGGGTTCGTCGTATGAGGGAATATTTACGGAGCCGCCAAACATCAGGTGCTCAAAAAGATGAGCGAATCCGGTTTGTGAGGGGTTCTCGTCTCTGGCACCTACATCATACAATATGTTCACTACAGCCATCGGCGTAGTTGGATCTTCATGAACAAGAACGGTCAGCCCGTTGTCTAATGTAAATCTGTCAAATTTTACCATTAAGGTTAATTTCAGGTTAAGGAGCAAAGGTAAAGGATTTAAATTAAGTGGTGTAACAAATTCTCCATCAGAAAAACAATCTATTCTTTCAGATCGTGCTTTTTTTCGTAATTTTGTAACCCGTACAAAAGAACGTAGGAACACGCATTTGAAAGACGTGAACCTTGTTTAAATCCATCACACTCATGACCAAATACATATTTGTTACGGGCGGCGTTACTTCGTCGTTAGGGAAAGGAATCATTTCCGCTTCATTAGCAAAACTGTTACAAGCCCGTGGCTACCGCGTTACAATCCAAAAGTTCGACCCGTATATCAACATTGACCCCGGCACACTGAATCCGTATGAGCATGGAGAATGCTATGTTACAGAGGATGGAGCTGAAACAGATCTTGACCTCGGACATTATGAGCGCTTCCTTAATGTTCCTACGTCTCAGGCAAACAACATTACTACGGGACGTATCTACCAGAACGTCATTCAAAAGGAGCGTGAAGGAGCGTATTTAGGAAAAACCGTTCAGGTTGTTCCTCATATAACCGACGAGATTAAGCGGAATATGACTTTACTTGGTCAGGATGGAGAATTTGATATCGTCATCACTGAGCTTGGAGGTACTGTAGGTGATATCGAGTCTCTGCCTTTTATAGAAGCAGTACGTCAGTTAAGATGGGAGCTCGGAAGCAGTAACTCTCTTGTCATTCACCTTACTTTGGTACCGTTCCTAGCGGCTGCCGGTGAACTGAAAACAAAACCTACGCAGCACTCTGTTAAGATGCTGCTTGAATATGGTATTCAGCCCGATATACTTGTATGTCGTACTGAGCATCAGCTGTCAGCAGATATCAGACGTAAAGTTGCGCTGTTCTGTAACGTGAACATCAATGCGGTTATCGAGTCGATTGATGCTCCGACGATCTATGACGTACCTCTGCTGATGTTAAAAGAACAGCTTGATAAAACCGTTCTTTCGAAGTTGAAGCTCCCGCTGAAGAGTGATCCGAATCTGGAAAACTGGAAGAATTTTCTTGGAAGGCTTAAAAACCCTACCTCTGAAATCAAAATTGGCCTGGTAGGTAAGTATGTGGAGTTGCCGGATGCTTATAAATCCATCACTGAAGCATTTGTACATGCAGGTGCGAGTAATGAATGTAAGGTAAAGGTTATCTCCATCCATTCAGAAAGCATTACCAACGAAAACGTGGCAGAACGCCTGGCTGGACTGAACGGTGTACTCGTTGCTCCTGGGTTTGGAAGCCGTGGTATCGAAGGCAAGATTATTGCCATCCGTCACGTGCGTGAAAATAACATTCCGTTCTTTGGTATCTGTTTAGGAATGCAGTGTGCAGTGGTTGAATTCGCCAGAAACGTACTCGACCTGAAAGACGCTAACAGTATTGAGATGGATGAGCAAACACCGTTTCCGGTGATCTCCATGATGGAAGAACAGAAGAAGATCAAGAACAAGGGAGGAACGATGCGCCTTGGGTCTTATGTATGCGACCTTAAAAAAGGAAGCAAGGCATTTAATATCTATGGTAAATCACAGATCTCTGAAAGACATAGGCATCGTTATGAATTTAATAATGAGTTCCTTAAGAAGTTTGAGGACGCGGGAATGATTGCGTCAGGCATCAACCCGGAGAATGGCCTTGTTGAAATAGTAGAACTTAAAAATCATCCATTTTTTGTAGCGGGACAGTTCCATCCTGAATTAAAGTCAACAGTTGCTAATCCACATCCGCTTTTTGTTAACTTTGTCGCCGCTTCACTAGCACATTCAAGAAAAAACAACAAAAAATAAAGAACAGATATCACTACTAAATGGATAGAAATACGTTTACAGGCCTCTTTTTAATCTTGATTATTTTTGCAGGCTCTACCTATCTGATGAAACCTTCCGAATCAGAGCTAAAGGCGGAAAATCTTCTGCAGGATTCGTTAAGGTTGCAAGATTCGTTAAAGACCGCAGGGCAAGGCGGAGCCTCACACTCGCCTACGGCTAAGACTGACAAGAAAGAAGACGCCAAAACACTGGTTATTGATTCTGCTGCTTTCAAAGGACCATTCGGTGCAGCCCTCACAGGCGTAACCGAAACGGTTGTAATTGAGAACGAGAAGCTGAAAGTAAACTTAAGCACTAAGGGTGGAAGGATTACTTCGGTTGAGCTGAAGGATATGAAAACTTTCGACGGAAAGCCGCTGATCATGCTGGATAGTGCAGACAATAAGTTCAGTCTAGTTGTCCCTGCATCAAGGCAAGAGATCAATACCGGAAACTTCTATTTTGCTCCGTCAGCAAAGTCTCTAAGTGTGGCGAAGAATGATTCGTCTACTTTGACTATGCGCTTGAGCTATTCTGCCACCCAGTATATTGATTACATCTATTCACTTAAAGGTAATAGTTATAAGCTGGGGCTTACCATTGTAGCTCAGGGCCTTGATAACGTTATAGGTTCGAAGCCGCTGAAAGTGAACTGGCAGGCTACTCTTAAGCAGAAAGAAAAGGATATTGCCAGTGAACAACGTTACTCCAGTGCTTACTTCAGTCACGGAGAAGGTGAGGTTGAACACATCGGAAGTGGAAAGGATGAAAAGAAAACGCTTGGTGAAGATGGAAAGATCCAATGGATTTCTTTCAAACAGCACTTCTTCTCAAACGTGCTTATCGCAAAGAATGGGTTTGATAAAGGATCACTTGATGTTACTGTTCCTACTCAGCCTGGACTAGTCAAGAATTTCTCTGCAGACATGCAGCTGGCTAAGGGAAAGGATGGAAACTCCTACCCTCTTGAATTCTATTTCGGCCCAAATCGCTTTAATACATTAAAGGACCAGGGGTATAACATTGAAAAGCAGATCGATCTGGGCTGGGGACCGTTGAAATGGATAAACCGTGTTGCAGTTTTGCCAATATTTAATGGCCTGGAAGGCATGGGCTGGAACTATGGTTTGATCATTTTAGTTCTAACGATAATACTAAAGGTAGTTCTGACTCCCCTAACCTATAAGTCTTATCTATCGATGGCCAAAATGCGTGTGTTGAAGCCTGAGATGGATGAAATTAAAAGCAAGGTCGGAGAAGACAATCCTACCCTCTTACAACAGGAATACCTGAAACTATATAAGAAAGCTGGCGTAAATCCTTTGGGAGGATGTATTCCTATGGTACTGCAGCTTCCTATCGTAATGGCTTTCTTCTTCTTCTTCCCTAACCTGTTTGAACTTAGGCAGGAAAGCTTTCTCTGGATGAAGGACTTGTCTACTTACGATTCGGTGATCAACTTCAAAACAATTCCTCTGCTGAATATCAACCATATCAGTTTGATGTGTCTGCTGATGACTGTTTCTACCTTGGTAACAACGTATATCAACAATCAGACGTCGGGCGTGACCGGACAAATGAAATATATCGGGTATATTACGCCGATCATATTCCTTACTGTTCTAAATAGCTATCCGTCGGGCTTGAATTATTACTATTTCTGCGCTAACGTGCTTACTTTCGTTCAGCAGCTGGTCATCAGACAACTCGTAAATGATGAAAAGATTCATTCCCGCATCCAGGAGAACAAGAAGAAGCCTGAGACGGAAAAGAAGAAGTCGAAATTCCAGCAAAGAATGGACGACTATATGAGACAGCAGCAACAGGCAGCTAAAAACAAAGGAAAATAACAAAAAACATTAAAGCCGGTTCATCCGGCTTTTTTTTTGCATAAAACAATTTCATCCTCCACTACTTATACAGTTATAATCATCCAAAGGTGCCGCTAGAATAAAGAGGTGTCTGCATTACTCAGAAGTAAGTATTAAAAAAAGGGGTGCATTGTTTTAATTTAGTCAAAAGAACGCGCGGTAATTTGAAATAATTTCATATTATGCGTAATTTTATATAATCATTCTCAACGAAATACATCAACCGAGAGAAGATCAAAAAGGAGAACATACTATATAATAGATGTTTAGCCTTTTATCTAAGCAACATTATAATGGACACGAATAAACATCCTTTGCAGAACGAACCCGACGTCGTATTGATTGGTGCCGGGATAATGAGCGCCACTCTCGCGGTGCTGTTGAAAAAGTTAGAGCCTAATCTGACTATCGAGATTTTTGAGCGTTTAGATGCTGTTGCCGCAGAGAGTTCTGATGCATGGAATAATGCAGGTACTGGCCATGCAGCGTTTTGCGAGTTGAACTATACGCCACAGCTTGCTGATGGGAGGATTGAGACTTCCAAAGCGGTGAAAATCGGCGAGTCTTTTGAAATATCGCGTCAGTTCTGGGCTCATCTTGTTGAATCAGGTTTCATCTGCCCTCCAAAGAACTTTATTAAGAGTATACCGCATATGAGTTTCGTATGGGGAGAGGAAAATGTTGACTTTCTTCATAAGAGATATGAGGCCCTTTCTGAGCTTCCATTGTTTAAAGGCATGGAGTATTCTGAGGATTGGGAAAAGCTTCGTGAATGGATGCCCCTCGTAATGGAAGGCCGCCCGCGCGAGCAGAAGGTTGCTGCTACGCGGATGACAATTGGTACGGATGTCAATTTCGGGGCACTAACAAAGTGTATGTTTGGTGCGGTCAAGGCTTTGCCAGGGGTAAACATGCACTTCTGTCAGGAAGTTACGAAATTGAAAAAGGATGACAGCTCTAGGTGGACCGTGTCATTGAAAGATGATAAAACGGGTAAGAAGCGGAAAGTGAGAGCTCGGTTTGTTTTCATTGGTGCGGGCGGTGGTTCACTTCATCTTCTTCTAAAGTCCGGAATCAAGGAAGGCAAGGGCTTTGGTGGCTTTCCGGTGAGTGGCCAGTGGCTCGTTTGTACCAACCCGGATGTTATTAGAAGACATGAGGCCAAGGTATATGGAAAAGCGGAGGTTGGGTCTCCTCCTATGTCAGTTCCACATCTTGATTCGAGGGTGATCAATGGCAAAAAAGCTTTGCTTTTTGGTCCCTATGCTGGATTCTCCACGAAGTTTCTGAAACAGGGATCGTTTTTTGATCTGCTTTCTTCCCTTCGCGTAAGTAATATCGTTCCGATGCTTGCAGCAGGAATTCAGAATATTCCACTTACCAAATACTTAATAGACCAGGTCCGTCAATCAAGAGATGAGCGTATGGACGCGCTAAGAACATACTTCCCGGAAGCTAAAGTAGAAGACTGGAAGTTGGAGATAGCTGGCCAGCGAGTACAGGTGATCAAGAAAGATCCTAAGAAAGGCGGGATTCTGGAGTTTGGGACGGAGGTTGTTACTGGTTCTCAGGGCAGCATTGCCGCACTGCTTGGCGCCTCTCCCGGTGCATCCACAGCAGTGTCTATTATGCTGGGCCTAATTAAAACTTGCTTCCCTGAAAAGTATAAGTCAGCTGAGTGGCAAGCTAAGCTTCAGGAGATGATCCCTTCATTCGGTCAGTCTTTAAACGAAAACCCTGAGCTTTGTACCGAATTGAGAGCCTGGACAAGCAGCGTGCTCAGTCTGAAGAACGTAGTTCCGACGGAAGAGAACAACGAGATTGCTCAGTAAGTACGGATAAGGTCTTAAACTAAAAGAGGATGTAATCAAATCGATTACATCCTCTTTTTTTGTGATAAGTTAATTGCAGTCTACCATCTGTAGGTTAGGACTCCTGCAAAGCTCCGTGGATCTGTTTGGTTGATCCATGAGGTACGGTAGGCGTTATATCCGATCTCGTCAAAGATATTGTTAAACAAAACTCTTGCTCCAAGCTTAGCTGAGAATTTATAAGATAGTTGAGCGTTAACGGTTGTCAGCGACTTGATATCGAAAGGCTTTTGCCCAGGTACAATGCCTTCGTGAGTTACAGTTCTAGCCCAATCATTCATCGGCCGCTCGCCAACGTAGTAGATGCCTGCACCAACAGCTAAGTTTTTAAGATCTCCATTTTTCACTGTATAGTTCGCATAGACGTTATAGGTATGCTTAGGTGTATTTAACGGAGCTGAGTTGTAGTAATAAGAGGTGTGGTCTTTATACTTGGCGTCGATATAGGAATAGCCAGCAATGACTTCGAGGTTCGTCAAGATACGACCAGTCAATTCAACTTCCATACCCTTACGTTCGTCATTTCCGCCTTTTTCATAGTAGCCGGTGGGATTCCAGTTGTCGTCATAAACCACCATTGAAAGATTCTTGTTGTTGATCTTGTACAGCGTAAGATTGAAACGAAGACGATTGTTCAACCAGTCAGATTTTACGCCTGCTTCAAACTGGTCACTGCGTGAATTACCAATTGGATCACCGTTAACATCCGCATTTGCAGCGCTCCGGATACTTGTGGAACTGGTATAAGATCCAAATAGATTGATGTTTTCTTTAGGACTGAACATAACGCCTACCTGAGGGTTCCACGCGCTTCCACTTGTTGCACCAATCTCAGCTGAACCTTTGCTCTGAGCAAAGCTATAACGAACGCCGAGGACGAACTTCAACCAATTGCTATAAGAGATCACGTCCTGGGCAAGGGCTCCGTAATGCGTCTCTGCCGCGGTCACAGGGGTGCCACTCACCAGTTGCCTGTTAGTAGTCAATTTATTATTTACGGGAGCTGTTACGTCAATTGTATCGATGACGATGCTATTTGTGGTTGTAGTGGCCAAACTGTTCGTCCGGAAGTCCACACCAGCCTGGAAAGTGTGTTTGAATTTACCGGTATGAACGTTCCGACCTACAATATCGAGCTGCAAAATTGAATTTTGATCATCACGTGTTGAGCCACTTACCGAGCGGATACGTTTTGAATAATTATTTCCTTTCATCGTACCTAAGTCTGTTCCACTGTTGTCGACAAACAGATCTGAGCGGATGTATGTCGCTCTTAATGTAAGCTCGTCACTTAGCTCTCTTTTCAGCCGTGCAGTATATGTTGTGTTCTTTGTGGTGGTTATATCATTCGCAAAGCCTAAGAAGCGGTCGTATGGGAGCTTGTAAATCGCGTTGATATCATTAGAACTAAGATTAACGGTTCCAAGGTCTGGTGTACGGTCATCATTTAAATGATCCATCTCCAGTGTAAGTGATGTCTGCCTGTCGGGTCTCCATTCCAATGAAGGGTTGACGTAGATTTTGTTTAATGATCTCATCGCCCTGTAGCTGTCTGAACGTTCATAGACACCGTTCAAGCGAAATGCTACTGTTTGCGCTTCGTTCACTATACCTTGCACATCGAATGCCGGGCGGACCTGCCCCCAGCTTCCCGCACGTAACGAAACATCGCCTGAATTCTCGAATTTCGGAGTTTTGGTTACGAGGTTGATAATGCCTCCAGGGCTGCCAATATCAGTAGCTACTCCCTGAGTAATTGCGGCTGCGCCTTTTAATACCTGGATGCTCTCAATACCCTGCATGTCGGTCAATACACCCGTACCCCTGAAATCGGAGTTTGTACGGATGCCGTTCTTCAGCACCGGGATGCCACGGTATCCACGGGAAGACATACTTTCTCTAACCCCTCCATATGTTGCAAACGTGTATACGCCCGGAACGTTCCGCGCAGCATCAGATATCGTTAAAGCACCCTGCTGTTCAATCAAGCGACTGGAGACGACTGAAATACTCTGAATCTGATCGCTAGGCTTCAAAGGTAAGCGAGTGATCACATCCAGCTTTTCAGGCTGTTTGTTCCGCTCACCAAATATCTCCACTTCATTTAAGTTGCTGGTCTTTTCCTGAAGATCGAAATTAAGCCGCAAGTGATCGCCCGGCAGAATTTTAATACTTCTTATCTGTGGTTCGAAACCGACAAGACTGATCCGTAGCTCGTAACTGCCTTGTTCGATATTCCTCAAATCAAAAATGCCACTTTCGTCTGTTTTGGTACTCCTAAAAGATCCGTTTAATGAAACGGTGGCATGACCCAGACTTGCTCCCCGAGAAGAGACCTTACCGCTGATACGGCCGGTTTCCTGGGCACTTAGCGTAGTTTGAACGAATAAGAAAAAGAGAAAGAAGGTAAAATTCTTTGCCATGATCATTGTTTAGATTAATTCTAATTTGCGCCAAAAATAGGAACACTTTAGACATTCGCAAAAATTATTAAGAATTAATCTAAGTAATCGCTTTTCGTAACACCTGAAATGTGCTTTTCAGAGAGGAAGGAATCCGCTTAGTTTGGTAATTTTCTTGTGTCTCCCCAGGAGATGTGGCTGGTCAATCGTAACGGAACTTTTCTATTGAGGGAAGGTAACTCCCGGATTGGTTGGTCACCGAAAACTCAAAGCGGAACAGCCATAGGTACCGTGCGACCCGCCTTGTTCTGCCAGTGATAAGACTTTCTACAGGTAGTACTGTGATTTTCACTTTGACCCGGCTTGCCTACTTTATTTTTGGGGTTGCGTGGACGGGTCATTGTGGATGTCCCTCTCCTGCTTTACTATTTTTCCAAATAGTTGAGATCCTTGTTGAAGCTTTCCTTCAGCTGACTTAGAGCGAACATAGCAATCGCCGTTAGGAGAAATATCATAATGTATCCCGCTGTTATAATAGAATACTTGTGTACAAAATACTCGAACAACAGCGTGCTCGGGATCAAAGCTCCTCTAACGAAATTTGGTGCGGTTGTCGTAACAGTGGCTCGCAAATTTGTTCCGAACTGTTCCGAGGAAATTGTGACAAATGTAGCCCAGTAGCCTACCGAAAGTCCCATGAGGAAAGCAAGCCAATGGAATTCGGTCTCTGTTATGCCGGTGCTGCTCAAATACAACACAGAACTTGCTATGATCATGATTTGGAACATGAAAACGGTAAGCTTGCGCGACCTGGTAAGCTGCGCAATCAACCCGGCTACTATATCGCCTAAAGAGATACCTATGTAGGTGTACATAATCCCTTTTCCTGCGCTTAATACCGTTGTAGCACCTAATGCTAGTCCAAACTCAGGGGCTTGTGTTACGAATATGCCGACGACAAACCAGATCGGCAAACCAATTAGAAGGCAATAGAGATATCGTAAGAGGCGTTCTTTCGAGGTGAACAACATCTTGAGATTGCCTTTTTCAATTTTTTGTTCTGCAGTATGCCGGAACATAGCAGACTCGAAAGTACCTGCCCGCAGAGCGAGCAGCAACAAGCCCATCGCCCCACCAACGAAATAAGCTTCACGCCAGCTGAAGTGTTCCGAAACATAAAATGCAGCTATAGCACCGAGAACGCCTATGCCTGCTACCATCATTGTGCCATACCCACGCTTTTCTTTCGCCATGCTTTCACTCACGAGCGTTATACCCGCGCCGAGTTCACCTGCAAGGCCTATCCCGGCGATAAGTCGAATGATAGCATAGCTATGGATCTCCTGCGCAAAGCCATTAGCGATGTTAGCAAGAGAATACAACAGAATAGATCCAAAAAGGACTTTGATCCGCCCGTACTTGTCGCCTATAATTCCCCAAAGGACACCGCCGAGAAGGAGCCCACCCATCTGCATATTCAACACATATTCACCTTTGAGGCGCATTTCCTCTTCCGGTATTCCCAGATCACGGAAGCTCTGAATACGTACGATTGAGAAAATTACCAGATCATAGATGTCCACAAAGTAGCCAAGGGCGGCAACAATTACCAGAAGAATGATGTTGTTCGACTTCGTTTGAGATGTATCGGTCATCAATAGCTTTTATCTTTAAATCTATACTTTTGAAGGAAGATTAGGACCACCAAGTAGTGAAAAAATGAAAGTATTTCAATACGCCCTGAAACTCAGGCCCCATCCGAGAGGTTTCCACCTCATCACGCAAGACGTTGTTCATGCCTGTCCGGATATCGCACACGTTAAAGCCGGTATGTGTTCCGTATTTATACAGCATACCTCCGCTTCGTTAACGATAAATGAAAATGCAGATCCGACGGTGCGTCGTGACTTTGAGACCTACTTTAACAAAATAGCGCCGGAGAATGATCCCGACTATCAGCATACCGATGAAGGACCGGATGACATGCCTGCACACCTGAAGGCAGCAATGCTGGGAACATCCGTAACGATTCCCATCAGAAATGGAAGGCTGGCACTGGGTACATGGCAGGGAATCTATCTTTGCGAACACCGGGATTATGGCGGAGCGCGTCATCTGCTGATTACAGGCTGGGGAGAATAACTCAGTTAAAAGATTTACCTTCGCAACTTAGATCCTGATAACATGTCTGAAAGTAGTACACGTTTGAATAAATACATCAGTGAAAGCGGCCTTTGTTCCAGAAGGGCAGCTGACAAATTCATTGAGAATGGAAACGTATTCATCAATGGTAAGCGTGCAAAGATTGGTGATCAGGTTTATCCCGGCGACCTGGTAAGTGTTAACGGGCAGAACATAGAACCCCGCGAAGGTTCCGAATCGCTCCTTATCGCCTTCAATAAACCGGTTGGAATTACATGCACTACTGAAAGTTCAGACAAGACAAATATCGTGGATTACATCAACCACAGCGAGCGGATTTTTCCAATCGGCCGCCTTGATAAAGACTCTGAGGGGCTAATATTCCTAACCAACAACGGAGATCTGGTGAATAAAATCCTCCGTGCGGGGAATAACCACGAAAAAGAATACCTGGTCACATTAAACAAGCCGGTAACCGACCAGTTTATTGCAGGCATGGCTGGCGGCGTCCCGATAATGGACGTGATGACAAAAAAGTGCAAGGTATCTAAAGAGAGTCCATATATTCTGAGGATAACCCTGATCCAGGGTCTTAACCGTCAGATTCGGCGTATGTGTGAGTATTTCGGCTATGAAGTGGTTAAGCTCGAACGTGTGCGAATCATGAATATCAGATTGAAGGGCTTGCCTTTAGGCGACTGGAGAGAACTGAACGATGAGGAAACGATAGAAATAAAGCGCCTTGTGGCAAACTCCAGTTCAGAAAAACCGGCTGCTAAAAAATCCAATCCTCCTGTATCGGGTACATCATCTTCTCAAAGCAGGCCCACTGGTTCTAAACCAGGAAAGCGCATGTCTGCTACCGGACATACCTCGAATGGCTACAAGCCGGCGTCTAAAGGTAAAAGCGCCTCGTCGGGCAGGTCAAGCAGCAAATCGATCGCTAAGTCTACGACCCGCTCTACAACAAAGTCTTCAAGTCCGAGGGGCAAGCACAAACGTTGAATATTCTCTCTAGCTGGTCAACATACATTTACTTTCGCCTTATATAGATGTGTTTGATGTTGGGTTTACCCGTATCTCTTTCATCGATTTCAAAGCGGTTAATACTTTTTATAAGCGGAAGGAGCTTCGGAAATCCATAGTTTCGCGGATCAAAGTCCGGCTTCTTTTTTAGCATCAGGTTTCCCAGCTCTCCAAGGAATGCCCAACCGTCTTCGTCTGCGAGGTCAGATATGCTATCTGAAAACAGACGAATGGTCTTCGGATCAATTTTGCTCAGTGGCTGAGCTGTAGGTGTGGCCTTTTTCGGCGATACTTTCTTAGTATCCTGATCTTCTCCAACAGGCTCGTCGGGCTTTAAGATTTCAATGTAGATAAATTTGTCGCAGGCGGTAATGAAAGGAGCCAGCGTCTTCTTCTCTCCTATGCCGATCACCGTCATCCCAGCTTCCCGCAAGCGCGTTGCAAGTCTCGTAAAATCGCTGTCGCTGGAGACGATACAGAAGCCATCCACCTTACCTGTGTAGAGGATGTCCATAGCATCGATGATTAATGCACTGTCGGTAGCGTTCTTTCCAGTCGAATAGCTGTACTGCTGAATCGGCGTGATGGCATTCTCCAGTAATACCTTTTTCCATCCTGAAACAGTGGGCTTTGTCCAGTCCGCGTATATCCTCTTAAACGTAGGTGTGCCGTACTTGGCAATTTCCTGGAACATTTCCTTCACATTGGCATATGGAACGTTGTCTGCGTCAATTAGTACTGCTAGTTTAAGGTCCTTCTTATTTTCCAATTTGTATATGCTTCGCTAAAGAAAAACCACCAGTTATTCCTTTGCGCAATGTGGCTGCTCCCGAAAATCGACATCAAAGTATTACCACCTCTCCGGATTAATCAATTGCGTATTCCGTCCTCAATGTTATCGAGGCCGTTTTGTTCTTTGACGAGGTGTTAAAAGTACCTCCATAACTGAAATTCTCGTTGCTGTTTTTACCTGTTATCTGAAAAACACCCATGTTGGCATATTTAAGTTCCCCTAAACTGCTGCCTGCATTTTCCGCGATGCTCTCAGCCCGGTCCTTTGCGTCCTTGCTTGCCTTGCTCAAAAGATCTATTTTCAACTCAGATAAGCGGGAGTAGTAATATTCAGGAGCATTCGAGTTAAGCTCAATGCCCATTTCAATCAGCCCTGTTATCTCCCTGCTAACCTTTTCTACAAGGCTAATATTCTTCGATTCGATCTTAACCGTCTGCACCAGATTGTAGCCCGCAAATGTTGTCGAACTTAACTGTCCCGTATTGCTGTATGAATATTCGAATTCCTTGTTAATGTTGACAGAGGAAAAGATCATTTCATTCTCTTTCAAGCCTTTTTCAGTCAGGTACTGACGAATTGCATTCTCGTCTTTTTTAAGAGCAGCGTAAGCTTCCCTTAAATCCATGCTTTTCTTGTTGTAATTACAATTCCATACGATGAGATCGCTGACGAAATCTTTTTCAGCAAGCCCGGTAACGATGATCCGTTTTTTATCCTTGTATTTGTACTTGTATGCGCCTGCCAGGACAAAGGTCCCTATCAACAAAGCTACGGCGATTATAGATGCAGAAATATATGTTCTCATATTTATGTGTACGTTGCAGGAGCGCCGATCATTACACTGGTATATCTTACCAGCAATCGGCTATATGAAGGTGATGCGCCTTAATGGCCCGCATCACCTTCTTTCTTAAGTTGATCAAGTGACAGATTGGTAGTGCCTCCAAGGTTTTCTTCAATCTCCTCCTGAGTACCCTGCGTCGTTAGTGGCTTAGCCGGAAGTGCTTCACTCCTGGTTGCGTCCGCAGTCGATTCCCCTGGTTGTCCCGCCGGTCCCTGCTCTTGTTGTTCTGGTCTTTTGTCTTCTTGTTCCATTTCCTGTGTCATAGCATAGTGTTTAATAGTAAATGCAATTTCACATCTTTTTGTTTTAATGCTCAGCTACGCAGGTCTGGATCCAACAGGTGTTTATAGCCATACCCGTAGCCGGGAGCTGTATACAATGGCCAACATAGTGCTTTTAAAAAGGTAGATGGAAGAATATAAAAGCATAACGCCCTCAACCTGTATGCTGCTGAGCAACAGGTTGAGGGCGTCATCTGATTAGATTATCAATTAACGTCCCAGAAAATCTTCGAGGAGACGGCATCACCGCCCATAGCCTCAGCTGCGGCAGTGTTGTTTACCGTATTCAGGGTCTGCTCATTTACCGGGTAAATTAGTCGCGTGGGTATCACAAGACCGGCTGGTGCACCTTCAGCCGCTGAAGGCGGGCTAAGTTTAGGAAAGTCCAGTCGTCTCCATTCCGTCCATGCGTCATATCCGCGGTTATACAGGGCAATCCACTTTTGTGTCCCAATCTTCTCACGCCATGATGATCCTGAGGCAGGATTAGTATAGGCAACCTTAGGCTGGCTAAGGTATGTAGTTGCCTGTTCTGCAGTGCCACCCCAATAGATTATTGAAGCCGTCACTCCATTGTTATAATGCTCTGCGGCAGTTCCCGCCACTGTAAATCCTCTTTCTACAGCCTCCGCCAGCAAAAGCTCCACTTCAGCATAGTCAAGTAGTAACGATTCAAAATCAAGTGCTACCACCTTTGCGCTTGCGGTTGAAAAGTTTACGTAGGTGTTGGCAAAGCCGTACTTGCCGCCAATGTAATTTCCGCCGACGGTGGTAAAGAAAAACGGCCGCCTCGGATCACTAACATCATTCAATTTACTGATAAAGGGTTCCGCACCAATAAAGTCCTGTCTGCCAGTGAGCGTCGGGTTTAAACTGCTCGAAATGGGGTTATTGTTTGGAGTCGAACTTAAGTATGGAAATCTTGCATTATCAGCGTTGCTGGTGAAGACGTTGGGCGCGGCTTCCTGAACCATTCTTCTCGCGGTATTAACGTCTTTATCGGCCAATATCATCCCAAGCTTTAGCTTCAGGGAGTTGCCGAATTTTATCCATCCTGCCACTTTGGTAGTATTTGAGCCGCTATTGTACAATAAATCGGCTGTTCCAAAGCCCGCTGCCGCTGGCTTCAGGCTGGTAATGGCCGCATCGAGACGTGTAACCAGATCCGCGTATACCGTAGCCGCGTCATCGTACTTGGGAAGCGCGTTGTCGGGATTGAGTGCTTCGCTGTACGGCACATTTCCAAATGAATTCACCAGTACAGACCAGGCATATACCTCGATAATTTCAATTTGAGCAAGCTGGTTTGATTTTACATCGGCAGTAAGTATCTGATCTGCTTCAATTAGCTTTTTAGCTTCTTGAAGATCCATTAGTACGTCCCTGTAAATCGCTTGCCATAGTGCTTGTGGAATCGTTCTCGCCGTCAAGTTATACCGCGGCTCGTCCAGGTACTCTGTGGTGGTCCATTGCTGGACATACAGCCTGAAGACGTTTGTATTCACACTTGATGAAGCAAGCACATCAGCCAGATTTTTCAATGCTCCCGTGAACAGTGTTGCTGCAGGGGCCGTCGTCGGCTTTTTCTGATCAATATTGTAGTCGTCCAGGCTCTTGGCGCATGATAACAACAGGATACACGGTAAAATGAGAAAAAGTAATCTTTTCATAGTTAGCGCTCTTATAATCTAAATCTAACGTTAAAACCAATTGTTCTGACAGCTGGATAGGCTCCACTCTGATAGCCTCTGAAGTTGCCTGAACTAAGTGCATCTTCCGGATCCGAGTAAGGCAGATTCTTATGTATGATCCACAAGTTTCTGCCTATCAGGGAGACATCGATACCTTTGAATGCGCGGGTCTTTTGAACTAAGGCATCAGGCAGCGAGTAGTTGAGAGCCACCTCCCTCAGTTTAACGTAGCTGGCATCGTAGACGTAGGCCTGCCGTGGTGGGTTCATCGGATAGCCATATGCAGTCACGTTTCCGTTATCCACACGTGCGCGAATGTCATTGGGAGTTCCGTCTGCTTTCACTCCGGGCAGGATAATACCTCCGCCATCAGCAATAGTATTGCGCTTAGGCTTCTCGAGGTCATTCATGCCAACAGTATTCGGGTATAAACCAGTACCTTGTCCATACCACTGGTCGAGAGAAAACACGTCTCCGCCCTTACTTACGTCAACGAGGAAGTTAAGCGACAGATCTTTGTACCGCAGCGTATTGGAAACACCTCCTGTCCATTCAGGATTAGGATCTCCGATGATGGTATTTGATGAAGATGCCGTATAGTAACCCTGTGCATTGACAATAGGCTGACCATTCTCGTGATAGTTGAAACCCGTACCTCTCAGCACACCGTATGGCTGTCCGAGGGCCGCATTAACACTCACTCCCCCCTGGAAACTGGTTAACTGGATGTTTCCTCCCGCTCCTTCGTAGAGAGATATCACTTTGCTCTTGTTCTCTGCGAAGTTGATGTTCATGTTCCAGGAAAATGCACTGTTTCCACTTCCTACCGGATTGACAAAGGCAGTGACTTCAATTCCTTTATTTTCTACGTCACCCGCATTCATAAATCTTCTCGTATAGCCTGATGCAGAAGACACCGTTACATCTGTGATCTGGTCGATCGTGTTCGTCTTGTACCAGGTAAAATCAAAACCGAAACGGCTTTTGAAAAAGGCTGTTTCAATACCCGCCTCTACACTTTTTGTTCTCTCAGGCTTCAGGTTTGAATTGCTTTTCGTGCTCGGGAGTGAAAAGATAGGAACCGAACCAAATCCCGTCGGCTTATCATATACATCATAAACACTCAGGGGTGGCGCGTCGTTTCCTACTTCAGCATAGTTCAATCTCAGCTTACCCAAAGACAACCAGGGAGCCGATTCTTTCACCAGATTTGAAAAAAGTAAGCTTCCCGCTACAGAGGGATACCAAAATACATCATTGCCCTTCGGCAGCGTGGTTGATTGATCCCGGCGAATACTTCCATCGAGGAAGAATACCTCTTTGTAGCCGAAAGTGGCATTAGCGAAGTGACCGTCTACTCCCACACGTTGGTACTGCTCTAAAGGAGGTTCAATCGGGCTGATGGTGTTGCTGAGAGAATAAAGTTCAGGTACTACCAATCCTCCGTTCGTTGTTGCTCGTATTGATCTCAGATTGGTCCGTCTGAGGTTTGTTCCCAGCAATCCTCTGAAAGATATGTCTTCACTGATATTTTTGTTGAAGTTCAACAGCAAATCAAAGTTTGTTTCGCTATAGGAACGGTTGAACCTGGAGTATTCCGCGACGTCTGTACTGCCGACAGCGATGCGCTCTTCCTGGAGTTCGTCTGAACCGTCTATTCCAACTCTGCCCATGATTTCAAACCAGTCGGTGACCTTCCAGTTTAAAGCCGCGTTTCCAAAATACCTGTTTCGCGTGTCATTCTGGAAGTTCTTGTACCGTGTCCAATAGGGATTGTCGCTGTAGATCGGCTTTGTTCCGGTTAAATCCTGCCAGTTCCAGGTTATGTTCTGTTCGTTTCTGAAATAGGCTTCTTTTTGCTGCTGCAAGTCCACGTTTGTCTGCCACCATTGCCGGTACTGCTGATTCGGATTTTTTCCATCGTACCCCGTTCCATAGCGGCCCAATCCGTTGATCTTGGAAAAGTTGGCTGCAGCACTGGCGGTCAGGTTCTTTACCATCTCATACGAGCCTGAGAAGTTAAACAGATCCTTGGTTATCTTACTGTTTGGCAGTACGCCCGTCTCATCGTTTCGCGTATACCCGACTTTGAAGGTTGTTGTTTCTCCGCCACCTGCGATGCTGATATTCTGGTTGGAAGAAACCGATGTCTTGTAAAATGATTCGGGACCATTTGCTGCCGCAACCCAGGGGGTTTTGGTTAGATATGTTGGCGAAGAGGGGTCAAGTGCATCCCATTGGTAGACCAACAGGGACGGATCAAATTTTGGGCCGTACGATGCGTCGGCAGTGAACTGCGATACGAGCTCTCTCTGACCTCCTCCAAGCACATCTCTGTACCAGAATCCGGGTACCGGAACCACGTTCCCTGTACCGTCGACGGTATTCTGGGAATAGCCGGCACCGTACTCATTCTGGTATTTTGCGAACGTTTCCTTGTCGATGTTTCCGAAGGTCGCTCCGCTATTTACTGTCACGTTCAGGCTGTTCCTGCGCCCCTTTTTCGTGGTGATGATAATTGCTCCGTTTGCAGCTCTCGAGCCGTACAGGGCGGTGGCTGCAGCACCTTTAAGTACGTTTATCGACTCCACGTCGTCTGGATTGATGTCAGCCGCCGCGTTTCCGTAGTCATAGCCTCCGCCGCCTTCCTGCTGGCCTCTTACCCCGGTAGATGATACACCTGTGTTGGTGTTTGCATTACTGACCGGAACTCCGTCAATCACGAAGAGCGCCTGGTTATTTCCATTGATGGATTTGTATCCCCTTATAACAACGTTCGTAGATCCGCCGATACTGTTCGTTTGCTGGATGTTTAAACCCGCAACCTTTCCAGAAAGCGCACTTACGAAGTTTCCACCTCTTGTTCTGGTAACCTCTTCCCCGCCTACCTGCTGAGCGGCATAGGGTAGCTCATTCTTCTGTCTGGTAATGCCGAGGGCGGTAACAACTACCTCGCCCAACTGAGTAGCGTCGGGCACCAGGAGTATGTTTAATGATGTTCTTGATCCCACGGGTACCTGCTGTCCGTTATATCCGATGTAGCTGAAAGAAAGAATCGGGTTTGTGCCCGTTACCTTGATGGTAAATTGTCCGGTAGCACCTGTCTGCGTACCGATATTAGTTCCTTTGACGCTGATACTGACGCCTGGGAGAGGCGATCCGTCTTTTTGATCCTTAACAGTTCCAGAAATGGTCCGGTCCTGTGCTCTTGCACCGTATGCAGTACAAAAGACTAGCAGTAATAACAATCTTAAAAAATAGTCATGCTTCATGCGTTAAAAATTTGGTTGAGCGTTAAACTTTTAAGTTATTCGTGAAAAAAAAGAACGATTTATGCTTGTAATTCAATATTTCTGACAATTTACTTAATATAATCGTAATATTTATGGGTAAGAATTTAAAATATGTATGCTATATATTCAATTTAGACCTATATAGTTGGGTAATAATGGAGAAACCCCGTATTTCTGTGATAAATAAAGTGTAATTGTCGGTATGAAACGCGTTATTTATCGGGAAGTGCGAAATTTTGAAGCTACATTTCTGAATTTGAGTGATATTATCCTCTTCTATTGATAATTCGTGTTGTTTTCCAGAATATATGTATTCCATTGACCATCGGCATTTGAATTCCCGTAACTGAGTTAGCGATAGAGAACTGCGTACGCATGACGCGTTTTTCAGGCAACAGCATGAGGTGATACTTAAGATTCACGTGCTCTCGCCGGATTCACCATGACAATCTTTCATCTGAACTCCCGATAACGAAACGTTTGCACTTTTCACGCCGATTTAACGATGTTCGTCTTTGAGCTCTGAAGGAGCAAAAGACAGGTAATCGTCATAAAAGGGTTTTAAAGCAGTGCTTTCCTTCGTTATTTTGAAAAAAATCTCCAATCTTTGCGCCTCCTTAAAAAAACATCAGCCAAATGGCAATTTCCAGAAACTTCTACCTCATTCTCATACTGGGCTCATTAGCAGCGCTGGGACCGTTCTCTATCGATATGTATCTTCCTGGCTTTGATGCGATTGCCAAAGATCTTAATACAACGGTTCCCCGGGTTTCACTTTCACTCTCCGGCTTCTTTATCGGCATATCCTTCGGACAGTTATTGTATGGACCTTTGCTCGACAAGTTTGGCAGAAAAAAGCCGCTCTTCATCGGCCTTATTCTGTACATCGGGGCATCAATCGCCTGTCTCCTGGTGAAAGATATAAACCAGCTTATTGCTCTTCGCTTCGTGCAGGCTATCGGCAGTTGTGCAACAGCAGTAGCTTCAGTGGCCATGGTTCGCGACCTTTTCAGTGTCAGCGAAAGTCCCAAAGTCTTTTCATCTCTCATGCTGGTCATCGCGCTATCGCCCATGCTGGCGCCCACCGCCGGAGGTTACCTTATCTCCGCCTTCGGGTGGCAATCCGTTTTCCTATTCCTCGCTGTTATGGCCTTCCTCATGCTAATAGCAGTCTTACTGTTCTTACCTGAAAGCTTCGTTCCTGACCCTACATACTCGCTTAAGCCGGCTCCAATCATTAAAAGCTTCCTGTCCGTAGTAGTCGAACCGCAGTTTTATACGTATGCTCTGGTCAGCTCGCTTTGCTTTTCCGGGTTGTTTACTTATGTGGCAGCATCTCCAATGGTCTTTATGAACCTCTATGGGGTCAGTAAGACAGGCTACGGCTGGATCTTTGCGCTGTTGTCTGTTGCCTTTATCGGTTCCAGTCAGGTAAATAGCCTTTTGTTACGATGGTTCAGCAGCAGATCGATCGTCAGGTGGGCGCTCGCCGTTCAGACGCTCTTCAGCCTGCTGTTTCTCCTGGCGGCCATCAATGGTATGCTGAACCTGATCAGTACGCTTGCTTTTGTGGCGATTTTCCTAAGTTGTCTCGGACTGATCAATCCGAATGCATCTGCCTTAACATTGGCGCCGTTCTTTAAGAATGCAGGCAGCGCATCCGCCCTCATGGGTGCTTTTCAGATGGGGCTTGGTGCTCTAGCCTCCGTATTGGTTAGTTTTTTTCCGGAGGACTCCATTCTTCCCATGCCGCTGATCATGACGGTTGTTTGCTGTACGGCCTTTCTCGTTCATGCCCTTGGCAAGAAGAAGGTGGATGCTTACGAAGCATATCAGCGTTGATTCCGCCGAGATATCCGAAAATGCGTCCGTAGCCAATCTAGATGATCGGGACTGTTTTGATACAAATCTTACTTAGTTTGATACTTTTTTGAATTTCACCCGCTCACCCATTAACTCCCATATTACCGTGCCGTCGATCATCTCTGCTCCCCTGGGCTCAGGTATCTTCTTACCGGTAAGGCCTGCGCGGATACAACGCCAGGTTTGGTTTCCCATATAGATGGTTCTGCCAAGCCCCACCCGGCGTTCTGGCTCCCACATGTTTCTTGCAGCAAAGCCGGAGTTTAGGGCCACCCACTTCTCCCCGGGATTGGCTAAATCATGTATTACCGACCCCTGGGAGTAGTTTCCGTACTCAGGAACGGCCGTGCCATAACTTTCAGTGATGATCCAGGGCTTCCGCTTCTGGTGGTAGCCCGGTACGATTGACCATGGTTGATCATCCGTTCCGCCACCGTAGTTATTACGGAATCCTATAGCCGGGAAAGTCTTTCCCTTTGTTACCTCAAATGCCGAAACATTTTCTGCAAAACCGATCTCGTCAAGCAGGTGACCAGTGATCTGATTGTCTGCGACGATCAGGTTGTTGATCTTTGCATACCCTGTGCCCGAAAAGTAGATGCCATGTGTCGTGTAAACGGTGTCTTTTAAACTGTTGTGTGTGAGCCTTCTGTTGTTGCGCAGCTGATTCTCTGATACATTAAGTTGAGTGATCCAGCCATTGCTGGTTTCGATGAATATATCGGCAGAGATCTTCCTGCGGAGCCAGTTGCGACCATCAGCAATCGTATTGTTCCTGATCATACCAAACAGGTTAGTTGCAACGGAACTAAAACGTATCCCGTCGCCTCCTGCTGAGCTGATGCTGTTGTTCAGCACACGGATATCCCGCCCCTGGCCGTTTACAAGTATCCCGTCACTCTTGGTTACCGAGACGGAGTTACCTTCAACCAGAACGTCTTCGCTCCTGCCTGTCTTGCTGTTCACGATCATGATACCGGTCCCGTCTTCAATGCCGGTGATCTCTTCCGGGTTAGCGATATCTCCAATGCTGTTGACTGCGTTTGCCAGCACCTTCACATGGAAAGCGTCAATAATATAAATGCCACAGTTTTGTGTATGTGCCTCCGGGTTCTTATTCCGGAAGCTGAATGCCCCTCTGATGAAGTTATTGCTGATAACGGCATTCACGGCAGTTCCCTGAGCATAGTCGTCGCCATAAAAGATTGCTGCCGCCGAACCGGCATCGCCCGCATGTTTATTGCCTGCAGCAAAGAAATAGTTATCGGATATGTTGGTCTGAGTGCAGCGCTGTACGTCAACCCCGTTGTCGCCCGTGTATTCAATCCTGTTCGCGCGAATGTTCAGGTTCTGGCACTGGTGATTCGCAAGGCCTATTCCCGATATTTGCGTCAGTTTATTGCCTTCAATATCCAGTCTGTTGATTCGGTAGGCCGACACGGCATGCGTGCCTATATACGCAAAGTTGTTCTTCAAGATTCGAACATCGGCACATTCATTCCTTCCGAAGTTACTGATTGCGCCATCCACTGCTTTGAAGTCGATATTATAGCGCCCCAGTCGCAAAAAATCACAATCCTGAATGGTGATCTGTGTTCCCCTGAAAATGATGCCCCTGCCATGTGCATCGCTGAAACTGCAGCGTTCAATCAGTACACGTGTAGAAGCTTTGGTGTCAAAGCTGATATTGATCAGGTTGTAGCGTCCAGCCAGGCGCGTAGATCGCTGTCCGGGCTCCACGGGGCGTCCTCCGTCAAAGCCAATTCCTCTTATAACGATATCCTCACCTCCGACATGGATAAGCGATGGTTGATCTTCTCTATACGTGCTGTCTGTGAAAATGATGCTGCTAAACTTACCATCTCCTTCGAGCGTCACGCCAGAAGGTATGCTGAGCGATGCCGCAGCCGGAATGTAATATCTGCCTCTGGGAACGTTCAATACGCGTCCCGTTCGTGCAGCTTCGTCAATCGCCTGTTGAAAGGCCACGACGTCACTCCTTGTTCCGTCACCTAAGGCTCCAAAGGTTCGCACATTAAGTGCTTCCTGCCGTGTCCGGGAGAATGCTCCGGACGCTAGCGTAACTTGTATCAGTAGTAGAATCAAAAAACGCATATCTTTCGATCAATCTTGCTGTGCCTCTTCGCGCTCAATCCAATAGGGTATCGATAGAAATACCCAAAGTGAAAGGTACGCGAATTCGGGAACCGATCCCATCATGATCAGGAATACAGCAAAGAGTGCAATTAAATAATATTTTCCAAACAGCGTGTCTTTAAGCCGGATAAAGCCATGCCGGAAATAGAATACGGTAAAGCCGACAAGTCCCAGAAGCCCATTGTTGACGAGCAAGGTCGAAAAGAAGTCTGTGGATCTCACATAGCCCCAGCCCAGTCCCAGCAGCTTACCGGGAAGCGACAGATGCTCCTTCCAGAACGTATACTGGTTCAGAAAATGCCCGGAGCGCTCAGAGCCGGATTCATTACTTCCCGTAAACTTGTCGATAAAAACGGAGTGAATAACCTTCTGTATAGCCGGAGACACCAGATATAAGATCAGCAAGGCGACGGCACCTGCTGGAACTATCCAGAATAGTATTTTTCGTAGCCCCTGATCCACAAGGGCCGCTCCTAAAACAAAGATGATTATACCAAGATAGGCAGATGTTGAAAATGTCAGAATTAGAGCGATACCTAACAACATGAAATCAAGGTACCTCTTCAGGGGTATACACAAGATCCAGAAAGGAATAACAGAAAAAGCAAACATTGACGGCTCCCCCGTCAGGCTCTTAAGCCGCTGCAACCGCAGGCCGCTCAGGGTGATCGTTTGAAACAAGCTGCCGCTTCCAGGCTTGTTATTAAACGTCCGGTTGCTGAGCAGATCGCCATTTTCGCCCGTCAGCTGAAATAAAATCACTTCCACAAATCCCAGCAGCACAATGATCCTAAGTCCGATGTAGAGGTAGCGGATATGCTCCCGCCGGGCATAGTACTTAAGATAGAGGTAGGTCAGTACACCTGCGAAGAGATAGATACTCTGCCCGAACAGCGTTGGCCGAAGCAAGGTCCGTTCAATATCCCCCCGATCTGTCAGGGTAAGTGAGGGATCCAGTGAAACGTCGTACATCCATACATGCAGCTGTGCCAGGATATTCAGGCAGGAGAACACGGTAACAATGATCATTAACTCCCGGAAAAATTCCCTGTCTCTAGTGTAGCTCAACCAGAGGAAGAACGGAGCTGCCAGATACACCATGATGTATGAAGGAACTGACAGCGATATGGCCGGATAAATAACGATAGAAACGGAAAAGGCCATACAAAGGAGTATGGCCAGAAATACATAAATGCTCCTAAGCAACTTTTTTTCTTGCATAGGTGTTCGCTAGTTCTAACTGATATGGCCTTCCCGAAACGTCAATTGCTTCTGAAACGATATCATTGAGGTTCAAAGACATTTTCTGGAGGTACACCTTACTTACAAAGCTCTTCAACTTCGCGATGAAGTTTGGCGCACTGAATGATTTCGCATGGTTGCGTATAAACACGGGATCAAATTCAAGACACTCAAATTTTTCAATGGCCGCCAGTAGTGAGTTACTGCTTTGCTCATCAAAGAACACCGCGGTGCAGGCTCTGCTGTCCCCTTTATAGGGGATCATAGTCTCCCGTACGCCCCCGAAGCCAAACGCAATCACAGGGCGCCCGGAAGCCGCAGCTTCTAGTGGGGTGATGCCGTAATCCTCGTGCTGAGGGAAGATCAATGCCTTGCAGTTTGCGTAGAGACGCGCGAGCTGAGCAGTGGTTTGCCCTTTTCTGAAGCTGATATTATCGCCTGCGAGCGCCTTCAGCTCCTCCTCTTTTGATCCGGTTCCAACAACGATCAGCTTCTTGTCGGGCATCTGATTAAACGTCCTTACAACAAGATCTACCATCTTATAGCCCTCGAGCCTGCTTACCACGAGGTAATAGTCTTTATCTTCCAGTGAAATATAAAAGTTGTCGAGCTTGGCAGCCGGATTGATGATTCGTACAGGTTGATCCGGATTATACGATTGCTCAATCCTTGCCTTAACTTCTTTGGAGTTGGTCAGGTAAAAGTCGCTTGCCTTCGCTGCTATCAGGTCCAGCTTCCGGAGAATGCGCGAAGCAAAAAGAAAGATATTGCGGATGATAAGATTCGAAGATCTTACGATTGAATAAGAAAAGGGCCGCCAGGCTAATCTGAATGGTGTATGGCAATAAGTAACAACGGATGCATTCTTATCTGTACGTATGAACTTCCCACAGTGTGTAGTAGAGATCAACACAATGTCGTATCCCTTTAAATTGAAGCTCCGCATAGCCAGAATAGCGAAGGGGAAATACAGAAGCTTGATCATCTTCTCGCTTTTTCCAATGTACTGAAACCAGGAAGTGAAGATTTTCGCCTTCCTGAACTCCTCGTATGTCTTCTCTGGATTATAACATAACGTAAATATATCTGCTTCAGGATAAGCCTTATGCATATCCAATACCACTTGTTCCGCGCCACCGCGCCTTACAAGTTCGTCATGTACTATTGCTACCTTCATGTTACGTACTGTTAAATCGGTGAATGATCTTGTCAATGACTTCCGCCGATGCCTTCCAGGTGATCTGGGCCGTTCTCACTGGTCGCATAGGAGCAGTATTCGAAAACGCTTTGATAAGGTTGGATAGATCATCAATCTTCGTCGGACTGAAATAAACAACATCTGTGCCACCCACTTCCTCGAATGCTTCGATCGCAGAAGCCAGTACGGGTGTATTCATGGACAAGGCCTCGGCAACAGGCAGTCCGAAGCCCTCGTACAAGGAGGGATTGACCAGCGCGATTGCTCCGGCATAAAAGCTCCTGAGCTGCGCATCGCTAACGTATCCCGTGAAGGTAATGTTCGGAAACTTTCGGTATTTTTCTATTTCGGCGTTTACTGCGAAGGATGCATGCCCCGCACCGACGACGACGAGATCAATCCCCTCCGGTGCGGCCTCATGAAAGGCTTTAAGGAGGAAAAGCAGGTTCTTTCTCGGATCGAGTGACCCAACGAATAAGAAGTAGGGCCTTGGATGCGGACTTGGCCCTTCACCTTCAAAACCGGGCTCAAAGGAACTTGCGTTCGGCACAACGGATATACTTTCCGGATCAATATTGTAAAAGTCTGAGATTTCCCTCTTTGAAAACTCACTGACGGTGATGATGTGCCTGCTGCTTCTCAGCAGTCTTGGGATCAACCATCGATAGTAGAGAACAAACTTCTTAGAGAAGAACTCCGGATAGCGCTCAAAGGCGACATCGTGCAGGCAAGTGATCTTGTTCTCGTAAAGTAATGGAGCCACGTTGCATAAATTCAGGAGCAAAGGATTGCCCTGCTTACTTAGAAAGCGCGGAAGCTGAACCTGCTCCCACAAGACGCCGGCTTTGCGGCCGAGAGGCTGAAGTTCATTAGCCAGCCGGTAAGTACTTTCATTCTGATGACCTGGAGCGCATAATATCCTCACAGGGGTTTCAAGCTCCTTGCAGATCCCTGCCGCATAGCGCTGCACCCCACTCATCTTCTGTGACAGGAACTTTCCGTTCACGTATACGGTTCTTTCAGACATGGATACTGTTTATAACCTTGATCAAACGTTCGTTTAACACACTGGGGGAATAGGCATTGTCGGGCAATGTGCAGGCTGCCGATTTCTCCCTAATAGTCTCCGGGTTCATGAGAATGCCGCGCAGCAGATCGCTAAGGCTGTTTGTTTTCATCTCAAACTGCCACATACAACGCTCATTATAGAGCTCGCTTAATCCACCTTTGTCTGCCACACACACGGGCGTTCCGGTAGCAGTCGCTTCAATGGGAATCCTTCCGAAGGGCTCGTTCCAGGCCGAGGGCACAATGACCAGATCTACACTCCGGTAGAATGCACCAGGAGCGGTTTTTCCAAGAAAAGTGAAATTAAACGATCCCGCGTATTTCTTCTGGAGCTTCTGCTCGTACTCCGGCAGTACTTTTCCTGCCAGTTCCAACCTGAACGAGGCTCCTTTCCTGCTCAGCACAGCCAGTTCCTCAAAAAGGAAGTCAACCCCCTTCTGCTCGTTGACCTTTCCTATAAAACCCAGGACAATTTGGGCAGAAGGCGATTTTAGCTCCGGCAGCTGCGCCGTGCTTGCCAGGCCGTTAGCGATAACATGCTGCGGCTTGTCCGCGCCGAACGAGAAACGCACATGCTGCTGTAATATAAAATTGCTGATCCCGATATAGGCATCAGGCAGTTCTGAGTATCCTTTCTTCAGCGTGTAGGTCAGCTTACATGCTCCGCAGAGCTGCTCGCAATCGCATCCCCCGGAATACATGGACGTCTTATGGCATAAGAGGTAATAGTCGCGCATCGTATGAACGAGCTTCAATCCTCTTGATTTAACGATCTTCCATATGTGTGGCGAAAAACCTTGTATATTATTTGTATTCACCACATCCGGTTTAATCCGGTCAAGCAACTTTCCGATTTCCCTGGAGTATAAAGGGTTCGATGAGTCCAGCAGATGCCACATCAGCTTCTTGTACGCCCTCTGGCCAGTTGCCTGCTCAATATGGTAAAGGTTTTTTGTTTTAATGGTGATTACGACTACACCATTCAGTTTCCTGATTGACGGCTTGTAGCCCAATGTAAGCACATACACATGATGGCCAGAAGCAACGAGTTGTTCGGCCATGACGCGGACGGAGACTTCTGCGCCGCCGACCTGAAAGGGTGCATATAACGTATTGACAAAAAGGATCTTCATTTCTTTCTCCTCAATGAATTTAACAGGCTGTTACCCGCACTGCCGATATAACTACGGTTGAAGTAAGTCCTGTCAAAAAGATGAATATTCTGCCTTCGCAGCACGATGAACAAGCAGAGCATGATACTACTTTCGGTGCATACCCAGGCTAAAGCTGTGCCATAGTAGCTCATGTGAGGTATCAGGAGGATGTTTAAGACGATGTTGACTATGCAGCCGATTGTCGTAATTCTGAAATAGACCTTATCCATCTTGAGGTTCAGCAATGTTTGTACGCCCATCACATTGCTGATGCTGGCAACGAAAGGACTAATCGCCAGGATGCGCAGGATCCATGCGGAGTCTTCAAAGCCTCCTCCGTAGAGGACCTTAACGACTAAAGGCGCACATGCTGCTGCAAAGAGGCACATCGATAAGGTATAAATCATCACAAGCGGAAATACCCGTTTTACTTCTGTGATGCCCTCAGCTTTTCCCCGCCCGAAAGCGGTTCCAATATGCGGAAAGAGCGCTTGACTCATCGGAAGTAGCATGACGCTTTGCACCACCGCGATCACCCGCGAAGCGGCGGTAAAAATGCCGACTTCGCGCTCTGAACTCAATAGTCCCAGCAAAACGGTATTGCTGGTGGTATAAAAACTAATCATCAGGGTGGCCATGAAAACCATTTTATCCTCCGTCAGCAAGCTGGTGATGGTTTTGGTATCCGGGGGTATAAGCTTCAGAGAAAATCTTCTTTTTGCATAAATGAACAACAGAATCCCCACCAGGATTTGAGATGATGCAGACATGACGGCATACCAGATGTAGTCATCGGGACTGCGGATCATGAAAATAATCGAAACGCAGAAGATCAGCTTGGCTAAAAAGTTGAAGATGGCAGTCTGATGAATGACTTGCATCCCCTGAAAAAGCCAGTTCGGAGTGAATACGTTGGCAAGACAGCTGCTGAACATGAAAATGGCTACAACAGGATGGCGGCTTAGCTGAGGCATCGTTACAAACAGCATACTGAAGAGAAGTACTGATAAGAGAAAAAGTAATACCCTCGAATAGAAAATCTGTGAGAAGAGACCCTTGATCATCGCGTTATCCTGGCGGTTTTGAGCAACCCTCCTTGTAGCCGTAAAGTCAAAACCAAAGTTGATAAGCAGGATGAAATAGGTCACGATAGCGATCGAGAAATTGATCGCACCGAACCGCTCCGGCCCGATGGTACGGACAATGAAAGGTAAAGTAAGGAACGGCAGAAGGAAGTTCGAGGCCTGTATAATGGTTAAAGCACCATAGTTCTTACCTAATGCTTTATTTTCTGTCATAGGTCATTTTAGCAGATGTGCCTTCAAATATAGCATAAATGCTTTTTCCAGCGAACATCGACAAACTGAGTGCACGAGCCCCGGCGGTCATTCCGGCTTAAGCCGTCTGACCCGTACTCTCTTCATAGGTCGGCCCGTACATGCCCGGTACTCTGTTTCCTGTAGCCCGTAGATAGACGATCATTTCACCCCGGTGATGGTAGATGTGATTAAAAAGGAAGCTTCGCACAACTACGCCTCTCGGAAGAGGACCTAGAAGAGTGCGTTCGCCTAGCTTCATCGTCCATAAGTGCTTCAGGCTTTCTTCTGTCGATTCGGTCAGGGCAATCCGGGCTCTTTTAACATTATCTTCAAATAGCCTGAGTGTCGCATCAATATCTGCCGGCGAACCACGCTCAAAATTGTCTGCCGCAATATCATATACGTTCTGCGTCATTGTGCCGACATACCAATAGTAGATCGTTGCGATGTGCTGCGCGAGTTCTCCCATAGTCCAGGAACTGGCAGAGGGTCGGTAGTCAAGATCTTTCGAAGGCACGGCCTGTAATAACTTTCTGGTGCTCGTCACTTCGTGTTCAAATTCAGAAATCAGCGATTGAAGGATCATAAGCTTGGGTTTTGAAGAAATACAACATAATTTACAAAAAGAACCTGGCAAGATTCAGAGAAAGCAAATATTTAAATATTGGAAGGTTCGGTATAAGCCCAATGTTATTGCTAAACCTTAAAAATCAGCTTTTTTTAACATCAACGCGCCATATTGGCTATATTGGAGAATATTTTTTAGAATCTTCATGAAATCTCGCTATTCACTCTGCTTTTTCCTGATCTTTTTCTTTCCGCTCTGGCTCTCTGCCCAGATGCCGGATTCTGTATACGCGACTACACACTATACAAAGATGGAAACGATGATTCCCATGCGCGACGGAGCAAAACTTTTCACTTCCATCTATATTCCGAAAGATAAGACAAGAAAGTACCCTTTCCTTATTAACCGGACTCCCTATACCGTAGCGCCATATGGTGCTGACAAGTACAAAACCAGCCTGGGCAATTATCCTGCTATCATGAAGGAAGGATTTATTTTTGTTTATCAGGATGTACGCGGAAAATGGATGAGTGAGGGTGTGTTTGACGATATCCGCCCGCATAATCCAAAGAAGAAGAGCAGAAAAGATATCGACGAAAGTAGCGATACATATGACACCATAGACTGGTTGCTGAAGAATATCCCCAACAATAATGGGAAAGCCGGGATCTACGGGATTTCGTACCCGGGATTCTATTCAACGGCGTCCCTCCCTGGCTCCCATCCCGCGCTCAAGGCCGTATCACCACAGGCGCCGGTGACTGACTGGTTCATAGGCGATGATTTTCACCACAATGGTGTGCTTTTCCTGCAGGATGCTTTCAGTTTCATGGCTAGCTTCGGTGTTCCGCGGCCAAAGCCGATTACTCCTGCCGCCTCAAGAAATGTCGCGCCACTTCCGGTTGTTGATGCATACCGCTTCTACCTGGAAGCCGGGACGGTCAGGGATTTGAAAGAAAAATATTTTGCCGACAGCATTCGCTTCTGGAATAATCTTTTCGCTCATCCAAATCTGGATACATTCTGGCAGGCCCGGAATATCCAGACTCACTTGAAGAAAGTTAAGCCGGCTGTCCTCGTTGTCGGGGGAGCTTTTGATGCAGAGGACACTTACGGAACCTTCGCAACCTATAAAAGCATCGAGAAACAAAATCTGGGCATCAAAAATAATCTGATCATCGGCCCTTGGTATCACGGCGGCTGGGTACGTAACGCTGGGAGCAGTTTAGGCGATATTGAATTCGGACAGGAAACCAGTAAGTACTACCAGGAGCATTTTGAGCTGCCCTTCTTCAAATACTATCTCAAGAATGAAGGAAGCTTTGATCCGGCGGAAGCTACTATCTTCGTCACAGGCTCGAACGAATGGAAGAAGTTCAACTCCTGGCCTCCAGCTGATGTGGAAATGCGTGAATTGTATCTGCAGGCCGGTGGCAAACTGAGCTTCGAGAAACCACGGGTTCAGAATAGCTGGGATGAATACGTAAGCGATCCCTCCAAACCGGTTCCCTATCAGGCCGGGGTTCAACAACGCAGGAGTCGTGAATACATGATCGATGACCAGCGCTTTGCCTCCCGTCGCCCGGATGTAATGGTCTATCAAAGCGAGGTACTTACCGAAGATCTTACCCTTGCAGGGCCCTTGCTGGCGAAGCTGCGGGTATCCACTACGGGAACGGACGCCGACTATGTTGTCAAGCTTATTGATGTGTTTCCCGAAGATGCTCCTGCGCCGCAAGGAAAGGACATTGTCATGGCGGGATACCAGATGCTTGTTCGCGCTGAGATCATGAGAGGAAAGTACCGTAACAGCTTCGAGAAGCCGGAGCCTTTTGTACCGGGCGTTCCTACTGCCGTGAATTATACGCTACCCGATGTTGCGCATACGTTTAAAAAGGGACACCGCATGATGATCCAGATACAGAACAGTTGGTTTCCACTGGCGGATAGAAATCCGCAGAAGTTTATGAATATTTACGAGGCACGGACAGCCGATTTCCAGAAAGCCACGCAGCGGATTTACCACGATGCACTGAATAGTTCGTCTATCGGTATCGCGGTACTGAAATAGAGTCGCGCCGGTTTCGATAAGCTAATGGTCGACCGGAATAAAATGCCCGGGATAACAAAAGAAAACAAGCATGACAGAGAAAGAAAAATGCCACCAAGGCCTCTTATACGATGCAAACTTTGATGAAGATCTAAGAAATGACCGTATACGCGTAAAAGAGCTATGTCAGGAGTACAACGAAACACGCTACGCCGACACCGCCAAGAGAAGCGACCTTATCCGCAAAATCGTAAACCGCACCGGCAATAGCTTTCTGGTTGAGCAGCCTTTCTGGTGCGATTACGGTTATAACATCGAGCTAGGAGAAAACTTCTACTCCAATCACAATCTGGTTATTCTTGATTGTGTAGCGGTTAAGTTTGGCGACAATGTCTTCATAGGTCCAAACTGCGGGTTCTATACGGCGGGACATCCGGAAGATGTGGCGCAAAGGATTGCCGGACTCGAGTATGCCCGTCCGATAACTGTCGGTAATAACGTCTGGTTTGGAGGTAACGTAGTGGTGCTGCCGGGAGTGACGATCGGCGACAATGCCATTATCGGTGCCGGAAGTGTGGTTACGAAGGATATTCCTGCTGGCGTGGTTGCCGTCGGGAATCCCTGCAAACCCATGCGTGAAATAAGCAGGGCAGATAATGGCGACGCATAGGAGAAACGAAAGTTTTGATCTGAATACAATTTCTGAATCGGCCGAGGCGGCGGAGCCTGGCACCGGGCCGGTCAGAAGGGAAAGCTCAAAATGAACAAAGACCATGAGGATAAAAACATTCAAAACGGGGCTGGTCATTTTGCTGACCAGCGCATGCCTGAGCGGCGCCTGGGCCCAAAAATACGTGATGGTGATCCACGGCGGAGCCGGCACCATCCTGAAGTCGACAATGACTCCTGAAAAAGAGAAAGCTTACCGGGCAGCGCTTGCCTCTGCCCTGCAAAAAGGATATACGGCCCTCAAAGCCGGGAAACCGAGTCTGGATGCCGTTGAAGCAGCGATCCATGTTCTCGAAGATTCACCGCTCTTCAACGCGGGTAAAGGCGCGGTGTTTACGCACGATGGCCGCAATGAGATGGATGCTTCCATCATGAATGGAAAAACCCTTGAGGCGGGAGCAGTAGCCGGTGTAACTACCGTCCGCAATCCCATCAGCGCCGCTAGGGCTGTCATGGAGCGATCGGAGCATGTGATGATGGTGGGTCAGGGTGCCGAGAAATTTGCGAAGGAGGCCGGACTGACGATTGTGGATCCCTCCTACTTCCGTACGGAAGAGCGCTGGCAAGGACTTCAGAAAGCCATCAAAGAAGACTCTACAAAAAGTGTACTCGACCACGGCAGCAAGAAAGCGGTGTTATTGGGAATAAAGAACCGCGATAATAAATTCGGCACGGTAGGTGCCGTTGCTCTCGACAAAGACGGAAACCTCGCTGCCGGAACATCAACCGGGGGCATGACGAACAAGAAATACGGACGAGTGGGCGATGCGCCCATCATTGGTGCGGGCACCTATGCCAACAACACCACTGCAGGTATATCCTGCACGGGCTGGGGTGAGTTCTATATCCGCAGCGTGGTAGCACACGATATTTCCGCGCTCATGGAATATAAAGGGCTCAGCGTAGCCGAAGCTTCAAAACTGGTGATGGATAAGGTGGGTAAACTTGGAGGAGATGGCGGTGTGATCGCTCTCGACAGGAAGGGCAATGTAGCAATGCCTTTCAACACAGAGGGCATGTACCGCGGTACAGTAACCGACGACGGTAAAATCAGCGTCGAAATTTATAAATAGTTCTAAAGGAACTTTTCGCAGCTTCAGTAAGAACGGGCAACCTTGTTTTTCGTTCTTACTGAAGCTCTGAAGATCAGCGCTGACCGTGTCGGTCTAAGGCAGCCTGAAATGCTCTCCGCCAGCATACAAGCCAAAGCGGAGGTCCCGCATCTGAATCAAACCTTTCGCATTCACGCGGAGATCTTTGGGGTCAGAGATGCTGATTACCTGGCTCTCACCTGTAACTTCAATATCTTTGCCCCTTACAATGATGGCTGTGCTTTCATCGATGCCAATGCAGGTGTAGTGAGGCTTTGCTGCCAATGCAGAAATCAGGCGGTTGTGACGGCTGCGCTTTAGAAAGTGCTGATCAATTATAACTGAATCAAGCAATCCGAGCCCTTCCTTAAACTCGATGTTCTTATCCCACAACTTATCGAAAGTCTCTTTATAACTCGTGTCTCCTGCAAGTTGCTGCCCGGTGATCATGACTTTGCTCATGACTGCGGCGCCTGCACTGGTGCCGGCTATGGTGCTCCCTTTCCGGTAAGCTGTATGGATGGCTTCATATAAGGGGGTGTTCCTGACAACGTCCATAAAGCGATCCTGGTCGCCACCTGGTATATAGATCAGGCGTGCATTCCTGACTGAGTCAAGCCACTTCTTGTTTCCGGTTAAACTCCTGCTGAAGTTGAAAGCGAGTATCTTGTTGCTGACCAGCTTAGCCAGCTGTTTAGAAACACCTTCAGACGACTCCTGAGGCACCTCGCTGGCCATCGGCAGTACCACAACATAGTCTTTGTTTTTCAGATCAGCGGTTTCAACGAGCTTCGTCATTAACTCATCAGAGCGGCTGCCTCCACCGATTATGAACAGCTTCCCCAAAGGGGACTGGGCATGAGCCACTGAAAGAAACGACAGGAAGAAAAGTGCAGAAAGAAAACTGTATTTCATGTTTAAAAATAGCAAAATCGACGCAATAAGCCGGGCCTTTGCTACTTTATTCTGTTCAGAAAACCTCCAACCAGATCGTTGACTTTATCTGAATGCTCAAGCAAACTCATATGTCCTCCTTCTACTACTGCAAATTCGCCCCGCGACACGTTCTTCGCGATGTGTTTCCCTGCATATGCCCTGGTGAGTCTGTCGTCCACGGCCCCGATCACCATGCAGGGTGCCTTTATCTTGCTGAGCTTCCCCTTCATATCGAAATCCATACAGCGGAGGAGCCCTTCGGCAGTCACTTCAGGGGGGCAGAAGGCCGCAATCCGGGAGCTGAAGCGTAGCTGGGCCGCACTTTGCTCCCCCTTGAAGAAAATGTATCGGTGAAGCAATAAACTTAAGCCGTTCATGTAGTTCATGCGCGTCAAAATCCTGAACATCAACGGATGTTTCTTGGAGTATTCTAGATAGGGCCTGATAACCGGTTCCTGTAGATACTCAACCAGCCAGGATGCCTGACAGGTGGTGTAGGGATTCGTATAGCTGCAATGTTGCAGGATTATTCCTTTCGCAACATCCGGGTAGGAACTGCAATATTCCATCACCGTCATAGCACCCAGGCTATGACCGTAGAGAATAGGTTTTTCGAGTGAAAGCTGACTGACGACTGCTGCCAGATCGCGGCAGAGGTCCTTCACCGCCAGGCTTGCAGGTGCCGGCGACTTGCCGTGGCCGGGTAAGTCTATCAGGATCAGCCTGTAGGAGTCCCCCAAGAACTTTCGCTGGTAGAACCAGTGCTGCAAGCTGCCGTTTAGGCCGTGGATCAGCACCAGCGGTTGCGCGCCTTCTGGTCCCTCGATTGCTACATGCAGCGTATTGCCCGTAGGGCTTTTAATAAATAATCGATTTGAAGCTCGTAGCCTCGCTGGCTTCGCCGACCGGTTCCTTGATGATACCAGCCAGGAAACAGGATATCTTCCAAATGCCAGAAAGAGACCTGCAGATACGAGTCCAAACGTCTTGAGTGTAGGTTTCATGGTGTGAATTGTTAGCACGTTTGTCAATCAAACATCCTCCGGAGCGGTATTGTTTGTCCGCTCCGCCCCTCTGCTGATTCTCTCGCCGGTCGGCACCTGCAACCGAGTTTATTGCAGTAGAATAGCTTCTTTAGAAGCTTCCCTCTCAAGCTGCGCTTCCGGCTTTTCGAGCTTCCTGATTTGTAAAGTAAAACTTCAGGTAAACGAACACAGATCACCCCGCATTGAGAAAGTAATGCTGCAATAACATGATGGTCTTTGCATCAATAAATTCGGCCTTTCGTAATTTTTCACGAGCCTCATCAAAGTCCAGCTCCACCAGTTCAATGTCCTCACCTTCTTCTTCCAGTCCGCCACCCTCAGCATGCTGTCCTTTGCTGTCATATTCAGCGGTGTACAAGTGCTGGAACTCCGTAATCCCTCCTGCGGATGTATATACGCTGGCTACCTTGTTGAGGTTGTGAATCTGGTAACCAGTTTCCTCTTCGGCTTCCCGATGGGCTGTTTGCTCCGGCGACTCCCCCTCATCGATGATGCCGGCACAGGCTTCAACAAGCTTGCCGGAAGGATTTCCGTTCAGGTATGTAGCCATCCTGAACTGCTTTGTCAGCAGAAATTTCCGGTTTACTTTATCTACCAGGAGTACCGTGACCGCATCTGGACGAAAGTAGATCTCGTTCTTTTTCTCCAGCAGCTCTCCTTTGCTGTCGGTCCGCTGGAATGTATAATATTTGAGCGGATACTTTTTATCCGACAGGGTTTCTTCCCTGATGATCTTGATCTCAGCCATACATTTAGTCTATTTTGTTCATTTTTATTTTCTCCATGATGAATCCTGATTGTGGCATTGTAGGCATCCGGGCAAGGCTATATGAAAGATCCTGTTCGGGCACCTGGTAACGCAAGTCACCCATTAGGAAAATCAGGAAGGTTTTCAGTGTTTCGACGGTGATCAGTTCGCCTGGACAACGGTGCGTGCTGCGCGCATCGCCTCCACCCTGTGCAAGGAAGTCAAAAGGCTTGATATAGCGTCCCTCAAAACGGTCCGGATTGAACCTGAACGGCTCTTCCCAGAGTCGGGGGTCGTGATTAGTTCCATACATATCAAGCAGTACCAGTGATCCCTTCGCAAAGCGGTGTTCACGCCATTGAAAATCTTTCTTCACCCTTGCTCCCATGAATGGCGCGAAAGGATAGAACCGGCGTACCTCGTTGATGAAATGAGTAATGTATTCGTCGTTACCCTGTTTCATTTTTTGCGTGCATTCCGGATAATCCTGTAAGGCCAGGGCAGCAAAGGTTACATACCAGGAGATGGCTACGGTGGGTCGCAGGATATTAAGCAGCTCAACTGCAGCCATTTTAATATCAAGCAGGTTGCCCTTTGTATCACGGTAATGCGCACAAACGTAGAGGGCAGACTGCTTATCTACCTTAGTTTTTCCTGACCGCACGTCACTAATCTGTGCGGAAACCCATTTTTCCATGTCTTTCCGAGCCTTTCGTCCCCGGACGTTTCTTGAGCCAAGCGAGCCGTAAGCATCAACCATAGCAACGAAGCTTCGGGCGGCATGCACGGCTTGTTCATCTGTTACTGGAACACCGGCCCATCTGCAGATCGCTTTTGCCAGTACTTCAGCAGCTTCGCGGAACAGCACGATCCGCGGGATCGTTTCCCAGACAGCAGATGCTTTGGCGAGTTCTTCGCGCACAAGACCCTGCAGGGAATCAATATTACCGTCGTTGAGCAGCGACATGAACATCGCTTTCCTGTGCTGGTGTTCATGCGCATCCCGGGTGTGAATGGCGTTCTTTCCTGTAAGCGTATTTTGTATCGGAGGAGGCACGGCGCCCTTCCGCACGAATTTCTGCGGGTCGTAGAATGTCTTTGCGGCATCTTCACCGCCGAAGCAGATCACATCAAAACCGAGGATGCTCATTTTAAAGATGTCCGATTTGTGCTTGATCCTCCTGTTCATGATGAAAGGAAAGCCCTCGTTAATGAGACCAAGTCCTCCCGCGAGTATATTCTCCCTAGGTATATGCTGCATATTTAATTCGAGTAAATGAATGAAACAAGGCCTGCGACATGCAGGTTTTAAATTTTCTTATTTAGCTTATGGCGAAACATTTTTGAATTGCTGGCCATTATCCCGGTATGGCAACAGCAACAGCAATGAAGTCGGCATTCTACCAGGTAAACGGCATACGCCTTCATGTCATGGAGGCGGGAGATCCAGAAGGACAGCCGGTCCTCTTTCTCCACGGCTTTCCCGAGCACTGGTACGGGTGGCGCAAGCAGATCGATTACTTTGCAGCACGTAAGTTCCGGGTGATCGTTCCTGATCAGCGGGGATACAACCTCAGCGACAAGCCCCGGCAAATAGGGGCCTACGAACTGGAGCAGCTGACCCAGGATATCGTCGACCTGATCGCTCAGCTTCAATTAGAGAACACTCTCCTTGTCGGCCATGATTGGGGCGGAATTGTTTCCTGGCATCTGGCCACCTATCACCCGGAACTCTTCGGCAAGATTGTGATTGCCAACGTTCCGCATCCCGCTGCTCTCAGAAAGAAGCTGCTGCTTAAACAGTTCTTCAAAAGCTGGTATATCTATTTCTTTCAGATACCCCGCCTGCCGGAACAAGTGATCAGCCGGAACAATTTTCGCCTGTTGGCAAACAGCATGCTCAAAACCGCCGTTCCTGGCACCTTCTCTGCTGAGGACATGTCTCACTATAAGGAAGCATGGAGCAAAGGGATATCGCCTTTAATCAATTGGTACCGGGCTATGCGAAGCAGTAAGTTATTCAGAATCACCGCTTCCGGCAAACACCAGATCAGGAAGCCGCTGCTGCTCATCTGGGGCAAACAGGACGCCGCACTCTCATTCGAACTGGCGCCTCCAAGCCTTGATTTTTGCGTCAACGGACGTCTAAAGACTTACGAGGATGCTACTCACTGGATTCACCATGAGAAGGCTCAAAGTTTCAATGACGATATATTATCGTTTCTGGAAGAGGAATAAGCCAGCCGCGAGCGCCGCCACTCCCGCAGTAAAAAGAAGCGATCCCCTCATCGGCCGCTTTTCAGGAAGCCATCCACCGGATACACCTGTGCCTTTTTCTCCGGATTGAAAGAGGTGTCCGCTTCCAATGGTCGCCGGTTTAGCCCTGCTGAAATAATTATCCATGGCGCCCGTCACCACGCGTCTGAAAAGCGCCGGTGCCAGTGCGTTTGCTGCCTTATAAATTCCGGCCGTCTCCCCTACATTTACGGCGTCCTTGGGATGTCGCGCCAATCTAACCATCGCCTTTGCTACCCGTTTCGCACGGAAAACCGGCGGGACAGGTTTAAGCCTCTTGCCGGTATAGTTGGCGGCATGTTGAAAGCCCGGCGTATCGATGTACGCCGGAAAAACGTCGCACACGTGGATGTCGGGCCAGTGCAGCAGTTCACATCTGAGTGCTTCGGAGAAGCCCCGCAGTCCGTACTTGCTGGCCGAGTAAGCCACAACATAAGGTTCCGGTGCGAATGCACCCACAGAGATGGTGTTTATCAGTGTTCCATAGCCCTGTTGCTTAAACAAGGGAAGTACGCTGTAGGTGCCGTTAATGTAACCGTTCAGATTAGTTTCGATCACCTTATGGTGGACATGCAGGGGAATTTCTTCAAAGGTGCCGACGGCTCCGCTTCCTGCATTGTTGATCCAGACGTCAATTTTTCCGGTGGACTCCAGTGCAATCCTCACCGCGTTGTCTAGCGTTTCCGGCTTTGTCACATCGGCCTGAACAGCAAGCGCTTGCCTGGCACCAGCCTCCAGGCATTCGGCGGACAGTTCAGCAAGTACCTGGCTGCGACGCGCCAACAAGATGAGGCTGCAGCCGCGCTCCGCGAATGCAAGCGCTGCGGCCCTGCCTATCCCGCTGGATGCCCCCGCTATCACAACGGTCTTTTCGTTCAGAGGTGTCCTTGCACCCGGGTTCTTTTTACTGTTTCTCATGGTAGATGTCGTTATTCCCTGATCAACAAATAAAGGGGCAAGCAGTTCTCCGCATTAGAAAAGTTCTGCAGGTGGTGCGGGAATGTCGTCGTTGGCAAAGGGCCCTTTTCCCGCATCAGATGCTTTGTGGAGTGCTTCACTCAGTCCTTGTACCAATTCAGCGTCGACCTCCTGATCTGCTTCGACAGGTACCCACCTGCCATCCTCATCCTTCAACATAAACTGCTTCCCATCCGGAAGGCTTACCTGCCAGGCAGGCTTTTCGTGATATAGCAGTTCTTGAACAGAAACATGTACTTTTTTTCCTTTTAAATGTAATTCCAGTGTGCTCTTCATATGTGCATGTAAACAATTATGCATTAAAAACACGGTCACTGGCATTTGGTGTGGTCGATTTAGCCAATCAGGTACTTATCATGAGAGCTATACGTGCGATGATGTGACTTATACGCGTGTGCTGCCTTTAATCTTGCTTGCTCGGATATGGGACCAGAAATGTCTGTTTCACCCGTTCAGAGTTATTAAAATACGCTATACAGCTGATCGTCGTGAGGATGGAATATCCGGCCTCCGACATCAAGTCTCCTTGTCCGTACAGGAATGAGCTAAACATAAAAACCAGCACAGTAAGAACAGACGAACTGGCATAATAGATATTAATCAATCTTGGAAGGATATCCCTTTTCTTGAGGATCAAGAATAAAGAAAAGAGCGAAAAGCAGCAGATAAAGACCACTTTGAAAACGGATAAGGTCAGATATATCTTATAAACTGAATATAGCTTTCTCGCCTGAAAGGAATTCCAGCTGTTTAAATCTGAGTATTTTTCGTGGATGAACTCGTATACCGAGTAAGCTGTTGTCGATAACAGAACCAGAATAATAACAATCAGCCAGCCACCGAGGGGGACAGGATCTCTATAGCTGAATGTGGCTGAGGTTTTACGCCTGTATAACCAAACCGACAGTGTTAAACAAAGTATGACAAGGGCTACGGAGAAACCTAGCATCCAGTAATTTGGGTAATAGGGAACTTGATCCGGCGTGTAGATGACATCATAGTTGAGATAGTCGCTTTTCAATGCTACAACGTCTGCCGAATACTCGCGGGCCTGGTGGGCTGGTACATAAGGTTTCAGATAGCTGAACTGATAGTGAAGAGTTAGTAGATCGCCCTCTGCATAATGGTTTGATCTGAAAACGAATGCCTCCCGCTTGATCTCACTTGACTCATCGTCTATGTTCCAGCCCGCAGCTGAAGAAACTAAAATAGTATTGTCAATGTCTACGGGGTATTCTACTGTTATAGCATGCTTCCTGCCCGGATCTGTATCAACCAATTTTCCGTTGATGAGGTCGGCACCGAAAGTAAAACGGTAGTTCTTCAAAACGGAGTCCTGAATGAAAAACTGATCAATCTGGTAGTTCTCAGTGATGGTGATTTCATTCTTTTTCCGGTTATCCTGAACATTAAGCCGTTCTTTCACCTTAATGTGGGGATATCTTTCAGAATAATACCTGAGGTAATTCTTTTGAATGGTATCTAAAGGAGTTTCCTTAAATGATCTTCTGATATGATCTGCTTCGTTTAGGGTATATGTTGTTTTTACCTTCAACTGTACCGGGGTCTCGGTGTTCAAAAGCCTGTATTGCTCAACGGCGATCAGCTTCCCGTTCTGAGTATGGGGAATCCGGATCAGGCGATTACTACTATTGTCGAGTACCAGGGCATTCTCTGCACCGGGAAAGTAGAATTCCGTATTCTTCCCACCCTGATCAGTCAACATCGGATCGATCCACACATCTTTTCCCCTGACCAGCGCCTTTACTGCGGCGCGGTGGAACAGAGAGAGCGAAGGTAAAAACTGATCGCATCTTGTTTGATCATCATTATTGATCAAAACAATGTAGGATTCTACACCAATAGAGCGGAGAAGAGAAGTCAGCAGTACGGCTTTATCTCTGGAGTCTCCGTACCCCTGGGCAAGTACCTGCTCAGCCCTGCAGATTTTGTGCCGGAACAATCCTCCTGTTATCCAGACAGATTCGATTTCATCCTGAACGAATCGAACAGCCTCCCTTAACCCGGCCTCCTCTGTTCGATAATTGCTTTTGATTTTTGCTGAAAGGTGGTTTAATCCAGCAGCATTCCCATCGGAGACAACCAGCAGGCTACTTGCCATCTTCGCGACTTGCGTCCAGTCAGAGTAGTCGCTCACCTGCACTATGGGGGCGGGACTGAACCATTCTGGCTCATGCGTCTCAAAGTGAACTGCGGGGATATTTCTTCGCAGCCACTCATAGCGCATCAGATCTCCTTCTGCTTTTATCACCGGTTTTTCGGCAGCATTTAAATACTTGAACCGGATATTGCGTTTTTTCGAAGAGATAAGTGATGTATAATGTACCAGAGCGGGCTTATACTCCTGCAGGTAGAGAAATCTGAAAAATTGACCATGAAAGGCCGGGTTAGCACCCCTCAAAGTATAAGAGAATTCGAGCTTCTCCCCTTTTTTTAAAGCTTTCACTGAAAAATACGCCGTATGCATATTGGAATACTTCCGGGGCTTCGGGTCCTGTTCATCTTCAGTGATCTGGAATTTGCGTATGTCCAGTTTATTCTCTGGCTTGCCATTCTTCCATAATACTATTTTGTGGAAGACGAGGCTCTGCCATGAAGGATCGAAGCTTACAGAGATTTCAGCAGCCTCCTCCGATGGCTCATCCGAAACGACTTCGCGAACAATCCGGATGTATCTGGACATCTTTTCTGCATGCAGCTGTTCTTCAGACACATTCAGAATATACCCTGACGCAGTGTCGGCTATATTCTTCTTTTCTGCATATTGTGGAAGCTTGACCACCCATTCAGGAGCCGCCTGTTGTGATATTTTTGGTTCTGAGGCTTTTAGAAAAACAGGGCTCAGAATGAATAGTATAAAGCCTATTGATAAGATAAGATGCTTCATGATAAGGTTTGGTTTAGAAAAAGCATTCGCTTCCGGGAACGCATGAGTGCAATTTATGAAAATAATATATCAATGAACATTCGCAGACAGCTACTGTTGAGTATTTGATCATCAGATATACCAATGGAAAAAACATCAGAAAAAAAAACTGTTTTAGTGACAGGAGCGAGCTCTGGTATCGGGCAAGGTATTGCAATAGGTTTTGGCCAGCTGGGCGCCAGGGTTATTGTAAATTATCATAGCGATAAAGAGGGTGCGCAGTATACGCTCAACAAGATTACAGCATCTGGCGGTCAGGGATTTATCCATCAGGCCGACGTGAGTAGCGAAGATGAGGTACAGGCGATGTATGCGAAAGCAGTAGATGCTTACGGTCCTCTTGATGTGCTGATCAACAATGCGGGAATTCAGAAGGACAGTTCTTTTTCAAACATGAGCCTGGATGAGTGGAATGCAGTGATCAAGACCAATTTGACGGGACAATTCCTTTGTGCCAGAGAGGCTATCAGGCTTTTTGAACAAAAACCTGATGTTGGCGATAATGATAAGTCGAAGGGAAACATCATTTTCATCAGTTCCGTGCATGATGTTATTCCATGGGCAGGACATGTTAATTATGCCTCTTCCAAGGGCGGAATTTCAATGCTGATGAAGTCCCTTGCACTCGAAGTTGCGCAAAAGAAGATTCGTGTAAACTGTATTTCGCCAGGAGCCATCGCAACCGATATCAATGATGATGTATGGAAGGACAAAGAAAAGATGGCTGAATTGCTCAAACTTATTCCTTATAAGCGCATCGGCCAGCCTGAGGATATAGCGAAAGCTGCTATCTGGTTGGCTTCTGATGAGAGCGACTACGTTACGGGAACCACCATCTATGTGGATGGAGGGATGACCTTGTATCCCGGTTTTCTGGAGAATGGATAAGCAGCCGGACTTACTCCGGCTTTTTCTTGTACAGATAGCTGCTTTCAATATTTTCGAGTTTGCCATATTTCCGTTCGTAACGGATTCCTTCATCGGGTCCGAAAGGATGTCCCCCGAAGCCATTCCGCATCATGGCAATGGCTTTATCGGCGATGCTTCCTGGCTTTCTTGAAGCAAAAAGCTGCATTACTGATTGGGCAATGACGGGTACGGGTACTTCCATGCGCATAGCGTCTGCCACAAGCCAGTTCACCTCTCCCGTGTCTTCAATATAGGAGGGAACGTTTTCAAATCCCTGCTGCTCGTCGTAGGTCTTTGCCATCAGCTCGATCAGCCAGGACCGGATGACGGAGCCATGATTCCAGGTTTTAAGAATCTCAGGAAAGTTGAGTTCTTCCCGATAATGCGACAGAAGGTCCATCCCTTCGGCTATAGCCTGAAGCATGCCGAATTCAATGCCGTTATGTACAAGCTTGACGTAATGTCCCGAGCCGGGTCCTCCGGTATGAACAAATCCATTTTCCACGGAAAGGTCCCTGAGCACCGGCGCAACATGATCCATCGCTTCCGGTTCTCCGCCGGCCATAAAGCAGGCTCCGTTCCGGGCGCCGTCAACTCCGCCGCTGGTTCCACAGTCGACAAAAGCGATCTCATGCTCTTTCAGTGCCTGTGCCCTGCGCACGGAATCTCCCCAGTACGAGTTTCCTCCGTCGATGATGATGTCTCCTTTTTCAAGTCTGGTAGAAAGCTGCTCGATGATCCGATCGATAACCGCTCCTGCGGGCACATAGATGAACACCATTCTTGGAGATGGCAGAGCGGCGACCAGCGAGTCCATATCGGGTGCCTGCGTAAGACCGTATTCCTGTAGTTCGGGGTAGCTGTTGAGATCGTACCCGGCAACCTTATAACCTTTGTCAATCGCCTGCAGCGCCATGTTCCCTCCCATTTTGCCCAGCCCGATAATACCTATTGTTGTCTTTTTCATCCTGATGTTGATTTGATGCGTGCTGAGAGCACTTAATCATTAAGACCTGGACTGCGATTTTGTTTTAAGGAACCTACCGGCTGCGGAAATCAGGCCTTGCGGCCGGGCCTAAAATGAGAAAGGAACCGCGGTCTGCGGTTCCTTTCTCATTTATATCTCTGCACTGTAAGCTATCTCGTGAAAACAAACTCCCTGTTCCGGTACCCAGGCTTGTCGGAATACCAGTCTGCGTACTGCTGACCGCCAGACAATGCCCATTGGGAGAAGTACTTATATACATCGTATATGGCGACTTTCTCAACCGGGTAGTCAAAGCTTCCGAAGATATCGAGCGCGAAAGGTTTGTTATCCTTTGTGACATAATACCTCCCCGCTTTGGCGTTGGAGTTATCCGACTGTGTGGCGAGCAATGCCTGATCAGCAAGATCTGTTGGCAGGTGATTCACCAGATGCACTTCTCTTCCTCTTGTCAGGTTGCTGATCAGGAATGGATTAAACGGTGCCCTCGCGGTGAAATCTTCCTGCAGAAGTGAGTTGAAGCGGACCGTGATAGAAATTGTATCGCTGGAAGTAATTGGCGTGTTGCGGACGGTGTTAATGAAATTAGCACCGGAAGCGAACACATTTCGGTGAGAGTCAAACGGTATAATGACCGCTGAAGATTGACCGCTCTCCGTGCCGTTAGCCGACATTTTGATATAGTTTGCGCTAAGCTTCTGTCCGCTCACCTGTTTTACTGTTCCAGGGGTGAGTGGCAACTGTATGCCGAAGCCGTTGTTGAAGTTTGCTCCTGCAGCAAGAGGCTTATATGATCCGTTCATGTACACCACGTTGTTCGCGGCATTCATAGCAAATCGGTATTGATAGCTGACAACCAGGTCGTTGAGATCGTAGTCGCCTTCTGCTGGCCACATATCTTCGAAAGCAATAGTGCCCCATACAGATTTACTCGGATAATAACGGTTGTAAGCCAGTGTCGGATCCTCAGGATACTCGTCGTATAGATCCGGAACGCCGTCCTTATCTTTGTCAGTAACATTCTCGTCGACGAACGGAATACCTATTGGGGATATCGCCTCTACAGGATTAGACTGTGCAAAGAACACAATATCATTAAAGTCCTGGTCACTATTGGACCCAGGGCTGCGGTTTATGTCCTCGAAACCCACGAGAAATACCCGTTGTGTAGCATCGTTAAGCAATACGTTATGTCTCTTCAGGCCGTTGTTCGACTCCGGATTTAGCGTTTCGTCCGTGAAGAACTTTGCAGCGCTGTAGTTGACAGTCTTGTCTTTGGTATTATAGGCGTTTTGAATCAGGACAAATCCGATTGAAGTACCGGGCTTAAAGCGTCCGATTTTAACTTTGTCGCCTTGAAGCATATTACCTGCTCCACGCGCTCCCATTAACGAAGCATTAGGAAATATCAGTTTGATTGAATCTATCTGATCAGCAGATGTGGGCTTCTGCCCGGTTGGATAGGTATAGTAGCCAAGGGAGTTCAGATAATCTGCGCCCTCATGAACAAACGTAATCCAGACATCCGAGGTTTTGGTTATGCTAAGGTTCGTGGGAGCCTCGGTATTCAGGTATTCTGGGCGTACAGCCGGAACCGACTGTCCCTCCGGTATCGTATTACCGAGGTGACGGATAAGCGCGGCCATATCAACCGTATTATCTACCTGCTCGCGATTATTTGGTCTGCCAAGTTCGTCGAACTCCGCAGGATTATAAACAAAAACGGTGCTACTTGCGGAGGTGGAAAAGCGCGCGTTCTTCAATACCGGAGAGGCGTTGCTGCCCGTTTGAAGAACGATGTTTCCGCTGACCCCTGACGCTCCACCGATTACGGCATTGATGGTGTTGCCGCTTACATAGGCGCTCAGGTTTCTCGCAAGACCGATGTAGGCCGGATCTATAACAACCGTGTCCAGGTAAGAAGGTAAATTAAGGATGGTTTTTACGTAGCCGTTCTCGTCGCTGAGCACTTTCGTCAGCTCTGCGCCGGCTTCAACCCTGGCAGGGTTGTACACGGACACCATGACGTTGCGGACCGGCTGGTCCGTCCTGGTAAGCAGGCGTACGTTGAGGGCGACTTTCCTGGTGGTAGCGTAGTCAAATCCGTCGGGAGAAGCTTTGTCTCCCGTGATCGCTTCACCGGCGTCGTTTACTTGGTTTTTTTGACAGGATGCAGTCGACAATGCCAGGATTGCGATGCTGAGTTTGAGAAACGTCCATTTCATGCTCCCGTTGACGCATAAACTGTACCAGAACTTTTTTCTCGCACGCACCCTCGCTTAATTGCTTTGTAGCGGGTTTTTTACCTTAGCGTCTTAATTGCCAGTTAAATCTCCTTGCACAAATTGAGAAAAAAATTACACATGTGCATGTTTCAGACGCATCATCGCGGTACCGTTTGTCTTCCTCATAATTGATATCTTTGAGCCGAAGCAGGAACAGGTTCCCGATAAAACTTCCTGCACAGGAACGATGAAGACACAAAAAGAAAGAATGTTTGATGGTGAGCCTTACGATGCCCACAGCGAAGAAATGGTCAGCATAAGAAGGCGTGTAAAAAGCCTTTTACATAAGTTAAACGTGACGGAGTACTACACCGAAAACTTCCAAAACGTTATGAATGAGTTATTGCCCAATTCTGCACCCAACGTCCACTTTGAACCGCCTTTCTACTGCGATTATGGTGATCATATCTATGCCGGCGACAAGGTGTTCATCAACTTTGGAGCTGTGATCCTCGACGGAGCAAAGGTAACAATAGGTGCACGGACGATGATCGCGCCGGGAGTGCATATCTACACTGCCCAGCACCCGCTGGATGCGGACGAACGTGATGTATGGGAAAACTGCAAGCCTGTGACGATAGGCGAACGCTGTTGGATTGGCGGACACGTAACGATCTGCCCGGGCGTGACGATAGGCGACCGCTGCGTGATCGGCGCTGGATCAGTGGTGGTTAAAGATATTCCGGATGACTCCCTTGCGGTTGGAAACCCGGCACGCGTGATCAGGAAGCTGAATAACGCGGAGGGAGAAATCGATTCTTACTTTTTGAAAAAGCCGTAAAACAATATTCCCCTTGGTCAGTAATTAGATAATGTAATTCCTGACCAATGGCGAAAGAAAAATCAAGCAAGGAGTCGAGACGTAATTTTCTTAAAAAATCGACTCTGATAACTGTTGCTGCAATGGCTCCGCCTGCAGCACTGAAAGCTGCGGAAGAGCAGTGGGATGAACGGCTGGCCGCCGCTATCGAGAACGTCCCCCTTCAGGTAGAGGTAAACGGAAGCATGCACCAGGTGAAGATTGATCCGCGGGTGACCTTGCTCGGCTTCCTCCGGGAGCACCTTCATCTTACCGGCACAAAAAAAGGCTGCGACTATGGTCAATGCGGTGCTTGTACGGTTCACGTCGACGGAAAGCGCGTAAACTCCTGTCTCACACTTGCTGTAATGAACGACGGCAGGAAGGTCACCACGATAGAAGGACTTGCCAACGGAAAGGATCTGCACCCCATGCAGGCCGCCTTCATCAAACACGATGGATTACAGTGCGGATACTGCACCCCGGGCCAGATCATGTCGGCCGTTGCCTGCATACGCGACGGACATGCCGGAACAGATGAAGAAATACGCGAGTTCATGAGCGGAAATATCTGCCGCTGTGGAGCCTATCCCAATATTGTCGCCGCCATTAAAGAAGTTAAAGGAGGGTCAGGAGTATGAAGCAATTCCAGTATGTACGGCCCGCAGAAGCTGAGGCGGCCGTCAATGCCCTTGTAAAAGATCCCGGAGCCCGGTTCGTGGCCGGAGGAACCAATTTGCTTGATCTGATGAAGCGCGGCGTAGAAGCGCCCGACCGGTTGGTAGACATCAACCGCCTTCCTTTGAAGGAGATCAGGAAAGAAAAACAAGAATTTCATATCGGCGCGCTGGCCTTAAACAGCGCAGTGGCGGAGCACCGCGATATCCGCGAGGGCTTGCCTCTGCTCTCACAGGCACTTCTTGCGGGTGCTTCAGCACAGCTCAGGAACATGGCCACTGTGGGAGGAAATCTCCTGCAGCGTACGCGATGTCCTTATTTTTACGATACTGCTATGCCCTGCAACAAACGCGTTCCCGGGAGCGGCTGCGGCGCTCTGAAAGGATTCAACCGGATGCATGCCATCTTTGGTGCAAGCGAACATTGTATTGCCGTTAACCCCAGCGATATGAACGTAGCGCTTGCCGCACTGGATGCTACAGTGCACTTATCGGGTCCAAAGGGCCGACGTTCCATCCCGGTACAGGACTTCCACCGCCTCCCGGGAGATCATCCTGAGCAGGATACGGTCATCGAAAAAAACGAGCTTATCACCGGTGTCAGCATTCCGCGCTCTCCCTTGAAACACGTGCATTATCTGAAGGTGCGCGACCGCAATTCCTATGCTTTCGCGCTTGTATCGGTTGCAGCTGCCCTGGATCTTGACGGTAAGCTGATTCGCGGAGCCCGGCTCGCTATGGGTGGTGTGGCACACAAGCCCTGGCGGCTTACGGAAGCAGAAAACTTTCTGATTGGAAAGGAGATATCGGCCTCCAGCTTCCAGGAAGCTTCAAACCTGGCGATGCGTGGTGCCCGGGCATATGAACATAATGAATTCAAACTGAGGCTTGCGCCGAGAAGCATTGTACACGCCTTAAGTATTGCTTCAGGACTGGTAAAAGCTTAAACCTAATGCAGATGGAAAAGATATCTCAGAAAAACAGGGAGCCCCTGCACAGGGTAGACAGTAAACTAAAAGTGACGGGAGCGGCACGTTACTCCGCCGAGTACCATTTACCGGGACTGGTATATGCCGTGCTGGTAACCAGTACGATCGCGAAAGGAACTATTAAGAGCATAGACAGCAAGGCGGCTGGCCGGGCTCCAGGAGTGCTCGCGGTCATTTCGCATGTCAATGCTATCCGCCCTCCGGGGTATCCGGCAGACAATGAACATCCGACTGAACCTCCTACAGGGGGTCAACCGCTGCGGCCATTCTATAATAACAAAGTATATTCAAACGGGCAACCTGTTGCGGTAGTGGTGGCTGATACCTTTGAGCGTGCCACTTATGCTGCTTCCCTGGTAAAAGTTACCTATGCACAGGCAGAGCACCGGACGGCCTTCCATGCAAACATGGACAAGGCCGTACTGCCCTCGCAGGCGAAGAAAAACCCTAAGTCTCCCCTCGCCGACTACGACCGTGGCACAGTCGACGCGTATAAGAACGCAGCGGTAACAGTGGAAGCCGAATACGAGCACTCCTCGGAGATGCACAATCCCATGGAACTACAGGCCATTACTGTACATTGGGAGACAGACGACCGCCTGACGCTGTATGATAAAGTGCAGGGCACGCAGCCGACTCAGCAGAATTTCGCCAGGGAGTGGGCACTCCCTCCAGAGAACGTCAAGGTAATAGCCCCCTTTGTTGGCGGCGCCTTCGGTAATGGTCTGCATAACTGGCCGCATGAGACGGCTGCTATCATTGCCGCGAAGATGGTGAAGCGCCCCGTTAAGCTGATGCTGACCCGGGAGCAGATGTTCTTCATGGTGGGCTATCGTCCCAGGACCTGGCAGAAGATCGGCATAGGTGCCGGCCCCGACGGGAAACTTGTGGGGATATCCCATGCATCAATAGGTCAGACATCCTCTTATGAAGAATTTACGGAAAGTACTCTGCAGCAGTCGCGCATGATGTACAATGCGCCGAATGTCAGCACGCGTTATCGCATCCTGCCACTGGATGTAAGCACGCCGATCTGGATGCGCGGTCCGGGTGAAGCTACCGGTGCCTTTGGCCTGGAAAGTGCGATGGATGAGCTTGCCTATAAACTGAAGATGGATCCCCTGGCATTCCGAATACTGAACTATACCGAGTCTGATCCGGAGAAAAAACTACCCTGGTCGACCAAGTTCCTGAAAGAGTGTTTTGAGCTGGGGAGCAAAGCCATTGGCTGGGAAAAAAGAAAGCTGGAACCGGGTATGTTGCAAGAGGGTCATTGGCAGATTGGCTATGGAATGGGTGTTGGCACCTTCGGAGCAAACCGCGGAGGAGCAAAGGTGCGCGCCAAGCTGTTTGGAAACGGGTCCCTGGTTTTGCAGAGTGCCGTGACAGACATTGGTCCGGGTACAGGTACCGCCATGACCCAGGTGGCCATCGACCATACCGGCATATCGGCTGAGCGGATCACTTTTCAGCTGGGCAATTCTGAGTTTCCGCAGGCGGGAAATCAGGGCGGGTCCTCTACCGTTAACAGCGTAGGTTCTGCGGTGATTGCGGCCTGCGAGGCGCTGAAGAAGGAACTGCTTACACTTGCCGCTGGCAGTGTCCCCGAATTTAAAGGCGCGACGATGGAACAGGTCGTCTTTGAGAATAATGAGATCATGCTGAAGGGTAAGAATGTGCGGATGAGCCTCGCTGATCTGATGAAGAAAAGCCGCACGGCTGACCTCGATGTTATTGAGGAGGCTAAGCCGGGTGAAGAGCGGAGGGCCTACTCCATGTACTCGTACTCCGTCCATTTTGCTGAAGTGCATGTGCATGCAGTAACCGGAATGGTGAAGGTTAAAAAAGTTGTTACCTGTGCTGATGCGGGAACCATACTCAACGAAAAAACTGCGGGAAACCAGATGATCGGTGGTGTGACCGGCGGAATCGGGATGGCCTTACAGGAGGATGCTGTGATGGATCACCGGTTCGGAAGATACATGACCAAGGATTTTGCAGACTATCATGTTCCAGTACATGCAGACGTACCCGATATCCAGGTACTGTTCGCGAATAAGCCGGATTACATTGTGGATCCGATGGGAACGAAAGGTATCGGTGAAATTGCCATTATCGGGGTGGCGCCTGCTATTGTCAATGCGATTTTTAACGCCACAGGCAAACGCATCAGGCAGTTGCCGGTGACGCCCGACAAATTAATTTGAACCAAAACAAGCGAAACTATGATGTATGAAAACGATCCGCTGGGAAGATTCCCTGACGATGAAAGCGTAGAGAAAGCAAAAACAGAAAATCCCGACGGCGACTATGAAGAAAACGATGTAGAACTGGAGGATGGAAGTGACGATCTGGTGTCGCCCGATGCAGATGAGGGTGTTGATAATCTCGAATAAAATAAGAGACTGTATCATATCTCATGATTACTCTCTTTTTCGTTCCGGGTAAGACTAGCGGCATCTTCTATGGCTTTTCTGGTCTTGTTAAGGTCTTTCTGGGGTTCTGCGTGTGACGATCGAACGATCTTCTTGAGGTATGCTTCGGGGTGTAACAACGGTGATCCCGCCTTGCAGCCACGGTGTAGCCACGTTTTGCCGGAAAAAGGTGGCTACACCGTGGCTGCACCGTGCTTACAATGTGGCTGTACACCTAAGCGGGTCACCAGCTGCTGCCAGCTTGGTTGTCGCTTACTATAAAATGATCACCGTCGTTTATTATTGTTGTGGCCTGAGAGGATCGTTGGTGGGTTCCATCATTTTATGCATTTGCTTGGCAACCATATCGTCGGGCATCACATGCGAGGAGGCCACCATCGCCTTGTTCATGAGTCCCGATACAATCTTATGTTCGCCAGCCATTAAGGCATCATAGCCATCCTGAGCAACTTTTGCAGGATCAGCCTTGTCGCCTTCCTTAACCATTTTGGCATCTTCCTGATCAGCCTTACGGAAAAAGTCGGTGTCGGTCACCCCTGGAAGCAGAGCTGTAATCGTTACCCCTTTATCAAGCACTTCATTGCGGACTGCTTCACTGAAAGATGTGACGAATGCTTTGGTTGCATGGTAAACAGACTGAAGAGGGCCCGGCATCTCCCCTCCTATGGATGAGACGTTTAAGATCTTTCCACTTCTTCTCTGAACCATGTCTCTGAGGAAAAACTTGGTAAGCGCGACATAGGCTACGATGTTGAGGTTGATGATCTCGATCTCCCGGTTGATGTCGGTAAGAATAAATTCACCATACAGTCCCTGTCCGGCGTCATTGACCAGCACATCGATAATGATGCCTTGTCGCTTCACTTCTTCGTAAACCTCAAAAGGAGATTCAACTCTGGAGAGGTCCTTGCTGATCGGAATCACGAGGACGGCATACTGCTCAAGCAACTGAGCTGCGGTCCTTTCCAGATCCGCCTGATTTCTGGCGACGATAACGAGGTTGTAGTCATTTTTTGCAAAGACTTTGGCGAGCTCCAGTCCTATTCCGCTGGTAGCACCCGTAATAAGGGCAAATTTGTGATCTGACATATTTCAATAGATTAGATGTTACGCTTAGCGTGCCATTTCTATGCCAAAAGGAGGAGTCTAGGTGTACAAAAACGCAACGGATTAACCAAGCATGCGGGATTTTGGTACCTTAGCTAAACGAACAACCCTATTATAAAGATGAAAAGAATCGTTGTTTTGACAGGTGCCGGCATCAGCGCGGAAAGTGGTTTGCAAACCTTCAGAGGATCAGACGGGCTCTGGGAAGGCTATGCGATTGAAGATGTAGCGACTCCTGAAGCCTGGGAGCGGAACCCTGTACTTGTACAGCGGTTCTATAATGAGCGGCGCAGGTCCGTTCTTGAGGCGCAGCCGAATGCTGCCCATCTCGCATTGGCCAAACTGCAGGAGGCATTTGATGTACAAATCATCACTCAGAACATTGACGACCTGCATGAGCGCGCCGGAAGCCGGCATGTACTGCATCTGCATGGTCTGATCACACGGTCACAGTCGAGCAAATTTCCCTCGCTTACTTACCCGTTGGAAGGTACGGAGATCAGGATGGGCGAGCTTTGCGAAAATGGCTCCCAACTACGGCCGCATGTAGTATTTTTCGGAGAACCTGTGCCGATGCTGGAGCCGGCAGCTGAGATTTGTGCAACGGCTGACTATTTTGCGGTGATCGGCACTACCCTGCAGGTGTATCCGGCTGCGAGTCTGGTTGACTATGTGCCGGCGGGCGTACCCAGGTACGTAATCGACCCGCAGATCCCTGACGTGCGGGATCACAGCTTCATCCGGATTCAGGAGCCCGCCACAACGGGAGTTCTGAAGATGATCGATGATTTATTTAACGGGTAAATCGCGCTCGTCGACGAGGAACGACCAGGCAAGGATGCGGCTTTTCTTCTGGCCCTGGGACATGTCGATCGTTTTCACTGATATCGCCCCGGCGGTCTTCAGTTCCCTGTAACATCCGGGCAGCGTCTCTTTCTTTGAAATCAGGGAAGTAAACCATCTGCAGTTGCTGGAGAATTGTACACTCTCCCTGATCATCTGGCGGACAAAGCGTTCCTCTCCCCCCTCACACCATAGTTCATTTCCCTGACCGCCAAAATTAAGCAGACCTGTGGTTTGCTTTGCATGTTTAAGATTCTTCCACTTTCTGTCGGAACCTTCAAGTGCCGCCTGTCGGGAGGCATGGAACGGAGGATTGCAGATGCTCGCATCAAACACTTCGCCTGCATGCACAACACCAGAGAAGATCTGCGACTTCGAGGCCTGCCTGCGAATGCTGATGGCCTTTGTCAAGTGGTTCGCCTCTACTATGCTGCGTGCGTTGCGCAATGCCTGCGGGTCGAGATCCGTGCCGACGAACGACCAGCCGTATTCTTGATGCCCAATCAGCGGATAAATACAATTGGCGCCCGTCCCGACATCCAGTATCCGGACCTTGTTGCCACCCGCGTGACTACTCTTTCCCGGAGCGCCGATCAGATCTGCCAGATAATGAATGTAATCAGCCCTGCCGGGTATCGGTGGACAAAGGTATCCCGGAGGGATATCCCAGAACGCAATACGGTAGAAATGCTTGAGGAGCGACCTGTTTAATGTTTTTACCGCATCAGCATCTTTAAAATCGATCGACAGATCTCCGTATGCGTTTGTCGAAACATAATCTGCCAGCTGGGCGTTGGTTTGTATAAGCGCAGGAAAATCATAGCGCTCCCGGTGTTTGTTACGCGGGTGTAGCATGTCTTTCTGCTCATCGTTCCGCTTGTGGCTTTGTGTCATGCTTGTAAATCAATGCGAAATTATACAATAAGCGGTACAAACAAATTTCTTATTTTAGTTTTCGGTGCCTGTAAGGGCTGTTTTCAGCAAGCTGCGTATATGATCAAGCGTTACTTCCCATTTATTTTATTTTTTCTGTGTTTCGTATCTGATGCCCTTATGGCCCAGGAGCGCAGGGACAGTGTTGAGCAAAGTCTTGGTATGGGTGAGGCTATTCTGCTGAAGGACCAGCAGCAGAAGCAGATTGATTCCCTCGTGAGGATCCAGCTGCAGCGGGAACTTGAGCAGGCTTCGGGCAATACCAAGCGAACAGAGGAGTTGGAGCAGAAGCTACGCCAGATCGCTGTAAATGATTCGCTGCGGACAATTGAACAGCTTAAAAAGATCAAAGAGCTGAAGAAGACGGCGGTTGGCTATCCCGTGGCACTTAATACCGACACGCTGTTTTATATTTTCACGAGAACAGGCTCTTTCCAGCCCAGAGAGCGGGCTGCTGCGATTTCTTCCAAGATCAAGCGCCTCTACGATGATCCATTCTTTTCGCCCGACTCGCTGGTACTGAAAAGAAATGAAGACAGCTACGATCTGAGTTACAGGAGTCAGGAAGTTCTGCTGACCGTATCGAATATAGACGGCTTATGGTTTGGTAAAAGCAACGAGCAGCTCGCCAAAGAATATCTGCAGACTGTCAGGGAAGCCATTGTTCGGGAGCGGGAGGCACACAGTCTGGTGAACTGGTTGAAGCGCATCGGTCTGGTTGTGCTGATCATTGTACTGCTGAGTTTGATTGTCATTGGCATCAACCGACTCTTTGCCAGAAGCGCCCTGCTTCTCTCCTCAGCAAAGGACAAGTATACATCGACCCTCAAAATCCGTGATAGCAGACTTATTACGCCAGAGCATCTTGACTACCTGCTGCTCCGCATCAACAACATCGTAAGGATCCTGACGATATTGTTCGTGATCTATCTGTCGCTGCCCGTCATCTTCAGCATCTTTCCGGAGACGGAGGGTTGGACGGGAACTTTGCTGGGTTGGGTATTGAAGCCCATCCGGGCGGCACTGGCCGCGGTACTTAACTACCTGCCGGATCTCTTCACAATCGTGGTGATATATCTGATATTTAAATACATCCTGAAAGGGATAAAATATATCTTCTTCGAAATTAAACGCGAGCATATCCGCATTCGCGGATTCCATACCGATTGGGCGATACCTACGTTCAACATCCTACGCTTTATGCTTTACGCATTTATGCTGGTGCTGATCTTTCCCTACCTGCCGGGGTCAGATTCTCCTGCTTTCCAGGGGGTATCGGTTTTCCTGGGTATCCTGTTTTCATTGGGATCATCAAGTGCTATCAACAACATCGTGGCGGGGCTTGTTATTACCTATATGCGCCCTTTTAAGATTGGTGATCGCGTGAAGATCGGAGACGTAACGGGGGACATCGTGGAAAAATCTATGCTTGTCACAAGAATCAGGACGATCAAGAATGAAGACATTACCGTACCTAATTCGATGGTAATGACCAGCAGCACGGTCAACTATTCGAATCATACCATGGCAGAGAAGCAAGGCCTTATTGTTCATTATACCGTGACTGTGGGGTACGAGGTGCACTGGAAGCAGGTTTATGATTTGCTAACGGAAGCAGCTTTATGATTTGCTAACGGAAGCAGCTTTAAAGTCGGCTCATATTCTTGATGAACCAAAGCCTTTTGTGTTACAGATCAGTCTGGATGACTACTATGTTTCCTATCAGATCAATGCCTATACACGAGAGGCCAATAAGCAGGCCTTGATTTACAGTAGTTTGCTGGAGAATATTCAGGATATATTTCAACAGGCGGGAATAGAGATCCTGTCGCCTGCATATAATGTGATCAGGAAAGAAGACCCTCCCGAGAAGGCCTGACGCGACGGCTGAAGCTCAGCCTCTTTATGCAATTTACTTCAGTATTAAACGTTTATAGACATTATGGAAATTAAAGACAGCCTTCAGGAAGCTTACATCGAGCATGTTCTTCTGCATGGTGAACAACCAAAAACCGTTTACCTGTTTGCGAGGGAGAATGGAATTACAGAAGCAGAGTTTTATACTCATTTTGGATCTTTTGAAAGCATCGACATACGGATCTGGCAGAGCATGATGGCTGAAGCCATTCGTGAGGTAAAAGCTCAGGAGGTCTGGCCAGAATATTCATCCCGGGAAAGGGCTTTGAGTTTGTTCTATGGCTTTATGGAGCTTCTGAAGAGCAGGCGCAGTTTCGTTACTTTTAGTCTGCGAAACGGAAAAAACAGGATCGGTCTCAGCAATCTGTTTGAGGGCATGAAACAAGAGTTTGAGTTGTTCAGTGCAGATATTATCCGCGAAGGGATCGAATCAGGTGAGCTTACCGATAGGCCATTCTTCTCGGGCAAATACAAGGATGCCTTATGGGTGCAGCTTGGTCTCGTGATTAACTTTTGGCTGAAGGATACATCGGCCGGTTTCGACAAGACCGATGAGGCCATAGAAAAGGGCGTAAATGTTACGTACAACCTGTTCCAGCGCTCTCCTATTGATGAGCTGTTTGAATACGGTAAATTTCTGGCTAAAAATTCTGGCATTAAGATGCCGTTCTGATATGATAAGAAAGGATGAAAATGAGCAAAGGAGCATTCCAACCAGCAAGGTAGAGCGCTCAACACAGTTTGTGAAGACCGGTTTCAAGATCGGTGGCAATTACGTTAAACATTATTCCAAAAAGCTCTTCAATTCCGACCTAAGTAAAGACGAGTTGAACGAGGATAACGCAGCAGACATCTACGAGTCGTTAAGCAAGCTCAAAGGCAGTGCCTTGAAAGTGGCGCAGATGCTGAGTATGGATAAAAATATCTTGCCGAAAGCCTATGTAAATCAGTTCTCCCAATCGCAATATAACGCACCTCCGCTTTCGGGTCCCCTTATCGTTCAGACCTTTCGTAAGCTGCACGGCAAAGCACCCGAGAAGATCTACGATAAGTTCAACCTGAAGTCGAGCAACGCAGCATCTATAGGCCAGGTTCATCAGGCCGAATTAAATGGACGGAAGCTCGCTGTGAAGATTCAGTATCCGGGTGTGGGTGATTCAATCTCCTCCGATCTGAAGCTGGTAAAGCCTTTCGCATTCCGGTTGATTGGAATGAGTGAAAAGGAGCTGGACGTGTATATGAGGGAAGTGGAGGAACGTTTGCTGGAGGAAACAGACTACGAGTTGGAGGTAAAGCGATCCATGGAAATCTCGAAGGCATGTGCCCACCTCCAGAATATCGTGTTTCCCACCTATTATCCGGAGCTGTCGAGCAAGCGTACCATCACGATGGACTGGATAGAGGGCCTTCATCTCAAGGAATATCTGGAGACTAACCCTTCGCAAGAAGAGAGGAATACCATCGGGCAGGCATTATGGGACTTCTATAACTTTCAGCAGCACGAGCTGAGGGCCGTACATGCGGATCCTCATCCGGGGAACTTCATCATTACGCCTGACGCTAAATTGGGGATCATTGATTTTGGATGTATCAAGGAGCTGCCCGACGACTTCTATTATCCCTTCTTTTCGCTAACATCAGCGGGCTTCTTTAATGATAAAGAGAAGACGCTTAAAGCTTTCAGACAACTGGAAATGATCCACGAGAAAGATTCCGCGTCGGAAGTGGAGTTCTACTATGATATGTACCGTCAGATGATCGGTCTTTTTGCAAAACCATACTCTTCAGAATCATTCGATTTCAGCGGAACGGAGTTCTTTGAGCAGATCTATAATTATGGGGAGATGATTGCCAAGATGCCTGAGTTCAAACAAGCGCGCGGTGTGAAGCATTTTATCTACGTTAACCGCACAAACTTTGGCTTGTACAATATCTTGCATGAGCTGAAAGCCACGGTGAGAACAGATACCTACGTGCCTCAGGTAAATTATGCCGATTAAACGGTCGAATATCATGCAGGGCGACTCTTATAAAAACGGCTTACTTGATGCTAAACGCTTCAAAGGCGATGATGAGGTACAACCCTTTATTAGTGAATGGCTATCTGATCCCGAGCAGGCAAAGATATTTTACACCTGGATGCGGGAAATCGATCGAAATACGGGTCTGGACATGGTTTCAGATGAATTTGCGTCTGCTGCCTTTGTGGCAAGCAGCCGTACCTTGCCAGCCTGGGCCGATGTAAAGCTGATGGCGCGGGGCTCAGGCTTTTTCATCAGGCACGCGGATGTGATCATGTCGTTGCTGGGCCTGCTATCCCTACCCTATTGTTATGCTGCCGCGGAAGGTGCGAAGGTCTTGTATTTGACAGAGCGCCTCCGGGACCGCCCGGCTAAGCGCCTGTTGGATACGGCAGAGTTTGTCTGGGATGTGATGGCTCCTGATGCTTTCGAGCCTGAAGGAAAGGGTTTTGCCAGTTGTTTGAAGATCCGGATGACACATGCGCTTGCCCGCCACTACGTACTCAAGAACAGCAGCTGGCCTGCAGGCTCGGGACTACCCGTCAATCAGGAAGACATGGCGGGGACAAACCTCGCATTTTCACTCATTGTAGTGCGTGGACTTAGAAAACTCGGTGTAGCTGTCAGCTATGAAGAGCAGCAATCATTTATGCATCTGTGGAACGTCATCGGGTTCATGCTCGGAGTAGATGAAGATCTGCTTCCTGCGAGCGGCAGGTCTGCAACCTTACTGGAAAACGCGATCCGGCAGCGGCACTTCAGAACTTCGTTAGAAGGGAGGGCACTTACAAAGTCGCTGCTTGAACACATAACCATTGACCCTGCTATGAGGCTGTCGCCGAGGGAGATTTACCAGATGATGCGATTCCTTCTGGGCGACGAAGTAGCCGATATTCTGGATATTCCAAAAATGCCGGGTATTGAATATGCGCCCGTATTATTGAAGCTAATTGCAAATTTGCCACGTTTAGAAAATTCCAATTTACAGTTAGCTTACCGGGAGCGCTACCTGGCTTTTATGAAAGCTAAAAGCGCGTCTGGGGTTTAATGAACATGCTCTCGTCCTTTTCTGTTGATCTTACAAGCTTTAGTGGAAGCGAGAACTTTGCCTGATTGAATATACCCTCTATTTTATCGCTGTCTGGCACGAAGGTACCGGCAAACTTGATTCCCAGCTTTGGAGATGATATACTCAATCTGTTATCTGCGAAACTGGTCTCTTCGATCGGAATATTATGGGCGCCCTGCGCGGGACTGTCCATTAGCGTTGTGTATCCGTTATTTGCTTTGCTGATCTTGAAAACCAATGGAAGCTCAGCTCCCTGAATAGTGAGGGTCCCCCTCCATTTGCCACTGATATCCTGGGCTTTAATTTCTAGTAAGGTGTAGGAAAGAAGTATAATTGTCAGTAGATATTTCATGATATGGGTGATATTAAATAAGATAAATATACAAAAACATATAGGAGAAATTAACGAATATTGCTTCCCGATTGCTGGCTGTTCAGGTTAATGTATCCAGAGCTTACTTGTATGCAACTGTTTGTGGTATAAGTCCGGCGTAGTTGAGGAGTAGAATTTTAACTAGATATGAGTGAATTAACAAACAATGCTTTATTGGATCTGAGTAATGAAGATGTTCTATGTATTCACCGGGCAAGGGAAACATCTAATCAAGCCATAGCTAACAAAGAGGTCAAAACGGTTTCTTCATTTTGGCTCGACGACTTTGTTCAAATTGCGGGAGATGGAAGTCACACCAAAGGAAAGAAGAAAATTACGAGCGACTGGAATTACATGTTTTCGAATGGCAGTCCCCTTTTTGAGAGGCTGCCAGAAGAGATCATCATTGCTGACAACGGCAAGTATGCATGGGAAAAAGGCCACTGGCATTATAAGACGGACCCTTTTCATGGGACTTACTCGGCTATGTGGAGGAAGGTCAGGGGAAAATGGATGACCCAATGCGAAATGTATGTTTCACTGAACTAGTTTTGAAATTCCTTGTATATATAGATTCAACATAATTCTGATGGAGCTTGATGCCATAAAAAATGATCCTTACGCAGCCTTGCGTTTCCCTGAATTCCGGGCATATCTGCTAATGCGCTTCTTCCTGACCTTTGGGTACCAGATCCAGGCAGTCGTGATCGGCTGGTATATCTATCATCTTACGAAAGATCCGCTGTCCCTGGGGATGATCGGTCTGTCAGAAGCAATTCCTGCGATCGGAATAGCCCTGTATGGCGGATATGTGGCTGATAAGTCGGAAAAAACTAAGTTGTTGAAAGTCATCATCACTGGCATGTTCACTTGCTCGCTTGTTTTATACCTGATTACCCTGCCAGGTCTGGCATCTTCGCTGATAACGGGGCACATTGTTGGAATCATCTATGTGATGATCTTCTGTATCGGTATATGTCGCGGTTTTTTGGGGCCGGCAACCTTTTCACTGATGTCGATGATTATACCCCGGGAGCTTTATCCAAACTCTTCAACCTGGAATAGCACAGGTTTTCAGATCGCCTCAATCGCTGGCCCTGCATGCGGGGGACTTATATATGCCTATGCTGGTGTATCCGCTACCTTTCTGCTTATACTGGCATTTATGGCTCTGGCCTTCTGCTGCATTTTGTTTATCAGAAAAAGGCCGCCGGTGTTTATGGCTAAGGAGAATATCTTCAAAAGCCTCAGCGTGGGACTTAAGTTTGTATGGGGAAACAAGATGATGCTCGGAGCAATGAGCCTGGACATGTTTTCTGTGTTCTTCGGAGGAGCTGTGGCACTGATACCGGTAATTGCCAGTGAAGTACTTCATGTAGGTGCTGAGCAATTTGGAATGATGAGGGCAGCGCCGGCCTTGGGAGCCGTACTGACGATGTTGTTTATGGCCAGGCATTCACCTATGAACAAGCCCTGGCGAAACCTGTTGTTTGCTGTAACCGGCTTTGGGGTCTCTATAATCTGCTATGGGCTATCCACTAACTTTTATCTGACGCTGATCTTCCTGTTCTTTGAAGGGGTGTTTGACAGCGTAAGTGTGGTAATTCGATCTACGATCATGCAATTGCTTACGCCTGACGACATGCGTGGAAGGGTGTCCTCAGTGAATTCTATGTTTATCGGCTCTTCGAACGAAATAGGTGCCTTTGAATCGGGACTGACTGCCCGGCTTATGGGAACAGTTCCCGCAGTTGTTTTCGGAGGAACGATGACTTTGATTGTGGTGGGCGTCACCTACTTCAAAACCAAAGTGTTAGTACCTTTGGGATTAAGGGATATTAATGAGAGAAAATAAATATATAAAAAGGGTATCAGATAAAGATACCCTTTTTATAATGGTTCATTAAGGTGCTAATTCTATTTCCACACGTCTGTTGATCGCACGGGCCTCTTCGGTATCATTCTTAGCAATCGGCTTGGATTCGCCGAAGCCTTTCGTAGCAAGACGGGACTCACTTACGCCTGCGTTGACCAAATAAGTCTTTACGGAGTTTGCGCGGTCTCTTGAAAGCGACATATTGTGTTCAACAGATCCTTCAGAAGATGAGTGACCATTGATGATGAATTTTACATTTGGATCTTTCTTCATTTCAGTAGCAGCCTTATCCAGTATTGGGTAAGATACCGTCTTCAACACAACAGAGTTGAATTCGAACTGGATATTACGGAAGTTAAAATCCGGCACCTCTTTAACGGGCTCAGCAGGTTGCTCAACTTTCTTTGGTTCAGGAGCAGGAGTTTCTGCTTGTTGCGGCGCAGGTTCTTCTTTTACAGTACCATAAGGGTTAGCACCCATGCCTGCTTTCTTTGTTTTACAAGCCTGGAAGGTGGTCAGGGCCATAACAGCGATAATGGCCGGGAGCAAATTTGATTTTGCGAACTTCATATCTTAAATGTGATTTTGGATAAACATACAAGTTATCCCCGAAAAATAAAGCCGATAAAACAGTTTTCTCAGGAACAAACAACATTCATTACAACCTATCCAGCTTAAAATATCCCAGATGATATTCATCTGCGGGACCTGAATTGCCTTCTGTTATCCGGAGTGCATATCTTTCCTTCTGGTAGACAGGGAGGATTTCTGCGACGTCATAGATGTCGTCTACATCCAGTCCGTACTTATCGTCAATATGGGAATTGGCTCCCGGAAACTGGGTTTCCCTGTAGAAGGATGTTTTCTTTGCTTCCTGAACAGCTGTTGCCATATTGCTCTGAACGGACAGTACTTTGAAATGAGGTTCATCAAACAGGCCTTCCTGATAACCTCCCAGATTGATAAAAAACAAGTGTTTAGGGCTTTCCGCCCCTACGTCCTGGTTGCGGGCAATAACTTCAATCCGGTAAGGACCTACGTTATTGACTTCACGCCAGGCGTCAATATGTATTTTCCCTTTAGCTTCAGGCCAGAAATGGTTGATATCAGGAATCAAGGATTTGAGGCTTTCTCCGATGGCAAAAAAGATATCGTGTTGTTCTGTATGTCTGCCGTCAGGCTTCCCGCCGAGCAGCAGCATGTAGAGTTTTAAGTTCTGTTCCAAATTTGTTGTTATTGAATGATAGCTGAGGCAAATATCTGAATTGTATCGTATCTGAAAGATCCTTTTTGGCATCAATTTGGAAGAAAGTAAATCAATACCGAATTACCAATGTTTCTTATGTATCTATCTAAAAACATGAATTATGAAACGACCTATTTCAAGAAAAGCGCACGGCGTAGCGGATTGGACCTATATACCGCTTACTGCACTGGCACCTGAGCTATTGCATTTTAGAAACGATAAAACACCGGCTACCCTGGCTCGCGTAATGGCAGCAGCCATGTTGGGTTCTGCTTTGGTGACCAGATCTGAGTGGGGCTTGTTTAAATACATGCCGTTTAAAGCCCACCTGGGTGCTGACATCGCATTAGGTGCGGTGTCGCTGTTGGCGCCGTGGCTGGGTAAGTTCTCTGAGAATGCTGTTGCCCGTAATACTTTCCTGGCGATCGGCCTTTCTGGGATCGTTATCGGTGGACTGCTTACCCAGAGAAAAGAAATGTAAACCAGTGCGGGAACCATTCTCTACGGTTCCCGCTCCTGTTTTTGCCTCTGCAAACAAGCCTACCAGTAAGGCATCGACTCGCATGTGTATGCATGTTGGGCAAAGACTTGTTCTATATCACGGGCTACTTCTTTGTTGCATACGACTCTTAGTACCTTATCTTCATCATCCAGATCTATTGTCCAGTTTTTTTCTCCTACGAGGTAGTTTAGCTTATCGGCTACCCTGGATTTCTCGTTGGTGTTCTGTACGGATGTCCGATATATCAGAATACTGTTCCAATTGCTATGTCTGTCGCTGCTCATCTCCATCCCCCTCCCAGTGTTCGATAAAGTTCGACATTTGCAATGAGCTGTGCGGTTCTTATAGAGGTCAGATCAAGTTCACTCTGCAGGGCATTCGCTTGCGCGGTAACCACTTCAAGGTAGTTAGCCATGCCGCTTTTGAAAAGTAAATTAGCATTGCGCAGGCCTTCTTTCACGACCTTTACACGGGTGTCTGAAATGCTATACTGTTCTTCGAGCTTCTCGATCCTGATCAGTTCATCCGAGACTTCAGCTACCGCATGGAGCACGGTAGACCGGAACTGAAGTACGGACTTTTCCCGATCGATCGAAGCAAGCTCATACTGGGTCTTTAACTGCTTCCTCTGGAAAATGGGTTGAGTAATGCCCCCTCCCACTACGCCAAACAAAGAGCCCGGAATAGCAAACCAATTACTGGCTTTGAAGGCATTAACTCCACCTGTTGCAGAGATAGTCAGCGAAGGATACATATTTGCGCGGGATATTCCTACCAAGGCATTGGACCTGTGCAGCTCGAGCTCAGCAGCTTTCACGTCCGGGCGGTGAGACAACATATCAGAAGGAATACCGGTGGCAAAACTTCTTTCTGTTTTGAGGGAATTCAATGCGACCTGTCTCTCGATAACGCCAGGGAAGACACCAGTGAGGATACTGAGTGCATTCTCCTGTATGGCGATTTGTTGTTCCAGTGCGGGAACGAGACCTGCTGCAAGCTGCCTCTGTGCCTCAGCCTGCTGTATCGCCAGAGAGGTCACTTGCCCCGACTTGAATTGCAGCCGGATCATATTGAGGGTGGTATCGTTGAGCCGCAGGTTTTTTCGGGCAATTTCAAGCTGAGCATCGAGCATGACCAGATTATAAAATCCGGTAGCGATAGTAGATACGAGTCTTGTCTGCACCGCTTTTTTAGCTTCTTCCGATTGCAGATAAGTGGCACCTGCCAGATTTTTCTGGTTTGCAATTTTGCGCCAAATATCTGCTTCCCAGCTCAGTCCTACAGATGCATTGTAATCTTCAATATGCCGGGTATCGGCAAACTGACTTACCGTGAGTCCGTTGAGGCTATTATCAGAAGGTCGACTTGAACTGGCAGTGATACTGAGGTTTGCTGATGGCAGGTTGCCCAGCCTGGATTGCCGTAACACTACTGACGCCGCTTCTATGTTCTTCAAGGCGATTTGCATATCGTAATTTTTCAGCACAGCGGAGTCAATAAGCTGTATAACGGCTTCTTCCTTAATAAAATCTCTGTGTGGCAGAGTGGCTATGCTCTTATCCATGGTGATTGGCGTCCCCCTGAATGTTGCCGGCATCGTATTATGCGGCACCGGCACGTCGCGGGAGATCACGCACGACGAAAGCGAAATCATCAATGTGAGAATAAGAAGCCTGTTTTTAAATGGTAGTTGCATGATCATTTATGATTAAAGGTTGAACATGGGTATTTCTGACGATAGGTCTTCCGCTGATCTTTTCCTGCAGAGCCTGGAAGATGACGAATAGTACCGGAATGATTAAAAGACCAAGTATAACACCTGTTACCATGCCTCCCGCAGCTCCGATACTGATCGAATGATTACCGAGAGCCGATGGTCCGGTAGCGCTCATCATAGGAACGAGACCTACAACGAATGCCAGCGAGGTCATGATAATCGGACGGAGTCTTAGCTTTGCAGCTTCGAGAGCTGAGGCTATCAGCGGAACACCGGATTTCCTTCGCTGGACAGCAAATTCCACAATCAGAATGGCATTCTTCGCAAGGAGACCGATCAGCATAACCAAGGCAACCTGTACATAGATATTGTTTTCAATGCCTGTTAGACCAATCGCAGCGAACACGCCGAATATTCCTGTAGGGATAGATAAGATAACTGCCAGAGGAAGTATATAGCTCTCATACTGTGCCGCCAGTAAGAAGTAGACAAAGATGAGACATAGGCCAAAGATGATAGCCGACTGTCCGCCTGAAGATATTTCTTCCTTTGTGAGTCCAGTAAATTCGAATCCGTATCCCGAAGGAAGTTCTTTGGCCGCAACTTCTTCAACTGCTCTGATGGCATCACCTGAACTAAAGCCTGGCTTCGGCATGGCATTTATACCTATGGAGTTGAAGAGGTTATATCGGGATGCTGTTTCCGGGCCATACACGCGCTTCAGTTTGACCAGGGTGTTTATCGGGACATTCTCCCCATTTCTGTTTTTTACAAAGATCTCATCCATGGCAGAAGGGTCGGCACGGTCTGCTACCTCAGCTTGCACCATTACCCGGTAATATTTCCCGAACCGGTTAAAATCAGAGGCTTGTGCGGAACCGAAGTAGGCCTGCATGGTTTGAAGAACATCGGTTACAGACACGCCCAGTTGCTCCGCCTTGGCATCATCCAAGTCAAGCTCCAGTTGAGGGTAGTCGGCCCTGAAGGATGTAAAGGCTACGGCGATTTCCGGTCGCTTCATCAGTTCCATGATAAAGTTGTTGGCTATTCCACTAAACTTGTCCAGTTTTCCGCCGGTCTTATCCTGCAAGACCATGTCAAGGCCATCCACATTACTGAATCCCGGGACAGTAGGAAAAGTAAAAACAAAGAAATTGGCGCCTTTGATCTCCGAAAGTTTCGCTCTAACGATATTCATAATGGCATTGATATCCTGTACCTCTCCCCTTTCATCTGTCGGCTTCAATAAGATAAACGCGACGCCTGCTGAGGGACTTGTTGATTGAGTGAGTAAGTTGAAACCCGACAAAACATTGAACAGCTTTGTAAAAGGCATAGGACTCAATGATTTTTCAGCCTCCTTTAATGCGGCTGTGCTACGATCCATGGAAGCACCGGCGGGCATGGACATCGAGATAGCTATAAAGCCCTGATCTTCCGAAGGAATGAATCCGGAGGGCGTTCTGTTCACCATCCAGAATGTTGTGAGGACCACCAGCACCAATCCGCCTATGCTGACCCATTTAGCACGCACCAGAAACCGAAGGCTCTTTACGTATCTGTTGCTGAGGTTCTCAAAGCTGGAGTTAAAGGCTGTAAAAAATCTCGCTTTAAACCCGACAGGTTTAACGTTGCCATTTCCGGAAGTATGTGTACTCTTCAAAAACAGTGCACAGAGCGCGGGACTTAGCGTCAGGGCATTTACTGCGGAGATGACAATTGCGATAGCTAGTGTGAAAGCAAATTGTCTGTAAAATACTCCGGTTGATCCTTCCATGAATCCAACCGGTAAAAACACCGCACTCATAACGAGAGTGATGGAGATGATGGCTCCGGTGATTTCATGCATGGCCGATACAGTGGCCTGTTTAGGTCCTAGATGTTCATGTTCCATCTTGGCATGCACCGCTTCGACGACCACGATCGCGTCGTCGACTACTATGCCGATTGCCAGGATCAATGCGAAGAGTGTGAGCAGGTTAATCGAGAAGCCGAATACCTGCATGAAAAAGAAGGTCCCCAGTATGGCAACAGGAACCGCAATTGCGGGAATGAGGGTCGACCGGAAGTCCTGCAGAAACAGAAATACGACGAGAAACACCAGGATGAACGCTTCAATAAGTGTATGGATGACCTGGTTGATGGACTGATCGAGAGAGACTTTGGTACTGTAAAGAATATCATACTTCACTCCTGCAGGAAAGTCTTTCTTCGCCTTTTCCATAAAGTCCATAATAGCCATCTGTATTTCGTTGGCGTTCGATCCACTGAGCTGCTGGATGCCGATATTTAATCCGGTTTTACCGTTTATACGGGTCAGACTGGAATAGGAATATGCCCCTAATTCTACACGTGCGACATCTTTCAGCCGGAGGAAGGACCCATCAGCATTTGATCGTATGATGATATCCTCATAATCCGTGGGCTTGTTTAACTTTCCCTTGTATTTGATGATGTATTCAAACGCATTGGTACTGCTTTCGCCAAACCTTCCTGGGGCGGCCTCCAGGTTTTTATCTTTGATTGTTGAAATAACTTCTTGAGGAGTCAGGTTATAGGAAGCCATCTGTGCGGGGTTCAACCAAACGCGCATGGAATAATCTTTACTGCCACCGAACATAACAGCCTGACCTACTCCCTGGATCCGCTTGATCTCCGGAATAAGATTTATGGCTGCATAGTTTGCCATAAAGGTCTGATCATAGGCGGCTTCATTTTCCGTATAAAGGTCTACAACCATGATCAGGCTATTCTGCTGTTTGGCCGTTGTGACGCCTGCCTGCACCACTTCCGCAGGTAGCTGGCTTGTAGCCTGAGCAACGCGGTTTTGGACGTTTACAGCAGCCTGATCTGGATCTGTACCCAGCTCGAAGTAGACCGTAATCATGAGGGAACCATCATTGCCGGCCGTTGAGCTCATATAACTCATTCCTTCGACGCCGTTTATTGACTCTTCTAGTGAAGGCGCTACCGAGCGTAAAACTGTTTCGGCATTAGCGCCGGGATACAATGCTGTAACCTGTACAGCTGGAGGTGCAATGTCGGGAAACTGCTGCAGAGGAAGCCGGCTGAGGCCAAGTACACCGACAATAACCAGCAGAATTGATATGACAGTTGCAAGGACGGGCCTATCTATAAATATTTTAAACATGATGATATCTTATCTTGATGTAGCTGCGATTGCTTGGCTTTTGGTGTTTGCGGGGGCAATGATGTCGCCATCTTTTAACTTGTCGATTCCGTCGACCACGATGCGCTGCCCTGATTTCAGGCCGTTGCTTACGAGATAGTCGCTGCCGCTGTTGGCCATAACCTCAATAGGTTGTCTTGCCACCTTATTTTTCGAATCGACAGTATAAACGAACATTTTATCCTGGACTTCTACAGTTGCAGATTGTGGTACGAGAATGACATTCTTATGGTCAATCGGAAGGCGAATCTTACCTGTGTTGCCAGACCTTAATAAGCCATTGTTATTAGAGAACATGGCTCTCAAAGTGATGGATCCTGTTTGGTTATCAAACTGTCCGTCGACCATATCTACGGTACCCTGCACTGCGTATACTGAACCATCAGTTAAAAGAAGTGATACAGGAGGCAATTTGTCCAGCCTTTCCGAAACTGAAGCCCCAGGATACCTGGCGTTGAAGGCGATAAAATCAGCTTCAGCCAAAGAAAAATAGACATGAACGTCATGCGTGTCGGACAGCTGGGTAAGCGGCACGGGGTCAGTTGGACCTACCAGGCTTCCCTGCTTCTTAGGAAGGCGCCCGACATAGCCGCTAACAGGCGACTTAATCACGGTGTAGCTCAAGTTTATTTTCGCCGCAGCGACGCCAGCTCTTGCTTGTTCAAGGTTAGCTAGAGCAATCTGGTGTGCAGCTTTTGCACTTTGTAACTGGAAATCAGACACAACCTTAGCTGCAACCAAAGGGCTTAGTTTGTCCACTTCTATCCGGGCGTTCAACACTGCTGCTTTGGCTGCCTGAAGAGTCGCGTTTGCATTATTTAAAGCCTCCTTAAAGGGTAAGTCGTTGATTTTAAAAAGAATCTGACCTTTTCGGACCTGAGCACCTTCGTTGATGTAGATCTTCTCGAGTAAGCCGGATATCTGTGGCCGAAGTTCCAGATCGACGGTGCCCTTTATCGATGCAGGATATTCCATATAGGTCGTTTGCGGACCATTTACAAGAGATTTAACAGGCAGGGACTGAACCACCGGATCAGCAAGGTGTACTTTTTCGTTTGAACAGGCTGCGAAAAGAAGTACGGATAGTGTTAGAGGAATTTTCATAACGTTTATTAATGATTTAACAGTGTTAAGTGTAGGGTTAAAAAAAGCATAATGATGATTTGTAAAGGAGAGATCTAATGTTGATATTATATTTAACAGCGTTAAGTAGATGTCGAAAAAAGAGGGAGATCTACGTCTCCCCTTAAGTCAGCCATTGTTCGGCAGCCTTAGTCATTTATATATTTAATGATGCCGTTTATGGCATCGTCAAGAATTTGTCTGTTTGTCTTCTCGTCATTCGTACACTTTCTGACAAGGTTGATCGAAATCAAGCCGTGAATAACAGACCAGAAGGTATAGTACTTGCGGCAAATCAATTCCTTATCGGGCGACTTGTTGTCCATTATAGCCACTATTGCGTCAATCACCAGCTGTCTGGCAGCCTCCGCCTCCGGAATCTGTTTAGCAACGCAACAGTTCATATCGACACCAAACATGAGCTGGTAGAGTTCTTTATGTGCGAAAGCGAAATCCCAGTAGGCCGTCCACATTGCTCTGAGTTGTTTCTCAGGCGTATCAAAGGATTCTTTAGCTGCAGCGAAGTCTTTAAGAAGCAGTCGGTTACCCTGACGGGTTAGTTCCAGGAGTATGCCTTCTTTATTGTCAAAGTACTCATAGATAATGGGAGCTGTGTATTCTATCTTATCAGCGATCTTTCGCATGCTTAAAGCCTGCCATCCGTCTTCTTTTACAATCTCCAGTGCTGCTTCCAAAATATTGGATTTTGTTTCTTCTTTCTGCCTTTGAATTCTTTCTTTACTTCCCATGAAACAGTCCGTATAATAATTTAACAGTGTTAAGCAAATGTATCTCTCTTTTTAGAAGATATTATCAGCCGATTGTCATAAGGCATCGCGACAGAGGCATACACCTAAAGTTAAAAGTTCGTTCGGGCCACTTTCTGTAAAATAATTATTACGGGATCGATTGCACAGTTTTCTTTCAGTCGATCAAGATTTTTGATCTTGTAATTTTTTAGATTCGTTCAACTAACCAAAATATTATGCTTCGTAGAAAATTCATCCAACAGACCGGTACGGTAATGGCTGGGGCACTAATTTCAGACTCTCTATTTGCTTCCTCATTAAATCTTCCGAAAAAGAGAATAGCAATGGTTGGAACGGGCCATAGGGGAACAGGAATGTGGGGTACTGAGGTGCTCGAGGAGTATGCACAGACCGTCGAATTTGTTGGGCTTTGTGATAAAAATTCAGGCCGTGTTGCAACAGCGAAGAAGATGTTGAAGCTCAGTTGCCCTACGTATGTCGACCTGGATAAGATGCTAAAGGAAACCAAGCCGGAGATCCTGATTGTTACAACGGTTGACAGTACTCATCACGAGCAAATTGTAAAAGGATTGGAATCCGGTGCTGACGTAATCACGGAAAAGCCGATGACGACGGATGAAAAGAAGTGTCAGATGATCCTGGATGCTGAAAAGAGAACGGGCAAGAAAGTTTATGTGACATTCAATTACCGGTATTCGCCACACCGGCAGAAAATATATGAACTGCTGAATAATGATGAGATTGGAAAGATCACCTCTGTAGACTTTCACTGGTACCTGGATACTTCACACGGTGCGGATTATTTCAGAAGGTGGCATAGGAAGAGAGAATTTGGAGGCTCCCTGCTTGTTCACAAATCGACACACCATTTTGACCTTCTGAATTGGTGGCTCAATTCCGACCCCGAAGAAGTATATGCAAATGGAGCCCTGGAGTTTTATGGAAAAAACAACCCATTTCGCCATACGCATTGTCGGCCCTGCCCACATAAAGATAAATGCAAGTTTTATTTTGACGTAACGAAAAGTCCTCGCTTGGTGGAGTTATATGTCGACAATGAGAAATACGACGGATACCATCGTGATGGATGTGTCTGGAAAGAAGATATTGATATCTTCGACAAAATGGCCGTTCAGATCAAGTACGCCAATAATGTTCAGGTAAGCTATTCACTCACCACCTATTCACCGTATGAGGGCTACAGGATCTCCTTCAACGGTACGAAAGGAAAGCTGGATGCCTGGATACATGAAAGACAGCCCTGGGAGATGGAAAAATACGATGAGATCCAGGTAACTAAAAACTTTGGAAAAACGGAGTATATCCGAGTCGACAATACGGAAGAGGGCCACGGTGGTGGGGACAAGCGTCTCAGAAAACAGCTCTTCAATCCGGGACCAGATCCTTACAAACAAGGAGCAGGTAGCCGCGACGGTGCTATGTCTATCTTGGTGGGTATCGCGGCCAGACAGAGTATAGACAAAGGTGAAGTGGTGAAAATTAAAGACCTGACTAGCTTAGTTCCGCATCCTACAAGGGGCAATGCTTAGTATCATATAAACAAAGAAGGAGCTGCAAATTGCAGCTCCTTCTTTGTTTATATACCGGATCAGCTCATTAACCTAATGAGCGTGCTAGAGCCGGATCTTATGGATTTGTTGACCACATCGACGCGTCCTTCACAAACACACGCCTGTTTAACTTCAGCTGTGCGATAATCAGTTCCGCAAGATCTTCCGGATGCATTACTCTTTCTTCATTATTGTTGATCAGGTTGGAGCTTTTTGCCAGGTCTGTAACAACCGTGCTTGGCGTTAGAGCTGTAACGCGGATGTTGTGCTTACGCATCTCCTGCATCAAAGAATCTGTGAGTCCCAGCACGCCGAACTTAGAAGCACTGTAAGCGCTTGTTGCCGGTGCACCCTTTAGTCCTGCCGTCGAAGATATATTAACGATGTCGCCTGTTTTTCTGTCGATCATCTGTGGTATAACCGCTCTTGTCACATAATAGGTTCCGAAGAGATTCACTTTAATCTGGTCTTCCCACTCAGCAGGCTCAAGGTCCATGAACTTGCCGAACTTCGCAATACCTGCATTATTGATCAGTATATCTATATTTCCCAGACTATTTTGGATCTCCTGAACAGCTGAATTAACCGATTCGATATTGCTGATATCAGCAACGGCAATGGCAGACTTTACTCCTTTTTCTTCGATCTCACGCGACAATGTTATCAGGTCACTCTCCGTCCTGGCAAGCAGAGCTACATGAACTCCTTCGTTTGCCAGAGCAATAGCTATCGCTCTTCCAATGCCTTTTCCGGCGCCTGTTACCAGGGCTATTTTTCCTTTTATTGATTCCATTTGTTTAAGATATTAGAGCTGCAAACCTAAGTACTTTATTGGTCATTCAAATGTTATTTTGCAATACAGCTTTCTAGTGTTAGTAAGACTGCAATGCTATTGGCGGGCCGGGGCTGTGTGTCAAAACGCGGCCCCAGCCTGCACGTTTAAAGAATGCTCAACGTCTTTTCAACTACCTTGCCCTGGCTGATCGCATCCTGCCCTGGCTGGCGTCCCCCGGCACTAATGCTGATCTTCCCTGCCTGCTGTTGTACAGTTCCATCTGCTGAAACTACCGTCAGGTCGAGCGCACGGAGCTTGAACGTAAGCGTCCTGCTCTCCCCTTTTTTCAAGTATACACGCTGAAATCCTTTCAGCGCTTTAGCAGGTGTCTTGAGTCCGGTGTCCTTGTGTGAAACATATAGCTGCACCACCTCATCGCCGTCGCGGGCCCCGGTGTTCGTTACGCGCACACTGACAGTGACATCCTTACCTTTTGATGTACTTGCCGGAAGGTCAAGCTGATCATAGCGGAAAGTCGTGTAGCTTAAGCCATGTCCAAACTCGAACAAGGGTTTACCCTTGAAATAACGGTAGGTCCGGTTGTCCATAGAATAATCATTGAAATCAGGCAGATCCTCGTCCTTGCTGTAGAACGTTACCGGAAGGCGCCCTGCAGGATTATAATCGCCGAACAGAACGTCAGCCAATGCAGTACCAGCCGACTGGCCACCATACCAGCTATTGATAATGGCGGGAAGGTTTGCCGCTTCCCATGGAGTTGCAATGGCACTTCCGGTCATCATCACGAACACAACCGGTTTTCCGGTGGCATGAAGCGCTTTCATTAGTTCAGTCTGCACAGCAGGTAATAATATAGAAGTACGGTCTCCTCCGTCAAATCCTGCTTCATTTACTTTCATCTCCTCGCCTTCCAGCTGTGGTGAGATACCGCCCACGTAGACGATTGCGTCTGCATCTTTAAACCGTTGAGCGAGGTTCTGGAAGTTTGTACGTTTGAAGTTACCGGCACGCAGTTTAACCGAGGCCTTCCCCTCTGCCTGATAATATTCTAAAACCAGACGATAAGTTTTACCTTTCTGCGTGTTCAGCTTGTAGCTCTTCGCTCCCCAACGGTTCCTTGTCCATGCATTTAAAACCTCTTCACCATTAACCAGGAAACGGTATCCGTCATCACCGTCTACTTCGAAAGTGATACCCTCGTTGTCAGCTGCCTTGTAATCGGTAGTATAGCGCGCAGAGAAATTGTAAGCCTTCATTTGCTTAACCACAATCTCTCCCTCCTGCCAGTCGTGATTAACATCTTTTTCCATCCGCGTGATAACCGGCGTTCCACTCAGCTCCTTATTGGAGAAATATTCAGCTTTCACGCCTTTGCTGCCGTTGATGCTGTAGAAGCTGCTCACGTCCTTATAGGCTAAAAGCGTGTCATTGGTGAATGTAGTAGCACGCTCATAAACGATCTCGGTACCTTTACCGATCTTGTTTTTAATTCCCTGAAGAGGAGTCACGATCTCAGAAGGCGTCCCGTTATAGTTCCCCAACACCGAAATAGGATTGTCGGCATTCGGTCCCAGTACCACAATCTTCTTCAGGTTCTTTCTCAAAGGAAGGACATTGTTCTCATTCTTCAGCAGCACGATAGATTGCCGTGCCATCTTAAGGGCATGTTCACGATGCGGAGCACTTTCAAGTACTGAAACCGGAGTCTGCGCATATTTCACCATAGAAACAGGATCAAACATCCCTAATCTGAAGCGGATCTTGAAGAGCCTTTTCACCGAAACGTCGATCTGCTTCTCTGTTATTTTACCATCCTTTACAGCCTGAACTAGAGCCAGATAAGCGGATTCGCCGCAATCAATATCTGTGCCGTGCATCACCGCATCAGCAGCTGCACTGGCGGCATCCGGATGAGTCTTATGGTTTTTATAGAAATCGTCGATAGCCCAGCAATCGGAGGTTACATAACCGTCAAACTTCCACTGGTTCCTCAATATATCGTTCATCAGAAGGTCACTGCCGCAGCATGGCTGTCCTTGGTAGGCATTATAGGCACACATCACGCCGGCAACATTTCCCCTCACGATCAATTCTTCAAAAGCAGGAAGATAGGTATCCCACAGATCATACGGGCTCACTGTCACGTCGAATACGTGCCTGAGAGGCTCGGGACCGCTATGTACTGCATAATGTTTAGCACAGGCAGCTGCTTTCAGATATTTTGGATCGTCTCCCTGCAGGCCGTGAACAAACGCCCGGCCCAGCATAGCTGTCAGATACGGGTCTTCACCGTAGGTTTCCTGCCCTCTGCCCCAACGTGGGTCTCTGAAAATATTGATGTTAGGGGTCCAGTATGTGAGGCCCACATAGCGCTGCCCAGCCTTGCCCTCAGCAACTGCCTTGTTATAGATCGCTCTGCCCTCAAGTGCTGAATAGTCTGCCATCTTGTGCAGCGATAAAGTGTCAAAAGTTGCCGCCATACCGATCGCCTGCGGAAACACTGTGACCTTGTAAGGCGTCCGCGCCACTCCGTGCAGCACCTCGTTCCACCAATCGTAGGCCGGGATTCCAAGACGTTCAATAGCAGGTGCTGCGTTCAGCATCTGAGCAACCTTCTCTTCCAGCGTAAGCCGGGAAACAAGGTCGTCCACGCGGGTATCGATACTCTTAGATGGGTCTTGGAAAAGATAGGTGTACTGACTTGCTTGCGGCGGCTTAAAAGAAGAGCTTACTACAAGAACGAGCAGGATAATCAGGTTAGCTGTTTTTTTCATTGGAGAAATTTTACATGCTGGCGTATGCCAACGTTGGAATTATAGTTTATTAAGTTCGTTAGTTTCACCATAAAACTAAAAAATTTATTCTTACAGGTTTATTAAAAATGGCAGAATATCAAAATAAACTTCTTGTGAATCACTTTTTTTACAGACTTTAAAGCTGGTACGTATATTTAAGAACTTAATTTTACCCTTTCCTACTTCGCCAACAATGAAACTTATTTTCTTCACCTTTAATCTTCTGTTTTTTTCCATCATCGCATTTGCGCAAGTATCTCCGCAGCTATCGTCCGCAGAGATTAAGCTGAGAATAGAAAAGCTTGGTGTCACCGGGAGTGTTCTCTATATCGCTGCGCACCCGGATGATGAGAATACCCGTCTATTGTCTTACCTGGCTACAGAAAGGAAAGTAAGAACCGGATATCTGTCGCTGACGCGGGGTGACGGTGGACAAAATCTGATTGGCACCGAACAGGCAGAAGAACTGGGTCTGATCAGGACGCAGGAACTACTTGCAGCGCGCAGGATTGACGGCGCAGAGCAGTTCTTCACCAGAGCAAACGACTTCGGCTTTTCAAAAACGTCAGAGGAGACGTTCCGTATATGGAATAAAGACAGTATCCTTTCAGATGTTGTCTGGGTTATCCGCAAGTTCAGGCCAGACGTGATCATTACCCGGTTTCCTCCGGATGCAAGGGCGGGGCACGGTCATCACGCAGCTTCTGCTATACTGGCAATTGAAGCGTTTAAAGCAGCGGGGGATCCGGCAGCATTCCCTGGACAGCTTTCCTCTGTGAGCCCCTGGAAAGCTCAACGATTGTTATGGAACACCTTTAATTTCGGCGGCAACAACACAACCAGCGAAGATCAGCTCAAGGTCGATGTCGGCCAATATAATCCGCTTCTTGGAACCTCTTATGGCGAGATCGCTTCTGAAAGCCGGTCTCAGCATAAGTCGCAGGGCTTCGGTGTAGCCAAACAAAGAGGAGAATCATTTGAATACTTTGGATTGCTGGCGGGTACTCCGGCCAGGAAGGATCTGTTTGACGGTATCCGCATAAGCTGGGATCCTGCACAGGCGCTGATGAGCTCCATATCCCGCGCGGCCAGCGATATCAATGCAAATTACCGGATCGATGCACCGCAAGCTTCTTTACCTGCGCTGATCAGGTTGTACGACCTGTTAGCCCAGGTACCCGATAAGCAGCTAAGAGAACGAAAGACGGCTGAAGTGGCCGACCTGATACTCGCTGCAAGTGGTACATGGTTCGAAGTATATTCACAGGAACCTGCCTATTCGGTGACGGACAGTATTCCCCTCCGTGTACAGGCTATTTCCAGATATCCGGATGCTCCTACCCTGACGGCCTTCTTCGGTAATGCCCCGGGGCGGAATGTTACTTTGGCTCCAAACCAGCTGACCAGCTTGCAGGGAAATGCAAAAGCGAGTTCACTGAGTCAGCCTTACTGGCTGGCTGAAGCACATCCTATCGGCGAGTATGTAATCGACAGCAGACAGCAGATCGGTTATCCGGAGAATCCCGATCTGCTTGCTGTGCGCTTTACTCTCCGCATCCAGAACCGCACGATTCCGTTTAGCCGCCCGGTCGTCTACAAATTTACCGACCCGGTCCGCGGAGAAGTATACCGTCCGCTCGAAATCACTCCGCCGGTCATTGCCAGCCTCCAGAATTCCCGCCTGCTCTATACCAGTCAGCAAGCACAAAGCCTGGAACTCAAACTCAAAGCTTTCACCGCGAATGCAGCCGGCGAACTCCGCTTAAAAGTGCCCGAAGGCTGGAGCGTACAGCCGCAGTCTTTCCCTTTTGACTTTAAAAACGAGGCTGAGGAAAAGAGCTTCCGCTTTCAAATCGTACCTTCAGAGAAGGCCGTGTCCGGAAGGCTTATAGCAGATATAAAGCTGGATGGAACCAGTTGGTCAAAATCATTAAGAAGCATCCAGTATGATCATATCCCGTCGACAACCTGGTTTCCGGACGCAACGGCTCAGCTGATCCGACTGAACGTCAAAAAAGCCGGAAACAGAATTGGTTACCTGCCGGGTGCAGGCGACCTGATTCCCGAATCGCTGAAGCAACTTGGATACGAGGTCGTCATCTTAGATGCAGCAGCTATCGCGACGATGGATCTCAGCGGCTTTGATGCCATTGTTACCGGGATCCGCCTCTATAATGTCTCTTCTCAAATCAGCTATACCAACAAATTTCTGCTGAAGTACGTGGAAGATGGAGGTGTTCTTGTTGTTCAGTACAACGTCAATCAGCCCCTGAAGCTCAACGCTATCGGCCCCTATCCTTTCACCATCACCCGCAACCGGGTGACGGAAGAAAATGCATCCGTTCGAATCCTGAATCCCGCTCACAGGATCTTTAATTATCCGAACAAGATAAGTTCGCAGGATTTCGATGGCTGGGTTCAGGAAAGAGGGCTCTATTTTGCCGAGGCGCTGGATCCCCGATATGAATCCCTCCTCTCCATGCGGGATACAGGTGAAGCCGAGAATACCGGATCTCTTTTCGTAGCCAATTACGGCAAGGGACGCTTTGTCTACACAGGCCTGTCTTTTTTCAGACAACTTCCTGCAGGTGTTCCCGGAGCATACCGCTTGTTCGTAAACTTAATTTCCAGATAACATGAGGGAAAATACCGATGGGCTTCCATCATTCATCAAATCATGGAAGCAATTCTACCTGATCATCGTATGCTGGCTCGTTTTTCTGATCCTGGCTTTTTCTCTTATCACTAACATTTACTCATGAGCTTACTGGATTGGGTTGTACTCGGCATTACGCTGCTGTCTATAGTCATCTATGGCATCTGGAAAAGCAGTGGAAGCAAGAACCTGGATCACTACTTTCTTGGCGACCAGTCGCTGCCATGGTACCACGTGGGTCTCTCCGTGATGGCCACCCAGGCAAGTGCCATCACCTTCTTATCGGCACCGGGGCAGGCATTTTCAGATGGGATGCGTTTCGTGCAATTCTATTTCGGACTTCCCCTGGCCATGATTGTTCTTTGTATCACGTTCGTGCCGATCTTTCACAGGCTGAAGGTCTACACGGCATACGAGTACCTCGAACAGCGCTTTGACCTCAAAACACGGGCATTTACGTCTTTCTTATTCCTCATTCAGCGTGGGCTCTCTACCGGCATATCGATATATGCTCCTGCCATAATCCTGTCGACTATTTTACAGATCGACACCGTCTATACAACGCTGTTTACGGGCGGACTGGTGATCGTATATACCGTCTACGGAGGTACCAAGGCCGTGTCGTACACGCAGCTCCTCCAGATGAGTATCATCTTCTCCGGACTCTTTGTAGCGGGTATTGTGGTGGTCATGCTGCTGCCTGAGAATGTCGGAATGAACAAAGCACTTCATATTGCCGGCAGTATGGACCGCATGAATGTTATCGACTGGAATTTTGACTGGAATAACCGGTACACGGTCTGGACCGGACTTCTCGGGGGCTTCTTCCTTCAGCTCTCGTATTTCGGGACCGACCAGTCACAGGTCGGCCGGTATCTCACAGCGAAGTCCATCAATCAAAGCCGGCTGGGCCTCATTATGAACGCCGTCATCAAGATCCCCATGCAGTTCCTGATTCTCCTGATCGGAGTCTTAGTCTTTGCCTTTTACCAATACAATCAGCCGCCCTTGTTCTTCAATAGCTATGAAGTAAAGCAGATCTCCAATTCAGCCTACAAAGGCGAGTATAAGCAATTGGATGAACGCTACCAGGCGGAATTTGAACAACGTAAGCGATACGCGACCCTCCTGGCGGATGATAGCCACAATGCAGACCTGAGAGCTGAGGTGAAAAAATCCAATCTGGCGATGGAAAGCATCAAGCAGGAAGCCACTGCGCTGATGAAAAAGAACAATAAAGATGCGGATACGAACGACTCCAATTATGTTTTCCTGACGTTTGTTACGCAGTACCTTCCAAAGGGACTAGTGGGACTGTTGATTGCCATCATCTTTCTTGCTTCCATGGGTTCAATCGCCAGTGCTTTCAACTCGCTTGCCTCAACCACCTCGGTGGATATTTATAAGCGTCTGATCAACCCCGGTGCCAGCGAGAAAAACTACCTCCGCTTTTCCAGGCTCAGCACCGTAGGCTGGGGCATTATCAGCATCGGTATGGCGCTGTATGCCGGTAAGATGGGAAATCTCATCGAAGCGGTAAATATCCTCGGCTCTTTGTTTTATGGAACAATCCTCGGGATTTTTGTAGTTGCCTTCTATGTGAAGAGCGTAAAAGGAAACGCCGTGTTCATCGCCGCCCTGCTAGCAGAGCTGCTGGTATGCCTCGCTTTTTACTATGAGATTATGGCCTACCTGTGGCTCAACGTACTGGGTTGTGTGCTCGTGGTTGCCTTTGGATTAATTGCTGAAGCGCTGCTCCCGAAACAATCTCCCCGTATTGAAGGTTAGGCTTACTGAAATGAATCAAGAAAGTCTCAGTAGATCACAGATCGCCATCATGTCGGTTACGGCCGGTGTCTGTGTAGCCAACATTTACTACAACCAGCCCATCCTGAAAGATATCGCACAAACATTTGGGACGAATGAAGCCAGGGTAGGCGTTACATCGGTGCTCTCGCAGGCGGGCTATGGTCTCGGACTACTGCTGCTCACTCCTCTCGGGGATAAAGTTGATCGGAAAACGCTCATCCTCCTGCTTCAGGCGCTGCTCGCCTTGTCGCTGACAGCAATGGCCTTTGCTTCTAACTTTGCTACCGTAGTTCTGCTGAGCACCCTGATCGGGGTATTTGCTGTAGCTGCGCAGGTAATCCTGCCCATGGCAGCAAGTCTCGCGGGAGATAACAAAGGAAGAACGGTGGGCTTCATCTTTACCGGAATTTTATCAGGCATCCTCCTGGCGCGTGTGTTTAGCGGCATTATTACCGGCTGGCTAGGCTGGAGATACGTCTACGGGATAGCTGCGTTGATGGTGTGTATGACTGCTGCCACGTGCTACATGACTCTGCCCAGCGTGAAGCCGTTGTTCCGCGGAACCTACGCTGAACTTTTGGGATCGACCTTGAAACAGATTGTACGGTTTCCGGTGCTGAGACGAACTGCTCTGATTGGAGCGCTCGTTTTTGGAGCTTTCTGCTCGTTCTGGACAACCCTGACGTTTCACCTGAGCGGTCCGCCTTTCAGCTATTCGTCCGAGGTAATCGGCTTGTTCGGTATCCTTGCGGTAGGTGGTGCACTCCTGGCACCTTTATTCGGCCGCTTAGCAGATAAAGGAAGCCCTCAGAAGTCGCAGCTTTTCGCCATCTCTCTGCTCATTATAGCGGTTATCCTCATCAAAGTGTTTCCATATGCACTTGCTTCTCTGGTCCTTGCCGTTTTACTCCTGGACGTGGGTGTACAAGCTACACAGGTGACCAATGTAGCAACGATATACACCCTCGATGAAGAAGCCCATAGCCGGGTCAATACCGTCTACATGACCACTTATTTTATCGGCGGATCTCTTGGAACGCTTGCAGGTGTGCAGTCATGGGGTTTAGGTGGCTGGTCAATGCTGACCTGGCAGCTGCTCCTCTGGAGCATTGCAGCTATGGTGATCACCCTCTGGAGTGTGAAAACAAAATAGCCGCGTCATGAATGCATGACGCGGCTATTGAACACGGCTCTGAAATGCCGTAATTAAAAATGACTATTTACCGGCTTCAGCGATCAGCTTCTTATTCAAAGCAACATAGTCGGGGTTCTTCTGAGCTTCCGCTTTCTTCAGCGAGCTTTGTGCTGCCGCAACAGCGCCTTTTTTGTCGCCCTTCTTCAGCAGTATCTTCGCACGCAGGTGCTCAACCCAGTAAGCATCCGGCTGTGCTTTTACCGCTTCGGCTGACCAATCAGCGGCCTTATTCAGATCCAATCCCTTTTCGAAGTAATAGCTCGCTGCCTGGAAATAAGGCTTCTTGTCGCCTTTCATCGCCGTTTCTATGGATGACAGGATCTTGTTGTCGATATCTGCCTTTACTGTGAATCCTACTGCTACATCGTCCCAAAGCAGCTGTACGTCCACAGAATTAGCGGTCTGGTTGGCAAATAGGATGCTGAAGTTCTCAATCTTAAAAGGAAGCTTCTGCGGTGTAGCCGTAAACCTCATCAGGTCGTCAGATTGCTGATAGCCGATTGATCCCCATAAGGAAAGCTTCTTGCTTAGAATGAAGGTCCATGTATTTGCTGTTGGGACACTGTAAAGGGCATACTCCCCTGCAGGTACGGGCTTGCCGTCGATGCTCACGTCTTCACCAAACTTGATCTTTGTAGGAGAATTCGCTCCTGTGCGCCATATTTGCCCGTAAGGAACGAGGTCCCCAAATATTACCCGTCCTTTTACTGCCGGTCTGGAATAGCTCAACGAGATGCTGGATAAAGCAAACTCCTGAGTAACTGTTTGAGCCGGACTGGCTGAAGGTAGTTTCACATCCTGGGCCTGAAGGTTGCCGGATAGCATTATACCCGCAACGGCAACAGCCAGAACTCTTCGTAGATTTTTCATAATGTCGTATATATTTAACAAATTAAAGGATAAATTAAGAAAGTTCCTTTTCTAAGGCCCATTTGTAAGATGCTTAAAACATTTGTTACACTTTTAGCTGTCCTCGCGACGTTGCCGGGCTTCAGTCAGAAAACAGACCGTATAAGCGTCAATAATCCGGGCGCAAGCCGCTGGAACGCCATCATTACCTTCCCCTATACACCGGCTTCTGGCACGGCAAACCTCTGTCTTATTGATTCACGTAACCGTAAGAGTTATCCTCTGCAGATTCTTCCTACGGGCGAGGCCGTGAGCATTATCGACATAGATGCGGGCGAAAGGCGTATCTTCCAAATAAAAAGCCGCAGGCCGCAGGCTTCCAAAGCAGAAATAGTGGAGGAAGAAAAGCAGGTCAGGGTGCTCCTGAACGGGAAGCAGATCATAGGCTTTCAAACCGGCAGAGGAGATCTTCCTGAGGGCGTTGAACCCATTTATCGCCGCGGCGGATACATCCATCCGGTATTGTCGCCCTCGGGACTGCAGATCACGGACGATTACCCCCAGGACCATAAACATCATCATGGTGTTTGGGCTGCCTGGACCAAGACGAGCTTCCAGGGAAGAAACCCCGACTTCTGGAATATGGCCCAAAACAAGGGCGCCGTGGAGTTCCGGGCCTTAGATCATGTGCAAGCAGGGCCTGTGCTGGCCTACATTGCTGCAAAAAACAGCTACATGGACAAGACCATCCTTCCGCACGTCGAGGCCTTAAAAGAAGACTTCATCGTTCGCGCATACAATATCAGCGGTAGCCAAAAGCGATTCTATGTTTTTGATATTGAGTTACAGCAGCGCTGCGCAACACAGGATCAGCTGATACTGCTCAGCCATATCTATGGAGGGATCGCATTCCGCGGAAACGGAGTCTGGAACGGCAAAGAGCATGCACAGTTCCTCACCTCCGGCGGAAAGAACAGGGAGAACGGAAATGCGACAAACGCCGACTGGATCAGAGTGAGCGGACAAGTTGCCGGCAAGCTTGCAGGCGTCACCATACTCAGCCATCCTTCGAATTTCAGAGCCCCCCAGCCACTTCGCATCCATCCCAAAGAACCTTACATCAGCTTTGCCCCTTCGCAGGCAGGCGAATTCCGCATTCAACCAGGAGAAGTTTATACCGCCAGATACCGCTTCATCGTGTACGATGGCGAGGCGGATACCGGCTTTATCCAGGGCATGTGGAAGGACTACAGTCAACCTCTTAAAATTGAAATCAACCTAAACCATGATTAGAACCACCTCACTCTTATGCGCTGCCACTCTGATGTTTACAACCGCCTTTTCTCAAACAAAACGGGCGGCAGAATATGGAATCAAGATAGGCGTTCTTCCTTCAGGCAAACTGAATGCGATAACTGATGTTGCAGGCGTCAAAGTGGGCCAACGCACACTGATAAGCGGCGACGATGTCAGAACAGGCGTGACGGCGATCCTGCCCCACGACGGAAACATCTTCCAAAGCAAAGTTCCCGCTGCCGTGTATGTGGGCAACGGCTTTGGAAAGCTGGCCGGAAGCACCCAAATCACCGAGCTGGGCTATATGGAAACGCCCGTGGTCCTCACCAATACCCTCAACGTCTCTACAGCAATGGAGGCCGTAATCACCCATACGCTCAATCAGTCGGGAAACGAAGACGTCCAATCTGTCAATGCAGTAGTAGGCGAAACGAATGACGGCTATCTGAACGATATAAGGGGGCGGCACGTGAAGGTTGAAGATGTTCTCTACGCAATAAAGAACGCAGATTCCTCGCTGCCAAAAGAGGGAAACGCAGGGGCCGGTACCGGCACCATGTGCTTCGGCTTTAAAGGCGGGATCGGAACGGCCTCCCGGAAGCTTCCTTCCGCGCTGGGCGGTTATACCGTGGGCGTTTTGGTTCAAACAAACTTTGGAGGGGTACTGCAGGTTGCCGGCGCTAACATCGGCAAAGACCTGGGGGTATTTTCCTTTAGCGATAAACTGCTTAATAATGTAGATGGCTCCTGTATGATCGTGGTGGCAACCGATGCTCCTCTGGACAGCAGAAATTTACAGCGGCTGGCTAAACGTGCATTTATGGGTCTGGCCAAAACAGGAGGCATTGCATCTAACGGAAGTGGTGATTATGTTATCGCCTTCTCAACAGCCGAAAAAATGCGGGTGCCCCACAATGGGAAAGCATCCCTGCAGGAAAACAGCACGGTTCCGAACGATCTGAGCTCCCCCTTGTTCATGGCTGCTATCGAAGCAACGGAAGAAGCAATCCTCAACTCCCTGTTTAAAGCGACGAGCGTTACGGGGAGAGACGGCCATAAAGCAGAGGCTTTACCATTGTTGAAGGTGCTGCCCCTGCTTAAAAAGTACGGGATTATTGCAAAAAACTAAGCCAGCCCTGCTTCTGCAGCCACGCGTTCCACAAAGGCCTTCTGCAGGCGACGGGTAAGCGGACCGGTTTCTGCTGCCGTATAAACCTCTTTATCGCCCATCGTAGCCGACGTTACAGCTGTTACTTGCACCGTTGTGCCCGTTAGGAAGATCTCATCCATTGATGCGATGTCATTTACGTGCACAGCCTGTTCGCTTACCGTAAGCGACAGCTCCTCACAAAGGCTGATCACGACCTTCCTCGTAACACCCGGGAGAATATGATGGTCTTCCGGATGCGTGTACAACACGCCCTCTTTCACAAAGAAAACGGAGGTATGTGAGCCCTCGGTTACATAACCGTCCCGGGCTAGAAGATTCTCAGCCACTCCCCTTTTATGCGCCTCATTGTTGGCAAGCACATTCGCCATCAGCGATATCGACTTGATATCACATCTGTGCCAACGGCGGTCTTCGGTCACAATAACGCTGGCTCTTTTCTCCTCAAATCCCTTAAGAGTTATCGGATAGGCATACAACAGAACACCCGGTTGTACATCCTCAGGGAAGAAATGCGTGCGTGGTGCTACTCCTCTGGTTACCTGGATATAGATGGCCGCGTCGGAGTTCTGCAAACCCGATCTCCCGATCGCCTCCAATATCAGCGGCTTCAACTGCTCCACATCGAAATCTATCCCCACCGTATTTAGTCCGTTCTGAAAACGCTCCAGATGCCCTCCCACGGCAAAGGGCTTGCCTTCATATACCGGAATTACCTCGTAAATGCCATCACCGAGCAGATATCCGCGATCAAATACAGAGACAAATGCTTTATCGTGAGCCGACCATGCGCCGTTCAGATAAACTTCGTTGGGGAAAGACTTTTTCATACCTGCAATATCCCAAAAAACCTGAATATACCGGATCTTAAATGGACACCTGTTGCAAAAAAATGCACAAACTAGGCACATCTGCAAATTTTTCTTTGTTGTTTACGAAATCCTTCGTACTATTACATACGAAAACATTCGTACTATATCATGAACATCAAACCAACTGATAGTGAACTCGATATCCTGCAGGTCCTCTGGGAACTGAAGAGTGCCACTGTAAGGGAGGTGAACGACACCTTGTCAAAGAACAAAGAGAAGGAAGTTGGTTATACCACCACCCTCAAACTGATGCAGATCATGCATGAAAAAGGTATGGTTGAACGTGACATCAGCTCGCGCACGCATATTTACAGGGCGGTGGTCAGTCAAAAAGATACGCAGGTAAACCTCGTCAGTAAGATCATCGACACCGTATTCAACGGATCGCCCGCCCAGCTTGTCATGCAGGCGCTGAACAGTAAAAAGTCTTCTCCTAAAGAGATTGAGCTCATCAGGAAGTATCTGGAACAAATGGAAAAATAGTAGATTATGGAAACCTCTGCATTTATCGAAGCTTTAACTGAGACGCTGATTATATCAACAGCTCAGGCCTTTGCAATTGTGCTTTTCTTCAGGGTGATGTTTAGCGCAGTGCCCGAAATACCATCTGCAATTAAATACAGGCTGTGGTATTCATCCTTAATACTGATCTTCGGCTTGTTCATTTATACCCTCTCCTCGATGTACGGCCAGAAGATACATCAGGATACAATCTCAGGGACTGTCCCGGTGTTACATCAGGAAAATCACCAGATCTCCTGGCTGGCCACACTGGAATCGTGGAAGCTGAAATATGCAGGATTCATCGCCTCTTTTTATTTTGTCGGCGTCGGTATACAATTCCTGTCACTTACTTTTGCATGGTTTAGGGCCAGGTCGCTCGGCCAGGCAGAGCCTTTACTGCATGACCCCGTCTGGATGAAGAAGCTGGATACCCTGTGCGAAAAATTGCAGATTGCGAAAAAGATTAGTCTGCATATCTCTGAAAGAATCACCGTGCCCGTTACAGCAGGGTTCATCAAACCTGTAATCCTGCTGCCAGTGGCGATGGTTAGTCGTCTCAGTCCTAAGCAGGTGGAGTCTATCCTCTTACATGAACTGGCTCATATCAAACGGAACGATTATATCTGGAATATCGGGCAGAAGGTTATCGAGAGCATCCTGTTCTTCAATCCCTTCGTATGGTTGATCGCCAGGGAAATTCATAAAGAGCGTGAGTACTGCTGTGATGAAATCGTGGTGAGCAAAACCTCTGATCCCATGACCTATGCCAAAGCACTTCTGCAGCTCGAAGTACAGGTAAAATGCAACGAGCTTACCATGGCAGCGAGCGGAATGGATAAATATCCGCTTCTCGAACGTATCAAGCGTATCTCGGGACTAAAAAATCCAGATCCCGCTCCGAGAACCGGTCTCATCGTACTGGCTACGATCCTTTGTATCGGCTTGTCCCTGGCTGTTGCGCTGCCCCAGCATGAAGGAGTTAAAATGGACCTGGCTGCTAAACAAAACGCCAGCAAATCCCGGGTTTCTACCGAGGTGAAATCTCAGAAGATCAGCACCGTGGTAGACAGCCCTGACGAAGGCAGACCTGTGCTATCCAGATTTATTGTTAAAGCCCCACTCCGGAAGGATACTGTTTCCGGGGAGCCTGCAGAAATAAAATTACACAAAGAGGCTATTCACATACATGCAGCGGAAGTCCGCAAGATTGCCTTAGAGCAGGCTAAGCATCAGGAAATGATCAAGAAGCACGCGGAGGAAATACGGAAGCACTTCGAAAGTAAAGAGTGGAAAGAGATGCAGAAGGAGCTTGTTGAACACAGCGTGGCCATGTCTAAGGCCGCTGTAGCTGCAGCAAAGATAAGTGAGGTTCCACCAGTGCCTCCTGTTGAGGCAGAAGTACCTGCATATCCGGACAAGCTGAACCGAAAATTGGAAAAACTCCAACGCAAGCTGGAAAGTGCTGAATGGCAGGAGAAACAAATGGAACTGCACAGGAAGATTTCTGAGTTCACCCGGAAGGTTACCTCCATGGACTGGGACAAGAAAGGTCAGGAAATTGAGAAGCAGGTCGAAGCCCTTGTTGAAGGCTTCGATCCGGCTTCCTCCATCAAGAACTAAGCTTGTGCTGCGGCCCTTTCTAGTTCCGCTATATCAAATTTCTTCATCTTCATGAAGGCTCCGGTCACCCTTGCTGCGGTAGCCGGGTCCTTCATGAGTGTATTTAGAACGGAAGGCACCACCTGCCAGGAAACCCCGAAAGCGTCGCGACACCAGCCACAATCCTCCTCTGTTCCCCCCTCTGTGAGATTGAGCCAATAAAAATCTATCTCCTCCTGCGTTTCGCAGGTGATCACAAAGCTCACACCAGCATCGAAACTGAAATCGTGATTGAAAGAACTTTCCATGGCACACATGCGGTAGCCGTTCAGAAAGTACTGCGAATACTTGATATGGCCTTCTGTATCGTGCTCGCCTTTTTCATAGCGGGAGATAAGGCCTATTGATGAGTTTGGGAACAATGAAGTATAAAAATTAATGGCTCGTTCAGCATTGCCGTTTTGCTCGCCTACAAACATGAGGGACGGAAATACATCCGGTTTCTCATCCTCTTCTTTTCCGAGGGAGAGCTGCCAGGATACACCGTACCTGTCTTGTACCCAGCCATATTTATCACTCCAGGGGTAGCTGTCCAGCTGCATCAAAGAATGGCCGCCTTCAATCAGTTTTTCCCAGGCTCTGTTGATCTCTTCTTCGGAACTACAGATGACAAAAAACGAAATAGAGGGATTAGGTCTGTACACCGGACCGCCGTTCAGCGCCATGAAAGGTTTGCCCTTGATCCGAAACCTACACAAAAGAGGTGAGCACGTTTCCATGCTCGCATCCGAAAAAGCCTCGCAATAGAGCTTTACTGCTTCCTCGGCCTTATTATCAAACCAAATACAGGGATAAATTGAGCTTTGCATAAAAGTATTTCTTAGAGATGTATCGTTCTTACCTGGTGGGGAAATTAGGGTCTGCTTTAATCTCGTCGATCTGCAGCGTATGTCTTGCCGTATGCCCGGCGATAAATAAGAAAGACTGAAACGCGTCAACCGGTCCGAACGGAGAATCACTGATGTGGTTGCGCAGGTCCGCCTCATTAACGTTAGCCAGATAGTCGAAAATTACCTTCCTATCGTTTTTGAGTGCAGTCAGCGCCTCGTCTGCTTTATTCAGCGCGTTCTTTCCAGTCAGGTCATCAGTAGCCTTCGCTTTATGAGACCTGTCGTTTATGCCCTGTATAATCTCCTCATCGCTTACCTTCACTTCTGAACGCCGGGCCGGAGTAGCGGGACTGTCCATCGCCTGTTTTGCATAGCCGAACAGCATCTTTTCTGTCGCGACGATATGCTCCAGGCATTGGCCAACCGACCATTTGTCTGCTGCCGGCTTAAAATGCAGCTGAGCAGCACTCAGGTTCCCGGTGCTCTTTGTCAGTGCGTCTAAGGTCTTCTGATAATAATCAAGAAGGTACTTTTTGCTGTTTAACTTCACGGAGGCCTCTTGACTTTGCGCGAAGCTTTGCGTGCCGACAGAACCCAGGATCAGGAGCATAGTCAGCAATTGGGATAGAGAACGTTTCATAATACAAGCTAGTTATTTGCGTAATTGATCATCCAATAGGTGCCGAACTTATCTTTAAAGGAACCGAAATAGTCTCCCCAGAACATATCTGCCAAAGGCATTTCAACAGTCCCTCCTTCAGATAATCCATAAAATATCCGCTCTGCTTCTTCTCTGCTGTCCGGGGAAACAGATATGTAGTTATTATTTCCATTCCTGAGCACATGCCCCTGTGACTTGACACAGTCGGATGCCATGAGGAACTGCCCGTCTCCTACGGGTATGGCGACATGCATCGCCAGGTTTTTCTCTTCTTCCGTCAGATTTTCCGTACCGGGTGCTTCGCCCATTTTCTGGATGAACAGCTCACCACCGAATACCGTATTGTAGAACCTGAATGCTTCTTCAGCATTTCCATCGAAATTTAAATAGGGATTGAGTTTCATGATGTTGATTTTAGATGCTTTATAGTTTTAGTTAATACCAAAACTAGCGCAGTTCGAAATCAATCCACTTGCCATAAGGCAAGAAAAAATCTCAGCCTTCCCGCACCAGCTCTTTTCTGATCCGGCTGAGTGAAGTGTCGGTAATACCCAGAAAACTGGCGATGTACTTTAAGGGAGACTGTAGCAGGATCTCCGGATGTTTAGTCCGCAGTGCGATGTACCGCTGACTCGCAGAATCGGCGACCATGGAGATCGTACGCTGTTTGAGTTCAAACAACCCGGCCGACATCCAGGATCGTCCCCATTCGTTGAATCCCCTGATCGAGTGATAGAGAACCTGGAAACTCTCCAGATCTATGACATAGCATTCGCAGTCGGTCAGTGCCTGAAAATACTCCACCCCAGGTATCCGGTTGAATAGTGATACGACATCTATAGCGAGTTCGTTCTCTCCTATAAAGCCCGTAGTGATGTCATTCCCATCGTAGTCATAGACATACGAGCGTATCAGGCCTTTCTCAATACAGAAATACCGGTTTGCAGTCTCTCCCTTTTTAAACAGGAATTCTCCCTTTCTGAGATGTACCTTCCGGTGCGCGTTCATTATAGCTAACATATCGTCCTGAGATAGCAAAGGATGCTGGTAGATAGTTTCTAGGGCTGACATTATGTTGTGTTTGGATGTGACAAAAGCGGGCAGAGCCTGATTAGTATACACCAATTTACACAATTCATTGACAAAAGCCAATGCCCCGGACTACTTCCGGCCGGCTAAAGAAAATCGCGGGGGATTGGATCAAACCTCACCCGCGATCTCTTTTCTCAACATCCTTCGGATGGTACGCATTTTAGGATAGAGGGCCTTAACCGGCAGATAGGGATAGCGGTAGAACAGGAACACTACAAAACACAGGATTCCGAAGATCAGCAAATAGCCATACAGCTCTTTAAAAGACACCATGAGAACCTGTTTCTGTAAGAGTATTCCGAGACTCTCCGGATCGAGCCTGAACAGCTGTTGATTGACCCGGTCGAAGTTTGCCGACAAAAGCTGAAAGTTCTTCGTCGCGACTCCACTAAAGTAATGATGAAGCACGGCAGAACCGATTGCACTTCCACAAGCTGCACTCATGAAAGCCTGAACGGAAACTGCCTGAAAGAAATGATGAAACGGCACCTTTACCAGGTTTGTAATCAACACGATGGCTATCACCACATATCCAAAATTTCTAAAGAATACAGGTGCAATAAGCATGGCTTTGCTGGTTTGGTAGTCGATCATAAAGTACATCATGAACAGGTACATCAGGATTGCCCCGAAGCCAGCTAAAAAGGTCAGCTTATAGGAATGTTTCTTCAATGCGAAAAAGTAATACGCAAAGCCCGCTCCAGCCACAACGCCTCCAAAACCCATCAAGTTCACGTGTACAAGATGCGCCGGATCGTATCTGAGTATGGCTTCAAAATAGATATGCTCAATCAGATGAGCCGGAGCCAGACAGATATCGACCACCAGATACAATACCAGCGGCATATAAACAGCCTTGTACCTGAATGTCTGCAGGGCAATAAATGGATGCCGGATGAACGATGCACGGTATATATTCAGGATAAGCAAAACGATCAGGAAGAACGCTGCCGTTTGGATTTTGCTGCTGCTCCACCAATCGAGATGCTCCCCATAGATGCATATAAAGTTTACGCAGAGCAGAATGAGTCCCCACATAAAGCCACCCAGCCAGTCGATTCCAAATAAGGGAAAAGGCTTCATTACCCGCCTCGAGGTAAAAAGAAGCAAAGTCAGCAGCACCACCATGAGCAAAGCTCCAACCACAAGCCAGTGCATGTATTGCCAGTTGAAGAATAACGTAAGATAGAGGTTCGGAATACCGGAAAGGAGAATACTCCCCTGCACCAGTAAGTAAACGTAGCAGAAGAATATACTCAGGTCCCGCTTAGGTGTAATCCATAGCTGTATAGTGGAATTACATTCAAACGTTGCCCACATCCTGAAGATTCCGGCAAAGAAACAGGTTGCAACCAGAACCGCGACATTATCGGTGTATAAACAAATCAGATTGCAAATGATTAAGGCAACACTGCAAACCAAAAATGCAAATTTAGAGCTGAACCTCATCTTCAGGCGTAGCATATAGGCAAACACCAGGGCCATACCTGCCAGGGAGGCGAAGCCTGCCATCAGGATATCTTCTTGCATCAGGGCCATGCCTCCAACCATTTCATTGGCCGAGGCCAGGTAGATCCCGCCAGAAAACTGAAATACCAGGACGAAAAGAATAAGAATAGCTGGCTTCAGCTTCTCCGGCACGAATTGGTGAATGGCCGGAATGGAAAAAGGTCCGTTATGATGCATACCTTAATAGTTGATTTTTACTTCCGCATTCATTCCTGCCCGTAACTGGGCGGTGTGCTCGACGGCATTCTCCTTGCTGAATTCAATTCGTACCGGAATACGCTGTTCCACTTTTACGAAGTTGCCCGCCGAGTTGTCCTGTGGAATCACTGAGAAGCTCGCACCTGTAGCATTCGCGATGGACTTCACCACGCCTTTTAGTTCAACTCCCGGAAGTGCGTCCACCTCCAGGATCACCTCCTGACCTTCTTTAATATGATGAGTTTGCGTTTCCCGGTAATTGGCAATGATCCATTTCTCGTTCCGGTCTACCAGGTCTACAACCGTTTGGCCCTGCTGAATCAGCTGCCCAATCTGGAAGTTTTTCCTTCCGGTAAAACCGTCTGTCGGCGCAATGATAGCTGTGTAAGAAATATTCAGCTTAGCCAGCTCCAACGCGGCTTTCGCGAGCCGGATACCTGCTTCATTTTGTGTCAGGCGGACATTTTGTTCCCTGGTAATCAGGACAGTTGATTGCTTCTGACATTTTAACGCATCATACTTCGCTTTTAATGAGCTGTACTGCGTATAAATGCCATCGTATTCCTGCTGAGTAACCGATTCTTGTGCAAGCAGATTCCTGTAGCGCTGATGTTCCTTCTCTGCATGATCGAGCAGTGCCTTGATCTCTGCCAGTCCGGCCTCAGATACTGAGACATTGTTTTGCGCGGTATTAACGGAAGAACTCATTACCTGCTTCCCTGCCAGAGCGTTTGCATAATCGGCCTCCGCCTGGGCCAGCCTGTACCTGAATTCGGTATCCTCAATAATCGCCAGCGTATCACCTGCTTTCACAGGCTGATATTCATCAAACCTGATCTCTTTCACAAATCCGGATACCCGCGAATTTACAGGTACAATGAGCTGTTTAACCTGTGCGTTATCCGTGTACTCCACGTCGCCCAGGTGAACGAATTTCGAAGCTACATAAACGAGTCCAGAACCTACGATAGCTACAGTAATGATATTATAGATGTATTTTTTTTTTTTATGTGTCATGATGAAGGGTGATAATTACAGAGTTCCCGTTAGTTTTTTAAGTTGATAATAGTGATACAGAATATTGATGCGGGCGTTTGCCGCCTGCATTTCGGCGTCAATTTTGGAATTTTCGGCGTCCAGCATTTCAGTGATCAGAACTAGATCATCCAGATAGCGGCTACGCACAATCGTATAGTTTTCGCTAGCCAGCTGTACAGCTTTCAGTTTCGTTGCGTAGACTTTTTCGGCCTCCTCCGTGCGGATAACAGCAGCCTCAATGTCGGTATCGAGCTGCTCCTCCCGGATCAACTTGCTCTCCCCGGCTCTGCGGCTTGCGATCTTAGAAGCTTTGATCTTTGAACCCGATGCGTACAAGGATGCAATATTGTATTTGACTCCCGCTCCGGCGTACCAGTAATTTAAATTTTTGTTTATCACAGGGACTTCGATCATGATGGGACCGTCCAAACGGTTGGCGGCAAAAGCAAAAAGTTCAGGTTTCCTCCCAGCCTGCACCAGCTTCTCAGCCTGCCTGGCCTGCTCGATCTGCAGTTTCGCCTCACCTAATAGCGGAGCGTTTTCCTTTGCGAGAGCCTGCCACTGCACTAAGCCCGGAGTCTCGTTGCTTAAAGCCTTTCCTTCTTCTTTTGGGGCAAGCCGCGTACCCTTTGGCAATTGCAAGGTTCTCAGCAGCTCGTTGTTGATGATCTTCTCAGCACTTTCAAGCTGCACCAGACCCAGTTCAAGCGATTGCTTTTGGAGCTCATACCGGGTCACGGCATTTTTAAGCGACACCCCCTGTTTGTACTTGTTACGCAATTGCAGCAATAGCTTATCCGTCTGCACCATATTACTTTCGAGAATCAGCCGTTGGTTCTGGAGCTTCTGCAGCTCCAGATAGTATCCCGTAATCATGAAGCGGATATCCTGTTTGTTCTTCTCTTTGTCGAGCTTCGCAATCATCATGTCGAGCTTCCCTAACTCAACAGCGGTCTTAAGTGCGCCTCCTGCATAAATGACCTGGGTAGCCTGCAAAGCGAAATTGTTTCCGAAAGCGGGAATAGGCGCTGTACTGCCCTTGCTGAAATTTCGGTCAGATACCCAGCCGTCGCCATTATAACTCAAGGTTAGCGACGCTTCCAGAGCGGGCAGCAGCCTGTCTTTCTGCTGCTGCAGGTTCTCGGCGGCAAGCTGTTCATTGTAGGAAAATATTTTCAGCTGCCGGTTATTTTTATCGGCTAGTTCAAAAAGGTCTGTTAACTGAACCCCGAGGGTATCAGAGCGCTGCGCAAGCAGCGTTTTGCTGCAGGCAATTAACAGAAAGAGAAAGAGCAGATGAATGGTTTTACTCATAAATGAAAAATTAATATGCTGCAAAATTCCGCATTTAAGGCTGATTCCCGTTCTTCCCAAAAATTACAAAATTGGTTTATATTGAAACTTTACATCGGTTTTTACCGTATCTATGAACTGATAATCTTTTAGAATGAAAAATCCGGATACCATTAAGACCGATCAGGAACTCTTTGAAGGATTAGAAGGAATGGCTGCGACCTCCGCCAACATCAACATCATGACAGTTAGCGGAATGCACCTCCGGACGCATCTTCATACCAGCGTGTATCTCCGCTCCTCCATGTTTATACTGGTCTTAAACGGTACGGCAGGTATAGAGATCAATTTTCGTAAATACGAAGCAGGAAAGGGGGAAATCGTTCTGCTCTCATTTGGTCACTTTTTCAGAATTCAGCTTCTGAGTACAGATTTCCGCTGCACGGTCTTGTATGTAAGCAAGGCCTATATCGACGAGATGTTTTCAAGCGACATGATCTATAAGCGAGCCAGATACGGCGCTATGATGCACAAAAACCCGGTGCTGCAGCTTGGTGCGGATGAAGACCGGCTCCTGCAACAGCGCATGCACTTTATTCGCGATGTGGTTCTGAATCAGCAGCATCTCTATTATCGGGAAATGACTTTGGGAACTCTCCTCTTGTTCTTGCTGGATCTGGCGAACATCATAGAAAAGGATACACGGGAAGACGGACTCGCGCGCCCTGCACGCGATGAGCTATACTTCCAGAAGTTCCTTGAGCTATTAGTGCTTCATTATCGCGCGGAGCATCAGGTGGACTTCTATGCTGAAAAGCTACACATCACCACACACTACCTGACATTAATAGTCAAGCGGGTAAGCGGGCAAACCGTCTCTGATCTAATCTTCCAGCTGCTCTTCAGCGAGGCAAAGCTGCTGTTGATGCAGCCCTCGTTCTCGATCCAGCAAGTAGCTTCGGAGCTTCATTTTTCAGACCAGTCGGCCTTCGGAAAATTCTTTAAAAGGAAGAGCGGACTTTCACCCAAGGAATTTGCCGGGAAGGTAAAAAAAGAAGCTTCTCCGGTGCGCAAACCGCTTGCTAACCACCAGAAAGCCAGTCTGTCTGATTAATAAGTTGACTCGAAGTATTTGCCGGAACTGTAATACAGCCACTTGATCGAACCCGGAACCATTGTACCCCGGCCAGAGGGTGCCGTATAATAAGGTACATGAAGTGCTGTGAGAGCGTCGAAAAAAGCGGGATATATTCGCGCTGCTTAGCCAGCGTTCAAAGAAGCCTGAGCAGAAAAAACACGGGTCAGTATCAGGTGAGAGTCGGGTGACCATGCGGTGGCGGGCGCATCAAGCACCCTGTTGACAGCCCACTTTTACCCGGAAGCTGTCGATCTGTTTATGGGGAATACTCTGAGATCCATACGAAGGTGGAGAAGAACAAGCCAGCACCTTTTCCGCGCGGGCAATTGTAGCTCGCAACTCCGCTAAAAGGGATAACAGAATAAAAGCCGCCTCGTTATTTCGGTTATGAGACGGCTCCTGATCGCTGATCTTATTGGGGAGACAGAAGCGGATTGGCTCGTTTACAAAACTGTATAGCCAATCCCCAGGGATCACGCATCATCACCAGATGAGATCCGTCTTCAAGTACATCGTCTGAGATAGTCATTGCCCCGGCATCCTCCAGACGCTTCTTATCTGCCGCAGGATCCGCGGAAACAAAAGCAATATGCATGACGAGGGGATGCATTGTCCGGTAATCCGGAACCTGATCTGCGGGATTTGTATAAATCTCGATCATCATCTGCCCGCTATCGTCGGCCAGGAAGGTCATGAAGGGAGCCTGTTCCTGCTGTTTTACTACTACAAGACCTAAATGTTGTACATACCATTCTGTCATCCCACGGGGATCACTTACATTAATCGCAAAGTGTTCAAATTTCATACGTTATATTAAGGTTCACTGAGGTTTAGCCCAGCGTTTTTTTAAAGAAGTCGAGCGTACGACTCCAGGCCAGTTCTGCCGCCGCCTTATCGTAGCGTGGTGTGGTATCGTTGTGGAAGCCATGGTTTACCTGCGGGTACATGAAGGCCTCATACGTCTTCTTGTTTTCCTTCAAAGCAGCCTCATAGGCAGGCCAGCCCTCGTTAACGCGCGTGTCGAGCTCTGCATAGTGGAGCTGAAGCGGCGCTTTGATCTTGGGAACATCAGCCAGGTCCGGCTGACCGCCGTAGAACGGCACCGCTGCGGCGAGTTCGGGAATACGTACAGCCATCATGTTGGATATCCATCCTCCGAAGCAGAAACCCACCACTCCCACTTTGCCATTGCAGCTTTTGTGGTTCTTCAGGTAATCGTAGGCCGCTATAAAATCTTCCAGCATCTCATCTCTGTTCCTCTTGCTTTGGAGGTTCCTGCCGTCATCATCATTTCCGGGGTAGCCGCCAAGCGGAGTCAAAGCGTCCGGAGCGAGAGAAACAAATCCGGCAAGAGCGGCCCTGCGGGCAACATCTTCAATGTGCGGATTCAAGCCCCTGTTTTCATGAACCACAATGATCCCTCCAAGCTTCTCCTTTGAGCCGGCCGGAGTGGATAATAGTCCCTTTATGTCGCCGCCGCCTTTTGGCGACTTGTAAGTAATATAGTCTGAGCTCAGGCGGCTATCGCCCGCTTTTACCTGGATGGCGTCAATGTAATCCGGGGAAAGGAAGCTCATCAGCGAGGTGACAGTAAGTCCCCCTACTGCAAAAACGGACAGTCGCTGTACGAAGTCGCGACGGTTTAAACGGTTATGTGCATAGTCGTCATACAGGTCGAATACCTCCTGTTTGATGTCTTCTTTTTTGATTTCTTTCATGTTGAGGCGTGATTAATTTAGCTTAGCTAATAAAAATACATTTTTAAACGGGAGTATTGATGAATGATGATTATTTATGTCATAAGCTGGCCCGATCTCTTAACTTTGCGCCGCAACATACCTGAATGGCCATGCATTAAGGCCTTCAACAAATCCATTTTTAATTATCGTGACACGATTCTGGAAATTTTACCTTGCCTCTTATCAGGGGCTCACGCAACCGGTTTGGATGCTCTCGCTCATTATGCTGATCAACAGAAGCGGTGCGATGGTCATTCCTTTTCTGGGCGTGTATATGACGCAGGCACTTCAGTTCAGCCTGACGGAGACGGGAACTGTGCTGAGTTGCTTCGGCATAGGCGCTATGTGTGGCTCATGGGTGGGCGGATGGCTAAGCGATCGCTTTGATCATTTCTACATTCAACTGCTCAGCTTGCTGCTCTGCGTCCCGATATTCTGCCTTCTCCCTTTGCTTAAAGAACCACCATTGCTCTCGGCGGGAGTTTTTACTCTCAGCCTGATATCGGAGACATTCAGACCCGCTAACTCGGTGGCGCTTGCGCACTATACGAAACCGGAGAACATCACAAAAGCTTTTTCCCTCAACCGTATGGCCGTCAACCTAGGCTTCTCGGTAGGACCCGCTCTCGGGGGCTTTCTGGCGGCATTTTCCTACAACCTGCTGTTCTTTGGAAATGCACTTAGCTGCGCTATTGCGGCCCTGGTTTTCTTCTTCTATTTCAGAAGCCGAAAGGGCGAGCAACATGAAACGAGAAATTCGCGGGCAGCGCAGGCAGAACTTAAAGGAATATCTCCATGGAAAGATGCTTATTTTCTGGTGTTCACGCTATTATGCTGTTTCTATGCGATCTGCTTTTTTCAGCTGCTGAGTACCTTACCGCTGTTTTACCGGGAAGCACATCGGCTGGATGAGTGGAGCATCGGGCTCATACTCGGATTTAGTGGACTCGTTGTCTTCCTTCTTGAAATGCTGTTAGTGCATATCGCCGAAAAAAGGCTGAGCACGACTGCTGTGATCGTCACCGGCACTGTTCTATGCGGGTTGTCTTTTCTGATGTTGTTGATCCCGGGGGGACAAATTGTGTTGTACGCTTCAATCTTTGTACTCTGTATATCGGAGATTCTTGCAATGCCGTTTATGTCGACCGTCGCGATGCAGCGTTCAACCGCTGACACCCGGGGTGCCTATATGGGAATGAACTCCCTGGCATTTTCTGTGGCTTATGTTTTGTCGCCTTACCTGGGAACGCGCATCGCGCATAACTGGGGCTTTGACATCCTGTGGTTGCTTACGGGACTTGTGATCTGCCTGACGGCTCCCGGATTCAGCTGGGTGATCAGGCGAATGAAAATGTAAGCGGCTCTAATCCTTTATGCGCTTCCTGATTTCCTCCACAGGCATATTCTGCATCCTTCCTACCACCTGGTCGCCCCGGTAAGTAATCACGCGAAGCAAAGTAGCGTCTTTGGGTATGGAAAGCGGCTTTTCGTAACGCGGATAGAATCGGTCGGGATAGGAATTGTCAAAGCTGTAATGTATAGAGAGTCCTTCGACTTCGGTAGACAGCGTAACGAGCGGTTCAGACTGGGCCGATTTGCTTATAGTAAAAATCGGATCATACACACTCGGCGCGTATTTCGTCTGCCGTAGATCCAGCCTTTTGAAATGATCTTCCACGCGGTGAAAGAACTCAGGCCAGTTCTTAGTCGTGTCGGCGGACCATAGTGCTTCTGCAACAGCAAACCCTCTTGGCCAGGTCATGTACTCGGCGTGACGAATGTTATAGACATTCTCAGTCCAGAGGTTCGCTTGTCCGCCCAGAATGTATGCGGCGTCAGCTCCTGCGGGAACAGGATTGAACTGATAGGTTTTACTCAGGCGCACTTCTTTATAAACCGGAGGTTCGCTGATCGCATCTCCTTGCCTAAGATCCAAGTAGTTATGTCCGATAGGTGCTAAGACCACAGCATGTTTCAGCCGGGATGCCTCAACAGCTTTCTCAGGATTGTGCCACACCATGACGGCAGCATCCTGAGGAAGGCCATTATCCAGGATCTCGTCCCAGCCCATGAACTTCTTCCCACGTTTCTCTACCAGGCTTTTTACCCGTTTTGCGAAGTACCCCTGCACCTGGTGCATGTCTTTCAAGCCCTCTCTGGCCATCAGCGCTTTCACGGCTTCGCTTTTCTCCCAGTAGTTGGTCGATGTCTCGTCGCCGCCCATGTGTATATAGCTGAATGGAAAAAGCGGAACGACTTCTTCAAGAACGTCGTCTATAAAGCTATAAACGGATTCATTAGCGGGACAAAGGTTATTGTCATAGATGGCCTGAGGTAACTTACCTCCTGCCGACCAGTCCATGATCCGTTCTCCTGAACGTACACGGTAATTGACGGCCTCCGGGGTGCAGGATAGCTCGGGGTAAGCAGCTACAGCAGCCAGGCTATGGCCAGGAACGTCGATCTCCGGAAGAATATCAACAAACCTTTCTTTGGCATACTGAACCAGTTCCCGGATATCGTCTTGCGTATAGAAACCGCCATAGTCGTTTGCAGCGTCTGCTGCAGGCGGGCTAAAGGTGCCGAAGTTGCCCTCTCTTCCGGGCCTCCAGGCACCTACTGCGGTTAGCTTGGGATATTTTTTTATTTCAATGCGCCAGCCCTCATTGTCGGTCAGATGCAGATGAAGCAGGTTATACTTATAGCGGACCATCGCATCAATGTATTGCTTTACCTCGTCTTTTGTAAAGAAGTGGCGGGCAACATCAAACATCAGTCCTCTCCAGGGAAGTCGCGGAAAATCAACGATCTCCACACAGGGTAGTGTCCAGTCGGCAGTTTGCACCACGTTCTCTGCTTCAATCTCCTTTGGAAACAACTGCAATACCGTTTGTACCCCGTAGAAGAGCCCTGCGGCCTGGTTAGCCTTAATGGTGACGGAACGAGGGGTAACAAGGAGTCTGTACCCCTCATTACCCAACTGAGTTTCTTGTTTGTGTAGGATTTCAAACCTGATTGATGCTTTCTTTGAAGTATGATTAAGCAGGCTTACTTTCCTTCCGGTAGCAGCACCAATCCTGGTTTTCAAAAATACAGCCGCGGCTTCACTTTGCTTAGCGCTGTTTGTACTGATCAATACGTGCTGCGGCAGCTCGAAGCTTCCCTTGTTAAGCTCCAGGGATACTGGTTTCGGAAGAATAGCGGACTGAGGCGTTTGAGCTTCAGCCACATTCAGAACAGTCCACAGAAGAATAACAGAGAGAAAACCGAGTTGCTTCATCACATAAATTGATTGAACGTATTGATCTTATTAAAACATTGAGCAGATCAGACCATTTGAATTTCCGGCTGCGGCTCCAGTGTTTTATACACCTGGAAGAGCGCACGAGGCACATGAAAACAACCCTTCCATTTACCGCCCTTCAGATTCAGGAGAACCTCTCCACGCCTGTTCAGATAACCGAACCATTCGCCATGTTCCGGATCCTTGAAGTGATTCCAGGTATAGTCATGTAATTTCAGGAACCACTCTTTTGCGGCCTCATTACCTGTTAATGACCAGGCTTTAGCCATGCATACCAGAGCTTCCACGTGTACCCACCAAAGCTTCTGATCCCATTCCAACTGCTGCGGCGGATTGCCCTTGCAGTCGAGGAAATAGAAAATACCCCCATACTGCTCGTCCCAGCCATATTCCAGCGCCTTCAAAGCAATATCGATACTCTTGTTTATTAAAGCCTGGTCGTTTAAGCGAACACCAAGGTCCATCATAAACCACATGGCCTCAATGGTGTGGCCCGGATTCAGCAAGCGTCCTTCGAAGCTATCGGAGAATGATCCGTCGAGGTTAACATTCTCATAGATGATACCGCTTTCAGGCTGATAGAATACGTTCATCACCTCATTGATTACATCCTGAATCAAACCTTCTACCAATGATTTGTCCAGCAGGTGTTCTAACTCGATGGATAGATTGCTCAGGATCATGGGCAGGGAGAAGTTCCGCAGGTCGCGTGTACCCGGGTAAATCTTATTGTATGCGCCTTTGGTATTGTTCCTTCTTCTGAGGATATTTTCAAAGGTCTGCTTTGCGATCTCTCCAAACTCGTCTTTCTTTGTTGCCTCATACAGAGCACCAAAGCCCATTGTAGCAAAACAATCAGAAAAGATATTGTAAGGCTGCACCAGAGGCTTGCCTTGCTGGTTCAGAGAGAAGTACCAGTTACCCTCGTTGTCTCTGCCATACTTCTTCATAAAGTCTGCGCCATGCAGAGCCATATCCAGCCATTCCTGCTTCGCTTCCAGTTTATTGTACAGGGTTGCAAACATCCATACCTCACGGCCTTGCAGCCACATAAACTTGTCTGTGTCGAATACCTTACCATCACGTCCCAGACAGGTGAAGTAACCACCATGCGTTTCATCTTTCGAATGCTTCATCCAGAACGGAATTACATTCCCTAGCAGTTCCTCCCTGTAAATTTCACTAAGCTTGTTCATATATCAATCTCAAAAAGTCAGTCCTTTCAGGTACTCCTGATACCTGTTGTATAAATGTCCCGCCTGCAGATAAGCTGACTGGGGACTCATAAAATGTGAAAACTCAAATGTTATCGCCTTATCGTAGCCGGCTGCGGCTGCGGCCTCCAGCTTCAGGCGTAGCTTGTCGAACTTAATCGGCAAAAACTTAATGGGCATATCGCGGTCAAAAGACTCCACGTTAGTCCAGCACTCCAGGCCAAAACGGTCGGCCAGTTTTTTATTCACTTCGAAGAAGGCAGGCAGCTCGTCATAGTCGATGTGCCCGTCCTGGAACGCCACCGCATCAATAGCTCCGGAGATGCCTTCAAAGATCTCGCCCCATTCATCTTCGTGTTCCTTAACAGATATGGCATCTGCCTTACTCAGCTGTGAAGAAGAAGCCATGACTGCCTTTTTGCCGTCGATCCAGGGCGAAATCAGCGTCGGCAGACCGTTGCTGATGCCTTTGCATTGCATCCCCAAGGTTCTGAACGCTTCCGTTGCCCCCTTTGTTTTTCTGCTTATTTCTGTGCTTACATACCAGCCGCCGAAGCTTTTATAGTGGCCGTACTTCTGCCATACTTCATCTACCACATAGCGGTTGGCGTCGATCTCATGCTCAAGGTTTCCTGTATCCCAATAAATACCGCTGTCATAAAGCCCGAAGTAGAACTTCATGGCGTATTTATCTGCAAGGCGGAGAAAGAGATCAACCAGATCCGTTGATGGCCTGTAGCAGCCGTAATGATCCATCAGGTATTGCGATGGGTAAGTGATAAACTTCCTGTACCCACTGCGGATCATGATGACCGTGTCGATACCTATGCTCCTCATATGAGCAAAGTCCTGATCCCACTCCTTTTCTCCCCAATTCTGATGCGGAATATCGTGTGAGATTTCGTCTATAAACGTTCCTGTTATTTTCATAAAACTTTCTTGCGCTTTAGAAATGCAACCCAGTCAATATAAGCTGCCGGTTTCAGGTGAACACCGTCCAAGGTGTATTCAGGTTTGAGGACACCATTTTCGTCCTGAAACAGCGGACATATATCGATATAGGTTATCTTTTCATCTTTGGCCAGCTGCTTCAGCCTGGCGTTCAGTTGAGGCACCAGTACATTTCGGCCCTTGGTATAAGGCTCGGTTGTCATGGCCTCGTTTATGGGCAATGCGCTCTCCAGATAGATCTTTGTCTTTGGCGACAATGCTTTGATCTTCCTGATGATGCGGAGGTAGTTGTAGATGCTGACCTCATGAGGCAGCTTTCTGAACTGGTCGTTAATGCCATCCATCAGAAAAACCGCTTTCGGCTTGCCTTTCAATGCCTCCTCTATTCTGGCGAGTATGCCGAAAGAATTATCGCCGCCAATTCCTCTGTTTACAACAGGATATTTGCTGCCGGAGAGTATTTCCTGCCACTCGCCCCGTTCGGTTATACTGTTACCCAGAAATACGATCGCATTTTTAACGGGCGGCATGTTATTAAAATATTCCATGCGCTGTACGTAGTACCAATTGGCATAAGCGCTGTCGACCTTAACACTTTGTGCGTTTGCCGAGGCTGCCAATAACAGCAGCATGGCGGTTGTTGATATAAACTTATTCATCAGGTTGAGGCTAATCCAGTAAATTCAATTTTTTCAGGTGATTGGCCCACAAAATATAAGAGGCCTGGCGCAGATGAAGTCCGTCAATTGAAAGCTCCTTCCGCAAGCTTCCATCCTGGTCTTCCAGAGCCGGATGCAGGTCAACGTAAGTGGCGCCTGTCTGTCTGCACAGCGACTCCAGACTGCTATTCAACGCATTAATCCTGGCATTGTTGATCTTATTGTAAGATGCAGGCAGCATCCCCTCATTCACGGGCAAAAGGCTTTGTATGAAGAGATGGGTTTTTGGCGACTCCCTCTTTACGCGTGCGGCGATCTTGGCGATGTTGGCGAGGATGACCTCGTTTGGTGTTCCCCGCTTCATGTCGTTAATGCCACAAAGCAGAAAAATTTTCGACGGCCGGGAACTTAAGACCTCATCCAGCCTGGCGAATATTCCGTAGGTTACATCACCACTGATGCCCCTGTTGATTACATTCCTTTTGGAGACAAGCTCCTGCCATTTACCACCTTCAGTCAAGCTGTTCCCAAGAAACACGATCTCATGCTTCTTATCAGGCATCTTTCTAAAAAAATCAAGCCGGGCGGTATAGTGACTGTTCAGATAGGTACTATCCACTGTAGTTTGTTGTGCATTGGCAGTGCTGCAAAATATAGCAATACAGCCCACCAAGGCTCTTTGATATAAAGCGTTCATCTTTTTATAGTTTATACTGTCGCAGAATCGTTCTCGATTTCCTCAGGCGTTTTTAACGGAACCAGCCAGGTGACAATAAATGCCGGAATTGTTGCAATAAGCACCCAAATGAAGAATTCCTTATAGCCAAGCATATCGCTGAGCAATCCGCTGATCATTGAAGGAATCATGAAGCCCAGATTCATCAGTCCGCTTCCAAAAGCATAATGAGCCATCTTGTATTTACCGGGCGCAATGTTCTGCATCATAAACAAGATCAGTCCAACAAAGCCATAACCATAACCCAGATATTCAATCGCTACTGCTGCTGCGATCACCCACAGATTGGTCGGCATAAAAATGGCGAGGAACGCATATGCAGCAAAAGGAAAGTTAAAGAAAGCACACAGGATGAACAAGGTACGTCTCGTAAGACCTTTATTGGACACATAATAGCCCGCCAGAATCGATCCTAATACAAAGGCGATAGATCCGAAGACACCATATAGCAAACCAATTTCAGAAGTGCTTAGCCCGAGTCCCCCGCTTTCACGAGAGGCCTTAAAGAACAGAGGAACGATCTTGATAGCTTGTCCTTCTGCAAAGCGATAGAAAACAATAAAGCAAAGGCTGGCCCAGATGTGTTTCTTCTGAAAGAAGGTGATGATAACATCTTTTAACGTGGCAAAGCCTTCCTTCACCGAAGACGTGGTCTTTACCTGACTGCTTGAAGGCAGTGCCCTCATGTTATAGAGGCCAAGTAAAACCATGATGATACCGTAAATAAACATCACGACCATCCAGGCACTCGGTATACCGATTTCCTTTTCCAGTTGACCAGCCAGATAAACCAGCGCACCACCCGAGAACACTTTGGCCACATTGTAGAAGGCACCCTGCCATCCTACAAACTTCGCCTGCAGTTTCGGAGTAAGTTCGTTCAGGTATACACCGTCTGCAGCCGTATCGTGAGTGGCACCGCTGATGGCGATGATTGTCAGCATCGCGATGGAGAAGCTGAAGAAATGATCCAGTTGCAGGGTCAATGCCAATAGCCCGAACACCAGACCGGTAAAGATCTGGGTGGTATAAACAAAGAATTTCTTCGTTTTATACATCTCTAAAAATGGTCCCCACAAAGGCTTTAAGGTCCAGGGTAACATGATCAGAGAGGTCCATAAGGCGATCTGGGTATCGCTGATGCCCATGTTTTTGTACATAATAGAACTCGCTCCCGACAGGGCAACAAAGGGAAGCCCCATGGCAAACCATGTTGAAGGAATCCAGCGAATCGGATTGGCAATCTTTTTTTCAGCTTGTATCAACGTGTGTGAAAATTAGTTATTTAACTGTGATGTTCAATTCTCTGATAACCTCTTTGTCTCCATGGCTATTTGCGTTCCTTGCAACAAAGGTAACCTTGTAATTGCCCGGCTTGCTGTAAGCATGCTTATATTCAGCAGGGGTTCTCGCCAAGAATGCTTTGATGGGAGTTCCCTTGTCGGGATTGACAAGGCTCGGCTGGAAGGGTGCAGAAATAGCCCAGTCCAGAGAAGGACTTGTATTTCCTGGTGCAAACCAAACGAACGGTGCAGCACTTGCTATCGTCCATTTGTTTGCCTTGTTCTTGATATCAACACTGATCCAACCACCTGTTCTGGCTGTGGCCACGGTAGAAATGGAACCGTCTGCAGCAACAGTTTCGAGGTTAAAATCATAAACTCTCCAGGTGCGGCCACCTAGGGCAGTAGTCGCACTCGTGTCGCTCTTATATTTGAACGCAAAATATAGAGGCTTGTCTTTCTTAACAAATTCAGATAAGTCTATCGGGCCTGACAAGGTGGTAACGCTCGTAGTCCCGCCTGCAGGGGTAGCCGAGAGCGTAAATTTACTGGTGATATCGGTCCACTGTTCCTCCTTTATGCCTTCAGGGGTATATTTCCCTTCAAAGTCGTTCGAGCAAAGTATACTGAAATTATTTGTCTGAGATCCATAGAGAACCCGCGTGCCCAGAGTAAGCCTTAGCTTCAGGTCTTCAACATTGGTGCGGTCTTTAAACTGATATTCTTTCCCCAGTTCCCCGGAGTAGAACGTTATCACGTCAGCATCGCCATGAAACCGGAATGCTATTGAATCGTTAACCGCAATTTCAGTATTTGCCACAGTTACATCAAACGATGGAGACTCAGGCTCGTCCTTCCCGCAAGATGCTAAAGCAAGAAGTGCCAAAGCAAAAGAAGAATAAAGTATTTTTTTCATAAACAATGTTCTATAAAGTATAAGCCTACCACCCGTTATTCTGACGAGCATCTTTGTTTAATAGCATCTCTCTCGAAGGAATGGCTAGAACCGTATCCCTGGCAGAAATATTATTACCATGCCGGGCCGCGTATGTATAGGCGGACGGCGCAGTAATTAGAATATCATTAGCTACATTCTTCATTGCGGAGATATAGTCCCCCCAACGTACCAGATCGAAGCGCCTTAAGGCTTCATAACCCAGCTCCAGTGAGCGTTCTTTTCGGATCGCCTGACGGAAAGCCTCCTGACCCGATATTTGATCAGCCTGCAGATCAGAAACAAGGCTTGACTTTGACGTAAGGACCACTCGTGCCGTTGCGCCCGAACCCATATCCTGCGAACTGATGACCACTGAGGGTGCAGATGTATAGCCGGAACCTGTATTGGTCAGCATAATGAACACCACCTTACCGCCTGAGATCGCTGCGGTAGCCTCTGCTCCAATGCCGCCGCCACCAACGATTTCCACCTTAGGAGCGATCGTATAGCCGGAGCCGCCTCCATTTGCCGGAACCTCAATATACTTGATTGACTCGCCTGCACTTAGTTTTCCGTATGCCCTTCTTCTTACCAGATTAACATAGTCGATGGCCTCTTGTCTGGGACCATTGATTTCGTTATCTGCCTCTGCGTACATCAATAAAACATCTGAGTATCTCAAAAGAGGAAAGTTGATTGTAGAGGAACCATTAAATCTGGTCTCTACTTTCTCATATTCCCTGCGCCACTTTGCGTCGTACCTGTTGTAGATCGAAGTCAGTCCGTAGTTCACCTTATCGCGGCTTACTGCGTCGTAGAAATACGGCCCGATGGTCCAGTCCCTTCTCATGTCGGGCGAATGGCTGATTTGGACTCCATTTACCGTCAGAAGATCTGCTTTAAATTGTCTGAAATAATAATCTGTTGTGTGCTTGGCACCGTAGCTGTATCCATAAGGTTCGGCGTTAGCAGAGATACCGTTGATGACGCCCACAGAACCTTCCTCTGCCTGCGATTCATTATAGCGGTTAAACTCCACCTCCCATATCGTTTCTTTGATATCATAGGTGCCGTTGCACATTCTGATGAATACATCGCGATAATCAGGATTCAAGACATGGAACTTGGAGTCAATTACCTTACCAGCCCACTTTACCACTTCAGCAAACCGGGAAGCATCTCTTAACGGAGCTCCTGCCATCTTCAGGTTTACTCTTGCCAGTATGCCCCATACTACCGGCTGGGTAACCCGACTTCCGTAAGAGTAAGTACCCGCAGGTTCCACCAGTTCTGCGGCCTTTTCCATATCTGCGACGATCTGCGCATAGACCTCCTTATATGGAGCCCTTTTCAGGTTGACGTCATTTACTGCAGATGTTGCAGACAGGCGCAGGGGTACGTCTCCCCAGTAGTTCGTTAGCAGAAAATAATAGTAGCCGCGCAGAAACAAAGCCTGACCCTCAATGGCCTTTTTGCGGGTTGCGTCCATCTGTACCCTTGGGAGGTTTTCCAGAAGCACATTTGCCCGGTTGATCGCATTATATAGCGCTACCCAGAGGTCTGTTACATCCGGATCAGAAGGGTTATAGTTAAACAAAGCCACGTTTTGCGTCCAGTTGGAAAGCGCAACAAAGCTGTCATCCGCAATATCAAGTTCAAAAAACAGCTTACGCCCGTAAGTACTGTTTTTACCCAGAGGATCATATACACCGGCGAGAGCCACCTCTGCTTCCGCAGCTGTATTGAAATAGCCTTTAGGAGACAAGGTATCCTTAGGAGTTGTATCTAAAAACTTCTCACACGAGCTGAAAAGTAATGCAGACATGGTGAGCATTAAAAATGTCTTTTTCATATATATCTTTCCTCCTCTAGAATGATGTAGTTAAACCGAATGTGATTGTTCTGGCTCTGGGATATGCAGAGAAGTCGAATCCCGGAGTAAGTGCTGAATTACGTACGGAGACCTCAGGATCATAGCCCGAATAGCCTGTGAAAGTGTAAAGGTTCTGCGCAGAAACATAAACCCTGGCCGATGATACTTTTATCCGGCTAAGCAGGTCTTTAGGCAAGCTGTATCCGAGGGAGACAGTCTTCAGCCTGAGGAACGAACCGTCCTCTACAATACGGCTAGAATAAGCCTTGAGACCTGCTCCTTTGATCGCCTGTACACCGGGAATATCTGAATCCTGATTTTCCGGAGACCATCTATTGACGTAGCTATCGTATTGGTTATAGCCATATTTGTAGGCAGATTCAAACATGATCCGGTTAGCGTTGTAAATGTCGTTTCCGTATGACCACTGCAGGAAAATACCGAGGTCGAAACCTTTGTAAGTGAAGTTATTGGAAAAACCACCGGTGTGCTTAGGGTTAGGATTACCGATGACGGTCTTGTCATCCTCATTGATGATCAGATCACCATTCAGATCTCTGTACTTTACATCGCCGGGTTGCACTGACGCGCGTGAAGCATTATTAGCCGTCACGTTGTTTTTCAGTGTATAAGTACCCCCTACTTTGATAAAATCATCATACTGGTAAACGCCGTCATATATCAAACCATAGAACTGCGAAATAGGCTGGTCGATCATCGCCACGTAACCATATACGTTCTGCCAATCCTGTCCCCAGTTCTGTGCAGAGACAATGTAGTTCTGGTTGTCTGACAACGCCAATACCTTATTTCTGTTGAATGCAATATTGAATGATGATGTCCAGTTGAAATCTTTTCTGGTGATCGGATTATAAGAAAGACTAAGCTCTAAGCCCTTATTACCCACCTTGCCGATGTTTCTTACAGAGCGGAAGTAGCCGGTATTGGGCGACATGTCTGCATTCAGCAAAAGATCTGTTGTACGCTTATCGTAAACATCAACTTCGATATTCAGCCTGTCTTTGAATAAACCAAGGTTATATCCGAGATCCAGCTGACGGGTAGATTCCCATCTGAGATCAGGGTTCCCGATCCCCACGCTGATCAAACCGTTCTGGTAGCCTCCTCCGAATGTATACCCCGGATTGTTGTTAGCCGAGTTTCCCGCATCTGAATTGGATGTAGATAAGGCCGAATAAGAAGCATAATTACTCACTGCATTATTACCTGTTACACCCCAGGAGAAACGTAGTTTAGAAGTGGAGATGAACTTGAGGTTCTTCATGAAGGCTTCTTTATCCATCTGCCATGCGACGGCGGCAGACGGGAAGTATCCCCACTTGTTTTTACCCTGAAATCGTGAGGATCCGTCAGAACGCATCGTCGCAGTGAACAAATAACGGTCGGAAAGCTTATAATTTACACGACCAAAGAAAGAAGCCATCGTCCAGTCAGAAGAATATGAAGTGATGTTGTTCGCCTCTCCTTCATCTAAGCCATTGAGTCCTAAACTCGCGTTAGGAAGATTGATTGCGTAGGCGCCGAATGCGGAACTTTCTCCCCTTTCAGCTGTGAAGCCTCCTAACAAATCAAAGTAATGATTCTTATTGATGCGTTTGGTATAGTTAAGGGTGTTGGTATTCTGCCATCCTACACTGTTGGAAAATGTCTTTGATCCACTTACTGCATTGTTCGATAGGAACCCGGCGCGGGAGAATGGTCCATTGAACAGGTCGGCCTGACGGGTTCCGCGGTTAATACCTCCGGAGATTTTCAATTTCAAAGCTTTGGTAAAGCTGTATTCAGCAAAGGCATTTGCAACCAGGCTGTTTCCATAGTTTTCTCTAAGCTCATTCTGAGCCGTCAACACAGGATTAAAAGTATTGTTGCTTCCCTGTTCCACTTCGGGATCAACGGGTGAGTCGATCAGGTTGATGGTAGAGTCGACAGCTACCGGCCTGAATGCCCAAACGCTGAACAGCATGTTGGTTTCATTGCTATAGCCACTGGTAGAAGTTGGACTGCCATAGTTTTTGACATAGGAATAAGAGGAATTGATGCCTACTTTGAGCTTGTCATTCACCTCCTGGTCTAAAACCAGTTTACCCATCATTCTTTCGAATCCGGAATTGATTAAGACGCCATCCTGACCGGTGTAGGATAAAGATGCAGAATACTTCGTCTTCTCTGTACCTCCTGCCATGTTCAGGTAATGGTTCTGCATAGGAGCCACACGTGTGACCTGATCTTCCCAGTTAATACCCTTAACGGTCCGGTAATCTTCAAGCGACTTTCCGTTCTTAAAATAGAGCGTGTTTGTACGGATAGGGTCGATTTCAAACTGCAGCTTTACAAATTCATAAGGATTCATAGATGAGATCCTCTTATTGTTCTCCTGGAAGCCATAATAAGCATTGTACGAAATAAGAGGCTTACCTACCTTCCCTCTTTTGGTGGTGACCATAATGACACCATTCGCACCTCTCGCCCCGTATATAGCCGTAGCAGATGCGTCCTTCAATACGTCTATTGATTCAATATCATTCGGATCAATAGTAGACAGAGGATTGACCGGAAAGTCTGATGCGCCTTCAAAAGGAAATCCATCTATTACAAATAGCGGATAGTTGCTCTGGGTGATGGAGTTGTTACCCCGGATGGTGATGTTTATGTTAGATCCAGGCTGTCCTTCAGATGAGGTTACCTGTACACCAGCAACCCGTCCGGCAAGAGCCTCGTCGAACGTTTTGACCGGAGCTTTTTGTATATCTTCGATACTAACCCGTCCTACTGCGCCGGTAAGGTCTTTTCTTTTTACCGTTCCATAACCCACAACTACAGCTTCTTCCATCATCATGGAAGATTCGCTGAGTACAATGTTCAATGTTTCCTGATCAGTCACTGTCACTAACTTTTCTTCAAATCCGATGTATCTGAATACAATCGTGTTTTGCCCGGCACTCAGGTTTAGCTGAAATCTACCCTGTGCATCGGTAGCTGTGCCTTTCTGAGCTCCTCTTACCTGCACAGTGACACCCACAAGTGCCTCCCCCTGTATGTCAGATACTTTTCCTTTAATTAATCGATTTTGGGAGTATGCCACCACTGAAAAGCAAAACAATAACATAGAAAGGATTATTGCCCGGCATACAGATAGACCATCCGACTTGAGATTTCTATACTTCATACAGAATAGGGTTTAAGAAACTAAACTTATAGGGTTAAAGATTATTTGAGATTTCCGTCAAACCCGATCGCGCGATCAAAAGGACGAAGCAGACTATCGAGCATCACCGCAACATCTTCTCTTGTCATGAATGATGTATTCTTTTTCATTTCCTTGAATTGGCCGATCACACGATCCTTCGATACAGCAGGCTCTATCTTGTTAATGGCTTCAGCAAAGAACTCGATTTCCATATCCTTACCTGAGCCTTCTATTGCAGCTGCTTTCGGATAGTAGGTTTTCAACCCATTGATGAAATCATGCTCACTTACAGGATGCTGCGGATAAAACCAGGTTTGGTTAGCCCATTTGTATGAAAGTCCGGTTCCCTTCAGGATTCCGGTAGCTCCTATTCGCTGGATCGCCTGAAAACCTGGATCATGAGGTTTTACATCAATAAACGGCAGTAAATACGCATTCGCATTTAATAGCTCCTGCTGAACTTCTCTGACACTAACATCTTTCGGATCAATACCGTGTTTGATAGCTGTTCCAGCTAAGGCCCCGGCAGCCTGACCAATGCCAAGAACCACGGGCTGTAAACGGGTAGCACCTGCTACAATATTGGAAACACTAATGCTTTTTTCGGCGACGATCAGTCCACTCACATCATTGGGAACGAGTGCACCCAGAGGGACGTTGTACGAAGGCACTTTGATCTTAACAAAATCAATCTTCGGCGCATCTGCATTCTTCAGGTGATGATGATCGATGGTATAGTCACCTACGATTGCGCCCGTACGATACAAGGGCAGATCCTGATCATAAGGTTTGGATACATAGGGTAAAGTATATCTCACCAGTCCATTAACTCTTCTTGATTCACGGTGATATGGAATCATCGGCAGCTTATCCTTGGTCGGAAATTCATCTGCTATACCCAGGTGTTTGTATCCCAATGCTGTCTGCATATGATAGACAAAGCGTAGAGTATGCAGTTTCGCTTCTTTAAGCGCCTCTTCCCGCTCTTGCGGCGTCTTCTCAATGATATTCAGGTAAATATCATTACCATCTTTAGGCCAGTTGATCATGTACTTGCCGTTAGGTAACTTACCATAAGTAAGCATTTTGGAACAGTCGATATGCGGAGCTGCATTTTCAGCAGCCGGATCGGCTACGTCGCAGCAGTGTTTGAAAACTTCCGGATCATATCCCTGTGGTTTCTTTATCGTTTTATTTGCACCCTTTCCGAAGTCTTTGAGAATAACCACATAAGTAAGGTCCTGAATGATGTCATTGGCTTTCTCCGGAGCAAACATCTCACCACTTACAGAGCGGCTATCCATACCGATATCATATTTTGCACCGGCCGCTGCCATCACATCACCAAGCTCGGTACAATCAATTACCAACTTGGCTTTGATCAACCGGGACGTTCCACCCTTTCTTACTTTTACCAACCACAGCTTTCCTTCTTTTTTAATACTCTCATAGCGTGTATTATACCAAACATTCAGGTTTGGTGTGGCGACCATTTCTTTTAAGATTTTATTACCGACAGAGGGCTCAAACAAGGTATTGCTTACCCATCCGGTTTCTACAGCTTCCGGCCCCCCATAGTGTCTATATAGTTTCTCACGAAACTCCCCCCATAAACCTGAAGGTAGCTGATGATTTCCGTCGATTGCTGACACTCCTGCGGAGGTGAGCATACCTCCGAGCCAGCCTGTTTCCTCAATGATCAGCGTATTCGCCGACATTCTGGATGATTGAATGCCTGCAGTAACTCCGCTGGCTCCGCCACCGACAATTAAAATATCTACAGATACTGACTCTTCAGCAACCGCACGCAAGTGAAATATCACCAGAAAACAAATGAAAGTTATATAAAGGTTACGCATAAGCTGATTTATAAAGACGAATGTAATTTATTTTTAATAACATTCCATGCGTTTTTAATTTTATTTACTAACTATTTACGACCGGAATATCCGATATCAAGAGAAGATCAGCGTTACTCTGGAATCAAAACTAAGTATTTTCTAAAAAACACCCGTTTACCTTAGAAATATTACATCAATAAGACTCCATTAAAGGATAATCGCTAAAAAATACAGCGGGTAACGCAAATGTGGCTATAAGCGGGGTTTTTAAAATTTATGCCACAGAGAACCCGTTCTTGAGATAATTTTGCCATTTTTAGAATATATTTGATCACGAGTAACTACCTTAATTTCTACTAGAACGCTTATCAGAGATCATGACCTTTTTTGAAGAACTTAATGACGAAAACATGTCCGGGGTTGCATATAAGAATATTCAGCTCAAAAAAAACGCTATCTCTTATTTGTGCAACAATGGAAGCTGCACGATAGCTGATCTCTGCAGAGAGCTAAATTTAAGCACGCCTAAAGTAACTAACCTCGTTAATGAACTGATGGGTGACGGACTTGTCAAAGATTTAGGAAAGGTCCAATCTACCGGGGGCAGAAAGCCGAATCTATATGGAATGATTGCAGACTCAGTGTTCTTCCTGGGTGTCGATGTGAAGCAAAACCATATCAATATCGGTTTGACCGATCTTCAAAAGAACCTCAGAGAAACCCAGGAGCATGTTCCCTACCTGCTGAGTAATGACCAGCAATCACTCAACCAGCTTGTCACACTCATTAAGGATTTTATCAAGAGCAGTAGCGTCAGCCGTGAGAAGATCCTGGGACTGGGTATCAATCTATCTGGAAGAATCAATTATTCAACGGGATATAGTTATAGCTTTTTTCATTTCAATGAAGAGCCACTGGCCAAAACGCTCGAGAAAAAACTCGGCATTAAGACATTCCTGGAGAATGATTCGCGGGCGATGGCCTATGGAGAGTTCAACGCGGGAGTAGTGAAAGAAGAAAAGAATGTACTCTTCCTGAACATGGATTATGGCCTGGGAATGGGCGTCATGATCAATAGCCATCTTTATTATGGCAAGTCTGGCTTTGCCGGCGAATTTGGACATATCCCAATTTTCGATAACGAGATCATCTGCAACTGCGGAAAGAAAGGTTGCCTGGAAACTGAAGCATCCGGATGGGCTTTAACCCGCCTCTTCAAGGAAAAAGTAATGGCCGGATCTTCAACTATCATCTTTAATAATAAAAATATTAAGGCCACTAAGATCGAGGAGATTCAGCTTAGCGACATTCTCGAAGCGGCAAGCAATGACGATGTGCTCTCTATTGACCTTATAGCCAATGTTGGCGAAAAGCTCGGACGGGGAATTGCCCTTCTCATCAATATTTTTAATCCTGAACTCGTCATTATAGGTGGAAGCCTCGCTACAACCGGGGAATATATCAGATTGCCGATAAAAAGTGCGATCAACAAATATTCACTGAGCCTGGTGAGCAGCGACACTCAGCTGCGGGTTTCACAGCTTGGAGAGAAAGCAGGTATTATAGGAGCCTGTCTTTTAGTTAGAGACAGGCTCCTGAATCTGGATTAAAAACCGTTTCCGCTGATGCTGATGTTCTCGGCACCAATTGCGAGTTCTTTAACGCTTGCTGTTAGCTGAAAATTTGATTTTGCAGGACATGCCATAGAGGTATACCTGCCACTATGGAAGGGAACTTCCCGTATTTCGCCGCCAAAATCCCGGTATAGGTTGGTGGCTTTCCATTGTGAATTCAGAATGCGTGTTCCGCTTGCCTGAGCAGGTTTTCCTTCATTAGCGACCTGATCGATTGCATTTACACGCTTAAATTCCGCATGTCCTTTCAGGCTATATCCATCACAGTCGAAGTCCTGTTCAAAGCGCTTGCCAGCCCCCTCAATCACGAACCTGAGTTTTCCGTCGGCGATGATCTTCACCGACATATAAACCTCCTCGCCCGGGTACCAGTAATATTGACTGATTGCTGGCGCGTTCACGAATACAGCTTCCTGACCAGAGGCATGACCTGTTCTGCGGAGAAAAGGCCTGAATGCCTTTCTTTGTGAAGAGACGACTCCCTTTTCATCTTTAATAATTTCCCAGGAAAGACCGATGTCTGTTTCTTGTCCTCCCATACTACCGCCCAGGTACACCGAAGGGTTATCAAGATACTGCTCCGGTTTTTTCGGATTGATCCTGTTCTTGTCAAATTGCAGCTCAGGTAAGACCACACGACCGTTAATCCCCCTCCAAACATCTTCACTCGAAACGACTTTCCGGTAATATGCACCCTCGAAACAAGGCTTACTACTTAGGGGCTTTATCTCATTCTGATAGAAGCTCGTTTTAGCGTCTTTGTCTTCCGATAGAGAAGATGACTTCAGAGAAGAGCAGGACGTCGATGATATCCAGATCCCCAATACCGCGGTTACTACACGAAACCTATTAATACTATCCATCATCATATACCAGTTAAGCCTTATTTCAAGTCAACAGGTACAAATATGAACGGAGTTGGCAAACAAGATGCACCCGGAGGAGAATAACGGAGCTTAATTGTTTGTTTACTACCGTCCTTCGCAGGTTTGAAAACTTGCACCACAACAGCTTCAGGTGCACCTGTAGTTGTCAGCTTATTGCTTGGCAGTTGTACAATCCCGTCTTTGAATAGGCCCTCACTTACCATCATACTGGCAGCCATACCACTACACCATTGGTTATCCGTTCTCGAATTCCAGGTAAGGAGCGCAAGCCCTTTACCATCAGAGCTCTTCCAATCCACCTCAATGTCGTAAATCACACCATAATTACCCGCCAGCTCAGAAATCTGTCCGCTAACACCTTCTACTCCGGCAACCCATGGGTCGATTTTACCGTCCGCCACGATTAACTGCGATACGCCGTCTTTTGTATCGAGGACTTCCTTATTAAGCACTCTGTAGTTGCTCACGCCGAACAGTCCGCGGCCTGCATTTTTATGGCCGGTAGGCAATACTGTCTTGATCGTGTTGTAAGCATCCGGTCCTGATGTGCCGGGAGCTGTTTGAATAACCGCGATTTCAGCTGGCTGGTCAATCACGAATTCATAAATGCCATGCACCAGCTCATCAAACTTGACGATGTAATTCTCGAGGTTCTTGTCCACCGGAACAACCTGGCCGGGTGCAATGGTGATCACTTCGTTCAGTGGCGTAGCAGCAAAATATTCGGCAAGCCCCTGCTTTCCTAACTGAAAATAGTTGGTAGTAGGCTTCTGGGACACAAACTTGAGCATTCTCAGATGCAAAGGAGCAGTTCCCGTGTTCTTGATCACAGCGGTGATCTTCCTGTCGATCTTTGCAGGTTCCTTAACACCATTCACGTTATACAGATACAGTCTGACCGCACCCGGTGCTACTGATTCCTTCAATGCAATAGCTTCAGGTACACGAATATACTCCGGGTCGTCTGAAATGATATACTGAGGACCAGGGATGACTATTTTCTTATAGTCGATCAACTTAAAATCGGTCTTCAGAAAACCAGGCAATGCAACGGCTTCGCCCCTTTCGGCCTTTTTTAGTGCTTTCAGATTTGCTGGACTCAGATCCTGAGCGACAACTCCCATACTGAAGCCGCAAAACAACATTCCCGTAAGGATGTGATTTTTTAACATAATGCAATTGTATTTTTAACGATGTGAAACTTTTCAGCTTAACTGCGATTGCCCGAACGTTGACTGTAAGCGTCACCTAGGCCGGGCTCTCGGCTTGCACCTATCAGTATCCTCAATAGAACGACTGAAAGGCCACTTATCAAATCTATAATTAATTATATAACTATTTTAACCTTTTTAAATTTTGTTAATATGATATAATGTCTGCTTACTATAGACAGGTTGTGAGCGACAGTTCGCCTGGTACGATTACAGTTGCCGGGCCTGAATTTTAGTGAGGACCTTCTTGTACTTTTCAGATCGCACGGGAGTACTGGAGCTAAGATCAACTGCTTTCAATTGCGTGGTTTCCGACTCGCAATAGAAACCCAGGGCATATAGAAGATGTGCCATCGTATCGTAGAATTCCGCCTTGGGGTCCAATTCAATTGATTGTTTACTCCAATTCAAAGCTTTAAAAAGCTGGGATTTGTCTTTAGAGACCAGATACAACTCCCACGCAGAGTTATTTAGTTCTGTAGAAGCGGATGATATCAGATGAGCATATGCACCCTTAACCTCCCGATCAATGACATTCTTGTCATAGAGCTGAGGCCGTTCGTTTTCCGTTGTCGTCCTCATAGCCAGAAGTTCACGGTGGGCATTCTGGTACTTCAAGACCGTATCCTTAGTAACTTTGGAGAAATTTAGGTCAATGTAACTCGTAAGAGAAAAAGCAAGCTGAGATGAATTTCTAACGGCTTTATAATAATTGATTAGTACCTTGTCATGAGCTGCCATAGCAACTTGCCGATTCGAGCTGGCCCAGGCCTCGTGAACATATCGGGCCCATTTAAGTGCAAGAATTGCGTCTTTTCTTTTTATAGCTTCCGCTAGGGTAATAGTCTCCATGCGGATTTTCACCTCCGACCTTTGTTTAAGTGTAAGGCTGGACCAGGCGGCATCCTGAATCTCTTTGTTTGATGTAATCAGATTGTATATCGGGCTATCGAATAACAGCCCGGTGTGTAAAAGGTAAGCAGTAACAGGAACAGTCATTAAATTTTTGAGGGGAAGTTGTTCTGCATATGCCATAAGCTGTACATAATTATTGAATATTCCTACGTGTTCACGCTTGCCGATATACCTTTTCAGAAAACTTGTGTCTCGATTACCGCTCTTATATTGCTGGTCATACCATGATAAACGCCGTTTGCTTGAAAACTCGGCTGAAGCTCTATCCAAGTCCGCTATTAAAGCAGATGGATTTTTCAGATCCGGATACACCTTGTCGAACATCTGCCCAAGACTGTCTACGAATAGGATGACAGGCACTCTGCTCACATGATACCGTTTCAGAATAGCACCATACCCCGGACCGCCAATATTGGGAACGAAATTTACATACCGTTTATTCAAGACCTTCACAACGGCAGGTTCTTTCCAGATATTGTAATACCCTTCTGGTATATGGCTGTTTTCAGGCGGCAAGATCATTATACAAACTGCCTTGCCCGTTTTTTTTGCTTTGCCGAGTGCGAGTTTAATGTCTCCCGTTTCGTGCCGGATGGATTGTCCACTGCTATCGCTGCATAGGCATAGCACGAGGAACATACTTAGAAGATACTTCATTGATAAGATTTGGTTCAGCGCCAAACTTCATCATAATTCCTGATAACACAAATACCCAGATACATCCACCACAATAAACTGCAGGTCTGCACGGTTATCTAAAACTTTTAAATAAGCACTCCGGTTCTCGATCAAACTATAGTGAAGCTCATCTTTTGCGACATATACCTTCACATAGTTTCCTGTCGGCAGAACACGCACCGGCTTGCCGTCTGTCTTGAAAGAATCGATTGGTGTTACCAATACACGCTCATCTAATCGGTACCCGTTATATAAACGCTCAAGATTAGCCTCGTCTATGGGATAGATGTAGGTATAAAAACTTGTCTGGCGACTTCTGTCTAAAGAGTTGTGCTAACCCCGAAAAGCTGAGCAACAGCACGAGGAGTAGACAATAGTAAGGTTTGTCCATTGGAGATAAGGTTGAGTTTAGATCTACCTTAAAACTAAAACTTTATTGCGAATTTAAAACGACAATTAATGGACATCAATACACTACCAGGGTAATTCTGAAAGAAGTGGCATAAAGACCCTATCGGATCAGTTGGTCTATAAAAGTGAAAAACTTCGGACTCGAGTAGTCGGCTGCCCCAATATGATGAAATGCGATCTCTCCTTGGGCGTCCAGAACAACTGTAGTCGGCAGTGAACCCGAAAAATAGGATTCCGGTAGTTTACTTGTCGCCATATATAAAGGCATCTCAAACGCTCTCTTCTTCATGAATGCTGAGGAGGCTGTAAGATCTCCATCCATATCTGCCATGATGAACACCACACGAGGATTATCCTTATAACGGCTGTATAAAAGCTGGATGGTAGGCATCTCCGCTATGCAGGGAGGGCACCACGTTGCCCAGAAATTAATAAAGACCACTTTACCTTTCAGATCAGAAACATTGATCACCTTACCGTTTATGTCTGTAAATGAAGCTGAGGTTTCTGCAGCAGGACCTTCAGAACCTGCGCTCCTCTGTGGTTGATCTTGTAAATCAGGCTGAAAAAGCCCCACATGCATCAGTGCTCGAATCACCTGACCCTTAAAATTAGGACTCACGACCATGGCGAGCACAAAAACCACAATAACAGCTGTGATAATATTGGAAAGGCTAAACCAACTCTTTCTGGTGCCTGCTTGGGTGGTTTCACTATTTAGTCGGCTTGGCATCTACGATGACTGGTATATTTGTCCTGAAGAATAATCCTCAGGACAAATATCGAAGAAATATCCTACACATTCAGGCTCTGAGCCGGTTCAATAGGATTGTTACAAGGTGGGCTTAAATTCCCCTTATCATCTGGTTGCTGTGAACCGAACGGAAGCAGATAAAGAAAAGTGCTGACCTCATGCCAATGCCGCTTTCGTGGAACTGATTAACGGGCTTGCTTTCCTACTATAATAAAAGCACCGTCTTTAGGCATGGACACCTTTAAGGTTTTTCCCTTCGCGAAGCGCACCCTTTTTAGCTGAGCAGCTCTGTCCTTGCTATCTGTATGCAAGGCTACATCTTCTGAAGCCAGCATGGGTAAAGACAAGGAGAGCAACTTATCCTTTTCTTCAGCATTAATGCCCGCAATGTACCAGGTATCGCCATGGCGTCTGGCGAGCACCACGTATTTCCCAGGATATCCTTCTATGTACCTGGTCTCGTCCCAGGTGGTTGGTACCTGCTTCATGAAATCTATCACACTGGCAGGCATTTCCTCCAGATTATTAGGCGTTATGCCGAAATTCTGTACGGGCGTCTGGAACAGCACTGCAGTAGCTATTTGAAAGGTCTCTGTGGTTCTGCGCGTCGTCCCACCTTTGTTTTCACGGTTATGGCGCTTATTTAGAAGTACAGGACCAAAGTCCATAGAGGCAACCGCATTGCGGATAAAAGGATGCAATGAAGCATTGAAGGCTTCCTTGTCATTGGCATTCTGCGTAAAAATGAGGTTTTCAGAGGCAAGAACTGCTTCGCTGCCAACAAAGTTGGGATACATGCGCTCCCAGCCACGTGGCAAAGTGGCGCCATGAAATATGACTACCAATCCGTAGGCATTCGCATCTGATAGTATGTCTTCATAGAGCTTCAGCGTTTCCTGCTTATCACCTCCAAAAAAGTCCACCTTAATACCTTTGATGCCTATCCGCTGCATCCAGGCCATCTCTTGCTTGCGCGCCGCACTCTGATTCATCCGGTTTTTCGGAGTTTGAGGAGCATCGCTCCAATATCCGTTGGAGTTATACCAGAGGCATAGGCCTACGTTCTTGCCTTTTCCATATTCTACAAGCTGTTCGATCTTATCACGACCAATCCGGGCATCCCACCAGTTGTCTACCAGAACGAACTCATAGCCCATTGTTGCCGACAGGTCGATAAACTTCTTGTGGTCCTCAAAGTTGATGCTATTGTCCTGCCACTCCAACCAACTCCAGGTAGCACGGCCAAATGTGTATTCTTTTGAAGCCGGATATTGGGGTTCAACAAGGTCAAAGGGGACGGTAGTCTCCACAATGGGCTTCAAAGTCGATCCAACCGTCAAGGTTCGCCATGGTGTAATCCCGGGTAAGGGGATCGTGGGCTGAGCGCTTCCTATGGCATTGTTCTCTCCCGGCTCCGGGAAAGCGATTTTATACAAGCCGTCCCTCGTGCCTTCGCTTAGCTTAGATCCGCAGTAGGAGGCATTTACTCCGGTTTCCGAAAGCAATACCCAGCCCCTGTCGCCAACATGGAACAAGGCGGGAAATGTGTATCCGACCCCATATTTCGATGGAGTACCCATTACCTGATCGGGCGTATACTCCTCTTCATAGCTCGGCTTGGTCTTCATCCAACCAATCATCGGAGTAGCCTGGGGCGTAAGAAACGTAGTTGTTATGGCTGGAAATTTATAGCCGCTCAGCTCCTCAACTAACGTAAAATTAGCTGGCTCGCCTGTTTGATGTACGTAGTAGCGGAAAGCGACATCGTTGTCAGTGACCCTGAATATGACGTCGAATTTGTTTTTCTGGGGATTAGCGAAGGTACAAACCAGTTCATTTGCCCGATAGTTCACCTTACTGACCTTTATCTTAGGCTCTTCATAGGTCTCTTCGATCACTCGTGAACGCTTATCTGTCAGTTCCAGGTTTGCAGATAGGTCGATCTCTCTTCCTTTGAGTCCCAGAGGAGAATTCTCCAGCATTTCTTTCTTATCGAGAACTACATGGTAATATAGTTTTCCCTGGTTTAAGGAAAGCTTAACCGCGAGCCTTCCATTGGGCCCTGCAACGCTCATTTCCTGAGCATACGTGCTGGTGTAACAATAAAACAATAAAAATCCGCAGAGAAGGTTTCTGATAGCAGTCATAAGAGTTTCAAGATTGTTCCTAATTGGTTAGTAGGGCTTGGTTATGAAACAAACATAATGAATTTTATTAAACGTTAAAACAACATTTAACTACCTCCAGCGTCAAAGAACCTTTGCACGGACAACGGTGACCGTAACCATGAGCTGCCCCAGATGCCGCATGGTATGCTCTGCAGCATGAAACAAGAGTCCGCCTACTGTGGATGGAAGCCCTGCCCTGCCTATTCCCCTGAAATCCGGCAATGTGGCATCATCAGTCCTTTCAAGTTGTTGCAGGGCAAGATCGACTTGCTTGTTAAACCGCTCCACAAGATCATCTACGGAATAGCCTGCGGCTGAGTCTTTCCCTTCTTCTTCCAACTGCTCGAATTGCCAGGGCGTCAATCCTTCAGCTCTGGCGTAAGTAAATACCCTGTCGAGTACTCCACTCAAATGCTGAAGGTGAAAACCGACCGAAGCCATTCCAAGCGGCCGCAACCAAAGTAATTCGGCCGGAAAATCCTGCATGTACACCTGGAGTTCTTCCCTCGCCTGAAGCAGCGCATGCCCGACGGGCTGCATCAGTGGTGAAATACCCGGCAGCGGTCCGCGCTGCCAAACTTCTAATTTCTGTGCCATAACATGTTCGTTGTAAATATTTTAACAGACTATTTCCGGCAATAATAACAAGAAAGCACGATTAAATAGGTAAATTGCTGTAAAATCAAACGTAAGCCATCACCATGAGAATCGCCCTGGCATCCCCTCCCATTCCCCGCTCACTTACCGCGGGTATGCAGGTCTTGGAAGAGCTCGTAAAAACGGCCTCTGAAGAGGGTGCTGAAATCATTTGTTTCCCTGAATCATACCTGCCTGGTTATCCGGGTATGGGCTACGCAGCAGAAGACCGCAGTCCACAATCCTTGAGCATTGCTTTGGATCGGGCCTGCGAGATCGCCAGGGAAAACGCCACAGCCTTAATCCTCCCCATGGACTGGCATAGCCCTGAAGGCCTTCAGAATCTTGCTTTTGTGATCTCATCGAACGGTGAAATTCTGGGACATCAGACCAAGAACCAGCTGGATCCCTCTGAAGACGACATCTGGATTGCGGGCACTAGAAGGCAGCTGCTTGAGATCGATGGAATAAAATTCGGAATCAGCATCTGTCACGAGGGCTTTCGCTATCCGGAGTCTGTGAGGTGGGCCGCACAACATGGTGCAAAAATTGTCTTTCATCCACACTTTGCAGGAAGCGACGATAAAGGCACGGTACTTAGCGAATGGGGAAGCATGCAAAATCCTTACTATGAAAAGGCCATGATGATGCGATCTATAGAAAACACGATCTACTTTGCCAGCATAAACTACGCATCTAAATACGCTGAATCTGCTACGTCTGTGATCAATCCGGATGGAAGCTGCCTCGCCTATCAGCCATATGCGCAAACGGGCATCCTGATAGCTGATATTGACCCGTCTTTGGCAACCGGGTTCCTGGCTGGCAGGTTTAAAAACTGGTTGTATAAAGCAGATGAAGAAGCCCTTGCGAAAGCCGCTTCTCCATCCGGCGGAGCTTAATAGAGCTGCTGCTCTTTCATCATTTGCAGGTCCTGTTGCGTAATATCGACGATGCCGTAAGACTGAACTTTTGCAATGCTCAATTCGTCTAAAACATCTACCAGGTTTTTATAATTCGACTTGTCACTAGGTTTTATCAGGACGATCAGCCCTTTCTTCTTATCGCCCGTTGTCCGGATAACTTCTTCAGATTGCTTCATCAGAACATTACGAACCTCTTCACTGCCGATAACACTGGGCGACACTATAGGATTTTCCAATAGCCCCCTGTGCCACTCAATCTTATTGTTCTTTCCGAGACATAGCGTCACAGTTCGATCCTCCGAGACATCCAGGACAGCCGGGCCGTCATCAGGCATGGCGATGTCCATAGCTACCGGCTTAGCCAGCGTAGTAGTCAACATAAAGAAAGTGATCAGCAGGAACATCAGATCTACCATCGGGGTCATATCGACGCGTGCTGAATGTCTGGAACGCTTTACTCTTCCTGAGCCGCGTTCAACGTTGTTGTTTAATTCTGCCATAGCCTGAGTTTTTACTTATTGATGTATCATCTGTAACAATTCCATAACCTGAAAGCAGGACTTCTTAGTGGAGCCACCTGGATCTGCGTCATCAGCGTGAAGTCGATCCGAGTTGAAAAATTTACGCTCATAATTCACTAGCTTAGAATATGAGAAAGCCAATTCTAAACCTGTTACTGCTACTCTTCTCCTCGTCCGTCTTTGGGCAGCGTATGATGGAAAATCTTGACCGTGGCGTCGTCGCCGTACGTCATGCCTCAGATTCGGTATTTATAAGCTGGCGCTTGCTTGCCACCGAGCCAGAGAACCTCTCCTTTAACGTGTACCGGGCAACAGGTGGAATCAAATCTGTAAGGCTGAATGCACAACCATTAACTGCTGGTACTAACTTTATAGATACTAAAGCTAACTTTAATCAAAAAAACACCTATACGGTCAAGGCGCTAAGGAATGGACGGGAATCCGATGAAAGCAAACCGTTCATTATTCCTGCAAATGCACAGATCGGTCAGCATCTCTCCATCCCCCTGAAAACGCCTGCAGGCTACCGTCCACATGATGCATCTGCGGGAGACCTCGATGGTGACGGGGAATACGAAATCATCCTTCATCAGGCTGGCAAAGGGCAAGATAATTCCTTTAATGGAATGACAGACAAACCTGTTATACAGGCGTATAAACTTGACGGAACCTTGCTGTGGACCATTGACCTCGGCCGTAATATCCGAGAAGGCGAACACTATACCCAGTTCATCGTAATGGATCTGGACGGCGATGGCAGAGCAGAAGTCGCTATGAAAACAGCTGACGGGACCGTCGATGGGAAAGGCAAGCTAATCGGCGATTCCACAAAGGACTACCGCAGCCGCAAGCCCGCCACTCTGGGTAAGGTGCTCGACGGCCCTGAGTTCTTCACGGTATTCGACGGTAAAACAGGAGCTGCACTCGCCACGACAGACTACATTCCCTCCCGATATCCTACTGATGGCTGGGGTGGTCCGGGTGGTAACGGCGGAAACGACAATACAGGAAATCGCGTGGACCGCTTTCTTGCCTGTGCAGCCTGCCTAGACGGCAAGCTGCCAAGCGTAGTGATGTGTCGCGGGTACTATGGACGCACGGTCCTGGCTGCCTGGGATTACCGCAATGGGAAGCTGAGATCTCGCTGGGTCTTCGATACCCGGGACGGAAAAAACCCCTTCTCGGGGCAGGGAAATCACAACCTCACTGTAACTGATGTCGATGATGATGGCAAAGATGAAATTGTCTACGGTTCCATGGTAGTAGATGATAACGGGACAGGTCTGTTCACAACCGGCTTTCGCCACGGCGATGCCCTGCATGTCGGCGATCTCGATCCCGACCGTCCAGGACTGGAAGTATTCGGCCCTCACGAGATCGAAGATCATGCTAAAGGAGACTCTGGCTATGTGAAAGATGCCGGGCCGGGCGTTACCGTCTATAGTGCCCGTACTGGAGAAGTCTACTTCAAAGGTTCCATGGACACCGATGTTGGCGGTGGAATTGCAGAGAATATAGATCCCGGAAACCCAGGTGCAGAAATGTGGTGGTCGGGCTCCGAAGGACTGTATTCAATGTCAGGCAAGAAGATCGGCCCCACGCCAACCGGCTCCTGGCTGATCTGGTGGGACGGCGATTTCACGAGAGAACTGATGAGCGGCGGCAAGATCAACAAATACAAGGGAGACACCATTTTTGCTTTACCTGATGGAGTAAGAGGCAATAACAGAAGAACCCCAAACCTGACAGCCGACCTTTTCGGAGACTGGAGAGAAGAAATCGTCATGAGTGCAGGTCCGGATGAATTGCGCGTTTATACGACGACGATTCCAACAGACCATCGGCTCTATACCCTCATGCACGATCCACAGTACAGGCTCAGTATCGCCTGGCAGAACGTAGCGTACAACCAGCCTCCGCACCTTAGCTTTTATCTGGGCGAGGATATGAAGAAAAGGCCGAAACAAAACATTTACATCCGGGAGCTCAGTAAACAAACTAAGCGCTCACGTTGAAGGTAAGAGCTTCAACTGAACAAACACATTACAAATAAAACCTCTAGAAAAATAAAGTCTCCTTCAGTGAGACTTTATTTTTTACTCCAAAGCTCCTTACCCAGATATAGATGCTCGCTAAGCATTCCTTCATATACCTTCATGGAATTATCACCGTTTAGAAAGATCAAATAGCCGTTCTTCGACTTCGGAAAGATGACAGCCAGGGTGCTCACTCCCGGATCTCTACCCGTGTGTAACAAAGCATACTCCCCCGTACTGAAATTCATCAGCTTCTCCCATCCCAAACCAAAATAGCTGCTGTTTCCTGTGCTGACCTGATTTTTGTGCATTTCATTCAGGAGACCTTCAGACAAACCAGCGCCATCCAAAACATACGTCAGGAACTTACTGTAGTCCTCCACCGTCGTTAACAGATTTGCCGCAGCATTCGCTTCATAATACGTGGCAGTAGGAATGATATTGCCACTACTATCAAAATTTTTGGCGTACCGGTCCTCATCGACAGACTTGTCCCACCAAAAGTGTGTATCTGTCATCCCAGCGGGCTCAAAGAGGTAGTCGCGTGCAAGCTCTTCAATTTTCCTGCCGAGCTTAGCCTCGATCGCCCTCCTCAAATACTCGAAACCCTCTCCCGAGTATTGATGCCTGGTGCCCGGCTCGAATTCAAATGACAGTTTCTTTGAATCGTTCAGATACCGCCAATTTGGAAATCCCGTTTGATGACTCAGCACGATCCTTGGAGTAAGCTTCATTAAACGCTTATCTCCCTTAAGATCAGGATCTATCCAGTACTTATATAAAGGTTCGTCCAAGCCAAGAAGGCCTTTTTGAATCAGCCTTAAAGTCGTTACAGCGACAACCGGCTTGGTCAAAGAAGCGACCTTGAAGATCGTGTTAGCCGGGGCCTTCGTTTTATGATCAAGTGTTCCGTAAACCTTCGTTGTCGTTACCTTTCCACCTTCAATAATCGCCAGTCCCATTGCCGGTACATGATTAGCCTCCAGCATCTTCTCCACTATCATCGCAGTTCCCCTATCCTCCCTCGGATCCTGATGATCGTAGCTCAGCACATCCCTTAGTTTCCATACAGCCCCGTCTAGTATCCACACCGATGTAAATCGTGCAGTATTCGTCCATACATCAGCTTTCCCGGCCTCGCGGATGTAGAAGTAGTGAATGCCCGACTGTATCGCTCCATACAGCTTACCATCATTGTAAAGTGGATACACCGTGAGACTCTGCTCATCAACCTTCCTGATCGGTTTTCTATCGCCGGCTGAACAGATATTTCTCTTTGTGTTATCTATGAAGACAGACTTTTCCTGATACCCGCCTTTATCATGATAAAAGCGCAGGTCGTCCGCAACAGTCTTTTCGAGGTACTCCAGATCGCACCGGTTGAACCCTCTTTCGAAAAAAACACTATCTTGCTTCTTGAGTTCAAGAAACAGCGAGGAATTACGACTCATTTGTGCAGGGCTGTTTTGATAACTGCAAAGGAGAATTACTCCTATCATAATTAGTTTCTTTGTCATGGTTTTTTACCACAAAGCTCAGATATCCGGGATATTTCACGTCAAAATGCAGCCGCCAATAACCCGACAAACGCCCGTCATGTGCTCAAAACGGCTAAATGATACTAAAAGGCAGCTTGATGTAAAGCGATTTCTTTTTGTCGATCGCCGCCGTATTAATCAGGATAATACAGATGTTCGACAACACAATCAGAATCATGACGACCAGGACGAATTTATTTCCGTTAGGAAAAATATTTTTCGAAAATGCACTCAGCATAAAAATCACCGCCGAAGAAACGGTCCACATAATTTGAACCGACACGATCTGCCTCGCTATCGGATCGAACTGCTTCCTCATAAACATAATCAGAAGCGGCATCACAATGCTGGCAAAAGGAATGAACGTAAACGGCAGAGAAGAAAGATTGATGATCTTCAAAAGGGTGTAGTTCGTATGGTCGACAGCCACCTCATCTTCCTGAAGCAGCTCCTTAGGATCTATCTCCAAAGCATTAGCAAGTGCTTTCAAGGTGTACCCTTTAGGTGCTGTGCCGGCTTCTATCCGCTGGATAGTTCTGACCGAGACGCCCGATTTTCCGGCAAGCTCCTCCTGCGTCAGGTTTAAACGTTCCCTAAGTTTGAGTAATCTGGACATAGATGCTCTATTCTGAAATAACGGCAGTTTTCACATTCTTACGCATGTCGTTCCGGATTTTTTCGCGGTGTTGCGAGCCCCATTCCCGGAGCTCATTCAGCACATTACGCAGCGTTCCTGCATAGGGAGTCACTTCATATATCACAGTGACAGGTGTAGTAGGAAATACGCTCCGAACCACGAATCCATTCATCTCCAGATCCTTAAGTTCTTTAGTGAGAACCTTGGGGGTTATACCATCCAGCACACGCTGCAATTCACCGAAGCGCTTGGACGATTCGGTCAAGGTAAATATCAAAGGTAATTTCCATTTTCCGTTGAGCACATATAGTGCATCTCTGATATGACTTACACTTACGGTACATTCCTCTCTCGTGATAAATGGTTCCTGAACGATCGCTTCCATAAAGCAAATCTACGCACTATCCTCAAGGATACCACTATCCTTTGGGATAGTCCTATCTTTTTAATAGTACCAACAGCTAGCTTTGTCGGAGATTAAATTCTCAACGAAAAAATATGAAAACGATTCTTCATCTGATATCAAGTCCGCGCCAGGAAGGCTCATTTAGCATCAAACTGGGTAGAGCTGTTGTAGCTCAATTACAAGAAAAGCACCCCGACAGTATAGTAAAAGAAGTCAACCTGATCCAGGAAAACTACCCGCATCTCGATGCGCCGCACTTGCAATCTTTTTACACGCCTAAGGAAGCCCTGACAAGCGCCGACCAGGAAGCTATCCGGTACTCGGATCAGGCACTCCTTCAGTTGTTCGAGGCTGACTTTATCGTCATAGGCGCCCCTCTGTATAACTTTAGCATCCATTCAGCACTAAAAGCATGGATCGACCATATCGCACGTGCCGGTATAACATTCCGTTACACAGCAAACGGTCCCGAAGGATTGGTCACAGGAAAAAAAGTCTACATCGCCATGTCAGCCGGAGGTGTCTATTCTGAAGGGCCATACCAGCCATATGACTTCGTAACGCCTTATCTGAAAGCTGTTCTTGGATTCATGGGCATGACGGATATTACCGTGTTCCGTGCTGAGGGGGTTAATATACCCGAGCTAAAGGATCATGCGCTGGAAAAAGCCATTGAGAGTATAGCGGTCGAAGCCTAACACATTTGCAGGCATAGTATGGGGCCGTGGCTTTCAATCTATGCCTGCGAATCTCAACCGGATGTTATTTCAAACGGATATCCGCAACTACAGGAAGATGATCAGACGGGTAGCGCTTATCTTTTGCATCCGTCAGAACAGCATACTTCAAAACGTCGAAATGCTCACTCACGAAAATATAGTCGATGCGCTCGTTCATGGGAGCAGTAAAGACGAAAGCGTTAAACGTTCCCTTAGGACCGTAAGGCGGTTCTTTTGATATCAAGTACGCGTCATTGAGCGAAGCACTCAGCGTCTTGATCTGTTCACTCTCAGGAACACTGTTAAAATCACCGGTACAGATTACAGGCGCGCCTTTTGCAATCTCCTTTATCTTTTTCACCATCAACTTCCCGGATTCCCGACGCGCTACAAGACCTTCATGATCGAAATGGACATTGAACACAAAGAATGACTTTCCGCCTGTTTTATCCCTGAACTCGGCCCAGGAGCATATTCGATTGCAACACCTCGCGTCCCATCCCTTGCCGGGAACGTCAGGATTTTCGCTTAACCAGAAATTTCCGGATTTAACAATACTAAAGCGATCCTTTCTATACAATATCGCCGAATGTTCTCCCGCATGCATGCCATCATCTCTCCCTGCGCCGAAATAAGCAAAGTTCGGCATTTCCGTCAAGGCATTCAACTGGTGCTGAAAAGCCTCCTGCACACCAACAATATCAAATTCATGATATCGGATCAGTGCTTTCACCTTCTCCTTGCGATACGGCCATGCATTCAGGCTGTCACTCGGCGTGGCAAGACGGATATTATAGCTAGCCACCCGGATCTGAGTACCCTTTGTCTGAGCAAAGGAGGTCACGGTAATGAATAAAGAAAGGGTGAGTACAATGAACGATTTCATTATTTAAGATGCGTAAGTTTAAAGTGAAAAGCTGCCGTCTGGTATAAACAACGTCGCGATAATACTCCTTTTCTAAGTACCTGCTGTTAAATCAGCGTTATCAATATATCACCACCTGCAATCCTGCCAATCCGTAAACATATGGAACAACAGCCCCACCGCAACGATTCTCGTCTTCGGGAAAGCCAGCAGAACAACATACACTCCTATCGCATAATAGGAATGCAGTGGATGGAACCCGATACTACACCTCCCCGGTTCAAAGACCGGAGTAGCCAGCAAATGATCCAGATCAACCAGCATCGTCAGGATCGTGATCAGCCAGGCGCTTTGCCACCTCTTTCTGAAAAACAAATACGCAAGCAGCCCAGGTGCTAAAAAATGAAGACTGTAATGGACAATCGGTTGCAAAGAAACGGTAATACCTGTAATCATAATCTCTTAAACTTCCCTTCCTCCATTTTTAATGATAGAAGAAAGCGTATTGCATAAGATTCTGATTTCCTCCTCCGTATTGTAATAATGAACGGAAGCGCGGACCACAGTCTCCAGATTGCTCTTCTCCATATACAGCGGAGTGGCCTGTGCAGTTCCCACAGAAACATTGATTCCGACGGACGCCAATTTGGAACGAACAGCCGGACTGTCGACGTCTCTCAGCGAAAAGGTAACCAGGCCACTAAGCCGGTTTCCCGAATCCCGGATAATCACACCAGGGATCTCAGCAAGCTCTCGCCGCATGGCAGCCGATAAGTATTCCACCTGCCCCCAGATCTTTTCAGATCCAATAGCCAAACAGTACTCCACTGCCGCACCCAGCCCCAGCACGAGCGCACGGCTCTTTTCATAAAGCTCAAAGCGACGGGCATCTTGCCGCAGGGTGAAGCCCGACAAAGAAACATTTGCTGCAGCAAACGAATCCAGGAATATAGGCTTCAGCTTATCCTGACTCCCCTGCTTCACAAAAAGAAAACCCGTTCCCCGCGGGGCCCTCAGATATTTACGTCCTGTAACAGACAGCATATCACACTTTATCTTCTTCACATCCAGCGGCAGCTGTCCGACGCTCTGGCAGGCGTCAACCAAATAAAGGATCTGATGCTTTTCCGCGATCTCGCCAATCTCCTCAATCGGCAGAATACTGCCTCCTGATGACGATATATGTGTTACCGCGATCAACTTTGTTTTTGATGTAATGGACTTTTCAAGCTGATCAAGAGAGAAGTTACCCTGCTCATCGTTCGGAATAACCTTGATGATAATACCGCTTGTCTCCTGACTATTCACGAAGCCAATAAGATTGGTCACGTATTCCATCTCGCTGATCAGCACCTCATCCCCCTCCGAAAATTTCAACCCTCTGAAAGCCGTCACCCATGCAGTGCTGGCATTTTCAAACAAAGCAATCTCTTCCGGGTCTGCATGAATCAGCCTGGCAATGCTTCTGTATACGTCGTTCAGCTGATCGGCATACCTGGCCTCCGCTTCATAACCGCCAATCATCGCTTCCTCTCTCAGATAGTCTACAACGGTATCTACAACAAGATCTGGCGGCAAAGATGCTCCCGCGTTATTAAAGTGAATGCGGCCGGCACATCCCCTGGTCTGTGAACGAAGTATGTCAACTTCTGCCTTTGATAGTGTTGCTTGCATAAGGTGTTCGATAGTGAAATCTGCCAAAGATAAATTTATTAAAACATATCTGCTCAACCTAACGCTTCTGCATCATTCAACCGATGCGGATCCGCTGACAGATGGGAGTTTAAGTTAAGGTTAGAACAATTTCTCGCAATATTCCTTTTATTTAAAAAACTCTAAATATGAACAGGACAATAGGAATTATACTTATCGTAGTTGGAGCAGTTATGCTAATCTGGACCGGGTTCAGCTATACAAAAAAAGAAAAGATCATTGATGCAGGACCGATTCAGGTTTCTGCTGATAAAAAAGAAACCGTAAACTGGCCACCTTATCTGGGCGGCTTGCTCATCATTGGCGGAGTTGCCATTGTCGCCACAGCAAAAAAACGCTAATCACACACGTTTTACATCAGAAATCACCCGGAACACTATTCTGGGTGATTTTAAAAGACACTATCTTGAGGTGTTCCGCAGAATAGCTGATTTGAACGTCAATCCAGCGCAACCGGGTGATTAGCCTCGATGGCACTAGTCAGGGTCCGGATCTTGTCTGCGAGAATGCAGACCATTCCAAAAAAACCAAAGCGGTAATGAAAAGAAGATCATTTATAAAAAACACAGTTGCACTTGGTGCAGCTTCAGCCTTCATGGCTTCGGTAATTCCTCAGGCATTTGGGGCGTCGGGATCGCCAGACGCTCACACTCCCGGCACCATTGTGCATTCAGTTTACTTCTGGCTGAAGAAGAGTATCAGTCCATCAGAAGAAAAAGAATTCCTGAAGTTTTTCGAAGTGCTCCGCAAGATTCCTGGAGTAAAGTCGCTCACCTTCGGGAAACCTGCTCCCACGACCAGGCGTGAGGTGACAGACAATTCATTTGACTACAATCTGATCGTGACATTTGCGAGGATGGAAGACATCAATAGCTACGAAACGCATCCTGAACATCTGAAAGCCGCCGGCGAATTCTCGAAATACTGGGTCCGCGTGCAAGTGCGCGATACAATGATCGGATAAGCTGTTATTTCCCCAGGTAAAAGCAGCCCATGATAAAGGGTCCCGTTGCTTTCGAATCATTGTCTCTGACACGTTCGTTAACGTAGTATTCCACGCTTCCGTCGCGGTAAGGCTTCCCTCCCAGGCCGGATACGGCATTGCACTTTGTCAAGGTCAGGGTACCGTCTGCGTTGCTTACAATCAGGTGCTTCATCAATCCTTCGTAAGCCTTTTCTGCAACAGTCAGGTATTTCTTGTCAAGATACCCCTTCTTCACCGCTTTCGCGTAGCCGTACATAAACATAGACGAGACGGACGCTTCCTGATAATTCCCTTTATAGCTTGGCTTGTCCAATACCTGATACCATAGGCCATTCGCAGACTGGTATTTTGGCAATGTGTCGGCTAATCCCTGAATGATCCTGATAATATCAACCCGCTGAGGATGATTCTCAGGAACAAAGTCCAGCACATCTACCAGTGCCATATACCACCATCCAATGCTCCTGCCCCAGAAATTAGGCGAATGCCCCGTGATCTTATTTGCCCAGCGTTGCTTACGACTTTCGTCATAAGCATGGAAGTAAAGACCCGTCTTGAAATCGTAGGTTCTCTTTGCTGTTACGAGGAATTGGCTCAGAACGTCATTGAGCAGGTGCGGCTGATCGAAAGTCACCGCATACTGGGCTAAAAATGGATCTGCCATATAGAGGCCATCCAGCCAGATCTGATGCGGGTAGATCAATTTGTGCCAGTATACACCTTCCAGCGTACGCGGATGATCTTCCAGTTGCTTTGCCAGTAAATCCATCGCCAGCTTATATTTCTCTTTACCGGTCTCTTTATAGAGGTCAAACAGTATCTTACCCGGGTTGATGTAATCCAGGTTATATGTCTCGGGTTTGTACAGGTAAATCTCTCCCTGTGCGTTGATGATGGTGTCAGCCCAGCGCTCTACGTAATCAAAGTATTTCCTGTCGCCGGTTTCTTTCCAGGCCTGCAACATAGCGGTGCAACCCACACCCTGGGCATAGCCGAAATAAAGCCGCTTCCCATGATCCAGTTGCCAGGCTTCCGGAAAGCGTTTCATTTCTGAATCGGCAAAGCGAACAGCCGTTTTCTGGGCATAAACAATCTGAGAGCCCATGAAGGTGAGCAGGAACAGGAATACGATCTTCATAAGATTAACGATCTGTAGAACAACAATTTGGTTAAATGGTCTGCAAACGTAATGAAGAATGGTATTTCGAGGTTTTAAAAATTGACAGGAAGCTTTCAATAATTGATAAAATACCCGAAAACTACCCTGTCAGGGAAAATGCTGATCTGAGTTGAGAGACATTAGTCCACGAGGACTTTCTCAAATGCTTTGCGCGAACTTCCCCGGAAGCTAACCTCTCCGCAGTATGCATAACCGAGCTTCTCAAATATCCTGAGCATTCCCAGATTATCGAAGTTGGTATCGGCCTTCACACTTCGAATGCCATGCTCCCTTGCATATTCTTCCACATGCTTCAACATTTCCTGGGCTAAACCTCGACCAAGGTACTTGTCCGAAACAGCTACACGATGATAAAGAACAAAGTCGCCCTCTGTCAGCCAATTGCCCCGAAGGTTCGCATATTCGGGTTCATCATTGATGAGTATGGCACAATAGCCGACAATCGTATCTCCGTCTGTGAGAACGTAACCGCTGTCTTTGGCGATGTCGGCTCTCACTACCTCCGGGTTGGGATAACCATCTTGCCATTGGTTGCTCCCCTCTTCTTTTCTGCGTCTGATGGCATCGTTCAGGATACCCCAAATCTGATCCAAGTCTTCTTCTCTAGCTAGTCTGAATGAATATCTCATGGCTCTCTTGCGCTGGCTTTTAGAAGTGCAAACATAAGGTATGTAAAAGACAAGAAGTAATTGAAAGTGTATTTAGAGCGTCTTGACTCAAACCTAATTGGGTATAACGATGTTGGGTCGCAGTCCTTACGACGGCCGATACTGGTCCAGGGTGATACCTCTGTTTTTTTACAGAATGGTTGAAATCTCATGCGATTACCGATGTGCTTTTGTGAGCATGCGGCATATCTTGGCCTCTCGCCAACAAGCGCATAAACTACCCTTGACGTAATTCAGAACAGTTCCAAGCCCGACTCAGCCGGTTATCAGCCTTCTACGACCATAAAACAGGTAAATAAACACGCCAAAGAGAGGAAAGAGGAGAACCACATTGGTCCACAACCATTTTTCTCTCCGCTTCTTGTAAGAGACCCTGGATATCTCAAGGACAGCCCAGATATCCAGCACAATAATCGGCATAGCGCAGATAAGGAATATTAACGGAGCCATAGTAAGGGAATTAACCTAAATATACCGCATTGCAGGCTGTCCTCCAAACACAATCGCTGCTATTCTAGCTCACTTTCGGCTCCTGATCATCTTTTGTCTTCATCAATGAAATGACAATACTCGCAGTAATAACGAGTGCGATTACGATCAGAGACACATAAGTAGGAATCTTGATCACGTCGACAAGAACCATTTTCAGGCCTACAAAGACGAGAATGACAGCTAGACCGGTAGACAGGTATATAAAGCGATGAATTACATGAGCAAGTGCAAAGTACAGTGAACGAAGCCCAAGAATTGCAAAAACGTTCGAAGTGTACACGATGAATCGATCCTGTGTAACAGCCAATATCGCCGGAATACTGTCCACGGCGAAGATCAGGTCTGTTGTTTCAATCAGTATGAGGACCAGAAATAATGGAGTGGCATATTTCCGTCCATTTTCCTTAACAAAGAACTTGTCGCCTTTCAAATCGTGAGTGATTGGCATAACCTTTCTGAAAAGCTTGATGACCGGGTTTTTCTCGGGTTCAATCTGCTTATCCTGCTCAGTGAACATCTTATATCCGGTGTAGATTAGAAACACGCCGAAAAGATAGATGGTCCAGTGGAACTTTTCGATTAATGCTACACCCGCAAAAATGAAGATAACACGCATGACGAGAGCTCCCAGAATACCCCAGAATAAAATCTTATGCTGGTAGATAGATGGGATCTGAAAATACTTGAATACCAGGACAAAGACAAAGATATTATCTACACTGAGCGATTTCTCAATGACGTAACCGGTAAAGAACTCTACGGCTTTATCTTTACCGAACCAGTGGTAGATGAGTCCGTTGAAGATCAGTGAAAGACAGATCCAAACACCTGACCAGGTTAACGCTTCCTTTACCGAAACTACATGAGCTTTTCGGTTGAATACGCCCAGATCCAATGCGAGCATGAGGAGGACAAAGAGATTAAAGCCTATCCAGAACGTAGCGTTGACTTCCATATACCAGGTTTTTTATTTGTGTAGCAAAATGCCGGAGAAGAACAGGATGTACCCGTTCTCCTCCGGCGTCCGAAATGCGTTTCAAGTACCCAACAATGAGCGTTAGGCTATTGTTTCTCTTTTACGCCGGGGCGTGGTCTTTTTCAAAGAATTGAACAGCTCCGGATTCTACATTATACAATCCGCCGACAACAGCGATCTCTCCATTGTCAACCATTTCCTTCAGGACAGGGCTTTCTTTGGCAACACGCTCCATAGTCAGCAGCACGTTCAGCTCCGCCACACGCTCCACGAACTCGCGGTTTGAGGAGTTGCGGTCTACCTGGAAAGTTATCTCCGCATCAATAGCAGGCTGGATCTTAGCTAATAAGCCACTCAGATTGCCCAGCTTCACGCCATTGCAGGCACCATTGATGGCACCACAACGGGTATGACCAAGAACAACCACTACTTTAGCTCCCGCAACTTTGCAGGCAAATTCCATGCTTCCCAGTATATCTTCATTCAGCACGTTACCAGCGATGCGGGCACTGAAAATATCTCCAAGACCCTGATCAAAGATAAGTTCGGCAGAGGTACGTGAATCGATGCAGCTTAATACAATTGCAAATGGATGCTGTCCGTCAGAGGTTTCGTTCACCTGCTGTAAGAGGTTCCGGTTAACCTTCAGGTTACCGATAAACCTTTTGTTTCCCTCCTTAAGAAGATCCACAGCCTGCGCCGGTGTGAGTGCTTCCTGCATTTCTTTGGTCAATGTTTTCATTTCTCTGTTTCGTTTGTTTGAAAGGCATCGAATGCCGTTGGTGTTTGAGTTCGAACAAAAGTAAGAATAAGATTTTTACCTGATATATGGACTATAAGGGGAATGCGGCCTGAGATGATAACAATATCGCGACAGTAACTAAACGTAAAGGCCGCATACTTTTCAGCAATGCGGCCTTTCACAGTACAAATAAGCTACAACCTATTTTTTAATCGTAAATACGGTTGCGACTCCCCTCTCTCCTTCATGGTCAAACTTGCCATTGTCTGAAGGGAAATTCACCACGCCATCTGTTTTGACCCATGCGGTGGATGATCCCCCTCCGTCATAGTTCAAGGCTGCTGTGCAACCTAGCGCGGCCATCAGCTGAGTGAGCTGAGGGATGGTCAGACCCTGCGACTGGGATGATCTTCCGTCCACCACGACCACAATCATCTTGCCGTTAGCAGTCAGTCCTACTGCCGTACGCGGGTGGCGCGCCGTATTGAAGTCCACCTCCTGCTGCGTCAGTTCCTTTCCGTCGAGAATCATCAGCGGGCCGCCGGCCAGCACCACAGGCTCTGCAACCGAGGGCCAGCCACCCGAAGGCTTTTGGATAATAGCGGGTTTTCCCGAGGTATTGATGGTCATGGCGCCGTTCTCCCGGTAAGGAGTAAACCCATTTGCCGTCTGGTTGATCACCTCACCATCATACTTAAAGAAGGTGGTTGATCCGCCCGTCGTAGTATTGAAGAAGCTTCCATTGAATGCAACCAGGGCGTCCTTCTGCTTCGCAGCTTCGCTGGTCTTCAGAAAGCCTGATTTTACATAAGGAATCTCAATCTTCGGATTTTTAGACAGGTCGATCTCGAATACGTTTACGTACTGGCGGGATTCAAACAGCTGCGGAAACTGGAAGTATTTCCAGCTGATTCCATCGGCAACAACCTTCGTTTTCCAGGCGGCCTGATCAACTACTCCGGCAATGTCCTGCTCCTGGACAACGGAATAGTCATACGGCAGTTGTGTTCCCTCGTCCTGCTTGGAGCAGGATGCCAACACAAACAGGAGCATTAAACTATATAAAAAATTCTTCTTTTTCATTTTCTCAGTTTTTACTTTAAATCATCAATCCATTTCAGTCTCAAAGACCTGGGTTCTTCGACTATCTTCAGCTTAGCGTCAAGCTCCAGATATTCCTGGTTGCGGTATATGTACACCTTCTGCTTAGCTGCATCCAGCCTGAGGGCACTGACGTTACCCTTGCCCCATCCGTAAGGCCAGCCTTCGAAATAATCAGCAGGACTTGTTTCCTCGCCCGCTAAAAAGACCTTCCCTTTCTTGTGTGCGACGAACATTCCTGCGTCGGAGAACAACAACAGCTTGCCGCCATAGGCAGCACCTGCCTTCAGCCTGTTTACCCAAGCCGCTGGAAGATTTGGAATCAGCTCTGCGAGCGTAGAGATACGCTGCACCTTCCGGCTCTGCTTACCCACGTATAACAGCTTCTCCCCGTTGCTCACGTACCATTGCTTTCCCGCATCAATAAAGCGCAGCTCCTTGTTTGCCGCATAGGTATCCAGATCAGGAAAGAACTTGCTGCGCGGATAATAGCTGAAGCGGCTATTTTGCCGGTCGGTCACATAGACGAGCGAGCCGGTGAGATAATAGATCGAATCAGCTTTCTCCCACACTGCATCAGGAGTAAGCCAGGTTCCTTTCATGATGAATTTGTCATTATCCGGCTCTCCATTGAAGATTGAGACATAGTCCAGCTTATCAGAAGCTTTGGGTTCAATGCTTCCCTCTATGAAGAACTTCGCTTCTACCTGATCATACTTCCTCAATCTGGCGGCTACAGAAATGGCATGCCAATGGTTAGAGACCACGTATACCGTGTCGCCTGGCGCCATCACCGGACTTCCGTCTGCTTCTTTGATCTTGCGGCTGAATACATAGTTCTGAACCGTGGTTTTCGAGTTTTCCTCTTTGTAGATGATGTTTTGAGGAACGCCGTTCCTGGTCAGTGCGTCGTGCATAAAGGATGCCTCACAGATAGAGGATCCATGGGCTGCACACCCACCTGAAACGATGATCCGGTCGAACTTCCGCATGGTATACAGGCGCATCGCCACGTCCATCCTGTCCTGCAGCACCACGGGATCTGCCGAGCCCAGAATGAGCATGATCTTTTTAGGCTGGCTGGCCAGCAGACACTGCCAGCCAACCAGGAATATGCATAGTGATATGAGCTTCTTCATTCTATTTGATCAAAGCTCCCATAATGGCCTCTGTACGTCCTGCGTTGTTCTTGTCGCGAGCAATGATCGCTTCATCAAGAGCAGGTTTATACGTTTGTCCCACAGCTTTAAGTGAAGTTTCATTTAGACCGTTCGTTAAGGCCGGGTTATTTGCACCGATAAGGGTAAACGAGCTGCTCAACATCGTCGCAGGATTAAAGGAAAGTCCCGTTACAACACTTCCGCCATCGCCGTATACCGCACTTGCGATCACTGAACTTTTCAGTACCGGAGTGACACCGGCATTGTCAGTAAATGCATCGACATCTGTAGAAGTGCTCAGCTGCTTGTTACCTGAAATCACCGAATTAATCACGGTAAGGTTGTTGACGTTCATACGTCTGTAAATGCCCGCGCCGGGACCTGCCACCTCGTTTCCGGTGATGGTACAGCTGATGATGTCTGCCTTTGTATTATCGTAAAGCATAACTGCGCCTCCGCCATTCGCAGACGTGCTCTTATTGCCCGTAAGCACGCAGTTCAGGAGAGTGGCTTTCGAATTTTCGCGGATATATAATCCGGCCCCGTAAGAGGTGTTGCTGTTATTCTTCAGCTCCGAATTATACAGGATGATATTCGCATCGGGATAACCATGAACACCGCCGGCGGTTCCACGAGCACTGTTGCCATTGAACTGAGAATTGTATGCTGTCAGGGACGCTGCGTTGATCCATACTCCGCCACCGTTATTGGCCGTGTTCTGATTGTTATTGACCTGGCAATTTTCCATGGTAACCTTCGCACCGGAGAACGCATACAAGCCAGCTCCATAGCCTGCTGTTCCTTTGTCTGCGCTGGCTTTATTGTCAATAATCGCCACGTTCTTCAGGTCTACCTGAGCGGGGCCGATGAGGATACCTCCTCCTTGTCCACGGCTGTAGCGGATGCTGCTGATGGTGATATTGGTGCTGCGGTCGGTAGCATTACCACCGGTGATGGTCAGCCCTTCCAGGTAAACTTTCATGCCGGCTTCACTACTCGCAGTAACAGTCACCGTATGGAAAGCTTGTTTTCCACTCTGCATTTTACCCTGAAGAATGGTTTTGTAGAGTTCTGCATTGGGTGCGGCTCCGGGCATCGCATCGTTGGAGAAACCACCGATCACGGAGACATTTTTAGGAATCTCAAAGGTCTTGTCCGACTCTTCAGAAGATTCACCGTTTCTGATCGTTTTTGTAGGGTAATAGGTACCTTCCATCATGTAGATCGTACTTCCCGTGGTGGCCTTGTCCATCGCTGCCGCGAAGTTGGCCGTTGCATTCCAGGAGCTACCATCCCCGGCTCCGTCAGGGCTTACATAAAACACCGGCACTTTGCCGGACTCCTGGGAAACGAGTACCTGCTTAACGAGGTCGTCATTGATACGCACGCTGATCACGCCTGAACGCTCATCATCCTTATTATCAAGCACCTTGAAGCCAATCTTGCGCTTTCCTTTTGGATATACCGCAGAATCCAGCGTAATCCAGTCGACATCGGTCTCCACCATCATGTCAACATTGGACAATACATCAAACTTGTAGGATCCGGCCTTGCTTCCCGCCTCAATCAGCTCGGTACCGGCGAGTAGTTTCTCCTCCATGGAAGAGTCGTCCTTTTTACAACTGTTTAGCGACCATAGGCATATGATGGCAAACAGACTAAAAACTATATTTTTCATCTTTACTTTTTCTTGTGAGTTAAGCTTAGCTGATAATTTTTCCAGAGGGTGTCATAGCAATCAACCAGTTCCTTTTCGTCTTTGAACTTCGCTTCGTGCATGAATACCCCTTTGTAGCCAACCTGTTGCAAGGCAGCGAATATGGCGTTCCAGTCATTCTTGCCACGATCATCACAAGGGAGATAGTGGCTCTCGGTATCACCTGCACCGTTAGAAACGTGAACCGTTTTCACTCTGGAGCCGAACGCGAGAATCAACTTCTCTGGTTCAGCGATATGACACATGTCTACTGCAAGTCCCACTTTAGCAGGGAAGCTGGCAAATAGCTGCCGACACTCCTCTACTGTACGGAGCAGCGGCCTTTCCACGTCACCTTTTCTCAAGGCAGGGCCCAGCATATTCTCGACTACCATCTGGCATTTGTAAGCGCTGACAGTAGTGTACAATTCGCTGACCGACTTGGTAAGCTGAGCGGCACGCGCTTCACGTTCATTCAGTCCGAGGTAGTATGAGGGGTGGAACAGAATGATCTTCGGATCAAGTGGCAGCAGTTCCTTCAGGATGTTGCGATGCGCAGCAACAACCCGCTGACGTTTACTTTCATTCGTAAGCGACAGGTCGAGAATCTGACTGAAGGGCATATGTACCGACCAGACCTGGATTCCACTTTTTTTCAGCGCTTGTTTTACCTCAAGGATATGCCGGGTCCATTTCGCTGAAACCTCAAGCGTGTCGAGGTTCTTATCCAGCATGGCACCTATACCGGCAAGCTCAATATGGGTTATGCCTAGCGATCTGACATATTGCATCTTCTCTGCTGTAATCTTGCTGATATCGACCGAATAACCCAGTGGGTATCTGGCTCGGGCGGCCTCTGCCTTCGATACGAAACTGTTTATCAACAGAATGAATAGAAATACTTTAACAATCTGCTTCATATTACTTCCAGCCTGGGTTTTGAGTTAGGTTTTTGTTCAGGATCAGATCTTCGGAAGGGATCGGTGCGTAGTAATCTCTCTCTTCAAGGAAGATACCCCCTTGAGGGAACGGATCCAAATTACCGGAAGTAGCATTCTGCTGCCCGGTGATTGGATTACGCAGGGTGCGTTGATTGACATTGATGAAAGAGGTTACAGACGATGGTGCCGAAGAGGTGGAGCCTGTATGAAGAAAGACATCTGCTGCTCCGTCACCGGTAAAGTCGTGCGCTCCCAGGCCGGAGAAGTAAACGCCCACCATCGGCTGGGTGAGCTTCTGCCCTTCTTTCCAGCGCATCAGATCATCCCAACGCTGACCTTCATTGAACAGTTCAACCCTTCTTTCGCGACGAATCTCGAGAATCACGCCTTTGTTGGTACCCTTGTCTACATTGATATACTGTGCCTGAAGGTATGGGTCAGGATTGGCATTGGCCTGAGCCAGGTTCAGACCCGGCATGCCAACACGTGCACGCAACTTGTTGATAGAAAGATCCAGGTCCGCTTGGGTGATGGTACCCAGTTCAGCTTTCGCTTCTGCGTACACCAGTAAAGCCTCCGCATAGCGGAAAATGATGATATCGAATATAGAGGCCGAAGAAGCCCATTGCGCGCGATCCGGGAGTGCTTTGATCAAGCGATATCCTGTCGTTGTGATATTGAGTGTTACAGGTTCATTAGTCGTTGCGCCATTTGCACGGAAATCAGGACCCGCAGTGGTCTGCGTAAGCCGTGGATCGCGGTTCTGCATTTCCTGATAGTACGACAAAGTTTGGTAGCCAGCCTTATCTGTTATGCGGGAGCCATCATTCATTAGGTAGCTGTTTACCGCGTCCTTGGTGAGTCCGTAGGATCCGGAGGTAGCTGAAGTGAACAAATAAGCCAGGTTGTGCACTTTCAGTCCAATCTGATAATCTGCGGCCAGAATGGTCTCTACATTATCCTGATTGTCGCGGGCAAACAGGCCACGGTAGGCGACTGCAGGACCTCCGGTGGTGTACAGCGTATAGGCTCCCGAGTTAATCAGTTCAGTAGAAGCGGATACCGCCTCATTCAGAAATTTCTCGTGACCTTCTATTCCGTGATACTTGCGGAAGGTACCTTCGAAGAGTGCAACCCGTGCTTTAAGCAGCAGGGCTGTGTATTTGGTAATCAGGTTGAGCTGCTTTTCTGCCGGGATATTGGCGATCGCATAGTTGAGATCGGCAAGGACAGAATCCATCACCAGTTTGCGTGAATCACGTCCCTTATAGATATCTGGATCTTTGGCACTCAGCACTTTACTATACCAGGGCACATCGCCAAAAGTCTTTACCTTATCGTAGTAGAAATATGCTCTGTAGAACCGTGCGATACCGCTGTATTTAGCTTTAGCCGCTTCATCTTTCACTTTACCGTAGTTCTCCAGAAAGTAGTTTATTTTCCTGAGGTTGCCCCATGACCAGCCACCACTGCCGCTTGCGACCGGAACAAGGCGATTACCCTTGACCTGGTTGGCCGGGTTGAGGGGCATCAGGTTGTCTGAGGATGCGTCGTCGGAGTACACATCGGTACTGGGAAGCATCGTATAGAAGTCATTAGTGGCAACTTCCAGATCTTTACCTGTATTGAAGAAATAAGGTGCTTCCACCTGATCTTCAGACGGTCGCTCCAGATAGTCTTTATCGCACGACGAAAGGAAAGACAGGCCGGCTACGCCACATATATAATAGAGGATGACTTTATTCATTTTCATCTTTAGAAATCGTTATAAGTTTAACATTACACCAAAAGAGTAGGTCTTGCCCATCGGATAGTCGCGCAGATCACCACGATCATCGGCTGTACCTGGAGAAGAATAGCTCACAGCAGAGCCAGCCTGTTCAGGGTCAATATACCTGGTAAGGCCACCGAAGCTCCATGTGAAAATGTTCTCTCCGCTGAAGAAAATTCTGAGCTTCTCAACCTTTGCCTTGCGGGTCCAGTTTTGCGGGAAGGTGTATCCAAGAGTGAAGTTCTTTACCCTTAGGTAGCCTACGTTTTCCAGGTAGTAATCGTTGAGTTCATAGAGCGAACGGCCTGATTGCAGAGATGAATAGCCGCGATAAATCTGCGGATACTTGCCCGCTTCATCAGGTCTCCATGCATTGTCGATGAGATCCTTACGCAGGAACGACAGATATGGACGCTGATAAGTTCCCCAATACAGGTCTCCTGTTGGATACCAGTCCTGATGAGCTACGCCTGCCATCGTAACGGCCATGTCGAGATTCTTCCATCTGGCATTGAGGTTCAGACCGAAAGGAAATCTAGGCATCGAGTTGCCGATCCGCTGAAGGTCTCCGTGGTTCGCCAGGGTATTGTCTCCCTTGTCGATCTTTCCGTCTCCGTTCACATCAACATACTTCACGTCGCCTGCGCGCAGATGGTTCCACTCGCTGTTCTGCATTACGTTCAGGATGTCATTGTAAACAACAGATAGGTTGTTAGCAGGTCTCTCAAATGAGTTCTGATAGGCCATCGCTTCTTCGTCGGTCTTAAATTGTCCGTCAATATGGAAGCCCCATATTTCGCCGAGACGTTGTCCTTCGTAGTAAGAGCTAAGGAGTCCGTTTGGATTGTTATAGCGGGTGATGATGCCTTTGAAGTTGGAGACGTTAGCAGATACGCTGAAATTTAAAGGTGAACCGGCTACACTGAACTTGTTCTGATAGCTGACGTTCAACTCGTAACCCTCGTTACGTAAAGCTGCATAATTCTCTTTAGGCTCGTTTGCACCAAATACTGCAGGCAAAGGTTCGCCCGGCAGGTACATCCCCTCCACGTTCTTGCGGTACCAGTCGACGTTGACAAATACTTTATTCTGAAACAAGCCGAGGTCCAGACCCAGGTTAATACTCTTGGTCGTTTCCCAGGTAACCACGTTTGGCAATGGTGAAGGCATACCTGCATAGGTCAGGCGGTTGCCGCCATTTAGCCAGGTGGACACACCTACGCTCATGAGTTCTTTAAATGTGTTGACATCCACGGTCTGGTTACCCAGCTTGCCGTAGGAACCTCTCAGCTTAACGGAAGGAAGAACCGAGCTGATGGGATCCCAGAAGTCTTCCCGGTCTACCTGCCAGCCTAATGACACAGAAGGGAACAGTCCCCAGCGGCTATCTTCAGGGAAGCGGGATGATCCGTCGTAACGGGCGTTGACTTCCAGAAGATATTTGCTTCTGAAGTCGTAGTTAAAGCGGCCGAAATAACCCTGTACTGCCCAGTTTGTGGCTGAACCGGCAATGCTGGTCATGGAGGTAGCCAAAGAAAGGTTAGCCAGATCTTCGATCAGGAGGTTATCCGCTTCAGTAGCGATACGGTCACGATCAAAGCTTTCGCGATTAAGACCGGCGAGTAATTTCAGGTTGTGATCTTTTGCCACGGTCTTGCTGTAGGTGGCAAACAAGTTCAAGGCATTGTACTTATCCTTCCAGCGATACTCGCTCAGTCGGTTCAATCCGGCCGTGCGTAAGTCAAGCTTATTCCCAGCAAGGTAGTTGAAAGGGTTTAGACGATAGCTACGGCTGGTGTTTTCAATCCGGTTGCTATAGTCGAAATTGATCTGAAGACCTTTAGCAGGCTTTGCAGTCACGCGGAATGTGTTGGTGAACTCTTCGTTGTTGAACTGGCGCCATGTCTTCCCGGAATACAAACCGGCATTACCTCCCTGGCCTCCGGTACCTGTACCGATATCGGTAGGTACACCATTCACCATATTCGGGTAAAAAGCCATCAGGTTATACCAGGTCGTGGTGCTCCATAAGCCACCAAAGCCGTTGGCGTAGCCACCATAATCTTTATCCGCTTCATTGATGAATTGGATGTTGTTGGCAATCTCCAGCCATGTATTCGGTGTGAAAACCAGGTTTGCTTTGAGGTTCTGTCGATCCATGCTGGCATCCTTGTTGATATTGTTGATGCTCTGACGATCGAACACCCGCCCTGACAAATACCCTTTCAGCTTATCTGTGCCGCCTGAGATACTCACGTTATGAAAGTTAGAAGCCTGGTACTTGCGGAACATCGTATCCCACCAGTTGGTCTTGTTAAAGAACTTGTAGGAACCGTCAGACTGCAGCTCCTGAAAAGGCGCAATCTCACCGTTGGCTACCATTTTGATGGTCTCCCAATCCATGGCGTTGTAGTTGGTGTAGGAAGATCCGTTGTAGCCGAACAGGGCCGCGTCTACCGTTTTATCATAGATATAGGGATCTGAAATGTAGTCTGTTCGTGCCGTTGGAGTGGTCCAGCCAAAGTTGTTGCTATAGGATACTGTAGTAGTTCCTGCCTTGCCCGACTTGGTTGTGATCAGGATAACGCCGAACGCGCCCCTTGCACCATAGATGGCCGCCGAAGCTGCATCTTTCAAAACGGTTACTGTTTCAATATCGTTTGGATTGACACGGGTGATATTCCCTTCGATACCGTCGATCAGTACCAGCGGACTCCCACCATTGATGGAGTTGAAACCGCGAATGTTGATGTCGGGTGTTGCAGAGGGGTCGCCATTATTCATCTGGATGTTTAAGCCTGGCATCAAGCCCTGCAAAGTTGCCGCGATATTGGCATCGGGACGAGTGGCGATATCGGAGGCGCTTACCTGTGCAACGGCACCTGTAAGATTCGCTCTTTTCTGCACCCCATATCCTACTACGACCACCTCGTTCAGGTCGCTAATTGCTTCCTTAAGTGCAATCTGCATGACCTGTCCCGCTATCACCTCAACCGTGCGGGTTTCAAAGCCGACAGCGCTGATGCTGATCGTGTTTTTAGCAGCGGGGCTAAGAATCTTAAAATAGCCGCGGGAATCAGTGGCTGTACCGAGATTACTATTCAGCAACTTCACGGAGGCACCTGCGATAACGCTGCCGAACTCATCTTTCACGTAGCCTTCGATTGCCTGCTGTGCCTGTTCTGCAACAGTTTTCATCTCAGCCCGCGATTTGATCAGCACCATGTTATTTTCAAGGATATAAACCAGTCCATGAGGAGTGAGTACGGTATTGAGTACCTCGCCTATTTCCTTGTTCTGCAAGGATACGCTGATGTTGTTCAGGCCTTTTAAGTGCGCATTGTTATACAGAAAATCGTAGTGAGTCTGCTTTTGAATATCAATCAATACGTCTTGTATGCTCGCTTGTTTAGCCTGGATTGAAATCTTTTGTCCGAAGGTAGCTGCACTGGCGTGGAGCATGGTTCCGAGCAACAACAAAGAAACCAACTTCATAATTAGCAATAGTTTGTCTATCCTCGTCTTCTTTAAACAAGGGGTTATGGTAAAAAATTGATACATTTGGGTGAGTATAGGGTAATTAATACGCTGTTATTAAGGTTTTTATCCATACGACGAATCGGGAGCGCTGCAACGCTTCCGATTGCCTTTTTCCTGAGGCTTACTTTCTGACGATCACCCTCCCTTCTCTAATTTCAAACCGTAGGTTAGATATTTTTTCAATGCTTGCCAGAACATCCTTGAGGCTGCGTGTACGCATTATGGAGCCTGTAAACGATTCATTTGATGTATATTGATAATCTATCTCGTCAATGGCGTACCAGGTCATAATATCGCGCATGATATCTTCAATTCGGGCATCCGTAAAGCGGAAATATCCTTCTTTCCATGCGAGTATATCTCTGAGGTTAGCTTTGCTCTTATTCTGAAGGACACCAGCCTGCGCCCGCACCTGATCGCCGGGCAGGAGGTTCACCTCTCTGTGGTCTTTAGCGACATGAACGTTCCCTTTTACCAGCGCCGTCTGAGAATAGCTGTTGTGCGGATAGCTTTTGACGTTGAACTGTGTGCCGAGCACCTTTACGTCGTAATCGCGGGTTTTAACCCGAAAAGCAAGCGACTCATTGTGTGTGACGTCAAAGTAGGCCTCTCCGCTCAGCTCACAGTCGCGATTGCTTACACCAAATCCGGGATTCAGCTTCAGGGTAGTACCTGAGTTCAGATCAACCTTGGATCCGTCGGGCAGCAGTAAGGCGTAGCTGATTCCTTTTCCGGTTGAAAATTCATGATACGGGAGCTTTGAAGCCTGACCGCCAGGATGTATATCTACCTTGTAGAGGTTTTCTGAAATGCGGGAAAGCTTCACCCCTTTATAGTCATGCTCCTCCTCATTGATGTCCGCCAGAGCGAGCTGAGTACCATCGGCAAGGCGTATTGTTCCGTGTATATCCGGTTGATCTTCTTTAATGGTCTTCTTTGCAACTGCGGTAATACGGGTTGGATTTCCCTGACCTGATTTGCTGTAGTTAAGATAAACGAGGGAGCCTATCATAATCAGGACAGAACAAGCTACAGCAGTCCAGACATGCCGTTCCAGACGCCTGACGCGTGGGCGTTCAGCGTACCTTTCATCCTGTAAAAGTTTAGCAAAAGCTGCTTCGGAGTCAAAAGAGGGAGTATGATCCAGATCTATTTCATCGTCTATGGATTCATAGAATGCGTATTCCTGATCGTCCAGTGCAGACAGGAACTCTTTCAGTTCCTCCCCCGAAAGTTCGTCGTTGAGGTATTTCCTGGCTAGTTGTTTAAATCGGTCTCTATTCACTAGGTAATAAATTGTGATGCTTTATTACCCTATGTACACACGAACCGGCCAGTAGGACTATAGAAAAAGTGAAAAAATAAAACAATAGAGGTAATCAGCCTTTTTGAAATGCTGACGCAGGTACTTAAGGGTTTGTACCAGACTGTTCTTAACGGTGTTGGGTGATATACCCAACTGATCGGCGATTTCCTTGTGCGATAGGCCTTCCTCCCTGCTGAGCTGCCAGACTTCGCGCTGGCGCGCAGGCAAGAGCCCGACGGAGTGCTGCAGTAATTGCTCCAGTTCATTGACCTGAATCTTGGTATCCTCTACCACACCCGACATGTGCTGAATAAGTTCCTGTTGAAGTATTAGATCGTACCTGGCGCTCCGCAGTTTATTAAAGCACATACGTTTGGCGATGACGTAAATGAAAGACCATAGGTTTCTGGAGGTGTCGATAGTATCGCGGGTAAGCCATAGCTTGATAAAGGTCTCCTGCACGATCTCTTCCGCCAGCTCAGTATTTTTCAAAATCCTAAAAGATAACTCGAAAATTCCGGGGCTATAGGCGTTGAACACCATTTTAAAAGCGGAGCGATCACCCCCCTTAAGATCCTGACGTACCTGGCTACAAATTTCCATTTAGTTTACACAATTGACCAAGCATATTTGACATACCACACACAGCAAATGTAGTTAGCTAGTATTAACACCACGTTAACTTTAAAAATATCAGCAAAGAAGATGACATAGATAAAATCAGTTTATTGGGGTTTATAAATGGTAAAAATATGCTGTGAATAGATTGCAATCTCCATTATCGCCGAGATATAGTAATAAGTAAGACCTAAATCTAAGGTTTTTGCGTTCAATTTCCAACAGGACTCAAATTTATGCCTGGCCATGCCGGTCTTTTTACCGTCGGATCTGGAGCTTACTGCTGAGATAAGCTGCAGCATCACCAAAACCTTCGCGCTTACATCAAAATACAGCTTAGAAAGCAACGTTTAGCGCTTCCGGAAAGCCAATTTTGTAAGCCGAATCCTACGGGATGCCTGATACCTGAGCTTTTCATTGTGCATAAACCATCCACCGATGGCTCCGATCAGGCTTCCGATCAGCACATCTGTAAGGCGGGTTAAGATTAGTTCAGTCGGGTTCTGCGCGATGGGACTGCCCATTTCGAACAGCAATATGGTTAGTGGCGTAATGAAGATGACGGCCAGAGCATAATTCCGTGTCACGGTCGCTTCGATAATAAATTGAAGGGCAACTATAGTAACGCAGATAAGGAGTGGCTGCCTGATGGTAGACAGGATGATCCAACACAGAACCATGCCGAGTACCGTACCCAGGACACGATACAGGCCTCTCCTCCAGATATGAGATGCTGTGGCTCCCTGCATCACCGCGATGCAGGAGATCGGAACCCAGTATGGATTGCTCAGCTCAAGAAGATGACCAACAAGTATGGAAGCGAACATAAAGAGTCCGACGATGATTGCCTCGACATAGTCGGTGTATTTTTTTACGCTGACAACCTGAAGCATATCCGTCGTTTCTCTCACGATATCAGGCTTCTTCTTTAAAAGGCTGTAAACGAGCGCAAGAGCACAGGCGAGAATGGTACCTATAGCGACCAGTCCGATCTTTTCAGGGATCTGATGGATATTGTGAGGCAGGCTTCCTGCTGTTGAGGCCATCATGATGAAGAAGAAGTTACCCGGAGGGCTCAACTTGAGAAACAGCGACAGCCAATGAACGATGGCACTGAAGCACCCAAAGGCTACACATAGTACCACAGGATTGAAACTTAAGCTGATACCTATACCGTATGATATGATGAAGCCGAAAGAACAGATCAGGAGCTTTGCCATGCGTGCGACGAAATTGGCGTTCGTGGGCATGTAGAGGATGACCAGACCTGCGGTGCTGACTGTAAGTGCTGAACGAAGGTTACCGGTCCACAGTCCGATAAAAAGCGGGAGCCCGATACATAGAGATGCCAGGAGAGGAACGGACCAGGGCCGGTTAGTTGGATTGAGGCTGAACACCTTTTTTACTTCCTGCTTCGCAAATTCCTTTCTACTTAATCTTTTCTCCATTATTTATTATCGTTGAACATCGCTTTCTGACAATTTATTTGAAAGTATTTATATTTTTGACCGCCTTATCACAAATGAAATATAAACCTGGATTACACATCTTAGCTGAATTTAGCACGGATAATGATCAGCTTCTTTACTCATCAGCTTCCTGTAGAAAGCTTTTTAGCGATCTGATCACTTCATACGGGCTGTCAAAAGTCGGAGAAGTCTATCATGACTTTGACAATGGTGGTTTTACTGCGGTTGTTTGTCTTACCGAGTCCCACCTGTCTATTCATACCTGGCCTGAGTTCAAGTTGGCAACCTTTGATATTTTCTTGTCTAACTATCAAAAAGACAACACAGACAAAGTTAAGGCTATCTATCAGGAAGTGCTGCTTTTTTTTGAAGGTACCGCAAAGCAGAAAACAGAAATAGTTCGCTAGCATGGCCACGGTTAACCTACTCTCCTTTCCTTTTACTGAAACGGTTAGCTGTCCCGAGTGCAGTAAACCCATCAAACTCTACGATCCTGAGGGTAGTGAGTTCTGCGTTTGCCCCTCATGCCATTCTTTTATTCGCTTCAGCAGTATCCACAGCAGAGGAAAGGCGCAGAAAGTAGTGCAGTCTGTAAAAGAGAGCCCACTTATCCCGCTTGGGACAGCGGGAAAATTAAAGGATCATCCGTTTAAAGTTATCGCCTACCTGGAGCGAAAAGAGAAGGGAACTACCTATACATGGCAAGAGTATCTTCTTTATAACTATGAAAAGGGCTATGCGACTCTTTCAGTTTATAATGGTCACTGGAACATTATTGTAGACAAGATCTGGGAGCCGACGCTTGAGCAAACTATTAGTGATTCTTCGGTAGCCACGTTGCAAGGGGTCGACTACAAGGTTTTTAATAAGTACACCCCTATAACAACAGCGCTCATTGGCGAGTTCGACTGGGATGTGCTGTCTGACAACGCCCGAACGTACGAATATATAGCTCCTCCGCTCATGATATCTCGTGAGGGTCAGGGAACGTACGCGCAATATTACTGGGGTGAATATATTGAACCCCGCGAGGTTGCAGAGGCATTCGGATTGGACATAGATACTTTTCCTGAAAAGATTGATATTGGCGCTAATCAGCCATCGTCCCATACAAGAGATTTTGGCGTACTTCTCATGTATAGTGTGCTCGCCGTTGTCGCTATGTTGCTCTTTCAAGTCGTAGTGGGCATGCTGAAGCCTGAGCAAGAACTTCTGAACAGTGACTTCGATATCACGTTTGATAAAGGACCCGCTCAGTTCGATTCGACAGGCGTAATCAGTTACCAGACCGGAACACATGAATTTAAACCCTTCCTCACCCCTTCTTTTAAACTAGCCGACGGGCCTTCTCCTTTGGAGATTACCGTGGGTTCAGATGTCGACAATAACTGGCTTGAAGCGACCGTAATCCTGATAAATGACCAGACCAATGAAAGCTGGGAAGTAACCAAGGGAATCGAATACTACCACGGCTGGGAAGATGGTGAGTCATGGAGTGAAGGCTCTAATGAGATGTCCATTGTGCTATCTGCGATTCCGGAAGGCAAATACCACTTGAATATTTATCCGGTATCAGGAGATCCAAGTCAAACAGACGTGCACATACGCGTTGTGTCCAACGTGACGCTTTGGAGAAATATCTTCATGACTATACTGATTTTATGCCCATACCCTCTTTACTGTTGGTTCAGGATGAGGACTTTCGAAAAGAGGCGCTGGATGAACAGCGATTATTCACCTTTTGATTCCTGATATGAGCCGTCGAGTTAAAATATACATCGCTTTCCTCATCCTGATTGTTGGCTGCTTTGCTTATAAAACATGGAACGCTAATGCCTTCTGGGAGGACACAGCTGAGAGAAATACAGAATACAATACGAACAACCGTGTCCATACGGGATATGGACGAAGATTATATCATAAATAAATTTATCATGAGCTTGCACGAACTGATTAGTTACAAGTACATTGTGGCGTCGATAGTTTACTCTGTCCTCGGTATTTTGATCCTGGTCATCGCCTTCTGGATCATTGAAAGAATCACTCCTGAGAATCTCTGGAAGGAAATCATTGAGGAACACAACATGGCACTTGCCATTGTTTGCGCAGCGTTTATGATTGCCGTCGCCCTGATCATCAGCTCCGCAATTCACAGTTAGAGATGGACAAGAGACTTCCCACGCTATTGCTGCTATCCGTATTTGTTGTGGCAACCTGTGGGCTCATTTACGAATTGATTGCGGGTACACTAGCCAGCTACCTGCTGGGCGACTCCGTTACGCAGTTCTCTACGATTATTGGCGTCTATTTATTTTCTATGGGGATAGGTAGCTGGTTATCGAAGTATTTCGATAAGAATATTCTGTCGTGGTTTATACAGATTGAGATACTTGTCGGGCTGGTTGGAGGCACCAGCTCTACGCTCCTGTTTTTACTTTTTGAGAGTATCGCATCCTTCAGGATATTGCTCTACGGGCTGGTTTCCCTGACAGGGATATTGGTGGGACTCGAGATTCCGCTCCTGATGAGAATTTTAGAAAACCGGTATGAATTTAAGGATCTCGTTTCGCGGGTATTTACATTCGATTATATAGGTGCCCTGCTTGCTTCCCTGATCTTTCCGCTTTTGCTGATTCCTTACCTGGGCATTGTGAAAACCTCTTATCTCTTCGGTATTCTCAATGTCCTTGTGGCATTGATCGTGTGTGCCAACTTCAGAAAAGAAATCCGGGGAGCAAAATACCTGCAGACAGCATCTATCGTCAGCATAGCAGGACTTCTTGCAGGATTTATATATGCAGAGACTATTACCAGCTTTTCTGAGAGTCTGAGCTATAATGATACCATGATTTACTCCAAGAGCACTCCCTATCAGCGTATCATATTAACCAAGCGCGGAAAGACCCTTCGACTGTTTTTAAATGGAAATCTTCAGTTCAGCTCTGATGACGAATACCGTTATCATGAAGCTCTGGTGCACCCGGGACTGAGTGCACTGCCTGAGGCAAAGCAGATACTCGTTATGGGTGGCGGTGATGGATTGGCAGTACGGGAGATCCTTAAGTACCCTCAGGTTAAAAGCGTTACCCTGGTTGATCTGGATAAAGGGATGACATCCTTATTTCAGAATAACAGCATGCTGATCAAGCTGAATCAGAAGGCATTGTTATCGCCAAAGGTTAAGGTGATTAATGCGGATGCGTTTTCCTGGGTCAGGAGTCAGAAGGAGAAATTTGACTTCATTGTAGTGGATTTCCCCGACCCCTCTAACTACTCTGTCGGAAAGCTTTATACCAATTCATTTTACAAGCTCATCAAAGAAATGCTCCAACCTGATGGAATCATTGTCGTGCAGTCAACATCTCCGTATGTGGCTCCTAATTCCTTCTGGTCGGTTAACAAGACGCTCGAGTCTGTAGGTCTGCATACAGTGCCCTATCATAACTATGTCCCTTCATTTGGGGAATGGGGATATATTATGGCCATGAATAAGGCCTATTATAAAAAACCCGAGACCTTTGTACCGGGCTTGAAGTTTATTAGTAAAGGGAGCCTTGACCAGATGTTTTACTTTCCGAAAGATATGTCGAGGCGGGAAACAGAAGTGAATAAATTGAACAATCAGGTGCTCGTGAAGTACTTCGAAGAGGAGTGGTCGGATGTTCTTTAAGCAAAATGTATTAAGAAGCATCAACAGGCGCAGCTTCCTTTTGCGAGCAGGGTTGTTGACGACAGGTATCACACTGAATGCCTGCCTTCGGAAGATGAGCCATGGAGGTTCTGACTACAGCCATATCAAAGGAGAACTGAGAGGTCCGAATTCCAGGGCGGGACATATTTTAAGAGATAAAGTTCATGTACCATCGCCATCATCTGCACGTCGCGTGAAGACACTGATTGTGGGCGGTGGAATATCCGGATTGTCGGCAGCCCGCTGGCTGAAGAAGCATGGACATACTGACTTTGAACTTCTCGATCTGGAAAAGCGTGTAGGAGGAAATGCAGGCTTCCGGCAGAACGAAGTCAGTGCCTACCCTCTCGGAGCGCATTACATTCCTATTCCCAATAATGAGGATGCGGAGCTGCTCAGCTTCCTGGAAGACCATGGAATCATTAGCCACTATGTGGATGCTCTCCCCTTTTACAATGAGTTCGATTTGTGTTTTGCTCCCGAGGAGAGGTTACTGATCAACGGGCAATGGCAGGACGGACTGGTGCCGGAATTTGGAATCGCTGATGAGGACAGAAAACAGATCAAATCCTTTTTTGAGCTGTGTGAGAGTCTCAAGACAGAAAAAGGAACAGATGGAAAGTATGCCTTTGACATTCCGATAGCGAAAAGTTCTAAAGACAATGCCTACAGGAAGCTTGACGATATATCCTTCAAAATCTATTTGCAGGAGAAGGGGTTTACATCACCGTACTTGTTGTGGTATCTCGACTATTGCTGCAAAGATGACTACGGCCAAAAATCAAATGCTGTATCTGCCTGGGCAGGTTTGAACTATTTCGCTGCACGAAGAGGAAGAGCCGCAAATGCAGACAGCAGTACTGTTTTAACCTGGCCGGAAGGAAATGGACGATTGATGAGCCATCTTGCTTCAACGGTTAAGAATCATATCCGGACGGGAGAAATGGCCTACAGTATCACAGAAGAAGCAGGCGGCGGCTTTGCCGTTCATGCTGTTGATCTGAAAACGCAATCCTCACATACCATCCATGCGGAGCAGTTGATCATGGCTTGTCCGCAATACGTAAATCAAAAGCTTCTCAGCGGATTACAGCAGAGGGCGGTTGATTACGAAAAGTTCAGCTACGCGCCATGGCTCGTAGTAAACATCACGCTAAAGGCAATGCCCCACACGAAGGGTGCAGGTCTATGCTGGGATAATGTAGCCTATAACACGGCGTCTGTGGGTTATGTGAATGCAGGTCAGCAGAGTTTAAAGACGGTGGAAGACAAAAAGGTTTTTACGTATTATCTGCCGCTCTGCGATCATGAACCACGCGTTTCAAGGCTCGCAGCCTATGCCAGGACCTATGAGCAGTGGCTGGACATCATTCTACCGGAGATGGAATATATGCATCCCAACATTACAGAGAATATTGAGCATGTTGAACTATGGGTATGGGGTCACGGTATGATCTGCCCTACTCCAGGCTTCATTTCCGGAAGCGACCGCATGAATGCCTCGAAGCCGCTTAACGGGCGGATCTTTTTTGCGCATTCAGATCTAAGCGGCATCTCGATTTTCGAGGAAGCGTTTCATCAAGGTATAAGGGCCGCAAACGAAATTTTATCTGCTAACAGTAGAGAAAATTAAAACTGAATCCGGATTCCCGGGTTCAAATCTTCGATTTAAATTAATTTGTGTAACATTGAGAATAGAATATGGCTTCAGGTTTTTTTGCAATTTTAGATGATATAGCTGCCTTAATGGACGACGTAGCAGTCGCGACGAAGGTAGCCACACACAAGACAGCAGGCATTTTAGGGGATGATCTGGCCGTCAACGCCGAGAAAGCAACAGGCTTTTTGTCCTCCAGGGAGATTCCGGTGCTTTGGGCGATCACCAAAGGATCGCTGCTCAATAAGCTCATCATCGTTCCGATCGCACTCTTATTAAATGCTTTCTTCCCGGCTGCTATTAAGTTTGTCCTGATTTTAGGCGGACTTTATCTCGCGTACGAAGGCGTCGAAAAAATAATTGAATTCTTCTTCCACCGTTCAAAGAAAGGAGACGAGGTTATTGAAGAAGTTAAACAAGATGATCGCGCTGCAGAGGCCACGAAGGTCAAATCCGCCATCACAACCGACTTCATCCTGTCTGTTGAAATTGTCATCATTGCCCTTGGGAGCGTTCTGGACGAGAGTCTCACCACGCAGATTCTTACCGTATCGGTCGTTGCGGTCCTGGCAACCATCGGCGTCTACGGCATCGTAGCACTGATCGTCAGAATGGATGATGCAGGCTATAAACTGATGCGGGTATCTGAAGACAAGGGATTATTAGCCAAGCTCGGTTTATTGCTGGTTAAAATGTTGCCGATTATCATAAGGGTACTGGCGGTTGTAGGAACCATTGCTCTACTGCTCGTTTCGGGAGGCATATTTGTCCATAACGTGGAATATTTCCATCATGTATTTCCAACCATACAAGTAACTGTCAAGGAGTTTGCGTTTGGAATAGTGGCCGGCCTCATCGTGGTGGCTGGTGTAACACTGGTAAAAAAAGTAATCTCGCTTTTCAAACGTCAGCCTAACACAGCAGGATAGTCGCCTATCTATCTTCAGATTTCATATTGTCGCCATCCCGGAAATGCAGTCTTCTGAAGATGAAACCAGAGAGTATGGTTAATACGCCGACAACGAGGAATGTATAACGGAATGCATTGTGTATTTCGTTATGTATCAACCTCTCATCGCCCTGGAAGATCTTGAGAACGATAAGTCCGAAAGCGACACCAAAGCCGATAGCGAGTTGTTGATTGACGGAGACCAGGGAGTTTCCGCTGCTTGTATGATATTGGCGCAGATCAGCGATGGAAATAGTATTCATGGAAGTGAACTGGATGGAGTTAAAGAAACCCAGCACTGCGATAATGGGTATATACCAGTAAATAGACGTGTTGACTGCCGGGATTGCAAGACTGCATATCAGCATCCCGATAACGAAGGTATTGGTCATCAGCGTAGCACGATAGCCAAAGCGGTCGAGTATCCCGATCACCACCGACTTACCGAACATGGCCGTTAGAGCCATTGGCGCGACAATCCATCCGGAGGTTACGGCAGACTCCCCATATGCGATCTGTATCATCATGGGCAGTAACAGCGGAATGGAGCTGATTCCCAGTCGCGTGGCCAGGTTACCCAGTATGCCTACGCGGAACGTACGCACCTGGAAAAGATTCAGGGGGAATATCGGATTCTCGTCTTTAGATGCGTGCCGGTAGTAAAAGTACAGCATCAGGAATCCACCAAGCAAAATAACCAGAACGGGAGTGATATGCACGGTGTTCCCAAATAACTCCAGAGCGATGGAAAGCAGTAAAGAAGCCGCTGCGAAGATAAGGAAGCCTTTCAGATCAAAATCAATGATAGGCGACTTGTAGTCGGGCATAAACCTGACACTTAGCGCGATTCCCAGCAGGCCTATCGGTATATTGATGAGGAAGATCCAGTGCCAGGACAGATAATCAACCATATACCCTCCAACGAGCGGCCCAAGAACGGGGCCTATCAAGGCGGGAACAATGGCGAAGTTCATCGCTTTTAGCAGCTCATGTTTGGGGAACGTCCTGATCAGAGCAAGTTTGCCAACCGGAGTCATCAGGCTCCCTCCTACACCTTGTATCATTCGTGCAAGCACTAGCTGAGAAAGATTTTGGGATAATGAACAGAAGAGCGAACCCGCACTAAACAAGATCAGCGAAAGGATAAAGATCCTTCTGGTGCCAAACTTATCAGATAAAAATCCGCTGACGGGCATAAATACCGCCAGGGTCAGCACATAACTGATGATAGCATTTTGCATATCCAAAGGCGACTCGTGCAGATCCCTGGCAATCGCAGGAAGCGACGTATTCAGGATTGTAGAATCCAGCATCTGCATAAAAATAGAGGTAGCCAGGATAATAGGAAGAAGTTTCTTTGTTGTTTCGGTACTGGATGTTGCTGCTGTTGACTTCATGGGCGCGATGCTAAGAAAAACGGCAAAACAGCTTCATTGTTTGGTCTGTTAAAGCAATGAGTCCTGGGCCTTGGAGGCTGCGCGTTTGTTTGTTACGCTCCAGGCTGAACTTAAAATCCACCGCGCTATGCAGAATAATGATCATCTGATTAACGAACTCGAGAAGCTCCTGAGGGGAGGAACGGCACATGTCAGCTTGCATGATGCCTTGAAGGATCTTCCGATAGATCTGCTTGGAAAGAAGCCTGAGCATCTACCCTATAGTATCTGGCAGTTGGTAGAACATATCCGGATTGCTCAATGGGACATGCTCGAATTCTGTAAAAGCGCCGAACATCAGTCGCCTGAATGGCCTGAGGGTTACTGGCCCGAAGAATCAGCTCCTGAGGATAGCGAAACCTTCGAAGCAAGTGTAAAACGTATCTGGTCTGATCTGGAAGAGTTTATCGCTCTGCTGCACGCAGGGAACCTGTATGCTCCTTTAGCGCACGGAACGGGGCAAACCCTCTTACGTGAAGCGCTGCAGATTGCAGACCATACAGCGTATCACGTTGCAGAGATTGTTGTCATCAGACGTTTGTTGGGGGCGTGGAAATCGTGATGACATGTCCAGGAAGAGGTACTTTCAGCCTTAAACAACTACGCAGAACCAGCTCGGACCAGTACCTTAACTGTATGATGATAACGGGCCAATAAGCAGATCTGTGGGCGGTAACTCTACTTCCCAATACAAAACTTCGAAAAGATATTATCCAGAAGATCATCCGTTGTCACCGATCCTGTAATTTCCCCAAGATAATACAAAGACTGCTTGATATCCATCGCCAGAAAATCAGATGTAACCGGATTATCCAGGCCATACAGCACCCTCACCAAGGCTTCCTCTGTCTTTTGCAGCGCTTCCACGTGACGGATGTTGCTTACGATAACATCATCATTGTTGATCTTGTGCAGATTCACCTTTCGCAAAATCTCATTCTTCAGCTCTTCGATACCTTCTTTCTCTCTGGCAGAAATAAAGTTCAGATGAAGCGTGTCCAGCGACTGGATCAGAGATTCGTCTAAAAGATCCTTCTTATTGACGATACCAACGTAAGGAATTCCCAAAATCTCTAGCTCTTCCAGCTGCGCCCTCATTTCATCAACTTGCTGAACAACAGGATCAAAAAGATACATAATCAGCTTTGCCTGCCGCATCTTTTCGCGAGTTCGTTCTACGCCCTTCGCCTCGATGATATCTGCGGTTTCACGAATTCCTGCCGTGTCGATAAAGCGAAATACAACGCCTTTAATCGACATCTCATCTTCAATAGTATCACGTGTGGTACCTGCTATCTCAGATACAATAGCCCGCTCCTCGTTGAGGAGAGCATTCAGGAGTGTAGACTTACCGACATTTGGTTTACCTGCAATGACCACAGGAACCCCATTTTTCATCACGTTGCCTTGTTCAAAAGAACTGATCAGCTTGTAGAGTACCCTGTTGATCTTATTGATCAGATCCCGCAGCTGGTCTCTGTTCGCGAACTCCACATCTTCTTCCCCAAAGTCAAGTTCCAGCTCAATCATAGAAGCGAAATGAATCAGCTGTTCCCGGAGCACCTGCAATTCATTCGAAAAGCCTCCCCTCATCTGCTGCATAGCCACCTGGTGGGATGATGCTGAGTTCGATGCAATCAGGTCAGCTACCGCTTCTGCCTGCGAAAGATCCATCCCGCCGTTTAAAAACGCGCGAAGCGTAAATTCTCCCGGTTTTGCTGCACGGGCCCCGGAACGGATAAAGAGCTTGATGATGCTCTCGATGATGTACTGGGATCCATGAGTGGAAATCTCCACCACATGCTCCTTTGTATAGGAGCGTGGTCCGATAAACAGCGAGACGAGTACCTCGTCCAGGATGGCCTCTCCGTCTCTGATGGTTCCGAAATGGATGGTATGGGACGGCTGACTGGAGAGATCCTTCCCTTTAAATACCTTATTTGTTATCGTGATAGCCTCCGGACCTGATAAGCGGATCACACCGATTGCGCCGCTGCCTGAAGGTGTGGCTAGTGCCACTATTGTATCGTTGTTTGTCATGATATGCTTTTAAAACTTTTCCTCAATACCCAGCCCGAATAAAGCGAAGTCATACCTGACCGGGTCAAGGGGATCAAAATCCAGTAGATGATCTGTCAACTCCACTGCTGTTCGCCAATCTGTTTGCTTCCTGGAGATCAAACCGAGCTTTCTCGCTACGCGGTCTACGTGCAGGTCGCAGGGACATATAAGCTGCGAAGGTGATATCCTGTTCCATATACCAAAATCTACGCCCTTATCGTCTTTTCTGACCATCCAGCGCAAGAACATATTTAATCTCTTGCAGGTCGACTTCTGCGATGGTGAACTCACATGTTTGATTGTACGCGGAGGAAAGTCCGGCAGACTGAAAAAGTATCTCCTGAAATGATTCAGGATAACCTCTACCCTATGCTCTGTACCGCTTACTGCCGACATGGCGCGAACCGCCATCTCATCTCCGTTATGATCCACGGGGTGTCCCTCGAATTCAAAAAACCGGCTTGTTCGCGAAGGCAGGAAGGCATCTTCCAGAGAGTCGAAACGGGCGTAATGATGCTTGAAAAAACTAACAAAATACAAGAGATCCGTATCGTTGAACGTGCGGTGCTTAAACCCTAAAAGAGCCTTCAGATCTTCCTCCTGATGCCCGCTTATAAACGCGTATGGTGCGCCCGACATACGCTCAATCAGTTCATTACACTTATTGATAATGGTCTTTCTCTGCCCCCATGCCAATATAGACGCAAAGAAACCCATGATCTCTATGTCCTGTTTCAAGCTGAACTGATGAGGAATCACAATGGGATCGTTATCAATAAACGAAGGCTGATTGTATTGATCAGCCTTCATATCTAAAAACGACTTTAATTCTTGTCTGTCCAATTTCACTCCTAAGCTCCTATTGCTTGCTTAATATCCTCAAGAAGATCTTCAATATCCTCCACTCCCACACTTAATCTCAGCAAGTTATCTGTTACTCCTGCAGCTTCACGAATCTCTTTCGGAATCGAAGCATGCGTCATAGATGCCGGATGATTGATCAGCGACTCTACTCCACCGAGCGATTCTGCAAGCGAAAACACCTTAAATGACGATGCCAGCTTGAACGTGGCTTCCAGATCAGCCCCCTTTAAACTAAAGGAAATCATGCCACCAAAATCGCGCATTTGTTTCTTCGCTACATCGTGGTTAGGGTGATCTTCAAAGCCGGGCCAGTAGATCTTATCTACCTTGGGGTTAGACTTGAGGAACTCGGCTATCGCACGTCCGTTTTCGCAATGTGCTTTCATCCGGAGATGCAGCGTCTTCAGTCCTCTGAGCACCAGAAAACTGTCTTGTGGTCCCGGTGTTGCACCACAAGAATTATATATAAACCAAAGTTTCTTATAGAGCTCCTCATCATTCAGCATCAATGCACCCATCACCACGTCTGAGTGCCCGCCCAGGTATTTAGTAGCCGAGTGCATCACAATATCTGCACCCAGATCTATAGGGTTTTGCAGATACGGAGAAGCAAACGTATTGTCAACAGCCAGCAGCACATTCTTTGCTTTCGCTATTGCGGCTACAGCCTGAATGTCAACAATCTTCATCGTCGGATTGGTAGGCGTTTCTATCCAGATCAGCCTGGTGTTCTCATTAACATACTGATGGATGATTTCCGGATCAGAAAGGTCTATAAAGTGGAATTTAATACCATAGTTCGCGAAGATCTTCGTAAAGATACGATATGACCCACCATAGAGGTCATTGCCCGTAATCACCTCATCCCCTGCCTTCAGCAATTTCATTACTGCATCGGTTGCAGCCATGCCGCTCGCAAAGGCCAGGCCATAACGTGCATTTTCCAGCGCGGCAAAGCAGTCTTCAAGGGCTTTACGTGTAGGGTTGGTACCCCTCGAGTATTCATATCCCTTGTGGTCACCCGGCGACTTCTGCCAATAGGTAGAGGTCTGGTAAATAGGTGTCATTACTGCTCCTGTTGTTGGATCAGGCTCTTGTCCCGCATGTATAGCTTTTGTTCCGAACTTCATAATTGCATGTTGAACCGCAAAAATAAAACAATTTCAGGTTTAAGCACTTAATACATGAATTAATACATCAATATGTTAATCTCTCAATACATCGCTGTGAGGAAGCGCACGGAATGGATCGCTGCGCCTCTGAACATTGAAGATTATGTGGTGCAGCCGGTTGAATATGTGAGCCCTCCGAAATGGCACCTGGGACATACTACCTGGTTCTTCGAGACTTTCCTGCTGAAGCCCTATATCCAGGGTTATCGCGAGTTCAATGTCAACTACAACTACGTTTTCAATAGTTATTATGAGACGGTCGGTGCCCGCGTTATCCGTACAGATCGGGGCAATCTGAGCCGCCCCTCCGTAGAAGATATTTATAAATACCGGAAGTATGTTGACGAGGCGATGACTGAATTGCTTAGCAACAGCGCTGGAGTCGACGACGAGCTGCGCGACCTGGTGACGCTGGGCCTCAACCATGAGGAACAGCATCAGGAACTGCTCTTTTCCGACATGAAATACATCCTCGGCCATAACCCTTTATTACCCCCTTACAACCTGAAGATGAACAAGGTGAAGATCATCTACAACCAGGAATGGGATTATCTCCATATGGATGAAGGTGTCTATGAAATCGGGCATAAGGGAAAAGGTTTCAGCTTCGACAATGAACTTGGAAGGCACAAGGTATACCTCCAGGAGTATCAGATCAGTCGCACTTTAGTAACCAATGCGGAATACATGGAATTTATCGCCGCGGGCGGATACAAGGATTTCCGGTACTGGCATGCTGAGGGTTGGGAATGGGTAAACCGGGAAAACATTCAGTCGCCAATGTACTGGCACCTGCTGGATGGCATCTGGCACACCTATTCTATGGATGGCCTTGTCCCTGTCGAGCCGACGACCCCCGTTGTACATATCAGCTACTACGAAGCCCACGCCTACGCAGAGTGGAAAGGACAGCGCTTACCTACTGAATTCGAGTGGGAAGCCGCTTCTCCCCAGCTGCTGTATGGAAAGCGTTGGGAATGGACCGAAAGTGCCTATCTGCCTTACCCTGGCTTCCAGCGTGCACCCGGAGCGCTCGGCGAGTACAATGGCAAGTTCATGGTCAACCAGATGGTCCTGCGCGGATGGTCTACGTTCACCTCACCGGGCCACGGAAGAAATACCTACAGGAATTTCTTCCACCCGCATCTTCGCTGGCAGTTTACCGGCATCCGTCTGGCCAAATAAATCAATCTACCTATGAATGTATTAACCGAATATATGCCCCTTACAGACGAGTCTCTCAAAGCGTTTAAAGATGACGTGTTTAAGGGCTTGTCAACTGAACCGAAAGCACTTCAATCTAAATACTTCTATGACGCCCAGGGTGATGAGCTGTTTAAGCAGATCATGCAGTCTCCTGAATACTACCTGACCGACTGTGAGCTGGAAATATTCAGAGAGCATTGTGAAGAGATGACCTCCGTATTGCGAAGTTTCAGGAGTAGCTTTGATCTGATTGAACTGGGTGCAGGCGACGCGTCCAAGTCTTTCTACCTCTTGAAATGCCTCATGTCGCATCATCTTGATTTTACCTACATCCCTATCGATATCTCCTCCAACATCATCAACACATTGAATACCGCAATTCCCGAACGTCTTCCCGGAATCCGGGTTGAAGGTATCCAGGGCGATTATTTCGACGCATTGGAGAAGGTGGCAGATGCTTCAGGGAGACCAAAGCTAATCATGTTCCTGGGAGGCAACATCGGCAATATGTCGCCCGATGAGGCGCAGGCTTTCTGTGTAAGACTTCGTCAACACCTTTCTCCCGGAGATCTTGTTCTGATGGGATATGATTTAAAGAAAGACCCTTGGGTGATCTTCAACGCCTATAACGATCAGGCGGGGATCACAGAGAAGTTCAACCTCAACCTCCTTTCGAGAATTAACAGGGACCTGGGCGGAGACTTCATTTTAAGTCAGTTCCACCACTATGAAAACTATGACCCGGAAACGGGTGCGTGTAAGAGCTACCTCATCAGCAAAACAGATCAGACGGTTACCATTGATGACCATTCATTCTCTTTCCGGGAAAACGAATATATTTTTACCGAGACCTCCCACAAATACACGGAAGCCGAGATCGAATTATTCGCCTCAGCTTCCGGATTCGCACCAGTACTTACAATAAAAGATTCGAAGAATTGGTTTTCTGACGTTATTTGGAGGGCGGTGTAACGCCTTCCTCCTGATTTTTAACATACAGCTCGTCGACAATTACGATCACAAGAGCCAGAAGCGGAGTCGCCAGGATGATACCTAAGCCTCCGGTCAGCGTCCCGATCAGCACCTGACTGATAATAATCATAGCCGGTGGGATTTTAATGATCGCATTCTGAACCATCGGCGTCACCACGTTGCTCTCAATAGCCTGAATGCCGACATACATAGCCGCTACAATAAGGCCGGTGTTGGTGTCGATGGTCAATCCTATCAACACGGCGGGGATCATCGCTATAAGCGGCCCGAAATTAGGTATAAAGTTAAGCAGTCCCGCCATCACTGCGAGTGCCAAAGCCATTGGTAAATCAACAATCTTCAGTCCGATGAAGGTGAAAATGGCAATAATAAACATGGCCAGCATGGCGCCTTTTAGCCAGCCTTTCAGCGTCCCGCTTATTCGATTCATCACTCTCCTGGCGCCCTGCTTAGCCGGTCGGGGCATCAGCTTGACAATCCCCTCTTTATACATCGAAGGATTAACCGTGAAAAAGAGCCCGATAAAGAGAATAATGTAGAGGTCTCCTACCACTCCGAAGCTGGTTCGGAAGATCTGCTGAAAGGAGTTCATTAGCTTCTGGCTATTATTCCCTGCGAAATAGTACAGGATCTTCCTACCCATGGTAGACTCTCTCAACTTGCTTTCGGCGGTATCAACCAGGCCGGGAATCTCCTTGGACATCTCACTCGCCTGCTGAGAAATCTTGGCTCCCATCAGGTAGAACATAGATCCGATAAGAAGAAAGGTAAACAGAACACCAACGGTCATGCTAACCGCGCGTTTCCACTTGGTTTTCCTCTCGACAAGATCAGCAAGCCCGTGGAAAAAGATAGAGATGAGTGATCCTGCGAAGATCATCAGCAGCACATTGAAAGCTGCCTTAAGAATAAAGATGAGGATTACAAGCAAAGCGATGATGCCGGCAGTGATCCAGACCTTTTTAGCGAACAGATTTAAATCTTTGTTTTCTTCAGTCATAATAGTACATGCAAGAAAACTGCTTCTGGCGTGAAAATGTTTTAAAATGACCAAATGGACTTTGCTGACCGAGTCATATCACTGACGATGAACGGAATATTTTAGCAGAGACCTTCCCCGCTCACCTGTTCTTCGGCAGGAGCAGTATCGGCCCCACTTCAATTCCCTGATTTTTCTCCTTCGTACCGGCTTCAAATATCAGCTGGATCTTCTCAGCATCGGCGAGCCTCAATCCCGAATACTTCTGCGGCTTGAACCATAGGGGCTGAAAGCCCGGATAGGGTCTTGGAAGCAGCATCTGTGAGCCAGGTTGAAGCTCTGTAAGCGATATGTCAATCGTGCCCGTTGCAGCAGTTAAGCTAATTTCTTTAAAATAAGCTTCTGCATTCCGGGTAACCAGGATCAGCTTTACTTTCAGCGGCCTGTCCAACGCCCTGGCTTTGAAAGAAATCCTGTCAAAGAGACCCAGCTCCGTCTGCCTGCCCTGAAGTTTCTCCGCAAAATAGAACTGGAATCCCATGTCAGCCGCTTCCGCCGGGTCTACAATAAGCTGCCTCATCAACAACTCACCAGGATTTGCGGAACTGACATATTCTACTTTGTTGTTCTTCCATTGAGGCGCATAGATCGACGCGCGTTGTCTGTCTTTTGCCGGATTAAATAACTCCAACGCTGCACCTTCGGCTGCAACCCTCGTCTTCCAGCTGTCCGTATTCAGGTTATCCCATTGGTAAGGGTCGCCCTCATGGGCACCCGGGAAGGTATAAAACTTATCGCCTGCCTTTTTGATAATGAGTTTATAGCTCAGTTCGCCGGGTTTCTGTAGCTCAGCAGGCAGCTCCGCTATATAGTGCGCCGCGCTTTTACGAGTCACAGGCAAGGTCTTCCACTCTCCCGCTGTGTGGCTCAACTGCAGAGAAATCTTATCTGCCTCATCAACGCCGGCTATCTCAAACGCAAAAGTCTGAGACTTCCCAGCACTCAGTTCATCCTTTGGCAGATGCGCTACAGCGGGTGTTGCAGAAAAAGGCTGAGGTGCTACAAACTCCTTTAGCCCAATATTTCCAACTTTCTGAGGCAGCGCACCGCGTACCTTTCCTTTTCGCGAAAGCAGGTAGACTCCGGGACGGACACGCATCTCCCCCCCGCCGGCTGTAGTACTAAACGAATTCCCCTGGTCAATTCCCTCTACCGAAAAGTTGTTAGCCAGGTCAGGAAGCGCTATCAACATGAGCTGGCTTTTCCACTCCACGCGCGTCACTTCTTTCTTCAAAGATGGTCGTTCGAAGGGATCGCGCACCTGAACCACGTCTGGCATAACCTCCAGGCGCCACAGCCCTTCACCTATTTTATCCAGAAAATACGCACCCGTACCTTCGTATCGCACAAGTGCCGATGATCCCACGCCGGCCACATGCTTCAGCTTCTTTGATCCGAGAGGTTTCGACTTCGTATTATTCGAATAATAGAACTCCGTGTCCGTATTCATTTCGCTGAGTGATTCTTCATAAGATACCCGGAACGACTCAAATCTGGAACTTGCCGGATAGGGTCCATAAGATTTAAAACGGGGAACCTGGTGAAAAACCCTGGATGCAATCAAAAGACTGATGGCCTTGGAGGGCGTATACGCCAGATTCAGGTAGTGTGTCTGATATTCCGGATTCGCATAGGCTGTAGCCAGCGGATCATAAGCAAATTGCGTGGCCCACTGAAAGCCGGCTGTTCTGAAACTCCTCGCCATTGCAGGGTACATATACGAGGCGGGAACATCCCCTGAATCAAACTCATACACCATCTTTGCCCGCGCGCCAAATGCAGGAATGCTGTCAAACGGAATCGCATACTGATCAACATGCGGCAGAAAATTACCCCTGAGCGCAGAGCCGGCTACTAAGCCCGTCGGGTACCACTGGAAACTATGGCCATCTACCGCTGACTTTACCACAGCATCGGAGTATTTAGGGGACTCGCTGATATTGTAGAAAACAGGTTTATTCCAACCTGTAGACCGCACAGCCGCTGCCATCCGGTTCACATATTCGGTAGTCCTGCTTTTCGGTCCCGAATGATGTGGTTCGTTATTAATCTCCATCGCAATCACGTCTGGATCTTCTGTGTAACTTAAGCCCGTATAGGGATTCTTATGTCTGAAAAACTGCTGGAGATAGCGCTCCTGAGCAATAAATGCAGCTTCTGCTACTACGGCACGGTCCTTTCCGTACGTACTCGAGAAGCTTCCTGTAGCTTCATCCTTCTCCGGGTAACCGTTTCCCCAAAACGCAATCGGGGTGATCAAAATCCTGATATTCCTTTTCTTCAGTTGTGCGATCAGGTAGTCAAAAAGACGGAGGTGTTCGTTTTCAATCAGATTCCCAAGTGAGTCGCTTATCTCCGTATCCCACACATGCACCCTGAAAGCGTCGAGCCCTAAACGAGCAAGGTGATACACATCCTGATCGATTGCCTTCTCCAGAGGCACCGCGAGGGCTTTGTGAGAGCGGTAACCAAACGCAAAGGGACTGGTATAATTCACCCCGAAAAAGCTCGCCTCCTGCTTGTTGGAAGTCCAGCGCATAACACCTTTATTGTCTACGTAAATTACTGGCTTTGTGCCCGGGGTTCTGCTTTGTGCCTGAACAAGCAGAGTGGCAGCAAGCATCATAGCGGCCAGTAAACAAGTAATTTTATTCATGAAACGTACTCTTCTATTAGATAAAAGTCTCTTTAGTTAGTGAAAGCGTCCAATGCCTCCGTCGGCTTACCTGTGTCGTCAAAGGCTCCCAATTTGTATCCCTTCCAGCTGTTATATGCCTGCGGCTCCCAATAGAACACACCCAGCCCCTTGCTTTGCGGCAATGTCTTTACCCGTGTGATCAAATCTGATATGAATGCTTTGGCAGCCGCAGCTTCAGACATCGGCATTCCCACCTCACAAATCATAACCTCTTTATCATGCCTGGCCACCATATCCTTCATATTGGCCTCGCACTGCTCATTCTTTATTCGCCAGTCGCCCGCTGTAGGGTATAGCGACATCCCGATCACATCCCACTTCGCGCCGTTGGCTTTCAATCCGTCAAACATCCAGCGGAACAGGGAATTATCGTAGCCATTTGAAAGATGCACGATTACCTTGGCTTCCGGACTCACCGCCTTTACGGCATTATAGCCAGAAAGGATCAGATCAGCAAAATTTTTCATATTGGAAGAAGCCTTACCCTCCTCCCACAGCATGCCATTGTTTGTTTCATTGCCTATTTGTACCCACTCTACGCCAATACCCTTTTCCTTCAATGCCGTCAGCACCTGGGAAGTATGATTATACACCAGCGTCTTCAGCGCTGCTAAATCTTTGTTCTGCCATTCCGCAGGCTTTGTTTGTTTAGACGGATCGGCCCAGCTGTCGCTGTAATGAAAATCAATCATGATACGGTACCCCGCATTTTTAGCTCTAATGGCCTTCTGCACAACATCGTTTACGTTACTCCAACCGTCGGTTGGATTCACCCATACGCGTAATCTGATGGCGTTCATCCCTGTCGACTGAAGTATCTCCAGGAGTCCTTTCTCCTGACCGGCCTTATTGTAGAACCGGACCTTCGCCGCCTCCATTTCGCTGAGCCAACTAATGTCAGCTCCTTTAGCGAACACAGCAGGTTTGCCGGGTTCCACAGCTGGCTCCTGCGGCTCAGAAGGATCCTTCGAACCGCCGCCGCATGCGCTGAGTATCACGGCTAACAAGCCCAATAAAAACCTTTTACACCTCATTTCGCTACTCCTTGATCAGACTGTATGTATAGTTCCCTGCACCTTTGCTCAAGTCTAAAACCACCGTGTATGTTCCCGACGATGGAACCGTAATATTATTACCGCCCCAGCTCGGCGCCCCTGCAAACATCAACTTGCCGTCGCCGTCCACCTTGTAATTGATATCCCAACCGTTATTGGCGATGAATGCAAACGCTTTACCTGCTGTCAGGCTCACACCACTTGCCTTCAAAACGCCGGAGGCCGCATCATAGGTCATCGGCGTTTCAGTAGTACTCCAATTATTATGGTCGCCCGCAATGGAGAAATTCACAGCGGTGTAACTGATTGTCCTGGCACTCAGATCTACGTTCACCTTCATATAGGCGGGACTTGGTGTAAGCCACAAGTTCCCTCCGTTCTCAGCCAGTGTAGTCGCACTGGTACCCCAACCGTACACCTTCTGATCCGTGCTCGATACAAGTGTAAATGCATCGCCACCCCAGCCATCCGCATTCGGAAGATCCAGATAACCTTCATATTTTGAGTTAAAGCCGGCCGAAGTCAGCACATATCCCGGCGTACGCTCAGCAACCGGAGGCGTGAGCCAGGAGTTGCCGCCTTTCACCACGAGAGCAGGATAGATAACGATATCTTCAAATGGCGTCACCATCATCGTAATTGTGGAGTAAACAGGAGTCACAGTGCTTGAAGTACCGGTAGTCTTCAAAATCTCCGACACAAGTCGAACGGCAACACTGCTCTTCTGACCCGGCTTCATTTCGAGCTGAGTGACTAGTATAGCATTCAGGTCCGCTCCGCTAAAAGATCGTTCAAGCGCATTCCCGTTTAGTCGCACCACCACAGCCTTAGACCAGGCATTCTCGCCCGTGGTGTCAGAGGGAACATCAAACTGCAGACTGTATGAGGGGATGACCGAAAGCCCATACTCGGGTTTTTCGAGTTTAAACGTCACTACCGTCTGCTCTTTATTTTCCGCATTCAGCACCACGTCCAGCGCGCTTGCCGCAAACCCCTTTATCGATGCAGGTTGCACCAGAACAGCCTTATCCATGTCTTTCTCACAAGCGCTAAACAGCATACCGAAAAGACACAGAACGTATATGGAATAGATTACCTTTTTCATCAGTATATAAATTTTCATGTAGAACTACTACTTAATAGCCCTGATTCTGAGTTAGATTCGGATTAGATGATAAATCAGTCGGCGGTAAAGGGAAAAGGTTGTACTTCGCATCAACCGACCTTCCTTCCCGCTGGCCGCCTTTCCACGACCAGAGATAGGTTCCGGTGGTAAATCGGCCGAAGCGTATCAGATCGGTTCGGCGCACAGCCTCATAATACAGCTCCCGCGCTCTCTCATCCAAAATGAAGTTGAGGGTCAAGCTACCCGCAGTAATATTGCCTGCAGTGCTTCCTCCATAGGCCCTGCTGCGGAGGGCATTGATGTATGACAAAGCTGTGTTCAGATCCCCTCCCGTACCTCCGCGAAGAACAGCCTCCGCATAGGTCAAATAGGTCTCGCCAAGTCTGAATACAGGAAAGTCTATATCTGAAAAATCTTTTGCCGGGTCTATATTCGGCGCCAATGCCCCGGACTTTGTCTTATTCCTGAATTTGATTGAAGAATAACCCGATGTACTGAGGTACAACTCCGTCATTTCCAATGTCTGCGGCTTTGCACTGGTGCCCGTATAAAAAAGAGCTCTCCTATCGGTAGTCCCGGTTTTATCCGCAAACAGGTTCACCAGATTCTCCGTGCAGCGCAGTCCTCCCCAGTCGCCGTTTGAGCCCGACACGTCCGCGGGTACATTAGCCGGCCCGTGCATCAGATAGGTAGTCCCTCCAAAGTTTTGGGTGCTCGTGCCGTCGTACGCAATCATGAAAATATTCTCGCTGGTATTGAGATGATTGTCTGCTATCGTCAGTTCCCGGTAATTGGGAATCAGGCTATAGCCCGCCTGAATGATCTTGTTACAGTAGGTAATGGCCTCAGTATATTTTGGACTCCCGGTATACACCTCTGCATTCAGGTAGAGCCTGCATAACAGCGCCCATACTGCGCCCTGGTCCGCACGGCCATACTCATTCGTCCGGGGCGCCGCCATTTCCGGTTCAATCGCCATAAGTTCCGATTCAATAAATGCGAACAGATCCTTACGCTGAATCTGCTGAGGGAGCACTCCTGCTCCTATAGCTATTTCTTCGGTAACAAAGGGGGGGTTTCCGTAGACATCCATCAACACCCAATACTGAAAAGCACGCAGAAAACGGGCTTCTGCGCGAAACCGCTTTAACTCTTCCGCATCTGCCCCGCTAATCCCTCGTTCTGCAATGCGGCTATCTGTAGATTGCCGGATAAAATCATTGCAAACCGTGATCTGGTAAAACGAACGGTAATACAGGCCGTTCACCATGGCGTTCCCGGCTGCCCAGTTCAACTCGTGCAGGCCCTGTATACCCGCATCCCCGATCCATGACCAGGCTGCCTCATCGGTTGTCAACTCCTGCAGGTTCCAGTACAAGCGCAGAAAGTCGGAATTCCCTTCGTCAGGGATGATCTCCCCGGGAATGTCCTGCCTCCCTGTAGCCGCATTGCCGGTCAGGGCAAAGGCGCCATAGGCCTTTGCAAGTGCTTGTTTATAGCCTGCGGCATCTGTATAAACCTTCTCGGCAGTCAGGTCGTTCGTTGGCGTCAGATCCAGCTTATTGCACGAGCTCATGAGCATGGCCACGGCCGTTACTGTTATGATATATGAAATTCTTGCTCTCATTTTGATGGTTTTCATTTGTTGGTCCTTCGTTCAATAACTAGAAGCTTACATTCAATCCCAGCGAAAACACCCGTGGTCTTGGATAGAGGTTATTGTCAATACCGGAAGGCACCTCCGGATCCAGCCCTTTATACTTGGTAATAACAAATACGTTTTGGGCGATAGCATTGATCTGAAGACTGGCCGCTCCATTAAATATCCGTCCTGCCTGGTATCCCACACTGACATTGTCGAGCTTCAGGAAGGAGGCATTCTGCAGATAATAATCACTCAGGATCTGAAAAGCACTGCCTTCAAAGCCTGTGGAAAGATAGTCCCTGGAGGCATTATAGCTTACCGCCGAGCCTGTGAGCTGCTTGAGTGTTCCGGTTTGACTGAAATTATTGTTGTAGACATAGTTTCCGATGTTGGCTCTGAAAACAACGCCGGCATTCCACTTCTTATAGTTCAGGTTGCTGCTTAGTCCCATGAAAACCGTCGGATCGGCACGCTTGCTCAGGTAGAGATCTTCCTGTGATATCACTCCATCCTGATTGCGGTCTACATAGACGCCGTCAATCGGCTTCCCTGCATCATCATATACCTGCTGATACAGAAAAAAGGTGTTCTTGCTGGCACCCACCGGATGAAGCTGTACAAAACCTCCTCCAACACCTCCCGATATTGCTCCCGTAGGAGCGCCAATATAATTGGGATCGTTGGGTACAAGTGTCAGATTGGTAATCTTATTCTTGTTCCGCGTGATGTTGAATGCCAGGTCCCAGCTGAAGTCGGTTTTCTTAATCATCTGCGCGCTGATATTGAACTCCACGCCCCGGTTTTCCATATCCCCGATGTTCTGAACTGCAAAAGCACTGAAGTTCGTTCCCGCGGCCTGCGGTACTCTCGCCAGCAAATCTTTGGTGTCCTTCTGGTAGAACTCCAAAGATCCTGTGATGCGCTGGTTCCAAAATCCATAATCCAAGGCAATGTTCGTGGTAGTGGTTTCCTCCCACTTGATGCTCGATACATAGCCTGACGGGCGGTACATCCGGTAATAACTATCACCAAACTGGTAAGAGGCATTCGGCTCACTCAACTGATAGCTGGCCAGGTACCCATAGTTATCGATTCCATCCTGTTGGCCGGTCACACCATAACCGACTCTGAATTTAAGATCAGAGATCGTTGCGTGATCTTTCAAAAAGGATTCATTGCTGGCTGTCCATGCCACGGCAAGAGAGGGGAAAATACCGTAGCGGTTGTCCTCTGCAAACCGCGAGGAACCATCACGGCGTACAGTCGCCGTCAGCAGGTATCGGTCATCATAATTATAGTTCGCCCTGCCGAAGTAAGAAACGAGGCGGTAATGCGGCTCATCAAAAGGAAATGCCGGATCTGCAGTAAGCTGTGCCCCCCTTGCACTGAAGCTGGCAAAGTTATAGGTCTTCGTCAGGTAGTCATTGTACGAGTATCCCGCAGTAAGATCAACACGGCTTTTGATAGATGCAATCTCCTTAACATAGTTCAGATAGAAGTCAACGAGGGTATTCTTCCTCTCGCTCTTGTACTTATTGTTCAATCCGCCGGTACCATTTACCAGATAGTTCGAAGCAGCACTGTCGGGCACATAAACGGTTCCTTTACCTTTGGCGATATCATAACCGAGGTTCAGATTGGCCCGTAGCTCCGGCAGAAAATGGAATTTATAGTCCAGCTGAATATTGCCGATACTCCTTAGTGGTTTACCCACATCTCTCCGTTGCCTGAGCAAGCCCACCGGATTCCGTCCCTGCAGGTTGTACAGTCCCGTTGGCTGCGATGGATCAAGGTGCTCGAAATATCCGCCGAAGCGCTCACTGTTGGTCATCACCGCATGGGTCGGGTCGAACGTCAGCGCGCCACCGATGGCCGCGGTATTGGCGAACCGGGCTCTCTGACTGCTTCCTTTAACGTTCAGGTCTACTTTGAGGTGATCATCAAAGAACCGGGGGTTGAGCACAAGCCCGACCGTAGTTTTCTCCAGCTTGTCGGTTAGCAGAACGCCCTGCTGGGTTTGATAGCCAAGGGAGAGCCGGTAAGGCAGCTTCCGGATTCCCCCGCCAAAGCTCAGGTTATTGTCGCTTGAGAATCCGGTACGATAGATCTCCTTCTGCCAGTCTGTGCGCTCTGATCCGAGCCGCGCTTTCTGGTCGGCACTACCGTATTGGTTCACGATCTCCCGAAACTCATCGGCGTTCAGGACGTCTACTTCATTGTAATTGGTGGATACGGAGTTTACCGTATTGAAATTCAGCTTAAAGGCAGAACTGCTGCCCGTTTTGGTGGTAATAATGATGACACCGTTTGATGCCCGCGCCCCGTAGATCGCTGCCGCCGAGGCGTCCTTGAGCACCGTAAAGGAGGCCACATCATTGGGATTGATGAAGCTGAGCGGATTGGAAGCGCCTGAGATGTTTGAGTTCTCAAGAGGCACGCCATCGATGACAATCAAAGGGTCATTGCTGGCATTTAGCGAGGAGCCACCACGAATCCTGATCGTACTGCCTGCTCCGGGCTGTCCTCCGTTTGATGTGATGGAGATGCCGGGCACCTTCCCTGCAATCAGCTGCTCTGGAGTGGAAATATTACCCTTCTGAAAATCCTTGGCATCTACTACAGCGACAGATCCTGTCAGGTCTTTTTTACGCGTGGTACCGTAGCCCACTACTACAACCTCGGTGAGGGAGGTTGCCGATGGATCCATGGCGATCATAATAGTGCTCCGGTTGTTTACCGGAACCTCGAGCGTCTGGAAACCCAGATAGGTCAGTACCAGGGTTCCATTATCGGGACCGTTGAAGGAAAACATACCATTTCCGTCCGTCGAGGTACCTAGTGAAGTACCTTTCACTTTAATAGATACACCTGCGAGCGGCTCTCCCGTAGATTTATCGGTGACCTTGCCCTTAATGGGGATATTCACCGCGGCTTTCATCCTTCCTCTCTCCTGCTGCTGCGATCCGCTCGCTTCCCGCGCCACAGCATGGCTTAGGGGGAAAAAACATGCGGCAGACAGGGCAATAGAAAGGACTGTAGATTTAGATAGTCGTTTACTCATATTGGTCTGGTAATGGTTGGCTGATGTAGAAGATTTGTTCAATTGGTTAGGTACAAAGTAGGAAAATTTTAGACGAGTTTCCTTGTTCTGATAGTCATATTTTTTGTTCTATTGATCGTTTTTGGGCCTAAATAGCTTACATTAGGTTGATTATAAACCACGGGAAGCGCTCTCCCGCCTGAAGCCAAAAAATGAGCCTTTTTAATATCATATCGCTTGTCCGCCCATCTTTTTCAGCGCTTGTCCGCTCACTCTTTATCTTCGTCATCTACGAACTGCTATTCTCTTTCGCCCCCCTAAGCCTGCAGGCACAAAGTCTGAAGCTGAATTTCTCCCACGTCGGTCACCAGCAGGGACTCTCCAACAGCACCGTGGAGAGCATTGCTCAAGATCGCTATGGCTTTATCTGGATTGGAACACGCGACGGTCTCAACCGATATGACGGCTACCAGATGCTGGTCTTCAGGAACAACCCGGCGGATCATACAAGTATTTCCGATAACTTCATCCGCAGCATCTTCGAAGACAGCCAGGGAGACCTTTGGATAGGAACCATGAATGGTTTGAACAGGTTCGACCGAAAAATGAAGCGATTTGAACGCTTTAAGTTTCCTCCCGGGAGGCAGGGCAGCATCAACCACAATATTGTCACCGCAGTTTGTGAGAATGGCGACGGACGAATCGTCGTCGGTACCTATGGCGGTGGTCTGAACATACTCGATAAGGCAAAGCGGAGCTTCAGCAGCTTCAGATTCGATCCGCACAACAGCTCCTCCCTGGGCAACGATAAGGTGAATGCGCTGTTAAAGGATAAAAGCGGAAAACTATGGGTGGCCACTGATGGCGGTCTTTACGCCTTCGATCCACGTACAAAAGACTTTCGGGCGTTCATCAATCGCTCTGACACACGAAACCTGCTGAAAAGAAATACTATCCGCTCGATCGCTGCAGATAGTGCAGGAAATATCTGGCTCGGCACCGAAGATAAGGGCCTGTCCCGGTTTAGTCCCTCCAGCGGAGTGTTCGTTAACTTCAACCATAGCGAATGGAATAAATTGAGCTTATCAAACGACCAGATACGGTCCCTGCTGGTCGACCACAAAAATCGTCTTTGGGTAGGAAGCATCAATGGCGGCCTTGATCTTTACCAGCCTGATCGCAATACTTTCGAAAACTTCCAGCATGATCCTGAGAATCAGGGGTCCCTGTCTCAACGTACCGTATCTGCCCTGTTTGAAGATCGCCAGCATAACCTCTGGATCGGCACGCACCGTGGCGGTGTCAATCTCTACAACCCACTCGCCGAAAAATTCAACCTCTACAGAAAAGAACGAAGTACATCAAGCCTCAGCTATAACGACGTTAGGGCCTTTTATGAAGACGCCGACGGGCAGATCTGGATAGCAACCGACGGCGGTGGCCTCAACTCAATGGATCGAAAAACCGGACTCTTCAGGCATTACCGCCACGACCCCTTCCAAGCCGCAAGCATCGGCTCCGACGCACTGCTGGACGTGCGGGGTGATCAGGATGGCGCCCTCTGGATCGGGACCTGGGGCGCTGGGCTCAATATGCTCGACAAAGCCACCGGACGATTTCAGCGTTTTATTCACCAGGAACGGGATCCGAATTCGGTAAGTTCGAACTATGTGCAGAAGACGCTCGAAGACAGCCATGGTAACTTCTGGGTGGCCACGTATTATGGCGGACTAAATCTCTTCGATCCCAGGACCAAGCGCTTCCGGCGCATCAGAAAAGGCTTCGATAATAAATCGGTACTGATGGGCGAAAACATTGTTTCCTTGCTTGAAGATGTAAATGGAGATGTGTGGATCGGCACAGACGATGGAGGTCTTAACCGTTTTCATGCAGGCACAGGTACGTTCAGTCACTATTTCAGGAACGCAGAAAGAATGCCCGATCTGCGGGTGCTGTTTACCGACCGCAAGGGCCGATTATGGGTCGGTCAGCAAGGCTTGTATCTCTTCAATCGCAAGCAGGATCGCTTTCAGTTATTCAAGAACAATGCGGGACTATCAAGTGAGTTTATAAAAGGGATTCTGGAAGACAAAAATGGCCATCTCTGGATATCCACGACCAATGGTCTCACCCGTCTGGATCCGGAAAGTGGCAGATATAAAAAATTCAACGTGAGTGACGGCTTGCAGGGTCCCGAGTTTGAAGCGAATGCCACGCTCCTATCCCGAAACGGAGAAATGTTCTTCGGCGGCATCAACGGCTTTAATACATTTTATCCCGAGCGCATCCGCGTTAATAGCTACCATCCGCCGGTCGTACTCGTAGACTTTCAGATCTTCAACAAAAAAGTAACACCTGGTGACAAACATGCTGTCCTCCAGCAGGATATCAGCCTCAGCTCCACAGTTCGCTTATCCCATAAACAATCGACCTTTTCAATCAGCTTTGCAGCCATTGATTTCGCCGACCTGAAGAATAACCGCTATGCTTACAAACTACAGGGCCTCGACAAAGACTGGAACTATGTTGGCGACGAGAGGAAAGCCTCCTATACCGAGCTGAGCCCGGGCTCGTACACGTTCTACGTTAAAGCAACCAATAATGATGGAGTCTGGAGAGACCAATTAACTGCACTAAAGATCACAATCGAACCTCCTTTCTGGCTGACATGGTGGTTCATACTGCTAAGCTGCTCCGCGCTGATCTATACCGCCTACACGTTATTCAACTTCAAAAAGAAGCTGGAACTGGAGCGTATGGAAGAAAAGAAACGAGAAGAAATGCATCAGATACAACTGCAGTTCTTCACGAACATCTCCCATGAGTTCCGCACACCTCTGACACTGATCATGGGCCCACTCGAACATCTGATGAAGGAAAATCAACAGTCTTCTCTACTTCGATACTTCAAGACCATGCACCGCAATACCCATCGGCTCATGAAGCTGATCAACGAACTGATGGATTTCCGCAAAGTTGAATCCGGAACTCTAAAACTCCGCGTCACAGCAGGCTCCGCCGGCAGTTTTATCTCCGAAATAGCCGAGGAGTTTAAAAGCCTGGCAGCAGATAAAAACATCCTGTTTGCTGTTACCAATGACCTTCCGCAGGAAAAGCTGTGGTATGACAGGCAAATTCTGGAGAAGATCCTGCTCAACCTCATTCACAATTCATTCAAATACACGCCAGATAATGGTACCATCGAGCTGAGTACCTTCCAGTCATTAAACGGATTTGTTCCCCGGTTCAGGAACGAATTGATTATCAAAAACAGCTTTCGCGCCGAACGATATCTCTTTATCCGGATTGCCGACAATGGCATCGGAATTTCCGCTGAATCCATTCAACATCTTTTTGAGCGCTATTACCGCATCACGGAGACCCATCTGGGCTCAGGTATCGGGCTCGCTTTCGTGAAGAGCCTGACCAATCTGCATAAAGGAGACATCTATGTTTACAGCGAGCGCCATAAAGGTACCGAGATCATCATTGCGGTTCCGGTAGACAAACAAAGCTTCAATCAGGATGAGATCTGGATAGAGTCGACCAACACAGGCGGGACACGCCTCGAGAGTCTCAGTCCTGAACTGGTGACAAAAGAACTCCCCCATATCTCAGCCGAAGAACCTCAGAACCTGGCGACCTCTTTGCAAGAGCACATTCTGGTGGTCGACGACAATCCCGAGCTTCGGAGTTTTCTACAACAAACGCTTTCACCCACTTACCGGGTTATCCTGGCAGACAACGGAATAACCGGATTGATCGAGGCAAAGAATCACTTCCCAGATCTGATTGTTAGTGATGTTATGATGCCCGAAATGAATGGCATAGATTTCTGCAGAGCAGTAAAGGAAGATCCGGAGATCAGCCACATCCCCTTCCTTATGTTAACTGCCAAAGACGCGCTTGAGGCTCGTATCGAAGGCGCCGAATCCGGTGCAGACTTCTATTTCCCCAAACCGGTCAGCATGGGCTTGCTGGCGTTGACTATTAAAAACATCTTTGAGCAGAAAAGGAGATCAAAAGAACGCTATCTGAAAGATTACCAAAGCGACGCCAGAGAGCTGGTTCACTCAGCAAAAGAGAAAGCCTTTCTTGGACGACTGACCGAGATCATACACGCAGAACTGAAGAACCCTGACCTCGACGTTGATTTTGTATGCACATCCATGGGGATGAGTAAAACGAAACTCTATCAGAAGATCAAGGCGATAACAGGCGAGTCAATAGGTGAATTTATCAGGTCTGTACGACTAAAAAAAGCTGCCCAGATCATGACTCATGAAGATGTCCTGATCACGGAAGTTATGTACCGGGTTGGAATTCAAACACAGGCCTATTTCAGCAAAGCCTTCAAGAAACAGTTTGGCAAAACACCGAGTCAGTTCCTGAATGAACTGGAAAGCAACTCGCACCGAGACAAGGTGCTGTAATAAACCCGGCAAGCAGCCGCGTTCTTGCTCTGGGCTATTCCCGATGAACGCTTTCACGTAGACCCATTCGTCCGGATACAGCAAAGGCTGATCACTATTCAAGTGACCAGCCTTTCTATAGCATACTTCAATAAATTCTAGTAAGCTCTTGCAAAAAGAACGCGTTGCTTAGAAGGTTGTCCGGAGTAAATACATACTCCATCCTCCAGCTTATTGTCCAAAGGAATACAACGGATAGTTGCCTTCGTTTCTTCCTTGATCTTCTTCTCCGTTTCAGGAGTGCCATCCCAATGAGCAGACACGAAGCCGGCTTTCCCATCCAGTACTTCTTTAAACTCTTCGTATGAATTTACTTCGGTGATGTTTTCAGAACGGAACTGAAGAGCTTTCTGATAAATGTTTGTCTGAATATCTTCCAGCAAACCTTCAATATGCGCAGCCAGGCCTTCCTGTGAAATGGTCTGTTTTTCTTTTGTATCTCTTCTCGCAATCTCTACGGTGCCGTTTTCCATGTCGCGGCCGCCAATAGCAATACGTACAGGCACACCCTTCAATTCGTATTCAGCAAACTTGAAACCGGGGCGCTGCGTATCGCGGTCATCATACTTAACCGAAATACCTTTTGCTTTAAGCTCAGCATGCAGATTATCAGCAAATTCAGTGATCTTAGCTAAATCAGCATCGCTCTTGTAGATCGGAACGATCACCACCTGGATGGGTGCAAGTTTCGGAGGAAGAACCAGACCTGAATCGTCGGAATGCGCCATGATCAGTGCACCCATTAAGCGGGTAGATACCCCCCAGGATGTTGCCCAGACATGATCCAGCTTTCCTTCTTTGCTGGTGAACTTAACGTCGAATGCTTTAGCGAAATTCTGACCCAGGAAGTGAGATGTTCCCGCCTGAAGTGCTTTTCCATCCTGCATAAGTGCTTCGATACAATACGTCTCTACTGCACCTGCAAAACGCTCGTTCGCTGTCTTGATACCTTTCACAACCGGCATAGCCATCCAGTTTTCAGCAAAGTCGGCATAAACGTTCAGCATTCTCTCTGTTTCCTCAATAGCTTCGGCAGCTGTAGAGTGAGCTGTATGGCCTTCCTGCCACAGGAATTCGGTTGTACGCAGGAAGAGGCGCGTACGCATTTCCCAGCGCACCACATTCGCCCATTGATTCACCAGAATCGGCAGGTCGCGGTATGACTGGATCCATCCGCGATAGGTGTTCCAGATGATCGTTTCTGAGGTCGGACGAACGATCAGTTCTTCTTCAAGTTTTGCCTCCTCATCTACAATAATATTTCCCTGACCATCGTTCTTCAATCTATAATGGGTAACAACAGCACATTCCGTTGCAAAACCTTCAACGTGAGCAGCTTCTTTCGAGAAAAATGACTTAGGAATAAAGAGCGGAAAGTAGGCGTTACTATGGCCGGTGTCTTTAAACATCTTGTCAAGTGCAGCCTGCATTTTCTCCCAAATGGAGTAGCCATAAGGCTTGATAACCATGCAACCTTTCACAGCCGAATGCTCCGCCAGATCTGCCTTTGTAACAAGTTCATTATACCATGCTGAATAGTCGTCGTTTTTGCTCGTAATACCTTTACTCATATTTAATTTATGTTGTTTTTTTCGTAATTTTAACACACTGTCCGAGCGAGCAAAGTTATAAAACAAACCGGGCAATTTTACCATTATTTGACGCAACCTTTTCCTATGTTTTGCGTCTATACAGATACAGTGATGATTGGAGACTTAACACACACAGCGATGAGAAAACTAATTATACCGGCTATGGCAGCGTTCGCTGTTATGCTGGCCTCCTGCTCCACTACCCAGCTGGCGCAGCAGAGTACCGCAACTGATGACGATGTTTACAGCACCCAGGCCAAAGCAAAAGAAGTAAACTATGCTCCTGTTGCTGACCGCAACTATCGTACGGATGAGCAGCTTTACGGAGGTAATGACTATTCAGACGGCGATTATTCAGACAACATCGATTACGATTACGACTATGGTTATGCTTCGCGCATCAACCGCTTTCAGTATGGCTCCGGCTACCGTCCATACTACGACAACTTCTATTCTTTCGGTTACAATCCGTGGTACAGCTACGGATACGATCCGTTCTTCTATGATCCATGGGCATTCCGCCCAGGCTACTCCATGTGGTTTGGCTTTGGCACCTTCGGTGGTTCATGGGGTTACAATCCATGGGGTTACGGCAATCCGTATGCATACGGAAACTACTGGGGACCGGTATCTTACGGCGGATTCCGCTATCCTGGATACGGTTATGGCTACGGGGGCGGCTACTATGGCAATGTCTCAGCACGGAGGAACAACCCGCGTCCATATCTTGGATCAGGCAACCCTGATGCTGTAAGAGGTACTGCCCGCGGCACCCGTGCAGATGGAATTGGAAGAACTAACGGTACAATTTATGACCGTACAGGAAGAGCAGGCACGATGAACGGAACATACGGCCGTCCGTCAAGACCTACGACAGGAACCTCAACCCGGGGCGGTTCAGGCGCTGCAACGCAGAGCAGACCAACTCGTGTTGAAAGACCAACAAGAGAACCTTACGTTGACCGTACACCATCAACTCAGTCTACTCGTCCGAGCAGCTGGGGCGGATCAAACTCAGGTGGTGGTTCAAGCGGCGGTAGCTCAGGTGGTGGAGGCGGCTCCAGACCAAGCAGAGGTTCCAGATAATACTTAACTAAACCAACATGAAAATTCAGAATATATTGATGGTGATCGCAGCTACTGCGATCACCCAAGCATCATACGCACAATTTAATCAGGACGCGCTCAGGTTCTCCCAGTTCAACGACGGTTCTACATCCCGGATAAAGGCTATAGGAAATGCATCAACCGCAGTAGGCGGTGATCTAAGCTCTATTGGTGGAAACCCTGCAGGACTTGGTTTCTTCAACAGATCCGAGATCAGCATCACCCCTGAGTTTAACTCATCAAATGTAAATGCAACCTATTTCGGGCAAACAGAAGGCGACTCTAAAAGTCAGCTCAACCTGGCCAATGCCTCCCTGCTGTTCCATTCTGCCAAGAAGGTTCCTGTAGGTTCAAATGCAACGACCGGATTTCTGAACTTCAACTTCGGGCTTTCTTTTAACCGGACGAACAACTTCTACGACAACCTGTTTCTGGCAGGCGTCAACCCCAATAACTCCATCGGAGACTTCTTTGCTGAGCAGGCAAATTTGGTTGGCGGAAGCACTGATGACCTGAACCGCGACGCTAATCCGCTCGGATGGTGGGGTTATGAGAGCTATCTGATTGACTCCGTAGGCAGAGATCAATACGGTAACCTGTATGCCGCCAATACCTATCTTAATGCGGATCAGACCCTGTTAAGAAGAAGAACAGGCGGACAGACAGAGTTCAACATCGCCATGGGTACTAACTACAGCAATAAGCTGTATCTGGGACTAAGTGTTGGATTAACCAGCTTGAGATATAATTCATATACTTCGATAAGCGAAGTAGGAAATGTAGGCGGTATTCCCAATGTAGTAGCCGAGGGCGCGGAATACAAATCATTCTATGACTTCAATCAGCAGACACGCGGAAGTGGTGTAAACTTTAAACTGGGGATGATCTATAAACCCGTCGAATCGGTTCGTTTTGGTGCATCGTTTAGCAGCCCAACCTGGTATTCTATCGAAGATGACAGCAGCCTTTCCCTCGAAACTTCTTATGTGGGCGGAGACAACTTCCCTGCGCTTCCGGAGACTTTTGCCGACAATTACAACCTGAGAACTCCAATGAAAGTGAATGGTGGTGTGGCGGTATTCTTCCAGCAGTTTGGATTCTTATCGGCAGATGTCGAGTACGTAGATTACGCGGGCATGAAACTGAGCAACTACTCTGGTTCGGGTGCCGACAATCAACGCATATCGGACCTGTACAAATCGGTAGTGAACGCAAAAATCGGTGGTGAAGGACGTCTGAATCCCAACCTGTATTTAAGAGCTGGTTACAGCTACCTCGCTAATCCCGAGAAAGGCATCAGCGGTGCTACAAACGTGATCAGCGGTGGTCTTGGATACCGCGTTGGAAACTTCTATGTGGATGCCACATATCAGAATGTTTCCAGAAACCAAACCATATTCCCTTACGAAATCGCTATGGAAAGTCCACGGTCAGATTTGAAATGGTCTAACGACAATGTTTTCCTGACTTTGGGCGTTCGCTTCTAGCAGGCATAATCCATCTCGTGATAAAAAGAGAGGGTGAATCATGATAAATGATCACCCTCTCTTTTTTTTAAGCGGTTCAATGTAGCCTCAGCACCCTGGTAGTCACCACTCACAGAGCTGACAGATGTCAGCGTAATATAACACAAAAGGGATCATCACCTGAGATCCCTTCCATGCTAGTTTATTTTAATCACTTTAGATAATGCCGAAGAGTGAACCTCCCTTGGCTCCCATTTGGTCGACGCGTCTCTCTACTTCCGGGTCTTTGATCAGTTCGGGCGCGTGATGCGGCTTCTTACGCGCATCAATGATTAGCGGCCCCTTACATCCCCAGTGTTTATGTTCGGTAAAGCTGTTGATTCCATGTACGTCGTGAGATGGGTTGCTTCTTGTAAACGTAACCCATACCAGGTTATTGATATCGGCGGCGGTGAATTCAGCATCGTCGCACAGAATGATCAAAGCAAGACCATCCAGCTCAACGCCTTTCAGATGAACATTCAGCAAGGCTATTTCCTTCTGGGTAGCTTCAGAGGAGGAATAAGGCATTCCCTCTACAGCTACTACGCCGGGAATCGCCAGCTTGAATCCGCCGAATAAGGAGGGCACTTCAAAGTAGCGCGGTATCTCCCTCCACAGCTCCCGCTTCTTCTCTCCTGCCGCGGCAAACACCACTTTGGAACCGGAATTCAGGCCGTCGCCACTATAGTCGAGCGTGTCGATGGTGGTATTCGTGTGGAAGTGAAGATCACGACTGAAATCCATTCTTTCAAGCACATGCATCATGAACTCCGCGATATGGTGCGTGTGCAGAGAGGCATCATCTTCCTTCGCGGCAATGAACAGATATTTGGCCAGGCTCAACTGATTGCGGCCCAATATCTGGTTCGCAATGGTGAGGATCTCCTGCGGACGTCGTTCTTTCAGATAAGGGGTGTACCGCTCGCTGCCAATAGCAAACAAGAGCGGGTGTACGCCTGCCGCATCAACTGCGTTCACTTCGTGGAGTCCTGCAATTTCTTTCGGCATGGCAGAACCGGTGATCTCATGTATGAGTGCACCAAAACTGGTATCTTCCTGAGGAGGACGTCCCACCACGGTGAACGACCAGATCGGGTTCTTTTTATGGTAAACCTTATGGACTTTCATCAGTGGGAAGGGATGCACAAGGCTATAGTAGCCCAGGTGATCACCGAATGGTCCTTCTGGTTTATTTTCTTGCGGGTACACAGTTCCGGTGATTACGAAGTCGGCATCTGCCGAAATACAAAATCCTTCCTCATCGTAAAAATAGCGAAAGCGCCTGTTACCGAGCGCACCGCCAAAGATCATCTCAGACAAGCCTTCCGGTAGCGGCATTACGGCCGACAGAGGATGTGATGGTGGGCCTCCTACGAAGATACTCACCTTCAGCGGCTGCCCCATGGCGTTGGCCTTGGCCTGATGTACACCAATACCCCGGTGAAGCTGGTAATGGAGGCCGACTTCCTGGTCCGGAACATATTCGTTCCCGTTCAGCTGGATGCGGTACATGCCGAGGTTGGCGTTCATAATGCCTGGCTTGTCGTAATCTTCCGTGTAAACCTGCGGCATGGTCACGAACGGTCCCCCGTCCATAGGCCAGTTCACGATTTGCGGAAGCTCTGAAATACGCGTCTGCCCGAATGCAATGGGAGCATTCTTACCTACTTTCATAGGCAGGGCAGAGAGCGCAGTAAGGCTGACGTTGGCATACTTGAAAGGATTTTTCATGGCCTTAACCGGATCCATCTTGATGTCGACCAGCGTCTTAATTTTATCCAGCGTATCCCGAAAGATAAACTTCGAGCGGTCAAGTGTTCCGAAGAGGTTGGATACGGCCGGGAACTTACTCCCTTTGATGTTTTCGAAATACAATGCCGGACCCTGATGCTCATAGACACGCAGATGTATAGCTGCCATCTCCAAATAAGGGTCAACTTCTTCTTTGATCCGTATTAAATGCCCATGTTGCTCCAGGTCATCTACACATGCTTCTAAACTTTGATATCCCATTTGCACCAAACTTAGAGATTTTCGGATTAATATGCACTGACTGCATTCAATTCTTCGATATCTCCTTTGTCAAGATTCAGATACGCAGCTCTGGTGATGTCGCGGAGCTGCTCTAAACTTGTCGCACTGACGATCGGTGCGGTAATACCAGGCTGAGCGATAAGCCAGGCAAGGGCAACTTGTGCCGGTGTTGCCTGATGGCGCGTTGCAATCTGATCGAGCGTTTGAAGTATGGCTGTTCCCTTGTCGTTCAGGTACTTTTTCACACGTGCTCCGCGGGGACTTTTGTAAAGGTCAGCTTCCGACCTGTATTTACCTGTAAGAAAGCCTGCTGCCAGCGAAAAATAGGAAATGACGCCGATGCCATACTCCTGTACAAGTGGCAGATATTGCTTTTCGAACTCGGCTCGTTCCACCAGATTGTATTCCGGTTGAAAGCATTCGTAGCGAGGCAGGCCTTTGTCGCTTGCCTCAAGCGCTTCTCTGAGACGCTCGGGACTAAAGTTTGATGCGCCAATTACGCGCACTTTCCCCTCGCTGATCAGCTTGGCATAGGCCTCGAGGGTTTCTTCTACCGGCGTGGATGGATCGTCGTAATGAGATTGATACAGATCGATATAATCTGTCTGCAGGCGGCTAAGTGATGCTTCTACAGCCTGGATGATATAGTCCTTCTTGAGGCCCTTCAATCCGGGGCCCATTTCAGAACCCACCTTCGTGGCCAGAACGATGTCCTTTCGCTTTCCGCTTTCCTTCATCCACTTGCCAATAAGTGATTCAGAATCACCGCCTGAATTGCCGGCAACCCACCGCGAGTACACGTCCGCTGTATCGATGAAATTGAATCCGAGGTCGACGAACTCATCCAGTAATTTAAACGAGGTGGACTGATCTGCTGTCCAGCCAAACACATTACCGCCGAAACATATTGGTGAAACCTTGAGTTCTGACTTGCCTATTTTCCGTTGTTCCATAATACGTTTGATTAAAGTGGAAGAACAGTTGAAAGGCGGTGTTGTTCGGGTGCGCTATGTCCTTTCTTTTCTCTCGAACTTTTTTAACGTCCAGAGACAAAAGATGAGCCACACGGTTCCCATACAATATCCCGCGAGCACGTCACTTGGGTAATGGACCCGAAGATAGACGCGGCTATACCCAATGGTGAGGATGAAACTCAAGAGCAGGACAATCAGGAATACCCTTAAAAATACATTTTTTACGTGGCTGGCTGTGAGATAGATGAACAGTCCAAAGAAAGTGATACTTGTCATCGCGTGACCGCTGGGGAAGCTCAGTCCATGTGCTGGCTCTAGCAGCGGGATTAGGGGTCGTGGTCTGTTGAAGAGCAGCTTGAGCAGGTGCATCATGCAGACGCTGCTCAGAGCAATCACGCCAAATTTGATAGACTGCCAGCGGTTTTTGCGCACAAAAAGGAAGTAGCAAATGAGCAGCATATTGGCCGGAAGCATGAACTGAGTACCACCAATCCAGCTGGCAATAACCATGATTCTGGATGTTGTGTCGTTTGTATGCGGCTCGATGAGCGCGTAGATCTCCTGGTCGAATACCTTATTTTCATCGATCAGAATCACTTTAACCAAGGTAAAAAACGCCATCAGGCAGATGAAGGCACACATGGCTATTAGAAACTCCTTTGAGAAAAGTGTTACCGAGCGTTTTACCTCTGCAGTGTCAGATTCGTTCAGGGGCTTATTTATTTCATCCATAGGTTTATTCAAACAGCAGATCCGTCGTCCGGTTCTGCTGCATAATATAAAACTTTTTACTATGGAACTGGCCTTAAGCGGTTCAGACTTCTCTTTTGTGCCAGAATTGTTGCAATTTTTCGATTGCGATCTTGTCGGTCAGGAAGGTCACATCATTTGGCGAAAGATCCTCTAGCCTCACCCATCTGAATGACTGTTTTACCTGACAGGAGTTATCAAAATCAAAAGCTCCTGGGGAAATCCTGCACTTGAGGGGCTCGAAAGGCTTCACGAGGTAGTATATACTCAGGATCTGACTTTCATTAAATGAAGACTTCTCAAAAAAATCAGTGGTATAGATATGTTCCAGAACCTCTACCGGCGTATCACACTCCTCCATGAACTCCCTTTTAAGAGCTTCGAGCAAGCCCTCTCCGTATTCAAGTCCCCCGCCGGGGAACTTGCTGAACCTGACAGACTGATGCTCTTCATCGCTTAGCAGGATCTCGTCCTGCTCATTGATCAAAAGGCCGTAAACGCGAACATTGAATAAAAACATCTTTAGGTATTTAGAGCTTAGGCCTTACATTCTCTGCGGAACATCAATACCGAGTAATTTCATGCTTTTCTTCAGTACAGAAGCAGTTGACGAAGACAGGGCAAGACGTATATGGCGGAGGTCGGCATTCTCTTCCTTCAGAATCGGCTCTTCGTGATAGAATTTATTGTACAGCTTGGCGATGTCGAACGCGTAATTGGCGATCAGCGCGGGACTAAACTCCTTTGCCGCAGCCGTCACCACTGCCGGGTATTTGCTGATGGCCAGGATCAGCTCGCGCTGTACGGGCGACAGGTCTTCTATGCTGTCAAAGACAGGTGCACCCACATCGGCCCTGTTGAGCACTGAGCAAATACGGGCATGGGTATATTGAATAAACGGACCGGTGTGTCCCTGGAAGTCAATTGACTCGTTCGGATCAAACAGCAGACGTTTTTTAGGCTCCACTTTCAAAAGGAAGTACTTCAATGCTCCCAGACCGATCATGCGGTATAGGTTAGCCTTGTCCTCTTCAGAAAAACCGTCCACCTTACCGAGTTCCTCTGTGCGCTGACGTGCCGTATCAACCATTTCCTGAATCAGGTCATCGGCGTCAACCACAGTACCCTCACGGGATTTCATTTTACCGGATGGCAGGTCCACCATTCCGTAAGACAAGTGGTACAAGCCCTTTGCCCAGGATTTACCCAGTTTATCGAGGATCAGGAACAGCACTTTGAAGTGATAATCCTGCTCATTACCTACCACATAGATCGACTCGTCCATCTGGAAGTTATCATATTTCAGCTGTGCAGTACCGAGGTCCTGCGTAATATACACTGATGTGCCGTCACCGCGCAGTACCAGCTTCTCGTCGAGTCCGTCGGCAGTAAGGTCAATCCATACCGAGTTATCTTCTTTCCGGAAGAATACCTTCTTTTCCAGGCCTTCGTCGATGATGTCTTTACCAAGCAGGTAAGTGTCCGATTCGTAGTAATACTGATCAAACTCCACACCCAGACTCTTATAGGTCACGTCGAAACCGGCGTACACCCAGCTGTTCATGGTTTTCCAGAGATTGATCACTTCTTCGTCACCAGCCTCCCATTGGCGGAGCATCAGCTGCGCCTCCTTGATGAGCCCGGCATTCTTTTTCGCCTCTTCTTCGGTCTGGCCGGCTGCTTTCAGCTCATCAATCTGCTTTTTATATTCCTGATCGAACTTCACATAGTAGTTCCCGACCAGCTTATCGCCCTTCAGCCCGCTGCTCTCAGGCGTTTCGCCATTGCCGAACTTCTGCCAGGCCAGCATGGATTTACAGATGTGAATTCCCCTGTCATTTACCAGATTGGCTTTGATCACTTCATAACCTGAAGCCGCCAGGATCTCCGAAACAGAAAAGCCGAGGAGGTTGTTGCGCACGTGTCCGAGGTGAAGTGGCTTGTTGGTATTGGGCGATGAATACTCGATCATCACCTTTTTACCGTTCGAAGGCAGATCACCGAATGAGGAACTTAAGATAGTTCCGCGGAAAACATCGAGCAGATAGGCACTGCTAAGAGATATATTGAGGAAGCCTTTGATCACGTTGAAGGCGGAAACCTGTGGAAGGTTTTCCTGCAAGTAAGCACCAATTTCATTTCCTGTTTGCTCAGGTGATTTCCTGGAAACGCGGGTAAGAGGAAATGTTACTATGGTTGTTTCACCTTCAAACTCCTTGCGGGTTTCCTGAAGGGTAATGTCACTTTCTTTTAATTCAACATCATATAAGGCCTTCACGGCCTCAAGGGCTCCTTTTACAATAAAATCCATCCGTCAAAATTAATCATTAGTGCGACAAACGCCACTTATAAATTCTCATAAAATCCATTAGATTTGTTATACATCCATCCAGCCTATGAAAACATACGAATCAAAGATCCAGGTTGACTCAGAAATTGGCAGGTTAAGGACGGTATTAATACACAGTCCTGACAACGGCATCGGCCGTGTGGCGCCATCTAAAGCACAGGACTGGCTTTTTGAAGACATCCTGCACCTGGACACGGTTCGCCGCGAATACGATCTCTACGTGCAGCTTCTGCTATACTTTCTGGATCAGGAGACGATCAAAAGAAAACCTTCCGATTCTGGAGGAGCTGGCGACGAGCGCGCGTTCTACAAGCCGGGAATGCCGGGGTTCTATCATTCAGACCGCGTTTTAGAAATCGAGAAGCTGCTTGCCGATATCCTGAAGATCGAAAATATTCGCGAGAAGCTTTGTGCGGCGGTTTGCGCCATAGAAGGCTGCAGCTATAATCAGCAGTCGAACCTAAATGCACTTGATGCGGAGCGCCTGGCGCGGATTCTGATCTCCGGATCATTAAAAAGCGGCGAGATGCTGTTTCCGCCTATCCCCAATCTGATCTTTACGCGCGATATCGGAATAACGATCAATAACCACATCCTGCTAAACAAGCCTGCGAAGAAAGCCAGAAACCGCGAATCGCTGCTTTCACGGTATATTTTCTATAACCATCCGATATTTGCTGCCTACCGCGGGCACATCCTCGAGATTCCCCATCAGGTTCAGCACTTTTTACGGCCAGGGGAAGTTGCCGAAGACAAGACGACTCTGGAAGGAGGAGACGTAATGGTTGTAAGTCCCGACCATGTTATCATCGGCTGTTCCGAACGGAGCTCTCCAGGTGGCGTGGCAGAAGCTATACGATTGCTCTTCGAAAATGACGTGGTAAACAAAGTCAGCGTAGTGAAGATCCCCCATAAGCGCGATTACATGCACATAGACACACTGTTTACCCAGGTAAACAGACATACCTGGGTGGTGCTACATGCTATCTGCTCAGGGCGCAACAAGAACAAGGGGCAGCCTCTTGAATACCTGAGCGATAAGAAAAAGCAGGATCAGGTATCGGTGCTTCAGTTCAAAAAGGGGCGTGAGAAGCCTAAAAAGTTCAAGAGTATAGAAAGCCTGCTCGCATCAGTAAGCCAGAGAGATCTGGGCAGCACCGAAGAACCCGTATTTATTTACTCCGGAAACGACGAGTTCCCACATGACGAACGGGAGCAGTGGACAGACTCCTGCAACATCCTGGCACTGAAAGAAGGCGTTGCGCTTGGCTATGACCGGAACGACCGGAGTATCGAAGCCTTCAAGGAGGCCGGGTTTCAGGTCATTGAGGCAGAGCAACTCCTCCAACAGCTTGAAGCCGGAGAAACCGATATTGACCGTCTAGAAAATACCCTTATTCTCATGCCTTCTGCAGAGCTGTCGCGTGCCCGCGGCGGTTTCCGCTGCATGAGCATGCCTTTACTACGTGATCCTATTTAATATGCAGACAACATCCAGACTACTGATGATCAGGCCCTCGCGCTTCGGGTTTAATGAGCAGACAGCCATCAGCAACGTTTTTCAGATAAGCCCCGAAGCCAACGAAAATGTTCAGGAGCAAGTCATGCGCGAGTTCGACGGCTTTGTAGACATGCTCCGGGAAAACAAAGTGCTCGTACTGGTTATAGACGATGATCCGGAACAGGACACTCCTGACGCTATTTTCCCGAATAACTGGATCTCGACCCACGACAATGGCACGATCATCATCTACCCTGTGGAAGCGGTGAACAGACGTGCAGAGCGGCGGATGGATATCGTCAAGGCCATTCAGGGCGGCTATCGCTTTAAGCATTTCGTGGACCTTAGTTTTTTTGAACAACGGGGCCAATACCTCGAAGGTACAGGCAGCATGGTGCTCGACCGGGAGTATGGGATTGTGTATGCATCAATTTCGTCGCGAACCGACGAAGAAGTACTGGGTTTCGCCGCCAATCTGCTCCAGTATGAGGTAGTAAGATTCCATGCGACCGATCATGAAGGCCTTCCAATCTATCACACCAACGTGATGATGTGTCTGGGGAGTGGCTTTGCGCTGGTCTGCCTCGAGTCGATACACGACGAAGAAGAGCGTAGTCGCTTCCTGAGCTCCCTGATCGCAACCAATAAGGAGATCATTCCGCTATCAGGAGATCAGATGAATCACTTCGCTGCGAATGCCCTTCAAATCAGCAGTACCGATGGAGAAAGTCTGATTGTCATGTCAAGCGGTGCCTATGAAGCACTAACGGAGACTCAGCACAGCGCACTAACCCGCTATGGCCGGATTATACACGCTCCTCTTGACACAATTGAACGTATTGGAGGCGGTAGCGCGCGCTGTATGATAGCAGAAATCCATACACCTATTACCACTGTTTTGTAAACATTTAGATCTTTGATGATTTTATAGAAATATAATTCACAAAAAAACTACACTTTTGCACAAATTTTAAGAATATAAATGCAGAGCTACGAAGAATTTCTTGACCTGAGTGTTGGATTCCCACAGGAAGGCTTTGAAGTAATAGACGACGAACTATACTTCCACGACCTGAACCTGATGGAAATGATCGAAACCTACGGTACTCCCCTACGGTTCACCTATTTGCCGCTGATCACGAAAAAGATCCAGAAGGCAAAGATCCTCTTTCAGCAGGCCATCATAAATAATAATTACCGCGGTTCATACATGTACTGCTACTGTACAAAGAGTTCGCATTTTAAGCATGTTGTTGAAGAAGCATTAAAGAATGATATCCACCTGGAGACCTCTTCGGCTTTCGACCTTCCGATGATCGATGCACTGGAGAAGAAAGGAACCGTTAACAAAGACATCACTGTTATTTGCAACGGCTTCAAAACCTATCAGTACAAGCAGTATATCGTAGATATGCTTCATGACGGGTTTAAGAACATCATTCCTGTACTGGATAACAAGGAGGAGTTCAATCTTTATGATGATGAGCTTGATATCCCCTGCAGTCTGGGGATCCGGATTGCAGCGGAAGAGCAGCCCGACTCACAGTTCTATACTTCGCGTCTGGGTATCCGCATGGAAGATATTATTGAGTTCTATAACAGTAAGATTGCGACCAACCCCAATTTCGAGGTGAAGCTTCTTCACTTCTTCATCAATTCCGGTATCTCAGATACACCATATTACTGGAACGAACTGGAGAAATATGTGACGTTGTACTGCAAATTCAAGAAAATCAACCCGGCGCTGTCTGTTCTCGACATTGGCGGAGGTATGCCTTTCAAAGACTCGCTGGTATTTGATTTCGACTATGAATACATGGTTAACGAAATTGTGAAGCGGATTAAGGAAATCTGCGCTGAGCATGACGTGGAGGAACCGGATATCATCACCGAATTCGGAAAGTATACCGTAGCGGAAGCTTCGGGCATCCTGTATAAGGTGCTGGGACGTAAGCAGCAGAATGACCGCGAGAAGTGGCTGATGCTGGACGGTTCATTCATCACCAACCTTCCGGACGTTTGGGCCTTAAACCAGAAGTACATCCTGGTCCCTGTAAATAACTGGGATTCAGAGTACGAGCGTGTCAACCTGGGTGGAATCACCTGCGACGGGCAGGATTATTACAATCAGGAAGCCCATATGAACAGCGTGTTCATGCCGAAGACCCGTAAGGTTCAATACCTGGGCTTCTTCCACACGGGTGCTTATCAGGAAGTACTGAGCGGCTATGGAGGTATCCATCACTGCCTGCTGCCATCTCCTAAGCATGTGCTGATCAGAAGAAACCGCGACGAGACCTTCAATTTCGAGGTGTTTGGCGAAGAGCAAAATAGCAAGCAGGTCATGAAGATCCTGGGATATACCTAAAACAGAAGCCGGTCATTTTGCTTGACCGGCTTTTTTGTTCTTATAGGTACCAGGAAAAGATGAAATACTTGCTTTTTACCAGCTCATACAATATACAGCCTCATAGAACGTAATAGAATATAATACTACTTAACCCCTATCACGTGAATTTTCAGGAATATAGCAGCTATTTCAAACATATACTCAGTAAGGACATTACGCAACAGGCTCCGCCTTACAACAATGACGATTATTTCAGTTACACCCGGCTCAACTGGTCGCGCATGAACCGCTGGTTCAAAAAGGGCGAACTCTCAGACGAAATGCTTGACGTTGTTCATGACATCAATAAGCCGCAGCGTTGGATTGTGATCACGGAGCCCTGGTGTGGCGACGCAGCACACAATATTCCCTTTATCGAAATGCTCTCCTGGGAAAATCCGATGATCAGCATCAGCTATGAGCTGCGGGACTCTCCTCCATTCCGGATTGAACAGTATCTTACGAACAATACGAAGTCAGTCCCCAAGCTGATTATTCAGGATGCTGCGGGCAAAGATTTACTGGTATGGGGACCGCGTCCGCGTGACTGCCAGAAGCTGTACAATATCCTGAAAAAAGAGGAAGCCACTTTCGACAAAGTAAAAGTGGAGATTCAGAACTGGTATAATGCCAATAAGGGCGTCGATCTGCAGAATGAGCTTACCACGCTGTTCCTGCAGAAGTTTTAAAAGCTTTCATCTCTGCTTACCAACCTATTCTTCAGATACTTACGAATGGGAATATCAACAAATACCATAATACAATAAGCCAGAGCCAGCAAGGCAACAACGCTCAAGAAAATGACAAGGATCAGCTGATTTTTGTCGGGCTTCACCGCCTCCATGTAACTGCCGAAGACGAATAAGAACGGGTAGTGCGTCATATAAAGCGGGTAGGATATATCACCCGAAAGGCGGCATACTTTCCTGAAGCCTTCGTTCAGCCGGGCGCCTGCGCCAAGAGCAACCAACAGCGGGAAGTAAAAGAGGACGATCACGGGATCTACGATTTTAGGATCGAGCGTATATGGCACGAGAAATGCCAGCATGAGAAGCATGCTCATCGATAAAAAACCCAGTCTGGACCTGATGATCCAGTTGGAACGGTACACCAATACGCCCGCCAGGAAGGAGTAGAAGACCCGGATACCTCCACCGAGGAAGTTTCCTTTGCCCCAGCCACCAAGTAAAGAACCCGAACGATCAGCCTCATAGCAGATGAGGACTGCCGCGATCAGGGTTAAAAGCCAAAGCAGCTTATTGCGGACTTTGATCAAAACCAGCGCGTAGAAGATATTGGCGACATATTCCCAGAACAATGACCAGGAAGGCGCATTCAGATTGAAGAAGTTGAAATATCGCTCCTCCACTACCGGGTACGGAATCATCAGGCAGGATGTGATAAACAGCATGAAGGTGCCACCCGGGCCATATACATGGAAAAGGTCCCTGAAGGGGTCGAATAGGAAGGTCAGGAGACCAATTACCGATCCGATAAGAACGAGGGGATGCAGGCGGATAAGCCTCAGCTGAAAGAAAGCCTTCTTCCCCATATTCTCCAGGCGACCGTCATAAGCATAGGCAATAACAAAACCCGAGAGACAGAAGAAAAAATCGACCGCCAGATAGGCGTGAGCAATGAAGTTTTGTTTGATATCGGGTGCCGCATATTCCATAAAATGGAAGACCAGAACCGCAAATGCCGCAATTCCTCTCAGGCCATCCAGAATCTCAAAATGTTGTTTCGTTTCCAGCCGAACAGGAGTAGTGGTGGTTAAGTTCATCACCACTAAGCTATAAAAAAAATGAAAGGCAAGCGAGCAAACCTAAACCTTCACAATCATCTTCCCATTGTTTTTACCGTCGAACAGATCAATAAAGGCCTGTGGGATCTGATCAAAGCCTTCGATAACCGTTTCGGCATAAGTGAGTTTGCCCTCCTGAAGCCAGCGGGTCAGTTGTTGAATGCTCTCAGGGAACTTAGAAGCATAGTTCGAGACAATGAAGCCCTGCATCAGAACGCTGTTCTTTACCATTACAGGCTGTACACGTGGTCCTACTGAGACTTCCGTATCGTTATAGCTGGATATGGCGCCACACAAAGGTACCCGGCCAAGATTATTGATATTTGCGAGCACAGCATCAGAAACATCCCCTCCTACGTTGTCAAAATAAATATCCACTCCCTGAGGTGCAGCATCAGCAATTGCTTGCTTCATATCTTTAGCCGTCTTGTAATTGATCCCTGCATCGAAGCCAAACTTAGACTTCAACACATCGATCTTCTCATCACTACCAGCAATACCGATGACCTTACAACCGAATATTTTGCCGATTTGTCCGACCACACTCCCTACAGCACCAGCAGCACCGGATACAACGAGCGTCTCTCCTGCCTGGGGGCGACCGATCTCCGTCAGTCCCAGATATGCCGTTAGTCCTGTCATCCCCAATATGCCGAGGTAAGCAGAAAGATCGGCCGCCCTGGAATCGACCTTGTTCAATCCTTTACCATCAGAAACCTGAAATTCTTTCCAATCAAGTAAACCGCTAACAAAGTCACCCTGACTGAACCCGGCATTTTTAGATTCAACTACTTCAGCGACGATTCCCGATTGTACCGGCTTGTTCAGCTCGAATGGAGGAACATAAGACTTAGCGTCTGTCATACGTCCCCTCAGGTAAGGATCTACGGATACATAGCGCGTTTTCAGCAACACCTGCCCTTCTGCAGCAGCAGGCATATCTTCTTCTGCGAATTTAAAATCATCCAGTGTTGGCTTTCCTTGCGGGCGTTTGTTTAACAGGATTACTTTGTTCATGTTCTTTCGTTTAGATGCATAGTGCAATGATCACATAGAAACAAGCTATCGGGCGGTCCTGTTTTATATTTCTCTATAACTGGCGCTAAATGCGTAGCGGCCCGCCGGAACGTGCAGACCTATTGCAAGCAGGGTCACGTCCGGGCAGAAGGAATTCAATCAGATGAACCAGGATATTCAGGGCTATGTCTAGCCTCAGATCGTGCCGATATTCCAGCCGCTGCGGTATTGACGCCTGACAAACTGGTTAACGTCTTCAAAGTTAGTCACGCGCATATTCGCATTGTCCCATAAAAGTTTTAAACCTCTGCCGGGATAGTTAAAGCCTCCATTAGCGTTAGCTCTCCTGATATCGTGGCCACGTATCGCGAGGTTTGCCATGAGCAGGGCTTCCGTTAGAGGACCGGACTCGGAAAATGGCGCACTTAGTTCAGCCTTCCCGTAGCCGGCAATGCAGGCCTCAACCCATTGGGCATAATGCCCCTCTGCCTGTCCGGGAACACGCCGGATCTTTTGTTTAACCTTCACTTCCGAAGTACGCGAGGTAGGAAGCAACTTAGCGTCGGCACCGTAAGTACCCGCTATCATCTTACCTTTGGTTCCCACAAACAGACTACCGTTGCCACCGTCGCCAAATACTTCATTGGCACCTAACTCATCGGGTCTCACGGGCTGAATTCCCCCATCCATCCAATGAACAGTTACATCACCCTCTGTTTTATCGGTCTTCGGAAATGTAAGAGTCACGTGACTTGAAGGAGGGCAGCTCTCCGGAAAGTACCCTTGCTTGAATTCATCCACATAAACTGTTCCGACACTAGCCTGCACATCCTTAGCATATTGCAGTCCGAGCACCTTGAAGGGGGCATGAAGCAAATGACAGCCCATGTCGCCCAGAGCACCGGTACCGTAATCCCACCATCCACGCCAGTTAAAAGGCACAAGTTTCTCGATATAACCTTTGTAAGGTGCCGTTCCCAACCAGAGATCCCAGTTCAGGTGCTCTGGAACGCTCGCCTTTGCAACAGGCCAGGGTATACCCTGAGGCCACACCGGACGGTCGGTCCAGCAATAAACTGTATGCACTTTCCCGATAATATCCTCATCATACCATTCCATCAATTGACGTACACCGTCGTTAGAGGCACCCTGATTACCCATCTGGGTAACTACTTTGTATTTCTTGGCTGCTTCAGTTAGCAGGCGCGCTTCATAGATGTCGTGTGTAAGGGGCTTCTGGACGTATACATGCTTGCCGAGCTGCATGGCAGCCAGCGTACTGATAGCATGATTATGATCGGGCGTGGCAACAGACACCGCGTCGAAGTTCCGCGACTGCTTGTCAAAGAGTTCACGCCAGTCTTCGTAGAATTTAGCTTTGGGGAAAGCAGCTACACTAGCTGCTGCGCGATTCCTGTCTACATCACACAAAAAGGCAATATCTGCCCTGTTCGTAGCAGCAAAGGATGCAATGTCACTCTGTCCCTTGCCCCCAACACCTATAGCGGCTATGCGGAGGCGGTCGCTAGGAGCGACATATCCCTTCCCACCAAGGACATAACGCGGAACAATCATGAAACCCGCCGCAGCCAGACTGCTTGTTTTTAGAAAATCCCTCCTGGAAAGACCTGTCGGTTCAATTGATTTCTCTGACATGGTTTAAAGGCTAATTGGTTATGATTGAAGATAATCATTAGAAATCAGCTTTTTATCACCTCATGTATTTTAAAATCTAATAGCATTCGCAGCTTCTTAACGGCAAGGTCCCGCCACATTTACCTGATGCCTCCGAAGGCTGCGAAACAGGAGTTTTTATGCAGCAATTCAACATGCCTGAAGCCGACCTTTTTCATGAGCTCCATTTGAAAAAAAACAGATCGCGGCGTATCCTCCCGCTCAATATAATCAAGCACTTTCTCTTTATAGTCGTTGCCGCCGAGTTCTGTGAGGAACGCGCCATATGTATCCTCAAAAAATTGCTGGATAGCCGGATGATCGTGACTGACGAGGTCGCAAATCCAGAAGCTCGCGCCAGGCTTCAGTGAGCGAAATATCTTTCGGAATACATGCTCCCATTCACTATCATCCCTGAGGTGGTGCAGGACTGCGCCTGCCAGAGCTACACAATATTCCTGCTCCGGCAAATCGATATCCCGAATATCGCCTGGGAAGGTCGTAATCTCTCCTTTAGTTACCTGACTAACGCGATCCCGTGCTTTTTCGAGCATCGGATTACTAAGATCTACCAGCGTACAATTCAAATCGGGGAGTTTCTGCAACATCTTCAGGGTATAGTTCCCAGCACCACAACCGATATCTAAAAGACTTTTGGCTTTTGACGTCACACGCTGTACCACGTCAGTAATGACTTCGAGACAATATTGCGCGTCTATAACGGTCTGCTGTGCAGTATCCAGGTTTGAAAATCGTTCAACATCATGGTCGAACCGGGCCCTGATCTCTTCGATACTGGACTTTAAGGCGTTGTTTGCTTTCATGCTGCTCATATTTGATTTGCTAAAAATATCTCAATTAGCAATATTTGAAAAATACCATTTTTGTCAACTTCTGATATCTTTTAAGTATCACATGGAAATACGCCACCTGTTGTATTTTAAGAGCGTCGCCGAACATCTGCACTTCAGAAAGGCCGCCGCTGCATTGTTTATATCTCAACCGCCGCTTAGCAGACAAATAAAAGAGCTGGAGGAAGAACTGAATGTTCAGCTATTCATCAGAAATAACAAGCAGGTTACGCTGACTGATGCGGGAAAATACTTCAAAGAAGAAGTGGATGCACTGCTCTCCAGACTTGAAGAAAGTAAGAATGTGGTTCGCCAGATCCATTTGAATGTAAGCGGTGAACTCAGAATAGGTTATATCAGTTCTCTTTATCAACCCCAGTTAGCGGATGTTTTGAGGCGAATGCACGAGGTTTTTCCATATGTAAAGACCCGCCTGTACGAGCTGCCTACGGTTAAACAAGTTGAAGCACTCGAACGCAGGAAGCTGGATGTAGGGATTCTAAGGGCCCCCGTGCATTCGGAAAAACTGACACTAAAGCCCTTATTCTTTGATCCTTTCACAGTTGTTGTACCAACTACAAATGAGCTGTTTAGCAGTCAGGAAGAACTAGCTGACTTTATCAGGCAACGTCCCTTTATCTTTTTCAATCAGGATTATGCCCCTAATTATTACGATAAGCTCGTGGAGATATGTGAGAGGCTTGGCTTCCGGCCCAACATCCTGCACGAAACCAATAATGTTCATTCCATTATGCAACTGATTGAGGCTGGCTTAGGGGTTTCTATCCTTCCTTCTTCCCTGGAGCGGCAATACGGACATTTGAACGTTTCGTTCGTTCAGTTGGCAGATATGCCGATCTCAACCGAGGTCGTACTGGCATACAGGCCGAACAGCAACGCTGCATTAAACTGGTTTGTTGAAGAGTATTCATGAGTACGACCGGCTAGGCCACAGATACTCTTTCATCAAGAAAGCCTCACAGCATCCTGATCTTCATGGCGAAAGATCGGAATGCTGTGAGGCTGAACTCAAGCCGCAGATACGGCCAGGTGTTAAGAGAACATTTATATTTAGATAAACTTCATGTTATTCTGCTACGAATGCTACGCCATAGGTTTTCACCATACCCTTGTAGTCGAACTGTACAGTAGCCTTTCCAGATGCTGAGTCCGCTTGTGTTACTGTAATTTTAACATCCTTATTGTTCGAAGAGGCCGTTACCTTAGGCTTCGCTGTTGAGGAAGCTGGCATCTTGTATTTTGCTTCGTATACATTATACCCGGTTATTCCGTTAGCATTGGTAGAGCGAACCGGAATAGACGGCAGGTCAACCTGCTGACCGTCCACAGCGATCTTCACCTCAGGAACGACCGGTCTCACGATCTTCTTGTTCTTAGAAGAGAAACCAAGACCTATCAGGTCAAACAGAGGCTCAGATCCAGGGCTCTCTGCCACCAGATAAATGGCATGTTTCTTATCCAGATGATCTACAAACTTCGCCACATCCACAGCGAACTCCGTTGTTTCCTGTTTGCTATTAGCCGGTACAGTTACCTCACCTATTTTCTTGCCTTTCCAGGTAGCATTATCCCATGGACCATCTAACCAGATGGCCACTTTAAATGACTGTGCTGTTTTTGGAGTGATAAACAGGTTGAATCTGGTGTTGTTACCTGCTTTTACACCCTGGAAAGCCTTCAATCCCAGCTCATCCTTTTTCAGCCCACCAAAGCCAAAGTATTTATATCCAACGATATGCCCGTTCCTGACATTGGTGATCGGCATATGATTATCCCAGATATCCCATGAATCCTGCTGGATGCTGATATCTGAAAGATAGCTGGCATATCCTGCGGAATAATATTGATAAGGATCCAAACCATAAACATGGAAGCCTTCAGATGTAACTTCAGCCCCTTTGTATTCCTTCCCGTCGCTCGCTTTAGCAGTCCACATCTGGTTTTCACCGTAGGGATCAAAGGCGCGGATGGAAACGGTACCCCCTTCTGCTACCGGCTTCTCATCCCATTTGATGGATACAGGAGCGACCACAGCCTGACGGGCAAATCCGAATCCTCTCGGTGGACGATGGTAGAAAACGTACCACTGACCGTTAATCAGCTCCAGACTACCGTGTGTATTATGCCCGGCATTAGAAGTTTCAATCGCTGAGCCATCCTGTTTGAGAACAGGCGCGCGGGAATCCACCAATACACCACCACTCTTCCAGGGTCCTAGTGGCGAGTCGCCAATGGCATAACGCAAGGTTGAGTTTGAGCTACTTACCCCATATTCCGGTCCTGAGTATCCACTATACACAGAAAGATACTTGTTGCCAACCTTACGAATCGAAGATGCTTCAAAGAAGTTGAAAGCACCGAGGTCCTCTTTCGCATAAATATTGGGATAGTTTGTACCCTTGGGATCCCGGCTAGCAGGTAAAAGGTAATTGATGACCTGGGTTCCGGGCCTGACCGAATATAAGGTATTTTGATCCAGCTCTGCAGCCATGGAACGTTGGAAACCCCAGAATCCATAGGCACGGAAGCCGATTTTGAAATCCGGATCTTTAGGATCTGTGATGTACTCGATGTACACGGCAGGGTCGAATCCGAGAATACTACCCGGAACAGTGCGGGTACCATCCTCCGTCAGATTAACCGGCTTAAAAGGTCCGTCAGGACGGCTTCCTTTAACCACCATCGCCTCGCGGTTCGGTCCCCTGCTATGAGGAAAAAGGTAATATTCCTTTACACCATCTTTCCTTTTCACTTCCACTAGATCAGGAGCGTACATGACATCCCACTGTCCGTTTATCTCGTAGGTAAAAATTGCACCTTCATCGCGCCAGCTCGACAGATCTTCTACAGGAGCAGACCACATTCTGATATCAGGACCGCAATAGCTGGTAAACCGGACATCATGAGAACCAATGATATAAGCCCGGTATTTACCAGGGTTATCCGGATCTTCAAAGACGCGGGGTTCACCATCAGGCAAATGCTCCCACAAGGGCAAGTATGGATTACCTGCACCCTTATGAACAAACTTCTTACTTGTTACTGCTTTTTTCTGCATACTGCTTTGTGCTTTAACATACGCTGTGGTAAAGATGAACAGCATAATAAATAACAACTTCAACGGCTGCCTGAAGATACATTGAGATCGCCTCATAAATGAACTAGTTCTGGTTAGTTTTTAATTATTCTAATACCCTGCAATGTTAGAACTACTCCCAATGAACAAACAGCATTAATCGTCAAAAAGATAGAATTTTTGTTTACGCGAATGGTAAACAACTGAGATAAGTCATACTACACACCCAAGGTGCCGATTTGAACTTTATCTTTGTTGCCGAAACAGGCATGAAAAGAACAAACCTACCCGTATTTACCTTTATACTTCTTACCCTTTTTGCTTTTGCTCCGTCGGGAAAAGAAAACCTGAATGTGATCTTCATTGGCGACAGCATTACACGCGGGACGGCTTCGAAAGACCTGGCGCCGCCCGATCACGCCGGGGAGCTACTACGTCAGTTGAACCGATGGAAAACCGTGCAGGTATCTAACCAGGGAAGAAGCGGCAACACGACGGTCAACTTCCTGCCCTCTTCTAAAAAATCCTTCTCCAATGTAAAGGCAGCCGCAGATCAGTTCAATCAGGACCAAACAGCCACGCTGTTATTTTCCATCATGCTGGGCACCAATGACAGCGCCATAAAAGGGCCGCTGGGAGCACCAGTGTCTCCAGCCATGTATCATACGAACCTCAAGACCATTACAGATAGCCTGCTAAGTAGCTATCCTGAATGTCTGATCGTTTTGAATTACCCGCTCTGGTATAGCGATAATGCTCAAAATAAGGGGGCAGAATATAAAAAGGAAGGACAGGCGCGTGTTCTGGCCTACTGGTCGGAGATTGACAAGCTTGTAAAATCTTACAGAGGAAAAAACAAGGAACGTGTCTACAGTGGCGACAAGAAAGCCTACAAATACTTCAAAGCAAATTATATGACCGATTTCCGTACAGAAGAAGGGCCTTCCGGAACCTTTTACCTGCACCCCAATCAAAAAGGCGACCAGGTCCTGGCGGAGTTCTGGGCGAAGGCCATTGTCAAAGCGCTTAAAAATCCACGCTAGGTATCCAGGGGCAAGGTAAACCAGAAATCGCTACCCGCTCCCGGCGTACTGCTGACACCGATCTGTCCCCCGTGCCGTTCAATGATCTCCTTACAGATATACAAGCCGATGCCAAATCCGGAGATCGAGTTATTATGCAAACCCTCCACACGATAAAAACGGTCAAATAGCTTCTCCTGATCCTCCGATTTAATGCCGATTCCCTCGTCCCTCACATCGACCCGGGCATAACCATCCTGGCTTACACACGCAATGTGAATAGTCGATCCAGCAGGCGAATATTTGATCGCGTTACTGATAAAATTGTTGATCACCTGCTCAATCTTATCCTTATCCACACTGGTCCAGGTCTCCTCCACCGGCGCAAACATAATCTTGTGCGAACTCGCTTCAGGCACGATCCCCTTCTCCACCTCCTTTATAAGTACCGCCATATCAAATGGCCGTTTATCAATGTAGATCTTGCCCGCCTCGAGGCGCGATACATTCAGAAATCCGTTGATCAGCGTGGTCATCTTTCCGAGCTGCTTATTCGCCCGTTCAAGCATACCAGCAATAAGCATATCGCCATCAGTAAGCGCCTTCTTGTGCGAAACCTGAACATAACTGATCGTAGAAGTAAGCGGAGTTTTCAGCTCATGACTCACCATCGATATAAAATCATTCTTACGCTGTTCATTCTGCTTGCGTTCAGTAATGTCGAGAGACGATCCGATGAATCCGGTAAAAGAACCATCCGGTTCAAAGCGGGGAGAGGCGAAGGTAAGCAGCCAGCGGTACTCCCCCGATTTATTTAAAATCCGGTATTCCCCGGTGTAGCCAACCTGCTTGCGGAGCGAGTCCATATAAAGGTTCATATAGGGCTCTTTATCCTCGCGGTGAACAAGATCTGCCCAGCCGAAAGCCAGTAATTCCTGCGCACTCTTGCCCGTTAGCTCAGACCAGGCCTGGTTGAAATAGGTGATTTCTCCTGATTCACTTCCAAAAGCAATCAGGATACCCGAACCTTCAGCCATATTGCGAAAACGCAATTCACTCTCACTGATCGCAGCCTCAGCCTTTCTGATCTCGGTAATGTCGCGGGTAGTGCCCGATACCGCAATCACCTCCCCAGCTTCATCAAACACCGGCACGAAGATATAGTCATAGATCCGCTTTCCCAGACTGGCATGAGGAAATGCCACCTCTCCTCTTATCCGCTGTCTTGTTGCGGCCACCTGATCGATCTCGCGCTCGTGCATGTTAGCATGCCATTCTTCGTAGCCATTCTCCCGCAAGCCCTTTCCTATAGCCTGCTCCCAAGTCTTACCCCACATATCCAACACCGCCCTGTTGACATAGATGAACTTATAATCGAGATCAAATATATACATCAAGTCAGGCGTAGCGGATGTGATTGTACCGACCCCTTATTAGTTGGACAAAAGTTTTGAATCAGTTGTGTAATACTCGCTCGAATTTAGCTGTAATATCTCATCAGTAATGTCTTTTAGCTGATTATTTTTGGTGTCACATCTCGTTGACGATTGCATTGCTGTTGCCTGACGTCTTTTCTCTATTGTAGCACCAATGTTTTGATCCCATCTCTGTTTTGGAGTCATCCCGATTGTCCGATGATTTCTTTTGTTATCGTACCAGGTTCTGTGTGCTGCCAAGGTATGTTTTGCATGATAAAAGCTGTCAAACTCATACCGATCGACCACTTCCCGCTGAACGATGCTGTGAAAAGCCTCGATATATGAGTTTTCTTCTGGTGTGGCCACGTGGGTAAACTCCTGGTTAGCCTCTGCTGATCTCAGGTATTGCTTAACGCGGTTGGCAATAAACTGCGATCCGTTATCATTCCTGATCGCAACCCCTTTTATTCCATATTGCTGCCCTATCCTTCTGAAAGCGTTAATGACATCCATTTGTTTGATGCTTTTTTGAAAGATCTGATCCACCGTTCTTCTGGAGAATACATCCAGGATGGTAAGCAGGTAGTAATTGCGTCTATCGGCATGTACATAAATGTATTTAATATCCAAACAAAGGTATTCCATTGGGTAGCTTGCCATGATCTTGCGATGCTGAACAAACTTGCGTTTACCACTGGTGCGGATCACTTTGCCTAGTAGCAGGTTCTGCTCATCCATTAGTCGATAGACCTTCTTTTCATTGATATGGTAATCTAGTTTTCGCAGTTCACCGGTGACATTTTCATAGCCATAACAGCAGAATTCCTGAGATAGAATATCCTTTATCTGCTCAATTACGACCTGATTTTCGACCATTGATCCATCCAGCCTTAACGTGTGGGTGCTCGGCTTTGCTCCGCGTTTCCCATCTCTGTTCTTATAATAATAAACACTTCCAGCCAGATCTACCCACGATAAAAGTGTACGAGTAGGGAGTAATTTTTTATACTGCTCTACAATCATCTTCTTAGTTTGGTTTGGATGGGAGTTTTTTTTAAAAGCTCTGATTTAACTTCAATCTCAAGGGCCTGTCTGGCAATGATGCGTTTCAACCGCTCATTCTCCTCCTCCAAGGCTCGCACGTGGGATCTACCCGAGGGTAAGCAGGCTTCAAGCCTTCAACTCCTTTAGCCAGATACTTACTCCGCCACTTGGCAAATAAAGATGGTGATAGATTGTACTTGCGACAGGTAGCAGTGGTGCCTTCACGTTGACCTTCCTGAACGATAGCCAGGCGATCCTCTGGACTGAATGATCTCCGTTCTTTTTTCATAATACCCTAATTTAATGGTTCTAAATTGTTTTTAAAATCTAGTCCAGTCTTTTAGGGGGTTAGTACACTTCCTCTTCTTAAACTCATGCATTATCTCTTAAATGAATTACATACATAACTATCCTATCTTTCACAATTATCATCAAAACATAATAAAATTTTCTCATCTTGAACAACATCTCGCCCTCTCATCCGCAATTTCTTTCATATTTGTAGACTCAAATTTGAGAAAGCAGTAATATAGATTAACACCGATGTTGAAATTAGATAAGTACTTGAATAACGGGCAATTTATTTTCACTCCGAATGACCGGCTCTCTCAAGTGTGTAATGCTCCTGGGAAGGAGTTTAAGTATGGCGGAATATACCTTATTCATGCAATGAAAGGTAACGTACCCGAGTTGGTTTATGTCGGAATTTCAGGACGGATTGATAAAGTGACCAGCAAGCTCATTCCGAGAAGCGACGGAATCAAGGGTAGAATTGTAAATGGCAAGCGAGATGGTGAACCACGCAAAAACTATTGGATCAGGGAAATGCTAGTAGAAAAAATTGACGCATTAAAGATCTCTTGGTACGTAGTACACGACAATGACACTTTTAGAGACTGTCCCAACACTATAGAAAAGCAAATCATTGCAAAATACAGGCCGAGGTGGAACAGAATTTAGCACTCAAGAATTTATTGCCAAGTCTATAATTATTTAATATGATGCCGCACATACACTATAAAGTGAGCATATGCTTGCAGAAAGCAAAGAACAACTTTACTGGAGAAGAAGAACTGGAGCAAGTAGAAAAGATTTTTTCACATGCTAATCCCATCCAGGCACGTAAAGAAGCCTTGAATTTTTTTGAGAGCTACTTAGTCATTATTTCTGAACAATTAGGTTTTGAGTATACCGATGTACGAAGTGCCTATGCTTACATGAAAGACCTATTTGGTTCAATTCCGAGTTCAATCAGGTTATCCAGAGGATCAATACGAGGATGGACTAGGAAGTATGCTACTGTTGAAATGATCGCTGATTCTATAATAGAAGAAGATAATGACACTGTCAATTCCATCATCATATTTGAGTTATCTGACTATCAACCCGGATTTGAGGACACAATTGACTTATTGGTTCGTTTAGGTAAGGAGCTTCAATATTACAATCGTCATCAACTAGACAAAGGTGGTTTAGAAATGTCCGTAAACGCATTCGATTCAGAAGATGATGATGTTCAAAATTTTCCTATCTTGGAGATTCCTTTAAGCTGGGAAGGTATGGACATCAGACCAGACAGAATTGAGGAATCAAATGAGTTGCTTTTGGAACTAATTGCCGGTGGGGAAAATCAATATATTGAGTTTAAGCCTGCTTTAGTATACAATTTTAGCAGTCGAAGCTTCAAATTTTCATGGAGTCAGAAGATACCTCAAGCTATTTGTGCGTTTCTCAACTCAAATAATGGCGGTTTGTTGTTCATTGGGGTGACGGATAACGGTGAGATTCAAGGCTTGGATTACGACTATTCGCTGTCCGAAATACCTAATGCACGAGACTATTTTCTACAACAATTTAATAGAATGCTTACTTTCTACTTCAGACCCTTTGTAAGGACCCATCTTGAGAGTGGTATTAGGGAGATCAACGGGAAGGAAATTTTTGTTGTAAAAGTTCAACCTGCAACTACACCCGTCTTCGTGACAAATAAAATTTCTGACGTTTTCGAAAAAAGGTTCTTTGTTAGAGGTGCTGCATGCTCAAACGAGCTTAGAGAGATCGAAGAAGTAGTTCAATTTTGTTTAGCAAGGTATTCTAATGCCGGAGCTATTGATGATGAATAGCACAATGCACTTGCTCTTCTTGAATAAAGCGCCTGAAGATGAGAGATTTAAAGATAAATTGAAATCTCTCCTTTTGGAACGATAACTTTTCCTTACAATCTTCTATTAAGTACCAACTACTAAAACAAAACCATTTTAACTATGGGAGCTTTTGAAAAATACGCATTCATCGAACTGCAAATCGTCTATTCAGGAACATACGAGAGTGTTTTTCCATCACACCAGAAAAAGCTTAATGATCGCTTAATCGAATTCCTGAAGGCAACAAAACCTAGTGACTACAGGATAATCAACGCCCAGGTTATATTTTTCCCAGGAACAAAGGAATGGGGACTAGAAACGCAGCCTAGTGTCCAGCATATTCTTCACATTGCATATAAAGATTGAAACTTAGTAAAGAGGTTTTTTGAGATGAGTCCGCATGCTTTGTTCGCCCTATCCGGCTTTGACTACTCGTTCAAGAACCTTAGGTAGTTGCTCAAAAGCGATTCAATTTGAACTTTGGCAACTGGGTTCGCCGAGTGAACATAGAATCGTAATTCGCTTAAATCTAAGCCGCTTTCAAATACTAACCATTTTGCACAAGCATAGCCATCTGGCAACAATTCACCATTTTCATCTTCTCCAAGATCATTATCGAAGCTAATAAACGATGGAAGGCCGTTTTCTTGTATGCAATGTACAAAGGCGTTATAGGACCTAACTAACAAAAACCTAGTACCCTGACCTGGATAGAGCATATCCACTGCTCGCAAATCATCCAAAAACAAGGAATACTTCATTCAACTTCCACCTTTGATACCTTACAACAAACAGCTGAAAATATTGTCACTAGCATTTTCTACTTAGATATACTTTGTGAGATTAATGCAAGCATTGCGTCACCATGATCCTTGATCTCCTTACTAGTCCACTTTTGGTATTCAAACATCAGAACCTGTTTGAGGCTTTCAACAGCGGAGCTTTTCTCAAACTGCAACTTCTTAGCAGCATAGTTAAAATCGCTATATCTCGAGTTACTACCATGACTGATCAGACAGAGGTTTCCAAAATGATTCAAGATCATTCTTTTGTCCTGAAAGTAAGGTTCATCGAGTGTGTTTAAGTCTTCAACATGCCTCTGAGGATGCATGTGCTCCACTGAATTATTTTGTGTGAATCGAAATTTAGAAACCATAGCCTTTGCCTTCTCAGAAAGCTTTAATGCGTCAGAATTCTTCCAAATCAAGTAATCTAAGTAATTGAAAACAAAACGTGGCGTAGCTACACCAGAGAACTTATCAAACTTCTCATCCATTCGTAACCTTTGTTCAGCCATTTTTAATATTTCAAAGTGCAATTCACTTGCTGTGAAACTTTGTCCCTTTTCTCTAAAGAATATCAGAAGTCTTTGAAGCCAATCTTTATAATTATTACCAGGAAAAGTAACGTGAAACATGGATTGAAGCATAATGATGTCTCGATAGTCTGGGGACTCATCTATATCGTCCAAGTTGCCGGTGCCAAAGGTATTTACAAATCCCAAATCGCCTTTAGAATATGAAACCGGCTTAGATAAATTCCAACTCCAATCATCATTGCCTTCTTCTCGCTTGATTATATACCGGTCAAATAAAAGACGATAATAAAGGAGAGCATTGATAAATTTAACCGGATCGGGAAGATTATCAGGATAACCGAACTCAGTCAATAGCTTTTTGTCGTCTAAAGATTTGCCCTTTACGTTGCCAGATGTTGTTGTCTCCTCAAAATCAAGCTTCAAAACTTGCAGTAAGAAATTTGGAAAGTCAATGATCGATTTAAATCGCGCTCTAATCTCGGCTCCTCCAAGGCTCTCCTTTTTCAAATTTCCTGAGTCTAACGTCAGTATTTTCTCTAATGAAAAATCGCTTACATTCACGTCTTCGCTTTCTGTTGAACTAAAATCATCAATTTTCAAAAATGCTTTAGGCACTTTTGAAAAGTCATAACCACAGATGTTCTTTCGAAGAGTCGGTTCAAGGCATGATATCACATGCCGGTCCATTTCGGAGCATGCATCCCAGATAGCCGCATATGTTTTTCTAAGCCTGGGATCTACCGGACCAAGTTTGAAAAGCAATTTAGCTTTCAATACCTCATGCTTCTCTAACTGTTCTCCGCGATTATTCATTATCTCGAAGTAATGGTTAATATCCGTGTGAGGTGGCACGTTGATGCGGATAATCTTCACATTATTATAAAAGTAATCTGCGAACCTGGAAATTGCCGTAGTTTCTGCATCCTTTGACAAATCATTTAAGAACTCTTCCACATACTTAACCGCTGCATAGAAATTCTTAACCTCCTGATTGTCGCCATTATAGTTTCTAGCTATATCATAATCGTTATAGAGCTGGGTAAGGTATTTCCTCACATCTCCTCTCGCATCGAAATCGATCACAGGCTGTAATGCTAATGCCGAAAAAATGCTTTTCAGTGGTAGCCTGTCTTTAAGAACGGCATCTATCACTGTAATTGTACTAAATCGCTGCTGTCCATCAATGATTTCCAACTTACCTTCGGATTTTTGATCCAGCACCAACGTTCCTATGTAGTAGTCTGAGGAGTTGTCCTCCTCAGATTTATTCCATATATCATCTAAAAATTGTCGAATCTCCTGCCTCTTCCATGCATAATTTCTTTGGTACAACGGAACAATGTAGTGTCCACTACTAAGTAATTTTTTGATATTAACTGCCTCAGGTTTAGCGCTTATTTCAAACATACTAATTCTCTAAAAACAACTTTTAATTTTTTTAATGTCTAACTTTATCTCGTCTACATTTATGCTGACGTTAAAGCTCTTAATTTGCTTCGGATAATAACTTAACTCCACTTTCTTAAACAAGTTATCTTCGGAAACATGCTTATCAATGGAACTATAAAAGACCCGTGTTTGAGTCAGCCGTAAGCGATAGGCCCACTTGTAAAACACGAATACCACCTCCTGCAAATCTTCCTTACCATACTTATCATCATAAAAGAGCAACAATGCTTTAAATAGCTCGCTGACGTATCTATCGCCAATTCGATGATGGCCATTATACTTGCAGTACTCTTGGTAAAAAGTCTTGATGAAATTATCATCTTCAAATAATCTTGTGTACCTTTTATTATAATGTTCGATCATTTTGAAGAACATCCTGCCGTTAACAATCGGTTGGGTCAACCTAAAGGGGAAATCCGTATCGACGCCCATAATCTTGTATAAAGAATTACCACTCATACTATTAAGAAGGGCATCATTCATCAAAATAGACTTCATATAAGGATAGCTTACAGCATCGTTGATACTAATTCCCTTAAACTCTGCTATGTCTGCTTTACTGAACTCTCCGGGCTTACCTCCTCTTGCCCATTTTCTTATTCTGAAGATGTACTTACCTAAGTTGTTCAGCATTCCTTTATTGACAGCCTCCTCCCAGCTCTTAACGCACTTCTTTTTTTCTTCTTCCACTTCCTCAGCCATTTCCCTGAGGTGAAAGGCCTTAAGTAGATCATATGGTTCCAATGCTTTACCTCGTGCATTCTGCGAATCAAACAGCTGAAAAGCTTCAGATAGATCGTCCAGTATTATTTCGACCAGCTCGCATTTCTGAAGAATAAACCTCTCAAATTCTTTGTGACCCGAACCGTTGATCCTCTTAAACCATTCTTTAATCGCTTTATAGTTCTGCGCAATGTTGACTTGCGAGTCCGAATGAGGAAATGAGCTCGATAACAGTGGGAGCTCGCAATTTGATCTAACCTCTTTCGAATTCATGTCCCTTGTTTGAGAGTACAGGTAGTGTAAAATCAAGTTGAGAGTCACCATTCGCTGTTGTCCGTCCACTATATCGTATGACCCTGAATGTCGGTGTAAAATAATAGTACCAATGCGATAGGAGCCAGCATTTTTCAAATTGCGCTGGATGTCTTCTAAGAGCTGCAGTACGTGCTCAGACCGCCAACGATATGGCCGCTGATAATCTGGAATACTCAGTTTTTTGGCGAATATAGATTTAATAAATGCATAATTCAGGTGCACCTTGTCTGCAACAACGTCAGTAGATGACGTTGGCAGCTCAAGTTGAGAGTTAGTATCAAACATAGTAATGAGTAAATAATCAATTATATATTACGGCGGCCAAATTCTATAAAGTCTGCAACACCTTGGTTCAGATTAAAGTCTCTGGGCACGAACGAGGCTTACGCATCTATCTACCCTATCCGAAGCATTGTTTCCAGACTGATTGTAGGGTTCACCTTGCTTTTACAAAGCCGGCGCGTGCTTCCCCTTGTTACTTCCATTTGGATGCCGAGAGCAGCTTAAGCCTGTTAACGAAGAAATAGACGATGAAGAACTTCCACAATATTTACAACTGTACTTCGCCTTCTCCGAGCCTTCGTATAATTTGTGTTTTCCTTTATTACTTCCCAAAGGATGACGAGAGCAACTACTCGCAGTCAAGGAACTTATAGACGAAGCCTTGCTCCCGCAATATTCACAGAAAAAATTTGACATAAGATTTAGGTTATTAGGTTTGATAAATTTAGTAGAGCAAATATAAATTAAAAGTTGTAATATGAGCGGGTCACGAGAAATAAACCAGAGGCCGTATCCTGGCCGAATGCCCATGTCAAAGCTTTGACAATTATTTATAAAACAGCGCAGCTTTCTCATAGTTGGCAAGTACTTCTTTTCTTAACCTTTCCGGCGCAATAACACGTACCCTGCATCCATAAGACAAAACCTCCATTACCAGATCATGAGTAACATACACGTGCAGACTTATCCTAAGCTCCTCATTACTGTCGACCAATATTCGTTGACTCCTATGCAGCGGAAAGCTCTTAATGTATTTTCCCTGATCGGCATCGAATGACAATACAACATTTTCCGCCTCGCCCTCGATAGGATTAATAATGCCAAAGCACTCCTCGAAGAGCTCCGCAACGTTAAACTTATTTCGATTAACAAATTTCTTCTTCGTTATCTCCAGGTCAGCTATACGATCAAGGCCGAAGGTCTTGGTCCAACCATCATTTTCATCCTTGGCAATCAGATACCAACGCCCTTTAAACTCCTTCAACGCATACGGTAAAACCTTCCGAATACTCACTGTACCGGTCCAGTATTTCAAATAACTAAAAATAATAAGCTGCGTATTTTTTATAGCATGAAGCAAACCATGGAAATTCTCTGTCCCCTGCGGCTTCCTGCTTTCAAAATAAACATATTCAGAAAACCCACTCGCTACGTTCAAAGCATTAAGCGTATCAAAAGCTTCCAGCATCCTACTGTTTAAGTCAGGAGATTCTTCCAGGTTGATCTGGTAAACCCTCCTTGACGAGTCATAGCCAATCTCAATCTTGTATAGGCTCCAGATATCGTTAAGGTCTCTTTTAAAGGTACGATCAGAAACATCAAAATTATACCCCTGGATCTCAGACTCACGTTGCAGATATTCCCTGATCTCTTTGAGAGTAGCGGGCGATTTACGCACCCGGTTTATTATAAGATTATAGCGCGATAAAGCTTCAATTTTCGACATTTCCGTAGTATTTGATTCAAAAGTATAAAAGGACTAAGACAATCTATGTCATACCTATCTCGATTCAAGGATTTCTGCTCTTCAAAGTTAATTTTAACAGCCCGATACATGTAGCATAACGGGGAGACTCCAATTTGTTGACCAAACCTTTTCCTAACTTCTCGTTTGGAGTCAGATAAAGATCAGGATGACCTACACAACACCTGCTACCGGTTACCCTCCTGACGAGCTCCTCTATACCAGGAAAAAGTGCAATACCAGCTCCGGCGAGCACGATACCCAAGCCAGGCTCGGAATCGTCTAATGAAGCCAATATTTTCCCGTAAGCCAGTGAGATGAGCTCTTCCATCCGTGCTTCAACTACACTTCCCAATTCCCTGGTACGAATAGCCATCCGTCGTCGTCCGTTAAATTGATCTACATAGATTACCGCGTCATCAGATACTTCAGCCGCATGGAAGCGACTGTAATTTAATTTTAACAATTCAGATTTTTCAAAAGTCAAACCTGTAAAATGCTGTATATCCCTGGTGATCGCGCTTCCTCCCAATTGTATTGTCTCTGCATGTATCAGCACCCCATCTTTAAACACCGCCAGATGTGTGGTCGAAGCACCTATGTCAATAACGGCAATACTCCCCTCCTTTTCTTCATCCAACAGAACCGCTTCCGCAGACGCAAGTATATTGGGGTAAATTGCTTTCAGTGACAAGTCAGCCTGGCCGATGCACCTATCCACAACTTTGAGGATCTGAACATTACCAGCAACCGAACGAAAATAGCCTTCAATACGCTTTCCTGTCATACCAACGGGATCAACGATACGAGGAATATCATCAATGGTATAATGCTCAGGTTGAATCAAAATCACCTCCTCTCCCGGAGGAGATATCATCATGTACATTAGTTCTTGTAACCTTTCGATATCCCTTTCCACGATCTCCTGCCTGGTATCATCCTTAATCAATATCTCGATTAGACTTTTAATAAATAACGGTCCCGAATAGTTGGAGCAAACATCTGCCAAATTTTGAAGGCCACTCATCTCCATTGCATCAGCAACTGAAGAACGAATGGCCCGGGCAATCTTCATTACGTTATAACTTAATCCTCTCTGCGCGTCTTTTAATCTTTGCTCTCCGACGCCCAAAATTTCCACCTGTCCTTTCATGTTCAAAGAACCGATAACTGTGACGATCTTGCTCGAGCTAATTTCGACACACATAGTGGCCTGGTATTCCCCGTCACCAAAGTCACAACCGTTAACAACATGGATACTTCCAGGAGGTCTGTTCGAGGTCCTGCCCCTTGTCGTCAGAGATCCAGTGTAAGATTCAGACCTCTTTTCATCAGAAAAAACCTGTCTCACCAGGAAGTTCTTCAAAACCTTAACCATATTGCGGTTCCTCATGCAGCCCTAAGTTTATTTATGAGTAAAGCTAAGGTGTAGGGAGGCCAAACCATGTCTGATATAAAAGAGCTCTAACGCCAAGGCAGATGCAGACTTTCAAACACCTACTATCCCTGTTTTCTCTTCGATCGTGCAAACCTTCAACTGCTTAAATGAAATTGTGTCTTTCAACCTTGCATTTACCAAAACATGAATTGCATAATTCCTTATGACGAGAGCTACATACGACTTAGCAACCTCATATTTGAAAGCGTATAAACGTTCCAGCTTTTCGTATCCATTTTTGAGATATTCAATTTCCCTTCTTCTAAAACGCATAGTTAGTTCTATTTAAATTATCTAGTAGCATTAGTCATCTGTTAGTAGAGCAGGTGGGTAACTTTCACGACGGCAAAGAAAGGCTACACATCCGCAGACTCACTGCGTACCGTAATATTATTTAGTTTTTTACTTTGCCTGCTTCATCCTATTCAATGGCAACAGTCATCGAACCATCAAATTATTCCTGGTCATTCAAGAAATTAATTCTGAGCGTATCTCTCATCCTACCCTCAAACAGGTCTTGCAGTACGTAGAAGAAGACTGTTGAGATCAGAGGTATTCAAAGCGGTCTTTCCGAAAGGGGCTTTCCGAAGTATCCGCGCCCGACTACTGCATCTTAATACTTTAAGTTCGATGAACTTTGTTAAAAAGACAGAGTAATGATCAAAGAACACGCGTGAAAGGTTGACAACGAGTACATAATAGTAAAAGTACTATCCAGTTTCGCTATTGTTTACCCTCCTTTCCTGAACGACACCCGCTGCCGGGACTTTAAATCCCCCGAGTCTTCAACATGATCCAGTTGCTTCTTCTTCACCGTTGCTTCTGCCCCTATCCTCCGTTCCAGATTACGCAACATCTGATTACCTTCATAGCACATCGTATAAAAAGAGGCCCCTCGTTGCAGCTGCGCCCCGCTGAGTTCCATATTCACCGGCCCTGCGGGGTACTCTCCAGGTTCCTCTGCCGCATAGGCCGCGATCAGCGCACAGGGGCTAAAGTTCTTACTGTTCAGCAGCACGTATCCTTCCTCCATCCGTGTTTCGCTGTAAGCAAGGAGTGAGACGCTGAGCATCAGGAGCTGATCGGCTTCAGGTTGAGCCTCAAACCGGATCTCCTGCGCTTCCACTTGCGCGTATTTTTGCACTTCCAGGTCTCTTACTTCCAGGAATTCGTAGTACTCCTGACGAAAATTAAAGCCGATCAAGCTAAAACGGATCCGGTACTTGCTAGCTGATTTTCTGATGCCCGGGGGTACCCGGATGTCCGTCTTGGAATCAAACGCTCCCATAAACACACGGATCTTCCCTTGTTCATCACGCTCTACCTGATGATTGAACTGCAGCACTTCCTTCAATGGGCTGTTGATATTGAATTCCATTCCCACGATACTGCTCAGGTCGGCATCATGAAGGTCCCTCCTGCCTGCACCGCCACTCACGCTCCCCCGGATGCCCCGATACACCAGTTGTGTGCTCCTACTCGCTGCCTGGCCATCCCGGTGGACATATGCTGGCTGGAAGGCTTGACGGATAACCGCAGCGGTTGTACTGGAAAGGCCGAACTCCGTGGCGGCACGAATGCTTTCCGTTGTCTGCTTAAACTTGCGGGGCTTTCCCTGAATAATGTTCATATTACGGTATCTGCGATATATTACAGATCCGGCAGTGCCATGCACCATGCCTTTGTTGTCTACTTTTGCCATTGTTTTGTTTTTTTATTGGGAACAAGATGGGGCAGACAATGGCAGGTGTCGATTTTCTTGCGATTTAAAACCGAATCTTCCCAAATAGAGCGCGTTTTTCTCAAAGTTGGGCCCCTATATGAGCATGGATACCCTCTCTATGAGCACCCGTACCTTGAGACAACAGGCAGTATAAAGTCCCACTTTTTGCTGCCACGGTCGGACTTATCCGGGAAGTAATCCGGCTCGATATGGGCAGCGTTGATTCGGGGTTCCAAACTAATCAGCCACTCTTATATTGGGCCTTAACCTTTTCCCCGGTGTTTTAAAACAAAAAGGGATAGCATAGTGTCCAGCCGAGATTTTATCTCTTTTCAAAGCACCTTTAGATGTGTCAAAAGTTATCAGGGTTGATGATAAGAACGGTCTTACCATCCGTTTAAAATCAAAATCACCGATGACTTCATCATGGAACTCCTTTCACTCAGTTCCCTACTATCCGTGCTAAAGCCAGCCTGGATTTAGCAAAAAGTTAGTTGACATTTACGATAAAGCAATACAAAGAAACCGTGAGCTAATGAAGTAACGAAGAAGCTCTGCATCAACTGCTGAAAACAGTTCGCAAAAAAACAACGCAGCCTCCCGAAAGAGGCTGCGTCATCAAAAAACATAAAAGTTATGAGAGCGTTATCATAGGTTTGATACTACAAAGAAATGACTTGACTACGCCAAACTGCTGCGTAGCTAAAAAAATCAGCTCTTATTGAAAACCTCCCTGAGTCTCTCCCGCTCATCATCCTGCAAGACCGAAACGCTTTCGATAACCTCAACAATATGCCGGCCATTGTCGGTAACGAGCAAAACATTTAACAGGCCTACAAGCGTTTTAATCTGCTGTGTATTGGAACTTTGTAGGATTCGAGGTTCTGCACAGTAAATTTCCTTTACCACGTTCTCCAAACCATCGGCCTTCTGTCGGGAGTCTGGAAAGATCCCACGTCCTTGATATTCTTCAATCAACTTATCCGCCTGGATACCACGGATAAACTGTTTTTCTTTATTCGACACCAACGCATTCAGAGCTCTTAACAAAGATTTGTAAGAAGGATGCGTCTGATTCTTACCGGAAAACTCAAGTACAGGATGCTCGTCAATTGTTTCGTGAAAATTGTCGAAGAACGGAGATTCAACATAAACAGAATGATGAAAGTCGATAGCTTTGTTGTTAAAAGAGGTGTGCTTCCTGGCCGCTTCCTTCTGATTCCTTCCCAAGAAATAAAAGTAGTACCGATCACCGATTTTTTGGCTCCAGCGTATGAAAATAGCCTTGAAATGATAGTCGCCAATTTGATATCTCACCTCTTCCGTATCGTCGATGATATTCTCATACAATAGCTCTACTCCATTGATAAAGATCTTACTTTCACGCTCTCTATTAAGAAATAAAAACCAACCGAACTCACTTGAAAGGTAATCTTCAAACTCTTTGCCGGATAGCAGATTTGCAGACAGATCAAAGATGTTCTGAAAGCTGACAACCGTACCGGTGGAACTCTTTTTCACTATCGATCTGTCTGCAATAATGAAATCCTGCAAATCACCTTTGTTTATCGCGATCGTATATCGCAATAAGGTCCCATCAGGCCCCGAGAAGGTCGTAACCCAAGTGCAACTATTTGCAAAAGTGCTGAAAGCGTACCTTCCTTTTCCCTTCCTACCCCTTTGATAAAAATCTCTATTAGCAGAATCTCGCTTTTGAGAATCAAGAAAGTTGCCAAACGTATCATCAATAGTCTCAATATCAATGCCGGCCCCATTATCGCTGATAGAGAATGCCCCTAGGTGACCAAGTTCATTCGCCTCAAAATCTATATGAATTCTTGTAGCACCGGCATCGAAGCCATTCCAGATATACTCGGCGAGAGCCTTTCTATAATCGCCCGGTAAGCCACTCTGTTCAATGCTCTTAGTCGTAATTTTTGACGTATGCTTATTCATTCTTTTGTAAGTGTGTACTAATATAAGTAAAGAAACAAGGCAGCGCACTCAATAAAAATAACTGGAGGCAATTCAACACAGCGTAGTTAAACAAGGAATGCCTCCCAAAACTTTAGTCACCAGTTTAAGCTCTTATGATTACAATCACGTAAAATTTAAGTTGATCTGACAAGCCAAAAAACATCAATCCCAGAGTTTGGATAACAGATGAATCAAAAGAGCAGTACTTATTACCTGCCAGATAACCCAATAAATCGGATTGTATCCTAAGGAAAGGTGCAGCCGTTCTCTGTCTTTCCTTCTCGCTATTAGACCGCTATAGATAAGAGCAGTCAGTATAATTAAAGCTAATTTCATTTCTCAAGTCTGATATCGACAAAGGAACATCCCTTCCTACGCCAAGCGACTTCGTAGCCTTTAAACTATTTATTTTTTTAGCTTTGCCCCACAACCTTATTCAATGGCAACCGTTAACCAAATCATCAGACTATTACTGATCATTCGTAAGATCAAATCCCAGCGTCCCGCTTATCCGACACTTAGACAGGTAATACAATACGTAAAAGAGGACTTCGAAATTCGGGGAATTCAAAGCGGACTTTCTGATCGAAGCTTTCAAAAAGACATAGAGAATATCAGAACGCAATTCGGAATCGACATTGTGTATTGCCAACAGAATCAGGGCTACCGCATAGAACAAAACTATGAGGCACTCCTGAACATCGAACAGATCCTCGAGCCATTTGAAATCTTCAATGCCCTTCACGGTCACACAGAACTATCTGAATATGTAAAAACTGAACCCTATCAACCTGCGGGAACCCACTATCTCAGCAAGCTCATCTATGCAATAAAGAATACACTTCGGATTAATATTACATACATGAAGTTTGGCACTCTAGAACCGACCGTCAGAACACTTCATCCCTATTTAATCCGGCAATTCCGACGCCGTTGGTATGTTGTAGGTAGGTTAGAGTCAACTAGCGAGTTTAAGACCTTTGGTCTGGATAGAATTCTTGATCTGGAGATTGGCAAGGAGCAATTCTTCAAAGATCCGCATTTCAGCTACGATATGAAGTTTAAGAACAGCTTCGGCATTTACGCATCCGATGAGGGGGAGATTGAAGATGTTGAACTCAGCTTTAGTGAATTTGATGGAAACTACATTAAGTCATCCCCTCTTCACCATTCACAGCGGATACTAAAAGACGATGAGAGTGGTCTTAGAATCGCGCTGAAACTGAAAATTACTGATGACTTTATCATGGAGCTGCTTTCCCTGAGCTCATCACTCGCTGTCGTAAAACCAGCTTGGTTAAAGCAGAAAATGGTTGACGTGTATGATGGTGCAATGGCAAGGAATTCAGAATATACCGAGCAGAATTACTAAGTACGCTCCATCCACACACGCATATAACGTGAACAATCTGGGTTTTGCGAAAGGTCATTAGCTACGGCATTCATTACCCAAGTGACCATTGAGTATCAACGTTAAGCGCGTTCTCCGTCAAAGACAAATAATTCTCACTAGCTGATTGAAGAATCTTAGCTATTTTAGTGACTTCATGAATAAGGTATATAATTTCTATTGTGACGAAAGCTGTCATCTTGAAAACGATGGCAAACCCTATATGTTCCTGGGCAGGATAAGCTCCCCCTACAACCAGGTAAAGAGACATACAGCAGCGATCAACGATATCAAAAACCGACACAAGTTCGGTGCCGAAATCAAGTGGACAAAAGTATCCAACTCCAAGCTGCCGTTTTACCTGGAACTCGTTGATTATTTTTTCGCGACTGATCTTCGATTCCGTGTTGTTGGGGTGCGGAAGGCTCAGATCAATAATGAAGCTTTTGGCCAAACCTATGATGACCTATACTATAAAATGTATTTCCATCTGATCAACCACAATATTGACAGCACCTGTGAATACAACGTATACCTGGATATTAAAGACACGCTGAGTGCTCACAAAGTGACTACGCTGAAAGACATCCTGAATTCCCGTCATGGCGTGTTCAGGAATCTCCAGAACATCAGATCCCATGAAAGCCTTCTTATGCAACTATCGGATTTTTTGATGGGAGCAATTTCCTACATTAAGAACAATAAGGAAAAGACAAACGAAGCGAAAGTGAAAGTTATTCAAAAGATTGAAGAGTATTGCCAGCACAGCCTTGAGGTTACTAACCGCGAAGATAAAGTAAACCTATTTTTTATTGAACTACAGTAATGCCCTTCAACCTGCTTAAATGCTACAACCAACTGCTGGAACTGTCTACCCTAAATGATCAGGAGAGAAAAATCTCCCTCAGACGAGTATTTGACAGAGACATAAGCAATAACCCTAAGTTCAACTTCAGGGGAAAGGACATAGTACCCACTAAAGAAGATGGTCACATCACTATGGACACCCTCTTTACACATCTGACATGTAAACTAAACAACCCGAAAGAACGGAAACGTGAATTCGATATACAGCGCTCCTCGCGTCTACATTGGGTAAAAACCCACATAGAAAAAGCAAATGCCGACGACCTACTGGTATTTTCTGTAAAAGAGCCAGATGGTAATCGCACTTATATCTACGACAAGCAAGAGAAGTATGTTATTGTTTTAGAACCTAAAAAGGACAGATATTACTTCCTTTTAACTGCCTATCCCATCGAGGGCCGAGACGGAAAGCGAGATAAGATAGAAAAAAAGTATAAAAGAAAGCTTCCGGAAATCTTATAAAAGCAGAAAGCGCACGACATCTAGGCCTGCGCTTCCTGATTTCCTTTTCTCGACTGAGAAATGAACTCTGATGCAAATGTAGTAATGTTTTTTAGAATTCCAACTACTGCGCTATCTAATTTAAACATATATCCTTCTTAGAGGAGCGCGCGATTAAATTTGAATATAATTGTTGTACCTACGAAGCAGGCTTGCGTACGACCGAACTTTCTTTGCATCATATTAATAATCACGATATGAAAAGAAGAACTACTTTAAGTGCACTAATCCTTGTTGCTTTATCTTTTGCCAGCTGCGGGAACAGCTCTGAACAAGAAAAAACCGACTCAGTCGAACTAACAACGTCAGATGACCAGGTGGAAGACTCCGTCGATGACGAGCTTGTAGCGGATGATCAGCCATCTCTTTTGTCGACATCAGATAGTGAAGAATGGGATCAGATGTTAGATGAATATGAGGAGTATGTAGATTCCTACATAAGCTTCTATAAAAAAGCTATGAAAGGAGACATGAGTGCCTTGGCAAGCTATCCAGAAATGCTCGAAAAAGCAGAAAGTCTACAGAAAAGCATAGAGAATGCCCAAAGTAGCGATCAGTTGAGTATCAAGCAAATCACGAGAGTGAGCGAAATACAGACTAAAATGCTGAGAGGGATACAGTAGAGATAAACGTCTTGTTAATTGGTTTAACTAATTCTTTGACATCGTGTCTAATACTTTATCTGACATGATGCCAAAGAATTTGTTAATTTGTGGTGTCTAAGGTTCGAAACTCCATCAAAAGTGTTCCTACACCTGGAGGCGGTTGCAAATAAATAAATAAAAATGAACGCTGATCAAGAGAAAAGCAATAGTGAAGATGAAATTCTGGATTTAAAAAGGCTAAATGAGACAAATTTATCTGTACCTAAAACAACGAACTCATTGAAAGACGGCTTAACTCCATTTTCAGGGGAAATACCAACTCCACTCACCGAGAAATTAGTTGGCGTCGAAATTAAACAACCAGCATTGATATACCTTTTATTAAATGGTAAGTCAAATCAAATAGTAGTAACAAATCCCGAATTTAAAAATGGGAAGTTGGTTAGCATAGAGAACTTACATCCTTTTTCAAAACGGGATACCGATGGCAATCCGATTACTCCGACAGTTGATGATGCAAATGACCTGAAACGAAAAGTATACAGAGAATTTTTCAAAAAGCCGTTTAGAAATATGCTCATTCTGTCTGGAGCAGGATCATCAGTCGATGTTGGCCTACCTCTTATGACTGATTTGTGGGATATTGTCAAAAATGAACTTGGTGAAAAGGTTTTCGGGGAAATATGTACGAAGATATCATATCTAAAAAATGCTGACTTCGAGGCTCTTATATCAAGAATCGAAGGCTTTGTGCTCTACAACGAAGACTTGGAAATTGAGAAACGTAAATTATCTGACTATCTAAGTGATATTTTAGCGATCATAAGGCGGGAAACTAGTATCAGTCGTCCCGAAGGCAAGTTCCCTCATGTACAGCTCCTGCAAAAGTTACTCCAGCGTAAGCAAACCTCATCACGCGTCAAGGTCTTTACATTGAACTATGATCTATTATTTGAAAAAGCAGCGAATGAAATAAACGCAGTCATTATTGATGGTTTCTCCTTCACATCACCACGGACATTCAGTGGTAGGTTTTTCGACTATGACATAGTGCAACGGGAGGGAAGTAAGGTGAATGAAGAAGATAATTTCATCGCCAGAGTATTTCACCTATATAAACTACATGGGTCATTAAACTGGCATAAAGACCATCGTTCGGGTAATATCATAATCAACGATAATACAGAAGCACCATTGATGGTGTATCCGCGTGAAGGTAAATACAAAGATTCTTATGGTCAACCATTTTTCGAAATGATGGCCAGGTTTCAAAGAAATTTAAGACAGGATAACGATACACTCTTGGTTTGTGTAGGATATTCCTTTAGCGATAATCATATCAATGCGGCAATTGAAGAAGCAATAAATCAAAACCCAGGATTTAGACTAGCTGTGATCGACCCATACTTCAGTTACACAAATACTCAAGCGTACAAAAACGTCATAAATGAAGCGATGGATTCAGAGCGTATCTTAATTGTATCAGAATCATTTACAGACTTCGCTGATTTTTATCCAGAAATACAAACGTATAATAATGACACGAAAGTTAGTAAGATAAATTTGCGTAACGATGCCAAATAGAATAAACCCTTTCAATCATGAGCATTTCATAGGATATGTTAACCAAGTCCTACCAGATTTTATTAAAGTTCACTTTCCTTCATCAGTTTTATTAAACGGCTTTACGCACAATGGAGAAGAATACAATGGAGGTTTGGTTGGAAGTTTTGTCGTGATCGAAGGAGAAAGAAATGGCTTCTTAGGTAGGCTCATAGAATTAGTGTTACCAGAAGGGGAAAGGCTTTCACTAAGTGAAAAGTCCTTCCAAACGAAAGATTTCCACCCGACTGGCAAAATTGAAATACTGTTATCATTTAATCTATTCAATCCCTTTCAGACAAAAAAAGGGCTATCCGCTTACCCAAATATCGGCGCAAAAGTCTACGTTTGTTCGGCTAATTTGGTAGAAAAATATTTGGCTCGATTCGGTATCAAGGACTCAGATTTAGCAAAGCCAATAGAAATTGGAAGACTTGCATCTGATGGTAGAACCAGCGTCAAAGTAAATCTTCAAGCAATATTCGGACGGCATTGTGCCATTGTTGGGACCACTGGTGGCGGGAAGAGTTTTACCGTTTCTAAGTTGATAGAATCGATGGGAACAACAAACACTAAAGTAATTTTAATCGATGCAACTGGCGAGTATTCCGGAAAATATGAGGGATTAAAAAACATCAACATTGGGGATGGCAATCATGTTTTCCATTATTCACAACTGAAGACAGATGATTTGTTCAATCTAGTGAAGCCATCAAGCAAAACACAGGTTCCAAAGCTGATGGAGGCTATCCGATCTTTAAAAATAGTAAAGTTGACCAGAGGAAGCAGCCTAAAAAAAAAGGTCAGGGAGGGTGAAGTAGAAACGCTAATTAATAACGGTCTACTTAAGAAAAGCGGTTCAGATAAGCGTCCATTCGAGGAGTTCTATTATAAAAACATTGCGTTAATCGAGGACGGATTGTCTGACTTTGAAATTGAGAAATTGACATTTCAGATAACTCAAGAATGTATATGGGATACTGCAACCAAATTTGAAAAAGGGGTAAAAATTGATATTCCAGAACAATGGGGTCTAAGGAATGAAAGTGATGTGTCATACTGCATCAGCCTTATTTCAAGGATCAATAACATCATTAACTCATCAACGTATCAGAGGATTTTCGGATTTAAAAGTGCAATAACTGAAAATGATATCACAAAAGTCATCGATCAATTTACAACTAGCGACGATAAAATTCTTCGGTTAAACTTTGAAAATGTACCGTTTGATTTTCAAGTCAGAGAAATTTTAGCAAACGCCGTAGGCTCATATTTACTAAACAAAGCACGTCAAAAGAAATTCAAAGAAAATCCCATTGTTGTTTTCATCGATGAAGCACATCAATTCTTAAACAAATCAGTCGGAAGTGAATTTTTTGAATCTGGTAATCTTGATGCATTTGACTCTATAGCAAAAGAGTGTAGAAAGCACGGGCTGTTTTTGTGTATTGCTACACAAATGCCAAGAGATATTCCATCCGGAACACTGAGTCAAATGGGGACATTTATTGTCCATCGACTAATTAATCACTTCGACAAAGAAGCTGTAGCAAATGCTTGTAGCTCTGCTAATAGAAATACACTGGATTTTCTACCAGTTTTAGCAGAAGGTGAAGCGATATTATCTGGGGTTGATTTTGCAATGCCGATAATTTTAAAAATAGACAAGCCAATAAACGAACCTGATTCCAATACACCTAAATTATCATAATAAAAATGCAAAATTTCTTTGACGTTTTCTTTTAACCAGAAACATATCGCTCTATCTATGACCTCCCCCCAGAAAATCGACACAATTTAAAGTAGAGAAAACGGGCAATTATTGATAACTTAAAAAGGATAATTGTCATGAAAAAATCGAAGTTTACAGAGGCGCAGATAGCTTTTGCGTTGAAGCAATCAGAGACAGGTACTCGTGTGGAAGAAGTTTGTCGTAAGATGGGCATTTCTCAGGCGACGTTCTTCAACTGGAGTGCGCCCGTGAAGGTTGTTTATTAAATGTACCGATTGCAAGGTATCAGACAAGTGTTCTTTATAATGTCTGTCATCACCAGCTTATCTGTGAGGGAAACCAATATCAGGGAGTGTAGCATGCTGGTAAAGCCAAAAGTCAGCTAGTTATCAAGCTGCGACTGAAGGGTGGATGAGATCACGTTATAAGGATAAAGTCCTTACTGACTGAATGATAATTCGAGCGGAGCCCGAAGACTCTATGACGTAAGATAACTGAAATCGTCATACTGTGATACCCGGTTTTCTTTTCCAGTGGAAACCGGGCATGAACAGGTCACAGCGCAACTACTATAGGTAGAAAAGGATGGAAGTCGTATCCGGCAAACGTGAAAGCTTGGTTATTAAACAAATGAACGGGGATTACCTAAGTCGGAACGCCGCTGGCGCGGCTATAAAGCGAGGCTTTTGAAGATCCGATAAGGTAACGGAGCTTCCGTAGTAGTCTGAGCAAGGGAAAGCCTTGTACATGGCGAAGGGAAGCAGCCAACATCTTTTGATACAATTAAAGGATAATGTGAGAGACATTATGAGGAATCCAGCAAACGTATTAAACAGTTTATCAGCACACAGTAAGCTATCAGGCTACAAGTTCAAAAGGTTGTACCGGGTGTTATTCAATCCAGAAATGTATTACGCCGCATACCAAAACATCTATTCTAAGCCGGGTAATATGACCAGGGGAACTTCAGAAAGGACAATTGACCAGATGAACCTGACCCGAATTGATATGCTCATTGGTACAATCCGGGATGAAAGTTACCACCCCCTGCCAGCAAGAAGGACCTACATTCTGAAGAAAAACGGAAAAAGGCGTCCATTAGGCATCAGTGTTTTCGAAGACAAGTTGCTGCAGGAAGTGATCAGGATGATGCTGGAAGCAATTTATGAAAACAGTTTTTCCCGGGCATCACACGGTTTCAGACCGCGAAGAAGCTGTCACACAGCGATCATGCAAGTTAAGAAGACGTTCACAGGAGCCAAATGGTTTATTGAAGGAGACATCAGTGGGTTCTTTGACAACATCAACCATAATGTACTGATCGGCACATTGAAAGAAAGAATCGATGACGACCGCTTTCTGCGGTTAATCAGAAAGTTCCTCAATGCGGGGTATGTGGAAGATTGGGTATTTCATAATACCTACAGCGGAACTCCGCAAGGCGGTATTGTGAGTCCGGTTTTGGCCAATATCTATCTGGACAAGCTGGACAAGTATATGGAAGAGTTTAAGAAACGATTCGATACAGGAAAAGCCAGAAGAACTAATCCGCTGCAATATAAACTATGGCAAAGTAAGGCCATGCTGGTGCAACAACTCCGAAATGAAAAAGCGGCCAAATCGCGCAGGGTGCTGATTACGGCAATCAAAGCGATTGAAAAAGAAACAATACGCACTCAGCCGCGTGATGAAATGGACAATAACTACAGAAGGTTACAGTATGTCAGATATGCCGATGACTTCATTGTTGGAGTAATCGGTAACTTGGAGGACTGCCGGGGTATCAAACAGGATATTAAAGACTTCCTGAACGATAAGCTACGACTGGAACTCTCAAGCGATAAAACACTGATAACCCATGCCAGCTCGCCAGCGAAATTCCTATCGTATCATCTAACTGTACGCAAATCCAACCTGACAAAAAGAAACTCAAAGGGAGCATTACGCAGGGATTATAATAAACGCCTTGTTGTTAAAATTCCGCCCGACACGATCAAGAAGAAACTGATCGAATATCGTGTCATTAAGTTTAAGAACGAAAAGGGCATAGAAAAATGGGTTTCATATTACAGGCCAAATTTGCTATATAAGGATGATCTGGAATTACTTCAACAGTACAATGCTGAGATAAGAGGCTTCTACAATTACTATTCACTGGCCTTGAATGCTAGTACTGTCCACTCTTTTAAGTACGTAATGGAGTATAGCATGTATAAGACTTTTGCTGCGAAATATCAGACTTCTGTATACCAAATTTGCAAGAAATACATGAAGAATAATGTCTTCGCTGTAAGCTATACCAACAGGAAAGGGGGCGTTAAGTCGCAATTCTTCTACGAGACAGGTTTCAAACAAAGGTCAAAGGAAGTAATGTACAACACGGACATCATACCCAGGGTCTCTTATACCTATTCCACTACCAGCCTGATAGACAGACTTAAAGCTAGAAAATGTGAGTTGTGTGATGCCGTAGATGACCTTGAAATGCACCACATCCGTAAGATGAGTGATATCAAAAAGGGCAAACAGCATTGGGAAAGGATGATGATAGCAAGGCACAGAAAAACGATGGCCGTTTGTAAACCATGTCACCAAAAGATACATAACGGAGGATAAACTGCGGATATTGGGGGAGAGCCGTATACCCGGAGATGGGTACGTACGGTTCGGGGGCGAACACAGGGAAACCTGCTATAGTAATACAGCAAGGCGCCCGGTGTTTAGCCTACAGAAAAAATACGGCGGTTTAGGGGTAAGCGAATTGCGGAGACTGCGCCAGCTAGAGGAAGAGAATAACCAGCTAAAGAAGCTGGTGGCTGATCTGAGTTTAGACAAGCAGATGCTGCAGGAAGTGATAAAAAAAAAGCTTTGAAACCGGTGTTTCGTAAACAGGCAGCCGTGTGGCTGCAGGACCAATACAGGATATCGGGTCGTCGGGCTTGCCGGATGGTATGTCTGTCCAGCTCGATGTATTACTATCGCCACCAGCCTCGGGAAGATACAAATTTGCGTCTGCGTATACGGGATATTGCCCTTAGCAGAGTTAGATGTGGTTTCTGGCGAATCTTTGTCCTGCTCAGACGGGAAGGCTTCACAGACAATCATAAGCGTGTATATCGGGTGTACAAGGAAGAGGGGCTGAATCTCCGAAGTAAACGTCCCCGCAGAAGCCGTAGTGCTGCACACCGACTTCAGCGCTTAGATACTCCAGCTATCAATCGGGTATGGAGTATGGATTTCGTCCAGGATGCCTTGTTCAACGGGTCGCGTTTTAGGATTTTGGCTATAGTTAGATATTCCGACGATAGTACACCACCATTCCGCTGCAAAGTACACCACTTTTTCTGCGACAAAAAAGGCGTCAGTCAAAGCATACCCTTAGCGGGAGATTCAGTGATTCAAACCTAATGATTTTTTCTTTTTCTTAAGGATTTACCTGAAAGAGCGATGCGGTGAGCAGAAGCTGCCAGTCTGTCCATAATTGCATCTGCTAAAGTTGGTTCATCAATAAAGTTATACCAGCTGTCGACTGGCAGTTGGGAGGTAATGATCGTAGCCCCACTTCCATACCGGTCCTCCAATATGTCGAGCAGGGCGATTCTGGCATCATTATTTAAGCCCTTCAATCCAAAGTCGTCCAGGATCAACAGGCGATTAGTGGCAATTCCCTTGATCCATTTCAGATAAGTCCCATCTAACCTGGCTTGAGCCAGGGAGTCCAGGAACTTGTTCATACTAAAGTACAGCGTTTTGTATCCCAGCAGACAAGCACTACGACCCAGGGCGCAGGCCAAGAAGCTTTTACCACATCCGGTAGCCCCGGTGATAAGCACGTTCTCTCCTTTTTCGATAAACATCCCATCGGAAAGCCTGATGACCTGTTCCCGGGTAATTCCCCTTTCGGCAGTGCAGAGAATATCCTCAGGTAATGCATGATAGCGAAGTTTACTTGCTTTGAGGTACTTCTGGGTACGCCAGTGCTCCCGGTATTCCATTTCAGCCTGAGTAATCATGGCCAGCAGGGCATGAGCATCCTGCAGTTCATGAACAGGCAAGGCCAATACTGCTTCATAGCTGGGTATTTCGGAGTGATGGTGCCAGCTATTTCGGTCAAACCGTGCCACTTAAAAGATCATGCAATTATATAAAAAAGCTGGGTTATTCCTTTCTCAATAT